>BNJU01001310.1_pt1 | contig 507663 bp, 479 predicted proteins | sample 8539281 | NCBI WGS metagenome assembly BNJU01 (sample SAMD00202456, study PRJDB9452) | human saliva metagenome | isolation source: human saliva | place: Japan
AATAAGAGATAAACGATTATAAAAAAAGAGGGTGTGTCAAAATTGATACATCCTCTTTTTTATTCTTCCTTTACCTTGTCTACCACATAATTCGTTATTTACTGCAGCTATGCTGCTAATTTCATATAAAATGATTTATTGGGCTTTAAATAACCTATATAAACTTGTATAGAGCATCTGAAGGTGACTAAAAGTAGCTCCATAACGGCTTTTAGTTCCTTGAGATTGGTTTTTCTACACATTTTCCCTATGTTAAAGGCAATAGCGAAGAAGGCAAAGTCCATATTGACCTTGTCTTTCCCAAAATGCCTAAACCTCTTGTAGGCTTTATTATATTTTGTTTGTCCAAAAACAGCTTCAGGTTCTATGCACCTTCGTCCTCGATGCTTGATGCCTTCTTCCGAGGTCAGTAGTTCCCGTGCCTTTTGTTTATAGTGCTGTAGTTGGTGGTTTACTTCTATAATTCTGTTCCCTCTTGCCTTAAAACATGAGCCTCTCAAGGGACAACCATCACAGCGTTCTGCCTAATAACGTACGCTGTAAGTAACGAATCCATTAGAGGTTAGGGAACGCTTCATACCTATACGCTTCATATGCTGTCCCATAGGGCAGACGTAGAAATCCTGTTCCTTATTATAATAAAGGCTTGCGGGACTGAATGGGTTAGGTGTGTAGCGTGGACGCTGCTCTTTATGGAAGTAGTTATACTTCACATAGGCTTCCATATTATGTACGTCCATGAACAGATAGTTCTCCTCGGAGCCATACCCCGAATCGGCTACGACTGTCTTGGTATAACGATGATAGCGTGATTTGAAAGACTCCAAGAAAGAAGGTAGTGTGAGTGTATCGGTACGATTGGCATAGAGTGCAAAGTCGGTGATGAACTGGTTCTCCGTTGCTATCTGCAGATTATATCCGGGCTTAGTCTGTCCGTTCCGCATAGCGTCCGCCTTCATGTGCATAAACGTGGCATCAGGGTCGGTCTTGCTGTAGGAGTTTCTCTCTCCCATAATCTCAAGGTGTTGGTCATACTCCTGGAGTTTATTACGTTTCTTCTCAAGTTCTTTAAGCTGTTTTTTCTTGGTTCTAACAGCCTGCTTCTCTTCTTTAGTCTTAGGCGCAGGGGCTGATTCCAAAGACTTGTTCAATTCCTCGGATATCTCATCGAGCAGAGCTGCAGTAAACTCGACACCTTCTGTTTTAGCGGCATTGTCCTGCGCTATGACATCATCAACCTGAAGCAAAAGTGTGCGTATTTGTTCCTGCAACTTGGCGCGGTTCTTTTCCACGGTTCTCTTCCAAACAAAGGTATACTTGTTGGCTTTCGATTCTATCTTTGTGCCGTCAATATATTCAACGTCAAGACTTATCAAACCTTTGGCTGCAAGTACTAATACGACTTGTGTGAATATATTGTTGATTTCCTTTTTCACACGATTACGAAAACGATTGATGGTAATAAAATCAGGCTGCTCATATCCTGCCAGATAGATGAAATGAATGTCACGCTTGAGAAGCGACTCTATACGACGGCAGGAATAGATATTATTCATATAGGCGTAAAGAAGCACCTTGAGCATCATTTGTGGATGATAAGGCTTGCAACCACTGGGCTTATAAAGTTTGTAGACATTATCCAACATAAGATTATCCACCAAGGCGTCTAAAAGACGAACTGGGTCATCTTCTGCGATATCCTTATCGATTCTTTGAGGAAAAAGAATCATTTTCTTGTGTATGTAAGAACGAAAGTGTACCTTTGTCATAATGAGATTTTTTGTATGCCTAAAGGTACAAAAACTTTAGGAAATAGCAAAGCCCTGGCTTGAGAAAGTCGGGGCTTTGTGCAGAAAAAAGAGGATGTGTACATTTTGACACACCCTCTTATCTAATTTTTGGAGGCTAAAATGAAGACCCTTGTGAAGACCTTTTAAAGCCTATTAGCGGAGAGAGAGGCTCTTTCTCTTGAACTATCATAAACTATCAAATCTTATCAATCTATTGTAATATAGCAGTTTACGCAAAATGTTAATAAAATGAGATTTCACGGAAAATCTTTGGTTATATCATTTTTAGGGTGTAACTTTGGGTGCATAAATCAATACACTCGAAGATATGAACATCAAACGGAATATCATCTTCACATTGGAGAGCAGGAAGAAGGACGGAGTTCTTATCACAGAGAACGTGCCTATTCGTATGCGCGTTAATTTTGCATCCAAGCGGATTGAGTTCACCACTGGCTATCGCATTGATGCTGCCAAATGGGATACAGATAAGCAGCGTGTGAAGAATGGTTGTAGCAACAAACTGAAACAATCGGCTTCTGAAATCAATGCTTCGCTCTTGGAGTATTACACGGAAATACAGTCAATCTTTAAGAGGTTTGAGGTAGAAGACGTAATACCAACGCCCGAACAGATAAAGGAGGCTTTCAATGCTTTGCACAAACCTGTGAGCGAAGAACCTAAGCCAAAGAAAGAAGCGTTGCCTTGTGATTTCTTTCAGGTGTTTGATGATTTTGTCGAGGATTGTGGACGTCAGAACAATTGGACGGACTCCACGTTTGAGAAATTTGCAGCCGTGAAAAATCATTTGACCAACTTTCGTGAAGGACTTACCTTTGAGTTCTTTGATGAGCGAGGCTTGAATGACTATGTGGGTTATCTGCGTGATGTAAAGGAGATGCGCAATACAACCATTGGCAAGCAACTGAGTTTCTTGAAATGGTTTTTGCGCTGGGCTTTCAAGAAAGGTGTACATCAAAACAACGCCTACGATAGTTATAAGCCCAAACTCAAGAGTACCCAAAAGAAAATCATCTTTCTCACTTGGGACGAACTCAATCGTCTCCGAGAGTTCAAAATCCCTTCCAACAAGCAGGCTCTCGAACGTGTGCGTGATGTATTCCTCTTCCAATGCTTCACAGGCTTGCGCTATTCGGATGTGTTCAATCTCCGCAGAAGCGATATTAAAGGCGACCATATTGAAGTTACAACAGTCAAGACTTCCGATAGTTTGATTATAGAACTGAATAATCACAGCAAAGCAATTCTTGATAAATACAAGGATGTGGCATTTGAAAATGATAAGGTGCTGCCTGTGATTACCAATCAGAAGATGAACGATTATCTTAAGGAATTGGCGGAAATGGCTGGAATTGACGAACCTGTGCGCCAAACTTATTACAAAGGCAATGAGCGTATAGACGATGTTACGCCTAAATATGCCCTGCTTGGCACGCACGCTGGTCGCAGAACATTCATCTGTAATGCACTTGCATTGGGTATTCCTCCGCAAGTAGTGATGAAGTGGACAGGACACAGTGATTATAAGGCGATGAAGCCCTACATTGATATTGCGGACGACATCAAGGCAAATGCCATGAGTAAATTCAATCAATTATAATATCGAAACAATATGAGACAAGAAATAAATAAAGCAGAGAAACAAGATTTATCTCTCGTTGTTCGAGCCATCGGTACTGACCTTGAACATACACAAGTACGCTTGATAGCCTCTGCAAATGCAGATATGCTTTTCCACTATTGGAAAGTAGGACATTTTATTCTCTACCTCCAAAAGAAAGAAGGTTGGGGAAGCAAAGTCATAGATAATCTTTCCAAGGCGATACGTTCTAAATACCCTGATAAGAAAGGTTATTCCACTCGTAACCTTATCTATATGTGCCAGTTTGCAAAGGCTTATCCTACGGAGGTTCTAACGGAAATGGGTAAGGTTGAAGAGTTGCTTAATAGCCCTTCGGTTAATAATGTATTACAACTAACGAGCAAACTAAATCAATTTACGCAAGAGCCTCTTGCGCAAATACAAGCCACAGATATTCAAGGAAATATAATTACGCAACAGCCTGTTGCGCAATTAGGAGAGATTTCTGAAATGCTGTCGGCTATCTATCACAGCGACATTAGTAAGATAGAGGATATCTTCAAGCAATCTACCATTGTTCGCACCAACTGGGCAAGCCATGTAATTCTGCTTAACAGCAAGTTGCCTTTAGGTGAACACTTTTGGTATATTACACAGGCAGTTGCCAATGGTTGGAGCAGTAATGTTCTGCAAATGCAGATTGAGACCAATCTTTTTGCTCGGCAGATTACGGCAAAGAAAGTGAACAACTTCTCTGTGCGATTACCCAAACCGCAAGCGACCTTGCTAACTATCTGATGAAAGACCCTTACATCTTTGATATGATGGGACAAACAGATAAAATGGCAGAACGAGACATTGAAAAGCAATTGGTTTCTCATATCACTAAATATCTTTTGGAGATGGGCAGTGGCTTTGCGTTTGTAGCACAGCAGAAGCATTTTGAAGTAGGCGATTCTGATTTTTATGCCGACCTCATTCTCTACAACATTCAGTTGCACGCATACGTGGTAATCGAACTAAAGGCTACACCTTTCAAGCCTGAATATATGGGACAACTCAATTTCTACATCAATGTAGTGGACGATACCCTCCGTGGCGAACATGACAACAATACCATCGGCTTGCTCCTCTGCAATGGTGGCGATAAAGTTGTGGCACAATATGCTCTCTCTGGCTACGACCAGCCAATCGGTGTGAGTGACTATCAACTCTCAAAGGCAATCCCCGAGAATCTGAAATCGGCTTTGCCTACGGTGGCGGAAGTTGAGGAAGAACTAAGTCGAATAATGAATATATAATAAATTAAAATTATGGATTATCAGATTAAACAAATGATTGGCGATGAGGAAACCCATCGTTATGTATTAGCAAGTAGATGTACAAAGCCCTTAGTGGTAATTGGAGTCAATCCAAGTACAGCAAATGAAAAACACCCTGATCCTACAGTGAGAAAAGTTATGGGATTTGCAGAACTTAATAGTTACGATGGTTTTGTTATGCTAAATCTATATGCTCAGAGGTCTACAAATTTCAAAGGTGTACATAATAAGAGGGATGAAATCCTTCATCAGAATAATCTTGATGCTATAAAAGAATTCTTTAAGACATATAATGATTTGGATGTTCTTGTTGCTTGGGGTAATCTTATATATAAGAGAAATTATTTATTAGATTGCTTTTAGAGATATTGCCAATATACTTCAAGAAAAAGGGCGAAAAATTAGCTGGAAGCAAATAGGAGAGTTAACAAAATCAGGACAGCCAAGGCATCCTCTTTATGCTCGTTATGATTTCGGACTAAAGAATTTTGACATTGACAGTTATCTTTAAAAGATACATATATCAATTACTCCAAGAAGCTGTACGAATCAATTTCTTGGAGTAATTTCTATTTCTTCAAATGCTTCTTCAATTCTCCTTGTTCTTCCGTAATACGCTTCTGTTGTAGCAACAATTCCGCTTGCATTTGCAGGGCTTGCTCATAATCGACTACCTTCTGTTGCATCTGCCGAATGGCTTTGGGATTGCGATGCATGATAAAGAGGCTGTCGATATGGGCAAAATCTTTACTTGTAGCTTTTCCTTGCATAAGCAGATAGCGGTAGCGGAGGTCGTAATCGGAGGCGGTTTGCAGTTTGTTGGATCCCATAGCGAAGAACCAGCAACTGACCATGACCAGTCCGCAAACTAACAGTAACAGAACGCGCTCGGCTAATTGCACGCTGGCAAAGAGCGAGTAGTTCTTGTACTCTACGGGCTTTGTTGCTCTATGATGAGTTGCTGCAAGGCTTCAAACTTCGGGTCGAGTTTCTTGCTCGACTGCGAGAGTGCCTCTAAAACAAAAAGTTGGTGCTCTTTGATTTTGGCTTTCGTTTCTTGGGATAGTTGGAGATGTACAGCTTTGGAGATTTGAGTTGCATCTTGGGGCTTCGTATTTTGTTGTTCAACCAAAGCGGTGCGAAGTTCAGCCTGTGACTTCTTGATGGCTTTGCATTCTTGTTTAAGTTCTTCGAGCATATCAAGAACAGGTGCTATTTCGTTATTCATACTGATATAAATTTGATGTGATTAAATTCTACGTTTGCGATTAGCTCTATTGCGAAGTTTCTTTTGGAAGCGGAGCTCATCAACATCTACCCTATTACTTGGTGTTGGCATAGAAAACACTTCACTAATAGCTTCGGATAGGTCGGTAAAGAAATTGCTTTCATCTACAGAATCTGCCATAGGCTCATTTTGTAGATTAGTTTTCTCTTGTTTGTGAGAATTTTGTTCTATCTCAGCATTGAGGCGAGAGAAAGAGCATGAGCGGTCTATCTTTGAGCCACTGAAACTACATCCGTCTTTTTCAAAGATGATTCCTTGTACAACATCGGTGTTGCCTTTCGTTTTGAAACGAGTGGTAATACCTTGTTGCTCTAACCCTGCAACAAAATCTTTCCAAGTCTGAGATTGAAGTAATATAGACTTAATGGTATCGAATATATCGTATCGTAATTTATCTTCACCTCTCAATCTTGAGCGGTTTACCTCTTGCTTTCCTTCGCCAATGGTTAGACCATAACGCTCAGTCAGTTCTCGGCAAATCTTTGTAGAGCGGTATTTTTCATTGTGGTCGCTGATGGTCTTGCCGTCATTTCCAATACGATTGATACATATGTGCAGGTGCGGATGCTGGCGGTCACTGTGCCTTACAATAAGATTCTGTGTGTCGCCATAGCCCATTTTATGAAGATATTCGTTGGCAATCTTCACCATTGTTGCATCTGTCAGTCGTTCTGAATCATGTGCTGAGAATGAGAGTATGGTATGACAAACTGGTTTTTGTACATTCGGACGCATAGAGGCTTGCAAGTTGAAGTCGTGTGCAATGTCATTTGGTAAAGAACTGCGTACGCCATTAGCTTGTAAAACCTTGACTTGACCTTCGCGTTTGCTGAGCATATAACTGACAACTCCGCTGAAGTTTGTTCCTTTAATAATCTTGGCTATCATGGCTTCAATCGTTTTATGAGTTCGTGAATAAGTTGTTTCAGCGCATTCAGTTCTTCGTTGAGTGCAGAGATGCCGAAAGCATTGAGTCGATGGGCAATTTGGTTTAGATTGTTAGCCATACCAGAAACTGTACGGATGAGTTGCATTTCCTCTGGCTTGATTCGGCTCTTTACTTCTGCATTTATAATGAGCTGCCGTAAAAACTCTGTTCGTGAAATAGAGGCTTTACGTGCTTTTCCCAACAAGGTGTAGTACTCCATTGTATTAAGCCGAAGAAGTACTTGATATTTCCGTTTCTCTGATAATGTCTTGGTGAGTTGCCCATCTTTATTCTTCTGTTCCATTTTTTTGATGAGACCAACGGGATTTTTCACCTCCCAAAGGTGGGAGCAAGTAGGTTTTGAGATACTCAAAACACAAACTTGCTTCCCTGCTTCCCTGATAAACACTATTTTCTGATACCACGCTTCGTGATTGGTAATAACGCCTGTTTCTCTTTGACTTTGGATTGAAAAACAAGCCATTCGTTGAGATCTTTTGTGAGTTCGATAGCGAACAGAGCCATCTATGATAGATGAGCAAAACTGCTTCAAAAAAATTCAAACGATTTTTCGTCCTGCTTCATCATTGTCTAGAAAAACTTTCAACTTGCTTGTAGCCTTTTTAACTTCTCTTGAATGCGTGGCAAAAGAGCTAGAGAATTAAGAACTATGGTGTCGCAGGTTGAAGAAAGATTTAGCGTTTGCCACGAAAGGAAATCCATAAACCCTTCAAAGATTTGTAGAACGTCTGTGCCTTTACTAATAGTTGTAATCGCTTTTGGAGCAATGCAGCCTTTGAAATAAGGATTACGAATTTCCCAACCGCCAGCATCGTTTGAAAATCCAATGGCATAGTATGTCCGATTGGTATTATTGTATCGAATTTCAGAACAGAATCTATTGGCAACGCTGAGAGATATTCCTCGCTCTGCGATGTAACGTAACAAATAAGGATTGGTAAGTGATTGCACAGATATGATTTCTAATTTGTGCTTAGAGGTTTTTCTTTCACCGCCAAAAGAAAAATCTTGATGCACTATTTGTTTTGAACCGATTAGAAAGTCAATGGCTTCGTACATGGTACAATGCTGTAAAGCACGCACAAGGTCAATAATATCTCCATGTTCGCCAGTTCCAAAGTCATACCATTGGTTGCGCTCTGTATTTACTTTGAATGATGGTGTACTTTCGTTACGTAGCGGGGAGCAGTACCAAAAGTGAATTCCTTGTACTCGTGCAGGTGAATAACCCTGTTGCTGCAAATAATCTGTGATAGAGATTTGCTTGATATTTTGTATTTCCATTGTGATTTTGTTTTGATGTTTGAAATGAATCACTCTCAGCCCTTTTCTTTTGGAGGCTGAAGGTTTTAGGATTGGTCGGACAATCGTACATTATAGGCACACCTTTACGTCCGACCAAGTTTGTTTCTCTTTGGTCGGATTGGTTCAGGTATATATTGCCTGTGTCCATCCGACAAAGGTTTTATTGTAGAGAATTATGGCTGAACCGATATTTTCCTCGTTCTTCCTTAACCACTATGCCTTTGTTGAGCAAGAATTGCAAAAGCTCCTTGAGTTTTGTTTGTCCGTAGGATTGTCCCACAACTTTTGCATAAGCCTCTTTAAGAGCTACGATAAGTTTACTATATGGCAAAAAATCGCTTGTAGAGAAGACTGGTTCCAACGCCTTTCGATGTTCGTTAGTGCTTAACTCTTGATAGGAGAAGCGATGTTGCTTTCGCTCATTGTCCGAATACGAGTGGTCTATTTCGGGAACGCAAATCTCATCTTCTACCTCTTGGAGCCTAAAGGCAAACTTTTCAAAGGGTTTGGAGCGAATGATGGAGGGGGCAACAATACTGCGTTCAGGCATAGTGTTATCCCTCGTGATTTGAAGAACTGTTTCAGCCTTGTTGTTGAGTTCCGTCCCGATATGTCCCCGTGCGTTGTCGTCGCCCTTATTGAGATGAAGCACGATCTGTATGTGGATGTTTTGCTCGCTCGTCCATTGCATTAGGTCGCCCACTAACTTGGTTGCCTCCGTTGAATTGTTGATGTCGAGCATCAAATCACGAATGCCATCAATGACTACCAAGCCCACGTTGGGCGTATTGTAGAAGGCATAGCGAATGATTTCTCTCCGTTCGTTAGGGTCAGCAATGGCCCTAAGATGACTGAACTTTAAATTCTGTGGTTGCTTGTCGATTGGCAGTTTTGCCAATCTCAAAATACGTTGCATCACAAGTTGGCAATGATAAGGGCTTTGCTCAGTGTCAAAGTAGAGGATAGTGCGCTTGCTCTCGGGAAATGACGCCCGATACTCCAGAACTTGCCCATTGACAAGGGCTGCTGCAACGATGGCACTCACATTGAAAGTCTTCTTGGCTTTCGCCTTGCCTGTCGATACACTGAAATTGCCCAACGTGCCGATGATGGCTTCGCCTGCTTGCAGCACAACGGGCGGAAGCGAGAACTCGTCCGTTACATGAATGAGCGACTTTCGCCAAATGTTTTCATAATCAGTTGTATTCATCATCGTCCTCCTGTCTTTCGTCCTGCCAGTTCGAGTGCAAGGTCTGCATCAACAATAATCTTGCGTCCTACTTGTGTAATGGCACGATTGATTTTACCACTCTGCTTGATACGGTTGGCTGTGGGCAAGCTGCATCCGAAAAGACGTGCTATGCCAGCCAATCCATACACATATCGCTTTTCTTCTTTGGAGGAAGAAGTCTTTGTAGATTCCCTGCTCGTGGATATATTACCATGTTGTGCAAGGAAAAGTAATTCTTCACCAGTCATCTGCCAAACAGGTTTGCCCAGTAATTCGTTTATCGTCATAATCCAATTGTTTTGAAATGAATAACTTGCCCTTGCGCACAGGGCTTTTAGTCAGGTCTGACGATGCAAAAGTAGAGGGCTTTTGATGTTATTCCAAGAAGCAAGGATATAGCGGGAAGTATAGGGAAATGCAAGGAAATTATAGGAGTTCATAAAACTTGGATCTGCACTCTTAAATCGCACTTTTAGAGATAAACTATCTATCGCATGCTATCAGACTTATATCCCTTTGTTAAAAAATAGAGAAGCAAGCTTCTTATTTATGTTAATGTTCAGCATTTCTTTGCTTTATTGTAGTTAAGTTTGTACCTTTGTGGTCAAGATTAAAAAGCAAATAATGGCAGACTACATGTTTTATAGTAATCTCTTCATATATGTGTTGACTCGACTGCAGATTACGCTATGAAAATTTGCTAAAGAGTCAGGTGAGCCTCTTGCGGCATTAACGCCTATATATAGAATTGTAATGATTTATACCATTACAAGCTTTTACAAACAAAAATCTCCTTACACTAATGTTTTTTTCTAAAAAGAAATAACAAATATGACAATCAAAGAAAAAGCAAGATTGCATCGAGGTTATAAGAACTTTCTGAGAAGGTTATATTCAAAGCAAGTAAAAAAACAAGAGCAAGAATTATTTGTGAAGAAAAATGCTCGAGCCAACAATAAATATGGCAAGCATGTATCTATAGAACTATTATTGACAAAAATCTTTATCGTCGAGTGTCATATATTTGTTAGAGTGTGAAAACAGCGAATTAAATAAAGCTTTAATTAGCCAAGAAGATATCTATAGTTCAAATATAATTGAAGTGCCAAATAATTTTTCTTTGATAGAGAATCCTGAAGAAAGTTATTCTGCTATTCGCAGAATAGTGGCATTAGCGCTATACGCTTCTTATTCAGAAATTGTCATAGACTATGCAAAATGTTCAAGCTTTACCCTTGAAGCCCAAGTTTTATTGGATTTAATTCTTAAGGATATTTTTTGTTTTTACGCAAACTGCAAAAAGAGAAAAAGATTTAAGAAGTATGTAAAAAAAATAACAGATCGTTCTATCAAAGGAAGCCCCATTCGCACGATGCTATTTTCTGTTGGTTCTTTAGCTATACATGCAAAAAAGCAAATTGAGTTTCCTCATGTTATACCTTACAACTTGTGTATACATAGTTCCGAAGTTGATACTGTTAGACAGGCTGAAAAGAAGGATATTGATACCACCACCTTGTCTGATTATGTAGATTTATGTCTTGAAAAAATGGGAAGGCGTTTGGATGAGATACAGACAGATAATTTATGTACAGTTATAGGCGAAATTCTTATAAATGCTGAAGAACATTCTTCAACAAAATGTCGCTACTCTATTGGTTATTTCGAGGAGGAGACTATTGATGGAGAGAAGCATGGGAAGTTTCAACTTGTTATAATGAATATTGGAATGTCTATTTATGAAAAGTTTAAAGACGTACATTGTCCAAATCCGACTGCATCAGAGAAGATGAAAGAGCTTTCAGATAAGTACACAAAAAGGGGATTTTGGCAACCAAAATCTTTCGAAGAAGAAACACTTTGGACGCTATATTCATTGCAAGATGGCGTAACTTCGGTTTCTCCTGAAGTGTATAGGAATAGGGGCAATGGCTCATTACGATTTATAGAAAGTTTTTATAATTTAAAAGGTAATAAAAATCATGGCAATACATCTCGAATGATTTTACAATCAGGTAAGACAAATATTGTGTTTGATGGTCAATACCCTATTACAGAGACCGAGGTTAAAGGTGAAACATATCGTATTTTAACATTCAATGAAACTGGAAACATTGAAGACAAACCTGATAATGAGTATGTAAAGTGCAGTAGTCATTTCTTTCCAGGAACTTTTATTCACGCAAATATTTATTTATAATCATGGCAGATAAAAGGAAATGTTATAAATCTAGAAGATTTTAGAGTTAAACATGGTAATGTTATCTCAAAAAGTATTCACAGGTAGGGATAGAGGAGTATATGTCAGGGAAAAACTCTCATATAGATAACATGGACACTTTGTATGATAGTATAGAAGTAATTATCCCTGAAAATATCAAATCGATTAATCCTTCTTTTTTTGAGGAACTATTTAGAAACGTAGTAATCAAACATGGTAGAGATACCTTTATGAAAAAAAATATAAATTCACTTCAAAGGTTCTTATAGATATGAGAAAACTCTTACCGAAGCAATTCAGAGAATACTTAGAAGTCATACTGCAATAGGATAATTATGGATACACTACAACTACTGATTGATTCTATTGCGAAAACAGCATTGATTTCCGATAAACAATTAACAACCCATATCTCCCAAGGTCAAAGTATTGATTTATTAGATACTTTATACAAAATAGGAGTTGTTTTTTTATCGCATTATTCAACTTTCTTTTTTTCTATTTATATATATTGCAGAAATAAAAAAACTCAAAAAGAGAAAGAAACTAAAGCAAATAGGGCAGAATTTACTAAATGTCCTTATACTCAATCACAAGTTAGATGTGTTTTATAAGATATTTGCAGAAATTCATTCTGATTGTAAAGTTTTGTTAGATACAGAAATAGACGAAGCTCGCCGAAAGGAACAAGCAAACATCAAATTAGAAGATTTGTTTATCCGCTTAAATGTAGAGTTTATTGCAACTCTTAGAGCTGTAGATATTCCATTGAGCGATAATATCCTTAATATCTCAGATGAACTTCAAGGGGAACTAAGTGAAAATATCTTTGACAGGGGTGTGAATTTACATATTAAAGCAAAATTTGATGAACTGATTCAGTGTCCAATTTCTGATGCAGAAATAGCTATAATACGGAAACTCTATGAATTTACATGATTTTTACTAAGAAAAAAATTCCTATTGGATAACTACTTATTGATTGTAATATATATTAAAATCTAAAAAATGAGAGGTCTACCTCTTCACTAAAGTACACCCGGCTCAGTAGGAAAAAGGTGGGGATTATGCATATAGTTTTTTGATTCTAAACAAAAAGAAACTTTTGTCTCTGACTCCTCTCAGATTCGTTCTGAATAATTTTATTTTTGAGTTGAAAGATTCTGCTGCTGCATTTGATGCTCTATTGTTGTAAAAATTAAGGATATCATCATAATGCTCATAGAATGTAGCTGCAATAACATTGAAAGAATCAAACCCTGCCTCTTCCACCTTATTGTACCATTTAGCCATTGATAACCTTGCTGCATTTTTGATGGTATTCTTGGCAAAAATTATTCTTAAGGAATGACACAGACCATAGGCCGTCTGAAGCTTAGGATAAAGTTCGAAGAGTATCTTAGCTCTCTGTTTCTGTGAGTCTGTCCATTTCTCTGAAGACTTGAACAGAAGATATCTACTCCTGGCTAGCAGTTCCTTTTTTTCGTATCTCCATTCTCAAAGGTACGAGGTTGATACTTCTTTCCTATAAGTTTGGCTTCCTCCATTTCATCATTTGCCTCCTGTATGGCTCTCCAACGATAGTCTATCCTCATCTGCTGTACAGCATCACAGGCAAGCTTTTGAACATGAAACCTATCAATGACTCTTTTGGCTTTAGGGAAGCTATGGCGTACTATCTTACGCATACTGTCTGACAAGTCTAGTGTTACCTCCTCGACCTTCTCACGCTTTTGTTCATCTATCCTATCGAGTGCCTCACATACCTTCTCAGACTTTGTTCCAGCAACCACTGCTACAAGGCAGCCCTTCTTGCCATGTCTGTCCCTATTAGTTACTATCGTATAAAGTTCTCCGTTGGACAGAGCGGTCTCATCTATAGCAAGATGTGAACCAATATTATCAGGAAACAGAAGCCAGTCCTCAGCGTGATCTAGCTGATCCCAATCCCTATAGCCGCTAAGCACCTCCTTATATTGTTTCTCAAACTGATGTCCATCGATATGATAAAATTCCTCAAGCGTACGGCAGGTCACTGGGGATGTCTCCATACGTTTCTTTTAAAAAAGCTCCGAACTCTTTGGAATAACGAGTACCGGAGGCTGTAATATCAATCTGTAAAGGAAGAGAGAAACTCTTGCCTGTACGCGTATCTAACCAACGACGACGGCGAAGAACAAGAATAACTTTATGGTCACGAATAGGGAAGTCGGTAACCTCAACAGCGTCCATAAAGCCTTTAGACTCAAAATGAAGGTCATCGGAAAGTTCTTTCTCCATCTTCTCATCAAGATGGATACGCAATAATGAAGGACTAGGTTCTATTTTAACTACAGAGAAGTATTTCAATACATCCTTAGGGAGAACCAACGATGCTAAATGATATAGATAAGTATCTTCCATAATGCAAAGGAAAGAAAAAGATATCAAATAAAGAAATTTCCACACCTTTTTCCTACTGAGCCATACACCCTTCAAATTTCGATATGTATGTAAATTCAAGGATGGGCTAAAGATTACCTATAATACATCCTATTTATTGTTGAATCTTTTCCTATAATTCGAATTTTGGGGTATGTCTTGAAGCTTTTACTTTTTCGGGGTGTGATAAAAGGGTGTAAATCACGTAACTCGCTGATTTACACCCTTGTTTGCGGAGAGAGAGGGAAGTGGACATCTATACAAAATCATTAAAGATTTATATCAAAAATTATCAGAACGTCAAGTAGTTACTGATATAATTTGATATGATATTTTTATTTATTGATAACTTAGGTTCTAATACTTCGTAAAATAAAGTGGGGCAAAAAGTGGGGCAAAAAAACAAGGGGGTTCAAGAAATCGGTTATTTTACTTTTTCAAATTAACTCTGTAGTGAATTTATTTTACATCAGTAAAAAGTGGGATAAAAAGTGGGGCAAAACTTTATATTTGATTAACTTTTGAAATAAAGGTTATCAAATAAATATAAGAAAAAAATAAATAAAGTATTATAAACTAAACTTTTTATCGTATCTTTGCACTACAAAAGATACATTATGACAAAATTCACCAAAGCCAACTGGATGACCAGGGCACTGCAAGAGAAACTGAATATAGTAGGTGAGCAATTCCGCCTTGCCCGATTACGAAGGGATTTGACCATGGATCAGGTTGCACAACGTGCGCAATGCACAAGACTTACTCTCTCACGTTTAGAGAAAGGAGAGCCTACGGTTTCTCTTGGTGTTGTCATGAGAGTACTCAATGCTCTGCAGCTTGAAGAAGATATACTTCGTTTGGCTAAAGACGATAAGCTGGGACACATGGTACAGGACTTAGGTATTAAGAACAAGAAACGAGCCTCAAAAAGATAACACATGGAAATTAGATGTGATAGCCAGTTTCGACTGGATGGATAAGGAAGAGAAGGTAGGCACTCTTGGGCATGAATACCTAAGAGGCTCTGACGTGTTTTCTTTTGAGTTTGATAAAAACTGGCTCAAAACCTTTCCTAAGATTGACTTTGGGCAAGACCTCCGCCCTTATACTGGGGTTCAATATAGCCGAGATAACCATATCTTCGGTTGTTTTTCTGATGCTCTCCCTGACAGATGGGGGCGACGACTGATTGACTTGCGTACTTCACTTGAGACAGAAGGAAAAGCAAGCCATACCTTATCTGATTGGGACTATCTTAAAGGTGTGGAAGACGAGTTGCGTATGGGTGGTTTTCGCTTTAAGGATCCAGATAGCGGAGTATTTATCAGCTCTACGCCTGGTTATAGCGTTCCGCCTGCTATACACATTGACGAACTTTTACAAGCTGCTAAAGAGATTGAGAAAAGCGAGTATAAGCATTTGGAACCAGAAAAGAAGTGGGTACAGAGGCTTTTCCAGCCTGGTTCTTCGATGGGTGGCGCACGACCAAAGGCTTGTGTGCAAAGTGGCGGTCATCTTTATCTTGCCAAATTCCCTTCTATCAATGACGACATTAACATGTCACGCTGGGAACATTTCGCTCATCTGATGGCTAAGGAATGTGGTATCAATGTTGCCGAAACACAGATAATTAGGGCAGGGAATGGTCAAGATATACTTCTCTCTAAGAGATTTGACAGAACAGAAGACAACAAGAGAATCCACATGGCCTCTTCTCTCACCGTCCTTGGCTTTACTGATGGCGACGGACAAAGAACAGGAAAAGGCTATTTGGATATTGTGGATTTTATCATTTCAAGAGGTGGCAACCATATAGAGGCTAATTTAGAAGAACTATACAAGCGAGTTGCCTTCAATATCTGTATTGGTAATACAGACGATCACTTTAGAAATCATTCGTTCCTGCTTGGAAGGGAGGGTTGGGAATTATCTCCTACATACGATATGAACCCTACGAATGGTATATTTCAAGCATTGCTTATCGATACCAACACAAACGATAGTTCTCTCAACAGCCTTTACAATGCCCATGAGCTTTATATGCTGGATGAAACAACCGCAAGAGGCATTATAATGGACGTAACAAGAAACATGAAGTATTGGGAGAATATGGCAGAAAACATAGGACTTCCCCGACGAGAAATCAAATACTTCACGGAAAGATTTGAAAAAGGTATGGAATTTCAATATGGATGAGGACTTCATCAATGAGGTCAAATCAATAGGTTTGTTACTTCTTGTAAAGCTTAAAGAAAACGATTACAGTATTGTGGAAGGAAATGAGCAACAGACAATAGAAGATCTTTAACCTGGCAGAGTTGGCTTTAGAAGATAGTAGAAATTACAATCATCATCGGGTCATAAACAATTATAATATGCCTTGATGATGTTATAATAATATGACAGTATAATAGAATAATTATAAAAAAACATTTTAGCTAAACAAAAATACAGATTATTAACCAGTTGCGTTATCACTAAAAAAACAAGATAAATATGTGTGAATTGAAAGATAAAACATATTATAAGTTCCAAAGACTTGATAAGTTCGAACGTATCATCGAAATTATTCTCAATAAAAAAACTTTTACGGTGCTGTATACAAAGAGTTGAATGATCCAATGGAGGGTAAGTTTAATCGTGAAGGTTTGGTTAAAGACGATTTCAAAGAGATATATGGACAACTTGAAGCTACAAGAATCTGCTCTTTAATGACAAAACAGGAGGGCAAGCAGGATTTTCCTGATAATTTCTTAATGTGGTCACACTATGCAGACAGCCATAAAGGATGCTGTTTTGAATTACAAATAACAGGGGATTATAATAAAGACTGGAAATTGACAAAAATTGATTATCAAAATCAACTTCCTATAGTAAAAGGTAGTGTTGACGAAAAGATTATGCATATACTATCTGTCAAAGACCCTATATGGAAAGATGAACATGAGGTTAGGGCAATTAGAATATATAATAAAAAGCAATTTTTAAAAGATCTTTCAGCATTTTTATCATATAAAAAAATTAAAGCTATATACTTTGGTAAACGAGTGAATAAGGAGAAGTGTCAATTCTATAAAAAAACTCATTTCTAAAATTGATAGCAATATAGAACTTTATAAGATTATTGAGGAGAAAAAGAATACTGGATTCTTTTCCCAAACTGACATACAAAGAATTGTAAGTAAGGTAAAGGAAAATAGGAAAAGGCAACTATTATAATTCTTACTAACAAAACAATATTATATTGTAAAAAGCAAAGCCTTAAGATTTTTGCTGTCCACATAAATTCAAACAATCAGAGGTTTATCTGCAATGCGAGTAAATAGGAACTACAAATATAGATACTAGAAAAGAACAAAGGAATCAGTTGTTAAACAGATTCCTTTGTTTTCTTAAAATTGTAATACTCTTAACTGTTATCGACTACAAATTTTCCGTTGATATAGTTTAAAGTATAGGTCTTTCGCTTGACCGTCTTTAATACAAACTTGTCATCTTTGTATCTTAACTCACAGTTGCCTCCATCTTTTGAAAGAACAGTAACGGAAGACAAACTACCGTTCTTCCAGCGGATGTCTAACTCAAAGTTTCCCTTAGCACAAAGACCCTTCACTTCTCCATCTTTCCAAGCATCTGGCAATGCAGGCAGTAAATGGATAAAGCCCATGTGACTTTGTATCAGCATTTCGGTTATACCAGCTGTACCTCCAAAGTTACCATCAATCTGGTAAGGAGGATGAGTGTCCCACAGATTATCCAGTGTACCATTCTTCAGCAAGTTTCCAAAGAGTTTATATGCTCGGTTTCCATCATGCAGACGTGCCCACTGGTTGAGCTTCCATCCCATACTCCATCCTGTAGCTCCGTCACCACGATGATTCAGAACCACCTTTGATGCCTCTGCCAATGCTGGCGTTGTGATAGGTGAAACCGTATGTCCAGGATGTAAGCCGAACAAGTGGTTCACATGGCGATGCTGATCGTTTGGATCGTCAATGTCCTTCGACCATTCCAACAACTGACCATAGCGTCCTACCTTATAAGGTGCAATTTCTCAACACTTCTTCCCATTGCTTACGCTCCTTTTTATCTACATTCAAGACTTTCGAAGCATCTATAGCATTCATCAAAATCTCACGGATTACCGCATGTACGAAGGTCGTACCTTCATCTATCGGTCCATGCTCTGGTGAGGTTGAAGGTGCTGCTGTATAAGTACCATCTGGCTTCTTCCATAGATAATCAACGGCAAAGATAGCACTACTCTTGATGAGGTCATATCCCACCTCCTTCAAGAACTTCTTATCTCGCGTATAGTCGTAGTATTCCCACACGTGAGTAGCAAGCCACGGACCCGCCATAGGATTGAAGTTCCATGACATATCTTCACTTTCCAATGGTGCAGTGAATCCGAAGATGTTTCCAGAGATAGAAGCTGTCCAACCTCTTGCGCCGAAATAAGCTTTCGCAGTCTTTTCACCTGGCTTTACTAACGTACGGATGAAGTCTATCAGCGGAAGCGTACATTCTGATAAGTTTGTAGAGCCTGCTAGCCAATAGTTCATCTGTATGTTGATATTGTTGTGATAGTCTACTCGCCACGGTCCGTCTACATTATTGTGCCAGATGCCTTGTAGGTTGGCTGGTAGGTTGCCAGGTCGTGAGCTGGCAATCAGCAGATAGCGGCCAAACTGGTAGTATAGCTCCTCTAAGTAATAATCTTCCTGACCCTTGCGATAGTTTATCAAACGCTGTGGAGTTGGGATGTCTTGAGTTTTTGTCCATCATTCAATGTCAAAGAAACGCGGTTGAACAATGAGGCATAATCCTTGTAATGTGCTTGAAGTAAAGCATCGTAACCTTGTGCCACAGCCTTTTTCATCCAAGAAGCGGTTGTCTCATATGGATTCACGCCTACGTATGTTCGAGGATTCTTAAAGTCTGGAGCAAAGTTAACCTTATAGTCTGTATCCGCTGTAATCAGAAAAACGACTTCGTTAGCACCATTGATACTCAACTTCCCATTATCATTACTGATGGTACCACCTTGATTAAGAGCTTGGATGCGGACTACATACTCCATCTGGTTATTGTCAAGATGTGCCTTGAATACCAAACCATTGCTTCCATCCGCCTCCATCTTACCCGTCGAGACTGGGTTTGATTCGTAGCTGAAGACTAAGTTCTGCTTACCAGGTTGGTCTGCCTTAAAACGTACAACCATAATATTATTCGGGTAAGAGATGAAATAGTTACGCTCATATCTCACCCCATCCTTCTTAAACTGTACCGTTGCCAACGCCGAATCCAAAGAAAGAGCACGCTTATACTCGCTCATACCGATAGAACTCAAGCCTGTCTCTATATAAAACTCACCCATAGTGGTGAAATTACCAAAGCGGAAAGGGTTTTCCTTCCAAGATTCATAAGGAACAGTACTATTAAAGTTCTTGCGTGTCAGTAACGCAGCCTTCTTTTCGTCACCATCAATGAATGCCTGACGGATTTCATTCAGATAATGTGCCGACTGCTTATTCACATTCCAATATGCATCGGCACCAGCTGACGTATTTGGACCACCACGCCACAAGGTTTTCTCGTTAAATGTGATGCGCTCAGCCTCTATAGATCCCATAATATTAGCACCTAAGCTACCATTTCCAAGTGGGAGAGATTGAGATTCCCAATCAGAATCAGGATTCTGAGCAGTATCTCCTGCTGATTCCGGCTTGTTCTCACCTTTCCACATTTCGGGTGTATTCCCCCACCAAATCGCTTTGTTTGCTAACGTAATAGGCTTATTAAACCAGATGGTAAGCCCATCCTTTACGTCGGTAGCATTTGCTGGGAGTGCGGTGCAAATTATGAATGCTAAATGAAATATTCTTTTCATTATAATAGATTAGAGCTTCTTTTTCAGAATCTTTTCAATTTGAATATTAAGACCATCAGCAGCTTTTTTATACTTCTTTTCAGCTGCAAATTTATCCTTACCCTTTGCGCTTTTTGCTGCATCGTAAAGTTCCCACAGCTTCAATTTAGCTGTAGCTTCTTTCTGTGCATCCGTATATGCTGCTGAGTAGGTTTCTTGTGCCTTTTCCTGTTCTGGAGTTGCATATGCATGTGTATAACCTTTTACGTCATTCCAGTGACCACGTGTAAAGTCTGGGAAGGTGACTGCAGCACAGTTATTGTTCATAGAAAGCGCACCGAGTTCTGCCAATGCACACCATTCTGCCATATCATATACATCCATATCAAGTGGCAAACCATGTTGCAAGCAGTAAACCAAGCGAGAATCCATTACATAGTCCATGCCACCATGCCCCAAGTGGCGTCCTTTTTCAGCGTACTTTTCCAATATAGGGTGGCGATACTTTTCCATGAGTGCTTTCTTCTGTTCAGCGTTCAAGAATCCATGGGCGTTAATATCGTCCATTTTCGGGAGCATCAGTACCCTCTAACGCTTGACCTCCAATAGCAAATTCTTCTGTTGGGTACTTTGTTGCATACCCCTTTGTACCTGTTAACTTGAATAAGCGGTTATATGGTTGTGGAGTCATAACATTGTGCTGGATTTCTACAACCTTACCCTTAGCAGTACGCATCAACGTTGTAGTATGATCACCATTTAAGAACATTTTTGGCTCCTTTCCTGTATGATTTTTTACCCACTCTTTACCAGCAAAACTTTCTGTATCCATAGCAACCAAGGTTGTAAAACGATCACCTCGATGAATGTTCATACACTGAGCTACAGGTCCAAGACCATGTTGTTGGAGTCTCTGAATAAAGGTGGTGGTGACAAAAAGGGTGGATCTGAAGCTTTCTTTAAGAATGCTTCAGAGAACTTCCTAGCTGCAATAATTTATTTTTTTGTGAACTTCCATCCAACAGGCTATCTGAAAGGAAAGAAGTTAAAGCGTTTCATCCATTATACTCGTACAATCAATATCGACAGAGTTGAAGAGGGCATACTAGAACTGGTTTATAAACAATGGAAGGACTATGCTGGGATTAACAGCGAAGGAGAAGTAATACTTGACTTCAATAATGAAGATATGGTAAATATGTCTTTAGACCAAGACGGTATGTTTGTAGAACTTGATGGCTTACCTACAAAGACTCTGATGGTTGCCTTGTTCATATCACAGAATCGTGGTATGAAGACAGCAAAGGGAAAAGAGTATTTCCCGATACTATAACTGGTGAGTTTTCTGATATGGCACATGTATTACAGTTTCTAAACAAATCTTATGATGATGTTTTCAAGATTCTAATGAGTGATAATGCTATAAAACCTTTAATGGCTCCTTTTGAATCTGCATTTAACAATAAAGCAATGGACCAACTAGAAGGTATGGTTGGAACTTTACGTGTTGCAGCAGGTCGCCTTGCAACACAAGAAGCCTATTGGGTGTTTACAGGCGACGATTTTGATTTAAAGATATCTGATCGAGAACAGCCAAGTTATCTTGTTATTGCAAATGACCCAGAGAAAGAACAGGTAATAGGCTCATTAAATGCTTTAATCCTAAATCGTTTAGTTGTAAAAATCAATAGCAAGAACAACTATCCCTGTAGCTTGGTAATTGATGAGTTACCAACACTCTATTTCCACAAGATTGATCGCCTTATTGGTACAGCGAGAAGCAACAAGGTTTCTGTTACGTTGGGCTTTCAAGAACTTCCACAGCTAGAGGCAGATTACGGTAAAAATGGTATGCAAACCATTCTGGCAACCTGTGGAAATATCTTTATGGGAGCTGCAAGAAATAAGGAAACGCTTGAATGGGCCCAGAATGATGTGTTTGGTAAAGTCAAACAGACCAGCAAATCGGTGTCGATTAATGACCAAAAAGTCTCAACGTCTATTTCTGAGAAAATGGATAACCTCCTTCCTGCTGCAAAGATTGCTGATATGGCGACAGGCTGGCTGGCAGGACAAATTGCACGTGATTTTACTCCAACACCAAAAGGTGCAATGAGTACCTTTGAAATAGAACAATCTGATGAGTTTAAAACCTCCAAGTACTTTTGTAAAACTAATTTTGATATGGAGAAGATAAAAGATGAGGAAGACAAATATGAAGACATTCCGCCTATTTATAATTTTGGTTCTGATAGGAAAATGGAAGTTATTCTAAGTCGGAATTTCAATCGTATAGAAACTGATATTGAAAACATGATAAATGAGCTATTACCTAAAGGTGTAAATATCAGCTCTTAATGAAAGTTTGGAGATACGACACTATATAAATGAGCATAACAATTATGATTATATTACCAATGGGATTTTCAAGGTGACCATAAAAGGTTATTACATCTATTATTCTAAAAGGGAACTATGTGCTTATGCATTGCAGTCTTACTATTTACCAATAATCATGAAAATATTTTTGTATATTTGACGTGAGTACTTGTTACAGATGGAAGAAGCTCATTATTATATTCTTAAAGTTAAAATTATGATTTTTAATACTAGCCATTGTCATCGGATTCTGTTTTTGGCAAACTGATGGGTAAATTAATAGTCAGCACAATGTGTTTGATTATCTTAGCTTTGCGATGTATATTTAAAGCAATTTTGAGTGTCATTTCCTGTATAGGGAGTCTTTTCTCTAACGCTATTTGTTTTTTCATAGTATGGTATGTAGAGCTTATCAAAAATACTAGAAAAAGCTATAAAAGTAGATACTTTTTATCCCTCATTATATGGATTTTTTTAAGTGTTCTAATATGTGGCTTTTTATTAAGAAACTCCTTTTATAAGAGATCAATTTCTCTTATAATATCAATCGTTAGATAAGGGTAATAGTGTACTTAATTCTTCTGAGAATTTATTGATTTTTTTATCTCACATAAGACAACTTACAACAATTCACTTATCCTTTTTACTTTTTGACAAATACTTTTGGATCTTCTGCATATCCGATCTTGTCGAGAAACTTGTAGTAATCTCCTCCCCTATACTTGTACTGTATATAGCCTTTATAAGCTTTTACAGACTCTTCCCAGTTTTTGAAACGATAATATGACCCATCAGAGGGTCTTCGCAAACCAAATAAGTTATTATAATTAACACAAATATTAGATGTAAAGTATCCTGTTTCAAGAAGAGCTTGTGCAATAACAATCTTAGGGAAAATAATTCCATTTCTATCTAAAGCTAAATATAAGTTACTTATATTTAGCTCTTTATTAGGACATGACCCAAAACGCATGAATTCTATTTTATTACGAATTACAGTTATTTTTTTGTTTAGAAAAGCTATGAAAGATGCAGGATTTAAACTTCTCCCATTAGATGACAATTTCACATGTAGATGTGGTCCTGTAGATCTTCCTGTATTTCCGGATATTCCAACAATTGTACCAGCTTTAACGGAATCTCCTTTTTTAACGTTTATAGCATCTAAGTGACCATATAAACATTGTATGTGTCCATGTTCAAGGACAACATGATTACCATATCCACTATTACTATGTATCACCTTTAATACACGACCAGGCAACATAGAATAAACGTAGTTCAGATTACATTCTATATCAATGCCATCATGAAAAGAATAGCAGTTTTTGAATGGATTTTTTCGAAGTCCGTACTTTGAAGTTATATTGATATAATCCAGAGGTAGACAGATTTCTAACCTATTTCTTATCAAGCTAAACAGTAGACTATCTCTTACATTTTATAAAGAGTGGAAAAACGCTTTTTTTATAGTGACTTTTTGCTCAATATCTTTTGAAATATTCTCTGTGCTTTCTTGTTGTTTTTTTCTTTCAATTTTTTTCCTGTTTTTTTAGTGAATCAAGATAAGCATAGAAATATTCCTCATCGTATATTTCTTCATCTTGTAAAAATACCATTATTTATATATCCTCCCTTTTTGATTGTATAAAACTGTGCCCATGTTGATAGTGGGAAAAGTACGAAACAAATAGTTCCAAATATAAGCGATTTTACTTTCATCTTAGAATGTTTTTTGCTAAATTTGAATCAAAATTACAACAAATAAATTGATATGGCTGTAGTGAAACAATTTTTGGAAAAAGAGATTCCATACGGAAAGCTAGCCAATATTGGCATAGATAAATACAAAGCTCTTTCTATGCCCAAAGAATTATTGGATACTTTTATGAGTGGAAGCATTACTCCTCTGATACAAGCTCAGGTTCGATCAAAAAGTGGTACTATCTATGAGGTCCCACTGAAGCTACAACTTGTGCATAATAATAAAGGAGATGTAGAACTTCTTACCTACCCAGTTAGAAAGAATATTCCACGTGATAATACTCTCAGCGAAATAGAGCGAGAGCATCTTCAAAAGGGGGGTGTAATTCGTAAAGAAGTTAATGAGGAAGGCATAAGACGAATGCAATTTATTCAGCTAGATAACGAAACCAAGTCCCTAATTAAGTGGAGCTTAAATGGCAAACATCTTTCTGAAAGAATAGCTCAGATGGAGAAAATTAATGATATCCAGCTGGGTATTAATCAAAAAAATGCTATAAAAGAAGGTAAAGCGATTGAGCTGGAGGTTGGTCATGAAAAGGTTTCGGTAGGTGTTGACCTTAAGGAGCCACAGGGCTTTAAGATCGTAAAAGGAGACTTGTTTGAATGGGAACGACAACAAAAGATAAAGTATGATATTGCCAATGATGGTTTTATGGGTTATGTACTTACCGATCAGAATCGTTGGGAATACAAGCAAGTCGTTAATAAGTTACAACATAAAGAACAAAACCAAAATGTAAAAGAAGAACGTAAAACAACAAAAGGGATAAAGTTTTAGCAATAAATATCCTATTAGTCATACTATTATAGTCCGATATTATAAAGGATTTTTTTATAAATTAAAGACCCTTGATAGGGACACTTTAATACATTATACCGAATTAGTTGACAGTTGTCTTCTCGGTAGTCTTTAATATATTCCCCAGTTTTTAAAGACTGATATTCAAAGGAGCATAAAACGTTATTTATGCCCAGAGAAGACTATTCTCCTGTCACAGGGGAACAATCATTTTATAACAATTTGTCTTATCTGAAATCATCAAATATTTCAGATAGGAAAGAATATATCTATACCCTTACAAAATGTCCGTATGGTATAGATACACAGCCCAAACATGGTTTTATTCGACATCAAGAATCTGGAACCGTATTTGGGTAGGTCGTATTTGACCGTATTCTTACTTCTGCCCAATGCAAGTATTATGCTTTACGTCCTGACACTTACTATTTTAGTCTTGTAGGCAAAACTTTTATTCGTATTGGCAAGAAAAATACAAATGTGCTTCAAAGACTTTCAATTGAAAGCTACGATTCAAACACTGGGCTTTTTCAAGTTACAAAACTATTTCTTGAAGGTAAACAACTGCTTTCATGGCTAAATTGGCACGATATGGCAGAATTTCTTGAAAGTATGGAATGGATACCTTCTCTTCATAAACATAACAAACTAAGTAACTTATGAACGAAAGTGTAAAGCCGTCGGTGAAGCAGGAAAAACCGTTAAGAAAAAGTCAAAGACCAGTTCTGATAAAAAGTCTGCCAAGGGAACAGAAGTATTCTACTCTTCTGTAGCGTATTTGCAGTCTAGTGAAATCCTAAAAGATATTGATAACTTACGTAAAAGAGGGTACCTAAATAAACTGTTAAACACAGTCTCGACTTATGATCAGAAAGACTCAATAGAACTGAATCGTACATACAAATCCCCTTTGCAAAATAAAGGAGATCAACTTCTGCGTGAAAACAAAGGATATGCAGTTGTTTACAATAGCTCTGTTGGTGGTACTTATGAGGTGTATCGTAAGGTGCCAGAATCCGTTTTGAGGAAGTCGGTTGAGCATTATGGGCTACCTGATAATGCGACAAAAGAAGTAAAGCAGTTAATTCAGGCAGATAAAAAAGAGAAAGTCAAGGTTGATAACAAATTATCAACAAAAGATTTAATTGCGACTTCAGAGCAGCAACAAAAGTTTATTGACGAGATTAAAACCGCTATGGGAGGTTTAAGAATGGTTGTTCTCCCTGATTTTGGTACAAAGAAAGGTGTTGTTGCTGGAACAGACGAAGATAAGGGAGTGTCACTAAACCGAGTCTATGCTTGGAATGATAATATTTCATTCGCAGGTTCTGTTCCTGGGGACGATAACAAGAAACGTAGGTATTATCATCCTGAGAATATACGCCCAGAGTTCTATAACTATCTTATCTCAGAAGTTAAGAAAATAGCAGCACCACAGCTTATTACCGAAAACGGACAGAAAGTCACCTCAGCCGACCTCTTTGAATCACCAAAGCAAGAAGGGAAATATCTCTTCTATGCTCGGCTAGATGGTATTGGACTCCATCCAAAGGCTGTCAGTGAACAGGATGTAGATGCTTTTATGAAACATGAACTCTCTGTTAAGGATATGTTTGCCAAGTATTATCCTAGTAAAATGGCTAAACAGCTTGATAAAGATGAGTTTGATAACCTAAAATTATCTGATGGAAGAGAACTTAGCAAAGTTAGAGTCTATAAACAGCGTAAAGAGGAAAAGTCTCATTATGGGAAATATATGCTCTATGCAGAAATGGGAGACAAGCGTTTACATGCTACACCACTTCAACAGAACTTACTAGATGCATATTTTGATAAGACACAAAGCAAGGGTCAAATTGCTGAAAAGGTGCTCGGTGAACAACTCCATTTGAAATCAGCATACGAAAAATACAAACTCCCCGAAGATCTTCCTGTTCAGGAAGTCCATGTTAGAAAGATTCCCGATGGGGGTTGGCTTATATCCGCTAATTTAGGAGAATTAGGCCAAACTGCAGAGCGAAAGGTCTCAAGCAATGATTTGTACTCACTTTTCAAATCTAAAACAGCTACAAAGGAGCAACTAGGAGCTAAATATCTTATGGAAGATATTAAGAGTCTTTTCCAAGGTAAATCAATAGAACGTAATCACAGTCTAAAAAAATATAGTAGCTTACGGCAATAAAGCTTATATATCAAGATAATAGACCTTTTCAACCTAATTAGCTCTTTTGTATTTCAACACTTTACGTTAGAAATAATTTTCTCTCATATTAACATAACATAGAAAGATATGGAATTAAAATCTTTTGAAGAATTAGAACGACTTAAACAAGAAGGAAGAATCGGATGGGTAGAATTTCTTCTTCAAAGTGAGTATGGTATTAGCTACAAGCAATGGCTAGAAGATAGAGGTGCGGAACCTGATGAGGATAATGCTGAATTATTCCTAGAACAATCAGATGCATCTTTTTTTGAGAATCAAGACCTTTATATGTAAGTGTTATGGCATATCAGAAGAATTATAGTGCACAAGCTAACAGTGATAAAGCCATAGATGCTTTTACTGAAATGATAATCTCACGTTTATCAGAAATCAAGGCAAGTAAATGGAAGAAAGGGTGGATTGGCGGCAGTGGTTTTCAGGGCTTACCACAGAATCTTAATGGAAGGAATTACTCAGGAACTAATTCTTTGTTCCTGTTTATGGATACCGCTATGAATGGCTATGCCGCTCCTGTCTATATGACATTCTTACAAAAAGAGAAGGAAGGCTTGCGACTAAAAAAAGGTGCACAAGCTATGCCTGTTGTTTATTGGGATATGAGCATAAAGGATGCTGAAGGTAAGAAGGTTTCTCTTTCTGACTACAAACAATGTCAAAGGAAGAGAAAGAAAAATGTGATATTCGACCATTTCTTCGCTCTTTCCGGGTCTATAATATCGACCAGACTAACATGCAAGAAGTCAACCAAGAAAAGTACAATAATATTATTGCACGTTTCAAAAGTAATATAGTTTCAGACGTTCAAGGAATGTATAAAAATAATGCTTTAGACCGAATGTTTGAACAACAGGAATGGCTATGTAGAATTATACACGACCAGCCTTCTATTCGTGCATATTACAGTCCATCCAAGGATTTGATTGTTATCCCACAGAAAAAACAGTTCAAGACAGGAAAAAAAGAAGAAGATATTTTTAAGGATGGAATGGAATATTATTCAACGGCATTGCATGAAATGGCTCATTCTACAGGAGCAGCAAAACGGTTGAATCGTAATCTGGAAGGTCGTTTCGGTGATCCTAAATATGCCAAAGAAGAACTTGTTGCAGAACTATCTGCTGCCATGGTTGGAAATACTATGGGATTTGATAGACGTATAGAAGATAACAATATAGCGTATATTGATAGCTGGCTTCGTACACTTCGTGAGGAGCCTCGTTTTATAGTCTCCGTTATGGCTGACGTTAACAAAGCTTCTACTTTAATCCTCGAAAAAGTTGATGAACAGAAACTTGCTTTGGGTGAGAAGACTTTTCTAAATGACAGCAAGGATACTGATATGGATTTAAAGAAGTCTGCTGAAATAATTATTCCAAAATGGAATGTCTTAGATAATGACAAGCCCTATACAAAGCAAGATATCAGTGACTATACAACACTTTTAGAAGTCACTGCTTCAAAAGTGAAAGACAGAGTTTCTGATGCACGTATTTTAGAAACTGAAAATGGCTTTAAGTTTCTTGATTTCAAAATTGACGATAAGAATATAGAGTACCCTGAAAGAGAACTTCCGAAAGAGCTTCGTGTATGGATTAGTAATGTATCTACAGAGACCGAAAGCTTACGGAAAAATGGAAATATCAACGTGCTTCATAAAGGTGATAACATAAATCTTGTTGCTGCACTTGTATATGCTGATGTCATTTCAAAACAGAATGTTCAAAATGTAGTAGAGACACCTAAAATAACAGCAGGAATATACAAACAAAATACAGGTTCTTTTGTTGTGCGTGCGTCTGTAGATGGGAAAGAATTAGAACAAAAAATCATTGACAATAAGACTGCAGCTTCCTACTTTAAGGCAAAGGATATCACCACAAAAAATCAGATACTTTCAAATATTGTGAGGGAAAATTATGGAGACATTAAACTTCTACCTCACATTACACAACAAGTTTCAAAAGGAATAAAAAGATTATAGCCTATGAAAGAGTATCAGGTGGATTTCAAAGCATTGAAGTCAAAAGTAGGAATAGATGATATTGCCATTAGTTTAGGTTATCAGATTGATAGAAAAGCTGGTTTAGGGAGATATATAGAATTTGTCCTTCCAGACTCTGCAGGAGGTAGAAAAGATACTATCATCGTCAGTCATATAAATGATAAGGCTAGGCAAACATTTTTTCGTCGTAACGGACAAAGAGGTGATGTTATCAGCCTTATTCAGGAAAACATAAATTCATTTGGGGTTACGGGTGGAAATAACTGGGATACGATCAGTAGAGTTATGGCAAAATTTGCTAATGAACCTGTTGAGAATAAAGTTTCATCATACCTTCATCTTAGTAAAGAAGGTAATCAATTTGATCCTAAGTTATATCAGACAGAACCTATTATGAATGATTACAAAAACGCTCAATATATATTTCGACAGCGAGGAATAAAGAAAGAAACCATTGAAACTTTTGGTCCCTGGATTCATAAAATTAAGGATACTCGGCTTAACAACGACTACTTTAACGTAGGCTTTCCTTATCGTCGCCCAGGATCCGACAAAACAGAAGGTTATGAGATTCGAGGATATGGAAGTTTCAAACGAAAAGCTCCTGGCACAAATTCAACCACGGCTGCCTGGATAGTTGACTTTTCTAAGAATAATAATCCTCATGACATCAAAAATGTCTATTTTGCTGAAAGTGCCTATGATATTATGTCTTTTTATCAGTCCAACAAAGCTAAGTTAGCAGGGGAATTAGACAAGTCTGTATTTGTCTCTATTGGAGGAACTTTCTCTAATCAGCAAGTATCAGGTATTATGGATTACTATTCTCATGCATGTGCTGTGGACTGTTTTGACAATGACATTCCTGGGCGTATCTACGGAATGCGAATGGTCGGTGTTGTAGAGAAGATACCACTTAATATCATTCAAAGTGAAAACTCTATTAAAGTGGAATATAATGGGAATGAACATATTTTTGACTCTCAGAAAGCATCTTTGAATAGTCTACGTGCTTTTATTGCTTTCAAACGTGATTTTGACGTAGAAAAAGCACCCTCGGCTTTTAAAGATTGGAACGATGTGGTTTTGAATAAACCTTCCTCAACGATACAAACAAAAAGTAAATACGAGCGTGATGAAAATCTTCAAGAAAAAAGGATAAGAATACTCAAGATGTAAGTTTATGGATATTTCTATTAGACCAGATTATAGAGAGTTCTTTGCAGAGAATACAGCTAGTATTTCACTTCTCATAGTCACTTTCATAGCTATACCTTTCATAGAGGATTTTGGCAATAACTATGTACAGGTAGGAACCCTTTCCTGTTTTAGCTTGTTGGTTATTCTGTTAGTATACAGATATATTATGCTTACTTCTGTTGTGTGGATAATGGCCGATAGAACAATATTCCAAATCTGTGGCATTTCATCATCCAAGACGAACTATATTGAACTGTGTCGTGTAATTGACTACAGTGAAACACAGACTGTCTTACAGAAGTTATGGAAAGTAAAAACCATTACTATTACTTCTACAGGGAAGACAAATGGAATATTAAAGATACATGGTGTTAAGGTCAATATGCCTATTATAGAACTCATTCGTGATCGGGTAGAAAAATGCAAACAAACAAAGAAAATATATGAGATTACAAATAATTAGATTAGGGATTATCATAGTCTTAATGGCTAATGCATCATCTACTTCAGCTGGTGTCATCCAGGTAGATCCAGCGTTAACGGGCGCAATTACAGCTCAGATGGCAGCTTTAAAACAAATATATTCAAAGAGAGAAAAGACTCAAAATAAGATTATAGCTACAGAAGGTGCTGTAACAGTTGCTCTGGATAGGATGCATAAAGTAGAGGATAAGGTTTTGGGATATATGGCAAATGTTCAAGGTGCATTTCAAAATCTTTATCAGATTAAGCGTGCTGCGGAATTAGTAACAAAAGAAATTCCTTCAAATATGAATAATGTTCGTAAAGCCGTTAATCTTGGTGGGTTTCAAGGAACTTTTCTATCAACTGTTGTCGGTAGTGAACTGAAAGATATGACAATGGATATGATGAGTCTGTACCCATTCTTGGAACAGCTTGTTACTAGTGGGACTTATAATTCTAAAGAATTTGATTCCAATGGCAACATTATCGACAAAAGGAATAAAGTAAATCTTTTAAACTCTGCAGAACGATACTATATCTGCAATACTGTTGTCAGTAAATTAGAAAACATAAATACCTCACTATATCTTCTGGCATGGGAAATTCAGACTATGCGGTGGCGAGATTTATTTTTCAAACTCGACCCTGAAGGCTGGGCAGCAGTTATGTCTGGCAAAAATATAGTGGAAGGGGTTGTCAGCGACTGGAACTATAACTTGCGAAAATATAACTAAACTATCGAATAATTAAAAGAACTTTAATGGAAAAAATTGACAAAGATTTTGGCTTATGTCCTGTCTGTAAACAAGGACGTATCATTAAAACAAACAGAGATTATGTTTGTACTAACCGTTTAAAACCTGTCAATTCTCATGATGGGTGTCGTTTTTCACTTCCCTTGCGTTCACATGGCGTAGACATATCAGATAGCATGGTCCATCAGTTGATTACAACTGGTAGAACAGATTATGTCAGTATGCAAGATCTGAAAGGGTTCCCTTATCAAGGTTATTTTGAGATTGAAGAAGGGAAAGGCTATGTTATAAGGTTTGAAAAGAGAACAATCAATGCTCTCTGCCCAGATTGTGGAGGTAAGATTATTTTCACTAGATTTGGCTATGCTTGCGAAAACAGTATTGTTGTAAATCCGACATGTAGCTTTATTATCCCTAATTTCATCTGCAATCGATATATAACTTCAAAAGAGGCAGAAGACTTCTGTAATAAAGAGGGAGATTTTCTTGATGGTTTTCGTAATAAGAAGGGAAGTTGGTTCTCAGCTTTCCTTGTAAGAAACGCAAATGGCGAGGTAGAACTTTCTTCTATAATAGGCATTTGTCCTGTTTGTGGAGGAAATATGCTTGTAGGTCCATCTGCCTTTAATTGCTCTAATTATAAAAGTGGTTGTACATTTAAGATTTGGCGTCACTATTATGGTCATAAAGTTAGTCTACAAGACATGAGAGCCCTTTTGTCTTTTGGGCATTGTAATCATCCGTTCGATGGATATGATAAATATGGGCATATCCATGAACTAATTTTGAAATTTGGTTTCCATCATGAAATACAGGTAGCATCTTTTAAATAAACATATAAATATGAAACAAGAAACAATCACATCAAAGGAACTCTTACGTATGGCAAAAAGACGATCAGGACTATCTCAAGACACACTGAGAAAAAGTCTTCATGCTTTATTAGGAGCTATTAGCGAATCATTAGATAATAATCAACGTATAGCTTTTGATAGCTTTGGATGTTTTGAGCTAAAGACGATAAAAGAACGTACTGTAACACCGCCACCACCCCACAACATACCAGTAGTGGTGCCAACTCATCAAGTAGTTAGATTCAGACCCTACAAATACATTTTACTTTATCACGTTAAATATTGATTATATGAAGATACTTTCTTTCATGATGGCTTTATTAGCCACATTAATGTTCTCTTCCTGTCAGTCATCTAAGTCTGAAATGGTATATAGAGCAAAGCAAAACTTAGAAGCTTCGCTTGACTATCCAAAACAATTGAAGGTAATTGCACATACACAACCAGATTCTGCTTTTGGTGTCACCTATTTTACAAGAAAAGAAATAACTGGGATGCTGAAGGTAATGGATGTTGTAACAAAGCAATTGATGGCAAAGACTAAGGATGTCAACGATATTTCTAGTGTTGATGTCTATACTGCGGCATTGATGCGTCGTCAGATGAATGCAGCAACGGATGTACAGACAATGATTTTCAAGAACGTACCTAAAGGACAGTGGTCTGGTTGGAAGGTCAAGATAGACTATGAATGTGTAGATAAAGATGGTATCAAATATCGTGCAGAACGTTGGGTGTTCTTTGATAAAGAGGGTAAAAACGTTATAAAAACATTTGAGATACCTTTACCATGAGTGAAGATACAAAGAAATACATGAACTTATAAAAGATTTGTACAAGTGTCATTCTACGCTGATAGAAGCGGAGAAGGCACTTGTGCTTTTTGATAGTACTACACATTTTATAGCGATTGGGAATAGTGCTGACGAGCTGTATCTTAAATATGGATGGGAATTATCAATGATAGATATTGATGACAACTCAATCTCGTATATGCTTCTTATAGTAGATGCAGTTAAACTATTAAACACTTCAGAATATAAGGTTATAACAATAGACTTTAAGTTTGAGGATAGGTTTTCTACTATTGCAGCGGTACAACAATCCTTAGACTACCTACGTCATTTACAAGGAAATAAAGAGTTTGATTATCCAATTATTGAATGTAATGTGGATTTTGAAGATAGTGCTTATATTAGGTTTATGCGTATAACTTCAGTTATTATAAGCCAAAACTTCATATTGGTACACATTGATCGGCAGGAAACTATCTACCTTGCGTGGGATCATAGTTGGAATTTTAGTCCACAAGGAATAATTATACTTCAGGCGATAAAAAATGTTTTAATGTATCAGTATGAGCTTATGAAAGAGATAGCAATGCGTCCAAAGGCAACTCTTAAAGCACTTCAAATAGATTGTACGAAGATATATGAAACCTATTTGAGCGGAAAAGAAAAGTACCCCACATCTGATATAATCTGTGTAAAGGTTAAGGAAGGATACCTAACTTTTGACGATGATGTCGTGATAATTATTTCGGGTCAGGCTAATATAATATATGATATTAACTCGATTGGTGTCAGAGGTAAACACTGTGTGTTACTCACGTCAGCACATATCTCAAAATTAGTTTCAATAGGGTATAACATTGAATTGGTATCCTGTGAACAAGAATATACTATTTACCAATTAGGTCTAAAGGAAAGTCATTTAAATGTAAAATGTAAAGGCCATTACCATTATACAGATGCTGGTATTCACAAAGATTATCAAGGTAAATATATAGTAACTGCATATTATAAGGGGCATAAACTACCTGAAAAGATTATTTCTAATGCTATTGGTGGCTATTATAGTCGGCTTCCTCAATGCTTAGAGAAGGATTTCACTCTTTATTTTGTCGTACATTATAAATACGATAAAATCATAAGCCAAGATTATGCTAATTTTATCTGATCCTTGCTAAACGTATCTTGTAAAATCTACTCCATACTTCTGAGAGAGTATGAAGTGTTAAATAAGCAAAGAAAAACTCTGGCTCTATAACGAATTGTGTGGGTAACTAAGTTTAAGCTCCCCTGTTATGAAATAGACCATATACTTAAAGTTTACTGTATTTACGAATCCCCTTGCTCCCTTTTTAACAAGTTGCTTCTGATAGGCCTAAAGCCTGTGTAAATATCTCGGTACTATTCATATGACAAAGATAATATTTTTATCTGAGTTATCTATGATTACCCACACGATTCATTATAGAGCCAAAACTCTGACGCATATTTGAGTCTGAGTTTTTCTTTACTTTAACAAAACTGTAGAAGATACATTAATATAAGGAAAGGGATTTAAACTTAATCGTTACCTTACAATTGTGCCGACAAATTGTAAATTCCAGTTTAGTAAAACATAAAATACATATCAATTCTGCCATTTGCATGAATTTATAAATTATAAATTATGCTCTGGCTCTTAGGCTCACACATATCATAGATTTTTCTATGATGCTACAAAAAGTACAAAATACTTTTTGAAGGTAGCAAACAATAGATTACTTTTTATTATTTAGTACAATTCTGGATGTTGTTTATTAAGAACAGTCCCCATACATTCCAACAGTAATAGTTTTTCTATACCTCCTTAGCTGTACATTCATTGTATAAGAAGCTTTTTTTCAAATAATTCTTGTTTAAGAATATACTAGTAAATCAACACAAACTATTTTTTATAAGAGGAGTAAGGATGTAGAGCTAAAAAAAGCACATGTATTCTCGAGTGTTACAGAAATTAAAAAGTTTCAGTAATTACTCCTACATTTGTTTTTAGCCTTTTTCTCCATCCTTACTTTTTACTCCCATTCATTTAATATTGCCGCTACTTAAGATATATGATTAAGTAATAAGAGCTCAATAACCTTATAAATCATCTAAGTATTATAGTATATCTTTTCGGCAACTATTGAATCTTGTTCAATATCTCATTAACCAATTCTTCAAATGGTTTTCCACTTTGAAATGCTCGCTTAGTGATATTGCTACGGTATTCACCAATGCGCATTTTAAGTTCTGTTTTGTCATTTTCGGCTGCAATAATAGGAGTCATAATGTCAGACAATTCTTCACCAATTCTTAGATGAACACGAGTGTTGGCTATTATGTCTTGAATATGTTCCTTGACATACCCCTCGCTAGAATCGGGTGGTAGATTTATCTTTTCTCGGTCAGTCAAGTCTACGCAACAGAGTGCATAACAATCAGGATGTTCAGCTGCCATTTTTAACTGATTAGTACTCATGTGTGCATACTTGTCTACGTCAAAATTCCACTTAGCTTTGACCTCAATAAAATATATATTTTTCTCTTCGTTACCATGCTTAACTTTAACTATAATATCCTGACCATTTTGAATATCATCTACTGTCAAATTTTCATCAATTCTTTTTCTAGTTACGACGCTGACAAGCTGTTCCTCCAATGAAGAACGAATCACATTCTCAATATACTTGCCAATTTGGAAACAAAAATTAAACTTTGATGTGCGTTCATCATCTAGTTCCTTCATACGTTCCATCTTGTCAAGTAGTTCACTCATGCTAACTTTATCTTTCAGTGTTGCAAGGCGCTCAAGGTCATTATCACTTAAATCCATCAAAGCAAAAAGGTGTTCTTGTGATTCACCACTCTTCATGCTAAACGTGTAGGTTGCCTTCTTTTCATTAATCTGACCAAACCACGATTCCCATTTCTTATCTCTATTGATTTTCAATATAATTTCTCTGACTACTTTTTGAAACTTACGCTCGTTTATGTTTTCTTGCCTCATATCTTCCACAAGTGCCTTCTCTATCTTATTGGCAATATCTTCTGGCTTATCCTCAAAAAGAGTTACAATAGACTCAAAGTTCGAATCAATCCAATCATTCTTCAAATCTTTATTAAAAATAGTCCTGTATATATCTACCAATTCCTCTGATCCGGCATTCTTTCTCAGGTCAGATAATAGGCACAATTCGCTATTTTGGTTAGGTAGAACACCATAATCATTCAATTTCTTTTTGCGATCTTCATTCTTATTTGGTGCATATTCTGTAAGGAATTCTTGAAGCCATGACTTGTTATTTTTCACCCAAGTAGAATTCTTCTGGCTAATTATATTTAGGGTGTAATCAAGCAAGAAGTTCATCGCTGCTTTGTAGAATTCTTCTTCTTCCTCTTCTCGGAACTTATCCGTAAGTATCATTGAGAAGGGTCTATCATAGAATTGGCAAAGTATAGGCATCATACGTCCACGCTGATTATTGAAAACTTCCTGATGACTTGCAGAGCAAAAATTTATTAATGCCGTTAGTTCTTCATCTGTCAACACATGATTTTCAGTATTTAATGTTTGTTTACGTAGATTGCCAATATTTGCTGTAATATCTTTCTGTAAGTCTGCCCTTGAATACGGATTAACGCTTGTTATATCCAAAAAAGATTTATCATATATTTTCTTGGCTTCATCACCCATGACACCAGATACCAGATTATAGACTTTATCAGACATGAATTCACCATGATATAGCATTTTTTTTATGCGCAATTCCCCCTTTCTATTAGGCAGCAAAGCATAGGTATCCATTACTGTCTCATTTTTGCTGTCTTTCATTAACTTCAAGAATTTATGGAGGTCCTGACCTTTAGTCTTAATTGTTTCACATACATCTTTAACTGTTATAAAGAACTCCTTGTCACGATTACAGCCCCATCTATTTACAGTGTCTGACCATGCAATCAAATCTTCAGATGGTATCAGATATGAATTACCATCTGAATTCTTAGGTAGCAATGCGTAAGATGCCAAGGTTTGTTCATATTCTACTTTCTGCTCTTCTGTCAATCTTTCGAAAAAATCTGGATGAAGCAATTTGACCCGTGTATCACTGATGCAAACAAATTGCTCCCCTACAGGGATTGATTTCCAATAAGGTACTTGTGCAATCCATAACGCCTGCATGTCTTGATAGAATTTCTGTGTCTCTTCATCATCATTTGCTACAGGGAATGCTACTTTACACATACTTCTAGAAAGCATCTTTGCATTCTCTGGGTTACCGTAATAGTCAAAAATCATATTCATCATTTCAACTAAAACCTCACGGTTTAGTCCACCTTTTTCTTGCTTTATTCCTGTAGAGCCAGGAAGCATGATATTGTTTCGCTTCTCTACCGGATAGAAGCGTTCTGAATGGAAAATAAAATTTACTCCAAAATTCTCCGTCCCAAGAAGAGGGAACCAAAGGAAGAGACTTGGAATATTTTCTATACTACCACAAAATGAAGGAAATGGAGGGATAATAATAACATCGCCCTTTTCAGAACGTAAACTTTTACAACAAAAAGAAGAAACTTGGCTGCTATCATTCAGGTATACAATATCAGTATGTTCTTTCCAAACCTTGTCCTCTAATAACTTAGGATTTGGATCGGTTTTCTTCGTATAGACATACCGTTTGTTGCTATGATAGTCAATCACTTCTACTTGGGTAATGTTACTGTTGATAACCATAACAAAAGGAAGCAGACTAATAGCATTTGATAGTTGAGCAGACACTTGCCCAATCTGTTCTCTAGTTAATTCATAACGAAAAGATGTTGTATCATTTATGATTGAATTAAGTAGCTCTTGTTTACAAAAATCTTCAACTATATCTAACTGTTCTTTCATTTTATAAGGACCTTCAACAGTATCAACCATCGTTCTATCTAGATGAAAATTCTCAATTTGAAAATAGCCACTTATATCATCTTTACCTCTCTTTACGATATATGGTGCAGTGACATACACAAGCTTGTTAAAAGCATGAGTTGTCATAAAGCCTGTACCATACTTACCTACTTGTTCTGCTCCGTTTCTGTCTTTAGAACTATCTTGTTTGACAAGTGCACGAAAGGAAGTATAGTCAAATGGTTTCCCATGATGAGAAAAGATAAGTTCAGTTTCAGTTAACTCGATCTTTATTATAACATCTGCATCTTCATTAGGTCTTTGGTCACGAGCATTCTGAATAAGCTCCCATAGAGCACGCTCACCACTATTCTCGTCCAGTTCTTCTAAACCTTGAATAATCTTGTTGCAATAATTTTGATATTCAAGACGATTCTTCTCATCTCTTTGCCAACGTTCTTCTGGCGATAGATTTTCTTCATTCATAATATGTATTTTAATCAGTAAGCCGTAGCATTACATATTTAGTTTTATTAGAATTTTTATATTCTCAATAGGATTTGATAATTTGCTTTTTAATCATTGAAAGTTCAAAGGTTTATAAATTTCTGTAGGCTTGATGTTTAGCGACTTTCGTAACTATTAGCTGTTGACACACATAGAATACAAATAATAATCACTTCGATAACCAAATTACAAAAAAATACAAAAAAATCTGTTTAGCAGACGATTTCTACAAGTTATTTTTTTGCAATGATAACAAAAATTTATTTACAGGACTTTTTGGATAAAGATTTTTTTACGACATGTAAATATAATGATTACAGGAGAAACTAAGCAGATAATGATTCTTTCTATGTTTTAAACTCTTGTAAAGTATGAAAAGATCTTGATTTAGAATTTACTGTCAACTTTTACTTTTTATAAGTGACGTCATTGATACAGTAAATGAAGAAAATAAAGTCATTCCATAAGTAGAATACCTTAGCTCAAGATACTTATACCATTTTGTAGTCAATTAACTATGTGTTACTATAGTATCTGTTGCGTGATTTCAAATAATCTTTGGATAAATCAATTTGGTCTTTAGGAATATAAAGATTCCTATCTTGGACTTGTTAAACCCACTTTTTTCTTTTATTTTTCACCATAGCCCCCACCAAACTCTTAGTTGCTATTTGTATATAAATTTTATCGCCTAAACTTTCGGTCATCATCAACATTGTCCCAATCACTATTTCCTCCAACCTCCCATTCTCTGTTGGAATGGTGTGCAGAACTTGTAGAGCTTAATATTTTTCCCCATTGGCCAGGAATGTTCACTTGATTCTCTTTTTGGTTATTATGTCTGTTATGATATACTTCTATTTTGGAGAGAACAATATCGGTCTCACGTAAGTTAACTATGGTAGAGGTTCCCATATCAAGTGCATATAGTTCCTGTTCTTTTCTTATAATTATGATTTTGGCTGCTTTTAGATTTTTGTATATCTCATCTTTCTCTGACGTATCGATAACTTCTTTTGTGTTATTGATTAGTGCATTCGTCTTTTCTCGATTAATTTCTGGAGCAATTTCTATATCTTCCTCATTATCGATATGACCAAACTGACATAGAATAGCCCTTTCTTGCATAGTAGAAGGATTAAAGCCTTTAATCCAATGTACCTTAGCATTATAATTAAGAGTATCAAGGATTCTTTGTTCTACCTGAGCAATGGCTCTTTTTCGCTTATCACGAATAATCCCATCACTATAGATATTTACTCCAAATTTATGCCATAGAATTTTATTAACCTCTCTCATTGTCGACTTATTGTTTACTTCAAGAAGGCTATTCAAGGTTTTCAAAATGGTTTCTTTGTTATTATTGTCTATTACTTGTTTCTTTTGAGGATAAGTCAACAGCTCTTTCAAGGAAAGGACATCTCCACCTTTATAAACAGCCTTTTCTTTATGGTCAACGACCAAATAACCATAAGGAGAATCTTTCTTGCCTATAAATATAAGATCTACTCCAAACTTCTTTTTTAAGATACGATTAAGTTCTTCTTTGTTTGAAGTTATCTTCTTGTATTTTAGGAAAATCGCTTTTAATTGCTTACGCCTTTTCTCGCTTTTTTCTTTATTGGAAACCTTAAAGTGCCTGCTTATCTCATCTATATGAATAGTATCGAGAATAACACCTCCCTTCTTAATGCTAATCATGTCAGCATCATTAAAGCTTTCATATCCGCAGCTTTCCAGGATAGCTTGGAATTGTCCTAACGTATCAAATGAATATGCAAACGACTCTTGGATCGTTTTCTTTACTTCGTTTTGAGGGCTTAATCCCATTATCTTGTTTATGACAGCTTGAGAACGTAGCCTTTCATTATCATGCTCTATCTTTTTACCCTGTGGGTCTATTCTACTTGTAACAATATGAATATGTTGATTATTTGTATCATAATGACCATAGATTAATAGAGGTTGCCCTTCTTCGCCATATCCCATTTCTTTTAGATATTTGTGAGCAAACTCTATCAGTTCATCGTAGTCATACTCATCTTTTTTGCAAGAGATAGCAAGATGAAACTGTGGCTTTTGAATATTATCATTCTTTGCAGAATACTTGATAAGATAATCTTGTAAGCTTTTCGAGCTTACATTTCCTGTATTTTGTAGTAGGTTAAAGTTTTTAATCTCAAGAAGTTCTGCTGTTCCTTGAGTAACCTTCTTTTCATTATAATCAACGGCATTAAAACACGTACTTGACCTTAATATAGTTGCAATCATACTTACCCTTATTTTTTTTAATTACTACAGCATATTATTAAAGGGCACAGAAATGGCTACTGCCAATATAGTCAGTAAGCGTATTAAAGTTCTCACTATAGCGATAGTACAAAGATAGATAAATCTTTTGATATAACTATCAGAAAAAAACTTTTTTTGTATCTTTATAAACGTGTTGTAATATCCAGTATAAATGAAAGAAGATAAAAGAGTCAATAGAATTAATCTCCATCTTAACAACAAAGAGTTGGAATTGTTTAGAAATAAAGCGAATAATTATAGCCAGATGTCTGCTATGATTAGGGATGCAGTTACTCAATTTGATGACATAAAAACGAAAGGTTGGATTACTGCCTTAAATGATTTGTCTATTTTAATCTCTAACTTTTCTACTGAACTTTCTAAGCAAGGAGCTAATTTGAATCAGATAACTAAACGTGCAAATGAGTTGATTTTTATGGGAGAACTGGATAAAACATACTATGAAGAAGTTATTTCACCTCAGATAAAACTACTGCAAGAAATGGTTTGTGACATCAAAAAACAGCAATCTAAAATCTTTAAGCGATTGCTGAAATCATAAGATATATTTTCCCTTTTGTCCTTATACTGGAGTTGCGACAGTATTTTCTTCCCACTTTGTGGGCAAGTGACCTGTGATGCCAATTTGAAAAATAGGCGTCTAAAGGTACAACTTGCTAACCAATTAAAAACAGGTGACCAAAACATAACATTCCGAGCAATACTTCTAATAATATTGCGTTTTTATAGCATTGAGAATAATTTAATATTATATGACTATCATATTTAATGAGATGAATATAGAATGATAATATTAAATTAATATCATATTAAGATATAAAAAAATCATAGCTTATGAGAACAATCTTCTATTATAGAATTAATTTATAATATTATTGTGCTATGATTTTTATGATATAATGACTTTAATATTTGTTGATTATATGACAGTTATATAATATGATAATAATAAAATATTACTAAAGTTTCCCACCCCTTAAAACACTAACTTTTCTCATTTTCCTTTGTCTGTCTTCCCCCATATCCATTGACTGTTAACACATGCCTAACAGAAGTTATGCAGACTATCCACATACTTCGTCCCATTTTTCCAACGCTTCAGCCATTACAAGGATTTTGCTCATCTCTTTGTCGTTTCCGCTGATTGTAGCCATAAGGTATTGGGGCGTCATTCCAAGTATTTCTCCTAAAATGCGAAGAATGCGTTCGATGCAGGTAAGAACTCGCTTCCATAACGTGAGTGCCATGAGATCACCCTCCATATCCGAAAAGAGTTCGCCCATGGTTTGATATTCTGTGAATCTCTTTTCCAAAGCCATGACGGTATATGTAAGGTAACACAGCGTTGCGTCGGCTATCTGACCATTAAAGTCACAACCTTGATAACCTCCTAATCCGAGATATTGCTTAGTCTCCTTGTTCATCACCTCTATGTTCCATCTAATCTGATACACTTCAAAGGCTTTTTACGAAAGACATCGTTGTATCCGTGGTGAGCAGAACGTTCCATGCGGAGTTTCTACCATACTTGATGAGGAAGATTCTGATAGGTATATCTCCTAAGTTGCCGTTGAGCTGAATATATCGACATTTGTATTTACGACAGTTCTTTCCTCGTTCACGTTCATAGGTGGCAATGAGTTCTGCAGCATTTTTCTTTTTGCCCGATATAGTGTATTTTTGTCTTTCCCATTTTTGCAAGTCCAACAAAGTGCATTGCCCCTTTACCTATGCTTCTAACACATGTCATAAGTTGCTCGCAGGTGAACCAACTATCGGTAATCACATACTTCGCATGTAACCCCATCTTCCATCCACGGCGAAGCATATCCATGGCAACTTCCAGCTTAGACATCTTACACTCTTGAAAGCGCTTATAATCAGGATTGCCGGTGTTCCTCTTGGTGTGATATGCCTTTTTGAGTTGCTGTCTTGTCAGCCCGCAGTTGCCTTGCTTCCCCTTTTTCTTGATGTAGTGAAAAAAATCAAAGGGTATAGTTGTCTTGCCGTCAAAGAAGGCACAAAGTAACAGCTTGTAGCCCAATACGCATCTGCCTTTTCATATGGTCGAAAAACACGACTGATACCCTCCATCCTCACACCACTCTTCTCAAGCACGGTGTCATCTATAATGAAACATGTAGTGGTATCTGATTGAGGAACTTCGCCATACTTACGCAATAGGCACATATAACGCAGTGCAAAAGTGGTTCATCAATCGTCTCCAATCCATCTGTGGGCGAATCATCATGCGATAGAAACAGTTCTTACCATGATTTGAAAGCTCATATATCTTATGTTTGCATATACTATGGATGCTCTCGCCCACAATGCGGAAGAGGCAAAGAGAGAGGAGCAACTCCGAAGCCGAAACTCCGTCCTGTTTATCCAATGAAAGGCGAGATAATAGGTGACCGATGCCAAACTTGCCAAAAAGATGAAATAAATCATCACTCATTCGGGTTTTTAACACTCAAAAGTTTGGATAACTCACTTATTTTTCTCTATTTTTTTGCTTCCATAACAGTTTTGTTGTCTTGTCTTTAAAATCAGTTCTTTAGCGATTACTAATTTACAAAGAAAATTCGACAAACTGTTATTTTTCTATCTATTTATTTGGGTGGGAAACTTTAGTTTGTTAATAGGACTTTTGTAGCAATTAAGCCTGAATGGAATCCTTTAACACTCTATAATACAGGAGTCATACCTAAAGGTACAACTGTCACATTTGGTATAATTGGACCGCAAGGTTTAAAGTATCCTGGCGGGTTATTACAATTCAATGTAAATAATAGCGATATAAAAGATGTTAAAACAAAAGAAATAGTAAGATGCAAATAGAGAGCATTCATAATTCATCCGATACTCCATGGAAATTTCCTTCACAGAAAAAAATAGGGGAATATACTATAAGGTTTGAAGATTTGGTTGAATTCGCACAAGGTTCACCTTTGATAGGATACCTATACATCAACGATAATAAGATTGGCAAGCATGACCTTTTTGGTGCACCATTCTTATTAAAAGGAGACTATTTGTATATACCAAAATTTACCCGACGATTTTGGATGTCAGGATTTATACTGTGCAAAATAAATGTTCGGACAGGGCAAACAGAAAACATGAGTAAGATTAAGTCATTAATATATTTGCATTGTGTAGATAATGGCAAGATTCTATATTATACTGATTATAGTAAATCAAAAGAAGAAGCATGTGCTATTTAAAAAATGTTGTTATCAGAATTTGTTAAAGATAGAGACATACTAGGAAGAATGCTGCACCAGGAAAACGGTGTTCTATTGCCCTCCCAATCCGCACCCGAATGAAAACCGCAAGTGCTGACCGATGACCTCGGGCGAACGAGTTACAATCAAAAAGAGTCGTACACCAATCTCATTACATGGGTGTATGACGGTGGTAGTTACACCCCGGTGGCAAAGCTCACCGAGGATGATAGTTATACCATCGTGCAAGACTACTTGGGTACGCCTATACAAGCTCTTGGCAGCAAGGGTAAGGTAATTTGGGACTGTATCCTTGACATCTATGGGGATGTACTGGAACTCAGAGGAAAACGAGACTTCATACCTTTCCGTTTCCAAGGACAATACGAAGATGGGGAAACAGGGCTGTACTACAACAGGTTCAGGTATTACTCGCCACATACCGGAAACTACATTAGTCAGGACCCGATAGGGCTGACTGGTGGGAATCCTACCCTGTATGGGTATGTGAGAGATAGTAATATAACGTTAGTTCGACGAATTTAGAACAGAGCAAGCTGTGTGTCAATAGTCCTTTGTACATTGATACACGGCTTTTTGGGAACAGGCAATAGGCTGCAATAGCGCCTAATAAATTGACGATAAAATTGTCAAAGCATCTATGTCTGGAGTGCTCCACCTGTGCAATATTCTTAAGCTCATCATTCACAGTTTCTATAATGGCTCTTTTTCTGAGTAAGAGTCTGTCAGAAACGCTCATCAAAGCTCCTTTCATATTGCTTTTCAGCTTGGTAATAAGTTGTATTCCGTCCACAAACAGCCTTTGGAAGAGATTCTTGCTGATGTACCCCTTGTCGCCGACCAGCTTGCCATATATGAAATTTACAAAAGATTTGTATTCCAAAGGCTTACGGTCATCAACATCTCCAGGTGTTATCATAAAATTGAGAAGTTCTCCTTTCTCATTGCAAATCAAATGTAATTTGAAACCGAAGAACCAACCCATGGAGCATTTCCCTCTTTGGGCTATACCTTTGAAAACCTTGTGAATATGTATTCTTTGGTTCTTGCAGACACGCAGTGGTGTGCTGTCAACAAAACTTATGCCCGTGCATTTTCCCAACAAGACTTTCTTGATAAACAAAGCGAGTGGAATGACAACCTCCCTTTCCAATTCTACTATACGGTTGTATGAGACAACTTTAGGAAACAAATGACGCAGATGCTTACATACTTTTTCAAGATAGAAATGTTTAAAGCAGCGATAACCAGAGTCGTGAAAAAGAATCATTATTAGCATGGCTTCTGCCTTTGACATCGTGGAATCTCGATGTTAATTTCTTTTTCCAGTAGGCTTTAGCGTATATTTTGCCACCATTGCATCAAAAAACTTGCAGAAATCATCTGCCATACAAAAATATTTCAGTAACTTTGTTCTCGGTAATCATTGCGATTTTTGTTTGTAATTGTTTGTAAATCAATACCATAAAGTTACAACAAATTTCGCTAATCGCCAAATTTACAGAAACTTATAATTCGTCGAACTCACGTTAAGTTATGATATAGAAACAAATACAATGCAAATGAAATTAGTTAAACAAAAAAATTCATTCATAAGTATCTCATATTGGAGGTATCAAAGAGTATAGAGATGCTCATGAAGGAGAAGGATATGAAAGTGTAAACAAAAAGAAGAAAAATAACTTGTAAAACATAGAATTGAAATGGTTGTTGAATTTTTTTCAAAAAAAATAAACAAAGATGACTATAAAAGCTTTTAAAAAAATCTCTAACAGAAAAATCAAATAGAAAATTTGATGCCTTTTTACTTTGAAGGAAAGGAAGAATTTATTTTATTTTTATCTTACTTTTTAATGGAGTTTATTTTTCCAAAAGGGGCAAAAAAATAAGCACAGAATCTTTTTTTAGATGTTGATGAAGACGAATATTATGAATTAGAATTAGAATATATCTATGATATAGAATATATATTGGAAATAAGAGAAGCGATTAAAGAACAGTCAGAAGAGGTTAAAAAAATTTGCTGAAACTCATATTCCATTTGCGAGAAACGCAGGAGGGAATAATTTTTTTATAGAAATCCCCACAGGAAAAAAAATAAAATATGTTTCTTGGGAATATGGTATTGAAGATGGATTGATTGAAGTAGCTCCAAGTTTTAAAGATTTTTGTGGCGTAATAGAGCCTTGGTAATATGGCGATTCTCTAAAATACTTTGACAGTTAGATGGATTTATGTTATAATAGGTTTAGGTATTATGACTGTGACATAGGAACTTATATAAGTCAAGACCCGATAGGAGTCGTGAGAAACAATCCAACGCTGTATGGGTATGTAAAAGATGGTAATTTTTGGATAGATCCGTTTGGATTGAGTGAATTTAGTGCAGCATTAAAAGCAAGTAATTTTTGGGGAAAAGTTAATGGAAATATTTCAAAAATATCAATAATGGTTAAAGGCGCAGAAGTTTATAAGATTACGAATAAGGTAGATATAGCAGGAGTCAATAAGTGCGATTATTTTCATATGGACACATTACACAAAAAAATCCTTTTTGAAATAGAATTGTATGATAAAAAAAGGAATGCATAAAGGTGTCTATGATTTGGATGGTAATAAAATAGGAGAAAAAAAGTAAAAAGGGAGAAAAAAATAAAATGTCGTTAAAAAAATATAGATAATTTGGAAAAAAATACTTTTTGCAAGAAATAGAGGCAAAGGGGAAAAATACATTTATGTATAAATTACATTATGAGGGTATTCTAGAATATGAAAAAAATTAGATAGTCTTTTGGATAATTGCAATAAGGTTTTTTTGATTTTTTTATTATAGTAATGGTAAAACAAGTAATTATATAGAAATAGCAAGAGGAATTGTGCTGATGTTTGAACATTTTTTTATTTTTTTGCTCTATTGTGATAAGGACAAAAAAGATGTTTATAAGATAAAAAAATATAAGAAAAACGATAAGGACAAACTTTTAGATTATTATTTTATTATGCGAGAATTAACAGATAAGATAATATTTTGATATTTACGGCAAAGCTTGCTAAGGCGATAGCGTTTTTGTACCGTTCATGTATCAGGGTAAGGTGGTCTGGGACTGCATACTTAACATCTATGGGGATGTACTGGAACTCTGAGGTGAGAGAAATTTCATACCTTTCAGATTCCAAGGACTGTATGAGGATGGTGAGAAGGGGCTGTACTACAACAGGTACAGATACTACTCGCCCGAGATGGGTACCTATATTTCTCAAGACCCAATAAGATTGGCGGGGGCTAATCCTACGCTATACGGATATGTTTCGACCCCAATACAGAAATTGACCCATTTGGATTGGATTGTGGTAAAGCAACTTCAAAAGCTCGTAAATATGAACAACAAATCTAAGATATGTATAGCGGAAAATTACCTCAATCACAAAGGGAATATAGAGCGATGATTGGAGGAAAACAAGTTAATGGAATAGCTGATCACGTTGTAGATATAAACGGTAAGAATGTAGCAATAGAAGCCAAATATGTAAAAGACTGATCTAAATCAACACGAAACCCCAATAATAAAATAGGAAATAAACCGTTCGCTATTGCAGAACAACAAAAAATGCTTTCACAAGCTCAAAAATACTCGAATGCTTTTGACGAGGTTATTTATCATACAAATAGCCAAGATTTGGCAACACATTACACAAAAATCTTCCAAGATGCAGGATTAAGCAATGTAAAGATTAATATAACACCATAATAATGAGTACAATTAATAGACATATTCCAGGAACAATAAAAGTAGAGGGAAGAGAACACCTATATATTTCTGATGACGGAGAGGATTTTTTCACAAAAAGTAGCCGAACTGTTAAGAAGCAATCATTATTTGATAAAGTAACTTCTTTGTTTGAAATAGCTCAAAGTGGAGGAGTAATATCGGAAAATTGCAAACTAAGGCTACCGACCAATGAATTATTTCACGGATTATCTTATAAAGGAGATATTGAGGGGTGGCGGAAACAAATAGAACAAGGGGCAGAGCAGTTAGGTTTATTGACAGGTAAAATCTCTGAAAATAATATAGAACTTTCGGACGGTAGAATATATGCTCTATCAGATTGTAAGATTGAGTTTTACTAATAACCCTCCCCAATCGAGGCGAGTTGTTTCTGCTTTCTTTTCTCCGCCTTTGGCGGAACATCGGCGGGTGGTTTTGTGGCTTTGCTACAGAAAAATGACTTTTTTTTCGGCAAAGAAGTTTCGGCGTATAGGTCAAATTGCAGGCTGATTATCAACATTTTTGCAGTGAAACAATAAAAAAACAGATTTTCTTTGGTGTTCATGATAAAAATGATTATATTTGCCAGCACCCTAATGGGTTGAATTATCGAATATATAGAAAATATTAAATCATACAAATTATGGGACTATATCAATACGGTGTAGGTGGCAATGAAGTAAAAGTAGATGCCAATGAGTCAATTGCTGAGATTCCTTCAAATCGAACATTGTTTGTTTAGAAACTTACGGATGAAGCTCCAGTAAATCCAGAAGCTATCTATGGTTTAGAGACAGTCGAGGATGTCTTCGAGCGTTTTAATCCGACAGTTCAACTAGAACACCAAGATCAGGAAGGAACGCCTATCGTAGAAACCATGAGTTTTCATAATCTTGGCGATTTTGGTGCCAAGAGCCTTAAAGAAAACAGCAATTTCCGACAAATTTGAAGGTAGAATTAAAGCATATGCCAAGTGGAAAGGGCTTGTTGCGGCAGGATGTCCTTGGGATCATAAGAAAGCAATACAAAGGCTTCAAGGAAATAAACATTGGTCTTGTGATAAGAGCAAACATATCATTTTTTTCTATGATTTGTGGTCTAATATACATTATGGTTTTATCGGAAAAGCAGTTGGGTTTACAGAATGGGAGTTAACAGCCGGGGCAGGAGTAGCACAGTTGAAAGATAATAATCGAAATTTGGGGGCATGGGTTTCTCAATACATTCAAAATCGGATTAGAGAACTTTGGGATGCAGATTTTTTAGCAGCTTTTGATGATGCGAGTGATAATGAAGCTATCAAAATAGGTTTCAGACTATATAATAGATATGGAGGAACTCCTTCTTTCTTAACGGCTCAAGCTATCTTAGATGAAATCTATAAATCTTACCAAGATAACAAACCTGTAAATATCAAGAAATGCCTAAATCATTAATATTCTTTTTTTAATTACATTCATTTTTTTGCTTTTTTTGGATGTACAAGAAATAATGTGTCGTCAGATCATCAAATGTTAGAGCATTTCAATCTCTACGAGTCTGAATTTGAGAGATTGAGAAATTTCTGTTAAGTACGATGGATTTCATTATCCCCCTTATGACGAAACAGATAGTACAGCCTATGTTATTTCATCTAAAGATAAAATGGAATTGGACTCTTTAATCAAGAGACTGGATATTATTAGTATACAGTATGATGGGATATCAGAAGTATGCTTGCTCTTTCATACATGGGGTGTTTCTATCAGCGGAGGGTACAAGGAGTATGTCTATACTCCAAATCTTGAGGATCATATAAAGAACTACGATAAAGAGGTTGCCTTAGATCCCAGCACTGAAATGTATATCGTAGAAAGAATTACGGAGGAAGATTTGGATCAAGTTGCTCAAAGATATTCTGCAAATATAGAGTTATATCGTCCTATAAAAAATGGTTGGTATATACATCTCAGTCGAGAGAATTGATTCTTGAGATGTATGCTATTCTTTTATGAGGTAACGTAAAGATGGATTTGTTTTGATGCGTTCCGTTTCCAATTCCACGAGCGAGAGAATCTCTTGTTTGATTGATTTGTAGTTGGCTTCGATAGTCTCTTTGAGATTATCGAAGCCATCTTCGTTTATGAAGTTAGCTATCACGGGGACGGGTTGGTATGCTTTCATCTCGGCAGAGATCTTAGTACTATCCACAACAATCTCAGCGTGGAAGATTTTCTGGTCAATACGCTCGTCAAAGTTATCGGACACTGCACCCACGAACATTCCTTGTGTAAGGTTACTGATTTTCGATGCGGGGATAAGACAGTCCATTTGTGCAGAGATAGAGGTGGATTTATCATTACGGTTGATGGTCATAGACTGCCGTTGCTGGAGAACCTTTCCAAATCGCTCAGAGAGTGTCTTAGCCGTTTCTCCTACCACTTGCCCGGAGAACACGTTACCTACAGTGTTCTGTATTACTTTGCTCTCCTTGTCACCATAGTCACGGGTAAGTTGTGAAAAGTCCTGAAAGCCCAAACATACAGCCACCTTGTTGCTTCGAGCGGTAGCAATTAAGTTATCAAGCCCACGGAAATAAATGGTCGGCAACTCGTCAATAATCACCGATGATTTGAGCTGTCTCTTCTTATTGATGAGTTTCACGATACGGCTGTTGTAAAGCCCGAGTGCGGCCGAGTAGATATTCTGGCGGTCGGGATTATTACCAACTACAAGGACTTTCGGCTCATTAGGGTTATTGATATCAAGTGAGAAATCATCGCCTGTCATCACCCAATAAAGAGCAGGTGAAATCATCCGTGAAAGTGGTATCTTGGCACTGGCTATCTGTCCCTGCAACTGGTCCTGCGCTCCGCCCTCCCAAGCATCCATGAAGGGAGAAAGGTAGTTGGCAAGTTCATCGTAGGAAGTGAGTATCGGGAATATCTGTGCGTAGGGACGGTTGAGAAATTCGACGGCATGAGGGAAGGTGCAATACTTTCCGTTCTCATAGATTTTCAGAAACCATATAATAGCTGCCAATAGGATAATCGGTGACTCGACAAAGAAATCTCCCTGCTTCTGTATCCACGAACGGTTCAAGTTGAGCATGATGGTGTAGGCACTTTCGTAAGCGTCCGATATAGAACTGTGGCTTCACCTTGTAGGCATCCAAGTGATTAAGCAGGTGATTGTAAGCAATCTCTGAAAGGTCGGGAAACTTATAATCGTAGATATACATCGCAAAGCCCTTTCAATCTGCTGCTTGATGTAGTTGTTTACAATAGCATAGGATTTACCCGAGCCTGGCGTACCGAGTACCATTGAGGCACGAAAGGGATTGACCACATTGATCCAGCCCTTATTCCACTTCTTCTTATAGTAGAAGCGTGTAGGAAGATTGACGGAGTATTCATTTTCCATCAACCGTGTTTCCTGCATGAAACTCTCATTCTCCGTGTTAAACACATCGTCCATCAGATTGTTTTTGAGCAATCGACTCATCCACACACCACCCATCAGCAGGCAGATATAGCCCAAAGACAGCGTAAAGAGATAGAGCGAAGCCACTCCAATTTTTCCTATGGGCAATGCCAACAGCCACCAATTGAGAAAGAAAAAGACAAAGCCAGAGAAAAGCACCGTCCAAATCTTTGGCCATGTGATTTTCTCCTCTTTCACGCCCTTTGTCCCCAGGCAGGAAAGAGCAAGGAATACCACACAAAAAAGTTTTGTCCAAAGGATAGACGAAAATAATCCCGTGGTGCGCTGGAAGTTCATCAGAATTTTATCAATGATGCCAAGCGTAAAACCCCAGACATGAAATGCCTCGTAACAGAACCAATAACAGTTAACGAGGAGGAATATCACTGATATGCCCCTCATAAAGTCCATAACCTTACCTAATGCTCTTAAATCATCTTCTTGTGCCATAATCGTATTGTTTTAAAGCCTCCCCCAACCCCTCCGAAGGGAGGGGAGATAGAAATGCTCGTTTATTTAATGTTTTCTTAGTCTAATATTTACCTTACTTAGTTTCGGAGCTTACGCTGCCATGCAGCTTCTTTCCAATCATCGTTGCCCGTAGATAGGAAAGAACCATCTGCCATATCCTCGATAAGTTCATCGACAAGGTTGTCGCTTTCCTCCGTATTTTGCTGCGAAGATTGAACGGTTGCCGATTGTTCCAAACGAGCAGACAGACTGCCATACAGCGTTTCATCTAAGAATGGATTATGTGTTGGATTGGAGAAATAGCCATTGAATACGTTAGCGGCATATCCCTTACCCAATCGGGAACCATTAAGCGCAATGCCCTCCTTGTCGTCAATGAACGTGATGCCATATATTCGCCCACTTTCGTTCTTTCGGATAAACACACGCAAGCCTTGTTCCTCCAGTCTTTGCCGAAGTTCTTCCTCTGTCTTTGGAGAGGTACGCATTGTTTGTAACACCCTGTACCTTATGATTGATCTCAATGGCTTGATAGCTTGTTTGGACTTCTGCATCTTGTTCTGTACGGCAGTATAGCCCACACCACGTCCAATGTCCGAGGCATGGATAGGGCTGCTTACCTTGTCTCCCTTATCATCTGTTGGGACATAGACAAGTCCGTCATATTTCTTTCCCCGAAACTCTGTCTTCACTTCTTCCACTGCAAGATTGTAAGCGGAAAGAATGGCATTCAATTCACCCAAGGAACAGAAGCGATAATGCTTCAGTACCATGCGGAGGGCACTTGCCACCTGTTCCTTGATGTTTCCTCTGGTGATGTCAATCTTGGGCGTTTCTTCCACCGCTTTGTCAGCAATCTTTGAACTTGGAATGAGACCAAACCTCTTTTCCAAGGCATCGGTAATCTTCTTGCTCCTCCGTTTCTCAAACCTGTCGTTAATTTTCTGTCCACGACTGTCCACCCGAAGTGAAACGATATGGATATGCTCACGAGCGATGTCGTTGTGCTTGAACACGATATAAGGCTGCTTGCCATAGCCGAGTGCTTCCATATACTCCTTGGCTATCTGTACAAGAAGTTCATCAGAGAGTTTCTCGTCTGGGTGCGGATTGAGCGAACAGTGGAACACCATCTTTTTTGTTCGGCATTTCTCTGGAATAACTGCTTGCATATCGGCAAATACTTCAGCCATCGTATAAGTTCCCTCTTTGTTTTGAAACAAGCCTTGGGCAAGGAGAATGCTTGCTTCCCTTTTCTCTACTTTCTTGAAGTTGTAACCCAATGCCCCTCCAAGGTTTTCCGTGGCAGATATTTTGGCAATCATTTCTTACGGTAGTCTATGGTAAGACTGATAGCCTGCTCCTGCAGGGTGATAATTTGATCCGATAAATGCTCTAACTTTTCAAGCAGAATCTGTGCAGTCTTTATGCTGTGATAGCTGTTGATAGCACGCACGGTCTGGTTATACAGCACGCCAATTTTATGAATTTGTGCCGTCAGTTCAGAGAGTTTTCTGTAGTATTCCACGGCGGATTTATCCACCGTAATCACCTTGAAATGCTCTCCGAGAATACGCCCGCGCACGAAATCCGACTTGGTCTCGGCGCCTGAACGCTGAAACAAATCAATTGCCCTTTGCTGGTCTTTGGGGTTGGGTAGCCGCACATGCCAGTTGTCCCAACGCGGCTTATCAGGAGCTTTCTCCACTTTGCCCTTTTCCGTCTGCTTATCCACTGTTGTTTTCTTCTTTAATTACGACTTTGGAGTAATTATTCCCTCGCACCGAGGCAAGGGTCTTTGTGGTACAAACAGCGGTTTGTGTTACAAAGACACACCTTGCCAATATCAAGAGTTGATACGATTGAAGTATCCACCCTTTTGGGGTGTCTGCTTCGGGACGTTACCTCCATGTATTATTCTCGCCTGCAAAGTTACGGCAGATTTTCAAATATCTCATTATCAGCGATATTCACTCTTTTTCCTCGTATTTCCCTGCACTTCCTCGCTGTAATAAAATCAGCAGAAATATCATTTATTTTGCAGTCAGAACGAGCGAACAATGGTATGATAACACAAGCAAAAGATATATCATATTACCGCCTGCTTGCACCAAAGATGACAAGAAGGAACAATACATATTCATAACAATTTATTGTCATGACAAACTATTGTCAATACAACAAATTGTAAGAACTTGAAATCGTCCTTTTGGACTATCGCCCGAACCATACGCAGTCAGAGCAAACTGTCTGCTGATGACTCTTAATAATGAGAGAATATCCAAACATCAAATAGACAAATAATATGAACTAAGAAATTATCATTATGGAGAACAAGCAACAACGCCCCCTTTTTTTCTGGGCTCTCTTCCCAAAAAGGGAGGAGGGGAAAAAGTACTCTTGCCGAAATCGTAAGCAGCATATTGTACTACGAGCAAGGCATCAACCTCTTCGTGATGGACTGCGACCCTGTCGCAAGACTCTTTTCTACAAACTGAGGGAACGTGAGAAAAGTATCGTTCAGGAGAGCGAAGAGCTTTTCCAAATCCATGCAGGAGTACTTTCATCACCTCGGCAAAAAGCATACAGAATTTACAAGTCTGCACCCAAGGAAGCCGTCAGGACTGCACGAAGTAAAATCGACGGTATCAGCAACGAGAAGTACCAGTTGGTTATATTTGATTTCCCGGGACATGCTGGAACAACTGAACTGATGGAACTGTCCCTTCAGATGGACTATATCCTTTCTCCGATTGAAGCCGATATTCAGTCGTTGGTTTCATGTCTGGCATACGCCAAGACTATCACGGAGATTGAGTTTCGATGTCCGACTCCCGGATAAAGGACATTATCCTGTTCTGGAACAAGGTGGACAGAAGAGTAAGGAACATCATCATCGATGAATATACAAAGCTCATCCATGAATACGAACTCACGCTCCTGCCCGGCTATGTATATGCCACGCACCGCTTCTCTCACGAACTTTCCACATACGGACTGCGCGGAGTGTTCCGCTCTACCTATCAGCCTCCTGCAAGGGGATTACGAATGGGTACAGGGCTGGACGAACTCGTCAATGAGATAATTCAACGTCTCAAACTAAAAACGAAAACAGAAAATGGCAACGATTGAGGAAAGAAAGCAACAGCTGGAAAAACAAGCTGAAGAAAATGGCAGAGGACAATGTCGTGGTAAAACCTGTCACGATACCAAACTCCTTCGACCCTTCCGAGGATACTGAGTCCTCCCCTGCAACATCAGGGGAGGAAGACAATAATTTAGAAGAGACGAAAGAAACGAAAAACAGCAAAAGAAAAACCGGTAGATGAAATAGAAAGAGAGGAAACGGGGAATATGGAACAGAAACGGGAAAGGAAACCGAGAATGGGAAAGCCCGGCGTGTCCTCCCTTTCCATAGAGGACTACCGTTCCCTGTACTTTCATCCCGTCCGCTCCCAAATGCGGACAGCCTTCTCCATTAATCTGGAAACGCTGCAGAACCTGCGCAACGTGTTGCAGGACTTGGGGGAGCGTGTTTCCATAGCCTCATATATAGACAACATTCTTAGGGAACACCTGCGTGAACATTTGGAATTGCTCAACAGTGCGGCAGCAAAACAAAGACGCAAGACAACAATAACACTATGATGGAAACAATACTTTTCAGTTTTATACTGATACTCATCATCATTTGGATAATGCTGGGTATCCTGTACTTCTATATGCGGTATGTATCTCCGTATGGCATCCTTATCAAGAAAAATAAAAAGGGCAATGAGCAGACTAAGGAGAATGAAGCGACGAAGGAAAAAGACGGACAAAAAGGAGAAGGAAAAGAAGATCAAGCCGAGTTTGTACTGATTGGCAAAAGCCATTCCATTTCCCCTATTATCCCACAAGTTCCCTCTGCTTCTTCATCTGAAAATTCAGAGCAGAATAGTGATAATTTTGCACCTCAGAACTCCGAAAAGAAAGGGGACATGAAGGAAGAGGACAACGAGATGGACGTTGATTTCGAGATGGAGCAAGTTGATGAGAATGAGGTCGCCTGTGAGGAATTAATTCTGCCCATTGAGTCCACATCGGACGAAACCGAGATGTCAGGGCAGTCCGTCCTCGCACGTGACTTAGTCCGCCTGCAAAAATGGGCAAAGAACTGTGAGGAGGCTGATGAGAAAGAAGTCAAAGAGACCATTCGGCAGCTTCAAGACTCAGATCTATTGGATAAGTACAAGGAGAACATCGCCAAGATGCAGGGTGAGCAAACTTCGCTATTGGAGAAAATCCGTAAAGCGGAAGAACAAAGCGAGCAACAAGCAATGTTGTTTTCTCAAAACTCAATACCGGCAGATTCAAGCGCTTCTGACACTTCATCCGATAATGACGACGACAAGCCTCTTTCATATTATCTGTAAACAATCAACGATGGAAGCGGGAAAAGAAAACGGCTCATTAACAGCTACAAGGTTTCCACATGAAAAATGTGCCTCTTTCCCTTCCTTTTAAGAACAAGCAATTTTATCACACTTAAAATTATAACATACAAATGAACAAAAAAATTACACTGATAATGCTCCTGCTGATGACTGCCACCATAGGAGCATACGCACAAGGCAATGGTATTGCCGGTATCAATGAAGCTACAAAAATGGTAACCTCCTACTTCGATCCCGGCACGAAACTCATTTATGCCGTAGGGGCGGTAGTGGGGTTGATTGGAGGCATTAAAGTGTACAACAAGTTCTCAAGTGGTGACCCCGATACGAGCAAGACCGCTGCCTCTTGGTTCGGTGCGTGTATCTTCCTCATCGTGGCTGCCACTATCTTGAGAAGTTTCTTCTTGTAAGGCGATGGCTGCATTTGAAATCAACAAAGGTGTAGGTCGGACGGTAGAGTTCAAGGGCTTGAAGGCACAGAACCTCTTCCTCTTTGCAGGAGGACTGCTGGCAGTCTTCATTCTCGTTGTCGTGCTCTATCTCTGCGGAGTCAGCCAAGTAGCTTGTCTTGTCATAGGCGTAGTGGGTGCCAGCCTTGTGGTATGGCAAACGTTCACCATGAACAGAAAGTACGGGCAATATGGACTGATGAAAAAAGGAGCAGTGCGTATGCACCCACGCTACCTTGTGAACCGCCGTACGGTCTGCCACCTTATCCGTAACCTTCAACCAAAAAAATCGAAACAATAAGACGTACTGTTGAGGTCTTTGACCGAAAAACAAAAGCAAGATAACGACCCTTGAATCAAAGTTCCCGCTGCTCTCTGTCGAGCAAGGATGCCGACATCACGGTGACTTTCCGTGTAGAGCTGCCCGAAATCTTCACCGTCACAAGTATAGAATGTAAAACTATAAACAATTCTTACTTACTGCTCTCGTTTTCGAAACTATGTTGAAGAATCTTTAAGAATGTCGAATTTCTTGAATTTGCATCTTCAACCATAGCAGAAAAATCAAGTATATAAGCATTCTGAATAACACTTTGCGAACTTGTCAAATCTAAAGATACTGGTTTTGAACGAAAATATATTTTTCCATTTGAAAATAAAGGATTGAAATAATTATCCCTTAGATGCATTTCATATTGATCATCGAAATCAACAATACCATAAAACCACATTCTTTGTATGCGTTTGCCATAATATTCAGCTAATCTTCGTGTTCGAGTATCTAATTGAATTTCAACAATAGAATTCTGTTCTACACTTAATCCTAAACGTTTTAATTCAACAACAACAACATCTACTTTCTTACTTACATCGTTTGGATCTCCCGAGAAAAAGAGCGTAATATCTGGACGGTCATTATCTTTATTCCTAACTTCTCCTTCAGTAAGAACATCTATTACTCTTGACATCTCAGCTTCGCTAAGCACAGTGCTATAACTCATAAATTTATCATCAAGGACCCAGACGTTATTTCTATACATATCTGTAACAACATCTTGTCCATGAAATTCTGCGTATTTAGGTGCTATAAGATTATGCAGTTCCTCTTCTTTATTATTTTTATCTAATCCTTTTCATTCTCTTGATTACATTCTGTCTGAATAAAAATATATTCAGTTAAAGCACGTGCAGAAAGGTCTAATGATTTGTTAAATTGTTCGTCATTTAACTCCTTGGCACCAAGAATTTCTTTCTGATCTCTGAAGAACTTATCTTGAGCTTTTTTCAGAATATCAGTTTGCGAAGAATATCCTATGTCATTATTATCAAAATAACCGCAAAGATGTGGAAAGGTTTGTTTTAAATAAGTAACTCTTTTCTCATTATTCTTATTTATTTGAGGGAACTGCTCTTTTATGACTTCTGATATTCCATTCCTAAAAAAATAGTCTTTATTCTAGTCAATTCATTGTCTGAGATGGTAAGATTCTGACGAGTTCCATCTATATTTCCTTGAAATGATTCAGAAATGAGCAAAAATATCATTTCATAACCTTTAGGTAGATTTTTCATCTGCAATTATTTCTACTCTATGACTACGGTCATCAATAGCTAATGCTGTTATAACCTTTGTCTCTCTTATTTCTACTTCTCTGACATAGTAATAAAGGTCTATACTATTAAAAAAATCCATTTGTGTAGTTAGTTCCTTAACAGAGAAAGAAGGCATACTATCAGTGGTAATTGTTTCTTTTTGAAACGATTTGCCCATCAACAAATAAGCGAATAAAGATATTGAGTTGTTTACCTACCAACTTCGCTTTATAGAACTTCATATAGAAATTTTTCCAATAGTGCATTCTTTATATAAGATGGCTTTATATAATCATTTCTTCCAAGTTTTGTTCCTAAGAACTCCGTCATAATCAATACCGTACCATTGTCTTCATTACCCGTATGTATAGTTTGACTTGTTCCCTTGAAAGATTCATCAAAATCAAAAACTCTTCTGACAGAATTGTTAAAACAGCTCTCAACATGTACCTTACCAAAATAGCACAAATAGACTAGGCGTCCTAGTCCCTTATGACTTGGCTCTTCTTCAACATCAAAAAGCTTTCCAAATTTTCGAAAACGTTCATCTGTAAAACCTATACCATTATCTGTTAGAACTAAGGATAACTCCTTTAGCTCATTCCCTTGTTTTATATCAATATAAAAATCAGTTGCACCCGCATCAAGAGCATTGGCAAATGCCTCAAAATAAATCATCTCAAATGATGATTTAGAAAAGAAAACTTTCAAAGCCTGTTTTATATTCACTTCCATGATGATTATGTGTTTATTTATATCTAAAAAAGATATTACTTCATTGCTCCTTTTGCTTATAACTGCGCAAAGTTACATTTATAATTTTATATTTCAAACAAAAAGAGACAACCTTTTATTATTACATGCTAACCTTTTCATAATAACTTAATAGAACATATTTCTCCATTATATCATTACAAATAGTAAAAAGGTTCTTTCGTTAAATGCGTGGATACTTTTCGTATAGCTTTAACAGAAGAACCGAAGATTTATTTAAAAAACATAGACAAGACTGTCAACTACCTACTTTATTGTCACCCTCTAACACAGAAAACTTTGATGGCAAACAATGGATTAAGAATGACATTATTTCGGATAAAACATCTATCAATAAAGGCAAAATTTGTGTAAAGAGCGAGTTTGCAAACAACGGTAAATCAATTAGTTATAAAGCCTTGTAAGAAAAGGTGCTTGTTTGGATTTCAAAAGGGTGTTATTTAGACTTCAAAAGAGCATCTATTGCTCGATAAACAGGCGTCTTTATGAAACCAAAAGAGCATGTGTTAGCTTAGAACTGCATAAAAAGAGTTTATAAACGTTGGTTGGTATTGGGATAAGTTGTTTGTAGAAGATGAAAGACGTGGTGTTAACTTGTCTTTTCTGCATCTTTATTTTGTACTTTACACTTTTTTGTGAGAGCGCCTAACTTCGGATAATCATATCGTATAAGGATATAAGATTTTATTCTGTTTCCAACCTATGCTTTTAACGAAAGAACCCTTAAAAAAGAGCTCTCAGCCAAAGACAGCAGGGAGGACAATGAAGAGAAACGACAGCTTGCCTTGATGGAAAAGAGCTATCAGATGGCAGCAAAGTATCTCCCTAAAGCATCAACTCCACCTACCTTCAATAATGGTCTGGCGGCAGGAAATGAAAAAACGGAAGATACAGCAGGTGGCTCTGACGACGCTAAGGGCAAGATCATGCAGAAGGAAAAGCCTGTAATGGAGGTGCTGCCGGAGCGTAGGCAGTTAGTATCTTCACTTGACCAACCTATGAGCGATGTGTACTTTATGGAGGAATACGGCAAAAAGGCTCGCAACTTGGGTTTCCATTCGCTTACCAGTAGTTCTCCATCTTTAATGCGCAATACGCTGAAAGTCGTAGTGGACAGAACGAGCACGCTCAAGGAGGGTGACAATGTGGTCCTTCGTCTGCTGGAAACTGCCAAGGTTGAGGGACTGCACATTCCACGTCAAAGCCGACTCATAGCCGTCGCTAAGATTGAGGGCAACCGTATGCACCTGCTTATCAAAAGCATTGAGGTGGACGGCCATATCATAGCCGTCAAACTCTCGGCATACGACATAGACGGACAGGAGGGTGTGTATATACCAGGTTCGGAGGATATCAATGCGCTTAAGGAAGTAGGGGCGAACATAGGTGGTTCAATGGGAACATCCTTTACCTTCGCTTCCTCTGCCAAAGACCAGATTATCTCCGAGGCTGCCCGTGGGGTGATGCAGGGTGCAAGTCAGCTGCTTCAGAAGAAACTTCGCACCATCAAGGTAACGCTCAAGGGTGGCTACCGCCTTTTCTTGGTTCAGTCCAAATAAAACAATCGAAAATGATAAGTAAAAAATAACATCAAATAAAAAAGGAACAATGAAGAAAATTATTTTATCAATGGCTATGCTTGCCATGGTGGGAGCAACAGCCACAGCACAGGAAAACAATGATGGTCTGACACCAAACCGTCCGCTTACTTCGAGAGAGCTCTTTCAAGGAGTGAGCCGTGCCATACCAACGGGACGTGTCGTACTGCCGTATGGCCTTGACGTTACCTTTGACAAGACTGTGCATCTTATCTTCCCTTCTGCCATCCGATATGTAGACTTAGGTTCACAGAACATCATCGCAGGGAAGGCAGAGGATGCCGAGAATGTACTGCGTGTAAAGGCTTCGGTGAAGGACTTTGAGACGGAAACCAACATGAGTGTCATCTGTGAGGACGGCTCTTTCTATGCTTTCAACGTAAAATATGCCGATGAGCCAGAGAAGCTCAGCATTGAGATGAAAGACTTTCTCTCCACGACGGAAGGCAGGCTGCCAAGCAATCGCTCTGATATTTACTTAAGGAACTCGGCAACGAGTCGCCCGTATTAGTAAAGCTGATGATGCAGACTATCTATCAGAACGACAAGCGTACCATCAAACATATCGGTGCTCAGCAGTTTGGTATGAAGTTCCTGCTTCGTGGCTTATATGCCCATAACGGCTTGCTGTATTTCCACACTCGTATGGAAAATGGCACGAATATGCCTTACTCGGTGGATTTCATCACCTTTAAGGTTGTAGATAAGAAAATGGCAAAGCGTACCGCTATACAGGAACAGGTGTTGCAGCCACTTCGAGCCTATCATCAGGTGATGCAGGTGCGTGGTATGGGCAGTGAACACACTGTGTTTGCGCTCGAACAGTTTTCTATTGCAGAGGACAAGCAGCTTGAAGTGACGCTTTATGAAAGAAATGGCGGTCGTACGCTGACTTTCCATGTAACGGCAGAAGACCTGCAGCTGGCAAAGAAGATTGATAATCTCAAACTGAAATGGTAGACATTATGAAGAAGAAAATCATTTTATCGGTTTGTGCAGCGGTGGCTATGACTTTTAGTCTGCCATCGCAGGCACAGCGACTGATACCCAAGCAACGTGGGATTGAAGTCCTGGGTAGTGTTCCTCTTATCAAGGGTGAGAAACTCTTTGCAGGTGATAACTTCGGCATGGGAGCATCACTCACCCGTTATCTCAAAAAAAGAGAACTACACCTTTGTGGAAGTTGAGTATGAACAGCAGAATATGCCGTACAGAAGTTATAACGTAAAACTCAAGGATGCACTCTTGCACTTGGGCTATATGCACCCTGTTCTCTCCGACAATGGTAAGAATGTGTTTCTCTATGGTGGCATATCCGCTTTGGGTGGCTATGAGCAACTGAACAAGGACAAGAAGCTGCTGCCCGATGGGGCAACACTGCTCGACCGTTCCCGCTTTGTCTATGGCGGTTCCGTACATGGTTCGGTGGAAGTGTTTCTAACAGACAGGGTCCTCTTTCTTATAAAGGCGCAGGGGCGGTTGCTCTTCGGCTCGGACGTGCATTGTTTCCGTCCGGCTGTTTCAGCAGGACTAAGGTTTAACTTTTAAGTAGAAGAAAAGATGAAGAAGATATTGAATACGATTTGGGTAATGAGTGTGTTGACCCTTGCCGTGTTTTGCCTATCTGCTTGTGATAGGGATTTGGATGTTCAACAGTCTTATCCGTTTACGGTGGAGACAATGCCGGTTCAGAAGGACATCATAAGGGGGCAGACGGCTGAGATACGCTGCACGCTGAAGCGGGGCGGTGAGTTTGCTGACACTCGCTATACGATACGTTATTTCCAGTCTGATGGTAAGGGCTTGCTAAGAAATGATAATGGTACGGTATTCAAGCCGAACGACCGCTATCCGCTGACAAAGGACGTGTTTCGCTTGTATTATACTTCGCTGTCATCTGATCGCCAGACGATTGATGTATATGTGGAGGATAATTTCGGCAGGGTTCAGCAGCTAAACTTTAGTTTTAACAACGAGCGAGAAGAGGGCAAGGATAAGCCTGCATCTTCTCGCCACTAAGAACATTATTGATGCGAACGATAAATGCTTTCATTTTACTTTGTGTATTCTGCCTGTTCTGTCAGCCGACCCTTGCCCAGAGCAGGGTGCGGCTGGCAGACTTGCCACCTTTTGAGCGTGCTGTGGTCGTTGTGAAATATTTTGAAGGTATGCACGGCTGGAAGAATTATCCGTATGTCGGCTATGGGCATCAGCTGCAACCAAGAGAGCGTTTCACAGCGGATATGACGGAACGGCAGGCAGACTCACTGCTTCGTGCCGACCTTTGGAAATGCTTTGAACACTTCAAAGGCTATGGGAAGGATGCCCTGCTACTGACCTTGCTTGCCTACAATGTGGGTGTGGGGCGATTGCTTGGTTATGGTAAGCACCCCAAAAGCCGACTGTTGCGAAAAATAGAGGCTGGAGATAGGAACTTTTATCAAGAGTATATTTCGTTCTGCCGATACAAGGGTAAGATTTTGCGTGGATTAGTCAAGCGCAGACAGGTAGAGTTTGCTCTGTTTGATATACCCTGATTATCAAATACACCTCTTGTGACATTCTTATGCTCTGCAAGAGATGTTTTTTGCCGTTTTCTTTGCCTTCCTCCCTATAAATGAGTAACTTTGTGCAAATTCTATAATGTACAACTTATGAGACAGAAATTCACTTTAATCACATTGGGAGTAAAAGACTTTCAAAAGGCATTGGCTTTCTACGAGGGCTTAGGCTGGAAGAAATCGCAACAAAGTCAAGAAGCCTACGCATTGTTTCCTTTGGGTGGGATAGTTTTAGGATTATATCCACTACAAGAATTGGAAAAAGACACAACGCTGAATTATCAGCAGGCATCCTTTTCGGGCATGACAATCAGCTATAATGCCACATCGGAGGAAGAAGTCAATGCTGTGATGCAGGAAGCCGAACGGTTCGGGGCAACCATTGTAAAGCCTGCGCAAAAAGTGTTCTGGGGCGGTTACAGCGGCTATTTCAAGGATTTGGACGGCTATGTGTTCGAGGTAGCCTACAATCCTTTTTGGAAGATTGACAATGAGGGCAACCTTGTCATGTAATTCGTCAGACGCAATGACTAAAGAGCAGACCATTAAGGAACTGACGATAATACCCGGAATAGGAAAATCGCTTGCAACCGACTTATGGAATATAGGGATAACCTCCATTGACGACTTGAAAGGCAAAGATCCCGAAGTTCTCTTTACTTTGTCCAACGACTATGCCAGAGTGGTGCAAGACCGTTGTGTGCTGTATGCTTTCAGATGTGCGGTTTATTTTGCACAGACACCGCCAGAGCATCGGGAGGAGGAAAAACTTAACTGGTGGTTTTGGAAAGACTGAAAAAACAGACATCATATTTTTGTATCTTTGTCCGTGAAAGCCTAAAAGCATGCCAGCCGACAAGGAAAACCCCCTCGCCTTGACGGACGGTAAAGCAACAAAACAGAGGAGCAAAACTAAAAACCAAACAAATCATGGCAAACAGACCTTTAGGCACGCCCCACAGGGCGCAAACGCATCGACCATCGCAGTTTCTGTGACGAGGTGGGACACGCAACGACATTCACCGGTGCCGAAGTGGAAGCCGTACTGCGACTTGCCGCCGAAATTGCGAAACGACATGTGGAAAACGGCGACATCGTAGAGTTTGGCGACATCGGTACGCTCACGCCATCTTTTCAGAGCAAAATCGTGGAGAAGGGTAAAACGGAATTCAACCCCAACATCCACATCACCAAGCCCGTTGTCCGCCTATCTCCCTCGAAGAAGTACTTCACGCTCTCGGGTGTAAGCTATGAACGTGTGGAAGCACCGGCGAAGAAAACGGCGAAGCCTAAACCGTAGGTGGTGGCAGAGGAAACGAAAATCCGTAAAATATCCAGTTCCTGATTACTTGGCTGTGACGGGTTAAGCCTGTCGTAGCGATTGTTAAAAAGAAACAGTTGTTTAAGTATGAATGTAGATAATATTTAAGTAGGATTTTAGAAATCGAACACGGTTTTCAGCATATTCTTGGTGGGGCTGATGAGGTATTTTCGGCATACTCAAAGGAACAATGTTTTGAACTTGCCCTCACGTTGTTTGAGCACGAAGCCTATCAAGCCCGAATGTTGGCGACAACGATATTGGGCAGATTGGCAACAACGAATAATAATGCACTTCGTTTTCTGAAAGAACAAGTAAGCACCGACGAAAATTGGCGTGTGCAGGAAATGCTTGCAAAGGCTTTTGATGAGGTCTGCAAACACAGTGGATATGAAACGTCCTTGCCACTTATCGAAGAGTGGATAAATGACGGTAATCCGAATGTAATCCGTGCTGTAACGGAGGGATTGAGGATTTGGACAAGTCGCCCATACTTCAAGGAAAATCCATCGGTGGCTATTGCTCTAATTGCTAAGCACAAGGCACACGAAAGCGAATATCTTCGGAAATCCGTAGGAAACGCTTTAAGGGATATAAGCAAGAAGCACGCAGAATTGATACGGCAAGAGGTGGAGCAATGGGATTTATCCAATCCTCGAATTCTGTTCACTTACAAACTTGCAGCAAAGTTGTTAAAGTAAAAACTTTTTGCGACTTTCTTTTGCTTCTTTTCTTTGGTCGCCTACTCGTTCAAAGAGAAAGAAAAGAAGCCACGCAAATTTTCGGTTTGTGTGGCTTTTACTATTATTCAGAAGGATATTTTTGCACTTTCATTATTCTGTCTATTCGTTTGTTGGGATGTCTGTCAAAAGCCCAATTTATTTCATCTTCGGGCAAAGTGCTGTGAATGCTGCCACCCATAACCAGCCCACAATTTTGCAGGACTTTCTGCCGTGCGTCTTCCTTGCTCTCCGCAACCACATCAAACACTCCTTCAAAGATGTATTGCGTCCGAACTCTGTAAAATTTCTTCTTCATAATCTTAAAATTCAACCTTTAATAATCTATATTCCTTTGGCTCTCCATTAGATAATTTGCGGTGTGTGAGCCAAAAGTGATGTGCGCCATAGCCGTATGCAAAGAACTTGTCAAGTTCTGTTTCTTCGGCTATTGTGTTGATAGCCGACCTTAACTCCTCTTTGTTGTCGGATAGGGTTATTGCGTTGATAACCCTAATGAGAATATGCGGTATCTCATCCGTATAGTTATAGATGATGTTCTCAATCTCTGTTTTCATATCTCTGATAATTTAATGGTTCATACTTTATGCTGTTGCTTTCATTCTTCGGCTTATAAGACCTCGATTAGCATTGACAAGGTTTACTATCTGCTCGTGGTATTCAGTATTCTTGTTGCACACCCCACGACTTTGCACCACCTCCAAAGTTCGTAATGATACTTCAATGGTCTCTATTCGCTTGCCTTCAATGGTAGCCGAAAGGATAAGGGAGTCCTCCTTGAGGTAGTATGCATTAGAGAACACGCAATGGTGCATTGATACACCTTCTTCCAAATGTTCTTGCACACTCTCTAATACGTGGACTTGGATAGTGCCGTCCGTAAAACAGATACCGAAAAACTTGGATTTGAGTTCCTTGAAACGCTTTTCATCTTCCATTGCCTTCTGCTGCTTCTGTTCTATCTCTTCCCTTTCACGCAATCTGAGAAGTTCCTCGTGTCTGCGGTCGTGTTCGGCTTTAAGGTCAGTTGGGCATAAATATTTTGGATTATGAATATCCTTTCCTAATCTTCTAAGTGTATCTACATAATCACTCCAAAGAGAAATGTCCACAATCTCATAGCCGTTACGGACTGCAATCTTGTAGGACTGCCATAGTTCCTCAAAAGTCCTCCTGTTACCAAGAAAGTAACGTAAATGGTCTGTGCGACCTGCCTTTAACAATGTTTCCACACGGCTGTCTGTAAGCAATGCAGGAATAAGCTGGGTAGGCACGATGCCATAGAAATTATCCTTAAAACCATTTCTTTGAAGTTTATTTGTAACCTTGAACTTCGGATATATCGGTGAGTAGGCAATATGCTGATAGGCTTCATTATCGTTGCGTATCGCCATAGGACTATAATAGGAAAAGGTATCAACATAGTGTCCCAATACCCTCTGTATAGCAACCACAGCTTTTCGTCCCTGCATATTCCACCAATATTGCCCAATCTCAATTATAGAAGTCTGTGCTTTGTAACCTTTCTCCATACCCACAATAAGTAGGAACATACGCAATACTTGAAACTCTCCACAAGTGGTAAGTATGGTGAAATACTGCTTCTGCTGCAACTTGCGCTCATATGTTTCCTTGACCTGCAACTTTGCCCTGCAATGAGGGCAAGTGCAAGTTTCTCTATGTTTGTCCATTACCCAACTATGCCCACAATCCATACAAGTGGTGCGACCTTTTGGCAAGCGGTAGGTAAAGTGGTCAATACACTCACGAAATGCCCACTTGCTTTGTGTCTTGGTTATCGGGCGAAAGATGCTTGCTTTTGTTCCAAAACCTCCTTTTTCAAATTTGTTTCTCGGTTTCATAGGCTTAAAAATCGAATAGTGATGGTTGTACTTGGGTTGTCGCGTTCTCAGTCTTTTTCACTCGTGCGTTACGGCTCTGTAACTTGGCAAGTTCCTCACGCTGATATTGCTTAATGGCTTCCTGCCTTGCTTCGGCTTTTTCTTCCTCTGTGAGTTCTACAATGTGATTAACGGCAACTTGGCAAGAAACAGCCTTGCCGACCTCTATATCGTCCTCATCGTAGTAGTGAACAGCCATAGAGAAGATTTCATCATCATCAAAGCCGTTGCAACCGCTTTTCTGCACTTCATTAAGAATGTAGGTGATGCACTCCTCGATATTCTTGTTCGGTTTCATCAAGTTAGGGGCAAAACAAATGGGGTCTGTCATAGCACGCTGATTGAGATACTCGGCTATTGTCCGTGTGAAATGTTCTGTTCCTTTCATTGTCGTATATGTTTTGATGTTGTTAATACTTTGGGAATTTCAACTATTTGATTGATACGTCCCATATAGGTAGGCTCTTAGGCTGGTGCGGTCGGGTGCGTAATACTCTGTCCATTGTCCGTACTGATTGACAAGGTATTTCTTCAGTACATCAAAGAAGTCAAAGCGATAGCCTTGTAGGGGAACGGCTGTACGGAAATAGGTGTTTGAGTTCACCGCTTCACATAGCCAATTCTTTTCCTCACGGCTCATCATTTCGCCACGATAGAGTTTCATACGCAGGAGATATACTTTGCTGTTACAAAGGCTCTCCAACGGGAGTACGTCCCATTGTACAAACTTAATTGCCAACACTTGCTCACTCTTTTCAGCCGTAGGGTTAATGCGGTAATGAGAGGAGGAGCTATATCCTTTTCTGTTCATCGAAGATGTTGTATTTACTTTTTGCTTATCCATAGCGACATTTTTTTTATGCGTCCAAAGATCGGAGTATGCTGATTCCTTTTTGTAGCAAAATAGAGGTAGCGGGGCGGACTTGCACAAGGTTTTGGCGGAAAATACAACCCGTAGGTGTGGAGATTTTCCAGACAAACCAAGCGGCACAGACCTTGAGAAAGCCACAAGCCCCGTACTACCTTTGCGGATAAAAAGGGAATAGCATCCGTCTCCTTGTCATCGCATATTGTGGAGCATTGGAAAAGAAGCGAAAGTGCAACGCCCATAGTGGGAAATAGAAAAGGTGGCTATCTCAATATGCGAGATAACCACCCATAAAAAACGCTCATTACTGGTCAATAATGGACTAGGACTTTACCTTTTTGGTAAACTTCTACAATATTCTCTTACGAATTCCCACTTACCAAAGCGAAAACGTGTATATGCACGAATATGCACAGGCTTTCCGTTGCAGCACTGGACTGTTTGGTGATTTTGAGACAGAGCCTCGTTCTAACAGTTCTAAAAAGAACGAAGATGTCTATTCAAAATTTTAATCATTTTATTTAACCAAAGTAGTTTTACCTATTGCAGTTAGCAGCTAATAGGGCTACTTAGGAAATACAAAGATAATAATTACATGTGAAATACTGAGCTATAATGAATTTTTAAGTTTTAATAACGGAGGGTGTGTCAAAATTGATACATCCTCTTTTTATTCTTCCTTTACCTTGTCTACGACATAATTCGTTATTTACTGCAGCTATGCTGCTAATTTCATATAAAATGATTTATTGGGCTTTAAATAGCCTATATAAACTTGTATAAAGCATCTGAAGGTGCCTAAAAGTAGCTCCATAACGGCTTTTAGTTCCTTGAGATTGGTTTTTCTACACATTTTCCCTATGTTAAAGGCTATAGCAAAGAAGGCAAAGTCCATATTGACCTTGTCTTTTCCAAAATGCCTAAACCTCTTGTAGGCTTTATTATATTTTGTTTGTCCAAAAACAGCTTCAGGTTCTATGCACCTTCGTCCTCGATGCTTGATGCCTTCTTCCGAGGTCAGTAGTTCCCGTGCCTTTTGTTTATAGTGCTGTAGTTGGTGGTTTACTTCTATAATTCTGTTCCCTCTTGCCTTAAAACATGAGCCTCTCAAGGGACAACCATCACAGCGTTCTGCCTGATAACGTACGCTGTAAGTAACGAATCCATTAGAGGTTAGGGAACGCTTCATGCCTATACGCTTCATATGCTGTCCCATAGGGCAGACGTAGAAATCCTGTTCCTTATTTATTGCTGTCCGGTAAAAATAAACTGAAAGCTCTGTATCCCTTTACTCATCGGTGTTGCAGCCGTTTTACTTATCCAGGGGCTTGGTTTTCAGTTTTAAACTGTAAGCATTATAAAATGTGCTTATTTTAACAAGGGAAGCCCTATAATAACCAAATAAATTAATGAAATCATAAGTTTAAGCCTATTTTAACTAACACAGATAACTCCAAAAAAAGTTTTATCGGACACCAATATTCCTTATTATAATAAAGGCTTGCGGGACTGAATGGGTTAGGTGTGTAGCGTGGACGCTGCTCTTTATGGAAGTAGTTATACTTCACGTAGGCTTCCATATTATGTACGTCCATGAACAGATAGTTCTCCTCGGAGCCATACCCCGAATCGGCTACGACTGTTTTGGTATAACGATGATAGCGTGATTTGAAAGACTCCAAGAAAGAAGGTAGTGTGAGTGTATCGGTACGATTGGCATAGAGTGCAAAGTCGGTGATGAACTGGTTCTCCGTTGCTATCTGCAGATTATATCCAGGCTTAGTCTGTCCGTTCCGCATAGCGTCCTCCTTCATGTGCATAAACGTGGCATCAGGGTCGGTCTTGCTGTAGGAGTTTCTCTCTCCCATAATCTCAAGGTGTTGGTCATACTCCTGGAGTTTATTACGTTTCTTCTCAAGTTCTTTAAGCTGTTTTTTCTTGGTTCTAACAGCCTGCTTCTCTTCTTTAGTCTTAGGCTCAGGGACTGATTCCAAAGACTTGTTCAATTCCTCGGACATCTCATCGAGCAGAGCTGCAGTAAACTCGACACCTTCTGTTTTAGCGGCATTGTCCTGCGCTATGACATCATCAACCTGAAGCAAAAGTGTGCGTATTTGTTCCTGCAACTTGGCGCGGTTCTTTTCCACGGTTCTCTTCCAAACGAAGGTATACTTGTTGGCTTTCGATTCTATTTTTTTGTACCGTCAATATATTCAACGTCAAGACTTATCAAACCTTTGGCTGCAAGTACTAATACGACTTGTGTGAAGATATTGTTGATTTCCTTTTTTCACACGATTACGAAAAACGATTGATGGTAATAAAATCAGGCTGCTCATATCCTGCCAGATAGATGAAATGAATGTCACGCTTGAGAAGCGACTCTATACGACGGCAGGAATAGATATTATTCATATAGGCGTAAAGAATCACCTTGAGCATCATTTGTGGATGATAAGGCTTGCGACCACTGGGCTTATAAGCTTGTAGACATTATCCAACATAAGATTATCCACCAAGGCGTCTAAAAGACGAACAGGGTCATCTTCTGCGATATCCTTATCGATTCTTTGAGGAAAAAGAATCATTTTCTTGTGTATGTAAGAATGAAAGTGTACCTTTGTCATAATGAGATTTTTTGTATGCCTAAAGGTACAAAAACTTTAGGAAATAGCAAAGCCCTGGCTTGAGAAAGTCGGGGCTTTGTACATAAAAAAGAGGATGTGTACATTTTGACACACCCTCTTTTCTTTTATATAAATACAAAGAAGAACACAGCCTTTAATCATCTGAAAGATACACATTCATTATAGTGCTTTAATCCAAATCAATCATTGATATTCCAAGGCTATTCAGCCTCAACACCATTGGTGTTTACCCTTAGCACATTATGTGCGGACCGTTAACACGATATGTGCGGAGCATCAATACGTTGGTTGGAGATGGTAAGAGAAGGAGGCATCATGCTCATTATAAGACACGAAAAGGCATTAATAAAAGGCTTTTCCGAAAGCACGAAAGATTATTAAGCAAGCAGACTCTATGATAAAACACACTGAGAAACACATCGGAAGCATAACTTATCCATAAAGTAAATAAGATATTCTGTTACAATCTCAGAGTATTTCGCTATCTTTGCAGACAAAGTAGAATCTAATGACTACAAGATATAACATAGGGATAAAGAAGCATTTTTTTAGTAGTTGCCTTTGCTTGATACTATTATTTACCATCACAAGCTGCAAGGGAAACAACTACTTCACGGTCGTTATCAGAGCAGGAATTTCACTATGATGACCGCTTGTCAACACTGGCTATAGATAAAAAAGGATACTGGATTGGCGGTGAGACGGGTGTTATATGGCATGTTGACGGACAAAACAGAAAGCGTTTTTACACTGGACTTGACCGCATTTATGACATTGAACGCGCCCCCAACCAGGCTAATCAGATATGGATAGCATCACGTAATGCCGGTTTACAGTTATGGAACATAGCTGCCGACACGCTTATCCACAAGACGACCTTTTGAGATTCCAAGCAAAGGTAACCGATACTCTCCATATAATATTGATATAGCAGACGGTACACTCTTTGTTGCCACTTCTCAAGGACTTTTTCTCTATGCCGCTTAATCAACAGCAGCAAGGATTAAAGCCCCTTTACCCTATTCATAAAGAAAAGGCAGGTCAGTACTATGAACCTTTCTTAGTAAATAATCTCTGTCACGTTGGGAATAAGTGGCTTTTTGCAGCAACACAAGCTGGTGTTATAAGCATAAACCTCCAAACAAAGAAGACAGAACTGCGTCATAAAGGGGAGAATATACGTAGTGTTGCTATTTATGATGGCAAACTTTATATCTTATCTGATAATCAGCTGACGATTGAAAGCTTCAATGGAGCTGATAGTAAGACCTTTTCGCTTCCTCAATCGGTTCTATCCTTTTTATAAAGCAAGTTCAACTTACTATTTTTATTACTTCATCCAGCATTCTGTTATCAGACAACTTAAAGCGTTTTGTTACCATTCCATTACGTAACAACATTCCAGACAATCCGCATCAGATATCCATTGCAGACGATGGCAATGGCTTTTCTGTGCTACTGACAAAGAATGCAGTATGGCGTATTCCACACCATCTCGGCTTCTTTAACGCTAATCCTCCGGTCCTTGCTGCATGTCTTTCCGACAAATCCCTTTATCTATGTTAATAATCAACATGAGCTATTCTGCCAGAAAGCAGGTGAACAGATAGCAAAGAAGATATACGACTTTGAAAATGATGAGTTGCCAAAGGAGATGTATGCCAATGGTGAGGACATTTATTACTATAATGCTAATAATCAGCTATTCAGACTGAATCTTGGTAATCATTACCTGATTAATCAGCTCTTTAAACGTCCACAACTACTGGCGCAAACCAAGACACGCATCACATCTATGGCATTTCTGCCGAGACAAAGCAAGATACTACTTGGCGTGCAAGACTATCTATTATCCATTGATACCCCAAACGGTAAGACAGATACGATAAAGGCAATGGATAACAGATATATAACAGCTTTTCATCAAGTGAAAAAAACGGTGAAGGGATATATATTGCCACACTCAACCATGGTGTATTCTTTGGAAAACATGGACAGATAAAACAAGTTGCAGGAACACATGATAAAGTATTTATCAGTAGTCTACTGACATACGATGAGCAGAAACCTCATCTCCTATTGCTCACCAATCATCATCTACTGATTCAAGGTTCTGACTCTATTCAGACAGATGGAAGCTGTAGAATGTTCTGTATCAATGACAGTGTTGTCTATACGATACCAGAGACAGGCATCCATAAATATATCATAAAAAAGGGACAACTGATTGATTGTGGTAGTTACTTTGCAGACATCCACTTCAATGCTCAGGCAGGTGTCATCCTTGACAACGCCCTATATATAGGCTCCGACCTCGGCGTTTTGCAGTTAATTCCAGGAAAGGAAGAGGTGGCTAAATGGATTACCTTTCGATAATAAAGTGCCAAGTTTACAACTTATTGGTATCATTCTCTTTACCCTGATCTGCATTCTCGGTATTATCTTCATTAGCTATCGTAGGCATCAGATATTGACTTATCGCCAACTTCAGATGAGCAAAGACGACCTACACCAACGTCTGGAAGCTTTAGAATCCTTAAAAGACAAGCTGACAGAGGTGAGCGTAATACCCTCGATAGTATTAATAATGAGATTGATAGCATTAATATCAGCTCACAAAGTCTGCGTGATAACAACGAACATTTTGCAAAACTATCAGCACGAATAGCCCGGCTAAACCGTGATGCAGCTCTTCAGATGGTGAAATATCTGAATGACCAAATAGCTCGAATCAAGCAATTTGAGGTCTATGAACGTGACACTATGGTGCATGAATCAGAAGAAGCACGCAATACGGACAATATTGAGGTTATCATTGAACAATGCCGAAGGAATGAAGTATGGCTCAATCATATCCAAGAACTTAAAGAACGACTCAATAAATTCCATCGTTCTACTCAAGACACACTCGTGCTAAAAGGACTGAATGATGGTATGAAAGAGCGTCTTCACCATATTCTTAATGAATCAAAACAACATCCTGTGGCAGAAGTTTATTCTGATTTCATTGCTGTTAAGCATCAATACGAGAACATTTTCACACAGGATGGCTTGAAGATTATTCGTAACTATATATCTGATAGTATTAAACGACTAAAAGAGTTTGAAGGCTATGAGATAATGACTAAGGCACTGTCGGACGAATTACAATCGATAGAAAACGACATTGACAACCGCGACCGCATAGTACTCCTTCGCTTGTTACAGACGATTGATAATCGTATCAACCAAATAAAACATCTGAAGACACTACAAAAACTGATGCAAGATTATACTGCTGTACACGAGAATGTTGTGCAAGAGAATGAGGAAAGACGCATGAAAAAGTTTAACTCAAAACTCTTTGCTGACATCGATTCTGCTACACGTGACATCACTGACCAAATAGCAGAGGTGTCAGACGAGTTCTTCAAGAGTTTTGCCATGACAGATAAAGAAGTTTGCAAAGAGATATTCCACTTTACTGCAGCCAACAGTCAGCAGGTACGAGTCTTGATTTTGCTCCTTGCAATGCCACGAGTAAAGCGCACACTCTTACCAGGAATGTTAGGTATCTATGGCAACTTAAATCCTGTTGTCAGTCGTCTTTATCATAGTAAGATCGGTGATAACAATGCCATTCTTACTGCCTATTGCAAAGAGAATCCATCCAGTATCGTCTATTATATTTAAAATTATCAGAATAAGAGTAACAACTGATAATCAATATATTAAGAATAGTTGCATTCGTTTATTTTATCTAAAAAACGAGATGCAACTATTTTGTTTATAACATTTCTTCTACCTTTGTAGCAACATATTACTATTGTATTTTAATTAAACCATTTTATAAATTTAAAACTCTACCAAAATGACAAAGAAGACCTTAGTTGTTGGTTTGCTGGCAATGTTCTCAGTAACCACTTTCGCACAGACAGCGGCAAAGAAGATTAAAGACGTCCGTACACAACCAGACCTCTATTATCTTCAGGATGGACAGCAAGCAAGTTCACTCGAACTTCTTCCAGCACCTCCACAGCCAGGTAGTATTCAGTTCCTTTATGACGAAGCGCAGTACCAATGGGGTAAGATGCAGCGCAATACTCCTCGTGGTGATCAGGCAGCAGCTGATGCACGTGTAGGTGGTGACGGTGTTCCAAACGCTTTCTCTGAGGCTTTCGGTATTAAGATTAGCAAGGAGACAACTCCAGAGATTTATAAACTTGTTTTGAATATGCGTGAAGATGCAGGCGATTTGGCTACACGTAGCGCTAAGGATCACTACATGCGTGTTCGCCCATTTGCTTTCTATAACGAGATGACTTGTAACCCAGAGCAGCAGCAAGAGCTGTCAACTAATGGTTCTTATCCATCAGGTCACACTGCAATCGGCTGGGCTACCGCTCTTGTTCTGTCAGAGATTAACGTTGATCGTCAGAATGAAATCCTTGAGCGTGGCTATCAAATGGGGCAGAGCCGTGTAATCTGTGGTTACCACTGGCAGAGCGATGTAGATGCTGCCCGTGTCATTAGTGCAGCCGTTGTAGCACGTCTCCATGCAGAACCAGCTTTCCAGGAGCAGTTAGCAAAGGCAAAGAAAGAGTTTGCTAAGCTGAAGAAGGAAGGCAAGATTGCTAAGAGTACATTTAAGACAGCAAACTAAGTCTTACGAAATATAAGGTGTCATAGGAGTTAAGCCAGTAGGTTTACATTAACTTTTTAGTTGATGGCTTAACTCCTCTTTGACTCTTTTTTATAGCTCTAACGCTTAGTTAGAAACCTAATTTATAAAAGATTGATAATAAAAATACCTTTATGAAAAGAATTATCCTTATTACTACCTGTGCATTGATGACTTGTGCAAGTGCCTTTGCTCAGGAAGAAGCAGAACCAAAGTTGGTAGTAAAACCAACTGGTCGTATCCTTATGGATGCAGGTGTTATGCACTCAACAGATGAGACACTTGATAACCAGCTCAATGATGGTGTTGCTATTCCAGACGTACGTATGGGCGTAAGTGCCACATATGGTAAGTGGAAAGCAAAGGTTGACGTTGGTTATGCACGTCAAAGTCTTTCATTAAAAGACATTAGTCTCGATTATAATTTCAACAAAGAGAACTTGATTCGTATGGGTTACTTCGTACACCAGTTTGGTTTACAGAGTGGTACATCATCAAGTTTCAAGATTTCAATGGAAGAGCCATTGGCTAACCAGGCATTCTTCAACAGCCGTCTGATTGGTGCTATGTATGTTCATGCTGGTGAGAAGTTCCATGCTACTGCATCAGTATTTGCTGAGAATGACGCGATGAAGATGACAACCGACAAGCTCGGCAACGAGGCATGGGGTGCGATGACACGATTGGTATGGCGCCCATTGACTGAGCGTGGTAAGATTTTCCACATCGGTATCAGTGGTGCATATGAGTCTCCACGTTATAACAAGAATGCGGCTATCAGCCATAAGTCATACACCTTGAGAGCTCCTTTCCCAACACGTATAGCAAATGTTGCTGCACAGGAGGCTACAATCTCAGACGCTAAAGCACTGTGGAAGTTCTCTCCAGAAATGAACTTTGCTATTGGTAACTTCGGTTTCGAGGCTCAATACTTCTACGTAGGTATCAAGCGCGACAACGCTATGCCAAACTATAACGCATGGGGTGCATATAGCAATGTACGCTACTTGCTCAAGGGTCAGGGCTATACTTATACCAAGGCTGATGCGGGTATTGCTACTCCAGACCCAGGTTCTTTGGAGCTTGTTGCAGCTTACAACTACTCTACCTTGACTGATAAGGATGCTAATATCTTTGGTGGTAAGGTAAATGATTGGTCATTGACCTTCAACTACTACCTTAACAAGTATATGATTTGGCGTGTTCGTGGTTCTATCACTCGCGCAACAGATAACGCTGCATTCAACAACAACACATTCTCTATTCTTGAGACACGTTTGCAGATTAAATTCTAACACTAATTCAGAATTCATAATCCATAATTCATAATTATGATTACCATTATAATTCAGAATTCATAATTATGATTACCATTATAATTCAGAATTCATAATCCATAATTCATAATTATGATTACTTCAGATGTTTATGAAGGAAGAGTATTAACATTTACTATATATAGATATGTTCACCCTGCCTTTACAACAAACAATGGTAATCATAATTCTGAATTCTGAATTATAAATTATGAATTTTAAAAGCCCTACTACAATGAGAAAACTTAATTCACTCTTACTCCTTTTAATACTGACAATCATTTGTCCAGCATTAGCACAGGCACAGCTTCAGCGTTCTGAGGCATTCAAAGGAAAATATAAACTAAAGGAAGTTGTTATTCTCTCTCGTCATAACATCCGCTCACCACTATCAACCAATGGTTCTGCACTGAGCAAGATGACTCCACACGAGTGGACAAATTGGTCATCTGCTGCCAGCGAACTGACACTCAGAGGTGGTGTACTTGAAACCGAGATGGGACAGTTCTTCCGCAAATGGACTATCGAAACGGGATTGTTTAAGGATAACTATGTTCCAACAATTGACGAAGTAAATGTCTATGCCAACTCTATGCAGCGTTGTATCGCTACTGCACAATACTTCTCTGGTGGCTTCATGCCAGTGGCTAACCTACGTGTGAACCACCGCTATGTACCATCTAAGATGGACCCAATCTTCTTCCCTCGTCTTACAAAGAGTACTGAGGCTTTCCGCACTGAGGCTATGAAGCAAATCAATGCTATGGGTGGTAAGGAAGGACTTGTTGGTATCAACAAAAGTCTAAAGGAGAGCTACGACCTCATTGCTAAGGTCTTAGACATGAAGCAAAGTGAGTATTATAAGAAAGGAGAAATAAAAGACTTCGTCAATAACGATACACAAATTACGCTTGAACTCAACCAAGAGCCAGGAATGAAGGGTTCGTTGAAGAATGCTAACTCTGCTTCTGACGCCTTTATCCTCCAGTATTATGAGGAGCCAGATGGCATGAAAGCTGCCTTTGGTCATAAACTCACAACTGAGGATTGGACTAAGATTGCTAAGGTAAAAGACGTGTATGGCGACGTACTTTTCACCGCTCCGATCGTTGCTGTTAACGTGGCTCACCCACTTTTGCAGTATATGTATGACGAACTGAACGACAAAGATCGTAAGTTTACATTCCTCTGTGGTCACGACTCAAACATTGCAAGTGTTGATGCTGCCCTTGGCGTTGAGGAATATTCACTTCCTAACTCTATAGAGAAGAAGACTCCTATCGGTTCAAAACTTGTCTTAGAGAAGTGGGTCGACGCTGCTGGTAAAGCTTATATAGCCGTAAACCTTGTTTATCAGAGTACAGACCAACTTAAGCAGATGTCTCTACTCGACCTGCAGCATGCTCCACAAGTATTCTCCTTAAAGTTGAAGGGTCTCAATCAGAATACTGACGGTCTTTATACTTTCGAGGATGTCAATGCACGTTTCCTTCAGGCTATTCGCGCATACGATGATATTAAGTAAGTGAACGAGTGGACGAGTAAACAAGTTTACGAGGTGCTTGTGAGAAAGATAGAAAAAAGGAAATGAGATTTTAACAAGCAACTTTTCTACTCTTAAACTCGTCTATCAATCAGCTTATAGCTCATCTTCTACAGCGGTATTGTTGCTCCGCACGCCTTGTGCTGTTGGTTAACACCACTCGTGCGAAGCCTTAGCACCACATGTGCGGAGCCTCAACACCTATCCTATTAAGGACAGAATAATGAAGAAGTGAACAAGTTTACTGTATAAAAAAGACATAATAACAAAGGACGTGAACAAGTTACTTATTAAATTATCACGTTACCTTTGTTACTATGTCTATTACCATGATACACCATCTTTTATTACAAGCAACTGGTAAACTTGTCTACTCCTTCACTTGTCTTCTCGCCTACCATATCTATACATCGTATACCCATCAGTTCCTTTCCCATCCCCGACATATCTAAAAGAAGAGGGAAAGGCACCCTTGACAATAAGCTCTGTAGCATACTCATAACCATAGCTGTCAGCATCAACGCATATTGCATGCAAAGGATAATAAACATTCTTCTTATCCTTAGCATAATTCTCCATCCCATTGGTAGTTTTTTTATTCACATAGAAGGTCGCTATATCGACATCTTCCATAGGCTTAACATACTTGATAAGGACGGCAGAATCGCCTAAGGCAGCATAGATTTTATCATTATGCCGCCAATAAAAACCTATACGTTCATTCTCTTTCAGTTGCTTCCAATGTCCTCTTTCCTTATAATCATCATAAGGTTTGCAGGCTACAAGAAGCAATAGAATGATAAAGATATACCCTATTTTCATTCCCTTATAAACCTTTTGCCTCTTACAATTCATCTTTTATTACAAGCAACTGGTAAACTTGTCTACTTGTTCACTTGTTTACTAACCAAGATACTCATCGTCACGAACGAGTATTTTTTCAATCTTACCAACATACATCGTATGAAGGTCGCCATTAGGATAAGCCTGTTCAAAAACCTCCTTATCAATAAAACCACTTTCCTTTAGGTCTGCAGCATACTCTTTCTTACAAACAAGAACTAACTTAGCCTCCTTAAAATAAACACTATTATCAGCAAAAACCTTTGTCAATCCAGCCTTCTCTATCTTATTCTCATCACGTCCTGAAACAGAACCAAGATAAGCCATTTGCTTCTTAAAAGAGGCATCCATCACGCAAAGCGTAAAGTAATCTTCCTTATCTACAAAAGGTCTTTGTATAGCGACTGGCACGTATATAGGCAACAACTGTTGGGTCGTTATGGCCCCACATACAGCCAATATGTCCCCAACTAATTGTCATCGTGTTACACCCATCCTGCTCATTACCAGCAGATAACAACATCCATTCCTTTCCTAAAAGGTTGAACGGATTAAACTTTAAATCCTTTGTAACTAACTTCTTTCATCCTAAATCATCTTTATGTATACACATTAAACATTTATCAAATACAAAAGTAACATTTTTTTATCCGTTCTAACAAAGCACACAAGTGAAAAGATGACAAAGGAAACAAGTTGCTTGTAAAGAAGACAAAGTAACATAAGAACACTTTTAATGCATACAAGTTAACAAGTGAATAAATTGCTTGTAAAGACGACAAAAGTAAACATAAGAACACTCTTTTGTTGCATATAAATTAAGAAGTGGATAAGTTACTTGTTATGTTATTATTCCTCCATCGTTCCTCTGTTACTGTGTCTTTCTCTGAGCAAACTGTTCTCTTATCAAACTACTATGTTACCCTGTCTTTCTCACAAGTAACTCGTTCACTCGTCTACTTGTTCACTCGTCTACTCCCACAATATCTGTAGTTTTTCCAACATAATATTTGTCAGTTTTTCACAAAATTCGTACCTTTGCAGTGATATTCTATCAATCATTCGCATTTAAGTCGGGTGATTTATTATGATTAGTGGAAATATATTTAGTATAAATTGATAAAAAGGTAGACAACAGTGGATTCAGTATATAACAAATTAATAGCATTAGGTATTCGCCCATCTATACAGCGTGTAGCAATCATGAAGTATCTCGCTACTCACCACACCCACCCTACAGTGGAGGAGGTTTTCCTTGCATTGAAGAAGCAACTTCCAACGGTGAGCCGTACAACCGTTTATAACACATTGAGAATGTTGTCAGAGCACGGAGCAGCATCAATGATTACCATTGATGACCATCGCGTATGCTACGACGGTATTACCGAGCCACATGCACACTTCTTCTGCAAGCGTTGTGAGAAGGTTTATGACTTTGAGGCTATGGAAATGCCACGCTATACTGGCGAAATTGGCAAGGGCTTTTAGAATTGATGACACACAGCTTTACTATAAAGGTATCTGTCCTCACTGCCTTGAGACAATGAACGAGAAAGAGGAACTGAACTAAATTCCCCGTCTCAAAATACACTAAGCGTGGTGTAACCAATGGTAAAACCATGAATAAGGTTGGTAAGTAGAGCTGAGTTATAGAAGAAATGACAGGGCTATCCATACCCATTTATAATACAAAAACATTATAAAAAGACATTAATCATAAAGATTTATCAACGTTACTTGTGACTATAGCTACAAAGAAAAGATAGCCTAAAACAAGGCATTATCAGCAAAGTTTCACCACAAACTCAACGGAGATAAATAAAGAAAAATAAACTGTGACTTTATTATAGTTCTCAGTAAGGTTAATGCGGATGCACTATCGTGCATCCGTTATTTGTTTCAAGAGGTCTCAACTGACAACGAAAGACGCTGAAAAAACTATACAAAAATCCTCTCTAAAGCACACCTTTTTACTCAAAAAAGAGCCATTCGAATGCAGTTGTAACTATCACTAAATCAAACAGTTCCACAACAGCGCAGTAAGAGGTGCCTAATTAGCGTTTAAAAGGGCGTTAACAAGACTTCAAAAGGGCATCTTTTAGAAGCCTAAAGGGCGTTAATAAGACTCCTATTAAGCATCAATAAAAATCAAAGATATGATTTTTCTTTACAATTCAAAAATTCTACAAACACAAAGCTACCCAACTTAACCAGCTTACATTAAGCCAAACTTGTTATTAAATCACTAAAACTAATTATCCTCTATCAATTCGCATAGCATTCAAAGCACTATCAGTAAAAACAGACACAATATGATACACGAATTAGATTTCGAACTGATACTTTGCATGAAAGAAAGTGCATTGTCTTTCATATAATAAAAAGTTTGGTAGTTTCAGTTGTTATTTGTATCTTTGCAGGTATTTAGAAAATAAGCAAAACAATTAGATAGTATGGCAAAGAAATTCGCCGAGCACAAGGGACTTGACCTTGTTAGCACAAATCAGGAAGTATTGAAAGAGTGGGAGAAGAAAGATATCTTCCACAAGAGTATTGATGAACGTGAGGGCGACCCACAGTTCATCTTCTTCGAGGGACCTCCATCAGCTAATGGACATCCTGGTATTCACCACGTATTGGCACGTGCCATTAAGGATACTTTCAACCGCTACAAGACTATGCAAGGTTTCCAAGTGCATCGCAAGGCGGGTTGGGATACCCATGGATTGCCTGTAGAGTTGGGCGTAGAAAAAGAGTTGGGTATCACAAAGAAGGATATCGACAACCACGCATCTGACAAATATATCTCAACAGAGGAATACAACCATAAGTGTCGTGAGAATGTAATGAAGTTTACTGCTGAATGGAAGCAGTTAACAGAAGAGATGGGCTACTTCGTTGATATGGAGAATCCTTACATTACTTACGATAACAAATATATTGAGACATTGTGGTGGCTTCTCAAGCAACTCTATAACAAGGGCTTGCTGTATAAGGGCTATACCATTCAGCCTTATTCACCAGGCGCAGGTACAGGTTTGTCAAGCCATGAGCTGAACCAGCCAGGTTGCTATCGTGATGTAAAGGATACTACCGTCACAGCACAGTTTGCTATCCCTACAAAGGATTGGAAAGCATTGGCTGAAAGGCTAATTTACCAAAGGAGACATGGGGTAAGACTTGCTTTGTTGCATGGACAACCACACCTTGGACATTGCCTTCAAACGTTGCACTTTGTGTTGGTCCAAAGATTGAATACGTTATTGTTGAGACCTATAACCCATACGATGCTGAGAAGTTGACACTCGTTATGGCTGCAAGTCGTGTAGCTGCCTATCTGAAGTCAGAAGGTGAGATTACCGATGGTGGCGAATTACCAGCTACGATCGTGGAGACAAGTATGTTCCTTATCGTATCGTAGGTCGTGTGATGGGTACAGAACTTGAAGGATTACACTATCAGCAGTTGATGCCTTGGGTAAAGCCTGTTGAGCAGACAGGTGACTTTGCACCAAAGTTTGTGAACGACTATGCTGCAGCTCACCCAGAGAAGGTGTTTACAAGCGAAGATGGTCGTGATAAGTTTGTGGAGATGGAGAGCGAGGCTTTCCGTATCATCCTTGGTGATTACGTCACAACAGATGATGGTACAGGTATTGTACACATTGCTCCTACCTTCGGTGCGGACGATGCTAAGGTGGCTAAGGATGCTAACATCCCTGCTCTCTATCTGATTTCAAAGAAGGGACAGACTCGTCCAATGGTTGACCTGCTGGGTAAATACTTTACTATCGATGAGTTAGACAAGAACTTCGTTAAGGCTTGTGTTGATGAGAAAGCATATGGTCACCACGCTGGCGACTATGTAAAGAACTCATACGACCCACGCTTCAACCCTGATGGTGTATGGGACAAGAAAGCTTCTGAAAAGGAAGAGGACTTGAACATCATTCTCTGTATGGAAATGAAGCAGGAAGGTACAGCTTTCAATATTCAGAAGCACGTACACAACTATCCTCACTGCTGGCGTACAGACAAACCTATCCTCTACTACCCTCTCGACAGTTGGTTCATCAAGGACACTGCTAAGAAGGAACGCATGGTAGAGTTGAACAAGACTATCCGTTGGCAACCAGAATCAACTGGTACTGGTCGATTCGGCAACTGGCTTGAGAACTTGAATGACTGGAACCTCAGCCGTTCACGTTTCTGGGGAACCCCATTGCCTATCTGGCGTGATGAAAACCGTGGCGAGAAGTGTATTGGTTCTGTAGAGGAACTTTACAACGAGATTGAAAAGTCTGTTGCTGCGGGTATCATGGAGAAGAACCCACTGAAAGAGGCGGGCTTCGTTGTTGGTGATTTTAGCCAAGAGAACTATGATAAGATTGATCTTCACCGTCCATACGTTGACGATATCGTCCTCGTAAATGATGAAGGAAAGCCAATGCATCGCGAATCAGACCTTATTGACGTTTGGTTCGATAGCGGTTCTATGCCATATGCGCAGCTCCATTATCCATTTGAGGGTGAGATTAATGCTGAAGGCTTGAAGGCTACGGGTAAGACTGAGGCTGAATATCGTGACCAGTTGGTACACTCATGTTATGAGGGTATAGCTGTTCCACCAGCATTCTTCCCTGCAGACTTCATTAACGAGGGTGTTGACCAGACTCGTGGTTGGTTCTTCACACTCCATGCAATAGCAACAATGGTGTTTGACTCTGTTGCCTTAAGAACGTGATTTCAACAGGTCTTGTGCTCGATGCAAAGGGTAACAAGATGAGTAAGCACGTGGGTAACGTTACCAACCCATTTGAGATGATGAATAAGTATGGTGCTGACCCTGTACGTTTCTATATGATGACGAACAGCGAACCATGGGATAACTTAAAGTTCGACCCAGAAGGTGTTGACGAGTGTCGCCGTAAGTTCTTCGGTACCTTATATAATACGTATAGTTTCTTTGCTCTTTATGCTAATGTTGATGGCTATGATGCAACAACATGTGAGGCAGTGAAGGCTGATGCACCAGAGATTGACCGTTGGATTATCTCTAAACTTAACTCACTCATCAAGGGTGTAACTGCTGAGTTAGAGGATTTCGACCCAACACGTGCAGGTCGTCTTATCGACTCATTTGTGAATAACGACCTTAGTAACTGGTACGTTCGCTTGAACCGTAAACGTTTCTGGGGTAAGGAAATGAGTGCTGACAAGAAGAGTGCATACGACACATTGTACACTTGTTTGATGACCGTTGCACGTCTGTTGGCTCCATTTGCTCCATTCTATGCTGACCAGCTCTATTCAGACTTGGGTGGTAACTCGGAAAGCATCCACTTGGATCGCTGGCCAGTAGCAGACGAGTCTGTTATTGATGCTGACCTTGAGGCACGTATGGATATGGCACAGCGCATCACCTCAATGGTTCTCGCGCTGCGTCGTAAGGTGAACATCAAGGTTCGTCAGCCATTGGCACAGATTATGGTTCCTGCTATCGACGCAACTCAGAAGAAACACATCGAAGCTGTAGCAGACCTTATCAAGCACGAGGTGAACGTTAAAGACCTTACTTTCGTTGAGGGTCAGGGCATCCTTGTTAAGAAAGTGAAGTGTAACTTCCGTGTCATGGGTAAGAAGTTCGGCAAACTGATGAAGCAGGTAGCAGCCCGTATGGATGCGCTTTCACAGGAAGAGATTGCAGCATTGGAAGCTGCAGGCGAATTCAACTTCGAGTTAGAAGGTCAGCCAATCAAGGTAGAGGCTGCAGATGTTGAAATCATCTCAGAAGATATCCCAGGCTGGTTGGTAAGCAACGAGGGTAACTTGACCGTTGCACTTGAAGTTGAACTGACAGAAGAACTCCGTCGTGAGGGTATGGCACGTGAGTTAATCAATCGTATCCAGAACCTCCGTAAGGAGACTGGTCTTGAAATTACCGACCGCATCTCTGTCATTATTGAGCCACAAGCAGATGCTGCAGCAGCTGTAGAGTCATTCGGCGAACTGATTAAAGCACAGGTTCTCGCTAATGACATTACCCTTGCGGAGAACAATGGAGCAAATGTTGAGTTTGATGAATTCAACCTCCATATAGAAATCAAAAAGAGCTAAATGACATCGTTGTGGTGTACAAATCGTGCACCTTTAAGCCAAGAACAATAGTGGACGTGTCTCGTACACGTCCCTATTATCAGGCTTTCGACAACCTCAAAATATTACAGATTACTTTCACAACCTAATTCAATTCTTTACTTTATGGAAACTAAGAAGCGTTATACCGATGAGGAACTCGAGGAGTTCCGCACGATAGTAAATGACAAGTTGGCGATAGCCAAGTCTGACTACGACGAGACGATGAAGATTCTGATGAACAAGAATACAAACGACGTTAATGACACATCACCAACCTATAAAGCGTTGGAAGAAGGCAGTTCAAACCAAACTAAGGAAGAACTGGTACAGATGGCACAACGTCAGCAGAAGTTTATCCAAGCCCTCCAGGCTGCACTTGTCAGAATCAACAATAAGACTTACGGCATTGACCGTATCACTGGAGAGCTTATTCCAAAGGAAAGACTGCGCATAGTGCCACATGCAACACTGAGCGTAGCATCCAAGATGGCAAATAAAAATCACTAATGAGTAAACAGAAAAAACAAAGCTTGATAGCCACCTTGCTAATTATTCTATTGATTGTGATAGACCAAATTATCAAGGTTGTTGTCAAGCTTAATATGAATTTAGGCGAATCTATCCATATCTTCGATTGGTTCCAGATACAATTTATCGAGAACAATGGTATGGCATGGGGTATGGAATTAGGAAGCAAACTCTTCCTTAGTATCTTCCGTATCGTTGCCATTGGCTTCCTTATTTGGTACATTTCTAATCGTATCAAACACGGAGCAAGAATGGCTTATATCGTTGTCTTGTCTATGATAACTGCAGGTGCTGCGGGTAATATCTTCGATTCCCTCTTCTATGGTCAGCTCTTTACTGCCTCTACACCCTATTACATAGAAGGAGCCACACCAGCTACCCTCGTTTCATGGGGAGAAGGCTATGCGCCTATACTGATGGGTAAGGTGGTAGATATGTTCTATTTCCCACTCTTCCACGGTACATTCCCAGACTGGTTCCCACTCTGGGGTGGTGAGTCGTTCACCTTCTTCTCACCAATATTCAACTTTGCAGACTCCTGCATCTCTGTGGGTGTCATTACGATTATCCTTGCATTTCGAAAGGATTTCAATGGTTGGGTACCAGCTAAGGACAAGAAGGTTGCTGATAAAGAAAACATTACTGATAATCAGTAGATAGATAATGAGAAGTAAATATCTGGTTCGTTTCTTCGCCACTCTTTGTTGGTTACTGCTTGCATTCTTCGTTGTAAGCTGTAAACCTTCTATCCCTTCTGAGTATATCCAACCTTCAGAGATGGAGGATATGCTCTACGATTACCACCTCTCCATGGCAATAGCCAATCGTGAAGGCTATACAGATGTCAGACAACAAGCTTTTAAACTCGCTGTGATGAAGAAGTATGACGTATCAGAAGAGAAGTTCGATAAGTCTCTTCAATACTACATGCGACATACCGAGAAGCTACATGACATCTATGTTGAACTCAGCAAACGACTGGAAACGAGGCGCGTGCGCAAGGTGCATCAGAGAGTGAGTTGTCCCAGTATGGTGATATTACTTCAAAGGGAGATACTACCGACATCTGGCGTGCTAACCGTACATTAATACTTTCTCCATATGCTCCAGTAGACCGTGAGACATTTGAAATAAAGGCAGACACAGCCTTCCACAAGGGCGACCGACTCCTCCTGAGTTTCGATTCACAGTTTATCATTCAAGATGGTATGCGTGATGCGATTATCATGATGGCTGTTACTTATTCAAATGATAGTATCGTCACACAATACCAGCATATTACGTCAGACTCCCACAATACGATGACGATTGATGCTGGGGATTCTTTGCGCATCAAGAACATTCGTGGCTACTTCCTAATGTTGAAGGGACAACAGCCTACGACTACTTTCAAGATGCTTATCCTCAATAATATCCATCTTGTCCGTATGCATGTTCGAAAACAGGAGACAACACAACCAACTGATTCTTTGAAAGAGTCCGACCCAATCAGAACGATTGGTGGTGAACCTGTCAGTCCTCCAACAGACCCTAATCAGCCTGCAGGACCACCGACAAGAACACCTGCTGACGCAATGAAGGAACGAGGAATACCTACCAAGCCCGATAAGTTATGACCGACAGGAAAAAGTCGATAAGACGTATCGGTGCCAACATCATTGAAACAGCGATGGGCGTTATAGAACAAGGAATTGTCGTTATTGAAGACGGCATTGTTCTCAAGTCCTATCCATTCACAGAGGAAGAACCAATGACGGAATGGACAACAGGAACTATCACCATACGCCTCGACAATGATGGTAAGCTCAGAGCCTACAAAGACAAGCAATTACTGAAATGATTCTGTAGTCTTCCCACGAGAAAGACAGCAGACACACCTATAAAAAGAAAGAATCTGATAGCCAATGAGCTTGTTATTAAATATTTTATTATCTATACTCCCTTTCGGTTCACCAGTTCACGTTCCAGTGCAATTGGCGGGCAACTTTGGAGAGCCTCGACCTAACCACTTCCACGGAGGTATTGATATCAAAACCGAACGTGAAGTAAATCTTGGTGTCTATTCTATTGCAGATGGCTATATTTCAAGCGCCATCGTTGAGAAATATGGCTATGGTCGTGCTATCTTGGTCACTCACCCAAATGGATATACCAGTTGTTATGTTCATCTCAATCGCTTCACACCACAGATTGAAGCTGCCGTTCGTAAATGGCAATACCAGCATCAACAGTTTGCTTGCGATGTTAAATTCCGACCAGGAGAGTTCCCTGTAAAGAAAGGGCAGTTTATCGCTCTTAGCGGTAATACAGGTTCATCACAAGGTCCACACATCCACTTAGAGATGCATAAGACTACAAATGGCAACCTTTACGACCCACTCAATTTCTTAAAGAGTATCGTTAAAGACAAGACCGCCCCTGCTGTTTATTCATTTAAGTCCTATCCTCAACCGGGAGAAGGAGTATTCCAACACAGTTCAGACTCACGCATCTTCACATTTGACAAAGGACATTTCCAAGCATGGGGAAAGGTGGGCTTTGGTGTAAGAGCCAGTGATCACATGGACTCTGTATATAATAATTTTGGAGTAAGATACACACAGTTGTATTGTGATGGTAAATTGGTTTTCCTCCTCTGATGTGAACAATATCCCTACAAGTTGTCACAGAATGGTTAATTCGTGGGGTGATTACGACCACTTCCTTTCTACAAAGATTTGGTTTATGAAGTCTTACATCGAACCTGGTAATACTCTTCCTATCTTACATGCAGGAGCTAACAGGGGTATTATCAACTTCAACCAGCAACGTGACTACCATCTTCGTTACGTCATAAAAGATGTCTTTGGCAATCAAACAATAAAGGAATTCACTGTGAGGGGTGAGCCTGAAGCTATTCCAATAGTTCATCTTCCAGATGGTGTAAGTCCACTCTATTATGCCAAAGACAATAACTTTGAGGCTGAGGGAGTACGACTGAACATCCAGAAAGGCTTACTTGCTAAGAACGGTTGGCTACAATTACGACACGGCAATACAAGCAGTGCGCTGTCTATGGCTTATAGTTTCTCTAAAGCAGCATATCCACTCTTCAACTATGCACAGATAAGTATTAAGCCAACTGGCATGATACATAATCCAAAGAAGTTATATGTTGCGATGCGTAACAGCTTGAACGCTGACGCCCCAGCATCCTATTGCGGCGGAACATATGCAAATGGTTGGGTTACAGGACGAATGCGCGAGTTGGCAAATGCCTACTTCCTTGCTTACGATGAGACCCCACCAACGATTACACAGCAGAATCTCAACCCACGCAACCTCTCCTTTAAGATAACTGACACAGGTAGCGGTTTACAAGGTTACAAGGCCTACCTCGATGGGCAGTTTATTCTGCTACAGTTTGGAAAGAACAAAGAAGTATTCTTCTGTAACCTCGCAGACACCCCTGTTCGCCCTACTGGAAAGGAACGAACGTTGAAGATTATCGCAACCGACAACCGTGACAATAAGAAAGAATATCTGACTAAAATAAAGTATTAACAATTAAATTGTAGAGTATGAAGAAATCATTTGCAACACTATTCTTCCTTACAATGATTACGTATGCTAATGCGTGTACAAACCTCATTGCTACAAAGGGAGCAACAACAGACGGTTCTGTCTTTGTTACTTACACCGCTGATGATTACGGCATGTTTACTAACCTATGTCATTACCCAGCAGGCACACACGCAAAAGGTGACCGCCGTGAGATTATTGACTATGACACTCACGAGAGCCATGGTTTTATTCCAGAGGCTCCTGTAACATACAATGTCATTGGAAATATCAATGAGTATCAGGTAAGTATTGGTGAAACAACCTACGGCGGCCGTGAAGAAATGGTTGACAAGAGCGGTATTATCGATTATGGTTCATTGATGTATCTTGGTCTGCAACGTAGTAAGACTGCACGCGAGGCTATCAAAGTAATGACCTCACTCGTTGAGACTTATGGTTATAACTCTGGTGGTGAGACATTCACTATCGCTGACCCTAACGAGGTATGGTTGCTCGAGATGCAGGGTTGTGGTGGCGACAAGAAGCAGAAGGTTGTGTGGGTTGCTGTCCGCATCCCTGATGGCATGGTTTCTGCTCATGCTAACCAGAGCCGCATCGGTCAGTTCTCTACTTACAATACAGAGGTCATCACTTCTAAGAACTGCATCAGTTTTGCACGTTCAAAGGGCTGGTTCACTGGCAAAGATAAGGACTTCAACTGGAAGATGACCTATGCAGCACCAGACTTCGGTGGCCGTCGTTGGTGCGATGCTCGCGTATGGAGCTATCTGAATCATTTCAAAGACATGTCACGTTGGTTGCCATGGGCGTTGGGTAAAGACCCTAACGCAGAGGATATGCCACTTTGGATTGCACCTGACAAGAAGGTCGATTTACCTAAGATGGAAGCTTGCATGCGCGACCACTATGAGGGTACTCCTTTGTCACTCGATAAGGATATAGCACAGGGTATCTGGGATTCTCCTTATCGCCCTACCCCATTAAAGTTTGAGGTAGATGGCAAGCAGTACTTCAACGAACGCCCTATCTCAACCCAGCAGACAGGTTTCTCTTACATAGCACAGCTCCGTTCATGGTTGCCACGCGAGATTGGTGGTATCCTTTGGTTCGGTAACGATGATGGTAACATGGTTGCTTATGTGCCAATCTATTGCAGCAATACAGAGCGTGCAGAGTGCTTCAACACACCAGGAGCTGATGCGGTAACCTTCTCTGATAAGAATGCTTTCTGGGTATGCAACTGGGTTAGCAACATGGTTTACCCTCGCTACTCTCAGCTCTTCCCTGCATTGAAAGAGGTACGCGACTCACTTGACAACGCTTTCCTCGCAGCACAAAAGGGTGTGGAGGCGAAGGCAGAAGCACTCTATGCTACCGACAAGGCTGCTGCAGTGAAGTATCTCAACGATTACTCTATTCAGAAGAGTAACGAAATGATTACACGTTGGCGTCAGTTGGCTATCCATCTGATTGTGAAGTTTAACGATATGGCTGTTAAGCCTGAGAAGGACGGCAAGTTCCTCCGCACTTCAACAGGTCTTGGCGAACGTGTAAAGCGTACGGGCTACAGCGACTACTTTAAGCGTGAACTGGTAAAACAGACTGGTGACAAGTTTGCTGTACCTAACAAGTAGAACGTCTAAAAGAAGCAAGTTTAGTTGGTAAATGGGTTTAACCATCTAAACTTCATACATTTATAAAGAGGCTATATTCGTCTGGATATAGCCTCTTTGCTTATCTGTAGAAGTAAGTTTTTCAATATATAACTTGCGTTATTCTTAATAAAAATATATATTTGCAAAAAAATAAACATCAGATTAATGGAACTAATACAAGGCTTATCTTTTATAATAGCACTCATTCTCATGCCGTTTTTATGCAGGAAACAGCCGTTTCCTATTAAACTGATCTATATCACCTGCATGACCTTGCTAACTCCGATATTCGGATATCCAGTCTATCGGTACATTATGACTCACTAAGAGAAGGTTCTTTCCTTTATAGCAGTTTGTTTCTATATAAGGGAAAGTACTGTAATTTGGTAAAACTTAGCAACTCCTTTGCATCGTATTTAGTATGCACACATGTGGTGCTAAGGCTTAGCACGCTATGTGCGGAGTATCAACACGAAATGTGCTAAGGCTTAACACGATGGCTGAGAATGAGAGGTGAAGGTCATCTTTGTAACAACTAAGAACCAATAAGCACACATTCATTATTCAATACTGACATACTAATAAACAGAAAAGAGGTTGACTCTAATGCTACATTGCGTAGCCTTCGAATCAACCTCTTTAATTATATTAGTCTAAAATTGGAGAACTATTCTTCCTCATCCTTTATTTCTGCCTCATGTTCAGCAATCAACTTCTGCTGGATATCATTTGGAACAAGCTCGTAACTTGCGAACTTTGTTGTGAAACTTGCACGACCACCAGTGAGAGAACTCAGTGAGATACTATAGTTAGCAAGTTCTTTCAAAGGAATCTTTGCTTGTAACTTCTGATAACCTGCCTCAGAGTCCATACCCATAATCATGGCACGACGGCCCTGTAAGTCGCTCATTACGTCACCCATATAGTCACCAGGAACATACACCTCTAAGTCATAGATTGGCTCGAGAATCTTTGGTCCTGCAGCCTTGAAAGCATCTGAGAACGCATGACGAGCAGCCAAAGTGAATGAAAGTTCATTAGAGTCAACTGGGTGCATCTTACCATCAAAGACTATCACACGTACATCACGTGCATAGCTACCTGTCAGTGGACCACGCTCCATACAATCCATCACACCCTTTAAGATAGCTGGCATAAAGCGAGCATCAATAGCACCGCCGACAACAGAGTTGATGAACACAAGTTTACCACCCCAAGGGAGGTCGCGCTCTTCACGTCCCTTGATATTCATCTTAAACTCCTGTCCGTTGAACTTATAGGTTGTTGGATCAGGCATGCCTTCTGCGTATGGCTCTACAATCAAGTGCACCTCACCAAACTGACCAGCACCACCACTCTGTTTCTTATGACGGTACTCAGCCTTTGACTGCTTGGTAATTGTCTCACGATATGGAATCTTTGGCTCCTTGAAAGTCACCTGAAGTTTCTCATTGTTCTCCAAACGCCACTTCAAAGTACGTAGGTGGAACTCGCCCTGTCCATGGACGATAGTCTGCTTCAACTCCTTACTCTGCTCAACAACCCATGTTGGATCTTCCTGACGCATCTTCAATAAAGCAGCCATGAGCTTCTCAGTCTCCTGTGAACTCTTAGCTTCAACGGCACGAGAGTATTTAGAGTTTGGATATTTAATGAAGTCAAAACGTTGGTCAGTACCCTTACCATTCAAGGTATTACCAGTCTTTACATCCTTCAACTTCACGGTACAACCTAAGTCACCAGCATTTAACTGGTCAACAGCAATACGATTAGCACCTGCACAAGCGTATAGCTGTCCCATACGTTCCTTTGATCCACGGTCAGAGTTAGTCAAGTCATCACCCGACTTCACACAACCACTCATCACCTTGAAATAGCTAACTTCACCGATATGTGGTTCCATACCCGTCTTGAAGAAGTAGAGAGACTCTGGACCATTACTGTCTGGCGTAACCTCCTCACCACGTGTATTATGAATCTTAGGCATCTCATCAACGAAAGGAACAACATTGCCTAAGAACTCCATCAGACGACGAACACCCATGCTCTTACCTGCACATACGCAGAAAACAGGGAAGATAGAACGTGTTACAAGACCCTTACGGATACCTGTACGCAACTCATCTTCTGTCAATGTTTCCTCTTCAAAGAACTTCTCCATCAAGCCCTCATCATTCTCGGCAGCAGCCTCAACGAGTGCTTTATGTAGTTCCATCGCCTTTGGCATCTGGTCAGCAGGAATATCCTCAATGATAGGTTCGCCACCTTCTGGCTTCCAGCTGTATTTCTTCATCAACAGAACATCAATCAAACTATTAAAGCCAGGACCTGTTTCAATAGGATATTGTACAGGAACACACTTTGAACCATAAATCTCCTGCATGGTGGAAATAAGGTTATCAAAGTCGCACTTGTCAGAATCCAACTGGTTAATAAGGAAGATAACAGGCTTCTTGAGCTTCTCGGTATAACGGAAATTGTTCTGTGTTCCGACCTCTGGTCCATACTGACCATTGATAAGAATAACAGCCTCATCGGTTACATTGAGGGCAGTAATAGCGCCACCTACGAAGTCATCACTACCCGGACAGTCGATGATATTTAGCTTCTTATTATTCCACTCAACATGGAATACCGTTGGGAACACTGAATAGCCATACTCCTGTTCAACAGGGAAATAATCGCTAACAGTATTCTTAGCTTCTACTGAACCGCGTCGCTTAATGACACCAGCTTCGAACAACATACTTTCGGCAAGAGTCGTCTTGCCGCTACCGGCACTGCCAACCAAGGCAATGTTCTTAATCTCGTTTGTCTGATATACTCTCATATCTGATAGATTTAAGCTGTTAGTAATAATTTATTTCGTCTCAAGGGACAAGCCGTAGCTCATCAATTCTGCGGTCTAAGTTATACATTTTCATCGAAAGCACCAAAGTTTCTTACGAAAAAAACGAAATCTTTTAAAACTTATTAGTACATTTGCATTAATTCTTGTAAGGCATACATTAATATATACGTACATACACTTATCATGTTAGGATTATACATTCACATTCCTTTCTGCGCCAGTCGCTGCATTTACTGTGGCTTCTATTCCACTGTGCCAGCCAAGAAGAAGGACGAAAGGCTTTCTGTAGAAGAACGCTATGTGAATGCTATCTGCCATGAGATAGAACTGCGTGCGGAGAAAAACAGCAACTGTTCTGGTGGAAGAATAAGCGGTTTGTCAACTATCTATTTGGGTGGTGGCACTCCTTCACAGCTTTCTTTTGAGAGCCTACAAAAGATATTCCAGACGATAGACAACGTGTATCACATTGGTTTAGAATGGGATATAGAGAACAACACTTGTACTACAGCGACTCCTATCGAAATCACAATGGAGTGTAACCCCGATGATATAACGGAGGAGTTTGCACAGAACTTACGTTCCCTTCCTATCAATCGTATCTCTATGGGAGCGCAGACGTTCTCTGATGAACGCCTACGTTTCCTGCATCGTAGACATACAGCTGACGAGGTAGAAACTGCTGTCAAACGTCTAAGAAACGCAAACATCAAGAACATATCAGTAGACCTTATGTTTGGTTTTCCCAATGAGACACTTGAAGAATGGAAAGAAGACATTGAGCGACTGCTTGCTTTAGACATTGAACATATCTCTGCATATAGTCTTATGTACGAAGAAGGGACTCCTCTCTATCGCCTTCTTCAAGCGGGAAAGGTCAAGGACATGGACGATGAACTTTATTGTCAGATGTACGATACACTCATCGATCGCTTAGCCGAAGCTGGTTATGAGCAATATGAGATTAGTAACTTTGCCAAGCTAAAAGTTCAATGTTCAAACCTCAAACCTCAAAGTTCAATGTTCAATGTTCAAACTTCAAAGTTCAAAGTTCAAAGTCCCTACCGTTCTCAACACAATAGTTCGTATTGGCATAATATCCCTTATATAGGTATCGGAGCCTCTGCCCATTCCTACAGCAATGGCAAAAGGAGTTGGAATATAGCAGATACCAAGGCATATATCGCTGCTATTGAGGAAGACAGACTCCCTTGCGAGGAGGAGATAATCGATGCAGACACACATTATAATGACATGATTATGACCGCCCTTCGCACATGTGAAGGAATAGATCTCTCAACGCTCTCTGCTGAATACTATACTTATCTCATGCGCCTTGCCAAGCCTTTACAACAACAAGGTTTGTTGAAAGAGGACAGTGGTTGGCTCCATCTCACCCGTAACGGCATCTATGTTAGCGACTCCGTTATGAGCGATTTAATGAAAGTATAAGTCTATCATCACAATTCATCACCACCCAACATTAAACACCCAACACCCACCCTCACAATTCATCACCACCCATCACCCAACACCCAACACCCACAACCCCATGACCAACGAAGAATTTGAAAAGAAATGGGCAGAGAATCGCAAAGAGATTCTTGCCAACAACGAAGAGTATCAGCGTATTGCCCAGAGCTATAAAGGTTCGGGCTGGATTGATTATGTCATCTTAATAGCAGGTTTTGTCATCTGCGAGAACTATACCAAGACTATTGTCAACAGTATCGTACTCCAATATCTCCTTGCCCTTGTTGGCATGATCTTGATATGGTTGGGCTATCGCCTTATCAAGAGTCTATTCAACAGCAAGCAAACCTTAGGAGAACTCGAAGAAAAGATAAAGCAACAATACAAAGATTCTATTAGTGATTAAACCACATACATGGTATGATTACCTCCAATAAGGTGGTTTTATAAAGGGGAATAAACTACATGACAAATGTAATTAGGTGCGACGTTTATCTGCCTTTTACAATCGAATCATTCCCATGTTACTGATTTTTTGTAAACTATTTTCGTACAGTTCAAAACCAATACATGCTCTTTTGGCTTCTAAAAGACACCCAATTGACTTGCAATAGGTGCCCTTTAAGACCCTTACTAACGCCCTTTTGAGGTCCAATTAAGCACCTTTTACTTTACCACTTTATAACTAATTGATTTCCTTATGGTTACAAACCAGCTTCGGATATATGTTTTTACCGTTAGTTATAGATGTTTTCCTTGAAATTATGTAATGATTTTTCAAACTCCTATCTACAGATTTTCGAAGTCTAAAAAGAGATGATTTTCGATGTCAGAGGATGATAATAGAATAAAATATGGACTATCTTAGCCAAGTTTTTGTTTAGTGAGTAACTTTGATTCTTCCGTTAAAGTGATACGAAAAAGCGTCCACACATTTAACGGAAGAACCATAAATATGACTTATAGAGTAATATAATTATGAATTCTGAATTATAAATTCTGAATTATAACAGTAATCATAATTATGAATTATAGATTATGAATTCTGAATTATAATGGTAATCATAATTATGAATTTTTGAATTATGAATTATGAATTAAAACCAATCATAATTATGAATTCCCTTCGTTCTTCTTCTCCTTTGCAGGTGGCAAAATAAGATTCAAGATAACGCCCACCATAGCTGAAAGACCAATACCACTAATAGAGAAGCTACCCATCTGCAGCACAGCACCACCAATACCCATCGTCAGTGTAATAGATATGATAATAATATTGCGTGTACGATTAAGGTCAACCTTATGCTGAACAAGGTTCTGAACACCTACAGAAGCAATAGTACCAAAGAGCAATAGCATGATACCTCCTAAGACTGCAGAAGGAATACTCTGCAGAAGCGCACTCAATTTTCCGATTACTGAGAAGACAATAGCTGTTGCAGCAGCAATACGGATTACCTGAGGATGAGTCACCTTTGTAATGCTCATCGCACCTGTCACCTCACTATAAGTTGTCACTGGAGGACCGCCAAAGAAGCAAGCAGCCAAACAAGCCAAGCCATCACCTAACATTGTACGATGCAAACCCGGTGACTTCGTAAAGTCTTTCTCCGCCACAGCACTTACCACATATACATCACCGACATGCTCAATCACAGGAGCTATCGCCACAGGAATCATATAAAGGAATGGTTCCCATGCAAACTGTGGCAACTGGAAATGCGCTAATGCAGGTGGAAGAGCAAACCAAGGCGCTGCCTCTACACCTGAGAAGTTGACAATACCCATAAGGGCAGCTACGCTATAGCCCACAGCAATACCGCAAATTACGGGTACTAACTTCATCAAGCCACGACCCATAGAGAGGACTGTCACAGCCGTTCCCAATGAGATAAAGGCTATAAGCCAGTTTGTTTTCGCCATGTCTACCGCTGCCTTTGACAGAGAAAGACCAATCAAAATGATTACCGGACCGATAACAACTGGTGGGAAAAGCTTATCCAATAGTTTCTTTCCTTGCCACTTAATCAGTGCTGACATCACAAAGTAAACAAGTGCAACACCAGCTATTCCTGCCAACGTTCCAGGCATACCCCACTGCTTTGATGCAGAGATAATTGGAGCAATGAAGGCAAAGGAAGAGCCCAAAAAAATAGGAACCTTACCTTTCGTAACCAAATGAAAGATAAATGTTCCTAAACCTGCTGTGAATAACGCTGTTGCTGGGTCAAGTCCCACAAGCAAAGGGACGAGAACAGTAGCACCGAAAGCAACAAAGAGGAATTGCACTCCCACTATTGTCTTTCGCATCGGCGATAGTTGTAAATTACTCATGTATAGAATGATTTTTATTAGTATTTGTCAGAGATGTATTGCTACGCATTCAATTTGCAAAATTATAAAAAATGTATGTCATTGTGGTTGAAATAAGAGAAAAAATGACTTTTAAGTAGAAAAAGAGTTCCTTTATGTATGATAGCGCAATTCTTTTTGTATCTTTGAGTCATCTTTTCTAAATCTAAACAGACAAATCGCGATGATGAAAAAACTTCTATACGTCCCTATCCTACTTTTATTAGTTTGTTGCACACAATCTAAAAAGACTCTACATATACTTGAAAAAATAGCCCAGAAGACTACAACAAGTTCACAGCTGACACTTGAAGATGCTGCTAAGAAAGCCAAACCAGATTACGTTCTGTCTGAAGAGGAGACAAAGTTCGTCTCAAGTTCAAATACATTCAGTCTGAAGTTGTTCCAACTATTAGCCAAAGAACAGTAAGGAGAGTATAGTTTTATCGCCCATGGCTGTCATTTATTCATTAGACATGATTAACAACGGTGCAAACGGAAAGACACAAGAGGTCATTTCGAAAGCACTTGGCTATACGGCTGATGACCTTGATGCCATTAACTCACTTAACAGAACAATGCTGATTGGTCAGAGAAAGGAGGAGACGAATGTAGATAATGAATCGATGGGATATATGATTACTGCCAACTTCCTAATGCTACATGAGCAAACAAAGCTATTACCTGACTTTCAAGAAGCATTAGAACACTATTATTTTACCAATATTATCGACTCTGCCAACACTCCGAAGGGCAAAGAAAGTGCTAACAAACTTTGTAAAACAATCACCAAAGGTGAGATTCAATCCTTGCCTATCAACCTTACAGGACCTCGTGCCGCACAGCTTATCAATGCCGTTACGCTTAAGACGGCTTGGAGCTTACCGTTCGACAAAGATATCACAAAGCCTATGCCTTTCTTCACTGAGGATGGTAAAAGCAAGCAGGTCAATATGATGAGCAACTATGATACGATGCAAAAGTATCAAGGTTATACCACAAAGGATTATCAAGTGCTGCGTATGCCTTTAGAAAACGGCTTTAGTCTATATGCTGTCCTACCTCTAAAGAAGAATAACTTGCAGGATGTCATTCGCAAGTTAACAATCAAAGAATTGCATAAAATCTCTCAAAACACCAAAGCGTATGACTATGTAAACGTACTGTTTCCACGCTTTACCATCTCTGCAAATATTCCTATGAAACAGCTTTATGGTGAAATGGGCTTAGGTAATCTATTCTCTCGTGAAGCCGATTTTGGTAAGATGAGTACTCAACCACTTGCTGTTGACGATGTTTTCCAACAGATAAACATGAATATTAACGAGGAAGGAATCAGTGCAAAAGCCATTCAAGTTATGCTATTTGCCAAATTATCAGCTATGGATAGTTCATCTACGTTCACCTTCAAGGCTGACCATCCTTTCCTTTATTACATCCTTGACAAATATAACAACATCTGTTTTATCGGGAAATACATGGGTTAAGGGTTCTTCCATTAAATACGTAGTTTGGAAATAGAATCAAGGCTTACTCTTGCATGGTATGACTACGTTCAAATTAGATGGTCTAACAAGGGGGATAAACTACAAGGTAAAATGCAAATAGCCACGATGTCTATCCGATTTCTACCAACAACTTATTCCCACATTACGCCATTTGTAAACTATTTTCACACCCTACAACACCAATACATGCTCTTTTGGCTTCTTAAAGACGCCTAATTGACTTGCTAAAGGTGCCCTTTTGAAGCCTTACTAACGCCCTTTTGAAGTCCAATTAAGCACCTTTTCCAACGCTACTTTATAACTTACTGACTCTCTGTAGGTTACAAACCTGCTTTTTATACGTATTTTTACTGCTATTCATAGAGGTTTTATTCGAAATTATGTAATGTTTTTTCAAAGCCTTGTCCGACTTTTGAAGTATTAAAATATTTGTCTTCATGAAAACAACTTGGCAATAATAACATTCTTGAGAAATAATATTGCTGATAATTACACAACTTCATTGCTTCTTTGTGTTATTTTTTTACTAACTTTGTACATTACATATAATGCAGAGAAAACATAGGTTTAAACTGACATTAGTCATTAGAACCTATACATATTGTGGTCTGACAAGCGATTTGGCTTAAATAAACCTAAGATATGGTTTGTGAGGAGTTTAAAATAGTTCTTGATCCTTTGATATAAGGCTGTTTGGGAACTTTCTTATTCAAAAATAAAATATTATCTTTGCAAAGAACATTTAGGAAAGAAAAAAGAAAATGATATCAATAGACGGACTGACGGTGGAATTCGGCGTGAAGCCATTGTTTAAGGATGTTTCATTCGTCATCAATGAACGAGACAGGATAGCCTTAGTGGGAAGAACGGAGCGGGAAAGTCAACGATGCTGAAGATTCTCTGTGGAATGCAGAAGCCTACGAGTGACGTTGTGTCTGTACCAAACGATACAACAATCGGTTATCTACCACAGGTGATGAAGCTCTCTGACGATACGACCGTGAAGGAGGAGACGCGTAAGGCTTTCGCTGACAAGACGAAGATTGAGGAGAGGCTCAAGAAGATGGAGCAGGAAATGGCTGAGCGAACTGACTATGAGAGTGAGGGATACGCTGAGTTAGTGGAGCGCTTTACGACTGAGCACGAACGATATATGATGATGGGAGGAGAGAATTATGAGGCTGAGATTGAGCGTACACTAACGGGTCTCGGCTTCAGCCGTGATGACTTCGAGCGCCCTACACGTGAGTTCTCTGGCGGATGGCGTATGCGTATCGAGCTGGCGAAGATTCTTCTTCGTCGTCCTGACGTACTCCTGCTGGATGAGCCAACGAACCACCTTGACATCGAGTCAATCCAATGGCTGGAGCAGTTCCTCTCACAGAGCGCCAAGGCGGTTGTACTTGTGAGCCACGACCGTGCGTTCGTCAACAACGTCACAAACCGTACGCTGGAGATAACCTGTGGACACGTGGAGGACTATCGTGTGAAGTATGACGAGTATCTTGTCCTCAGAAAGAACGTCGTGAGCAGCAGCTCCGTGCGTATGAGAACCAACAGAAGGAGATTGCCGATACAAAGGCGTTCATTGAACGGTTCCGTTATCAGGCTACGAAAGCCGTACAGGTGCAGCAACGTATTCGCCAGTTGGAGAAGATTGTGCCTATTGAGGTGGACGAGGTGGACAATTCGGCTATGCGTCTGAAGTTTCCTCCATGCCTGCGCAGTGGAGATTATCCAGTCATTGCAGAGGGATTGGGGAAGACTTATCCAAGTAGACTACATAGTGACGGACCGGGTCAGACGGTCTTTGAGGGTGTCGACCTTATTATTAAGCGAGGTGAGAAAGTGGCTTTCGTCGGTAAGAACGGTGAGGGAAAGTCTACCTTCGTGAAGTGTATCATGGGCGAGATTCCTTTTGATGGTACGCTGAAGATTGGTCATAACGTACAGATAGGTTATTTCGCACAGAATCAGGCACAGCTGTTAGACGAGAATCTTACCATCTACGAGACCATCGACAGGGTAGCCACAGGCGATATGCGCTTGAGGATAAACGACTTGCTCGGTGCCTTTATGTTCGGTGGAGAGACGTCGGAGAAGTATGTCAAAGTACTTTCGGGAGGTGAGCGTTCACGCTTAGCGATGATAAAACTCCTGCTCGAACCAGTGAATCTTCTTATCCTCGATGAACCTACCAATCACCTCGACATCGCCTCAAAGGAAGTGCTGAAAGAGGCTATCAAAGCCTTTGATGGAACGGCAATCATCGTGAGTCACGACCGTGAGTTCCTCGACGGATTAGTGAGCAAGGTGTATGAGTTCGGTGGTGGTAAGGTCAGAGAGCATTTAGGGGGTATCTATGATTGGTTGAGAAGCCCCCCTCCAACTCCCCCGAAAGGGGGAGAGTGCAGAGAACCTCTCACTGACACCATCTAAATCTAATGATAGTAGAAATGCTTCTCCCCTCCCTTCGGAGGGGTCGGGAGAGGCCCTATCCTACGCTGAACGCAAAGAGCAACAGAAGAAGATTCGTAAGGCTCAGCGTGCTGTGGACGAGTCTGAGGCTAAGATAGCAAAGTTGGAAGCACGTAAGGGCGAACTCGATGAACTCCTGATGGCTCCCGAGAATGCCTCAAATATGGAACTCGTGACAGAATACACCAACCTTCAGCGTGAACTCGATGAGGAAAACGAACGATGGCTCATACTGTCGGAAGAGTTGGAGACTTTGAACTTTGAACTTTGAACATTGAGCTTTGAACTTTGAACATTGAGCTTTGAACATTGAGCTTTGAACATTGAACTTTGCCTACATCGGTAATCATAATTATGAATTTTGAATTATGAATTAAACCAAATATTTTTTACTATGCGTATCAAAAAACTTTTACCAATGATGCTCCTTGCATCTGCTCCCTTTACCGCTATGGCACAGGGACAAGCAGGTATCAAGGCAGAGAATCTCGACAAGTCGGTACGTCCGGCTGACGATTTCTTCACGTTTGCCACAGGTGGATGGCAGAAACTCAATCCACTCCCTGGTGCTTTCTCACGCTTCGGCTCGTTCGACCAGCTACAGGAGAACAACAACAAGCGTATCAACACAATCCTCACTGATCTGCTAAAGAAGCAGGGTAAGGAAGGCTCAACAGAGAGAAAGTTAGGCGACTTCTATAAGCTTGCTATGGACTCCGTGCGCCGTAACAAGGAAGGTGTGAGTCCTGTTAAGCCTCTGCTCAACGAGATGGAGAATGCAAAGACTCTGTCTGACCTTCGTGCCCTTCAGCTGAAGTATGCAAGCTTCGGCTATGGTGTGCCAATGGGCTACTCTTTTGAGGCTGACGAGAAGAATGCGAAGATGAATATCCTCCTTATCTATCAGGACGGACTGAGCCTCGGGCAGAAGGAGTACTATCTTGATAATGATAAGGCTACAACAGACATCCGTAATGCCTTCCGCCAGTTCATTGCTAATATGTTCCGTCTCTACGGATTCTCTGATGCTCAGGCAGAGGCTAAGCGTGATGCCGTTATGCGTTATGAGACAATGTTAGCTTTGATATCAAAGAGCCGTACGGAATTGCGTGACGTAGAGGCAAACTACAACAAGATGACACTCAAGGAGTTTAAGGAGAAGTATCCTAATATCCCACTTGAGCAGTTGGCAAACGCTGAAGGTATTAAGAGCGAGTATATCCAGACAATGGTCGTATGTCAGCCAGCCTTCCTTGCAGGTGTTGACAAACTGACATCTACAGAGACTGCTGAGGAACTCCGTGCACGTATGGAATGGAACGCAATCCTTGCTTCAGCTAACTATCTGAGTGATGATGTGCGTGCGGAATACTTCAACTTCTTCAGTAAGACGATGCGTGGTACAAAGGAAGACTATCCTCGTTGGAAGCGTGCCACACAGCAGGTGGAGAAGCAGATGGGTGAGGCGCTCGGCAGAATCTACTGTGAGCGTTACTTCCCAGCCACAAGCAAGAAGCGTATGGAAGACCTCATCAAGAACCTTGAGGTGAGTCTTGCTGAACGTATCAAGGCTCAGGACTGGATGAGTGAGGCTACTAAGAAGGCTGCACTTGAGAAACTCTCTACCTTCTATGTGAAGGTGGGTTACCCTAACAAATGGAAGGACTTGAGCCAGCTTACGATTGACCCATCAAAGTCATATTATGAAAATGTACAGACCTGCCAGAAGTTCTGGGCAGAGGATGCTATCAAGGAGAAGGCTGGTAAGCCAGTAGACAAGGATAAGTGGCTGATGACCCCTCAGACGGTGAATGCTTATTATAATCCTACGACGAATGAAATTTGCTTCCCTGCAGGTATCCTTCAGTATCCATTCTTCGACCCTAAGGCTGATGATGCCTTTAACTATGGCGCCATCGGTGTGGTAATTGGTCATGAGATGACACATGGATTCGATGATCAGGGACGCCATTATGACAAGGATGGTAATATGACAGACTGGTGGACAGAAGAGGATGGTAAGAATTTCGAGGCACGTACGGGTAAATATGCTGACTTCTTCAGTGCTATCAAGGTATTGCTGATCTCAACGCAAATGGTAAACTCACATTGGGTGAGAACCTTGCTGACCACGGTGGTCTTGAGGTGGCTTTCAATGCTTTTGAGAAGACACCAGAGGCAAAGAAGGGCAAGGTCATTATGGGCTTTACTCCAGAACAGCGTTTCTTCATCGCTTATGCAGGCGTATGGGCAAACAATATCACTGAGGCTGAAATCCGCAGTCGTGTGAAGAGTGATCCTCACTCTCTTGGCGAGTGGCGTGTGAATGGTGCCCTGCCTCATATCAATGCGTGGTATAAGGCATTCGGTGTGAAGGAGGGTGATAAGCTCTTTATCCCAGAGAATGAGCGCTTGAAGCTTTGGTAAGTGATGGGTGTTGGGTGATGAGTGTTGGGTGTTAGGTGTTGGGTGTTGGGTGTTAGGTGTTGAGGGTTTGACTCTTAGCTGATTATTACACCTATCTTCAATATTGCCCGTACCACTAAATCTATAAAATTAAAGGCTCACGACTAAGCATTTCTTTCAGATTCGATGCTGATAGAAATGTTTAGAGTGAGCCTTTTGTGTTTATTTTGTTATAGGATTATCGTGTCGGTTAGAATATGTGTGTACCTTATCCTATTTTCTATTCATACTTTTATATAGGTAAGATTTGTAGAATCTGTTATTAATTACTATCTTTGTAACTTATTTAAAGGAGAGAAAAAGAAGGGTCGTATGCTTGTATGACCCTATAAAGATAAAGGAAACAGGATATGCCATTAAGATTGCCCGACGGACTTCCCGCTATTGATATACTGAAGCGTGAGAATATCAACATAGAAGATATGCTTGCTAAAGAGGATGATAAGCGTCCACTCCGCATTGTCATACTCAATCTTATGCCATTCAAGGCTACGACAGAAACTGATTTCATACGTATTCTTTCTAATAGTCCGCTATTGTTGGATATCAACTTTATGAAGCTCAAAAGTCATGCTTCTAAGCATACTCCTGCAGAACACATGGACCGCTTCTATCATACGCTTGAGGAACTTAGCAAGGAGAAGATTGACGGAATGATAGTCACCGGTGCACCTGTCGAGGGAATACCTTTCGAGGAGGTGGACTATTGGACAGAGCTACAGGAGATATTCAATTGGGCACGTGAGAATGTACGTTCAACGCTTTACATCTGTTGGGCGGCACAGGCAGGACTCTATCATTTCTATGATATTCCAAAATATCCTTTACCTAAGAAGATGTTTGGCATCTTCCCTACGATTCCTTTAAAACCCGAACAGTCTCTCTTCCGTGGCTTTGATGATGTCTTCCGTATGCCTCAGAGCCGTCATACAGAGGTAAGGCGTGAGGACATTGAGCGGGTTGACGACCTTGAAATCATTGCTGAATCAGAGGAGAGCGGAGTCTCTATCGTAAGATCACGTAGTAAACGTGAGTTTTTTATCACTGGTCATTTGGAGTATGCCTCCAACACACTCGACGCAGAATATCACCGTGACCTTGGTAAGCGTGACGATGTTGAAGTCCCGAAGTATTATTACCGTGAGGATAATCCAGCGAAAGGTCCGCTTGTCACTTGGCGTTCACACGCTAATTTACTGTTTATGAATTGGGTGAGTTGGGTGTTAGATAGTGAATGATAGGTGATGATGAATGGTTATTTTGCTTAGCATCTATCACCCAACAATTAACACCCATCACCTAACAATTAACACTCATCACTCACCATCCTATAAACACTTCATCATCACCCAACAATTAACACTCATCACTCACCATCCTATAAACACTTCATCATCACCCAACAATTAACACCCATCACCCAACAATTAACACCCATCACTCACCACCCTATAAACACTTCATCATCACCCAACAATTAACACCCATCACCCAACAATATGCAATCATCAACACCCAACACTCAACACCCAACACCCATCACAATCGAACTCCTTGCTCCAGCCAAGAACCTTGAATGTGGAATGGCAGCTATTGAACACGGAGCAGATGCCGTATATATCGGTGCTTCCCGATTCGGAGCACGTCAGTCTGCAGGCAATAGTGTGGAGGATATCGGCAAGCTATGCGAATATGCTCACCGCTATGGTGCCACGGTTCACGTGACTATCAATACGATTATCTATAACGATGAGTTTGAAGAGACACTTGCTTTGGTACGTGAATTGGTGGACGTTGGTGTAGATGCCTTCCTCCTACAGGATATGGGTTTGATGAGTAAGGTAAAGGAAATAGTGCCTGATACAGTAGCTCTCCACGCCAGCACACAATGTGATACACGTACATGGGAGAAGGCTCAATGGCTGAGTCAGCAGGGTTTTGACCGTGTCGTACTTGCTCGCGAACTGTCTGCAGAAGAGATAAATGACATCCATAAGCGTTTGCCTGAGATTGAGTTGGAAGCCTTCGTACATGGTGCATTGTGCGTAAGTTATAGTGGTGTATGTTATGTTTCACAGTATAGTTTTGGTCGATCTGCCAATCGTGGTGCGTGTGCACAGTTCTGTCGATTGGCGTTTGATTTGAAAGATTCAGACGGAAAGACCATCGAACATCAGCGCCATCTTCTCTCATTGAAGGATATGAGTCAGATAGATAACCTTGAAACACTGATGCGTTCAGGGGCTTGTGCCTTTAAGATTGAGGGAAGACTGAAGGATATCAACTATGTGAAGAATGTCGTTTCGGCTTATAGTAAACGCATTGATGAGATTATCAGTAAGCATCCAGGCGAGTTCCGTCGTGCTTCTTTGGGGCGTGTGAGCTATTCGTTTACACCCGATTTGAAGAAGACTTTCAACCGTGGTTATACTAATTACTTCCTCAAGGGAAGACAGGCAGATATCTTCTCACCCGATACCCCTAAGGCATTGGGTGAGTTTGTTGGTCGCGTAAAGGAGATAAGACGAGATAGTTTTAACGTATCAAGTACTGCAAACTTTGCGAATGGTGATGGTCTGTGTTTCCTATCACGTGACCCTGATAGTCAGTCAACACGTTTGGAAGGATTCCGTGTGAACCGTGCTGTTGGGAATAGGCTCTATCCTTTTAAGATGCCAAGAGGATTAAAGCCGGGTATGGGACTGTATCGTAATCAGGACCAGGCATTTGATAAGGAGTTGAGTGGTAAGACTGCTGAGCGTAAGATTGCGATTAAGATTTGGTTTGGGACCTCCCCTGAGACCTCCCCCAACCCCTCCAAAGGAGAGGAGTGCCTAACGGATTGTCGTGGGACAATATGGGCACAAGCAGAGGTGATAGGCAGGGCTAATCCAAATCAAGCATCTAACGAACGAATATCCAACGAACATCCCGTTAGGCTCTCCCCTCCCCTTGGAGGGGCTGGGGGAGGTCTTCAACTTGCCCAAAAGCCTCAACGTGACAACATCATACGTCAGCTCACTAAATTGGGCAATACGGTATATGAATGCTCGAAGGTAGAGATAGTTGACGGGGCTGATAAATACTTCATCCCAAGCAGTATTCTTGCCGAACTTCGTCGTATGGTGGTAGAGGAACTTGACAAACAGATACTGAATATGCAGCGTGTGATGATTCATCGGAAGTCAGTGGATAAGGTATCTGACCATAAACCACATATATCAATGGTGAATCCAGCCCAATATCAGCAGTTACCTTATCTGTATAACATCTCTAATGATGCTGCCCGCAAGTTCTATGAACAGCAAGGATTAACCAAAGCAGAACCTGCTTTTGAGATTCAATATCCTTCAGGTGCCACCAATGGTTCTGACTCATCAAACAAGGCATTCTCCATCAAGGGAGATAAAGAAGCAGTTTCTCACTTGTTGATGCAGTGCCGTCATTGTATTCGTTATTCGCTCGGCTATTGTGTGAAACGTGGTGGACAGGAACCAACTTGGCGTGAACCGCTCTTCCTTGAACTCCCTGATAAGCGTCGTTTCCGCTTAGAGTTCGATTGCAAGAACTGTCAGATGAATGTGTGCAACGTTACGTAATTGAAAATCATAACCCATAGTTTATCATCATGATTACGAATAAATGGAATCCCAAAGGACAAGGGCTTGCGCAGACTTCAATAACAAAGAAGACTAACAGCTGTGCTGGACTACGCTGCGGTATCGTTGGAGGAACCCTCCTCTTACTACTTAGCTTCTTATTCACAGGCTGTTATCATAAGAAGACTCCTTCGTCTTTCCGCTTGCCTGATAGCATTCAAGAGGCACAAATCTCTCGACGGATAGAAGCAGAAGGCGACTCCATTTTGAAGGATAAAGATAGTGATGACATAGAATGGAGTGGCACACGAAGCAAGGTAGACTCCCTGGCTTTTCGCGTAAAACACCATTATTCGCAAGGGTTTAACTTTATTGTAACGGCAGATTCATTGATGCTTCTTCGTCAACAACCAGAAGAGGCTGTAAACAAGATGGAAACAGATTCCTTCGCTGTGAAGAACGGAAAGGAAGTTGTTGTGGCTGATATTCGTATTCTTCCCATTGACAAGCAGGATTCTGTTTGGGTGCAGATTGCAACGGAAGACTATGCCTTTGGCTGGATTCATGAGTCTCGTCTGTTAAAACAAGTTGACCCCGCTGATCCGATTTCCCAGTTTATCTCTACATTCTCAAACATTCACTTACTCATATTCTTGATTGTTATCTCAATCATGGGTGTAGGTTATTTGGCACGCAAGATATTGAAGAAGAACGCACACATCGTACACTTTAATGATATTAGTTCGTTCTATCCCACGCTGTTAGCCGTCATCGTGGCGCTTTCTGCAGCCTTCTATGCAAGCATTCAGCTCTTTGCACCCGAGACATGGCGTGAGTTCTACTTCCACCCCTCTCTTAATCCCTTCTCCCAACCCATATTACTCAATATATTCTTAGTTCTTGTCTGGGCAATGCTCATCATCGGTATTGCTACGATTGACGATGTACGAAGACTATTGAAGTCGGGAGAAGCCCTACTCTATCTTAGCGGTTTAGGTGCAGTATGTGCCGTGAATTACATCGTTTTCTCAGTACTTACTTTATATTATATAGGTTATCCGCTTCTCATTGCCTATATCTATTATGCCTTCCGCATCTATCTACGCAAGAGTAGCGAGACTTATTACTGCGGAAACTGTGGCGTACGCCTTCATAGAAAAGGAAGATGTCCACACTGTGGAGCTGTAAATGAGTAATAAAAAGTACGCATTAGATAGAACTTTCAACAGACTTTACATCGGAAATAGACCTCCATTAGTTTAGAATTTTATTTACATTTCGATAGCCGTTTTTACCTTATTCTTAGGGTAAAAACGGCTATTTTTATTTCCCACATAAGTAACACGAAAACAGACAGTTACCAAACAGCAAAATAAAAGGTGCCTAATTAGACTTCAAAAGGGCGTTAGTAAGACTTCAAAAGGGCGTCTTCTAGAATCCTAAAGGGCATCTCTTCGAGTCCAATTCATCATATATTGATTTTTACATAATGATAAAATCCTGACACATTTATAAGTGGTAGCTGATAGAATAAGTCCTTTCTTCATTCTAATCCAGTCCACCTTATATGGCTGTATCCCAACAGAATATTTGTAATATTCCTAATAAATTAGGATTGTTTATTATATTTTTTATGCTTACCTTTGTCATCATTAACGATTGATAAAAACATTAGAAATAAGATTATATGATTAAGTCTAAACTTAGTATTGCCCTTTTAATGGCGTCATCTTTGCCGATAGGAATGCAAGCTAACAACATTATCGAAAACGGAGATACTTCTCGCGTCTATGATATTGACGAAGTTGTCGTCATAGACCAACCAAAGGAGGCTTTCCGTCTGCGCCAGCAACCATTGAGCAGCACTTCTTTCAATGGTGATTTGATTCGTAGTCTCAATGTGCAGGATGTTCGTAATCTCTCTGTGTTTATCCCATCATTCTCTATGCCTGAGTATGGAAGCCGTTACACATCTTCTATATATATGCGCGGTATCGGCTCACGTGTCTACTCGCCAGCCGTGGGTATTTATGTAGATGGTATGCCAATCTTAAGCAAGAGTGCGTTTAATTTCCCACACATACGATATTGACCGTGTCGACGTTCTACATGGTCCGCAGGGTACGCTGTATGGTATGAATACCGAAGGTGGACTGATTCGACTCTATAGTCGTAACCCTTTCCAATATCAAGGAACGGATGTAAAACTCTCGATTGGTACAAAACTGCGTCGTCAGATTGAGGCAAGTCATTATGAGAAACTGAATGATAAGATGGCATTCTCGGTAGCTGGCTTCTATGGAGGGCAAAATGGATTCTTCCGTAATCAGTATGATGGCTCACATGCCGACCTTATCAATGAGTTTGGTGGTAAGGGTCGTTTCCTTTGGCGTCCAACAGACAGACTTAACTTTGACTTCATTGCTGACTATCAATATACTCGACAGAATGGCTTTCCATATGGTCAGGTGGTGACGAAAGACGACCTTTCTTCTGCTACAATTACCTCACCGCTTTATGGATTGAAGGCTGGTACGCAATCGCCTAACCAAAATCGTCAAGGCAATTACCGCCGTAATATCATCAGTACAGGGCTGGGTATTAAATATGCAGGAAACGGATTTGATATCAATTCGATGACTTCTTGGCAGTTCCTCCGTGACTATATGCTCATGGATATAGACTATCGTCCGCAGGACTTCATGCACCTTACACAGCGTCAATTAGGGAATACGTTGACAGAGGAACTTTCTATCAAGAGCCGTAATAATAGCAAATGGCATTGGACCTTCGGCGCTTTTGGTTCTTATCAGTGGTTGAAGACGACGGCTCCTGTTTATTTCGACCAAGACATGAATAGCTACCTGTCTAAGAAGATTACCGACTATGCTTATAATGGTATGCTCAATGCAATGGCAAGGGGTATGGCACAGAGATTGATTGCAGGTGGAATGTCAGAGGAACTTGCCAACAAAACGGCACGTGCAAGCACGGCTGCAGCTATTGCTGCGGCTGGTGGTGTCAATATAAATATGACAATGGACCCTGTTCCGGGTATCTTCCGTACGCCAACCCTCAACTTAGGTGTTTACCATGAGAGTAATATTGAGCTTACTGATCGCTTGATGGCGACTTTGGGGTTGCGCTATGATTATTCACGTGTAAGCATTGACTATGAGACATCTGCACGTGTAGCATTGCAGGAAAGTGTGATGGGCATAACCATTAATCCTGTTATCACTTCAGCATTGAAGCATAGTGAGCATGATAATTTCAAACAGTTCCTTCCAAAACTTGGTTTGACTTATCGTCTTCAGGATGGTAGCAATGTCTATGCGACATGGTCAAAGGGCTATCGTGCCGGCGGTTATAACTTCGAGATGTTCTCTGATGTATTTCAGACTGAGACCTCACAAGCAGCCAATAAGGCACGTGCTGATGTGGATATTGCACATGATGAGGCATACTATGAGCGCATTGCAAAGACAATCGAATATAAGCCAGAGACAAGCTGGAACTATGAGGTGGGAGCGCATCTCAATCTCTTAAACAACCAACTTCATCTTGACCTCGCTGCTTATTATATGCAGATTCGCAATCAGCAACTCTCTGTAATGGCTGGCAACTATGGTTTCGGACGTGTGATGACAAATGCAGGCCGCAGTCATTCTTGTGGTTTGGAGGCAACACTTCGTGGTGTAGCCTTGGACAATAAACTATCATATGGTCTTAGCTATGGCTTTACAAGTGCTCAGTTTGATGAGTATAAGGACTCTATCGCTGGAGTAGGAACAGTTAATTATAAGGATAAGCGTGTTCCTTTCATGCCACAGCATACACTGGGTGCGAATGCTGATTACCGCATAGACGTTGACCCTGCAGCCTTGCTCGACCCATCAAATCGTTTCCATTTGCGCAGTGTCACGGTGGGACTCAACCTCTCTGCACAGGATAAGACTTACTGGGATGAGCAGAACTCTATCGGTCAGAACTTCTATGCTGTCTTAGGTGCTCATGCCGATACAGACTTCGGTCCACTGCATGTCAACCTTTGGGTGCGTAATCTGACAGATACTAAATACAACAGTTTTGCTGTTCAGAGTGCTGCCACTGGCACACGCTACACCTTTGCGCAGAGGGGTAATCCATTCCAAATGGGTGTAGACTTTAGGGTACATTTCTAATGAAAAAAAGCCTCCCCCGACCCCTCCGAAAGGAGGGGAGGCAAATAGGACAAGGCTTGGTATAGGCTATTAAGATTTCATTCCATATTTTGTAAAATCAAATAGAAAGGTTATAGACATAAATTAATAGCTCGTAACCCATTTATATAAAAGTAATTGACCTACAATTAAAGTGCATGAATCTTCGCACTTTAGTTGTAGGTCAATTATTTTTATTGGCAATATAAACCCTTCCAAACGGCAATACGCTCTTATGCAAACAACATATAATAATGTGTTTAAGCCTCAACACCATTTGTGCTAAGCATTCGCACCATGTGTGCTGGAGCTTAGCACCACATGTGTTCAGTGTGGGCACATTGGTAACAAGGAACTATCAAGGCTTATGATAATCATTAAATGCGTAGTAAACCGTTAATGACTAATTTCAGTAAAAACATCCTCCTACAGCAATAGTTTACTCACACTGTCTACCAAATCCCTCTCTTTCCCCCTCACTTCTGCAGCGAGCATCCTGTTGTACTCCCCTCCCTTCGGAGGGGTTGGGGGAGGCTCTACACCCTAATCTTCCCCACTAACTTCCTTTGTTTCCCTTCTCCAATGATAGGTGCATGGGCATCCTCTGGGAAGAAGATGGTGAATTGCCCTGGCTTAACACGGAAGTACTCCTTTGCGCCTTGTGTATAAAAGCCGCAATCTCGCTCAGGATTATAGGCAATATCAGGCTCACCTAAGTCAGATAAAGCTGTCCAGCCCATTGTCTCATCCTGCAATAAGGGTACTTGAATATCAATATAGTTCTTGTGGAACTCTAATCGTTGTGCTTCTTTACGCTTCAGTTCTACCTCGTCTAAATTGATGAAGAGGTCGTCAGCATCGAGGGTTATGCGTCCTGCTTCTTGTTGGCTGAAATCATGTTGGAGGATATACTCCAGCATTTCCTTCATTCTTGGATGTAGTCCAAAGTAGCGATGGCATGCGCTTAAATCTGCTATTATCATGTTCTTGGATTTACTAAATGTTATAGAAAACTACTGCAAACATACGTATTTATTTTCTGAAAACAAAGAATTAGCCTGTAAATAACGTGTATCTGAGAAATGAAAAAGGGGGTACACAGCGCGTGTACCCCCTTTTGATAGGATATCTACAGATAGACGTCTTATCTTTGTGTGACGTCGTCTGACAAGTTTTATTGGTTGTAGCAGAGCTCAAGCGAATAAAATTCCGTCTTGCAAACTTATCCCTTACTACTTTCCCCAGCCATTCTTAGCATACTTAGGGTTGACAGAGAACTCCCCTACCCCTACGTCAAGGTCTCCGCTGTTTGGTACTCGGTATTGCCCCCATGCACATGGTTTAGACTTTTTAGTCTTGTTACTTTTCCATGTTCCTGCATATTGGTTGTTACAATAGGAGTCCGAATGGCTATCAATGTCGTCATAAACGAACTTACCATCATTGGTTTCATACCAATAGAACAGCAGATAACCAGTGAAGACACCACTTCCTGTTTGGCTGGCATCTTCCACCAACTTGTATTTTGCAATACTGCATCCACGTCGTTTGAACTGGCCCTTCATAGAATCATCCACACCATATGTGGGGTGAGTAAATTCCCTGTTCTCAACGATATCAATGGTTCCACGGAAGTCACAACGATTGTTCTTGACAACGGTAATGCCGCTGACATCATATTGATTATCATCCGTTCGTTGTACTTTTTGGATATCTATCGAGAACTTCTGATAGTCCGTTCCAATATAACCAATGTAAGGAACGCCATTGTCAGACAATATATTTGAGAAGTCAGTCTCAGCACTTGTATTCTTACTATCACTTACCATAGAAAGAATCCACTTCGGAACATTTGCCTCCGCCTTCTTTTCTTGGCAACTCGCGAAAGGTAATACAATCAAGAGTAGTGCTAAGTAATTAAACAACTTGCTCATAATATTCTGATATAAATATGATTATAGGGAGCGAAGACCTTATCAAAGGAAGTGTATCTGACCAATGAAATAAAGTAAGATGTAACCCAAGATAAGGGAAACAATACCGCTGGTCAGACCCACCTTGAGCATATCGTTCTGCTTCACAAGTCCTGTTGAGTAAGCAATAGCATTCGGTGGCGTAGAGATAGGGAGACACATAGCAGTAGAAGCAGCAATGGCAATACCGATGAGAACAGTGCTTGTACCGCCAATACCACCGAGTTTGTCACCCATACCACGGCATACCACAGCGAGGATAGGTACTAACAGCGCAGCAGTTGCTGTGTTTGAAATGAAGTTAGAAAGGAAATAACAAATCAAACCAGAGATAGCAAGGATAACGATAGGACTCCACTTGCCGAATGGAATACTCTCGATAGCAGCATCTGCCAAGCCTGAACCGTTCATTCCCAAGCCAATAGCAAACCTCCAGCAACCATCCAGATGACACTCCAATTAATCTCCTGCATATCCTTTGCAGTGATAACACCAGTGATAGCGAAGATTGCCATTGGAATCATTGAAACGGTGTTAGTGTCAATACCTGTGACATCCTTTGGAATTACCCATAGAAGGATTGTTACAATAAAGGTTATGATAACAACCCACATACGCCATCCACGGTGTACCTCACCATCAATCTTCAGATGAATAGTCTTCTGTGTGAATGGGAAGAAGTAAAGAATAATTCTCCATGACAACAAAAGCAGAACTATCACAAGCGGTGCCATGAAAGCCATCCAGTGCATGAATTCAATATTCATATTAAGACCAGCTGGGTCATTGAGATATTTAAGAGCAATAAGGTTCGGAGGAGTTCCAATCGGTGTTCCCATACCACCGAGGTTGGCTGCAATAGGAATAGACATTGTCAAGGCAATACGTCCCTTACCATTAGCAGGTAGCGCTGCAAAGACTGGAGTAAGGAAAGTAAGCATCAATGCCGCTGTTGCAGTATTTGAGATGAACATTGAGAAGAGTCCTGTAATAAGCAGGAATCCCAAAAGAACATTCTCACTCTTATTACCAAAAGGCTTAATAAGATTACGTGCCAAGAGCGTATCAAGTCCCGACTTCGATGCAGCTATCGCTAAGATAAAGCCTGCAAGGAAGAGCATGATGATAGGGTCAGCAAAGGATGCCATGATTTCCTTTGAGTCAAGTAACTCACCTATACCGTCGCCTTTGAAGACTCCAAAAGCGTTTTTGGATACGGTGACGCACATGATAGACATAATACTCAGCGACGTTGCCCATGCAGGGATGCACTCTGTTAGCCACGATAAGGTGGCAAACACAAAGATTGCAATAATGCGTTGCTGTACTACGGTCAACCCATCAATGCCAAAACTGCTTGTGGGAAGGTTCCAAATAATGGCTGTAACCACGATGATGGCTAAAAGTTCCCAAACTTTCTTCATCTCAATGTGGCTACTAAGTTCATTAGACTTTCTTCTGCCATGGTGTTAGTTGTTTAGTTTAATAGATTTAGATTGTTTAATAAATTTGTGGGCTAAAGTATAAAAAATATTCTTATCAAGCAAAAGAATCTTTCTTTTTTTGTATTTTTGCATGATAAATCTTTGTTTATGCGGCAATTATTAGTATTTACCCTCTCCGTTTTATTGTTTTTATCGTGTGGTAATCATCAAAAGCAAGTGGCTGATAAAAGCGAGAAAGGAGAGAAAACAGAACTACAGTATGCTCGAAATATTACAATCGAACGTACGAAAGATTATGTAATTGTACGTTTGTTGAATCCTTGGAAAGCGGGAACCGTTCTACATACTTACTACCTTGTTGAACGCGGAAAGGATGTAAACGTTCCTGACGACGGAACAAAAGTGGTCATTCCCATTCGCAAGAGTGTTATCTTCACGACAGCCCATGCAAACCTTGTTGAGATGCTTCATGCACAGAAAGCGATTGCTGGTGTTGCCGATTTGAAGTATATGATTATCCCAGATATTCAGAAACGCGCAAGAATAAAGGGCGGCATTGTAGACTGTGGTGATGCTATGAAGCCTGATGTAGAGCGAATTATAGACCTAAATGCAGATGCAATACTACTTTCTCCTTTTGAAAACAATGGTGGTTATGGTCGTTTAGAACAGATAGGAGTACCCATAATTGAATGTGCCGACTACATGGAGCGTTCTGCTTTAGGGCGTGCTGAATGGATGAAGTTTTATGGTATTCTCTTTGGGCGGGAGCATGAAGCCGACTCTTTATTTGCTGTTGTTAAACAAAACTATAAGTCTTTAAGCCAAAAGGCAAGTCAAAGTAAGGTGACTCGCAGTGTCTTACCTGACAGAAAAGTGGGTGCTGTGTGGTATCTACCAGGTGGCGAGAGCAGTGTGGGTTTACTATATAAAGATGCACATGGACGCTATGCTTATTCAAATGATAAGCATAGTGGAAGTCTTGCAATGCCTTTGAAACGATCTTGGATAAGTTCGCACAAAGTGATTTTTGGATATTAAGTTATAATGGTAATTTCAATCGCCGAGTTTTATTGGCAGAATATCAAGGTTACGCAAAGCTAAAACCTTATCAAACAAAGGAAATATATGGCTGTAAGATAGATAGTAAGCCCTACTTTGAGGAGGTCAGTTGGCGTCCCGATTGGTTGCTCTCAGACTTGATTCAACTTTTCCATCCCGACTTGAAGATTGCCCCACTGCGTTACTATCAGAAGTTAGAAGATTGATAGAACCGAAACGATAAGATAATGAAACGGAATATTCTTCTTTTTATATGCTTAGCAACAAGTATCCTACTTCTATTTGGACTGAACCTTACAACTGGTTCTGTTCAGATACCCTTTGCTGATATATTAGATATTCTGTGTGGTCGTTTCATAGGAAAAGAAAGCTGGGAATATATTATTTTAGAGAACCGACTCCCTCAAACACTCACTGCCATACTTTGTGGAGCATCGTTGTCAGTTTGTGGTTTAATGCTTCAAACAGCCTTTCGCAATCCTTTAGCAGGTCCAGATGTATTTGGTATCAGTTCTGGTGCAGGCTTAGGTGTTGCCTTGGTGATGCTATTGTTGGGTGGGACTGTCTCTACTTCTATCTTTACTGTTTCAGGCTTTCTTGCCATTCTCACCGCAGCTTTCGTTGGAGCTATCGCTGTAACAGCACTCATCTTGTTCCTCTCCACTTTAGTGCGCAACAGTGTTTTATTACTGATAGTGGGTATCATGGTGGGATATGTTTCTTCTTCCGCTGTTTCTCTTTTGAATTTCTTTGCATCGGAAGAAGGCGTGAAAAGCTATATGGTATGGGGAATGGGTAATTTTGGAGCTGTATCAATAAATCATATCCCTCTTTTTTCTATTCTATGTTTAATAGGTATTATAGCTTCCTTTTTATTGGTAAAGCCACTGAACATCCTACTCTTAGGACCACAATATGCAGAGAGTTTAGGAATTAGCACACGCCAGATTCGCAATATACTATTAGTAGTCGTAGGTCTGCTAACAGCCATCACAACCGCTTTCTGTGGTCCTATTTCATTTATCGGGTTAGCTATTCCACATATAGCCCGCCTCTTATTCCGTACTGAGAATCATCAGATACTTCTTCCGGGAACAGTGTTGAGCGGTGCAGTAATCGCTTTACTTTGCAACTTTATTTGTTATCTTCCTGGCGAGTCAGGTATAATTCCACTTAATGCTGTCACCCCACTCATCGGCGCCCCCGTTATCATTTACGTGATTATTCAGCGTAGGTAATTGTCAACCTATCAGATATTAGTAAAAAGTTATTTTTACTCTTCCCTTGTGTTAATTCCACTATCATATTTGTTGCTTTCAACTATTTTTCTTAACTTTGCACACGAATTAACCCAAAAACTAAAACTACGGCGATATATGATGTGGAGTAATAGCCACGATTATATCATAATCAGAGGTGCATTTAAGCATATAAGATTGATATCTCGTAGTAGGATAATAGTAGAAAATTAAGCCATTCAAATTAGATGAATAAGAAGGAAAAATCAGAACGTAGTCTGTACGTTAAGCCAGAATGTAATTTGCTAAATACAAATGTAGAATCAATTTTGCAAAACGCCAGTGGTAATGCTGGTTCTATTAACCCTGGTGAAGGTGCTGGCGATGCAAAACAATCACCTTTCTGGGAAGATGAAGAGGTAGTGAGTGTAAGTAATAATTGGAGTGAATAAGTTATTTACATATAAGATTAACCACACTTAACGAGTAAGAAATAAATAGAGATATGAAGATTAAAACTATACGTTTGATGTTGTCATGGGTAGGTTGTGCATTGACAGGTGCTGCGTTAATTACCAGTTGCTCAAATGAAGATATATTGCAAGGCTCACAGGAAACACGTAGCAATGTTGAGGATTCTATAACATTCAGTGGTATTTCTCAAGAGAGTGCTGCAACTCGTACAATTATTTACGACCACACTAAGGGGGGCGGTGCTTCTGTTATCTGGAAAGAAACTGATAACATTCTCGTGAAAGATAATTCTGGACAGTGGCGCCAGAGTGCTACAGCTACTTTCCCTATCGCATCAAAGAAGTCGAATGCATTATTTAAACTTGCTGGTAGATATACCAGAACGACCCATGATGTAGTTTATACGAACAAGGCTTTGAAAGGCTCACAGCCACAAGTGGAGATTAAGAACAAACAAACACAGTCTGCTCCAAACAACTTCGACCACGCTGGTGAGTCGGGTGACTGTGGTATTGCAACCGCTACAAAGATGGGTAATGATTATAAATTTACCCTTGAACATAAGGCTTCTTACATCTGTCTTATCCCTCGTTCAAGTAATGCTTATGTGAATCGTAGTAAGATTATAAAGATTGAAATATCATCAGAGGATAACATTGCTGGTGTTTACAATATTGCAACAGACGGTACACTCTCACTTGCTTCTGGCGGTTCAAAGACCATCACACTTACAACTGGAAGTGGTTTTGATATTGACAATACGACTGCTGACATGAGTAAGAACGCGTCTTACGCCGTGATTGCTCCAGGAACACACAACCTTCGTATTCGTTATTGGCTCCGTAACACAACAGATAATCCTAAAGGCTCTATTGATGGTACTGTAACCAAGTATGTTACACTTACTTTTGTTCCGGGTTCAATACATGACATTACTGCAAATCTTAATATCAACGACTTTGGCGGTACAAACTATTATCTCTGGGATGCAAAGAAGAACTTCTGGGATGGACATGAATGGAATAGTGCTGACCCATGGCAGCCAACGAAATTCCTGACTACAAGTAGTCAAAATTATCCACTACCTGAAAGCGATAGTTATAATCGTCCTCGTACAGCAACAGGACGTTTTGATGCTACAACCGCTCATTTTGCAGCTCTCCCTAATGCCAATGAGATGGCATGGTATGTGCTGAAGGGTGATCCACATTATGATGCTGATGAACTTTGGTCAACAATGGGCTATCTCTATAAGGGTGGTATGTGGTTTAAGAAGAAAGCCAATATTGCTGGATTCACTGACAGTCATCACCCAGATAACGCTTCGACTGATTTGCGTGACACTTATACGAGAGTTGCAAAAGCGGCTTCGCAGCAACTCCCTGTTATCACAGAGATGAACCAATATTTCTACCTTCCTTTCTTAGGCTATTATAGCACTGGTAATAATAACTATAAGTTCCAATCTGCTGGTGTCACAGGTTATTACTGGACATCAAGTGCTGTACCTTCAAATCAAACGGGTAGCTATGCCCTAACAATTAATAAGGGTCTTGCTGCTTTACAAGACAATTCTCCTTCTAATGGTATGATTATTCAGCCATTCGAGTAAGCTTTATAATTGAGAATATAGAAAGAGTTAAGCCAACAACCTTTATGTCGTACAACTTAAGCTACGATATTAGAGGTTATTGGCTTAACTCTTTTTTTTTAATGATATGGTTATCTTCAAATTACTTTAGTTCTCTCGAAACATCAATAATAAACTAATGCTATTATATAATAAGACATACAGAACAACGCTAAGTTTGCAACAAGAAACGTAAGTTGCTCTGTTTGACATTTCTAAGCTCTTAAACGCAAGTGGCAAAGCTTATCACCCTCTAACTTTTGAAGATGCCTTTTGTCCTAATTTTTCACATTTTAAGTTTATAAAGACCACCAAACAGCTTACAAACAACGCCCTTTTGACTTGCAAAAGATGCCCTTTAAGCCCCTTAGTAACGCCCTTTTGAACCCTCATAAAGCACCCTTTGGAGCCCATTTTTACAACTATTTGATAACAAAGAACTTACGCAGGCTCTTAAACAACTCGTTTTTTCACCCATCCCCCACGTTTACTTTGCATATTTTGTCAATATATTTTGATGGGTGGTGGATATTGGGGGTTGGATGTTGAGTGGTGGGTGTTAATGGTTTCTATAAAGTTCATTGTAAATCCACACATCATCATCACCCAACATTCAATCCCTCATATCATCAACACTCAACATTCATCATCCAACACCCATCCCCCAACATTCAACCCCTCATATCATCAACACTCAACATTCATCACCCAACACCCAACACCCAACATTCAATCCCTCATATCATCAACACTCAACATTCATCACCCAACACTCAACACCCAACATTCAACCCCCACACATCATCAACACCCAACATTCAACACCCATCACCCAACATTCAATCCCCACACATCATCAACACCCAACATCCAACACCCATCACCCAACATTCAACCCCATTAATTTCATAATCTCGTTTTTTTTTTTATGTAAGTTTGCGGTAAAATAGGTAAGGGGTGAGAGGTGTTAGGTGATAGGTGTTGATGATTACTATAATCTACACACCATCAACACCCATCACCCAACAATATTATGAACATGAAACAGAATCTTAAAAATGTTGTGCTTGCCGCAGGACTTGCCTGCACAGCACTTACAGGTCAGGCACAGAAAGCAAGACCTAAGACCACACAGACGGTCAGCAATTCGCTTATGAAACAGAGTACGCTACCTTTCAACGCCCCTGATTTCAGCCGTATCAAGGGTGAAGACTATCTCCCTGCTATCAAAGCGGCTATCGCTGAGCAGAGAGTTGAGATAAAGAAGATTACAGACAATAAACAGAAACCTACCTTCGCCAATACCATCTTAGCTTACGAGCGGAGCGGAAAGGATCTGGAACGTATCTCAAACATCTTCTATGCGCTGGTATCTGCTGACAAGACACCTGAGATTGAGAAGGCACAGGGAAGTATCGTACCACTGATGACGGAGTTTGAGAATGAAATAAAGTTCAACCAGAAGTTCTTCCAGCGCATCAAGTATGTCTATGACCATGAGTACAAGACGCTCAAGGGCGAGGATAAGAAGTTATTAGAGGTGGTTTACAAGGACTTCACCCATGCCGGTGCCTTGCTTCCAAAAGAGAAGATGGCACGTATGCAGGAAATCAACAAGGAGTTGGCAAAGCTTCAGCAGGAGTTTGGCGATATGCTTCCTAAGGCTGCCAATGAGGCTACCGTATGGGTCAGTGACGTGAAGGAATTAGCAGGACTCAGCGAGACGGATATCGCTCAGTGCAAGAAAGATGCTGAGAACCGTGGAGGGAAGGCACCTTACTGTATCGTAATTACAAATACTACTCAACAACCTATCCTCGCAAGTCTTGAAAACCGTGGCTTACGTGAGCGTGTCTACAACGCTTCTATTCATCGTACAGACGGCACGGATGCTTATAACACCTTCCCTGTCATCGTGAAGATAGCTCGCTTGCGTGCGGAGAAGGCTCAGCTAATGGGTTACAAGAACTATGCTTCTTACTCGCTCTCAAAGACGATGGCAAAGAATACGGATAATGTTTATGCCTTCTTGCGTCAGATGATTGAGGCTTATAAACTAAGTCAGAGGCTCAGACAAAGGCGATTGAGGAGTATGCTCAGAAGACAGAGGGCGCAGACTTCCGTCTTCAGCCTTACGATCGCTTCTATTATTCTGCAAAGATGAAGAAGGATCAGTATAGCTTCTCTGATGACGACGTGAAGCCTTACTTCAATCTTGACTCGGTACTCGTGAATGGTATCTTCTATGCGGCTCATCGTGTCTATGGACTTAGCTTCCGTGAACGCAAGGATATTCCTACTTACCACAAGGATATGAAGGTGTTTGACGTGATAGATGCTGACGGCAAGCAGTTGGCACTCTTCTACTGTGATTACTTCCGCCGTCCAACAAAGCGTGGTGGTGCTTGGATGAGTGCCTTCCTCAAGCAGAGCTCAGATAGGAATCAAAAACCATTAATATATAATGTATGTAACTTTGCGAAAGCACCTGAGGGTCAACCAACGCTCCTTACTTGGGATGAGACACAGACGATGTTCCACGAGTTCGGACACGCCCTGCACGGTATACTTTCTAACTGTAAGTATAACACGTTGAGTGGTACTGCCGTATCACGTGACTTCGTGGAGATGCCTTCACAGTTTAATGAGTCGTTCGCAAGCATTCCAGAGGTGTTCAACCACTATGCACGCCATTACAAGACCAACGAACCGATGCCAGATGCCCTGCGTGAGAAGATGTTAGGTTCACTCAACTTCCTTTCGGCTTACGCATTAGGCGAGAACCTTGCTGCTACAAGCGTAGACTTGGCTTGGCATTGCCTCTCACCATCTGAGGTTCCAACAGCAGAAGAGGCTCCAGCCTTCGAGAAGAAGGTGCTGGCTGATATGGGTCTGTTGAACAATCAGATTCCTCCACGTTATTCTACTTCTTACTTCAACCATATTTGGGGTGGTGGATATGCAGCTGGATATTACAGCTATCTGTGGAGTGAGGTATTAGCCGCAAACATTGCTGATTACTTCGAGGCTCACGGTGCACTGACACGTAAGGTGGGTGATGACTTCCGCCAGAAGATTCTCTCACGTGGTAATACACGCGACTTGATGCAGATTTTCTCTGACTTCACTGGCCTCAAAGCTCCTGATACAAAGGGATTGCTCAAGGCAAGGGGGATGTAAGAAAAAGCCCCTCCGACTCCCCCGAAGGGGGGAGAGACAAACTTGCAAGTTCTTTGCTGAGATGTGTGGGGAAGGGTCGAATATTCACCCTTTTGTGTGCGTATAGGCACTCCTCCCCTTTCGGGGAGGTTGGGTGGGGCTCCCCCTTACCCCTCCCCCGAAGGGAGGGGAGTGATTACCGTCACTTGCCTGAAAGTAAACAGTAATTTACAGATAATACTTCTCCAATTAATAGCAAACCACAATGAGCAGAACATACTACTCCCCTCCCTTTGGGGGAGGGGGCGAGGGAGGGCCAGTTAGATCCGCTTCTTCTTTTTCTTTCTTCTCTCTCTTCTAATCCTCAACTTTAGCATAAAGGGCTATTGGAAGATAAAGTCCTATTCATTCCAAAGCTATTTCAAAGATGTATGGGAAATCTGTCACGAAAAGGGGTATAACGAAGACTATTGCATCCTCGTAGACTTTTCGCGCCCATCGGGTGAGGACCGAATGGCTATCATCGACCTGAAGACTTTATCCGTGCTCGACACTGGTCCTTGTGCACACGGCAAAGGAAAGGGAAACAGTGCATGGAAACCAAGTTTCTCAAACAAGGAGGGGAGCAAATGCTCGAGCCTCGGAGCTTTCAAGATTGCAGAGAAAGGCTATTCCACTACTGTCGGGTTGCGTTTTGCCCTTGATGGGTTGGATGCATCAAACAGCAATGCAAGACGAAGAAATATTCTCATCCATAGTTCCCGATACGTGGGCATTATGCACCATCTCACATCTTATCTCCCACTCTCCGATGCTTCGTGGGGATGCTTCACTACAAGCCCTGCTATGCTGAAGAAAATCGAAGCCCTTTGTGACAAGAGCAAGAAGCCTATCCTGCTTTATGCATATAAATAATCTTGACAAACAAAAAGATTATAATGGAACTGAACCTGAAAAGAACCCTGACTTGTATAATCCTGACAGTGCTCACCACTCTCAGCACACATGCGCAGACCTTATGCGTCATTGACGGTACTCCCCTTCCCGACTCCCTCCTGCACGTCACCATCGACGAGATGCGGTCGGATTCGGCCAAACAGATTGTATCACATAGACTGGGACTTATTGCGCCCTACGCCATCAAAACCATACAGACTTTTTCGGCAGATGAACAAATAAAGCAAGCTAAGAATATTACGTTCTGTAAAACGCCAAGAGATATTGTTATCATAAGAACCAACTCCTTTGCAGAACTTCAATGGGTAATAAACGGAAAACTAAGGAAACCACGCAAGAGACTGACAATCATTGATTATAAGCTTACTCCCCAACGTATCATGGAAGCTTTGCCAAGGCGTATTAAACCCACGGACATAGGCTCTGTCAACATCATTACTTATATAAACGATCCACGACAAGAAACATCCAACCATCGTGATTAAAACAAAACGCACTGCCCCTTCCAAAAACAAAAGGCACTGATCCTTCCAAGAAAACAAAGGGCACTGACCGAAAAAGCAATGGAAGGGAAGTAGTCAGATTCCACAAAAATAAGACATAAACCAGTATCTGAAAGATGATTAGACAAACACCATACAGCAAAGATAACGAGCATAAGAATAATAGCAAACACTCAGCAAATAGGGCTCTCCCCCTTTCGGGGGAGCTGGAGGGGGCTGGACCTTCTTCCTTCATCTCCCACTCCCTTTCCCTTCCCCTCCAAAGCGTATCGGCAGTTCTCACCTTACTCGATGAGGGCTGTACGATTCCTTTCATCTCCCGTTATCGTAAGGAGCGGACAGGGGGGCTTGATGAGGTTCAGATAACTGATATCAGCGAACTTTATGACCGTTTGAAGGAACTCAATAAACGTAAGGAAACCATCCTTAAGACTATCCGCGAGCAAGAAAAACTTACACCAGAATTAGAAGCAAGAATCCGAGCTTGTATGGATTCCACAGAGTTGGAAGATATCTACCTACCATATAAACCCAAACGCCGTACACGCGCGCAGATTGCCCGTGAACAGGGATTGGAGCCGTTAGCGTTGGCGATAATGGAGGAAGCCCAAAAACCTACAGCCCCACCCGACCTCCCCGAAGGGGGAGGAGACAAACTTGCAAGTATTCTGCAGAAATATCAAGGAAGAGCCAAAGAATCCTTATCCTCTCGTGTGCGCATAGGCACTCCTCCCCTTTCGGGGAGGTCGGGTGGGGCTTTGGCTTTAGACATCATCGCCGAGATTGTTTCTGAGAACCAGCAGGCACGCAATACCGTCCGCACGGCTTACCAGCGTGGAGCCGTCATCACATCGAAGGTCATCAAGAAGATGAAGGATACCGACGAGGCGCAGAAGTTCACTGATTACTTCGATTTCTCCGAACCTCTCCGACGATGCAATAGCCACCGACTTCTTGCCATGCGTCGTGGTGAGAACCAAGGTATCTTGCGCGTAAGCATCACGATTGATAGCGAGGAATGTATCTCACGTCTCACTCGCCAATTCGTGCGTGGACACGGAGTGTGCCAAACCCTCGTCACCCAAGCCGTTGAAGACTCCTTCAAACGTCTTATCAATCCGAGCATTGAAAACGAATTTGCCACACTGAGCAAGGAGCGTGCCGACGAAGAGGCTATCAAGGTATTTACCGAGAACCTCCGCCAGCTTCTCCTCTCTCCCCCACTCGGTCAGAAACGTGTCCTCGCTCTCGACCCTGGTTTTGCTAACGGATGTAAGATTGCTTGCCTTGACGAACAAGGTAACCTCCTTCATCACGAGATTATCTATCCGCATCCTCCTCGCAATCAGGTAAGACAAGCCACCGAAGCCCTGCAGAGAATGATAAGCACGTATAAGATTGAGGCCATTGCCATTGGTAATGGTACGGCAAGCAGGGAGAGTAAGGAGTTTGTGGAGAACAGCCTCACCCCCATCCCCCTCTCCGAAAGGAGAGGGGAGTGAAGCTCTCCCAACCCCTCCGAAGGGAGGGGAGGAGCCCCACCCAACCTCCCCGAAAGGGGAGGAGTGCCTATACGCACACAAAAGGCTGAATATTCAACCCTTCCCCAACACCTCAGCAAAGAACTTGCAAACTTGTCTCTCCCCCCTTCGGGGGAGTTGGAGGGGGCTTCTATCTTCCTTGTCTCCGAGGACGGCGCATCTATCTACTCCGCCTCACCCGTGGCTCGCGAGGAGTTCCCCGACGAGGATGTGACCACACGTGGGGCCATATCTATCGGTAGACGATTGATGGACCCACTCGCTGAGCTTGTGAAGATTGACCCGAAGAGTATCGGTGTCGGACAATACCAACACGATGTCGACCAATCGAAGCTCAAGCACTCCCTCGACCAGACAGTGATGAGTTGTGTTAATCAGGTGGGTGTCAACCTCAACACGGCTTCCCTCCACTTGCTCACCTACGTCAGCGGACTCGGTCCTGCCCTGCGCAAAATATCATTGATTACCGACGTGAGCACGGCCCCTTCACCTCACGCACACAGCTGAAGAAGGTGAAGCGTTTAGGCGACACGGCTTTCCAGCAATGCGCAGGCTTCCTCCGCATCCCCAATGCCAAGAACCCGCTCAATAACTCTGCCGTCCATCCCGAGAGCTATCACATCGTTGAGCAGATGGCGAAGGACCTGAGATGTACGATAAAGGATTTGATTGGCAATAAAAAACTCTTGGCTGAAATTGATGTCAAGAGATACCTCACCCCCCAGCCCCCTCTCCGAAGGGAGAGGGGGAGTGCTGGAAACGGTTCGCTGAAAGATGGAGATAAATTTAAAAAATCCTTACCCTCTTGTGAGCACATAGGAACTCCCCTCCTTTCGGAGGGGTTGGGTGAGGCCACCCTCCACGACATCCTCACCGAACTTGAGAAGCCTGGCCGTGACCCACGTGGAGAGGTTGAAGTATTCGAATTCGACAAGAATGTCCACACCCTCAACGACCTCATCGTAGGAATGGAACTCCCTGGCATCGTGACGAATATCACCAACTTTGGCGTCTTCGTCGACATCGGTGTCCATCAAGACGGACTTGTCCACATCTCCCAGCTCTCCGACCGCTTCGTCACCGACCCCACACAAGTCGTACGCCTTCATCAGCACGTCTGTGTCCGTGTCGTCGAAGTCGATATGCGTCGCAAACGTATCGGATTGAGTATGAAGAATATAAAACAATAAAAACAAATGAATCAGACAAAGAAAATCCTTGTTTACTTAGGTTGTATCGCGTTTACCGTCTTAGGCGTATGGCTCCTTACCGTAGAAGACCCCACCACAACTTATCCACTATGGACAATAAGAGTTGCTGGCATCCTCTCCATCATCTTCTTTGGTGGTGGCGGTTTGTTTATGGCTTATAAAATGATAAAGCTCCTCATAAACCATAAGAAAGAAATAGAATTTACCGATAGAGGTATCTCTATCTGCGGAGCTAAAGAAATATTATGGAACGAAATAGCCGACTTCTCCCTGATACGTTTTAAAGGTAACAGATTGATAATCATCCAGATGAAAGACCCTGAAAAGGTTATCGCAAACGAGACTTCATGGATAAAACGCAAGACTATGGAGTATAACCTCAAGGCTATCAACGCCCTTTACTCCTTCCCTGCCTATATGATGGATGGACGAGCTGAAGAAGCACTTACGCTATGCAGACTGAACATGGTAAAACATCAAAAGCCATAACAATTAATAACTCCCCACACTTAGTATTAAGCTCAACAATATGGATGAAAACATATTACTATACATCAGCTCTATTATCTGCGTACTCCTCATAATCTACCAGATATTCAAGCATCAGAAAGCAACAGCAGCCTTGTCTGCTATTGTATTATTAGGTTACTCGCTACCACTCTATTATTTCTTCTTCTTTCGTTCAGAATACGGAGCAGGTCTCACATGGTGGTTTTATCTTCTTGTGCTTAATCTCATATACATCCTCTCAACAGCAATACACCTCATTTTTAAGTATATCAAGGGAAAATAGCTTTTTTCCCTTAAAAATAATCAAGACAAACTATGGGAATACTTTTTGTTCTTATTTTCTGGGCAATCGCTCTTATAATCCTATCCCTCATATTAGGACTGATAACGTTACCTTTCTCTTACTTTCTTTGCAAAAAGCAAAGGAAGAGGAAGATGGTTCTATCATTCCTCACACCAGGAATATTTATTGGGATATACACTGCAAGTAGTTTAGTGTGTATGATTATCATTGCTATCATTCTTGGTTCTGACATTGGTATAGGTGATAGCTGGGTTGTCCCACTAAAGAATGGTTATGAACTTACCTCAGTTGATACGCCCGAATATGCTAATATCAATCGCAGAAACGATCTGTTGAAAGAAAATCTTATTGATGGGATTACACATATACAAGTGGTTGGAGACTCTGTCATAGGAAAAGGGGCTGATGGAAACTACTTCATTTTTAACTATTGCTGTCCGATAAAACCTCTATATGCTGCAATATCCTCTCTCAATCCTGCTGAAATAGGCATGATTAGTTCTTATTTCAAATTCCAAGCCCCCCACTAGAATAATGACAACTCTTCTGGTGGGGCTTTTACTTGGCTAATCAATCTATCCCAGTCTCTATGTGGCTGCTCAAAGAAGCTCTGTATTGAGACATAACTCATAAGTAGAATTCTTATCATTGTTGCCAAGCCTGAGAAGCTCCAAGGTCTCTTTATTTTGTTCTTCACTAGGGTTATAAGCAGATTGGCTATAAGCGTAATCCATATTTGTATTTTTATAGCATTCGCACTCTCTCCATAGAAGTATCTTAGCGGGAAATTCTGTTTTATTTGCTTAAATAAGGTTTCTATTTGCCATCGCCTCTTATAGATAGCTATAATATCTTCTGCTGACATCTGAAAATCATTGGTCAGCAGTGATATGAATCTGATTTTCCCTTTCTTGGTCTTATCCTGATATGTGATTTTTCTTGCTTTATGGTAAATATCTTTTTCCTTTGTATGCTTATGGAAGAGAATGGTTTCTACGCGTACAACTCCATAATCTGTAGTCATCTGGTAATCCGTATCAGCAATCCTTTCAAAGCTAAGATTATTTTTCATCTTAGTTACATATATAACGCCTCTTTGCGTCAGTTCAGAGAACTTTTCATAGTTTATATAGGCTCTGTCAAAAGCAATCAGTTCCTCATTGGTGTATCGTTCTGGGATAAGTGCAAATTGATCATGACTAGCTGCAGATGTGAACTTGATATCGCTTGGAACATTCTCATTAGCAAATATCTCTGTATGTACTTTTATTCCACCCTTCTTCTTACCAGTTTTGGGATTACGTCCTACACCTTTAAAGACTAGGTTAGAAAACAGACTGATTGTCGTAGAATCTATTATCTTTAGATTCTTCAGCCATTTGGGCTGTCCACAATTTCGGCTGTCCGAGTAAAGCTCATGGCGGTATTTCTCATATAAGTTCATATAGATCGAACCGAATATCTCGGAATCTCGGCGTTTGTTTGCATCTGACAAGGTACTTCGACAAGGAAAATGCTTTAAACCAAGATGATTAAAGCGATTAACATTAGCAAAGAGAGAGGCTTTTATCTCACGCAGAGAGTCTAAACGCATCATTACGGCATAAAAGCATGACAACAAGATGATGCCATGCATCAAACTTCTTTATATAGTGTTCACCTCCCTGAGCTTGGCTCAGAGAGAGAATTTTATCACGATTAAAATAGTTTAACAGTTGAACATATAGTGGCTGTCCGATAAAATGTGTACTTTTGTTCATCTTATTTCATTGTTTTATTTTTGCAACTACAAAGGAAATAAGAAGGGCTGAATGTGCAAAACAATCAGCCCGTTTTTTTTATTATTCTGAATTAAAAAGATATGAACGCAAAAAAAGTTTTATCGGACACCAATAATTTTTAACCTACAAAATGGTGACAAGGAAGACAACCTAAGCTATCAAAATCTCACAATAAAAATGAAATCAAGACCCATTACACTCGTTAATAATAATACCTACTATTGGGAACAACGCAAAGTACCCTATATAATTGCGGGCATCTTTTGCCTTCTTATAACCATTTTAGCCATAAAAACTCTTTGGCGAATAGGTCTAATTTACTAAGCTTTTATTTCAATTTAGTATTCACCATTTACTACATTTAAATCAGAAAAAGTATAAGCAACAACCTTTAATTTTAAGTTTCTTTCTATATTGTCATTTGACAATCTCAATCAACGAAGCTTTATATTTTCCTTTCGGAATCCTATCTATCACCGCTTCTTTATATCCTGTAGGTAGAAGTCCACCTGGAAGCCATAGCACATTCGCTCCGACTTCGTTACCCGACGGCATCCTCAACTTGAGTTTCTTCGGCTTGGGGATGTCAATCCTTACTAATACCCGATGTTTCCACGCACCTGCAGGGATTCCCAATTCATGTTCGATGCGCGACAAGTCGCCATGACTTTTTATCAAGACACTATCCATCTCCGACTTCATCATGATAAACTGGCTATTATCAGCCTTTCCGATAGAGTCGCCATGATGCCGTTCTAACAATTCTTTCGAAACAAGGCATGATGCGCCTGCCTTAAAATTCTTCAGATGTCGCCTTATATATCTTCGTTTCAAATAGGTTTCAGGTGCAGGTCGTTTTCCCTTAGGAATATTCTGTATACTCTTTCTCGACATACCCCTACGAAAGTATTTGTCAATAAGACTTACAGTATCAGCACGATAAGAACTCTTAAGCTGCCCATCAACTTTTTGCCCAAAATTATCCGACAACAAAGAATCCTGCTTCGTCAGACACTTCGCAGTATCTTTCGTTATCACATTTTGCGCGTGCACCTCCTGCCCCACTCCTACAACGAGCAGCAGAAGCACAAAAAGCCTCACCCCCAAAAGCCTCACCCCCAGCCCCTCTCCGAAAGGAGAGGGGAGTAAATAGCGAGATCCCCACAGCCTCACCCCCAACCCCTCTCCGAAAGGAGAGGGGAGTAAATAGTGAGATACCCCTATGTTCAGGGACTTCTTCTTTGCTTTTTTCATTTTTACCACAGAATCATCTAATTATATAGGGATAACACGCTGTTCACTCCCCTCTCCACTCGGAGTTCATTTTTACCACAGATTCAGCTAATATATAGGGATAACACGCTGTTCACTCCCCTCCCTTTGGGGGAGGGGCAAGGGAGGGCCAGTTGTTGTTGTGTATTGTTGTTGTTATGCTTTTTATAAAAAAGCTGCCACCCTTTCAGGCGACAGCTCCATTCCGTTATAACGAGTGCCCACGTCCGTGAGCGTCATTAATTTACTTTACCTTGTCAACAATAGCCTTGAAAGCTTCCTGATTGTTAGCAGCGAGGTCAGCGAGCACCTTACGGTTAATCTCGATACCAGCCTTGTGCAATGCACCCATCAACTGGCTGTAGCTCATATCATAAAGACGAGCAGCAGCGTTGATACGCTGAATCCACAATGCGCGGAAGTTACGCTTCTTGTTACGACGGTCACGATAAGCATAAGTCAAACCCTTCTCATAGGTATTCTTTGCTACCGTCCAAACATTTTTACGGGCACCATAGTAACCCTTAGTCTGCTTCAGAATTCTTGTTCTCTTTGCTTTTGAAGCAACATGATTGACTGATCTTGGCATAGTTTTTCTTTCCTTTTAATTTGTTTGACTAATGAATTAACGGAGATTGAGCAAGTCGCGTACCTGCTTCAAGTTTGTACCATCCACGAGCGTCTGGTGAACAAGATTTCTCTTCTGTTTCTTTGTCTTCTTAGTCAGAATGTGACTGTGGTAAGCGTGATGACGTTTAATCTTACCAGTACCGGTGAACGTGAATCTCTTCTTTGCGCCGGAATTTGTCTTCTGTTTTGGCATTTTTTGTAAAATTTAAAATTGTTATTTATATTCATCTGTGGCAACGTATATACCAGGACGTTACGCACAGGTTGCCCATGTCGCCCCTCATAACGAGGAGACACCCAACGGGCGTTAGTCAATATTCAGTTTCTTCAATGCGTCAGCACCATTCTTAGCGTTGGCAAACAAGCCACCATCCGTCTTTGGCTCCTCGCTGACAGCCTCAGCACTTGCCTTCGCGCCAGCCTCTGCCTCCTCACGGTCGCGCTTCTGCTGACTCTTCTTGGCAACACCTGCCTTCTTAGGTGCAAGATAGAGGAACATCTTCTTGCCCTCAAGCTTCGGAAGCTGCTCTACCTTTGCAAACTCCTCAAGATCGTTGGCGAAACGAAGCAGCAACACCTCGCCCTGCTCCTTAAACAAAATCGAACGACCACGGAAGAACACGTATGCGCGTACCTTATTACCTGCATTGAGGAACTCCTGCGCATGCTTGAGCTTAAACTTATAGTCATGCTCATCCGTCTGAGGACCAAAACGAATCTCCTTCACCTCCTGCTTCACCTGCTTCTGCTTCATCTCCTTCTGATGCTTCTTCTGCTGGTAGAGGAACTTAGAATAGTCGATGATACGACAAACCGGTGGCTGTGCGTTAGGAGAAATCTCCACAAGGTCAACTCCCTCTCTCTGAGCCAATTCCAACGCTTTTCGCGTAGGCATAACCTCAGCTCCATCATCACTTACCACACGTACTTCCCGAACGCGAATCTGCTCGTTCACGCGGTACTTCATTTTCATTTTGTCATTCTTCATTCAACTATTTTAATGTGTTTAAATTCGCTAAACGCGTGCAAAGTTACTATTTTTCCAACCGATTATCCAAGCGTTTTTAGTTATATTTTTTTATAAAGAACAAAAAAATAAAAGAAGAAGCTCCCACCCGACCTCCCCGAAGAGGGAGGAGTGCAAATAGCAAGTTAAAATCAAGAATAAATAATTATTCGAATGAAGTTATCATCAGTACGTCATAATTATGATTACCGAAATAACTCAAGAGGTAAACGCAAATCATAAAGTTAACTGCGAATTACGCGAATTACTTTGCAATAATGTTTTGTGTCATTAGTCCCATACGTAGTGCTAATCATAAAGTTCAAAGCGCAATGCTCAAAGGTAATTGTTCACAAATAAAAAGCGGCACCCACTAAAGGATGCCGCATAAGGGATTCTCCTCCCCCTTGATTAGAAGAGAAGAGAGACCACAAGGAGTCATTAATATGTTAGCCTCTAAAAGCGAAGGACTTCCAACTTCTGTTCTCCCCCCTGCAAATAAGTGATTATCATTCCACTATATACCCAACATTATAGGGATGTCGCGGTATTCACTCCCCTCCCTACGGGGGAGGGGCAAGGGGGAGGGGCTGGTTGTTGCGAGTTGTTATTTTTTTATTAATCCAACCCCTTCAACTGCTCAGCTACCTCGTTGTTGATACGCTCTGCGAAGGCTTCCATTGTCATCGTTGCCTGCTCGCCACCACCCTGCTGACGCATTGAAACGAGGCCTTCAGCTGCTTCTTTCTCGCCAACGATAACCATGTATGGAACACGCTTGAGCTCGTTGTCGCGAATCTTGCGACCAATCTTCTCGTTGCGGTCGTCCATGATTGAACGTACGTCGTGCGCATCGAAGTAAGCCTTCACCTTCTGAGCATAGTCGTTATACTTCTCAGAGATTGGGAGGATGGCAACCTGATCAGGTGTCAACCAGAGTGGGAAGTGACCCGCTGTGTGCTCGATGAGAACGGCTGTGAATCGCTCGAGTGAACCGAATGGTGCACGGTGAACCATCACTGGTGTCTTCTTAGAGTTGTCCTCTGCTGTATATTCGAGCTTGAAGCGGTTAGGGAGGTTATAGTCTACCTGAATAGTACCGAGCTGCCAACGACGACCGATAGCATCCTTCACCATGAAGTCGAGCTAGGACCATAGAACGCTGCCTCACCAAGCTCTACACGAGCGTTGAGACCCTTCTCTGCGCATGCTTCCTTAATGGCTGCTTCGCTCTCTTCCCATACCTCGTCAGAGCCGATATACTTCTCCTTGTCCTCTGGGTCGCGGAGAGAAATTTGTGCCTCGTAGTTATCGAAACCGAAGGTCTTGAACACCTTGAGGATGATATCGATATTGTTCTCAAACTCTGCCTTTACCTGATCAGGACGTACGAAGATATGCGCATCGTCCTGCGTGAAGGTGCGAACACGTGTAAGTCCGTGAAGCTCACCACTCTTCTCGTAGCGGAATACGGTTCCAAACTCTGCGATACGCAGTGGAAGATCTTTGTAAGAACGTGGTTTGTAAGCGTAAATCTCACAGTGGTGAGGACAGTTCATTGGTTTGAGCATATACTCTTCGTCCTCCTCTGGTGTGTGGATTGGCTGGAACGCATCCTTGCCATAGTGAGCATAGTGACCAGAAGTTACGTAGAGGTTCTTACCACCAATACCCGGTGTGATTACCTCCTGATAGTTGTAAGGACGGAGGAGACGACGCAAGAGCTCCTGCAGGCGCAGGCGCAGCTGTGTTCCCTTTGGCAACCAGATAGGAAGACCCTTACCGACACGGTCAGAGAACATAAAGAGTTCCATTTCCTTACCAATCTTTCTGTGGTCGCGCTTCTTAGCCTCTTCGAGCATCTCGAGGTATTCATCGAGCATCTTCTTCTTAGGGAAGGTGATACCGTAGATACGTGTCATCTGCTCGCGCTTAGCATCGCCACGCCAGAAAGCTCCAGCAACGCTGGTTATCTTGACAGCCTTGATAGCACCTGTAGAAACGAGGTGCGGGCCACGACAAAGGTCGGTGAAATTACCCTGCGAATATGTTGAGATAGTGCCATCCTCGAGGTCCTCTACGATGTGCTCCACCTTGTATTCCTGTCCATCGGCAGTAAACTCCTTAACAGCATCCGCCTTAGAGACATCACGACGAACGACTGACTCGTTCTTCTTAGCAAGTTCGCGCATCTTCTCTTCAATCTTTGGGAAGTCATTCTCAGAGATTGTCTGACCCTCTGCAGGCATCACGTCATAGAAGAAACCATTCTCAACAGCTGGTCCGAATCCGAACTGAATGCCTGGGTAAAGCTCCTGCAAAGCCTCAGCGAGGAGGTGGGCAGAAGTGTGCCAGAAGGTGTGCTTACCTTCTTCGTCATCGAACTTATAAAGAGCGATGCTTGCGTCCTCATTGATAGGACGATTGAGTTCTGTTGTTTCGCCATTTACACCGCAAGATACAACGTCACGGGCGAGAGCCGGCGAAATGCTCTCGGCGATTTGATAACCAGTTACGCCCTGCTCGTATTCACGAACGGAACCGTCTGGGAAAGTGATTTTAACCATACTACAAATTAGTTTTATAAATCAAATATGTGGCAAAGGTACGATTTTTAATTCATAATTCATAATTCACAATTCATAATTATGATTACTTCTTTAATTCATAATTCAAAATCCATAATTCATAATTATAATTACTACTATAATTCAGAATCCAAATAAAATTCAAAATTCACAATTCATAATTATGATTACCGATGTTGCTTAAGGATTAAACGTAAATAAAAAAGTTAACTACGAATTACGCGAATGACACGAATTACATCGCAATAATGTTAGCGTAATTAGAGAAATTCATAGTCACAAATCATAAAGTTCAATGTTCAAAGGTCAAAGTTCAATGAACAAAGAGGGGCTTATTCTTCATTGGGTTTGCCTTGTCATCACTCTCTACTTTTAAGCTGGGGAGTTTGTAGAATTGAGGGGTATTAGACTTCATGGGCTGCTGCTTTGGCTTCCTACCCGCTACGATGTCGGCACGAAGTTGGGAGGCTGCATCGAAGGTCTTCCATCGCTTGAGAATATAATCAAGTTGCTGAAGGGCAGCCTTACTATCGCCCACTTGATAGAGACAATAAGCACGATTAAACCAATAGTCGCGATTATCGGGGGTTATATCAAGGGCATGAGAAAAGGCTACGATGGCACTGTCGTAACGCTCCACATGGATATTAGACATACCATAAAGTTCGTAGATATCAGCAATATAGGGCTGTAAAGTCAAAGCACGGCGACAATCATCACCAGCACCCTTATAGTCTTCAAGGTGATACTTTGACAATGCCATCAAATACCAAGCCTCGTATAGATTTGGTTTGAGGGCAACGATACGGGAGAAAATCTGCATGGAAGTAACGTAGTATCCCTGATCAAGCGTCCGCCTCCCCTCCTCCATCATCTTCTTGACGTTGTATTGGGCTGCTGACGGTAATGCCAATAGGCAAAGCAAGGATACTACGAAACCACGCAACATAGGCTTACTTACGTGGAGCCTTCACACGATAGTGGCAGCGAACTTTTCCCTGCAGAAGGGCTTTGAGCTTGCTGGTAATCATCTGCTTGCGGAATGCCGAGAGACGATCAGTGAAGACACGACCTTCGAGGTGATCAAACTCATGCTGGATAACGCGAGCAAGATAGCCATCAATCCACTCCTCATGCTCAACGAGGTTCTCGTCATACCACTTTACGTAGACGCGCTTTGCACGTGTCACACTCTCGTGAACACCTGGCAGAGAGAGACATCCCTCTTCTAAGGTCTCCGTCTCAGAGTCATCATACTCAAGGATGTGACCATTGATGAATGCATGACGATAGTCTTTATACTCAGGGAAGGTGTCTGAGAGCACATCTAAGTCGACAACAACGACACGGATAGACTTACCAATCTGTGGTGCTGCCAAACCTACACCATCGCTGGCGGTGTTGGTCTCAAACATATTTTGTATCAGTTCTTGGAGGTCGGGATAATCGAGGGGGATATCCTCGGCTACCTTTCGCAACACTGGCTGACCATATGTGTAAATGGGTAATACCATATTCTTTTCTTTCTTTTAAACTTAATAGGTGTCCAACAAGTTTAATCATCAAAAAGCGCAAAGCTCTATCAGCTTAATAATCAAACGGCTCAAGGCTTTACGAGTCTGATTTCCAAACGTTTCGAAGCTTAACAAACATAAGCATCAAACGGATTAAAGCCCTTTGGACCTCATATAATCTTGTAGGATAATTGTTGCCGAAATCTCGTCAACAAGTCCCTTATCTTCACGGCGGGTCTTCTTCTTAACCCCACCCGCAATCATTGCTTGATGAGCGATAACCGACGTAAACCGCTCGTCGTAATAATCAATAGGTAACTCAGGATGTGCCTTGCGCCAACGATTGACAAATTGTTCAACACGAGCGAGGTTCTCACTCGGCTGACCATTAGGCTGCATAGGCTTGCCAATGACGAGTTGACTAACCGCTTCCTTTGCGATATATTGGTTCAAACTCAAAAAGTTCAGACGTAGGAACAGTCGCCAACCCATTGGCGATGATGCACAATGGGTCGGTGACTGCTAATCCTGTACGTTTTTTACCGTAATCTATCGCTAAAATTCTGCTCATTTATCGAGAGAGCAACCAAGCATCAGCGTAAGTAGCACGGAGCTGATTGCGGCTCTGAACAGCTGAAGCCTTGCTGTCGTATGTAGAAGCAACAACGCGATACATATTGTTACCAGCATTGTAAGCAACCTGAGCATCGTAGCCAGCATTCTTCAAACGCTGCTGCAAGCCCTCAGCATTAGACTTAACGCCGAATGAACCAACAACTACGCTGTAAGCCTTCAAACCAGAACCATTTACAACAGAAACAGTCTCGCGGCGTACTGGCTCATTGTCGTAATTATCAACAACTGGAGCCTGCGTAACTGGCTGAGTCTCTACTGGAGCTACAACAGCGTCCTGCTGAGTTGCGTTGTCATAAGTATTCATAGTAGTATTCTGCTCCTGAGACTTAGCCTTCTCGTAAGCCTTCTTGTATGCACTCTCGCTTGACTTACAGCCAGTGAAAGCCATTGCCACACACATAGCTGCGCCCAAAACCATAAATTTCTTCATAATCCCTTAGTTTATTGATTATACTATTAATTTACTATGTAATTATCGTGCGAAGTTACAAAATAAGAAGCAGAAGTAAGAAAGCAGCGTCAATAAAGTTTGTTAAATAAACTATTTGTAAGATTTTTAACACAAAAATACTTCCTATCTATTGCTAATATGCGAAACTTTAGCTATATTTGCCATTGATAAAGAAAGAACTATTCATTAACAATAAAAAATAAGAGATTATGAAGACATTAGGTTATGTTTGCGCATTCCTCTGTGGTAGCATCACAGGCGCAGCTCTCGGACTTCTTTTGGCTCCAGAGAAGGGTACAGACACACGTTCAAAGATTTCTGATGCTGTTGACGATTTCTGCAAGAAGCATGATATCAAGCTCAGCCGCAAGGAAGCTGAGGATTTCGTTGAGGATATCAAAGATGCAGCTTCAGACGCTATCTAAATTATAAAGGATGTTCTCAAACGATAAGAACGTAGAAACAATAGCACAACTCGTAGAGGTGCTAAAGCATTATATCGGGCTTCAGTCAGAGTACATGAAGCTCGATGTAATTGAAAAGGTCGTGCGATTACTGACCGTGATTACAATCATGGTTGTTTTCTGCACTATCTTATTAATTTCCCTAATTTATCTCTCCTTTGCTGCAGCCTTTGCATTGCAGACATTGGTGGGCTCACTTATTTGGGCTTTCCTTATTGTTGGTGGTGGCTATTTGCTACTGCTCATCTTCTTTATCTTACTGCGTCACAGACTTATTGAACGCCCATTGGTAAGATTCTTGGGAAGTCTCTTAATGTCAAAATAAGTTTATGACTGAACAGACCACTCACTTTGGAACCAATTATAGGTCGCTGAACGACATTCGCTTGCGCAGGCGCAGCTGCGTACAGACTTGACCAAGGATAGCAACAAGATTGCGGGGTTGTGGAATGAACTTATGCATAAGCCGAAAGACAAGAACACACCTACCCAGCGTTTCTCTGGTGCATTCAATGTTGGTGCGAATGTATTGGATGGACTTATCCTTACGTGGAAGCTCTATCGTATGTTTGGCGGTAAGCAATCATCAGGTCCCTTTAATAAGTTCAGCTTATTCAAAAAGAAAAAGAAATAAGCAAGGAGGCAGCTAAATAAGTTGTGGAAACTTCCTGCTGATAAACATTATTTCTATCGAGACCTCTGCAAAACTCTTAGTTTAGGAATTTGCTTATATCATTATTTTTTCGTACCTTTATAGTATGAAACAGCAACTCTCCTCTCCCAGCTTTGCCGACCTGTTAGTCGGTCAGCGTAAGGTCAAGCAGACCTTCTTTTCTCAGATAGACAAGATTATCAATTGGAATCCAATCCGTAGTATTATTGAAATCGCCTACACTAAAGGTAACAATACAACTGGTCGTCCGAGCTATGATAGTCTTGTTCTTTTTAAAATCGAACTTCTCCGTACTTGGTATGGTCTTAGTGATGGTGAGGTTGAGGAGCAGGTTAACGATCGTTTGTCTTTCAGCCGCTTTGTAGGACTGGGCTTGGAAGATGTTGCTCCTGACAGTACGACGGTATGTCGTTTCCGTAACATTCTTGTAGAGGCAGACCTTTATGATATGGTACTGAACGAGATTAACCATCAATTAGAACAACAAGGTGTTATTGTCAAACGTGGGGCTATCGTTGATGCCAGCATCACCGATAGTCCACGTCGTCCACGTGGTCGCAAGGAGTATGAGATTGTTGAGGACAGGGATGAAGAAACGGGTAAGTTAAAATCCGAGAAAGCTATGCTCAAGGAGAAACTCAAGTCCAATGTGGACGGAGAGGCACGCTGGATCAAGAAAATGGGAAGGCTCCACTTTGGATACAAACGTCATTCAGTTACAGATAAAAAAACGGATTGGTTCTTGCAGAGGAGACTACTGCAGCTAATGAGAGCGACATCAAGCATTTGGAAACGCCCCTGAAAAAAAGCAAATCTTCCGAAAAAAAGGCTCTCGTATATGCTGATAAAGGTTATGACTCGGCAGAAAATAAGGAGATACTTGCTCGAATGAAACTAAAAAAAGTCGCATTATGCACAAAGGAACAAAAGGCGCATAAGATTACAGAAAGAGAGAAACGCATCAATGTGGCTATCAGTAAAACTAGGTACAGAGTGGAACGCACTTTTTGGCTCCATACACAGATGGTTTAGAGGAGGAACGGCAAGATATGTAGGACTTGCCAAAACACATGCACAGCATATTATGGAAGCTGTTGCCTACAACTTATATCGAATGCCAGGGATAATTGTGTCCAATGCTCTCACATAAAAAGAAAAATGGGACACAAATATAGATGATAATAATCGTTTGACTGCATCAATTATACCAATATATACGTTAGAATATGCTTCTAAACACAACTAAATAGATTTTTTTCTATAAATGAAGGTTTTGCAGAGGTCTCATTATTTCTATCACTAATAAGCATTATCACTATTATTAAAATGAGAGAAAGCACGTCTTTCATCCTCTAAAATTACTTGCTTTCTGCAACTTTTACGAGCGATAATAAAAGTCTCGTTCATACAAAAAAACAGAGACAATGAAGACGTCTTTGTCCTGTTTTTTTCATATCTTCGTTTTCAATGGTACTTTTAATGTTTAGAACTATTCTTATAAATTAAAAAAAGTAGAATACAAATTATACTGATATTCTTTTTTTATTAAAGCCGCTTTTTTTAACAGCGAAGCTACAAAAGTACACAAAAAAACAAAAAAACCTTGCAAATATTTTTTTAGTTTATATATTAAAAACATATCATTTCATAACATCTATCACAAATATTTGATTAAAACCTAAAATATCTTAGACTCTTCCGAAACATCAAGTGACAAACTTAACTTAATACATAATAAGGCACACAGAGTAAAAACCAAAGTAAATGGCTTTTGATAGAAGACAAAGTAACAGGGTAAACGACTTTTTGGCGGAGTAACAGAATTCATTATATCAATTTAAGATTACAAGGGGTGATTAGACTAATTTATTGTAATTCTAATTTTAGTACATCATCAACATAAACTACATAACAAAAACTTGCCCCCAAAACGCTACAAGAAACGTTAGGAGGCAAGAAAACGAAAAATTAAATTATCTAAGTATCATAACTCTCAAGGGAAAGTAAACATCTGTACTTTTTATCATCCTTGAAAAAGTCAATAATTATATTTACTGCCTATAATGACTGTAAAATATATTGTCACTTTTAATAAAAGGTTGCAATTCTTGATCCAAGACGACGAACATATTGACGGACATGAATTTGATGATCATCAAAGAAAATATACCAAGCCAACTCTGCTCCACTCATAGTTGCACTTCCGCCCAAAACTGAGGTAGAAGAAGATGCACTTGAAGTCCAATAATGTCCGCCTTGACCCAAATCTATGGCTCTTCCATTGTCGTAAAACCCACTCGCAGGCAAGAAGAAGTAGTTTACCTTTTGTAATTCCGTTAATGGAATAGGAGTTGTATATGTGATATCACCACGAGGGTCAACTGCTCCATATCCACTATTACGATAATCAATACCCCAATAATCATTATACTTATTAGGGAATCCAGGGGTTGTCTTTTTCTTTAACCATATACCTCCCTTAAAAAGATGACCATAAGCGCTCCAAATCTTATCAGCATCCCAATGAGGATCTCCAAAGTTTACATAATGCGCCATAAAATTAATATTTGGTTGATTTGCTGCAGAACGTGTTGCTGGATTTGACTGCTGATATCCATAAGCGGTATTATACCAACGAGGATCACCTGCGGTAGGATAATTAGGAGTAACTGACCCATTTTGTGTTAATGTTGAAAGATATTTTCCAGATGCGTCTCTATCATGTCCCTTCCAATAATTATTACCATTAGCAGCATCCCATGTATAATATGTTCCACTGACATCATCTATCATGATATTTGCTGTTATATCAGAAATCTTTCCCTCAGCACAATTAAGAGAGTTGATTTGTTTAACGATTGTTCCACTGACATTAGTTGTAGGGTCCTTAATCGTATAAGTAATTGTAAAGTTATACGTACCAGGTGCAACAACCATATAAGCTCCGTTAGTAGCGAGAGATGATGTGGTTGTATTCAGTGAGAAGTCGCTTGTATTAAGCGTAATTGTGTGTGAATAAGTCTCACCTGCCTTCTGTGCAAGGCTTCCTGTAGAGAAGTCATACTTACCTGCGATAGGCTGGTTGGCTGTTACCTTTATCTTTGTCAACTTGATATTTGGACCAAGGTCGGTATTCATACAACGTGGTACGAAACAGAGGTAACTGGCTTTATGGTTGAGTGTAAAGGTATAATTACCATTGCTACCTGTTGCTGTTGCAGTACCGCAATCACCTGATGTGCCAAGATGGCTAAAGTCATTGGCTGTGGTCTGTGTCTGTGTGCTTGCAATGGTTACAGTGTTAGCATCTGTACCATTCTCACCTGTATAACGCACCTCACGGTTGTTCAATGTAAATGAACCAGAAGCAAGGCTGAATATTGCTTTTGCTTTATTGGATGGGTTATAAAGATTAGCAGCATTACTCTGGTGGAAGGTATTCGCATCGTCCTGTACGAAAATCTTATCTGCTGAAGTCCAGAAAACCTTAGCATCGCCACCAAGTGTATAGGTAGCTGTTGTACGTGTCAACGCACGTGTATCATCACCAGGCTGTGAACCGTCAAAAGTAGCAACTCCCTTAGTGGTATTCTGCTTTGCATTGTCCTGCTGTGCGGTGTCTTCACTTGAACAAGCCACAACAGACAAGGCAGCTACTGCACACGCAGCAAATTGCGTTAGTTGTTTCATTGATTTATTCATAATTATTCCCTTTTTGTTTCTTTAGTTTTTCAAATCTTTTCTTAATCGTATAAACTGGTTCGACTTGTTGTGAGCCATGGAGCTTTATCTTCATCCTTCTCTTCTTCAATCCAAGCAGGTGCCTGCTTGGCATCACCAGCTTGACTACCATGACCAATAGTTCCCGCTGAACCGCTTGCCTGATTCATCAATACTTCAATTTCCGTGCAGACAGTTCCGCACTTGGGCTGTGTATAAGCCCTCTTCACTTTTACCATAATTTCCATTTGAGTTTAGCGATACACTTTTGTGTATCAAATTTATTTTATCTAAAAATTACTATCGATTTGAGTTGATTACTTGTTGGAATTATTGGCACATAATGCCATTTCATTTTTTCCTTAAATCCTAAATTACCCTTGAGAAAACAACACACGAAAAAAGACAAAGGGAAATTACTACAATTCCTTTGTCGACATGGGGTCACACGGTGCTCCTCGCGCGCATGCGTGTGAAGAAATAAATAGGAAGATTAGACCTGACCTATGAGAGAGAGAGAGAGAGAGAGAAAGAGAGAGAGTACACAATTATTTGAAACTACCAAATAATTCTCCATCTTTTTTCTACCTTTTTTTGCTAAAGAATTCATCATAGCACAAAACATATGAGCACCTTGATTGAAGGTCCCATACCCAATAGCCATAATAATATTCTTTATCATATCCATTTTAAAACACTAGCTAATTTTTAATAAAAATCGAGTGCAAAGGTAGAAATAAATATTAAAACAAACAAAGATATAGCAAAGAAAAAAATTAAAAAAACAAAGACTTTTATGCCTTTTTCCAAAATATCAAGTGACAGACGTAACCTATTATATAATAAGGCACACAGAGAAAAGGAGAACACAGAAAATTATTAAAAAACATAGCAATGGAATACACGAAAGCACTCTTTGTGCCATCGGCACCTCTGTGATATTGCATTTAGCTCCGTCCACTCTGTGTCTTTTATGCCTTCACTTAACCGCAACCAACAAACGCATGTAAATATTTTTTATACATCTTGATTTTTATATATGGTCTTTAGCCTTCGAAAAGGGGCTTAATAGGCTTCTAAAAGATGCCCTTTTGAGGTCTTACTAACGCCCTTTTGAACCCTTAATAAGCACCTTTTAAAACACAAATTGATAACATACTGTATATCTGATAGTTACAATCATCTTTAGAAATGCTATTTTATACGCATGAAAAGGAGATTTAGCTCGAAGTTATGTAAATATATTTCACAATAATAAAAGAGTCGGTAGATTCAAGTACCTAATGTGAAATCAAAATTAACCCATGCGGTTATTAGAGCCTAAACATATTTTGGGCTCATCAGGATTTGGGAGTGATAAGGTTTGCCACTTAAATTTTGGACTTTGACGAAATGTCACACGGAGACACGGAGAGGACGGAGGATTAATAAAACAAAGCAATGGAAGTCACGGAGGCACCGTCAGTGTATAGAGCGACGGAGCTTGTTTGCCAAGTCTATCAGCAATTTATATACAAAGCGTTTATACCAAAATAGTTATCAAGAATCTGTACGCTTCGTCTCTGTTGCTCTTTGTCCATCGGCACCTCCATAACATTGCGTTTAACTCCGTCACTCTGTGTGCCTAATTATATAAGACTTTTAGTTTGATCGTGTCCGATAACAGAGTTAGAAATTCAAAAACATCCCCTATTATTTGCTTTTTTTATAAACTCATTCGTTAATTTTGTAAACACTATAAATTTAATTTAAAACCTACTTGTATATGAGAAAAAGTTTTTTATTATTGGCATTTCTGGCATTTGTTGCCATTTTCATTTCTTCATGCTCTCAAGAATATGTTGTGAATAATACTAAGGCTTCTTCTCTGGAAAGTCTTAAAGTTGAAAAAATGAAGGACTTATTCAAAAAGCACAATTGGCATCTTGATACCACTATTCCTGAAAAAGAAAGAAATAACCTTATTCTTCAGATGGATTATGACAAGGTGAAAAGTTTCCTTGAAGATTTGGATAATGGTATTAAGTTTGAAAAGAAAGATACTCTTGTTGGTTATGTGAAAAAGGGGACTTCAGGATTTTGAGTGATAAGGTTTGCCACTTGAGCTTAGAGTTTGAAGCAATGTCACACGGAGGCACGGAGAGGACGGAGGATTATTAAAACAAAGCAATGGAAGTCACAGAGGCACCGTCGGTGCCATAGAGCAACGGAGATAGTTTGCCAAGTCTATCAGCAATTTATATACAAAGCGTTTATACCAAAATTGTTATCAAGAATCTGTACGCTTCGTCAATGTTGCTCTTTGTGCATCGTCACCTCCATAACATTGCGTTTATCTCCGTACACTCCGTGGCTCTGTGTGCCATATTATTTGAGCGTCTTAGCTTATCAGTCTATCTTACGGGAGGAGCCAACATCATACGTTTAAAAGATAGTATACAAAAAACGGGATTACCTTCGTAAAGGCAACCCCGTAAAACTATTGTAACTTAGGATTATTTAATGTAATAAAAATACTGCTTCCAACCTAAAGAAAGGTTATTATACAGAGACTTATAACGTCGTTAGATAAGAATCTATTAACGTAACTTATAGCCCTTGAACGCATAGAACAAGATATAGCCAAAGCATACAAAGCAAAGACCATAGGCGTATCGAGCATCTGAAACATCCTTTAAAAGACCAAATAGTACTGTAATTGCTGCTCCACCAATAAGTCCCATTGTCAAGAGTGAAGAACCCTTCTTGGTAAACTTACCCAAATCCATCAATGCCAAAGGCCAAAACGCTGGCCACATCAGTGAACACCCTAAAGCCATGACACCAACACTATATATACTGTAAACTCCAGGAAGAAGCACGACAAGAGTCGTTCCCAACAAGGCTACGAATGAACAAATCTGCAAAGCACGTGTCTGAGAAAGATACTTAGGAATCAGAATGATTCCTGCTATATATCCAATACTAATACTAATCGGAGTTATCCAAGAATAGTTTTCTGGATGAGCAAGTCCTAACTCATTCGCATAGTCAATAAGCGTTCCCAGCACAATCGTCTCTGCACCAACATAAAAGAAGATGGCAATAGCACCCAGAACCAAGTGTGGGAACTGGAAAACAGACTTCTTACTGTTTGCATAAGCAGATACTTCTTGGTCAACCTCATCAGTCTCACTGCTATCCTCACCCGCTGCTTTCACCTCTGGCAATGGTGACAAAAGAGCCACTACACCCAAAGCAACGAAAAGACATATAATCACAGCAAAGGGCTTACCTAAATCATCTATAGCAACACTACCTGAAGCACCTGCAAAAAGAGCAATAAAGAGGGGTGACACTGGCCAAGCTAACTTGTTGATCATACCCATAATAGAGATACGCTTTGCAGCACTCTCCGTTGGTCCCAATATTGTCACATAAGGATTTATAGCTGCCTGCAAGAAGGTATTAGCCGTTCCACAGAAAAAGGAAGCTGCCAGAAACAAAGGAAAACTCTTTGCATCTGCCGAGAAGATAAACACTCCAAAACCTACAGCAAACATTCCGAACGCAATAGCCATCGTACGCTTATATCCTATCTTGCTGATTAACATTCCCGCAGGATATCCAAAAATGAGGAAAGGCAAGAAAGTTGCACCAATGAGCATATATGCTTCCATTGAAGAAACGCTTAACGACACCTTCAATACTGGAACCAACAATGAATTTATACCCAATGCAAATCCACAAGTGAAAAACATAAGCCCTAAGAATGCCATAGGGACAAGGAAACTCTTTTGTTCTTTCATAAATCTACTATGCAACACTATTAATGAATACTTCAATTAAATAATATGGGACAACATGACATCTTCCCTTGTTGATTAGAATAATGTTATGTCCACAATCAAGACACCTCGTACAATGCTTTTTAAACTGTTGGAAGGCCCAACAAATGTTACCCTGCATTCTGTCATTTCAAGATAAAACCTAACCCAAGTGTTGCAATAAAAGTCACATTAAATCTTGATTGACGGTGCAAAGGTATAAAAAAAACACAAAAAACTATCACAATTTGACAGCTTTCCACGCTTAAAATCTTCATTTGAGAATCCTAAAGGTGTTATTTCGTACGTCGAAGTATCTCGTCACGACACTCTTCCATCAACCATTTTGGCGTACTCGTAGCACCACAGATACCTACTGTTTCAACACCTTCAAACCAACTCATGTCGATTTCATCCGCACTCTCAACCTGATGGGAGTTTGGGTTTACACTCAAACATTCGTGGAAGAGAACCTTACCATTTGAACTCTTACGACCAGCCACAAAGAGTATCAAGTCGTGACGAGCAGCAAAGGTTGATATGTTTGGCATACGATTGGCTACCTGTCGGCAGATAGTATCGAAACTCTGGAACTTAGCCTTAGGAGAAATATGACTTTGGATATATTCGATGATCTTATGAAACTCATCCAAACTTTTGTTGTCTGTGAGTAGAGGTAGATATCATTATTAAAGTCTAATGCCTTCACATCTTCAAACTTCTCAATTACAATCGCCTGACTATGGGTCTGACCTACGAGTCCAAGCACCTCGGCATGACCATTCTTTCCAAAGATAACAATGGAAGATGTAGAACTGAGTTCCTGCCCCTCGCCCACTGCAGGAGGAAGAGAAACAGAGGAAGTAGAGGTTTCCACCGCTTCATTCGTTACTGGCTTAAGGTTTGAAAGTTCATCAACAGTAGTCCCACCCTTTGACGATATCATATAAGAAGGTTGACGACCTTTCTCATACTGTGTCTTAATACGACGCTGAAGGGCAAGAACCACAGGGCAAGTAGCATCGATAATCTCAATGTTATTACGTCTTGCAAGTTCGTAAGTCTCAGGTGGTTCGCCATGTGCACGCAGCAAAACCTTCACGTTATGAAGTTCGCGCATCTGCTCATGATTAATCGTGATGAGTCCTTTCTTTGTGAGGCGTTCCACCTCCATACTGTTATGTACAATATCACCTAAGCAATAGAGCTTTGTACCCTTTGCCAATTCTTCTTCGGCTTTCTTAATAGCAGTGGTCACACCGAAGCAGAACCCACTACCATTATCAATTTCTATTTGAAGCATTTCTTTTTAAGGAGTTAAAGAGTTGCGAAGTTATGGGAGTTAAGACAACAGCCACTACTCCACAACTCTATCATATAACTTGTTCACTTGTCAACTCGTAAACTTGTTAACTCGTAAATTTGTCAACTCGTAAACTTATCTACTCATCAACTTGAATAACTTCTGCGCCTGTACGTCCACTATACTCTGGTGCGTATGCACATTGCGCAGTGCAGGTTCCTGTCTGATAAACACCTGCTCGGTCAATATAATATTCTGTCTCAACGACATGTTTACCTTTAGCCATTTGGTCAAAGTAGTAATTAGTCGTGTAATCCTTTGGAGCAATGTAATACCCCCAACGATAACCACTCAACTGACTAACAGGCTCAAGGCAGGCAGCACGCTTGTCAACAACCTGCACAAAGTCGTAATCACGGTCGGCAATGATCGTCAAACGGATACGCACCTTGTCACCAACTTTGAGGTTCTTACCTCTCTTCAACAACACACTATCAACCATTACCTCACGCTTAATCTTCAAGCCAGATGAAGCATCAGAGATATCTGTTGACGTCTGGAAGAACTGTGCATAGACAGCACCCCAACTTGTGCCAGTGCTTGTCTTGCTGATAACCAAATCATGATTCTCAGACGATTGGAAATCAACTGGCTGTGTAGCCTTCACATAACCCAACCCTGCTGTAGGCTGTGTTGTCTGCAATGGTTTGTTATCAAGCATCAACGTAGCATGCTCTCCATTCTGCATCAACCAGCTGCCATTGTTCATAAATGCCCAAATAGCATTCACTGAGTTCAATGGTGTATCCCAAGCCTGCGTACGCTTCTCCTGCAAGAGCCAACGCTGCATCTCAACAAGCGTCTTACCATCAGTAGGAGTAATCGTCTTTATCGCCTCAATAGCAGCCACCTCTGTTGGAATCTTATAATCACGCCAGCTGTAATAAGCGTTTAGAATCGAAGTAACGTCCCTTTTCCTCCGTATAAACCGTATATTCCTTGATACTCTGCAGGTATTCGCGTGCCTTTTCAACCTTACCGTACTGCTGAAGGATTACTGCAGTATTCGCTTTACCATATATAGTCAAATCCGTAGGCTTCTTGGTCAGGCGGTCAATGAGATACTTTATGTCATTTGTAGCTCGGTCATGATAGAACAAAGCATTGGTATAAAGATAATCACAGAGTGCGTCAGAAGGGAACAATATTGTATTATACCTCTTCTCATCACGCTTCATCTCAGCCACACACTTAGCTACCTTCTTATCCATAAAGCGGAAAGAAGCGTTAATCATCTTCGTGACCTCTGGGTTAGGACTTGTAAGGTTTTGCAAACGGGCAAGTGTCTTCGTCACCGCAACCGTCATATAAAGACTTCCCTTCATTCCTGGCCACCAAGAGAACGAGCCGTCAGAGTCTTGCAGTTTCTTTAGACTTGAGAATGTTGATGTCAATTTGTTCTGCATCTGATTCTCATCGAAGAAGCGCACGAGTTGCTGTTTTTGTTCGCTTTCATTCTTAGCATCCATCACCCAAGGAGTCTCATCAAGTGTCAAGGTTTTGAGTTCTTGATTCTTCTCCAAAGTCGACATCATAGACGTTTCTTTACCTGTTTCCTTCTTCCATTGCTCAATAGTCTGCTTAATTGCTGGGGAAGTACTCATGATCTGCTTACCCAAACTATTTGCGTAATAAGCCGAAACAAGACTGATAGCATTCTTTTCATTTGCATTTGCCACATAAGGCAATGCCTGAATCATCAGCCAATTAGGATTATTGGTGTACTCTACTGTCAGCTTCTGATCCGTACTCTTCTTTGGGAAAAGCTTACCAACATTAATCGTCTTCACCCCAGCATCATTCTGTGTGAATGGATAGGTGTTTGTTACATACTCCTTATTCTGAAGTACTGAGAGGTAATGTTGCTCACCATCAGAGAAGCCATCGCCCTCAACCGTGAAGCGAACAACAAGCAAGGACTGGTCAGCTGTAAGTTTATTTGCATTCTTAGCCAATAATGAAGCTAAGCTATAAGTTGCTGAACCACTCCCCTGTGCCTTCAAAACAACAGCTTTACTATCCGTAAAGAGCACCTTCTCAGTTGCTGGGTCAAGGATTTCAACCTTTGCTTTTGCATTGATATCTTTCTCAGACTGATTGAACAAACGAGCAGATACCATTGCTTCGTCACCCAAACGAACAAAGCGAGGCATGTTAGGCTGCACCATCAAAGTCTTCTGAGCAACGATATCATCAGAAAGAAAACCATTGTTCATATCCTCATCGTGTGCCAATCCCATGAAACGCCAAGTTGTAAGGCTCTCTGGAAGCGTAAACTTAATACTTACATTACCCTTCCATCCGTCTGCAACTGTGGATAGAAGAAGGCAGTCTCATTGAGATTCTCACGCATAGAAGGCTTTACATTCTTCGGTTCGTCCTTCTCTGGTTTTATCTCCTCATCTTTCTTGACAACAGGAGCAGTAAATTTTGCTTTTGTTTCCTTAGTAGGTCCAAATCCAACCTTAACGACCTCATTCATAGAAGACTCCTTTGCCAAAGCCATTGACTTAACGGCACGTGTCATGCTTACCATTCGGTCTTCTCTTGCTGAATAAATATAAGCATCTGGCGTATCATAATCTTCTAAGAAGCGACTATCAAATCTTGAGAAAGACAACAGCTCTACATCAAAAGGTTTGATATTAGCTTCCCATGAAAGACCCAAACCTGAATAATCAGGACTCTCCCAATTAACAGATGTATAGTTAAGCGAGAAGAAGTTGCCTAAGTTCCATGAATTAGACAAGAACTGATCAAGACTCTTGTCATAAAGTGTTGCCATCAGTTGAGCATTGGCAGCCTTGCCATCAGGACGATTAATGGTTACTGTCCATTCCTCCTGCTGACCTGGGATAAGTTTATTACGGAAAGTCTTCCATTTCACTATCAAACTCTTATCTGGTAACGGACGCGTAATCCTCTCTGAATGAGAATACATTATACCATTCTTTACCCAAGCATAATTAAGAAATATCTCATCACCATACTCTTCCTTATAAACAAACTTGCGTGTCTGTATACTATTGCTTTGATTGAAAGAACCTGTTTCAATCACTTTATTACCAGAGAAGATAGAATAAACAACATACTGATTCTCATCACTTGAACCCACCTGCATATAGATAGGACCACCATCGCGAGGGAATTGGATTCCACTCAGATAGAACCAGTCATGTGTCTCGATAACAGGACGCTTATCATCAAAGAGAAGACAACAAAATCCTCATCTATCGTATCTGTTCCACAAATAGCATGTAGGCGATAAGCACCAGAAGACAAACCCTTTATAGCAACATTATCATTTGCCTTCGCTGTCTTGTAATCGCTATAAACATAATTATTCTTATCCTTCTGCTGTGGTACGATTACATACTCCACAGTTCCATCAACAGGAGATCCTGCAGCATTCAAATAATTAAACTTAATCGTTTTAAGACTGTCACGCAGGTTCTTCTCAGGAATATTGCAAAAAAGACTTGCCTCCTTTGTTCCTAATGGTAATGATGCAAAGCCTTCATGTGTCTCACCAGCAGCATCGGTCACCGAAGCCTCAACTCTAAAGTTATAGAAAAGTGAACGATAACCCTTACCAGACTTCAGTTCTTTCTTGGCTTTGTCAGATAAAACAAAAGGCACGGTAACAACAAACTCTCCCTTGTCGTCTGTGACAACATCTTGTTCATTCACTTCCTCACTATCTTCATAGAAGCGACTCCAATAGCTTGTCCTACGTGTAACGACATAATGCACCTTTGCACCTTGTACAGGTACACCAGCAAAACTCTTGGCACGACCAATCAACTTGATAGAATCACCGACAGCATAATTCTCCTTATACTCGTCGAAGTTTACATCAAACGTTGGACGCTTATACTCATCTACTTGGAAACGCTTAGATCCTTTTGTTCCAAAATCAGCATAAATAGAGAAACTACCTGTCAGTCCACTTGTTGGAAGATTAAAGTCTGCTGCAGCAGTACCGAAACGGTCGATGGTTACTGACTTACGTCCTATCTCCTTATAATTGGCATCTTTCAGAACCATATCAAAGGTTTGTCCGCCTGCAGCCTTAGTCTTATAGTCTTGCTTTGTGTTCTGATAAGCAATGACAGATGCGTGCACCGTCTGCCCAGGACGATAGATACCTCTATCCGTAAAGACCTGTGTTACCATCTTGTCATAGTTCACCTTATCGTAGTCATACGAACCCTCCAGTTGAGTTTCTTCAAAGGCTTTATCCTTATTCGTAAAGACATAGATGTCAGGGGTAGTTCTTCCGAATCAAAAACTACCTCTCCATTCTTGTTCGTAACCAGTTTCTTAACGATAGAAGGCTTATCATTATAATAATTTGGATAGGTAGCCTGAACCGTTACATTTGCTACTGGTTGCCCATCCACAACATTGACAACAACATACCGTGCTTTCTTCTTTGGTTGCAGTTCGCTCATGACATAGAGGTCACTAACATAGTAGAAAGCATATTCTGGTGTAAAATTCTTTTTAGGCGTTTCTACCTTAATAAAGTAAACACCCAGAGGTAATGTAGGCATTAAGAAAGAGTCTTTTACCGCTTCATAATCCTTATGACCAGTGAACGTACGGTTTATCGTCTGCGTTGTTGCAGGCAACAGACTTGCCTTCAACTTAGCCATGTCGTCTTTATCCCCAAGACTGAGAGAATGATTTCCTGATAGTTTCGTACGCGTAACCGTTACAACTACATCTGACACATTGCGCGTATTCAGCTTAACCCAGTTATTCTTCTCCGTCGAACTAACATTACGCTTATCGAAACTCATTTCAAACATCGGTCTTGTCAGTTCTGCACGAGCATTACGTAATGATACGATTCTATTCCATGATGCCCAACGGACAAGGGCATTATCAATATAAGCTATCTTCTCCTCAACCGGAGTATCTTCTCCCATACAAGCATAACGCTTCAACGCAACTTCCCCACATATCGGCAAGTCGCTATACACTTGCATGAGTGAGTCGAGCTTTGAAATACTCTCTTTCTCCTCCTTTATTCCCATCATTGCCGTGTAGCAAGCTGCCTCACGGTTTCCAACGCTTTTATAATAGCTATGCAGTTTGTCGTAGTTACCCACCTGCATACCTATAACATGCAGCAGGTCACTCTTGAAGATATCATCGTTATTACCTATCTCTATTAAAGGCTCAAAGTCGGCTGCTTTCTGACTTGCCAACAAAGAAGGGTTTGCCAGAGCTTTCTTGAAGTAATCGTCAGTGTTTCCATCATCAGCATTCCGACCTATCACACCCAAGATACAGTTGTAGACAGCCGACAAGACTTCATCCTTCCCTTCTACCATCTTTGCCTTTGCCTTCAATCGCTTTAACTCTACCTCAGCAGAGTCGGGTGCAATCTCTGTCTGTAACCTCGATGCTAACAGACTGGCAGCTAAGATTTGCCCATAGGCTTTCTCTTTCTGTGCTTTCTGTTCTATCTTCTTTAACAAGCTGATTTGTGTCTTTGGTAAGTCCTTTTGCTCAGCTTGATTTACTTGTTGCCATAAGGCGTCGAAGCTCTGTGCTGTTACTGTAATTGGCAACAACAGAAATATAATTGATAAAATGACAAGTGGTTTCTTCATACTCTCTTTCTTTTATTAATTGCAAAGATAATGCTTTTCAAGTAAAAAACGAAAGATGAGCTATGTATATTGTATAAGATTAATCTAACTATCTCACAATATAATTAAACTTATCAAAGTTTGTAAAGCCCATCTCTTCCAACTGTTGCTGGCTTCGCTGGCGGTCATCATCTGTGTTATATTCAGGTATCAAGGGTAGACGGATGATAACCTTATCAGCATATCCGTTCGCAGCTAACCATTGAAGATTACTGATTACCCGCTTATTCTCTTTACGTCCATACGCTTTGTAGATATCAGGGTTCATATCCTTAATATCTACATACCACATCTGCACCAATGGGGCAACCTTCTTAACATTCTCAAGCGGCACGTTGAGCGATGACTCTATTGTCAACTTCCATTCGGGATTCATTATCTCGGCAAAGGCTTTAATGAAGTCTGAACGTAAAAGAGGCTCACCACCTCCAAAGCAGATACCGCCACCCGTTGCCACAAAGTAAAGGTCGTCAATCTCCACCTCACTATACAACTCACCGGGCGTCAGCCTGCACCAAACACCATCAGCCTGCAAGCACTGAGCGTTTAAGCAGTACTCGCAATGAAGCGGACAACCATGAAAGCCTACCAATGTTGTTACGCCTTCGCCATCCGTGGTGAGCCTGTGCCGATTAATGGCAATAAACGGTGCTGTTATTTCTGATTGCATTTCTCTTTATGTGATTGAGGAGCAGTGCTGTCGGCTAATTCTTTCTCTAAATACTCCCTATCTATCTCCCCTACTTTGTCAAGAGAGGGTTCTAAACGGACAACCATATCATCAGGATTACGAATAGACTTCACTGCTATCACCTTATCTTCAAATCCATAAGATGAAAACACGAGGGTATCATTACGATTAACCTGCAATACAAATCTTCCATCTTCGCCCAAAGACAGTCTCTTCTTACCTCCTAATAGCATAACATTAACTTCTGGAGCAGCCTTACCAGTAGATGAGTCGAGCACTCGTCCAATAATAACAATAGCATTCTTCAAATCTGCAGTGAGTGCTTTTGGTATCACTACTTTACCCATAACTGGCGTATCAGTAGAATCCTGAGCTTTATTCTCAACGTTGCAAGCTTTGGGAGTGTTCTGACATGATGTAAGAGGAACCGTAGCAACACAAAGACCAGCAGCCAAACCAGCCACTTTCATGCCCCATCCCTTACGTTTCCGTTCTCTTAACTGCGCCTCTAAATAGCGTATCTCCGCCTCACAAGCAGGGCAAGTGCCTGCACAATCCCCTTCGTAATGACACTCCTTAGGCTGATAGCTGATACCATTCGCATCCGCTATCTGCTGCCTAATATCCTTTAGTAGCTTACAAGTACTCTTTCCTTTTGTCATAATACTAATCCTTACTTACACTTCTTTTTATTCTTCTCCTTATGCGTCTTCGCCTTATAAGTCCTATGACCATACACATCATCGTAGTTTGGCGAAACAGTCACGAGTCCTCCTGCTATTCCCGAAAAATCAATAGTTTCATCCTCTTCAAGCATAATAACATTATTGTCAGAACTTAAAAGAGAACTTACACGAACCTTCTTATCCTTACAACCTATATATGAAATAACCAACGAAGTGTCTGGTGGTAACTTCAAAGCAAACTGTCCATCCACGTTTGTTGCAACGCCCTTGTTTGTTCCGTCTATTACAACAGAAGCACCTGTCAATGGTTCTTTATCATCACTACCAATGACCATTCCACGTACAATCACTGGTGATGCACAACCTTCAGAAAGGTCTACTACCTTTACATCGCCTTTCTTAGCTGTATGTACAGGACAATTAGAAGTACTATCGGGCTTAACAGCTTGCGCAGCAGCAGTCATCGGCATTACCGTAGCGCAGATACCAGCTGCAATACCAGCTACCTTCATACCGAAGCCATTACCCTTACGTGTTCTTAACTCACGTTCAAGGTAGCGTATCTCCTCCTCACAAGCAGGGCAAGTACCTGCACAATCCCCCTTGTGGTGACACTCTTTAGGTTGATAGCTGATACCGTTCGCATCCGCTATCTGCTGCCGAATACCTTTCAGTAGCTTACAAGTACTCTTCCCTTTTACCATAATCCTTATCCTTACTTACACTTCTTTTTATTCTTCTCCTTATGTGACTTCGGCTTATAAGTCCTATGACCATACAAGTCATCTTTACTGGTAGGTCGTGTAGCTATTGCTACAATGCCATCTAACATTGCATCTCTATCTTCTTCAAGCACTATAACATTATTATCAGAATGCAAAAGAGAGCTTACATGAACCTTCTTTGTCTTGTATCCGATATATGAAATAACCAACGAAGTGTCTGGTGGTACTTTCAAGGCAAACTGTCCATCAATATTTGTTGCATCACCCTTGTTTGTGCCCTCTATAAAAACAGAAGCACCTATCACTGGTTGTTTATCTTCTGCACCTATGACCATTCCACGTACAACCACAGGTGATGCACAACTATCAGAAAGGTGTACTACCTTTACATCACCTTTCTTAGCTGTATGTATAGGACGATTAGCCGTACTATCAGACTTAACAACTTGCGCAGCAGCAGTCATCGGCATTACCGTAGCGCAGATACCTGCAGCAATACCAGCCACCTTCATACTGAAGCCATTACCCTTACGTGCCTTTAACTCATGTTCAAGATAACGCATCTCCTCCTCACAAGCAGGACAAGTACCTGCACAATCCCCCATGTGGTGACACTCTTTAGGTTGATAGCAGATACCATTCGCATCAGCTATCTGCTGCCGAATATCCTTCAGCAACTTACAAGTACTCTTTCCTTTTACCATAATCCTTATCCTTACTTACACTTCTTTTTATTCTTCTCCTTATGCGACTTAGGTCCTTTCTTAGGATGATGCTTCCCTGATGTACCTTCTATGCCCCCAACGGTGATAGTCTTATGCCAATTGGTAGTATCCTGCTCAAGATAAATCGTCTTATCCTTTGTCGCTAACAGCTCTTTAACCGTCACGAAAGTCTTATGATAGCCTACAAAGCCAGCTTCTAAGGTGTCAGTTGGTAAAGCTTTCACTGCATACCAGCCATCCACATTGGTACACGTTCCCAATCCATTTGGAGCTATTGAACCTTTCAACATAACAACTGCCCCAATTAATGACTCTTTTGTTTCCTTATCAAGCACCTGTCCACGTAAAAGCACAGCATCAGGATTACCATTCGTCAGGTCTACCACTTTTATACTATCCTGCTTTATGAGCTGGGGATTCGCCTCCAGACTAATCTTACTCTCTGTTTGTACCATAGCAGCCATTGGCAATACTGTCACACAGACACCAACTGCGATACCTGCCACCTTCAAGCCTAAACCGCTATGCTGTTTATTCTTCAGTTGTTCTTCAAGGTAACGGATTTCTTTCTCACAGCCAGGACACGTACCTGTACATTCGCCCTTATGATGACATTCTTCAGGATGATAGCTTATTCCGTTCTCATTTGCTATTTTCTGACGGACATCCTTCAAGACTTTGCAAATGGTTCTTCCCTTGTCCATAAATTATTATTTAAGCGTTAGTAAATAAAAGACCTTGCTACAAAAATATAAAAAAAAGAAGATAAACAAAAAAACAAACTGACATTTTTTTGTTATTACATGACGATAAATTTAATCGTTCACTATAAAATACACATGAAAAGTATTAGCTTATCAACAGATGACAAACTGTTTACACCGCTTACCTAAAAACATACCTTATATGTCTACTATTTGTATCTTGCCTCAAATAAGATGATACTTATAAAGTTCCCCAGCCCTATTCAAGCCTCGTGCGGAGGCTTAGCACATGTGGTGCGAAGGCTTAGCACCATTTGTGCTGAGGGCATATTACCTTATAATATATCACTGAGATACGAGCAATTTATCTTCCAACAACTGATTAGAGATTAAACTCTGATAACTTAGTGATACAATTATCCCCTCTGCAAAACCTTTCATATGGTCGATGCCGTTGGTTCTGAGAGGGGATAGTATCTTTCTTTTGATTTCGTCAAGCAATGTTCATTAACTCTCCACAACAGTAAATTTGGAGAAGTCTGTCATACGAAGCAGTTCCTCATAAGAGGTCTTAGGGTTCTTCTTCATATAGTTGTCTACAGCCTCCTCATACCGACTGTGATAGGTTCGCTTTGTCATTATCTGATTGACAATCCATTGTATCTTTCCAATCTGCAAGTCACGCTCCACTTGCGGACGCGATTCGAAATGCTGTAAAGGATAGATACTCATCAAATAGAATGTCATACAATCTGGAAGGATGTATTCACGTGACATCTGTTTACGCTGTGTTGGCGAATAAAACTTCGCATACAAAGGATAATTAGGACCGAGATACTTGTCAAGCGAGATACCGATAGTACCATTACCCACGACAACACTTTGGTCTAAAGCTGATATCTGTGCATAGACTCTTGGAATTGTAATGTTCGGCAAAGCCTGTTTCAGTCGTCTGAATGCTCCACTAAACTGATGATCAAGGTCTTCTGTATTGGCAAACTCCGACTCTACATCTGCTATAATAGACTGTAAGGTCGTGTCTTGATAGAACTTCAAGAACTTTGTATTGATGTCTGGATCGGTTATCTCACCAATCTTTACGACATCCTCTATCAGTGTACGGGTCTCTATCGGATACTCTGTATTCATCTGCTGGAGCGCAGAGAAATCACCTGTTGTCAAGTAACGATATTCCAAACGGTCATAGCGATCTATCTCTAATAACATCGAATTATCATTCGAGTCAGCAGATGAAAGTTTGAACTGACAGCCTACACAGGTGAACAGAACAACTAATAATATACAATAGAGATATCTCACAGGCTATTACTGATAGATTGTTTTTACAATATTTGAGTATTGATTGCAAAATTACTAAAATATATTTTAAAACGCAAGTGTTCTGCTAAAAATATTAAAATAACATGCAACTATATCCCATTTTCATTCAGATAAGGAACTAAAAAACTTACGACCCTTCACGTAATATTGCCAAAGAAGGGCATATTTCTTACGCCCATCATTCGTGCAAGAAGGGATATTTTCTCGATGTTTCACCACTCCATCAAGACGAATAGGTAATCTCTCAAACTCATGTCGCCACTTTTTAAAAGCCCTACGAGCTGAGAAAATCGCCTTAAATTCACCCCAATTATGATTCAGAATCAGCGTTTGAAATGCAGCCAAATAGTCTAAAAACCATCTTACGCGCATGACATGTTTCAACTCATCTTCTGGTAAGTTCTTCCATAACATGGTCAAGTTATTACGGAAGTTCAGGAAGGTTTTACGTGGATTTGACTTAGGCAATGTGCCGCCTCCAACGTGATAAACATAGCTTTCAGGGAAACAGAAGATGCGCTTACCCATCTGATGCAGACGCCAACAGAGGTCGATTTCTTCATTATGAGCAAAGAATCTGCTGTCCAATCCACCTGCTACCCAATAGTCTTTGGCACGTATCATCAAGCATGCTCCTGTTGCCCAAAGTACCTCTTCACTGTTATCATACTGCCCATTATCATCCTCTACCGTGTCAAAGATGCGTCCACGGCAGAACGGATAGCCATAACGATCGATGAAACCTCCCGATGCACCAGCATACTCAAAAGCATCAGGATTGGCAGCGGAGAGCAGTTTTGGCTGGCAAGCTGCTATGTCCTCATGGGCGTCCATCTCCTCGATGAGGGGCGTAAGCCAATGGTGTGTGACCTCAACATCACTGTTTAACAACACGTAATATTCACTGTCTACCTGCTTTAGCGCACGATTATAGCCTTCTGCAAAGCCGTAGTTCTCAGCCAATTCTATCACCCGAACATGTGGATAAGTTTCTTTCAACCAAGCGACAGAATCATCTGTTGAAGCATTGTCGGCTATGATAACCTCTGCTTCATCTCGTGAGAAATTCAGCACAGAAGGGAGATATTGCTCCATCATGCTTCGTCCATTCCAGTTCAATATGACTATCGCTACTTTCATAAGAGTTCTGCCTTTAATGAACTTTGATCGAAATTAAACTCTCCCAATCGTACTCGGAGAATCTGGTTGTCATACTCTTCCTTTGCCTGATCGGGCGATAGTTCTACACGAATATAGTTATCTGTAAAGCCGTGCATAGCCTTTCCTCGTGCCGCTTTCTCAAAGAGGACGTCTGCCTCCTGCCCTATATGCGCTGCATAAAAAGCACGTGTCTTCTCGTCAGAGAGCTTCAAAAGCTTATGCGCACGGTGCTTCTTCTCACGGTCATCTACCACATAAGGGATTGACAATGCCGCAGTTCCTGGACGTTCTGAATAAGGGAAGACATGGAGTTGGGTGACTGGAAGGGAGTCAAGGAAGTTATAACAATCCTCAAAATACTCTGGACGCTCGCCACGAGAACCTACCATCACATCGACACCAATAAATGCATCGGGCATCTTTTCCTTAATAAGTTTTATCTTACGGGCGAAGAGTGCCGTGTCATAACGACGGTGCATCAACTCCAGCACCTCATCAGAACCACTCTGAAGTGGGATGTGGAAATGTGGCATAAACGCTCGTGACTCTGCACAATACGCTATCAACTCATCATCGATCAAGTCGGGTTCCAGCGAACTAATACGGAAACGCTGTATTCCCTCTACCTTATCTAATGCCTTAACGAGGTCTAAGAAACTCTCACCTGTGGTCTTACCGAAGTCACCTATATTCACTCCCGTCAATACAATCTCCTTTCCACCCTCTCTTGCAGCCTCCTCTGCCTGCGCAACAAGCGACTGAATAGTCGGGTTACGTGAGAATCCACGAGCAAAAGGAATCGTACAATAAGTGCAGAAGTAATTACATCCGTCTTGCACCTTTAGGAAGTAGCGTGTACGATTACCACGTGAGCAACTTGCTTGGGAAACTTTTAATATCCTTCGTCTTAACAGAGTGATACTCTCCCTCTGACGTCTCTTCTTTAGCTGTATCGACCTTGTTCCAAGCATCACTAAGATACTGTACGAGGTCGGCTTTCTCATTACTACCCAACACAAGGTCAACACCTTCTATCTTCGCTACCGTTGCACTCTCAAGCTGAGCATAGCAACCTGTCACGATTACGAAAGCACCTGGGTTTTGGCGCACCATACGATGGATGATCTGACGGCACTTATGGTCAGCAACCTCAGTAACCGAACAGGTATTAATCAGACATATGTCTGCCTGCTCAGTCTTCTTCGCTTCACGCACGCCCATATTATATAAGGTACGCGCGAAGGTACTTGTCTCTGAGAAGTTGAGCTTACAACCCAACGTATAGAACTTGGCTGTCTTGCCTTGAAATGCTGCTGTATCTATCATATAACTTGCAAAGTTACAGTAAAATGAAGACAAAACCAAAGAAATAACCCCGTTTACACATCAGAAAAAACAAGAAAAAGACTGAAAATAAGATTTTACACGCTAAAACAAGGCTTTAAAGCCGCTAAAAAGAAAGGGTTTTTAAATTGTGTAGGCACACATTAAAATCTTTAACATTTATTTAATATTCATATCCTATTGATTATCAATAGCTTACGAATTTGTTACAAAAGAAGAACAAAAAAAAGTTCTAAAAAAATATTATTGCCGTATAAAAAAATACTTACCTTTGCATCGTTTTAACAAACAAATGATTGTTTTACAGATTTAAAAAGCAAAGAAAATGAAGAAATTAGTTTTTAATGTTCGTAGCTATCGCAGCTATCTCTTTCGCATCTTGTGGTGGTAACTCTAAGCCAGCTCAGAACGCTGACTCTACAGCAGACTCAATGGCTGCTGATTCAATGGTAGATAGCGTACACGCTGATTCAGTTGCTGCTGATTCAGTTGCTGCTGACTCTGTTAAGTAATCAGAGAACGAACAGAAAAAGAGAGAAATTGGCCGCAGGACATTGTCCTGCGGTTTTTTCGTTTATAGACATGAGGTAATCAGAACCATGATTTATCTAATGCAAAATTCAGAATTCATAATTCATAATTATGATTACTGCTTTTGCTGTAGATAAGATAACTAAACCACTTTGAGACAAAATAAGATTAAGACTGGGTAACAGAAGAACAAAGACAGGATAAAATAAAGACAAAGTAACAGAGAAACAAAAGAAGGACGGAATATAAAGACAGAGTAACAGAAGAACGTTTCTTTTGTTGACAAGATAACGAGCAGACAAGTTAACAAGTTGCTTGTAAGCGGGAGAAATAAAAGGTTCTTCCGAAATATGGAGTGATAAATTAAGCCTACTACATATAAAAGTCACACAGAGAGGGGGAGAACACGGAGGTGAAAGCAGACAATCTCACGGAGGTGCCGAAGGCACAAAGAGCGACAGAGATGTAGTGTACATATTGCTGATAGCTTTGGTAATAAACGAATAAACGTTTTAAGAAATCTTGCAAACCACTGCTTTGTAATGAAGTAAACAAAATATTAATAAAACTCGTAAATATTCTCTGTTCCTCCACGCACCAACGGTGCCTCTGTGCCTAACGATTGCAACTATATCACTCCATATTTCGGAAGAACCCGATATAAAACCTCTGTGTTCTCCTTTGCTCTGTGTGACCTATCTTCAAAGTTCTAATCTCAAAAGGTATCACTCCAAATTGCTGAAGACCCAAATAAAAGACAACGTAACCCTAAGAAGAAAAATTGAATTAGATTAAGATAGGGGAATAGAAGAACGATTGATTTTCACCCACTTCTGCCTTTTAAAATCTCTATAGCTGTTGTAAGAACGTAGGGTTTTGTAAATAAAATTCTAAGACTGCGAATGAAAAGGGCGTAAATTGGCTTCCAATTAACGCCCTTTTGGCCTGCAAAAGATGCCCTTTTGAGGTCCAAGTAACGCCCTTTTGAAGGCTTACTAAGCACCTTTTACATTCGCTTTTCACAAGTATTTGATTCTCTGTGGATTACGAAGGCGGTAAAAAAGAGCGTTTTTTATCTTTTTAGAAAGATGCTCAACACTTTTATGTCAATATTTTTCGCAACACATAATTATCTGTCTTTGAGACGTAGGTGTAGCGGGCTACGTCAAGTTACAAAGACAAGCAAGATGCCGATAAGAAAATAAAAGGGTCTTCCGAATATAAAATGTGAAACTAAAAGTCTTGTATAATAGGCACACGGAGTCGCGGAGCGGACGGAGAAAAACACTATATCATGGAGGTGCCAACGGCACAAAGAGCAACGGAGGTGTAGCGTACAGATTCTTGATACCTTGTAGGATAAATGCTTTGTATATAAATTGCTAATAGAATTGGCAAACATGTTCCGTCGCTCTATGCACCGACGGTGCCTCCGTGACCTCCATTGCTTTGTTTAAATAATCCTCCGCCCTCTCCTTTTCTCCGTGCGACATTTCGTCAGAGACCTAACCTTAAGTGGCAAACCTTATCACTCCAAAATCCTGAAGACCCAAAGAAAAGATGTTAGGAAACAATACCATAGTAATTTAAAACTATACATTTTGTGGTCTAATGACCGCGACTTAGGTCTAATACTTAGAACTTTTTTAAACTCTGTAATCTATTGTGTGTTTGTATATATATCTATAAAAGAATTATTGTAAAATTGTAGATTTCGTATTTATCGACATAAAAAAGACAAAACAGACAAGCTTTACTCCTTCTCCTCATATCTCTATTTCAGTGACTTATGATGATTCTTATGCAAAATGGAGAAATGAAGTGATAAACCTAAGATTAAACTATTTTCTTCTGTTTTTTTGTTATTTTTTTATATTATTTCTTTAATATTTACTTGTTAGTTCGAAAAAGATGTTTTTACCTTTGCAGCCGTGAATACTTTAGTAATGATATATAAGATAGCTATTGTACAACGAAATTCAAGTGCTTTCTATTTGTTGATTTCAAATATCATAGCAGCACACATACACGGCGTACGCTATTCTTTTCTCTCAAAAGCTATGCGTATGTACAACATATCGCAACACGAAATACATAAAGGGATATGATTAATTTCCCCTAATTGTTTTCACCATTTTGATGATATCTATTTTTAACGTAAACTAAGAATAAAACAAAAATCCACTAGTTAAATTTATAAATTAAAAGAGTTTAAAAACCTATGAGAAAAATTAGATTCTTATTGTTTGCATTGCTCGCGTTACTATATGTGACCAATGTAAATGCAATCACGGTAAAAAACCAGTTCACTCGAGATGGTATTACCTACGAAGTAACCTTCATGGACAAAGCGCATGACGGCTTACCTGATCGCTATGAAGTGAAGGTAGTAAGTTCCACTGTAAGTGGTACTTTAACAATTCCAGAAAGTGTTTTGGACGAAAACAATCAGTACACTTTTAAAGTTACTGCCATTGGTTCTGCTGGTACATACACCAATGTGACCGCAGTTAATTTGCCAAGTACGCTTAAGACTATCAACACAAATGCATTCTCTAATTCGCAGATCACAACCATCAACATCCCCTGCGGGAACTGATGATATCAAAGATGGTGCATTTGCTCAGATAGAAAATCTTACCGCAATTACTGTTGATGCTGGTAATTCTAAGTATACCGCAGAAGACGGAATCCTCTATGAGGATAAAAGCGGTAATAAGTATTTGAAAGCTTATCCTGTAGCAAAGGCTGGAACAACATTCACAGTTCCTAGTGGTGTGTATGGTGTTTCTACAAATGGTTTCCAGCTGGCTCAGAATTTAACAACCATCAATCTTCCTGCTTCTGTTCAGGATTTACCAGCTTCTGCAGAAGCTAATGGTTTTACATCAGCTAAAAAGCTTACAGCTATCAAGGTTGATTCTAGTAATACAAAATTCAAAGATGAAGATGGTGTTGTCCTAACACAGGATGGCAAGACATTGGTTGCATACCCATTCGCAAGACGTGGAGTTCCAGACCCTAATTATAATGGTCCTTTAGCAACAATGCATGCTGGTGAGGTTTATACAATACCAAACTCTGTTGAGACCATAGCCAAGGGTGCTTTCGCTCAGGTACAACACATTACAGCAGTAAAACTGAACAATGTAAAGAAGATTAGCGAAGGTGCATTCTATTCTGTTCGTAACTTAAGAAACGTTGAGTTGGGTGCTTCTGTTGAGACAATCGAAGATGGTGCTATCACTGGCTCACCTGACTTTACTCGTTTTGCTGTTGATAGCAATAACCCAAACTATACTGCTGATGCAGAAGGTATTATCTATACAAAGAACAAGGATGAGCTCGTACTCTATCCTTCAGGTAGAGCTGGTGAATATTCAACCTTACCTACTACAAAGAAGATTCGTAGACGTGCATTCTATTATGCACAGAAGGTTACAAAAGTAAACTTCAATAGCGCATTAGAGAACATTGACAATGATGCTTTCCAGGTTACTACAGCTCTTAAAGGAAATAACTTTCGCAGCACCTTCAAGCCTAAACAGAATTGGAACTTGGGTGTTCTATATGTCTGGCTTAACAAAGTTGGAATTGCCTGCATCTCTTAAAGAGATAGGTTCGACAGCATTCGCTAGTAATAATAATTTGAAGACTGTTACAGTTGCAGCTAATTCTCAATTGGAATCAATCGGTACTGATGCTTTCAAGGATAATAGCAATCTTGAATCATTCACTTTCGAGGGTTCAACTGCTCTAAAGACTATTGGGGGAAACGCTTTCTCTAATGATACAAAGCTTGCAAGTTTCGACGTTCCTGCAAATGTTGAAACAATTGAAAAGGCTGCTTTTGATGGAACATCTTCTATGAAGCATGTTACATTCCAGGCTCCTGCAAAAATTAAGAAGATTAAAGAGGCTGCATTCCAGAATGCTAGCGCCTTGGAGAACATCGACCTTCCTGAAGGTTTGGAAGAGATTCAGAAGGATGCATTCAACAAGTGTACTTCATTGACAGAGATTGGTATCCCTGCTTCTGTAAATAAGATTGACCCAACAGGTTTCCAGCAAGCTGAGAAATTAGAAAGATTTGATGTTAATAAGAATAATACCGTTTATTCAAGTGTTGACGGCTTCTTGTTGGACAAGAATAAGACAAAGTTAGTTTCATTCCCACCAGCAAAGGCAAACACTTATTACACACTGTTGCCTCCTACTATTGAGGAGATTGGCGAACAGGCTTTCTATGCTATCGATAAGTTGGAGAACATTACTCTCCCTAAAAAGGTAACTAAGATTGATAAGTTTGCATTCGACTTGACAAAGAACTTGAATACAATCGCTTTCTTAAACAAGACCCCAGTAGCAAACGTTGATGCTTCTGCTTTCAATCCAGCAAACGTAAACAAAGCAAATATCAAACTTAGTGTTCGTAAGGATGCAGAGGCTGCTTTCGCTAGTGACCCATTCTGGAGTGGCTTCCCTCAAAGAGGAACCTCTTTCTTCGCAGAAACAAATGGTACAGGTAATGGCGAGACAGAATATTTCCCATTGTCACAGAAGGCTGTAATGATTGTTGGTACAAAGGCAGACGTATATACTTACGTTGTACAGCCTAAGGTAAAAAATAATTTGGATGGTAATACATACGAGGTTCGCCTTTGGGGTGACTATGCATTGAACGCTAACACAACTAACATTGAGGAGGTTGTCTTCAAGAACACACTTGATTATGTTGGTATCGATGCTTTCAAGAAGAGTAATGGCACTTCAACTGTTAAGCGCATCTACTTCACCGCTACTGTTCCTACAAAGGATATGAGTGCAACGAAGTGGGAATACATTGATAACGATGGTAACTATACTCAGAATGAGTTTAGCTCAGACTTGAAGATTTACGTTAAGAAGTCAGCTGAGAATGCTTATAAGACTGCTACCGGTTGGGTTCGTTATGCAAATCAAACATCTTATAAGATTCCAGGCGAAGTAACAATTCAGAACTTGTGGGGTACTTTCGCTCGTGAGTTTGATGCTGACCTCGGTATTTATAACCGTGAAACTGGTAAGGGTAAGGTTGCTGCTTTCGTAGCACAGAAGTCTGCTGACGTAAAGGTTGCTGACCCTGTTCACACATTCGGTATCTATAAGTTCAAGGTTGAGAGTATCGATATGCACGGAGGAGTTTCAGGTGATGAATCTTATGTTCCTGCAGACAATGGTGTACTCATCGAGGCTAGACAAGGTCGTACATTGCCAGCAGACTTCTACTACGCAATTGGTGAGAAGGACAACAAAACTTACACTATCACCAACAACATGATGACAGGTGTTACTGTAAAGAAGGCTGTTGTTAACTCAACAACCGCTGACCCTCTCTACGCAATGTCAAAGAGTGAAGGTTTGTTCAAGTTAATCAAGCCAGGAACTTCTTTCAACTTCCCTGTTCACAAGGCATACGCAAAACCACAAGATAACTTCAGTGGCGCTGCTAAGGTTCAGCCAGTCTTTGATGAGGAAGATAACAATAATGTAACAGGCATTGAGAACATTGAGAATACTACAACAACTGACAAGAATGTTTACTATAACTTGCAAGGTCAGCGTGTAGAGAATCCACAACATGGTGTATTTATCCTCAATGGTAAGAAGGTTATCTTGAAGTAAAGAGTATACTAACAAGAAATGAGAGGCTTCTCTCGTAAGCCTCTCATTTACACAACAAACAAATTAACTTTAGAACTTACTCTAAAACAATACTATTATGAGAAAGAAGCAATATACCATACCTACCACAATATGTCAGAGTGTTGAGTCAGAGACATTGATGTTAACTGCGACTGCAGCTCGTACAACTACTAATCAAGAAGCTTCATCTGGTCAGCAAGGTGGTGCCCCAATACCACAAAGTGGTTATGCCAGTGAAGGCGATGTAGGTGCAAGAAGTCACCATTCTCCTTTGATGAATATGATTCTGATTGGGATGATTAATATAGGAGTGATATCTTAGTGTTTAGATTAGGAGCAGGTTCTTTTCCAAAGACCTGCTCCTTTTTATTTGCCTTAAATAAGGTTCTTACGAAATATAGAGTGATAAACTAAAAGTCTTATATAATAGGCGCACGGAGTAACGGAGGGGACGGAGGTAACGCAATGTCACGGAGGTGCCGACGGCACAAAGAGCGACGGAGATGTAGTCTACAGATTCTTGATAACTATTTTGGGATAAACGCTTTGTATATAAATTGCTAATAGAATTGGCAAACAAGCTCCGTTGCTCCACGCACCGGCGGTGCCTCCGTGACTTCCATTACTTTGTTTTAATATTCCTCCGTCCTCTCCGTGCCTCCGTGTGACATTTCTTCAAACTCTAAACGCAAGTGGCAAACCTTATCACTTTAAATTACTGAAGACCCTTCAATAAGACTTTACAGAAGTCTTGAGTGATAAGAGTCCGTCTAAGTTTAGAACTATAAAGAAGTTGACAGGTTAACGAGTAGACAAGTTAACAAGTTGCTTGTAGATAGAATAAATAGAAGACAGAATAAAGAACATTTATTTGCTTGACAAGCTAACGAGTAGACGAGTTAACGAGTTGCTTGTAAGCGGGGGAAATAAAAGACAGCATAACCTTAAGCACAAAAGCAGAATTGGGTGAAGACAGCGTAACAGGAGAACGATTGATTTTCGCATCCTTCTACCTTTTAAAATCTCTATAGCTTTTGTAAGAAGCATAACTTTTGTAAATAAAATTCTAAGGCGACAAACGAAAAGGGCGTAAATTGGCTTCCAATTAACGCCCTTTTGGCTTACTAAAGATGCCCTTTTGAAGTCCAAGTAACGCCCTTTTGAAGTCTTACTAAGCACCTTTAGAAACGCGATTATGCAACTATCTGATTCTATGCAACTTACAAAAGCAGTCTTATAGCTCGTTTTTTCGCCTTTTAAAGTCCAAAAGCAAGTATGATTTGTAAATAAAATTCAAACATTAAAGAAGTATTTTAGGGTCTTCAGGATTTTGGAGTGATAAGGTTTGCCACTTGTGTTTAGAGTTTGTAGCAATGTCACACGGAGGCACGGAGAGGACGGAGGATTATTAAAACAAAGCAATGGAAGTAACGGAGGCACCGTCGGTGCATAGAGCGACGGAGCTTGTTTGCTAATTCTATTAGCAATTTATATACAAAGCGTTTACCTCAAAATAGTTATCAAGAATCTGTATGCTATACCTCCGTCGCTCTTTGTGCCGTCGGCACCTCCGTGACATAGCATTACCTCCGTCTCTCCGTTACTCCGTGTGCCTATTATATAAGACTTTTAGTTTATCACTCCATATTTCGGAAGAACCGTATTTTACGACTTTTGTAATCATCAAAAGAAAAACCTTTATACTAAACAATTTTATGGTAGTGACGGCGTTTATAGCATAAAAGGGGTATAGACTATAATTCTGTTTTGGTCAGCCTTTTAGGACATATGCACTTATCCTGATTGTTGATATTGGTAAAATCGTGAGGTATGAGATACTACTTATTTTCTATTCTCTTGTCTGTTTTGCTCGCTGCTTGCGGCAGAAACTATGGACCCGTTTACCCTAAAGAATTTATAGGGAATTGGGTTGGTGTGGAAAAGACAAACATTGGTATGCGTCCAACACTCGACGTGACGGATTCTACTGTTGCATTCGACCCAGGCATAGGCGACACCTGCAGGTGGTTTAATAGTTACCACTTTGTGAACGACTCGCTTTTTTTAGTCTATGACGAGAATGACACTAACCGCTGTAAAGTCATGGAGTTACACGATAGCATACTGACTATCAAAGGTTTGTTATGGTACGAGGACAAAGAAGTTAGCTTTGTGCGGCAAAAAAGATAAGTGGCGACTCTAAAATTGTCCTATTCATTTACAACAACTCCTTTATCCAAGTTTATTGTAAGCATCTTACGTTCCTTCCCAAGTTCCTTTAGATACTTAAATGTCACCTTATAGTTTTCGCAAAAAATACCCATAACTCCCTTTTGATAGACAATTCTGTAATTTGAAAACAAGGCGACATCAACCATCAAAACACCCCCTTTCTTATAACCTAAGTATTGCTGAAAATAGGAATCAAAGGCAGATAATCACCTTGATGTTTATTTATATACTTCCTTACAATGGTTTTAGCAAGTTCAAACTCCTTGTCATTCAACTGTTTCGGGACTTCTTTTCTTATCTTACCAAATAACGAGTCTCCATTAGCCGTTACTGCCTTCTCGGAAACAACATTGTATATTTTTTGCCCCGTCTCATCCTTTGCATAGATGTACACAGTGTCATATTGGGAACGAACAGCTGTTGCCTTTCGCGTCTCCGTTGTACAACAGAGTAGAAAGGGACAAGAAAAGATAAGTAGTATAGCCTTCATACGCTTCGATTAATTGTTTTTAAAAGGAATATCCCCCACAAATATCCATACCGACCGAGCCTTTCCATACTCCCTTTTCATTAATGGAGAAAAGATACTGTCACCATTCTCTCGTGCTATGGGATACTTTTTATTCATAAACCAAATGGCATCCTTCGTGCGATAAAGCTTCATCTTGATGTAAGGTTTATCCGAAACATAATAGCCACCATATTCTTTCAAATCCTCATAATTGGGGAAGTCTTGCACCAAGATACCCTCTGTCAGTCCCTCACCTGTTATGGTATGAGAGAGGACACCATCGGTATATACCCATCCATGCAACAGTGTAAAGAACTTATTTCCGATACCTATTGGAGCCGTGTTGAAGTCGTAATCTTCACATTTCATGATGACTATGTCGTCCTTAAAAGCCTTTAGATGCTCTCTTTGGTCAGGAAAATGACCTGCTGCGACTCCCGAATCCTTCTGCCCATCAGCCGTCTTTGTCTTGCAGGCAGTCAGTAGAAAGGTGAGAAAGAGCAGTGTTAGGACTGTTTGATATCGTTTCATACGCATCGTTGTTGTTCGTTTGTAGTGTTCGAAAATAGGTGCTATTAGCTGCGCCAAAGATAATAAAAATTTTGCATACGACAATGTAATTCTACTGATTTTCAGCCATAAAACAAAAATCCCCTTCATTCGAAAGAATGAAGAGGAAGCACATTTTATATTGTTATGACTTACAATGCAGTGAAAGCAGCTACAAAACCAAAGATGATACCCGGTGTGTTAGCAATCGCCAAAGGCCAGTCACGTTTCTCCTTAAACAATCCGTAAGCAACCCATAAGGTACAGTTAACACCTGCCATAAATGGCTGAATGAAGGTTCCCTTCTGCCCTGCTAAGTTGTTTTCTATCTGTGGAATGTAGAATACATACATTAAAACTGATGTTACCATACCAATCCATCCCATAGAGGTGAAGAACTTTTCTTTTGTCATATTATTCTGATTTTATTTGTTTATGAATACAAGAAAGATTTAGTTTATATCTTTTCTTTACCTATCTAACATTTCATTCTAACGCTACAAAGATACAAATTATTTCTTTTTTAAAACAAATGATAGACAAAATGTATCGTTTCATCTGTTACTTTCTTATTTTATATCAGTTGTTTGATATAGCTCAATCCTAATTAAAATACTTTTGAATACTATCCATTAGGGGTGTCAAATCACGATTGAAAACCCTTCCGTGGCGGTCAACCTTCTGCAGAGCATAGGCTATGAAAAGCCTACGTTTAGCACGTGACATGGCTACATAGAACTTACGAGCGTCCTCCTCGTCCTGCTGTTTCGTCTTGTTATAGGCGTTCGGGTAGCGTCCATCGGCTGCATCAAAGATGATAACATTATCAAACTCCAATCCCTTTGCCTTATGAACAGTCGTCACATAGATACGCTCAAGAATACTCTTACTGTTACAGAAGTCGGCTTCTTTCAGCGTATTAATATCCATTATGTACTGCGAGAGCTGTGGCGCAAGGGCATTAGCTACCGTCTCATCCGTCAGCATGTCTATGCGGAGATAACGGAGGATATAGTCTAATCGGGGGATGTCATTGATCAAACCATCGGAATGAAAGGCGTTATAAGCAGCAGAGAGCTCGCTGACAAGGGCTGGCTCATGGTCGGTTGATAGCTTATAAAGTCGGTTGACAGCCTCTCGATAGCGTTCACCATAATGACTACGAAGCACGTTAGCAAAGGGTTTCACCTTCGGATGATGGATAAAAGCCTCTTGTTGTGCTTGCTTCTCACGTGCTTTCTCAGCACAGAGACGTACAAGACTGATAGTTGCTTTTACATCATCAATCGCCTGATGACTATTGACACCTGTCAACTGGAAGGTCTCGAGAAGGCTTTCCAACTTATAAGAATGAAGGCTCGGAGCCAATAGTCTTATCAGTTTGAGCGAGTCGAAGCAACGAATATCATGTGCCTGCATCGTGTCATTGCAGTAACGTTGCAGATTATTGTCCAATATGTTGTAATCATAGTTGGCGTTATGACCAAGGATAGGACTGGTCCCAACGTAGGCAAGGAAACGTCGTAAGGCATCAGAAGGAGAGAGTAATTCGCCAGTAGACATCTTCTCATGATAGATAGCATACATCGGATTCTCCTTATCTCCGAGCATTGGTAGAATCGGTTTATCGGTCTCTATGTAGAGGTCAAGCGGTTCGCCAACCACTTCCCCACCCTTGATTCGGATGGCAGCAATCTCTATAATGTCATCTTGAAAGACATTCAAGCCCGTTGTTTCAGTATCGAAGACAACGATTTCTTCCTCGTTGTAGGCACGAAGAAACTCTGCTGTGTAACAGCTTTCGGGATAGAGAAGGAAGTCGGATGGCGACAGTGCCAACTGCTTAGCTTCCAATTAAATCGGCGAGCAAGGGCATGAGAAGGGAAGGCATGCACCCCTTTCATGATACGTGTCCACGCAATAGAATTATGTTCATTAGAGAGTACGCTCAAATGTGCCAACAATAGCTTGACATCTGGTGTATCGAAGAGGTCGCGACCAGACACCTTAAAGTGGGTCAGCCCTGCTTCCGTCATAGCTTCACTGATACGATCAGCATCCGAATTAGCACTAACGATGACGGCTGTACGCTCTTCCTTATTCTGCTCATAAAGGGAGAGTGCCTCAGTGGTAATATCCTTGTGTTCAGCTTCTATCGTACTACTATGTATGATTCTCAAATCACCCGACGTAGCCTTAGTGTCATTATCGGAAAGAGGGAGTAGTTCGGGGTCTATCTTCAGTTGCTTTTCTGCATAGTCATTGAAGACATCAAGCAAGTATTTTGGCGAACGGTGGTTACGCTGTAGATGATGAATATTACCCTTACAGCGCATCTTCAAGAGGGTCAGTGTTTCCACTTTCGCACCCATAAAAGAGAAGATAGCCTGCTGTTCGTCGCCTAAGTACATCACCATTGGGTTGTCTTCTGCTGTCAGTAAGTCGATGATAGCAAGCTGCATACCATTAAGATCCTGCACTTCATCGACCTGTATCCATGGATAACGCTTGCAGGTAGGGTCAGAACGATAGATATCATAAGTATAGAGCAGTAAGTCTTCGAAATCGAAAGATGATTTTCCTCCTTATATCGGGCATAACAATTAGCGTAATACATCTTCCAAAGGAGTACACGAATCCTATCCGCTGTCTTTCCGTCAAGCCCAGGTGCATTCACTTCGTCCATGTATTCCTGTGCATGGTGATAGATATTCACTACCGCCTGCTCGTCATATTCAGTCTTTTGTGAGGCACAGATATGCTTTACAGCTTCTCGATCATCATCCGTGAAACTCTCTGGATGGAGGTAATACTTCCATGGATGCTGGTGTTCCATCTGATAGATGAAATGCTGAAAGAAGATAATCGTCTGATAACCTTTGTATCGGTTGAAGTCTCTTGTTACTCCTTCTTCATCTTCATTGCGGTAATCAGCGATAATACTCACCGCCTCTTCGTCGTCAATAATGGCAGAATCGGCTGGTATACGTCCCTGTTCAAAGAGGAACTTAGAACAAAAACGATGCACATTACCCACCATCAGTTCGGAGAAATCACCTCCCACCACCTTTTGAATACGGTTGGTCATCTCCCTTGCAGCACGATTCGTAAACGTCAGACAAAGCATATCCTCATACTTCACACCCCTTTCTCGTGCGTATCTTATCCTCTCTGCGAGGATATGTGTCTTACCACATCCCGGTGATGCCAGCACAAGATGATATCCCTGACTTGCTTCAACAACAGGAACTTGATATTTATCTAAACTTGGTGTGTAATTATTTGCCTCCATAGAAAGTATTTTTATAGCAGTAGATGCTCCTCCTGCAAAAGTAAGAAAAAGATTGGAAATAACTCGTTATCAAGTTAAAAGAATAGAAATAAAGTTGTAACTTTGCAGTCGGACTTGCTGTGCAGGCGTGTACCCAGTCCCATTTTGTGGTTTAATAATTTAGCGTTTGCTATTTATTCAATAACGTTCAGGAAACTTGGCGGTAGAATGAACAACAAGAATGGATGAATAAGTGAACGTCCACGATAGCGTGGGCGTTTCTCATCTCTTGTTGTAGGTTTCCGCCAAGTACCTCTGAACGTGGATGAATACGTCCACGTTTCTCATGTAGGTACTTGGCTATAACTTTCGTAATTTGAGTATAAAGCATCGCATTAAAACGTTTTAATGCAATGACAAAAGAACAGACGACCATTTTAAAAGGTGTAGCTATCCTAATGATGTTATTCCTTCACTTATTTAATGGTTCTAACCTGACTGAAGTTTGTGAGCCTTTGCTTTTCATTGGCAACACTCCCCTTGTTCATATTATCAGCAAAGCATGTAACCCTGTGGGTATATTCTTAATGCTGAGCGGTTACGGACTTAGTTACACTTACTATCGAGGAAAATTATCTATCAATGGACAAGAGCGTAGACTTTTAAAACTATACATCCATTATTGGATTATTTTGTTGATTTTTGTTAGTATAGGTTCATTTGTAAGACCAGAAAAAAATATCCAGGAAGTTTTTTTCGAATATAATATTGAATTTTTACGAGTATAAGTAATAGCTATAACTCTGAAACTTGGTTCTTATTTCCTTATGCATTACTTTTCGCTTACATCTGTATGGATTTTTCAGGTGTATAGACAAATTAGGCTGTGTAAAAAGCATTATTATTACGTGGGTTTTATATATGATAAGCTGCTATATAACCAGTAGATATATAGCCGTAAACAAATCATATACAGAATGGTACGCCTACGTCATCACATATTTTTAATGTATTATTCTCTTTTGTTATTGGAGCAGTATTCCATCGACAAGTTGAAAAAGGAAAAAGGCTATATTTCATTCTTACATACACACAAGATAGTTACTTTTTGCTATTTTTAATTACTTTTAGTAGTAATAAACTGTTTCATTTCAAGTGCAGCTACTGCGTATATATTTGAATTTTCTTATATATTCCTGCTATTGCACTTAAGTTTTAATGGTATTACGAAACAATTTCTTATGGCAATGGGTAAACAGTCTATGGTTATGTGGCTAACTCACTCTTTCTTCTGTTATCATATATTCCATGATTTTTATTTACGGTTTCAAGTATCCGTTAGTCATTTATATTGTTCTGATAGTAATTAGTTACGTTGTTTCACTTCCAATCAGCTATCTTTCTAAGACAGTTATCCAGCGTGTTGCTTTTTTGAAATAACGTTTGAATTAATCAAGAAAGCATTTTAAGTCAAATCCTTATTTCTCATTGAAAAGTTATATCTTTGCACATAAGAACTTTATAATACTTATAATTACTTAATATGGGAAAAAGCTTATTATGACCAAATTAAAACTAAAGAAGCATCTGGCAGTACTACCTAAGGAAGACGTAATGAACCTTGTGTTGAGTCTGTATGATGCGAGTGCAGAAGCGAAGATGTATCTGGAATTGTATCTTACACCTGATTATAGCGCTGCATTGGAAAAGTATAAAAAGATTATTCGCAACGAATTCTTCCCTGATCGGGGCTTTTCAGACAAGCCTTCATTTGCAACTTGCCGCAAGGCAATCTCCGACTTCAAGAAGTTGAAGGCTGATGCCATCAGTCTTGGAGATTTAATGCTTTACTATATAGAGTTGGGATGTGAATACACAATGACCTTCGGTGATATGTGGGAACAGTATTATACTACATTAGAAACGAATTTTGAGAAAGCTCTAAAACATATTTCCGACCATAATCTTGAGGAACATTTCAGACAGAGAATTGAAAGTATGCTTAATTCAACACAATGTGGTTGGGGCTTTTCCGATACCTTATGGGATATGTATTATGACTATTATGGTTGTCAAGAATGAACAAAAAGACTTTGTCTAAACAAACATAGAGCCTCGTCTATAAAATCAAGATGTAATAGACGGCTAATATATTTAACAAGAAACTATGCAGGACTTTGCAGCGATTGACTTTGAGACAGCTAACTTTGAACGGTGTAGTGTATGCTCGGTGGGGGTGGTGATAGTAAGAGGAGGAGAGATTGTCGATAGCTTCTATTCACTTATACAGCCCGAACCGAATTACTATCATTGGCGATGTACGCAGGTGCATGGGCTTACGTGTGCAGATACTGACGGAACACCCGTATTCTGTGAGGTATGGAAGCAGATAGAACCTATGATTGAAGGCTTACCACTTGTAGCCCATAACGCACCTTTCGACAAATCTTGTCTGAAGGCATCCTTCTATACCTACCAAATGGATTACCCTGATTATGAGTTCCTTGATACACTGAAGGCTGCACGAAGCCACTTCCCTCACCTCCCCGACCATCAGTTACAAACAGTTTCATCTGCCTGTGGTTATGAACTGACTGACCACCATCACGCCCTCGCCGATGCGGAAGCTTGTGCGTGGATAGCACGAGAAATATTGTAGGGTGATGGGTGATAGGTGTTGGATGTTAGGTGATGATATGCTACGTAAGAGGTGTTGGTGATAACTATGATAGGCTTTCGAGAGTTTTTCACCATTGTCTTTATATAATGTCATCATCGTCTTTATATAAAAAGGATGTCAATAACAAGGTTCGCACTCCCTCTTTAAGGAACGTATAGAGCCCCCGCACGTGTTGTGTTAAGGCTCCGCACATATAGTGTTAAGGCTTAATAGTAATCTTATTAGACAATGACTACATAAAAGAACATTGTTGATACGAATGGTATATGCCGTTAGAAAGAAGTTAGAATAGACTTAGGAAGTGGGAGACATCTGATAGTTTTGGGGTTATCCATTATCAGAAACGAATCATTGAGCAGAATATATAGAAACGAAAATGGGTGTTGATGAATAGCGTAAAACATCATCAACACCCATTACTTATTATCAAAATTCTATAAAGTCTTTACTTTTACAACGTATAACTCAAAGATGTCAAGTATAGAAAGGGCAAATCATCAACACCCATCATCAAACACCCAACACCTAAGTGCCCATCAACACCTAACACTTAACACCTTTCACCCAACACTACGCTCCCTCAAACTCGCGGAGGAAGCGGGTATCGTTCTCAGAGAAGAGGCGGAGGTCGCTAACACGATACTTGAGGTTAGCAATACGCTCAACACCCATACCGAAGGCATAACCTGTATATACGCTTGAATCAATACCACAAGCCTCAAGGTCGTGTGGATCAACCATACCACAACCAAGAATCTCAACCCATCCAGTGTGCTTACAGAGCCGCAGCCCTCACCGCCACAGATGTTACAGCTGATATCCATCTCTGCGCTTGGCTCAGTGAATGGGAAATAGCTTGGACGAAGACGGATCTTTGTATCTGCACCAAACATCTCACGAGCAAAGGTGAGAAGCACCTGCTTTAGGTCGGTAAAGCTAACATTCTTATCAACATAAAGACCCTCTACCTGATGGAAGAAGCAGTGTGCACGAGCCGAGATAGCCTCATTACGGTATACACGACCTGGGCAAAGCACACGGATTGGAGGTTCGTGTGTAGACATATAGTGTGCCTCATCATTAGAAGTGTGACTACGGAGAAGAACGTTCTTCGTAACGTCCATCGTACTGCTACGCTCAATGAAGAAGGTATCTTGCATATCACGTGCAGGATGATCAGCAGCAAAGTTCAACATAGTAAACACGTGCTGGTCGTCATCAATCTCTGGACCCTGATAGAGCGTGAAACCCATACGAGCAAAGATATCAATAATCTCGTTCTTTACAAGTGTCAACGGATGACGTGTACCGAGGTTAATAGGATAAGCAGTACGTGTCAAGTCGATATCATCACTCTGTGCCTCACTTGTTTCAAGCTGGTCCTTGAGTTCGTTAATCTTATCCTGTGCACTCTGCTTAAGTTCATTAATCTTCATGCCGACAACCTTCTTCTGGTCGGCTGCCACATTACGGAACTCGCCCATCAACGCATTGATTTCACCCTTCTTACTAAGGTATTTCAGACGGAGTTGCTCCACATCATCAGCACTCTTAGCCGTGAGTGCGCTCACTTCCTTGAGAAGTTCTTCTATCTTGTCTAATAACATAGTTCTTGATTATTTTCCTGCAAAGGTACAATTTATAATCGTAACGGAGAAATTACCCTAATATAAATTTATAAAAAAATCCTATCTTATTAGAAATAAATATTGTACATTTGCAGGAAATTTGAGATGAATAAAAAGAGTATGAAAAAAAGCTTTTTTTACTTATTGTGTGTGTTTGTGTAGCTATGGTAGCTGTTACTACAGGTTGCACAAGCAAGAAAGTTGATGGCGATGACAGTACAACTACTGATTCTACAGCAGCAGAAGACACTGACACTGTAGATAGCGTTGACTCTGCCACGGAGGTGATTGCTGCTACTCCTATGCCAAAGGCAGCAGACCAATTGTTTGATGACTTCTTCTTCAACTTTATTGCTAATAAGAAGTTGCAGATGAATCGTATTAAGTTCCCACTGCCTGTAGTCAATGGTACAAAGACTACGGAGCTGACTCGTGGAAACTGGAAGATGGATTATTTCTTCCGCAAACAGGGCTATTACACGCTTATCTTTGATAATGAGAAACAGATGAAGTTCTCTAAGTCTACCGACTTGGATAGTGTCATCGTTGAGAAAATACATTTAAAGAGAGGTACGATAGAGCAATATTGGTTCGATCATCAGGATGGTAGCTGGAAGTTGAATCAGATTCGTAACATCACATTTAAGGATAGTTATAACGCATCTTTCTATACCTTCCTGTCACACTTCTTCGCAAATGGTGGTAAAGGGGCTGTGAAGAGTTCATTAGCTTATTTAGGCCCAGACCCTAATGGCGAGGAGACAAACGTGGTCAACACCACTATCCCCGCTGAAGAATGGTCATCATTCCTGCCAGAGCTACCAAGCGAGATGATTTATAACATCCTTTATGGTCAGAAGTATTCAGACACAGATCGCAGGATTGTTACCTTCCGTGGGTTGTCTAATGGCGCTGAAACGCAGCTCATCTTTAAGCAAAATGGTAAGAGCTGGCGCTTAGAGAAGGTTGTAGCTTATTAACGAACAGACCCCTGCCTACTTTGGTAGTGGGTCTTTCTTTATTAAGAAACACTTGTTATTCATGTTATTGTTATGGATTATCTGATTCATAAAGAATAACACCTTTCTATAAATAGGAACAAAGGGAAACGCAAAAACAATATCAGAAACATGAAAATAGAACATAACTATAGTCTACTAAAGCATAATACCTTCGGCATTGACGCAAAATGTCAGCGTTTTGTTGAATACGAATCAGTAGAGGAAGCACAGGAACTTGTGCGCTCGTTGACAGATGAAGACTATCCATTGCTAATTCTCGGTGGGGGTAGTAACCTTCTACTCACTGGTGATTTCAAGGGAACCGTACTCCACTCTGGCATCTCCTTTATCGAGCAAATCGACGAAGAACGTGTACGTTGCGGCTCTGCTTACGTATGGGATGACTTTGTAGACTATTGTGTTTCTCACGATCTCTATGGTGCAGAAAACCTTTCTATCATACCGGGAGAGTGCGGTGCGAGTGCTGTACAAAATATCGGAGCCTATGGTGTGGAAGCTAAAGACCTGATTGATGAGGTTGAAGCGGTGGAGATTGCCACTGGTGAAGTGCATCATTTCAAGAATGCTGATTGCGAATACAGCTATCGACAGAGTAAGTTTAAGCATGAATGGCGCAATAAGTATCTTATCACATCGGTGACCTATCGTCTTTCTAAGACTTATCAACCTAAACTCGATTATGGTAATATTCGTGCAGCATTGGCTGAACAAGGTATAGAAAATCCTACCGTAACAGAACTTCGTCAGACGATTACTGACATCCGTAATGCGAAACTTCCTGACCCAAAGAAGATTGGTAATGCGGGTAGTTTCTTTATGAATCCTATCGTTCCAAAAGCTAAATACGAGGAGTTGGCAGCGCAATATGAACGGATGCCCCACTATACTATTGATGCTGACCATGAGAAGATTCCAGCTGGTTGGATGATTGAACAATGCGGTTGGAAGGGTAAGGCATTAGGTCCTGCAGGCGTTTACGACAAGCAGGCTTTAGTATTGGTGAACCTTGGTGGTGCAACAGGTGCTGACGTAGTCAGACTCTACCAGACAATTCAGCATGATGTGAAGGAGAAGTTTGGAATTGAGATACATCCAGAGGTGAATACTTTTTCCAAATTAAAGCCTCCCCAAACTAAAGCCTCCCCAGCCCCTCCGAAAGGAGAAAGCCTCCCCAACCCCTCCGAAGGGAGGGAGTGCTAAACAAACGTAGCTACTTCTTTAGGTTGTGGTATGGTTTAATATTAAGACTTATCCTAACAACTGCAACATCCAACCATAAACACTCGTTATAAATAAGCTTTTAATTAAGAAATGCTTATAAAGCATCAAACCAACTTTTAAGAACATTCCCTTTGAAGCAAGAAAAACTCATAAACAACGAGCATTCCGTTAGGTACTCCCCTCCTTTGGAGGGGTTGGGGGAGGTCTTCACCTTCCTCGGTACTGGCACCTCCAATGGCGTCCCTGTACTTGGCTGTTGCTGCGATGTTTGTAAGAGTAAGGACCCACGCGACAACCGATTGCGCACCTCTGCTTTATTGGAAACGGCAAAGACACGTATTGTCATTGACAGCGGTCCTGACTTTCGCCAACAGATGTTGCCACAACCTTTCCGTAAGATTGATGGCTTATTGATTACGCATATCCACTATGATCATGTAGGAGGGATTGACGACGTGCGCCCTTATTGCGCCTTGGGGGATATAGAAGTGTATGCCAACGAAAACACTTGCAATGGTTTACGCCATAACTTCCCTTATTGTTTCACAGACAATCCCTATCCAGGAGTTCCCAAACTGAACCTTCATAGTATTCAACCACATGTAAAGTTTATGATTGGTGATATCGAAGTGATGCCTATCTCTGTGATGCATGGCGGACTACCCATCCTTGGTTATCGCTTTGGGAAACTCGCTTATATAACAGATATGAAAACTATTAAGGATGAGGAACTCCCTTATCTTGAAGGTGTTGAGACACTGGTTGTAAATGCTTTGCGCTGGGAACGTGAGCACCACTCCCATCAGTTGATATCTGAAGCCATTGATTTCAGCCGAAAGATAGGAGCAAAACGCACTTATTTAACCCATCTCACCCATAAGATTGGCTTACATGAAGAGGCACAAAAACTCCTTCCAAATGATGTTTTCTTTGCCTACGATGGTTTGAAGATTCACGTTTAATCTTAGCCGTATTAATGAACATATAACTACAAAACAAGTTTGTTTTTAGTTTCCTGTCACTTTTAACATTTAAGGTTATATCATTGTATGATAGCCTGTTAAGCATCTAAAAAGAGTGACAACAGTGACAGGAAAAGTAAACTTTAATATCTTTTTCTCTCCCCTTACCCAAAACCCAAACCAGTAATTAGTGTACCCCTGAGTAAGATATACCCAAAAACAAAGAAATTTATTGACAAAACATTCGAAGAAAAGGTAGAAAAATGGGGTAAACATGAGATATTTTAACACCTATGTAAGTTGCTTGTTTTCAAACAGTTGTAAAGAAGCAATCCAAAAGGTGCTTAATAAGGGTTCAAAAGGGCGTTACTTGAACCTCAAAAGGGCATCTTTTGCAAGCTAAAAGGGCGTTAATTGCAAGCCTTTTGATGGTCTTTAAAAAATCAATATGTGAAAAATTCGGACAAAAAGGATTCTTCAGAAGTTTGGATTGACAAGCTCTGCCTTTTGTGTTTAGGATATTCGAAATATCCCATAGCGCAAATCTATGTTTCTTGATGCAAACTTAGAGTTGCACTGTGTGCCTTATTATAACAGCTTTTTACCACTCCATATTTCAAAGAAGCAGAATTATACATATTGTGGGGGCATGAGATTTGGGTTGAAGGACATAAAAACAGCGTTTTTCATTAGCATTTTTCAGATTTTATGAGTAACTTTGCCATGTGGCAGTGTATACCTGTTCGAACAATAGGGAAGTACACTTTTCAACACAAAAATAAGCAATAATAGAAATTACTGAATGAAAGAATTTATCATATCTGACGTCAAGGCGGAAACTGCCATCCTTGTGGGGCTTATTACAAAGGACCAGAACGAGGACAAGACGAAGGAATATCTTGACGAATTAGAGTTCCTCGCTGACACTGCTGGTGCTATCACTGTGAAGCGATTCACACAGAGGGTGACAGGTCCAAGCTCTGTTACATACGTCGGCAAGGGTAAACTTGAAGAGATAAGAGATTACATCAAGATGAAAGAAGACGAGGAGGAGCCTATCGGTATGGTCATCTTCGACGACGAATTGTCGGCAAAGCAGATGCGCAATATCGAACAGGAACTCGGTGTGAAGATATTAGATCGTACCTCTCTCATCCTCGATATCTTTGCTATGCGTGCCCAGACAGCCAACGCAAAGACACAGGTAGAGCTGGCACAGTACCGCTATATGCTCCCACGTCTGCAACGTCTGTGGACTCACTTGGAGCGTCAGGGTGGTGGTTCAGGCTCTGGTGGCGGTAAAGGTTCGGTAGGTCTGCGTGGTCCAGGTGAGACCCAGTTGGAGATGGACCGCCGTATCATATTGCAGCGTATGACCCTTTTGAAGCAAAGACTTGCTGAGATTGACAAGCAGAAGGTAACACAGCGTAAGAACCGTGGGCGTATGATTCGTGTTGCCTTGGTGGGTTACACGAACGTGGGTAAGTCAACCACCATGAACCTCTTGGCTAAGAGCGAGGTATTTGCAGAGAACAAACTCTTCGCAACACTCGACACAACGGTGCGTAAGGTCGTTGTAGACAATCTTCCTTTCCTGTTAGCTGACACCGTTGGATTTATCCGTAAGTTGCCAACCGACTTGGTTGATTCGTTTAAGTCAACACTCGATGAGGTGCGCGAAGCTGACCTTCTCTTGCACGTTGTGGACATCTCACATCCTGACTTTGAGGAACAAATACAGGTAGTCAACCAGACTTTGTCTGAACTTGGTTGTGCTGACAAGCCTTCGATGATTATCTTCAACAAGATTGACAACTATCATTGGGTGGAGAAAGAGGAAGACGACCTCACACCAGCAACCAAAGAGAATATTACATTGGACGAACTGAAGAAGACATGGATGGCTAAGGAGCATGACAACTGTCTATTCATTTCAGCCAAGGAAAAGGAAAATATCGACGAGTTCAGAGAGGTGCTTTACAAGAAAGTACGCGAACTCCACGTGCAGAAGTATCCTTACAATGACTTCCTTTACAATATCGAAGAGGAATAAAGACTATTGGGCATATTTGCCTTATTGGGATTATTTGCCCAATTAGGCTAATGGGGCTAATAAGCCTAATAAACCCAATAAGCCTAATAAGGCTAATAACAACAACTAAAAGAAAAGTTTATGCAATATCGTTCCCTTACCTTTGAAGAGATTGAGATACTCGAGAGCAATAGCTGCTGGGCAGAAGATTGGAGTCGAGTAGAGGTTGCGGAGGACGGATTTCAAGCGAAATTCTTCCATCGTGTCATGTTCTATGGTGACGTACAGTTGGGAAGTGTCCAGAAAGAAGTTGAGATAACAAAGGGCTTCGTAAAGCATTCTGGTATCAATGATGCGACCCTACGTAATGTGACCGTTGGTAACGACTGCCTTATTGAGAAGGTGGGGAATTATATTAATAACTATACCATCGGTGACGACTGCCTCATCTCTAACATCTCTGTCATGGAGACTACGGAAGGAGCTACATACGGGGAAGGTAATCTCATCTCGGTATTGAACGAAGTGGGCGACGGCAATGTAATCTTCTTCCACGACCTCAATAGCCAGTTTGCAGCCTTTATGGTGAAGCATTTCAACGACAAAGACCTCAAGAATGCTATCCGAAGATTAGTGAAAGAGGAGATTGCTCGTACCAATCCTGAACGTGGAACGATTGGCAACAATGTGAAGATTGTCAACACAAGAGAGATTACCAACACGGTTATTCAGGACGATTGCGAGATTTCTGGTGCAAGTCGTTTGAGCGATTGTACCATTCTCAGCTCTGAATATGCCAGTGTTTACATCGGTACAGGTGTCATCTGTGAGAACTCTATCATATCAGATGGGTCAAGTATCGTGAACAGTGTGAAGATGCAAGACTGCTTCGTGGGTGAAGCTTGTCAGATAAGCAATGGCTTCACAGCCTCACAGAGTGTCTTCTTTGCCAATTCCTTTATGTCAAACGGTGAGGCGTGCGCTGCTTTCTGTGGTCCGTTCTGTGCCTCACATCATAAGAGTTCACTGCTCATTGGTGGTATGTTCTCTTTCTATAACGCAGGTTCTGGCACCAACTTCTCTAACCATGCCTATAAGATGGGACCAATGCACTGGGGTATCTTGGAGCGTGGTACGAAGACGGCAAGTGGTAGTTATCTGCTCATGCCAGCAACAATCGGTACGTTCTCCGTATGTTTCGGTAAGCTGATGCACCACCCTAACACGACTGCCCTACCCTTCTCTTACCTCATTGCAGAGGCTGATAAGATGTATCTTGTACCGGGTCGTAACATCACAACGGTTGGTCTTTATCGTGATATACGCAAGTGGCCAAAGCGTGATATGCGTCCACAGCAGACGCAGAAGAGTATTGTTAACTTCGACTGGCTATCACCTTACTCTGTTGGAGAGATTCTGCAAGGTAAGAAGATACTTGAGAATCTGCGACAGGCAAGTGGTGACAATGTTTCATCTTATAACTATCATGAATACGTTATCAATGCTACCAGCCTGCGAAAAGGTATCAAATATTATGACATTGCACTGCGCATCTATATGGGTGCCGTACTGAAACGTGCACACAAATGGGGTTTCTTTGGTAAGCCACAGACCGAAGTAGGACTCGGACGATGGGACGACCTCTCTGGTCTCCTGCTCCCTGTATCAGAAGAGCGACGCCTCATTGAGGATATCAAGAGCGGTAGTCTTGAAACGATAGAAGAGGTGGTTAACCGCTTCCGAGAGATTAACGAGAACTATCGTATCTATCAATGGGCATGGACCTATCGTATGATTTAGAATACTACGGCATTAATGAGATTTCTCCCGAGGACGATGCACGCATCAAACAGGATTATATCGAGGCACGGCGTGCATGGATTGTAGAGATTAAAAAGGATGCCGAGAAGGAGTTTGAGATGGGCGATGTAGACAGAGAGGTCTTTGAATCGTTCGTTAATAGCCTTGATCATGAGGTTGATTTTGAGAATTAATCATTACATTCTCTACCCAATTATAACAATAAACAAATACTGATTGTATGAAAAAACATTTCCTTAACAGTACCCTCATGCAGGGGTTAAGCTTAGGACTATTGTTCCTATTTGCATCTGTGACGGCTTATGCGCAGCGTTACAGCTATGAGAGCATACCGAATGACCCGATGCAGACACGTATCTACACACTGAAAAACGGTCTGAAAATCTATCTTTCTGTCAACAAAGAGAAGCCACGTGTACAGACTTATATCGCTGTGCGCACGGGTTCTCGCAATGACCCAAAGGAGACAACAGGACTTGCACACTACTTAGAGCACCTTATGTTTAAGGGTACAACCCACTTTGGTTCATCTAATGTGGAGGCTGAACGCCCTTACCTCGACTCTATTGAGGCTCGTTTCGAGCAGTATCGCCACATCACTGACCCAGCTGCTCGCAGCAGTGGTACCACCAGATTGACTCAATCTCACAGCTCGCAGCTCGTTACAACATTCCAAACGAGTACGACAAGATGATGACTGCCATTGGTAGTGAGGGTACAAACGCTTATACTTCTAATGATGTAACTTGCTATGTAGAGAATATTCCATCTAATGAAATTGACACTTGGGCAAGAGTTCAGGGTGATCGTTTCCAGAATATGGTTATCCGTGGTTTCCATACAGAGTTGGAGGCGGTGTATGAGGAGTATAACATCGGTCTTTCAAGCGACTGGCGTAAAGTCTATGCAGCCCTCTTTGCAAAGCTCTTCCCTACTCACCCATACGGTACACAGACCACTATCGGACTTGGTGAGCACCTGAAGAACCCTTCAATCACCAACATCAAGAACTATTTTAACAAATACTACGTACCAAACAACATCGCTATCTGTCTTTCAGGCGACCTCGACCCAGACAAGACAGTAGCTTCGATTGAGAAGTATTTTGGCAATTGGAAGCCAAGCGCCCACATCGACGTACCACAGTTCCCAGCTCAACCAGCCCTCACAGCACCCGTTGATACGACTGTTGTTGGTAAGGAAGCTCCTATGCTCTTCATGGGTTGGCGTGCAGACGCAAGTAACTCTTTGCAGTTAGATACATTAGAAGTTATAGCACAACTCTTGTCTAACGGACAAGCAGGACTCTTTTGACCTCGACCTCAGCCAGAAGCTGAAGGTACAGGAGGTTAGCGCAGGTATCGCAGATATGGACGAATATTCGGTATTCTATGTCTATGGACAGCCAAAGAGTGGACAGACTTTGCAGGAGGTGCGCAGCCTTGCTTTGTCTGAAATTGAGAAACTCAAGAAGGGTAACTTCTCTGATGATCTCTTGCCATCTATCGTTAACAACTACAAGCGTTACTATTACACGCAGTTAGATAACAACCAGTTCCGTGCAAAGCAGTATGTGGATGCCTTCATCAACCACAAAGACTGGAAGCAGGAGGTGGATAAACTCAATCGTATTTCAAAGTTAACAAAGGCTGAGATAGTAAAGTTTGCTAATCAATTCTTCCGTAACGACTTCGCTTGTGTCTACAAAGAGCAAGGTAACGACACTACTATTAAGAAGGTTGAGAAGCCTACTATCACTCCAATCCCAACCAACAACGACAAGCAGAGTGACTTCCTCAAGGAGATTGTAAACACCAAGACAACTCCTATCCAGCCACAGTTTGTTAACTACAAGCGCGACCTTACCAAGGCAACAACACAGAAGGGTCTTCCTGTTCTCTATAAGCAGGACAAAACAAACGACCTCTTTACACTTTGCTTCGTAGTTCCTTACGGTGACGAACATAACCCAATGCTCAGCTATGCAGCTGGTTATCTTGATTACTTAGGTACTAATAAGCTCAGCAATGAGCAGATTAAGCAGCAGTTCTATAAGTTAGCTTGCGACTATAGCCTCTCTGAAAGAAACGAAGTTTCATACATTACGTTAAGTGGTCTCAACTCTAACCTGCCTCAGGCACTTGCTCTGTTGAACAATTTACTCAACAATGCAAAGGTTGACAAGGAGGCATACGACCTATATGTAGAGCAGATTCTAAAGTCACGCAGCGATAACAAAGCCAACCAGAAGGCTAACTTCGCTGCCCTCAGAGACTATGCTACCTACGGAAAGTACAACCCTACTCGCAACATTCCAAGCGAACAGGTCTTGAAATCAAAGAATCCACAGGAACTCCTTAACCTGCTGAAGAACCTGAAGAACTATAAGATGACAGTGCTTTACTACGGTCCTTCAAGCCTGAAAGAGGTTGACCAGCTTGTCAGCAAGACTATCCAGACACCAAAGAAGTTCGCTGCAGTACCTACTATCAAGCGTTATACTGAGGAGACAACACCAAAGAACGAAGTCCTCATTGCACCTTACGATGCAAAGAATATCTACATGGTTCAGCTCCACAATCAGAACCAGAAGTGGTCTGCCGACCGTGCTCCTATCATCGCCCTCTTCAATGAATACTTCGGAGGTGGTATGAATGCCATCGTCTTCCAAGAGTTACGTGAGGCACGTGGTTTGGCTTATTCAGCTTCAGCTGTCTATGCATCTCCTTATCGTTTAGGAGGTAATGAGAGTTTCTACACCTACATCATCACACAGAACGATAAGATGATGGACTGTGTAACAGAGTTCAACAAGCTTCTCAACAACGTACCTGTACGCCAGAGTGGCTTTGACCTTGCAAAGCAAAGCTTGATGAAGAGCCTTGCTTCACAGCGCACAACAAAGTACTCTATCCTCACCTCTTATCTTGCAGCACAGCGTTTAGGCATCGACTATTCATTGAGTGAAAAGATTTACAATGCTCTTCCAAGTCTGCAACTGCAGGATGTTATCAACTTCGAGAAGGAGTACATTGCCAACAAGCCATTCAAATATATCATCCTCGGCAACGAGAAAGAGCTTGACCTCAAGGCTTTGGAGAAGATCGCACCTATCAAGAGAGTGACAACAGAAGAAATCTTCGGCTATTAATAAACAGTAAGAAAAGAATACAAAAACATATTATAAACAAATAGAAAAAACCCTGTCTGCCCTACCGATTAAGGGCAGACAGGTAAACAAAACATTATGGCAGAATTCAAGTATGCACCAATGTTCCAATTGGGCAAAGATGACACCGAGTATCGTCTGGTATCAAAGGAAGGTATCAGCGTTGGTGAGTTTGAAGGTAAAGAGATTCTGAAGGTAAGCAAAGAAGCACTTACTTTATTAGCACAGGAGGCTTTCCACGATTGTGAGTTCATGCTCCGTCGTGCACACAACGAGCAAGTTGCAAAGATTCTGACCGACCCAGAGGCATCAGAAAACGACAAGTACGTGGCACTCCAGTTCCTCCGCAATGCTGAGACAGCTGTGAAGGGTGTACTGCCTTTCTGCCAAGACACGGGTACTGCTATCATTCACGGTGAGAAGGGTCAGCAGGTATGGACTGGCTTTGAGGACGAGGAGGCACTCTCTCGTGGTGTCTTCAACACCTTTACGGAGGAGAATCTCCGCTACTCACAGAACGCTCCGCTCAATATGTACGATGAGGTGAATACCAAGTGTAACCTCCCTGCACAGATTGACATCGAGGCTGTTGAGGGCGCAGAATATCGTTTCGTAATGGTAGCAAAGGGTGGTGGCTCTGCTAATAAGACCTACTTCTACCCAATGACCAAAGCTACTATACAGAATGAGGGTACGCTCATTCCTTTCCTCGTTGAGAAAATGAAGAGCCTCGGTACTGCTGCTTGTCCTCCTTATCACATCTGTTTCGTGATTGGTGGTACTTCTGCAGAGAAGAACCTCCTCACCGTTAAACTCGGAAGTATCAAGTATTACGACAATCTTCCTACTACTGGCGACGAGACAGGACGTGCTTTCCGCGACATCGACCTCGAGGAGAAGATTCTCAAAGAGGCTTACAAGATTGGTCTCGGTGCACAGTTTGGTGGTAAGTATCTTGCTCACGACATCCGCATCATCCGTCTGCCACGTCACGGTGCAAGCTGCCCTATCGGTATGGGAGTTAGCTGTTCTGCTGACCGTAACATCAAAGCGAAGATCAATAAGGACGGTATTTGGTTGGAGAAGATGGACACCAACCCAAGCGAGTTGATTCCAGAGGAATATCGTAAGCCAGGAGAAGGTGCGAAGGGCATAGAAATCGACCTCGACAAGGGTATGGATGCTGTTCGTGCTGAACTGACAAAGTATCCTGTTTCAACACGTGTTAACCTCAAGGGTACTATCATCGTGGCACGTGACATTGCTCACGCTAAGCTCAAGGCTCGTTTGGATGCTGGTGAGGAATTGCCTGATTACATCAAGAATTACCCTGTCCTCTATGCAGGACCAGCCAAGACACCAGAGGGCTACCCATGTGGTTCAATGGGACCTACCACTGCCAACCGTATGGACCCATACGTTGATGAGTTCCAGGAGCATGGTGGTTCACTCGTGATGATTGCTAAGGGTAACCGTACACAGGCTGTGACAGATGCCTGCCAGAAGCATGGTGGTTTCTACCTCGGTACTATCGGTGGTGTGGCTGCCGTTCTCTCACAGAGCAGCATCAAGAGTATTGAGTGCGTAGAGTATCCAGAACTCGGTATGGAAGCTGTTTGGAAGATTACCGTTGAGGACTTCCCTGCCTTCATCCTCGTTGACGATAAGGGTCATGACTTCTTCAAAGAGCTAGCCTTGGACGGGCTGCAGCTGCGAGAAGTAACCTACCCCAGCACATAAATCAGCTATACCAACGATGCTATCAAGCGCAAATCGCAGGAAAGGATATCCCTTTTCCTAACGAAACATTGGTATAGCCTCATCTTACAAAGCGGTATAAGACGAACTTTTACAACGTCTTTATACCGCTTTTTTCGTTTGCTTTTTTATTAAAAGGTGGCTCTTCAGGATTTTGGAGTGATAAGGTTTGCCACTTGTGCTTAGAGTTTGAAGTAATGTCACACGGAGGCACGGAGAGGACGGAGGATTATTAAACCCAAGCAATGAAAGTCACGGAGGCACCGTCGGTGCATAGAGCGACGGAGCTTGTTTGCCATTTCTATTAGTAATTTATATACAAAGCGTTTACCCCAAAATCGTTATCAAGAATCTGTACGCTACACCTCCGTCGCTCTTTGTGCCGTCGGCACCTCCGTGACATTGCGTTTACCTCCGTCCCCTCCGTGACTCCGTGTGCCTATTATATAAGACTTTTAGTTGAGCACTCCATATTTCGGAAGAACTAAAAAAGCATCGTTAACTGCGAAAAATATTGACACAAAAACCTTATAAAACTCCCTAAAAAAGCCCCAAAAAGCCTCTTTTCGATACCTTTGTAACTAACAGAGAACCAAACACTTGCAAAACACGAAAGTAAAAGGTGCTTTCTTGGACTTCAAAAGGGCGTTAGTTAGACCTCAAAAGGGCACCTTTTACAAGCCAATTAGGCGTCTTTAAGAAGCCAAAAGAGCATCTTTTAAAAAGCGTGTTGTGAATTTATTTTACATTAATCACAAGAACTACAATTCCTATAACTCAGTTCTAATAAAACTTTGCAATATATTTATTCAAATAGTTGCGCCGTATTGAATATTATTATATATTTGCGATAACTTAGGTAAAATCGTAAGATAGAATGCTGTAAGTAATGCAGAATATCATATAAAGATAACTTTAAACCAGAATAAAATATGATAGACACCATTATAATACTACTGATGAGCTTACCGCTGATTGTTCTCGGAAGCACTATTGGACCAGATTCTGCTATCAATTTTGGGTCAAGAATACCGAAAGCGAAACTTAAAAGCGAGGAAGGGCTTAAACGATTGAGAAGAATAAAGATAGCACTAATATTGGCAGGTAGCATCATCCTTGTCGGTGGTTTCGCTTGTCTTACCTTTCATTGGAAAGATTATCAACTTGTCGTTATACTCATCCCTGAGATAGTAGCTATCATTTACATGTTGTTACAGCTGTACAAGATAGAGAGGAGGGGGAAGGGTTTGCTCGTGCTCATGCTCTCTATCATTGTGATATTAGGTATGATTCCCCTCATTGCAGCCCTTCCAATCACTGGGAACGACAACAACACAGTGATTAGAAATGACACGTTGTTTATTGAAGGGTTATACGCTAAGGAAATACCGATAGCAAGTATTACACAAGTAGACAGCAACGCAACGGTGCCAGACATAGAGATGAGAACAAACGGAATGTCACTTGGCGAAATTAATGTGGGTCATTTCAAGACCGAAGAAGGGCAGGATGTGCTATTATACTTACATTCAGACGATACGAATGTGACGCATATCAAGACAAAAAACAACGAAGACATCTACATTAACTTCAAAGATTCAACCCTGTCGGTTGACTTCCCTAATCAGCTGAAAGCCTCATTTCGTCGACCAGCCAAAGGCAAGTAATGCCGTTACCTAAAATTGTCTGATGAGAAAGTATTCAGCGATTTAGAGCCTCTAACAGTAGGGGTTCTATCAGCTTTCACAGCCATATTGGTTTGTGAAAGTTGTCCTTGTACAATCATAATAAAGTGTAAATGCGTTAAACCTCTTATTTCCTGCATCTATTACAGTGTTTTTTAGTATCTTTGCAGAATAAATCCGTGCCAATAGGTAATGGACATAAGTATCAATTGACAATAATAAATCATACAGAGATAATCATGTTAATAGACTACAAGAAGGTAAACATATATCAAGATGAACGCTTAATTCTGAAAGATGTTGACTTTCAGGCAGAAACAGGAGAGTTTATCTATCTCATCGGTCGTGTTGGTTCGGGCAAGAGTTCGCTATTGAAAACCATCTATGGCGAATTGGATATTGACAGCGAAGATGCTGAGAAGGCTGTTGTTCTCGACGAGAGTATGCCTAACATTAAGCGTAGTCGTATCCCTGCACTCCGCAAACAGATGGGTATTATCTTCCAAGATTTCCAACTCTTGCATGACCGCTCTGTAGCAAAGAACCTCAAGTTTGTCTTGCAGGCAACAGGTTGGACCAGCAAACAGAAGATTGAACGACGCATTGAAGAAGTGTTGGCACAGGTGGGTATGACCGACAAGAAGAATAAGATGCCAAGTGAACTCTCTGGTGGTGAACAGCAGCGTATTGCCATTGCACGCGCCTTGCTGAACACTCCTAAGATTATTATTGCCGATGAGCCTACGGGTAATCTTGACCCAGAGACGGCTGCGAACATCGTTAGCATTCTCAAAGACTCATGCCAAGCAGGCACAACGGTTATCATGTCTACCCATAACATCAACCTCATTGACCAGTTCCCCGGTAAGGTTTATCGTTGTCATGAGGGCGAACTTCACCAACTCACCGACAAGAAAGAAGTTTGCGAATTAGCAGAAGAGACGGCTCCAGTAGAGACGATTGACGAGCCAGAACAAAACGATTAAGCGCATAGAACTCAGCATAAATCCACATTTAGAAAGATTGAAGATGATGAAAGTAATGAAATTTGGAGGTACATCCGTTGGTTCACCAGAACGTATGAAGGGTGTAGCGTCCTTGATAACAAAGTCAGGAGAACCTACATTTATCGTGCTCTCCGCAATGAGTGGAACGACAAACACACTGATAGAAATATCTGATTACCTCTATCGCAAGAATCCAGAGGGAGCAAACGAACTTATCAACAACCTCGAACAGAAATATCTTGAGCACGTTGAGGAACTTTACTCTACTGAGGAATACAAGCAGAAGACACGCCAGTTCTTGACAGAAGAGTTCAACTACTTGCGCACCTTCACAAAGGATTTGTTCACTTCGTTTGAGGAAAAGAGCATCGTTGCACAGGGTGAGGTACTCTCAACCAACATGGTTGTAAACTATCTGCAGGAGCAAGGAATCAAAGCAACATTACTTTCAGCACTCGACTTCATGCGCACCGACAAGAATGCAGAGCCTGACGGACAGTATATCAAAGAGCATCTGACAGCGATTATGGATGAGAATCAGGGCTATCAGATCTATATCACACAGGGCTTCATCTGCCGTAATGCCTATGGTGAGGTAGACAACTTGCAGCGTGGTGGTTCTGACTATACCGCTTCACTTGTGGGTGCTGCTATCAACGCAGAGGAGATTCAGATATGGACAGATATCGACGGAATGCACAACAACGACCCACGTGTCGTTGAGAAGACCGAGGCGGTACGCCAGCTGAACTTTGAAGAGGCATCCGAGTTGGCTTACTTCGGCGCAAAGATTCTCCACCCTACTTGCGTTCAACCAGCGAAGTACGCAGGTATTCCTGTTCGTCTAAAGAACACGATGGACCCAGATGCAGAGGGTACAATCATCGACAACACATTGGTGAGAAGAAAGATTAGGCAGTTGCAGCCAAAGACAATATCACGGCTATCAAGATTAAGTCAAGTCGTATGTTGGGTGCTTCGGGCTTCTTGCGCAAGGTATTTGAAATCTTCGAGAGCTATCAAACTTCTATCGACATGATTACTACCAGTGAGGTGGGTGTGTCAATGACCATCGAGAACAATAGCCATTTGGCTGAGATTGTTGATGAGTTGAAAAAGTATGGCACCGTAACCGTTGACACAGAAATGTGTATTGTCTGCGTTGTTGGCGACCTTGATTGGAGTAATGTTGGCTTTGAGACATTGGCAACTGACGCAATGAAGGACATCCCTGTACGTATGATTAGCTATGGCGGAAGCAACTTTAATATTTCTTTCTTGATTCGCGAGGAGGATAAGAAGCGTGCCTTACAGTCATTGTCAACCGTCCTCTTTAACTAAAGAAAGAACTGATAAATTAACAATAAGTATTTATCGTAGGCACAAACGCCCTCGCCTGGTCATCACTGGGAGCAGACAATTGGACATGCGAGGGCGTAGATTTCCCTCTACAACTCAGATAAACACCACTTCAGGAGACAAAACACATGGTACAGAAATTCCCTATAGATAAGTTCAAGAAGATTGAAACTCCGTTTATTATTATGACTGTAATCTCTTGAGAGAGACACTACAGGCGATTAATAAAGAGTTGAAAAAGTATGAAAACTTCATCGTCCACTATGCTATTAAAGCCAATGCGAACGCAAAGGTGCTGAATATTATCCAGCAGACAGGTATGGGAGCTGACTGTGTGAGTGGTGGTGAGATACAGCGTTGCTTAGACTGTGGCTTCCCAGCAGACAAGATTGTCTATGCAGGTGTGGGTAAGTCAGACTGGGAAATCAACCTCGGATTAGACCATGACATCTTCTGCTTCAACGTAGAGAGTGTGGCAGAGTTAGAGGTTATCAATGAGTTGGCAGCGAAAGGGTAAGACGGCAAACGTATGTTTCCGTATCAACCCTGACGTGGGAGCACATACACACGAGAAGATTACCACCGGATTAGCTGAGAATAAGTTTGGTATTGCCATGCAAGATATGCTACCTACCATCCTTGAAGCAAGCAGGATGCCGAACATTCACTTTATCGGTTTGCACTTCCACATCGGTTCACAGCTGCTCGAAATGACTGATTTCCGTCACCTCTGCAGCCGTATCAACGAGATACAAGACAGTTTAGAGCAGGAGAATATAAAGATTAAGAATATCAATGTTGGTGGTGGATTGGGTATCGATTATGACAATCCTGACGACCATCCAATCCCTGACTTCAAGTCTTATTTCTATACCTTCGCACGCTATCTGAAACTAAGAGAAGGACAGAAGCTCCACTTTGAGTTAGGTCGTGCAGTAGTAGGACAGATGGGAAGTCTCATCACTCGCACCCTTTATGTGAAACAAGGAATGGCGAAACAGTTTGCGATTGTCGATGCAGGAATGACCGACTTGATTCGTCCTGCTCTCTATCAGGCAAGCCATAAGATAGAAAATCTGTCGAGCGATGGTGCTTTACACGCTTATGATGTGGTAGGACCGATTTGCGAATCGAGTGATGTCTTTGCAAAAGGAATCGAACTTAACACCGTTCATCGAGGCGACTTGATTGCGATGCGTTCTGCTGGAGCATACGGAGAAATCATGGCTTCGCAATATAACTGTAGGAAACTGCCTGTAGGCTATACCTCAGACGAACTATAATCCATAACGAAACGAATAAATGTTCACTTTTGATAATACGACCATCATCATCTCAGTAGTGTTACTTTTAGTAGCATTGCTGACTTCTTTTCTCAATCCTTTCTTCCGAAAAGTAAGGATTGCAGAGTATGGTCTGCCAACTTCCACAGCCGAAAGTGAAGAAATAAGTAATGAAGATGAGCCTGTAGCGGAGGAGAAGGAAGCAATAACGGAGCTAAGTGTCACTGAAGAGCAACTCCCTACTTACCCTCCTATCACGATTATCTTCACGCCCCATGACAATGCACAGGAGCTTGCAAAGAACCTCCCACTCTATCTGAATCAGGACTATCCAGCAGACTTTCAGGTGATTGTTGTGGCGCCACAGAATGATCATGAGACGAGTGATGTATTGAAACGCTTTGCATCTAACTCACATCTATACACCACCTTCATCCCTGAATCATCACGTTATATGAGCAAGAAGAAGCTTGCTATTACGCTTGGAGTGAAGGCAGCGAAGTACGATTGGGTGATAATGGCAGACATCTGTTGCTATCCAACGGGTGATAATTGGCTGCAAGCTATAGCGCGAAACTGTAAGGAAGGGAAAGATCTCGTGGTTGGTTACACTCGTTATGAGGACGAGACGCCTGCGTATCGACACTTCGAAAGACATTATTTGGCACGCTATTTTATGCGTGAATATCAGCATAATAAGTCCTATGCGTGTCCGTTTAATGCTTTAGCTTTCCGCAAAAGTCGTTTCTTAAGTGGGGAAGGATTCCGCGGAAACCTCAAATATATACGTGGAGAATACGACTTCATGGTAAACAAATATGCAAGTGGTAACAACCTTGTGTTTGAAAATTCGTTTGAGGGAACACTCATAGAAGAGGCACCAACAGAGAAGGTTTGGCTCGGCAAACACCTTTTCTATATGGAGAATCGCCAACACTTGCAACGTACATCACAGCATCGTTTCCTCCCGTATGTCGACCAAACGGCACTACATGGTAATTACTTCTTGCAGTGTATTGCACTTGCAGTCTCTCTCCTATTGGGTATGTGGACCATTTCTGTTGCTGCAGGATTATCCCTAATCATCTCTATCATTCTGCGCTTAGTCATTGGAAAGAAAGTACTAAGACGTTTCGATATAGAGATTCCAGCATGGAAGATTATCCCATACGAGATTGCTATCGCATGGAAACACCTTGGTTATAAGTTGAAATACCATCGTGCAGACAAGTATGACTTCATATCTCACAAACTATAAATGCGCATCATCCATTACATAGACAACATAAAGGCAGGCAATCTGCTTTCTGATTACCTTCTACGACTCACCACAGCACAGAAAGAATATGCTGATGTCAAGACGGTTACACAACAAGGAGATTTCAAAAAGCTCCTTGCTGACTTCCAACCTGACATCGTTCATATTCATACCTGTTGGGAATATCAAGCTGCCACACACGCTAATTGGGCTGCTAAGAAGCAGTGTGCGGTAGTGTTCTCACCGCATTGGGAACTCAATGAGAGAGCAAGAACGACCGAACAGAAGTCTACTAAGAAGGTGAAGACACTACTCTATCAAGCGAAGATGGTGAGAAGAATGGATGCGCTCCTTGTGAGTAGCGAGCAAGAAAGGCAAGACATTCTAAAGTTAGGCTGGACGAAACGCATTGATATCGTACAAGACAGCGTTCTTAATAGTTCGTTGAGCGACGACGACATGGCGCTGCAAACGATTTCTTTCTATCGTAAAGTACTTGACACACGCTATCAATTCGCCATGACAGCAATGGAGAAAGATGCAATTCCAAGTCTGTTACACGTTGGCTTAGCACAAGAGACAACCCACAATCTCTTGCCCAGCGACCAACTTCTTAACCTCCGAAGTCTGAACCCAGAACAATGGCGAAGAATCTTCCTCTATGCTGATGACGAGGGAATAAGAGAGATTGTAGACAACTGTATCAGCCGTCTACAACTCAATGCGCCCACGATTGACACTGCTGCCATACAGCGATTCCCACTCTTATCACCAAAGGAAACAACCTCGGTTGACACAGATAAGCTGATAGGAAACCAGCCCATGACGCGACAGCGACTCAGTGACTACTCCAATGAGGAAGATGCTATCATCAAGAAGATAGCAACCATCATTGCAAACACACGACAGATAGAGCGAAAGAAGAAACTTTCCCTACGTCTGTTGGCTGATTTATACACAGTTATAAAGTATAATGACTATGACGAAGACCGACTTGCAGACGCGCTCCGCCACCTTCGTCTCTATCGCTATTCATGTCGTATGATACAGCTCCTTGCCGAGAAGGTGCTTCTTAAAGAGGGATTCATGCCTGTCCCTCCACGTGATGATAGGAAAACAAAGGGCATCAAAAGAAATAATTTCGTACAAAGACATTAACACATGACACAGAAGAAATACGATTTAAAAAAGGATGAACGCTACTTACGACTATTAGCAAAGTCGTTCCCAAATATTGCTGACGCTGCAACTGAGATTATCAACCTTGAGGCTATCGCACACCTACCAAAGGGTACTGAACACTTCCTTGCCGACATTCATGGCGAGTATCAAGCGTTCCAACACGTGCTTAAAAATGCCTCTGGTAACATTAAGAGAAAGGTTAATGAGCTCTTTGGTGAAAGACTAAGAAACATTGAAAAGCAAGAACTGTGTACTCTGATTTATTATCCAGAACAGAAACTCGAACTCGTTAAGAAAGAGGAAAAGGATATCAAAGACTGGTATCATATCACCATACACCGACTGATAGAGGTTTGTCGTGATGTGTCCAGCAAATATACACGCTCAAAGGTTCGGAAGTCTTTGCCGGATGATTTCTCTTATATTATCCAAGAATTACTGCACGAACATGCAGACGACAAAGACAAGACCGACTATGTGAGTGCTATCATCAAGACGATTATCTCTACTGGACGAGCTGATGACTTCATCATTGCGATTTGTGAGGTTATCCAACGTTTAGTCATCGACCAGCTGCATATCTTAGTGATGTGTACGATCGTGGACCGGGTGCCCACATCGTTATGGACACCTTGAAGAACTATCACAACTGGGATATCACATGGGGAAACCATGATATCTTGTGGATGGGTGCGTGTGCTGGTAACGATGCTTGTATCTGTAATGTCATTCGCATAGCCCTGCGTTATGCAAACATGGCTACTATTGAGGATGGATATGGCATCAACCTTATTCAGTTGGCTACCTTTGCAATGGACGTATATGGTGATGATCCATGTGAAGAGTTCATGCCAAAGATGTCGAAAGACAATCCACTCGACGAGCGTAGCAAGACGCTGACAGCGCAGATGCACAAGGCTATCAGTATCCTTCAGTTTAAGATTGAATCACAGATGATTAGTCGTCATCCGCTTTGGAAGATGGACGACCGTCGTTTGCTCAAAGCTATCGACTATAAGAAGGGCACGATTACCCTCGATGGTAAGGAATATAAGATGTGTTCATGCAACTTCCCAACCATCGACCCAAAGAATCCAGAACAGCTTACTGAGGCAGAACAAGCACTCATCGATCGTCTTCATCAGTCGTTTACAGGCAGTGAGAAGTTGCGCAGTCATATTCGTTCTCTGCTCCGTCATGGCTGTATGTATAACGTCTTCAACCATAATCTCCTTTATCATGCCTCTATCCCACTCACGAAAGAGGGCAAACTAAAAGAGGTTGAGATTGGTCCAGGTGTGAAGTTGAAGGGTAAGGAATTGCTTTATCAGACTGGTATGAAGATTCGCTCTGCCTTCCAGACAAACAATGAAATGCAGACAGAAGAAGAACGTCAAGATGCTATTGACTTCTTCCTCTTCCTATGGTGTGGACCTGATAGTCCACTCTTCGACAAGGCAAAGATGGCTACTTTCGAACGCTACTTCATTGAAGAAAAGGAAACTCATCATGAGGAGAAGGGCTACTACTTTGGTATGCGCGACAATGAGGAGATTGCCGATATGATTTTAGATGAATTTGATGTGCCACAGCCTAACCGTCATATCATCAATGGTCACGTCCCTGTTCATGTTGTCAAGGGTGAGAATCCTATCAAGGCAAACGGTAAACTGATGGTGATTGATGGTGGTTTCTCTCAAGCCTACCACAAGGAAACAGGTATTGCAGGATATACCCTCGTCTATCACTCACGTGGTTTCCAGCTCGTACAACACGAGCCTTTCACATCAACAGAAGATGCCATCAAGCGAGGAACAGACATCGTTTCAACCATTCAGATTGTTGAGATGAACCAACAGCGCCTACGCGTTGAGGACACCGATAAGGGTACAGAACTCCGTCTGCAGATTGAAGCCCTCAAAGAACTCCTCTATGCTTACCGCTGTGGCTTCCTCACCGAGCATGAACGTAAGACTCCACCAAAGGTATAAACACTGACCTTTGAACATTGAGGTTTGAACTTTGAACTTTATGATTAGAACTACGAACTACGAATGGCACGAATGACACGAATGCTTATTGCAAAGTGATTCGTGCAATTTGCGTAATTCGTAGTCCCTTTGAATTTGAGGTTTGAACTTTAAATCTTACTGTTTGCTATCGTGAAATATAATTACAAAATAGATAAATAAAGTCAGGTAAAGAGCCAGAAAGCCTGTGATTTTTATACCTTCATAAGTTATTTGATATCAGCGTATTACCGAGATGCTTTTCAAAAGGTGCTTAATTAGCCTGCAAAAGGGCGTTAGTAAGGAGCTTAAAGGGCATCTTTTGTAAGCAAATTAGGCGTCTTTTTAAAGCCAAAAGAGCATCAACACAAAACAAGAGAAAGAAAAATTATTACAATAGAAGATGTAGAACAATCTTCTCCCTCACGCTTATCAGAAAGGAAAGGGAGTAAGCACCATATCCTCTCCATATACCATCTTTACAAAGTTTTCCTCACAAAATCATTTTACTCTTATACCCTTTTACCCCTACAATAGCCCTTTTACTTTCCTATTTACAGACAACCTCAATTCCGCAGCATTATTCCTTGTGAGGTACAGCGGTATGTGTATATTACTCCGAAGATATCTGTCTGTTGCTTGCCATCCTTGTCTTTCAAAGGACTACGCTGTACGACAAGCCTGTATGACTTTCCTTCTATTAAGTTGTCTATGCTGACAGAGATGACATCGCATCTCTCATAACCATCCTCAACACTCTTCCATTCTTTCAGCTGGCGGAAGTCCTCACATCGGCTGTCGCAGTTGGCTGCACGTATATAGAACGTGTTGCAGCGCTGCTCTACGGTTTGGATAATTTCCTTTGAGAACGATCCGCAGTCAGCACGGAAACGCTCTATTACCACACCAAGTTCTGAGGTTACACGATCCATAATATGATAAATTTCACCGAAAGAAGTGATATTCTCGTTTTTTATTGCTATCTTTGCCATGTCAGTTTTTTGCTTACTTGTTATGTTTGCTGCACCAAGATAGGTGAAATTTCTGACATATCCAATTGTTTTGAGAACTTTGTTTCTCAGACACTTGGAGTTCTCACAAGAATTTATGCTGCAGAATTAAGGTATTCTATACTATTATTCAACTCGTAAAATTCTCCAAAGTAATAATCGTTATGAAAAAAATATTATCATTATCAATTGCTATCTTTTGTTACATATTTGTTTTTTTGGACAAGATATTTATAATAACAATACGTTGACAGATAGTTCACACATCAATATAGATGAGAATAAGGTTTTTATAAATTTTTGGAGGAGAAGATATAACTTACGATATTAAAAAAATTTAAATACCTTTTTGGATAAAGATTTATTTTCATATTTCGATTTGAATGATAAATATTCTACTCAACTTCAAAAAGAATGTTTATAAAAAGACTGCGGATTATGCAGAGCTTTCAGAGGAAATAAATTCAGACTATGCATATATTACGCATTCTTATTTGTATGTATTAAAAAAATCTAAGATATAATACAAATTACGATGTTGACAAGAAATGCTTTTATTTCAGACTGGGGGCTTGTGAATCTGGTTTAACAAAAGTTCCTGGCTATATTGGATTGTCTGGTCTTTTAAATAATAAGGCTGATGTTTGTGTAACTTTTCCACCAAGTCGTGTTATTACAAAGAAAAGAGTTGACTTCGGATGGTACTGACTACTGGGTTACTCAGGCTATCCGTACTCCGATAATTCCAGAAGACATTGCTCTTGAAATAGAGAGTGGAATGGAAAGTCCAGATTGTTCAATAGCGTTAATGTTTGTCGTTATTCCCCAAAGAGTATCTAAGGAGTATAAGAATTGGAATGGTTTAATACTACAAGAAAACTTTATTCTGGCTAAAACAGTTAATCTATATGTTGTAGATACTCGCCAAGAAAAAGTTTTATATGATTTATCTAAGATGTTGATAGCACCAGTTAATGCTAAAAAGAAAAGATAATAACCTCATACCAAAGAGAATGTTACAGAAGTGAGAATTCATAATCATAGTACTCCAATTGATAAGGATTCTAAACAAAGTGTAATGCCATTTAGGATGCGCTCTAATGCAATTCCACTCCACAGCCTGATATACTTGAAGCAATGACAGATCAATCATATTCGGCAGACTTTGTAATCAGCAGATAGTCAATGTATTGCAAGTTTATGCAAGAAAGGTGCTTGGCTGGACTCAAAGTAAGACTTAGTTAGCCCTCAATTAAGCACCTTTTGAACCCGAAGTAAGGCTTAATCAGACTGCTGTTAATCATCAGTAATATTTTTACCATGAATTTATAGGTTCTTCCGTTAAATGTGTGGACACTTTTCGTATAGCTTTAACGGATGAACCGGAGTTATTCATTACCTCAATTCCGCAGCATTATTCCTTGTGAGGTACTTTTATATATTGAAGTGACATTTTGGGGATTTATCCATTGATATGGGGATTTTCTGGGGTTCTTGGTTCTTGCATAATCATGAAATCCCCCACCCAAACCAATGGGGAAGTATGATAACCACAAAGAAATACTGTTTATTCAATGAAGACTTCAGTGTAGTAGGTTTTATTTGTATATAGATTCAGAATGTTCTGCCTTCCAGTGCGCACCCATCTTGCTGGCACGCTTACAAAATGCAGGATAAAGGCTTTCAGCCTGCTTGTCTTTTTCAATGGCTTGACCTTATGGCTGATATGACAGGCGAGATAGAGATAGAAGTTCTTCAGCATGACGGTAACCATCATGAAAGCCACGTTCTCAGCCATAAAGGAAAAGGGCAGATGCGACCATCCGAAGTCATTGTTCTGTATGTCGAAGTTCTTTTCGCTTGCTCCACGCTCATTGTAGAATGTAATGATGTCTTGCTCATTTCTGACATATCCAAGTGTTTTGAGAACTTTGTTTCTCAGACACTTGGAGTTCTCACAAGAATTTATGCTGCGGAATTAAGGGATAAACAAAAAAGCGAGGAGCCTGATGAGGTTCCTCGCTTTATGTAAGTAGGATATTGAATTATCCAAAGTTATCGTACATGATTGCATCCTGATCAACACCGATGCTGTCAAGATAGTCTGTAACAGTCTTGATAAGCATTGGAGGTCCACAGAGGTAGTACTCACAATCCTCTGGTGCCTCGTGATCCTTTAGATACTCATCACGGATGCAGTTTACTGCAAAACCAGTGTAATACTTCACACCAGCCTCATCAGCCTTAGGGTCTGGACGGTCAAGAGAAAGGTGGAAATGGAAGTTAGGATATTCCTTCTCAAGCTCCCAGAAGTCCTCAAGGAAGAATGCCTCACTGAGTGAACGCGCACCATAGAAGAAGTGCATCTCACGGTCGCGAGTGTGGAGGGTCTTTGTCATGTGCATAATCTGCGCACGCAAAGGAGCCATACCAGCACCACCACCAATCCAAATCATCTCCTTACCAGAAGTGAAGTTAGGATGGAAGTCGCCATAAGGACCGCTCATCATCACCTTATCACCCTCCTTAAGAGAGAAGATGTAAAGTAGAACCAATACCAGTTGGTACGTTCTGGAAACCAACCTGCGGACGTGGCAAGAATGGAGGTGTTGCAATACGAACAGTCAATGTGATGATATCACCCTCAGCTGGATAGTTCGCCATAGAGTAAGCACGAACAGTTGGTTCAGGATTCTTTCCCTTCAGAGAAAGGAGGTTAAACTGCTTCCAAGGACCGAGGTATTCCTCACCAATATCGTTCTTATCGAAGTCCTTATCATAGTCGATGCAGTCGTAGGCAGGAATAGAAATCTGTGCGTAAGAACCAGGAACGAAGTCCATATGCTCGCCTGGAGGCAAGGCTACCTTGAACTCCTTGATAAAGCTTGACACGTTCTTGTTAGAGATAACAGTACACTCCCACTCCTTAACGCCCATGACAGACTCAGGAACCTTGAGCGACATATCACCCTTCACCTTACACTGACATCCGAGACGCCAATGATCTTTAACATCCTTACGGCTGAAGTGAGGACGCTCTGAATCGAGAATCTCACCGCCACCTTCTACTACCTGCAACTTACACTGGCCACAGCTACCCTTACCACCACAAGCAGAAGGGAGGAACACACCGTTCTCATTCAGCGTAGACAGAACTGAGCTACCCTGATCAACGGTCATCTCCTTATCACCGTTAATTGTTATCTTTACCTTTCCGCTTGGACTGAGATACTTCTTAGACACAAGCAGGAGAATCACCAACACAAGGATGGTGATAAGGAATACCACAATACTTATTGTTATGAATTGTCCCATTGTTTACTTAGATTTTAAGACCTGAGAAGCACATCATTGCCATTGCCATCAGTCCTACTGTAATAAATGTGATGCCAAGACCCTGCAAAGGCTTTGGTACATCAGAATATTCCATCTTCTCACGAATAGCACCCATTGCCACGATAGCCAATGTCCAGCCAAGACCAGAACCTGTACCATAGACAAGTGCGTCCCATACAGTACCAATATACTGTGTGCTTGCTGGATCAAGACCGATACGCTGCTGCATAAAGAGTGAAGCACCCATGATAGCACAGTTAACGGCAATCAGTGGAAGGAAGATACCCAACGCACCATAAAGTGAAGGTGAGAACTTCTCAACAGCCATCTCCACAATCTGTACGATACCAGCAATGACAGCGATAAAGAGAATGAAACTAAGATAAGTAAGGTCAACCCCCTCTGCAAGACAGTCTGGTCCGAGAACCTTAGTCAGCAAAAGATAGTTGATTGGTGTGGTAACAAGCAACACGAATGTTACGGCCACACCAAGACCCAATGAAGTCTTTACGCTCTTAGACACCGCAAGGTATGAACACATACCGAGGAAGAACGCAAATATCATATTGTCCACAAAGATGGACCGGAAGAATAAACTAATAAGATGTTCCATAATTACTTCTTGTCTTCTTTATAGAAATATGCACGATGAACCCAAATAACACAACCGAGAAGGATGAGTGCCATTGCTGGCATTGACATCATTCCGTTGTCCATATAACCTGCATCATAGAGGCTTTGTGGGAGAATCTTGAAACCGAGCAATGAGCCACGACCAAAGAACTCACGAACAGCACCTACAACAACAAGTATCATAGCGTAACCCAAACCGTTGCCGACACCATCAAGGAAACTTGGCCAAGGCTTATTTGTCATAGCAAAGCTTCAAGACGTCCCATAAGGATACAGTTGGTAATGATAAGTCCTACGTAAACAGAAAGCTCTACACTCACGTCGTAAGCTACAGCCTTGAGAATCTGACTAACAACTGTTACCAGAGCAGCAACAACGACCAACTGTACGATAATACGAATACGGTTAGGGATTGTGTTACGGATAAGTGAAATAATAACATTAGAGAATGCCGTGATAATGGTAACGGCAAGTCCCATAACAATCGCCGGCTTCAGCTGTGAAGTTACGGCAAGGGCAGAACAGATACCGAGCACCTGGACCATAATTGGGTTGTCCAGATTCAGCGGATTGCTGAACACCTCTCTATTTTGTTTTGAGAATAAATCCATATTCTTATTGTTCTAAAGATTAGAATATTATTTGCTGTTCAGGAATTTAACATAAGGCTGAAGTCCACCCTTGTCTGCATGGAACATCTCTGTTACACCATTACTGGTAAGTGTTGCACCTGTTACGGCATCTACCTGCGTAGATGGGTCTTCGATCTTCTTTCAACAGCAAGTGCTATCTTCTGAGTATCGTTTCCACTAAAGAGATGCTTACCCTTGAACAAATCCTGCCATGCCTTGTTGTCTTTGATTTCAGCACCGAGACCAGCAGTCTCACTCTCGTGGTTAAAGTAAGCACCAAAGACGGTTCTCTTATCACCATTGATAGCGATGAAACCATTAATAGGTCCCCAAAGACCGTTACCATAAACAGGGATAACATACTTATCTTCACCGTTTACCTTGCAACGGAACAAAGCGAGTTTGCCTTCCTTGGCATCCTTACTATTCAACTTAAAGCCGGCATCAACGCCACCCTGCTTTCCAGCCTCAACGACCTTACCATCTGCATTGATGATATCATCTGCTATGATAATCTGCTTCCAAAGCTTAACAGCCTCCTCATTGCTCATATCACGATTCTGATTGAGTGCAAAGAGAATCTGCTTCTGCTGATCAAGCTGTACATTAGCATCCTGCATTGGCTTCAATGCTTGGAACACGAAAGCAAGCAAAAAGGCTACAATCAGCACGAGGATGGCAGAATAGATAATTGTATAAGAATTACTATTTGTTTTCATTTCTTCGTCCTCCTTATTTATTTAGCACGCTTTGCGCGCTTGCTGATGTTTGACTGAACTACACAGTAGTCGATGAGTGGGGCGAACATATTACCAAAGAGGATGGCAAGCATCATACCCTCTGGATAACCTGGGTTCAATACACGGATGATGATAGCCATCGCACCGATGAAGAAACCATATACCCACTTACCTGTCTCTGTACGTGCTGAGGTTACTGGGTCGGTTGCCATGAATACTGCACCGAAGCAGAAACCACCTAAAACAAGGTGTTCATACCACTGAATTGGTGTTGCACCAGTTGAATGGAAGATAAGTCCCATCACAGTACCACCGAGGAATACGCTCAACATTGTCTTCCAGCTGGCGATGTTTGTCCAAAGAAGGATTACAGCACCGATAGCGATAGCGATAACAGATGTCTCACCCACAGAACCTGGGATAAGACCTAATACCATATCACATACAGATGCGTTCACACTTGTTCCCTGTGCAATCTCACCCAATGGGGTTGCCATAGTGAAACCATCAGGCAAGGTATAGCCGAGACCTAAGATAGAATCCTTTGCTACCCAGATGCTATCACCCGTCATCTTACTTGGATAAGAGAAGAAGAGGAAGGCACGTGCAGCCAAGGCAACGTTAAAGATATTCATACCTGTTCCACCGAAGATTTCCTTCGTAAAGATGACAGCAAAGGCTACTGCAAGCACAAGAATCCAAAGTGGTGTGGTCACAGGAATAATCAATGGAATCAGAATACCTGATACAAGATAACCTTCCTGAATCTCCTCACCCTTCCACTGTGCCCAAGCAAACTCAATACCTAAGCCGACAATGTAAGACACAAGAATCTTGGCAACAGGGCAAGCATACCATAGAGGAACATTCCCCAGCAGGTAGCATCAGCCAACTTACCAGCTGCTAAAGCGTTCTGATAGCCGATATTGTACATACCGAAGAGCATCGCTGGTACCAATGAAAGTACCACCAAACTCATAATTCGCTTCGAGTCAATAGCGTCATGGATAGAAGTACCGCTCTTTGATGTCTCGTTAGGAACATAAAGGAACGTCTCGAAACCATCGTAGACACTCTTGAAAGCGTGAAGCTTTCCGCCCTCCTCAAAGTTTGGGCGTATCTTATCGAGATAATTTCTTAAACTCATAATACTTTTATTATAGGGTTCTTAAAGTCTAAAGTTTCTGTTTCTTGAATCATTACCATAGCTTGATAAAATCCTGAGAAACTTATTCTGAAACTATAGTTAAAGTTATTGTGGGCTCATAAGACCCCTATGCATTCTCTTTTCTAAGGATATCCAAGCCCTCACGCACAATCTTCTGTAAAGGTAACTTAGAACTATCAACAAACTCAGCGAGTGCAAAGTCTTCTGGACTTACCTCATAGATGCCCAATTGCTCTTGGCTGTCAATATTGCCAGAGATAATTGACTTGATGAGGTACTCACTGTAGATATCCATTGGTAACACTCTGTCGTACTCGCCACTCATAATCATGTGACGCTCTCCACCCTTGAGACGTGCATCGAGATTATACGCCTTCTTGCCCTGCAACCAAGTGAAGTAGCTGCGAGAAGTAGAGAAGTCTTTGAAACGAGGGAGCATCCAACCGAAGATTTCGTGTACGTCATCACCCTCTGGAATCAAGGTTACCTCTGAAGTATGTGCACCAAGCACAGACTCTTCATTAGCGATAACACCAGTAAGAGGATTACCATTGAGGATGCGAACGTTGCAACCGTCAGCGATGTTGTCTGCAAGAATCTGCTTCAATGGAGTACCAACGAGGGCATCAACATAACCAGTCTGCTTTACCATACTACCTGCAATGGCTACACGACGAGTGAGGTTTACCTTACCGGTGTTAAACAAGCGACCAAAGAAGATAACAGCTGTTGGGTCAACAGTCCATACCACTTCGCCCTTATTAACTGGGTCGATATGATTTACCTGTACACCAACATTACCTGCTGGACAAGGACCATCGAAAACAGTTACTTCCGCGTCCTTTGCACCAGTCAACGCTGAAGCCGACTGCTTAGCACCAATACCCAAATAAACCTTTGCAATCTTGGCGAGAGCTGTCAAACCAGTCTGGAAGTCTTTCTCCTGACCATTCAACTCAAACTCGAAGTCACCCTGCAAAGGTTTATCACGAAGTGCAGACACGAAAATTGCCTTTGGTTCTGTGTCTGGACGTGTAGCAACAGCATAAGGCAGCTGGTTGATATAACCAAACAATCCCGCCTGCAGCAATGAAGCCTTGACATCATCAGCGGATAAGCCCGCCACGTCCTTCACGCCGAAGTCAGCATATTCCTGCTGCGCATCGGCAGCAATCTTCACACGCAACACCTTTACGTCTTTCTCCGCGCTCAACAGCTGTGACGGTACCGCTCACAGGAGAAGCGAAGCTAACTTCAGTGCACCCTTTGTCAACAAACAATGGGTCACCAGCTCGGACATGATCACCTTCACGAACGGTTACCTTAGGTGTCAATCCTGGGAAGTCATCTGGAACCAAAGCGTATTCCGTAGATGATTTCACAGGTAACATCTGTTCCTGCACGCGTCCTGTAAGGTTAATGTCTAAGCCCTTTCGTAACTTAATTACATTTGCCATAACAATGATAAAAGCGATTTTTTTATATTATTTCATCTTAATATTTTTCAACCCTAAATAAGCTTCACAAAACATAAGGTAAACAATCCTTTGCTTGCCGAGCGTAGCTTATTTTATGCCAAAAATAATGCAAGCGAGGGCAAAGAAAGGGACTTTCTATTTGCCGAGCGTAGCTTATTTTCTGCCAAAAATAATGCAAGCGAGAGCAAAGAAAGGGGACTTTCTATTTGCCGAGCGTAGCTTATTTTCTGCAAATGTAGCAAATTTTAAGCAGATTTGGCACATTTAGATATAATAATTTCAGTATAAAATGGTTTTTTTGTAGTTTTGTAGACGCATTGAAGAAACTTAGAACAATTATACGATGGGTTATATGGACCATAGCGGGTCTTTATATAACCACAATCGTACTGCTGCACATACCAGCAGTACAGGGTTTTCTTGCCCAAAAAGTAGGCGACGTAGCGGGCAACAAATTGGGTACAGAAGTGCATGTAGGACGTATTGATTTAGGCTTTATCAATCGCTTCGTATTAGACGATATTCTCATCTATGACCAAAGTCACAAGAAGATGTTATCGGCATCACGAGTAGGAGCAAGGGTCGACATCTGGCATCTCTTACGTACAGGTGAGATTAATATCTCCTCTGCACAGCTTTTTGGTTTGCGGGCAGAACTATACAAAACAAGTAAGGATGCCAAACCTAACTTCCAATTTGTGTTGGATTCATTGGCATCAAAAGACACTACAAGTCACACCCCTTTACACTTGTCCATTAATAGTCTTGTGATTCGACATGGCAACATTAAATATGATTGTTTAGATGCACCTACCACGCCTAACAGACTGAATCTGAACCATATCAACGTAAGTGACATCTCGTCTTACCTCATTCTTAACAAGTTGGATGACACGAGTGTGTGGGCTGATCTTAGGGCATTGGCTTTCAAAGAAGCATCAGGCTTAGAGGTGAAGCAGTTGGCTTTTGAATTAAAAGCTAATCAACAGCAAGCCACATTACGTGACTTTATCTTCGATGGAACTAACAGTAAGATTGCACTAAAGGAGTTACTTACAACCTACACATTCAATAACAAGAAGTTGGATTTCAACACTTTACGTTACACCATCAAGGACTTCAAAGCTGCAATAAAGCCTTCCGACTTTGCCCCTATCCTACCCGATTTAAAGCCATTGACGACCAGCTATACAGCTACAGTTGATGCAGAAGGTACAAGTCAGTCTGTATTGGTAAAACATCTTAACGTCTCTGACCAGACTCTTTCGACTCAAATTAAGGCGAAAGGATGGGTAAGAAACATCCAAAAGAGTCCTATTTGGGACTTCACTTTCAGTCCACTGAAGGTTAGCAAGAACACCCTTCAATCCATCACAAAAGTTACGCATAAACCCCTCCCTAAACCATTGAGTAACATTGGAAGTATCTACTATCGTGGTACTTTCGCCCATAACATGGGGAAATATACAGCAAAGGGACTGCTAAACACAGATGCTGGTAACGTTCAGTTGGCTACTGTTATTCACGGAAAGAACATCCAAGGAACGGTCAGTACTACCGAATTGAATCTTGCGAAAGTACTTGACAACAACGACTTTGGTAAGTTAAGCACGAATATCAAGGTGGAAGGCAACACCGACCTATCCTATATTGCCGCAAAGGGTGACGTTTCCTCCTTCTATTACAAGGGCTATACCTACAAGAATATTCACCTTGACGGAATCTATAAGAACGATATTTTCACAGGTAAGGCAGCGATAAACGACCCTAATGGAAAGCTGAATATTGACGGAAAAGCTGCCAACATAATGGCTTTCATGCAACACAAAGGAAAACTGTCTACCGACATCTCAATCATTGCTGATGCCGTCAACTTACACAAACTTCAGCTAACAGAGGCGTTGGGTAACAGAACAATCTCCTTTACTTCTAAGATTAAAGGACAGGGTGCGAGCTTGAATGATATCATAGGAAACCTCGATGTCAGCAACTTTGCTATGATTGGGGAAGGTCAGAACATTATCCTTAACCAGGTAAGTATCAAGACTAACAACGGACTCTTAGGTAAGTCGCTTGACGCAGAGACTGACTTTGGTGAGCTACACCTTGCTGGACAGTATGATTATAATCAATTGCCACAAAGCATAAGACGTATCTTAGGACATTATATCCCAAGTCTTTCTCACCAACTCCACGCTTTAACATGGGAATTGGCAAGGCAAACTACGCCTTTACTTTGCGCCTAAATGGTACGAAGTTTATCAATAGTCTGCTGAATACTAATATTGTTTCTTCACATGCTATAAGACTCGCAGGACTTGTAAGAGAACGCCAGAACGAAATTGACTTACACGTCAATGCGCCCGATGTAACCTACTCAGGACAGCAGATTAAGAATCTTATCTTGAACATTAAGAGTGAGCCACAAGGCTTGCAGACTACTATTTCTGGTGAACGAAAGGGAGAAACTGGACCACATGTCCTTATCAACGCACAGGGATTGATTGCAAACAATACCGTTACTCCAACATTTCTTTCCGCATACCGGGACTTTCTCCTATATACGGAAATGTCAACAGCATTGCCTCTTTCTCTCGTCGTCATGGCGACTTAGAGACTCGCTTGCACCTCAACCCATCAGAAATCAACTTTGATTCCATTGCGTTACAAGTGCAACCTTCCGATATCTCTTATCATCGGAACAATCTGACCATCGACCACTTTGAGCTTTCCAACCACGACCAGCATATCATTGCTAATGGTCAGACGTCTGGAAATCAAAGCGATTCTATCCTTGTAAGATTCAAGGATGTCAACGTTCCATATATTCTTAACCTTGTTGACTTCCACAGCGTTAAGTTTGCTGGTACGGCTTCTGGTACAGCTTCTATCAAATCGTTCTTCCATCATCCACAGATGCAAGCGAAACTTGAGGTGCAAGACTTCAAATTTGAAGATGGAGATATGGGTACGCTCTTTGCGGAGGCAAACTATAATGACAAAGAAGGTAAGATTAATATCGACGCTTATGCTGACCCTGGTGATGGCACACGAACAGACATCCAAGGCTATGTAGACATTAAGAAAAGCTATATCAACCTTCCTATCTTTGCCAATAACACACATCTCTACTTCCTAAAGAGCTTCTGTGGCTCTTTCATGGACAAGATTCAAGTGCAAGGAAACGGCTGGTGTAAAGTCGTCGGACCCCTTAGTGCCATCAATCTTGAAGGTGACATGCAAGTGCATGGAAGCGTATATGTAAAGCCAACAGGTGTTACCTATAAGATGCGCGACGCACGTGTTCGCATCATTCCAAACGAAATTATCTTTGGAAACGACACTATTACTGATCCACAAGGACATATCGGTATCGTTACAGGTGGATTACATCATAAGAACCTTAGCCACCTCACTTTCGACATCAATATCCTCGCACGAAACCTCTTGGCTTATAACTTCCCTAAGAAACAAGGGAAAGACTCGTTCTGGGGTGTGGTATATGGAACTGGCAAATGTAATATAAAAGGTGAACCGGGTTCAACAACAATGAACATTGATATGGAACCGGAAAAGAACACCTATATAACTTATGATGCCTCTTCAACCAATGATGCAAGTACAAGTAACTTCATTCGTTGGATTAACGTACCAAAGGATAGCACTGGAGTTTTAATCCCTGAGGCTGCGGATACACTCAGTTTTGCGGCAAAACCAGCTTCTAAGAAGGCATCGGATATCGTCAAATTCAGAGACATACCGAGCGACCTACACATCAACTTCCTCGTACATTCAAATCCGAATCTTACGCTTGGCGTCTTACTTGATGATGCCACTGGCGACAATATCCGTCTGAATGGTTCGGGCATGATTCGTGCGTCCTATTATAATAAGGGAGCCTTCCAACTCTTTGGAAACTATAACGTAGACTACGGACAGTATAACCTCACTATTCAGAATATTATCAAGAAGCAATTTATCTTCCAGCCGGGTTCAACGATTGCCTTCGGTGGCGATCCGTTCAATGCGGCGTTGAATCTAAAAGCTAACTATATCATCAATTCTGTTCCTTTGGGCGACCTTGGAATGGGTAAGTCCTTCACATCCAATAACACAAAGGTTAACTGCTTGCTGAACATCGAAGGAACGCCAGGCGCACCGACTGTCTCTTTCGGTCTCGACCTCCCAACACTCTCGCCTGATGCACAACAGATGATACGCTCTATCCTCAACTCTGAGCAAGAGCTTAACCAGCAAGTACTCTACCTTTTAGCAGTCGGACGCTTTTACCCACAGAGCAAGAATAACAATCCAGCACGAGACAGTGAATCGCCAAGTCGTGCATCTCTTGCTATGCAGAGTCTACTCTCTGGTACAATTTCACAACAAATCAACACTGTATTGTCCAATGTTGTGAAGGATAACAACTGGAACTTCGGTGCCAATATTGCGACAGGTAATGAAGGTTTCGACAATGCAGAATACGAAGGACTACTCTCAGGAAGCATGCTTAACAACCGTCTGCTCTTCAACGGACAGTTTGGTTATCGAGACAATGTAGCTAAGGACAAATCATCGTTCATAGGCGACTTCGACATCCGTTACCTCCTCTTTCCAAGCGGTAACGTAGCCTTCCGTGTCTATAACCAAACCAACGACCGTTACTTCACACGTAACTCTCTGACAACTCAGGGTATAGGTTTGATTCTGAAGAAAGACTTCAACAGATTGAGTGATATTTTCGGAAGTAGAAAGAAAAAAACAAAAAAACAGAAGCAAAAGCACTAATATACAGAATATTATTCGTAACTTTGCACCCGATTTGGGCGAACTACGCCCATATTACAGATAATATAAAGTCGAACTTTATTAATTAAATTATTTTTTTAAACACTTTATGACAAATTTCAAAGACGTCCAGAATGTACAGCCTTTAGCTGACTTCAACTGGGATGAGTTCGAGAACGGCGCACACGCTGAGGCAAGTAAGAACGATCTTACTAAGGCTTATGACGAAACTCTTAACAAAATCCAGGAGCACCAGGTAGTTGAAGGTACTGTTATTTCAGTTGACAAGAAGGAAGTAGTTGTTAACATCGGCTACAAGAGCGATGGTATCATCCCTGCTTCTGAATTCCGTTACAACCCAGAGCTCAAGGCTGGTGACAAGGTAGAGGTTTATGTTGAGAACCAGGAGGACAAGCGTGGTCAGCTCGTTCTTTCTCACAAGAAGGCTCGCCTCCAGAAGAGTTGGGAGAATATCAACAAGGCATTGGAGAACGACGAGGTTATCCAGGGTTACATCAAGAGCCGCACTAAGGGTGGTATGATTGTTGACGTATTCGGTATCGAGGCATTCCTTCCTGGCAGCCAGATTGACGTTCATCCTATACGCGACTACGACGTATTCGTTGGTAAGACAATGGAGTTCAAGGTTGTTAAGATTAACCAGGAGTTCCGTAACGTAGTCGTTTCACACAAGGCACTCATCGAGGCTGAGCTCGAGGCACAGCGTAAGGAGATTATCTCTCACCTTGAGAAGGGTCAGATCCTCGAGGGTACTGTTAAGAACATCACATCTTACGGTGTATTCGTTGACCTCGGTGGTGTTGACGGACTCGTACATATCACAGACCTCTCTTGGGGCCGCGTAAGCGATCCACATGAGGTTGTTGCTCTCGACCAGAAGATTAACGTTGTTATCCTCGACTTCGATGAGGAGAAGAAGCGTATCGCTCTCGGTCTCAAGCAGCTCACTCAGCACCCTTGGGATTCTTTGGATCCTAACCTCAAGGTTGGCGACCACGTTAAGGGTAAGGTAGTTGTTATGGCTGACTACGGTGCATTCGTAGAGATTCAGCCAGGCGTAGAGGGCTTGATCCACGTTTCAGAGATGAGCTGGAGCCAGCACTTGCGTTCTGCACAGGAGTTCATGAAGGTTGGTGACGAGGTTGAGGCAGTTATCCTCACACTCGACCGCGACGAGCGTAAGATGTCTCTCGGTATCAAGCAGCTCAAGGAAGACCCATGGGAGGCTATCGAGGTTAAGTATCCAGTAGGCTCTAAGCACACTGCAAAGGTTCGCAACTTCACTAACTTCGGTATCTTCGTAGAGCTTGAGGAAGGTGTTGACGGTCTTATCCACATCAGCGACCTCTCTTGGACTAAGAAGGTTAAGCACCCATCTGAGTTCACTTCACAGGGTTCTGAGATTGAGGTTGTTGTTCTCGAAATCGATAAGGAGAATCGTCGCTTGAGCCTCGGTCACAAGCAGCTCGAGTCTAATCCTTGGGATGAGTACGAGGCAATCTACACTCCAGGTTCAATCCACGAGGGTAAGATTACCGAGTCTATGGACAAGGGTGCTGTTATCACTCTCAGCGAGGGTGGTGAGGGCTTCGCTACTCCAAAGCACCTTGTTAAGCAGGACGGCACACAGGCACAGCTTGGTGAGGTTCTCCCATTCATGGTAATCGAGTTCGTTAAGGACACTAAGCGTATCATCCTTTCTCACTCTCGTACATTCGAGGAGGTTAAGGAAGAGCCACGTCGCCAGCGTCCAGCAAGCCAGAACAAGCCAAAGAATGACGCAGCTGCTATCAACAACGTTGCTGCTGGTACATCTCTCGGTGACCTTGGTGTTCTCGCTGACTTGAAGAAGAAGATGGAGGGTGGCAAGTAATTTGCACACTAAAATCTAACATAAATAAAAAGAGTATCAAGTTTTCTTGGTACTCTTTTTTTTATTCTCTTAGCTCTTTGTTGATCAGAACACCTATTCATATATAGGACTATCGTAATTGCATATCGGCTGTACACTACAACGGAGCCTTATCTTTACCAATCTTGTTCTTATGTGAAACGAAAAGAATGTACGCTCACAAACACCAGCCCACTCCCTAATAGTTAATCAAGAAACTGCTTGAAACTTTCCATTAAATTTAGTATCTTTGCAAAAAAAAACGAAATGCAGGAAAATAACAATCAAACTTTATGGCAGATAATTAAGAGTTATTTCAATGTCTTACCTGACAAAGACGGCGAAAAATATGTTATCAAACAAATAACTAATGGTATCAACTTTCAAGGTTCTAATCTCTGGATACTTATCTTTGCCGTATTTATTGCATCCTTAGGCTTAAATGTCAATTCAACAGCAGTAATTATTGGTGCTATGCTCATCTCTCCACTGATGGGACCAATCATCGGTATGGGATTAGCTCTTGGAATTGCTGACTTGGACTTGTTCAAACAGTCCATAAAAAACTATTTGGTAAGTACATTCATTAGCGTTGTTACTGCAACAATCTACTTTACACTTTCACCGATTACGGATGCTCAATCCGAACTTTTAGCACGCACATCGCCTACCCTTTATGACGTATTGATAGCTCTTTTTGGTGGTGCTGCTGGATTCTTAGCTATGTCAACAAAAAGAAGAAACAACGTGGTGCCAGGTGTTGCCATTGCCACAGCCTTAATGCCACCACTTTGTACAGCAGGTTATGGACTGGCCGTACAAAACACATCCTACTTCTTTGGGGCATTTTACCTTTATTTCATCAATACTGTTTTCATTGCTTTTACAACCTGTCTTGGTGTACGCTTTCTGCATTTTCATAGAAAGCAGTTTATCAATCGTGAAAAAATGAGACGAGTAAATTATTACATCGTCAGCATTATCATTATCACAATTATCCCTGCAAGCTACATGACATGGAACATCATTAAGCAAAGTGTATTTGAAAATAACATAGAGAATTTCGTTACAAAGGAACTTAATTATAGCGGAACAAACATTCTCTCACACCAATACGACCTAAAAACCAAGACCCTCCATGTGGTAGCGGTGGGCAATCCGATATCAACTGATTCGATAGCTAAAGCACAAAAAGCGATGACTAATTATCAGCTTGATGGCTACGCACTAAAGGTGATACAAGGATCTAACTCTGACAGCTTATTACTCCTACAGCACAAGAATAAAGGTCAGTTGATGGTAGGAGAAAAAAATACGGCTGAATGGCAAGAACTTGCATATAACAACGATGTGCTAAAGAAGGAACTAAGTTCTTATACGCATTATCCTGTACTGGCAAACGACATGAAAGATGAACTTAAAGTTATCTGTCCTACTGCAAAGAGTATCATACTTTCAAAGGCTTCTGAATCTTTCACCGACACAGCATTGATTAATAATCATATTGTCGCAGTAGTAAAGACTTCAAAACCACTTGCTAACAACAATAAAAAACAACTTTATGACTGGCTGAAAGTAAAAGTCAAATCTGACAGCCTTGAACTTATCGTCATACCATAGTAGTAGTATCATACGACATAAATAAGTGCCAAGCCTTCACGGGGCTTGGCACTTTATATATCTAAACTATCAAACCTATATAGGAGAAAATGGCATACACAAGGCATGAATTTTATTTACAGAAAACACAACTTACTACAACTGAAATCTTAGAAAACAAGTGATTTTGGTATCTTCATAACTTATTGACTGTCAGATTAATACAAAACAGCATTTCAACAGATACCCTTTAAGCCTCTAAAAGGGCGTCTATTGAAGCCTTAAAGAGCACCTTTTGCAAGCCTATTGGGCGTCTTTTAGAAGCCAATTGGGCATGAAATAGGAAAAGAGGGGATGAAAAGTTAGGACAAAATGGAAGATAAAGAAGTAGCCCCTCTCCCATCCCCTCCCCCGAAGGGAGGGGCGTGATTACTGTGGATAGTATAACTATTGGGCTTATGAGGCTAATTGGGCTAATTAACTATTAGGCTTATTGGGCTAATAAGGCTAATTAATTATTAGGCTAATAAGCCTAATTAGCCCAATTAATCAAAAAAAACAGGGAAAAGCAAAGAGCTTATCCCTGTCTATTAGATTCTTTTCACTGCCTTCCCCGGGGGCAAGCAGGAAATTAGTTATTTACCGTACCGCCAACAATATCGAGCAACTCAGACGTAATGGCTGCCTGACGCGACTTGTTATACTGCAAGTTGAGTCCACGAAGCAGGTCGTCAGCATTATCTGTTGCGGTCTGCATGGCAACCATTCGTGCTGCATGCTCAGAGGCATTACTGTCAAGAAGAGCAGTGTAAACCATGTTATTCAGCAGTTTCGGTACCAATGTTGTCAAGACTGTGCGCAGGTCTGGCTCAATGATGAAGTTATCATTCAGAGGAACAACAGCCTCATTATTAGACTTCTGTGTTCCAGACTGTCCTTTCCTCTTGAGATATTCCTGTGCAGCCTTCGTTGCGATATTTGATGAAAGATCGCGCGTAGAGTCGGCATTGACTTCTTCCTCAAGGTCAATTGGAAGGAAATTCTTACGTTGGAGAATCTGGCTTCCTGCACTCTTGAAATGATGGTAGATAATCTCCACCTTATCAAACTCGCCCTTCAACCATTTCTGGCTTAACTCCATGGCAATATTGCGACACTCCTCAAAATTTGGTTTATCAGCAAGCAACGGATAAGGATATACACAGGTATATCCACGCTTATTTGCTGCTTCATACACCTTTCGTCCCTACAGGATAGATGACGATATCCTTGTCGGTCAAGCCCTGCGCATGATATTCGTCTATCGTATGCTGCATCAGCTTGATGACATTCGCATTGAATCCACCACAGAGAGAACTGTTTGAGGAGAACACGAGTAAGGCAACACGTTTCACTGGTCTCTGCTCGTCGAACGGAGTATCCGTATCGGGCGTAGAGACAAGGAAAGCCTTAAGAATGTGTTCGAGCATAGCCGCGTATGGAAGCATACTCTCGATGGCATTCTGGGCATGGTGTAACTTACTCGACGCAACCATCTTCATCGCACTCGTAATCTTACGAGTACTCTGAACACTGGCTATACGAGTCTTGATTTCCTTTAAGGATGCCATTCTGTATTGTCTTTATTTATATTGTCCGGCAATATTGCCCATGACTTCTTCGATTACCTTGATAGAAGTGTCTTCGAGGTTACCAGCAGCCAAATCGCTGATGACATCGGCATGAGTAGTGCGCATGGTCTCAAGGAACTGGTCCTGACACTGGCGAACCTGATCAACAGGTACGTCGCGCATCAAGCCGTGTACACCGCAGTAGAGGATTGCAATCTGCTCACCCACAGGCATTGGACTGTACTGTGGCTGGATAAGTAACTGGTTGTTCTTACGTCCACGGTCGAGGGTCATCGCTGTGACCTTGTCCATATCTGATGAGAACTTAGAGAATGCCTCCAACTCACGATACTGTGCCATATCAATCTTCAACGTACCAGCTACCTTCTTCATACTCTTAACCTGTGCTGAACCACCTACACGAGATACGGAGATACCTACGTTAATAGCTGGACGGAAGCCCTGATTGAAGAGGTCGGACTCAAGATAAATCTGACCGTCAGTAATGGAAATCACGTTAGTAGGAATGTAGGCTGACACGTCACCTGCCTGCGTTTCAATAATAGGCAGTGCGGTGAGTGAACCACCACCACGTACATGACCCTTCATACACTCTGGGAGGTCGTTCATCTTCTCTGCAATCTCCTGCTGGTTGTTGATACGTGCAGCACGCTCAAGCAGACGAGAGTGAAGATAGAAGACGTCACCAGGGTAAGCCTCACGACCTGAAGGACGACGGAGAATCAATGATACCTCACGATAGGCAACAGCCTGCTTTGACAAGTCATCGTAGATAACGAGGGCTGAGTAGCCACGATCGCGGAAGTACTCACCAATGGCAGCACCGGCAAATGGAGCATAATACTGCATAGCAGCAGGATCAGCCGCTGTAGCACTTACGATAATTGTATAAGGTAATGCGCCACGCTCCTTGAGGTTCTGCACCAATGTAGCAACGGTAGAAGCTTTCTGACCGATGGCAACATAGATACAATAAACAGGATTACCCTGCTCGTAGAAGCTCTTCTGATTGATGATAGCATCAACGGCAATGGCTGTCTTACCTGTCTGGCGGTCACCAATGATAAGCTCACGCTGACCACGACCGATAGGAATCATTGAGTCAACAGCCTTCAGACCCGTCTGGAGTGGTTCCTTCACTGGCTGACGATAGATAACACCTGGCGCCTTACGGTCCAATGGCATCTCGAAAGAGTCAGTCAAGTCGATTTCACCCTTACCATCGATAGCCTCTCCAAGCGGATTGACTACACGTCCCAAGAAGTTGTCATTGACACGGATAGAGGCAATACGGTGTGTACGCTTCACGCTCTGTCCCTCCTTGATACCTTCAGTAGACCAAGAAGGACACAACCTACATTGTCTTCCTCCAAGTTCATGACAATAGCCATGGTGCCATTCTCAAATTCAAGCAACTCGTTGGCTTCAGCATTGCGAAGACCATAGACACGTGCTACACCGTCGCTGACGGTCAGTACGCTACCGACTTCATCAAACTTCTCCTCAGAGTTGATGCCTTGAAGTTCTTTCAAAAGAATCTCAGACACCTCACTTGGTTTAATTTTATCTGACATGTTATTAATCTAATTACTTTTTTAATTGTGTGAGGATAGCATTCAGTTTGCTCTTCACGCTGGCGTCCATTCTGTAAGTATCGTACTCAAGAATAAAGCCACCTATGAGTGAAGGGTCAACCTCAGTGTTGAACTCAACGGTTCCCTGTGCTCTGGATTGTACCAGTGCTTTCATCTTGTCTTCCGTCTGGGAAGAGACAGGCGAGGCTGTGATGACCTTTCCGCGAATGATGTTCTTCTGCTTACGATACAGAGCGACATAGTCATTCGCCATAAGCTGTAGCAACTCCTCTCTTATCTCCCTTCAATACAAGGGAAAGGAAGTTACCAACAAGCTCAGGACAGTCGTCGCCACAGGCTACTTCCAATAGCTTGCGCTTCTTGTCCTTCGGAAGCATCGGGCTTTCAATCGTCATGCGGAGTTCGGGCACCTGAAGGTAACTCTGGGCAAGTGTTTGCATAACAGCATACACCTTGTCTTCGATACCTTGCTCACAGGCAGCCTTCAACAGCGCACGAGCATAGCGAACCGATATTACACCTGTATTCATAAGCGATTATTTACTTTCTGTTCCGTTAGAAGAAGCAACTTCATCCAATAAGCTGTTGATAAGCTGAGTTTGCTCGGCTGAACCAGACAGTTCCTTATGCAGAATCTTCTCAGCAATCTGCACAGAAAGCTCTGCAACCTGCGAACGGATGTCGCGGATGGCAGCCTGCTTCTGACTTTCAATCTCTGCCTTGGCTTCAGAAAGGATGCGAGCACTCTCGTCGCGTGCCTTCTCCTGCGCCTGTCCGACTATGGCATCACGTGTTTCAGACGCCTCTCTAAGGATTTGCGCCTGTTTCTCACGTGCCTCCATAAGCAGCTCCTCACCTTGTTTCTGAATGTTGGCAAGCCTCAAGTTGGCTTCTTCTGCCTTTGCAAGACTCTCGTCGATATACTCCTTGCGCTCGTTCACCATCTTGATGATAGAAGGGAATCCCCACTTCCACAAGATGCCGAAGACCACTAAGAAGACGAGGGTCATCCAAAAGAGTAAGCCACTATCTGGCAATAATAATGACATAAGCTGCTAAATTACTTTTCTTACCAATTTGTTTAATAATTCTCTGAGTAGTTTAGAATACACAGAGGAGAGCGATAATTGCAGCGAAGAAGGCAACACCCTCAACCAATGCAGCTGCAATAATCATAGCAGAACGAAGCTCACCGATCTTCTCTGGCTGGCGAGCCATAGCGTCCATAGCCTGACCACCGATACGACCAATACCAAGACCTGCGCCTACGGCTGCGATACCTGCACCGATAGCGGCGCCTAACTTTGCAGTTTCTGCTGCTAATAACAATGATGTCAACATAGTTTCTTTCTTTTAATTATTAATTATTTTTTATTTCTTATCTATTAATAGGGGGATGAGAAGTATTTATCTCCTTCACTCCTTCTTATCCTTCTGCCTCATGAACACGTGCCAAAGAGATAAACACAGCACTCAACATCGTGAATACCAAAGCTTGAATAAAGCTAACCAAAATCTCCAAAAGCATCATGAAGATACTCATACCCACACTCACAATCGTCATGGAAGAACTCAGGACAACACCCATCGTTGCCATGATGAAGATGATACAGGTTAAAGCCAACGCAATAGCATGTCCTGCCATCATATTAGCAAAAAGACGAACCATCAATGCGAAAGGTTTTGTGAAGATACCAAATATCTCTATCACAGGCATCAAAGGCACTGGAACTTTCAACCATGCGGGTACGTCTGGCCAAAAGATATCTTTCCAATAATGCTTTGTTCCTGAGAAGTTGGTTACTAAGAACGTACAAATAGCCAAGAAGAAGGTGATGGTTATATTACCCGTAAGGTTACCACCTCCTGGTGGGAATGGCACAATACCCATGACATTAGCCACGAAGATAAAGAAGAAACACGTCAGAAGATAAGGTGCATACTTTCTCTGAGTCCTTACCTAATGTCGGTTTAATAACCTCATCATAGACATACATCACAAACATATGCATCAGACCAGTGAAGCCTTTTGGTGCCTTATCGGTAACCTTATGGCGACGACACCAGCGTGCTGGAATCAAGATACACAGCAAGAGAATGATGGCATCAATGAAGAGTACACACACCGACTTCGTGATAGAGAGGTCGAGAGGGCGCACTTCTGTGCCGTCCTTCTGCAACTCAACGATGCGACGTTCGTAGTTTCCCTTCGTTGCAATGAATAGGTCTGGGTTGTTTTTACAAGGACGATAGCCCGCATGTGGACCTTCTTCTAACGGCTCTTCAGCAAAGTCCTCAGCACAACCCGTGTACCAACCATTTGATGTCTTCACAATGACTGGCAGGTTGATGATGATTGGCTTATCCCCGATATTGGTTACATGCCACTCGTATGAGTCCTTGATATGTCCCCACAATATCTCCTGCAGGTTAACCCCCTCCCCTTTACTCTCTGATGCGGCAGCACCAGGCAGAAGCAGGAAGAGCATCATCACCATACAAATCAGATGCTTGAGATATTTCATTCGTTAATTATTAATTTTATTGTTCTTTTCCACTTTGTAAAAATAGACGGTATCGAATGCCAACAGCACAAGATAGAATATCATAAAGATAACGACAAAGCCGACTACCATTGCGCGTTCTTTCACCACCATTGCATAAACGACAACAGTTAAGAATGCCAACAGCATACGAAAACCAGAGCCCGCAAGATAGAAGTTATTCATAACCGTGGGCGACTGACTGGCTATCGCTTTCCATGCTCCTCCATAGATGGAAGAGGTGATAAGCGAGTAAACAGCACTGATAGTCAGCAAATTGATATAAGCCGTTTGCTGCGTTAGCTGCACAACGAGTAAGCCAATAAGATAAAGACCTGCGATAATCCACAAGTTATTCTTATAGTACTTCTTATACACTTTGTTAACATCCATCATCCGTATTCAGCTGTCTGTCGGTTATATCTTTTAGATTTCTACGCAAAGACTGACCAAGTTCTTCTTCACCTCAACGAATCCGCCAACGATATGAAGTTCCTTAGTATCACCTTTTACGCTGTAAGCTACCTTGCCTTCAACGAGTGTAGAGATGATAGGCGCGTGATTATTGAGAATCTCAAATGGTCCCACTGTACCAGGAACCAGCACACTATCCACCTCACCTGTAAAGACAATCCTTTCGGGAGAAACTATTCTAAGTGTCAACATAGACAATTCAATTATTATTCAGTTTGTGCAAGAAGATGATTACTTAGTAGCCTCCAAAAGACGCTTAGCCTTCTCCTTGACATCCTCTATCGTACCAACGTTCAAGAACGCCTGCTCTGGGAGGTCGTCAACCTCACCATTCAAGATAGCGTTGAAGCCCTTGATGGTTTCCTCGATTGGTACCATAACACCCTTAACACCAGTGAACTGCTCAGCAACAGTAAATGGCTGAGAGAGGAAACGCTGTACACGACGAGCGCGGTTCACAACCAACTTATCCTCGTCAGACAACTCGTCCATACCCAAGATGGCGATGATATCCTGCAATTCGTTATAGTGCTGGAGCAACTGCTTTACTCTCTGTGCACACTCATAGTGGTCCTTACCAACAATCAGTGGGTCAAGAATACGTGAGGTACTACCCAATGGGTCTACCGCAGGATAGATACCAAGCTCGGTAATCTTACGGCTCAACTCTGTTGTTGCATCCAAGTGGGTAAAGGTAGTAGCTGGAGCAGGGTCGGTCAAGTCGTCAGCAGGCACGTAAACCGCCTGTACTGAAGTAATTGAACCATGCTTTGTAGAAGTAATACGCTCCTGCATCGTACCCATCTCACTTGCCAAAGTAGGCTGATAACCCTACGGCTGATGGCATACGACCCAACAACGCTGATACCTCAGAACCAGCCTGCGTGAAACGGAAGATGTTATCGATGAAGAACATGATATCTGCTGCCTCACCATTCTTACCTCCGTGATCGCGGAACTCCTCAGCAACGGTCAGACCAGAGAGTGCCACTGATGCACGTGCCCCTGGTGGCTCATTCATCTGTCCATAGACAAGTGTTGCCTGCGACTTCTGCAATTCTTCCTGATCAACAAGCGAAAGGTCCCACTTGCCTTCATCCATTGCCTTGCGGAACTTCTCACCATAACGGATAACACCTGACTCCAACATATCGCGAATCAAGTCGTTACCCTCACGTGTACGTTCACCTACACCGGCAAATACAGAGTAACCATTGTGACCCTTAGCGATGTTGTTAATCAACTCCATGATAAGCACCGTCTTACCTACACCGGCACCACCAAAAAGACCAATCTTACCACCCTTCATATAAGGCTCAAGCAAGTCGATGACCTTAATACCGGTCTGAAGCATCTCCTTATGCGTAGAGAGGTCTTCAAACTTTGGAGCCTCGCGGTGGATAGGATAAGCACCTTCCATACTCAGTGCCTCCATACCGTCGATAGGCTGACCGATAACGTTCATCATACGACCCTTAATCTGGTCACCAGCTGGCATAACGATAGGACTGCCTGTTGGCACAACCTCAAGGTTACGCTGCAGACCATCCGTATTATCCATAGCCACACAGCGCACGGTGTCTTCACCAATATGCTGCTGTACCTCGATAATCAAATCCTGCCCATTCGCACGTTTTACGCGTAGGGCATCATGAATCTTTGGCAGAACCTTCTCAGGATTCTCTCCCTTGGTATCAAAGTAGACATCGATAACTGGACCGATAATCTGGGAGATGCGCCCATTAATCTGTGACATAAATATCTTTGTTGTTTTTTATTATTATTTCCTCTATATATAAATAAGGTGGAAAGACCTCCTCTTAGATACTCAACTCGTCGAGAACCTTAATAAGTTTCTTGTCGAAAGGCTTATCTGAACGGATTGCCTCAGACAATGGAACATAAACCACCTCATTGTTTCTAACACCTACCATAATATTACGTTGTCCCTGCATAATGGCCTCAATAGCACCAACACCCGTACTACTTGCAAGGATACGGTCGCGTGCTGAAGGGCGACCACCACGCTGCAAGTGACCAAGAATTGACACACGTACGTCATAGTCAGGGAACTCCTTGCGTACACGGTCAGCATAATACATAGCTCCACACTTAGGGCTCTCAGAGACAATGACGATACAACTTCTCTTAGACTTACGAATACCACGTTCCATGAAGCGACCCAACTGGTCGACGTTAGTAGAGTCTTCTGGAATAATCGCTGCCTCTGCACCACTCGCAATAGCCGAGTTCTGTGCAAGAAAACCAGCATCACGTCCCATCACCTCTACAAAGAAGATGCGTTCATGGCTCTGAGCGGTATCACGAATACGGTCGACACACTCCATAATTGTGTTCATCGTCGTGTCATAACCGATGGTGCTGTCCGTACCATAGAGGTCATTATCTATCGTACCTGGCAGACCGATGCAACAGAAATCAAACTCCTGTGCAAACATCATCGCACCCGTCAACGAGCCATTACCACCAATGACAACCAGCGCATCAATACCCTCCTTGACAAGGTTATCGTATGCCTGCTGACGTCCTTCCATCGTTTTAAAACCTTTTGAGCGTGCCGTCTTGAGAATCGTACCGCCCTGACCGATAATACCGCTAACATTCTCAGTGGTAAAAGGCTTAATGTCATCCGTAATCAATCCCTCATAACCACGATAGACACCTTTGATTTCAAAACCATTATAGATGCCGGCTCTGGTCACAGCACGTATTGCTGCGTTCATTCCAGGGGCGTCACCGCCAGAGGTCAGAATACCTATTGTCTTTATTTTGCCCATATATAGTCTTAGAACTCTTTTTTAATTAAATCCAAGCGCAAAGATAACAAATAAATGGCACAAAAGCAAAGTACAATCAGAAAAGTTACCTACATCTTAAAAAAAAATCTTATATCAGCGAATTTTCACTACTTATCTATGAACTTTAAAATGTCACACAGAGAAAAGGAGAACAGGAAATATTATTAAACCCTAATCGTTCATTAGACCACAATATGTAACAATAAGGCAAAGAGAGAGAGGAGGGGACAGAGATAAAGATCAATCCAAATTTCTGAAGGGACACAAAAGCCATGAAGGCACTATCGATGTGTGGAGCAACAGACATAACAATAAATTACTCACGGAATCTTCTCCGTTAGGCAACTCCCCTCCTTCGGAGGGGTTGGGGGAGGTCCTTCTCATGAAATATCCTTACATATTATTGCATAAAAAGGCAGAAAAGATGGTTAAAACGTATCTTTTCAGCATCCCTGTAAATTTTTTATTATCAAGCAGTTGCAAAACAGAGTTTCAAAAGGTGCTTAGTAAGGGTCCAAAAGGGCGTTAGTAAGGGGCTTAAAGGGCATCTTTTGCAAGCCAAAAGGGCGTCTTTTCAAAGGCAAAAGATGATATTTTTAAACCGAGGATATGAAAGGTTTTTACAATAATACAGAAATAAAGAAGACAGAAAGCGCGTAAATACTTTCTGTCTCCCCTATTATTTCCTCCCCTATCGACATCAAGAGCGGTAGGGATAAGCTATTATTTTTCTCGTTTAGAGCCACCAGCAACCACCAAGCGGTCCCTTCCCTTGAGGGTATATCAAAAATGATACACCCTCAAGGGAAGGAACTACTACTCTTTCTGTAGATTCGATATGTACACAAACTACCTCAACTCATGCACTGCATATGGTGCACCAGCGGTTTTTACCTTGAGAATCTCGTAGGTGGCAGTGGCTGGATGATAGACGGAATAGCCCATGCCTTGATCGGTGGACATACCGAAGATGATATCATTACCCGACTTACAGAGGGTTGCAGCCCACCCAGTTGTGGCAGAGAGGTCCAACTTTGTACAGCTCTTATTGTAGAGATTAATCTCGAAAGGTTGGAAGCATTTATCGTGAACATAGTCTGGTGGATTGCTTGCAGCACCTGGAATGTTCAGGTAAGCATACACCTTTCCATTGCCGCCATACACCTTCATGTAAGCATACGAGGTTTATTGCCTTTGACTCCTACTAAGTCAACATCCGCAAGGGTGAAACAGTAGGATTTATCAAAGTCTGTTTCTCCTTTCTTAATACGCAGAAATCCCTCCTTGACACCAGGCTGATAGCCGAACATCGCTACACAATAAAAATAGATATCACCCTTCTCATCAATGAAAGGGTCGCCAGCTGGCGACTCACCAGAGGCCATAGAGGCACGGTCATCACTGACGACTTTGATTGGCTTATCGGTCTTTGTGTCAATCAAAGCCACGTATGCCCCTGATTCACAGACGTATGTAGATTTCATCTGACTAAGTGCCACATAGAGTATTCCATCTCTTATGACAGATGCGGCAGGCTCAGGATTATTGTCACCAGCGGCTTTCCCCAAGGAATACTCCGCCAAGTCAATCTCTCCAACCTTCTCCATTGCGGTAGGGTCGATGATGATCACCTTTCCTAACCCATGACAAGAAACGTATGCCTTATGGTCGGAAGCAAAGGTGATGTACATTGCTGCAGCCCCACTTGGAAGTAGGATAGTATTCCCCTCCTGCACTAACTTTCCCTCTTTCTGGGCATATTTATAGATGTGCTCGGTGTCGGTTATATACACTTTCCCCTTATATACGAAGGAAAAAGCACCCTTCGGCATCACCAGCGCATTATCGGTATTGAGCGAGCCAACGTTCATGTCTTTGAAAACACTTACGTATGTATTGTCTCCAATGTTAACACTATGGACGAAACCCATCTCCGTCTTGGCCGGTGCAGGCGGTGTGTCAGGTGAGTCTTTGTCGCAAGATAGTAGTCCGACGGTCGTGAGCAGCATGATAGCTGCGGTTAAGAAATAATGTTTCATTGTGTTTGATTAAAGAAGTTAATAATTATAAGCTCATTGCCCCACCTGCCAGTTTATCTCTGAACAGGTTGAAGCGTAGTTTTGCCTTTAATGTTCTTCCGGGCAGAGGCATCTTAAATTCCATGTAGTTCTCCTTGTTGAAGACGTTTTCTAACTCAAGGCTCAGTGACATATTATTATGCCATAAAGACTGTTGGAGGCCTATCGTGAAGACATCATTGGATGGGATACGCCATTTCCTACGCTCCTCTGCAAGCGAACTCATCTGCCATCCCCAGTCAAACTCGCCCACATGCGACACGTCGATATAGACTCTCGACAGCTCTCGGCGCCCTATCAAGCCCTCTGCATGGTACTCCATGCCATAGTTATAGTAAAAGGCAGGGATGTTAGGGACGTGTTTATTATAGGTAGGGTTGCTCGTTCCTTGTTCGTCATTAAACCATCTTTGCCTGTCTCGGATGTCTTGTAAAGTCAGATTAAAGTAGAGATAGACATTGCGTGTGACGTCCACTTTCACGTCAGTGTCCATTCCGATGGTCCTTGTCTTCCCTAAGTTCGTATAGATAGAACGTGTGTCAGCAGGGAAGAGTCTTATCATGTTCTTCATCATCATATAGTAGAAATTCGTCTCCCACTGCACCCTCACGAGTCCGCACAGTCCTCTTCTATCGACGATGAAACCAAGGTTCAGATTATTCCCCACCTCTGGCTGCAGGTTGACCGACGGTTTGATGCTTACCCCATTACCAAAGAGTTCGCCCGTATCGGGTATCCTCACGTTATGCGAGAACGACAGCTTCGCCCGCACATCCTTCCACAGTTCATAGCTGAAGCCCTCACTGAAGCCATAATACGACCGTTCCACACGGGTCTGCTTCGGTGCTAACTCGTCTGTTGCCTGCCCTTTCGCCAGTGCGTCACTGGTTCTGTAAATCCTCGAGTTAAGGTAGTAGATGCTGAGAGTCAATGCGTTTTGAAACCGATGATTAGCCGAGACAAACAGATGACTGAGGCCGATGTTGTTAGCAGTCATTCTACTTGGATAGGCACTGGGGTCAAAGCCAAGATAGCCTTTCATGCGTTCGTCCTTAGGAGTATAAGCCGAGTAGGCGTATTGGTCATTGAGATTAAGAGTGTGCCGACCCCGTGTATATTTCAAGTTAAACTTACTCCTCACCTCAAACTGCCGATCATGCGATTCGTTAAAAAGATTGTCATCCGTCTCTCCTACGGCTTGTGTGACTGTTCCGTCCCACTGTCTCCTCGTAGTGGCGGTGTCTGTCATATTCGAGCGGATGATAGGTGTGACGATAGTGTACTTCATATCCAGTCCTTTAACGAGGAAGTCTTGTTTCTCCAACACGAGGTTTGGCATGATATTTATCCCTTTTGTATAGGCATGACGAGCGTCGAAATTAAGCGACTGTATCCCCTTCTTGTTCTGATAAAAGGCACATTCTAAGTCGAACTTATCAAAGTAAAGTTTCCTAAACCCTAACCCAACATGATAAAAATTGGCTTCGTAATAGTCGTTCCTACGTCTCACCTTTCTATATGCCGACGCAGGCAGATTGGTCTCGAACACTGGCCACGACATCATATAGTCGTTTTTCGACTTATTCTTAAAGAATGCCACGTTAAATAATATCCCCGGTCGGCTAAAGAGCTTTTGTCCACTTACGAGTGTCTTCACCGTCCCAAAGGATGCCAACTCCTGTGTGAAGCCCACCAAGTCGCACTCGTCTTCTCGTGTGACGATGTTGATGGCACCTCCTAAACCATCTCCCCCATACTCCGCAGGGACAATTCCTTTATACACCTCGATATACTTGATGACGTCTATCGGGATGTCGTTAATATCGAACGAACCGTCGGGACTGTTCAGTGGGAACCCATCAATATACACTGCCACACGCTTCCCTTCTAAGCCATGAACCGAGATGCGCGATGCACTACCCAGTCCACCTGCCTTCCGAACCTTAATTCCTGATGTCCTCGTCAGTATCTCCTCAATGCTACTCGACCGTCCTCTCAGTTTCGCACCATCCACAACTGTCACAGCCATAGGGCTTTGTCGTATCTGGTTTATCTCTGCACTCTGTGCCGAACTCCGCACGACAACCTCACGCAACGAGGTCGATGAGGGTTCAAGATAGTAGTCTCTTGTCACATCACCACCCGCCGCAACGATCTCCCTCAGCCGTTTGTAGCCTACAGCCGACACTTCTATCGTGTAAGCACCCGCTGTGGGAACCGTCAGCTGATAGTCGCCAGCCTTGTCAGAGAGGGTCTTCTGCTTCGTTCCCTTGACTGCTATGCATGCTCCACAGATAGGAGTCGACGTCTCTTTCTCCATGATCTTACCCCTTAGCAGCCGTTGGGCTGCCACGAGCAGAGGACACAGACACACGATTATGATAAGGATTAATCTCTTCATACCTACTTATTTTTTTATGAGTTCTTGCCACCCAGCCGTGTTGTAGCGTATATATTCGGTCAGAGCCTGCCTCACCTCCTCTTGCTGAAGGTCGGGTCGCGATACAATCTCACCGATGATTGTCAGCCATGTAGAGGCGCTGATACGAAAGAAGAGGGGCGACACACTCGTCTCCACCTGCTCCATGTAAGTCCTACTTATCGCCACCTGTTCGTCGATAAAGGTCTCACGGAAATTCTCTAAGGAGGTGCCCTGCGACTCAAAGAGCAGTAGCCTCAACTCCTCCTTATATAAGAAGATGATGCGAAGCATACTCGATAGGAATTCCTTCTGCCGTTGTCGAGAGAAGTCAAGACGCTTTTCCTCGTGCTCACCCTTGCTGTGCTCCGCCATACACTCGCCTATCACAGAGAGTAGCGGACGAAGGACAGCACAGAAGATATCGTCCTTTGTCTTAAAATAGTTGTATATATTCCCCAGCACAACACCAGACTTAGCCGAGATTGTACGCATCGATGTCTTCCTATAACCACACTTAATAAATTCACTGCGGGCAGCCATAACAATCCTACTCCGCACATCTTCTTTTAATGTTTTCATAATAGTCTTATTAACGGACAATGTCTTGTTTTGTTCATAAAAAAAAGCGTATTGCATTCAACCTGCAATACGCTTTCTTCCACTTGACGTTCTATGGCATACTAATCGTTTCTCCATTCTGTCGATTTTTGCTGCAAAGATAGGTGAAGATTTCCATCTTGTCAATACTTACTAATAGGTATTTTAACCCAAATCTATTATTAGAGCCTAAACATATTTTGTTTTATCATTGAGCAGATTATTTGTCTTTTAGGCGCAGACGTAGTGGGCTACGTCAAGTTACAAAGACAGACAAGATGCCGATAAGAAAATAAAAGCTGTTAGGAAACAAAATCATATCAGCGTAAATCTGTGCCCTCTGTGAGAAAATTCATCCGCACAACGTCATGAAATATTGTTACAAAATAGCAAGAAAAAAGGTGGAATAAAGGACTAAAAACAAGTATTTTAAACATCGTTATAACTCCCTCGTGTTCAGGCAGTTGCAAAAGCGGTTTTCAAAAGGGCGTTAGTAAGACGTCAAAAGGGCGTTAGTAAGGGGCTTAAAGGGCATCTTTTGCAAGCCAAAAGGGCGTCTTTTCAAAGCCAAAAGATGATGTTTTTAAATCGAGGATATGAAAGGTTTTTACAATAATACATAAATACAGAAGACAGAAAGCGCGTAAATACTTTCTGTCTCCCATATTATTTCCTCCTCTCTCGATATTAAGAGAGGAAGGAATAAGTCTTTAATTCTTGCGATTAGAACCAGAAACCAGCATCGCTGTGCTTGCTATCTCCGTGGAAATTCCACCAGAAATCGAGGACAGCAGTCTTGATATCGGTTATTCCAAAGGCATCCATCAGTGAACGAATTGACACCAAGTTGCTCTCTGAATAATCCTTTGCATTGTCGCTTAACTTATCGTAATCAGTATCGTAAACCTTTTCATCCAGTTCGCGCTCATCGCTGTCCATATAGATATTCATCGGTACGACGATGGTTGGCAACCATGCTTCCTCCTTCAACTGACGGGCGGTTGGTGCACAGAAAGAACTTGCTTTGCCATTTGTCAACTTAGAGTTACGAGCGCGCATCAGGCGAATTTCGAGGTTAAACTGCTTATGCGTACGCAAGAACTTAAAGTAGCCTTTGTGTCCGATAGGGTTCGACTGACCAGTGAATTTAGCACCATCAAACTTGTTAGTCTTATTCCATGGGTCCGTATCACAGTAGACATAATCGAAGAAGTCAGTAGAATTAACATCGGTAGCCTCCTTCTTTCCGCCATAAGAAGGGCGAATATCATCTACCATAAAGAAGTGCTGATAGTGGCTGTCTTCGCCATTATTGACGATTTGAGAGGTAATTTCGTTGCCCGCCTTGTCGTAGTAGTGAATGACAAAAGCTGACACATAATGGTCCTGACTGCTACCCATAAGATTCACACTCTTACCATTCTGTGGGTCAGCCACCCATTTTCCATTCTCCAAAGTATAGGTAAGTTTATAGTTACGACCGATATACTTCAATTCTTTTGGTGTTGGGTTCTGATGAAAAGCATGTGGACCATGGAGGTGACCATTATAGATTTCGATCACCGCCTTTGCAGGATTGATAAGCGAAGGGTCGAGTTCACTCTGCTCAGTAGACTGTCCATCAATCACGATAGGCAGTTTAACGTTGATATCCCAAAGTCCAGTGCTAAGCAACTTTCCAGCTGGATTGTAGAAAGGAGAGGCCTTTCCGTCGTCACCAAACTTACTTCCTGCAGCGTGGAGCAGGTCGACAGAGAGTGTAAACTCACGTCCAGGCTTCACGAACTTAATAAGACCTTGGAAGCCCATAGGGTTCGTATCGCCAATGAAAGTGCCGTTCAACTCGTCGATATAGCGGTAGTCGTAAGGCAGTTCTGCTTTGTTTGTGACACGCACAGAGCTCATCTGTCCTTCATACATCACCTGCTTGAACATTGAGAAGAAGTGCTGATGAATCTTGTCCTGACCAAGGTTATAGAACTGACTATTCATCATTTCGCCCTTTGCATTATAATACTCCATCTTCAAAAGGTAAACGACAGAAGGATTGTCCACGCTATTCTTTACGTTGAACGACTTTGTTGCACTCGTCACATGCCAGCCTTGACCAGCCGTTGTCTCCCACTCTATCACTTGAGCAGGAACTGAAGCGGCTTGAAGTTAGCCATCTTTGGCGTATTGTCGAAGGCAGAAGCATTGTTGAGAGTTCCTTCCTGCAGTGTAAAGACAGCACGAACAGGGTCTTCATGGAGTTTATTTTCTTTCTCATTCTCTGGCTGTTCTGGGTTACAACCCACGAACAACATGGTCACGACTGCACTGAAAGCAAGTACAAGACCATTTATAAATCTCTTTGTTTTCATCGTTTTTATCTTTTTAATTAGAAGTTCCATGTAATCATACAGCGCACATCACGTCCCATATCATGGGCATAGTAGCGGCTGCGGTTAGTGTATTCCTTGTACTCACGATTAAGGATATTGTCGCCCATCAGTCCTACTCGAAGTGACTGACCCTCACGCATTGGCACCGAGAAGCTAACATCAAAGCCCATGAGATGATAGGCTTCAGGACTGTTGGCGATGAGGTCTGTGGCAGGATTGAAGCGTGTTTGCTTAGCCACAAAGCGATGAGTGAGTCCTAACTTAGGTGAGAATGCCTTGAAGAAAGGCAGCGACCACGTCAGCGAATGGGTCAGACGGAAGCTCGGAATATAAGGTAGATAGGCGTGAGAAGGCATCTCGCGTGCCCAAATCATTGCCGTAACAAGATGATAATCGAGCGACGATACGGGGCGAACGTGGGCATCTAAGTCGACACCTTGGAAGAAAGCACGTGTCTGTCTGTACTGGAATACAGGATAAGCACCCGATACAACTGTGATATTCCGCCCTGTTGGCTGGTCGAAGATGTAGTTATTAATCCACTGAAGGTAGCCATCGAGCTGAACATCAAAGTACTTACTTGTATACTTCAAAGAGCTAATCCACTTGTAACTCTGCTCTGAAAGAAGGGTTGAATCGCCTTTCACAAAGATACCCGAACTAAGTTCATTGCCATTACTATACAGCTCATAGACATGTGGGGCACGCCAAGCTACACCAAAATGGGAGGTCAGTTTCAGTTGTTTATTGATGTGATAATGACCGCCAAGACTGTAAGTAAAATTCGCAAAGTCACGCTTTCCGCCATATCTTCGTCCTGTCCAATCATAGCCGTCAGCCTTCGTTTGCTGTCCATCGAAGCGCACTCCAGCCTCCATTCCCCATCGATCAGCAGTGTATTTCTGCAGCGCATAGAGTCCGAAAGCTACCTCCGTGTAATTCGGAATGATAGGAACGACACCCGTTCCACGCTCGTTCGTGTTATCAGTTATCAGCAGTTGCGCTCCTGCTTCACTCTTCCAATGCTGATAACCCTTGTTCCATACGAGTGAGTTCTGCAACGAATTCAAGTGCAAACTGACGGTAGGAATGTCCGAATGGTTCAGACGTCGGATGCGATTTTCGCGTCGATTGTCCTGCTGGAAGGTTGATTGAAAAGCGAAATGTCCTATCTTTTCGTGATCAAAAACGCCTTGAAATAGACATTATGATGAGTTATCTGCTGAAAAGGATAGTCTATATGCCGACTGAAAGGTGTGAAGTCGACAGGCTGCCCGAGGCGGATACGCTCTTGTAACAGCTGTTCGTTACCCATCTGTGCACTCTGCATAACACCTAATTTCTGTGCAAACAGACTATAACCTGTCTCTAATCGCCACGCTCCACGCCTATAACCTAAGGCGAGGGATAGGTCGTTTTCACGCATTCCAGTATTGTTTAGCAGGTAATGAGCCGTACTTCTGTCGCCTCCATTCTCGGTATTCAGATGTAAACGCCACGCCCAGTTGCCATGCCACTTAAAGCTATTTTCAATATAACCTGAGACTCCAAAGCGTCTGCCATTGGTGCCATAAAGTCCCGCTACCATACCGTGAAGACCACTGACGTCATAAGGTAAGGGGGAAGGTTGCATAAGTACAATACCGCCAAGTGCCTCAGAACCATATCTTACAGCATCTGCGCCTTTCACCACTTCGATGTTACTATAACTGTTTTTATCTACTTCTGGGGCATGATCTGCACCCCATTGCTGACCCGTCAGACGTGCACCATTGCTCACTAAAAGTATGCGATTGCCATACATTCCGTGTATCACAGGCTTTGAAACAATTGTTCCTGTCTGGATAGAACTTATACCACTGACTCCCTCAAGCAATGAACCCAAGGAGCGTCCCATAGCATTTGTAATGGCGGTTTGATTGATTTGACTGCCTATTTGGTTTACACTCATCATCTGGCGACGAGTAGAAACCACAACTTCACTTAGGCAAATGGAATCATGAGTAGGCTTAGTGGTATTCTCATGCTGTGCAGCTAACGGCATACACCAACACAGCAATGCGAATAAAACACCAGCCCACTGATGCCTGTCTAATTTTAATTTAAGCATCATAGACTAATTTTAAAATGTCAATAGACGACTCTTTCGCCTCAACAAATGGGCAAAGAACCTACGAAAAGTTTGTCTTACGAACATGTATGCACACCTTAGTGCGCACCTATCCCATAATAAATAAGGTGATGATTAGCCCACTGTCGGAGGCGAATGGCTATTGATTGAGACAACAGCCTGATAGACAGTTTGTTCTGTAAATATACGTTTTGGGACCCAACTTATCGCTACAACAGGCTGGAAAACTGTTGCTTTAGCTTCGACAGACTCGTGCATTGTGAAGTCACAAGTGCTACAAACCTGCTTCAACGAAGCATTATGGCTTACAGAAGCCTTGTCTGAACCGTGATAAGAAGTGTTATGATAGTGGAAATCTTTGAGCAAAAGCATAGAAGTGAACACAAAAAAAAGTGTCCACGCATAGATAAGTTTTATCGTTGTCTTTTGCGTCATCTATTTCCAATTATGCGGCATGTAAGTGAGTTGTTACTCATGCCTTAAATGAATTTTGGGGGTAAAATTACGAAAAAAACAGCAGGTATTTCTCCACAACCTATTTATTTTTTTGCGATTTTTAAACATAGTTAACACAAAAACTACTTAGTAGTTATTCTGCAATCACTTTATAAACAAGAGGGGTTCGTCTGTTAAATTCATAGAGTAGAGATAGGGTAAAGATTTATACGCTTGTAGGGTATTAGTATCTCAAATAAGTTGGTCTTACAAAGGAGGATAAACTAAAAGATAAAATGCAAATAGATACTAAACCTATCCGTCTTCTGCAAACAACTGATTCCCATATATTGCTATTTGTAAACTATTTTCATACAACTCAAAACCTATACATGCTCTTTTGGCTTCTAAAAGATGCCTAATTGACTTGCAAGAGATGCCCTTTTGAGGTCTAACTAACGCCCTTTTGAAGTCCAATTAGGCACCTTTTCTGATGCTACTTTATAACTAACTGATTTCCTGTTGGTTACAAACACGCTTTTTATATGTGTTTTTATCCTTATTTATAGGGGTTTTACTTGAATTTATGTAATGATTTTTCAAAGCGTTATCCACATCTTCGGAGGAGTATGGGAAAAGACTCTTCTATCTCGGAGGATGAGAAAAGAAAGATAGTGAAAACCACAAAAAACATAACAAATACTTGCTTATTAATGTAGAAAAACGTAAATTTGTCCCATAACTAACTTTAACAATATGCAAAAACCGCAATGGAATAGAATAAAAGACTTTGTTCAACGCAAAGAACTATCGCTTGCAATGGGCTTACACCTTGGTGCAATATTCCTCTGTGGGCTGATTTATATCCTGCTACCCGAAGACGTACACCTGCACTGGGGACTGACTTACATACCAATTTGGACTGCTCTTCTGTCACCGATTGCACTGATGATTGCTGCACGAAAAAGCAAAAGAAAGTTGGTGATACGTCTCTATAGTGGGCTGATAGGCATAGGGCTTTGGCTACTTGCTATTTTCCTTCAAGTCATAGGGGGCGACATTTTTCTCCCTTCGACCTGCTTTTGCAAAGACGGTGATTACCTCGTAAGACGAGAGTACGACTTCTTTAACAGCGACTTGATAGGTGTTTATAAAGTTAACGGACTAACAGAAAAGAGAATATCATTCTATAGTTACGGCAGTCCCGACTCTATCAAGGTTTACGATTCATTGAATGTCATCGCTTTTTACTGCCCTTCCGAAATACAGGAAGACCCATGGCCCACCGACACCATTGCCCCTATCCGTGTCATCGAACAGCTTCGTGACTACGAAATAGATTCTGAAAGGAGAAAGAAGATAGAACAACTTGCCCACCGCCTTAACGTCCGACTCGGCTATACACTGACTGAATAACAAGAATAGTAATTCATAAATATGATTACTTACTATGAGAAAAGAAAAAGCTATAAACCCAAATAATAAAGTTCAATGTTCAAACATCAAACCCCAAAGAACAATAAGGATTCGTGCCATTAGCGCCATTCGTAGTTGTTCGAAGTTCAAATCATAAAGTTCAATGTTCAACCTATAATAAATGATTCGTGTTATTCGAGAAATTCGTTGTCGCTAATCATAAAGTTCAATGTTCAAACCTCAAAGTTCAAAGTTCTATGCTCAAAGTTCAAAGAATTAAAAAGTTCAACCTTAAACAACCTGTTTGCCTTGTCGCAACGCTCCTCTCTATCACACTTCTTGGCAGTAGTTTCAGAAGTGGTAAGACTGATGTGCACGAGATGCCAGACAGTATTCAGATGGCTATCGACTCCATAAACAAGTATAATTTCTTTGCTGATACCTACGTACTCGGTCCAGAACATCATCGCTCTAAACAATATAACTATGCTGATTGGCTGCGCCGTCACGCCACACCAGACCAATTAGCCGAGATAGCTAAGACAAATCCTAATCCTGCCACTCGTCTTTGGGCTTTCAGAATCTTGTTAGAAACCTAACAAGCAAGTCTATGATGTCCTGAAAGCAACTATCAACGACACCACAGAGACTGAGCAGATGAGTTATTGTTTCTATAGCAAGGAACCTTATAACCTCAGAGCTTTCTCTCTCTCTACTATTTTGACCAAGTGAATAGTCAGACACCAGAAATGCAAGAGGCGATTGATAGTTTAGCTTTCTTCGACTATATGAAGCGTTATGGATATTCCTATGGAATACTCAAACACTTCAAACCTAAACAGAAATACTATGCAGCAGTAGTCGAAGCTGCCAACAACGGACAGGTAGAAGTCTTGCCATTGCTCATCAAATATAAGAATCCTAACGACCGACAGCGTATCAGTAAGTTGCTGCAAGCTGACTTTGAGGAGAACAAGCGACTGACATACGATTCCCGTGAAATCCTCGAAGAATGGGGCAAACCAGACTTTGAAGGATACGCAAAAAGCGTTTGTCAAGCCGTTATCGGTAAACCAGATTACTTTAGCGTAACAGAGTATTTCCCTCTTCTTTGGCAATATCCTGCGCCTTGGAGCTATCAACTTCTCGAGAATATCCTTTCTGGTAAAGACAGATATAGTGACATTCACGAAATAAAGAAACACTTTATACAGTATGCAAAGGAAGGACCTATCCCTCCGATTTTCCAACCGCTGTACGACAGATATCTAAAGGAAAGACGTACTGTCAGAAGTGGAAGACCACAAACGGAAGAGTCGCTTAAAACGCTTGCAATGGCTCTTGACGCCTTAAACAAAGAAACTTTCTTTTCTGAGGATGAGACTGTAGGGCACGATAGTTATTATCGTTTAATGCAATTTGACTATGCTGACTCATTGCGCTACAATGCTACAAGCGACCAGTTGGCTGAGCTTGCCCAAACAAGTCCTTCGCGCATCACACGCCTTTGGGCATTCAAAATCCTGTTGGAGAAACCCAATGGGCAAATATTCAACATTCTTAAACAGGCTATAAACGACACAACAAAAGTAAACTGTATATCCAGCTCTGAAGAAGAATTCAAAGTTCCCTTCCACCGTTCTATTCTCAGCGTCTACTATAGTAACGTAGACGAGGACCTGCCTGAACAACAGCAAGCAGCCATTGACAGCTTAGTGTTCTTTGATTATATGAAAAAATATGGATATAAAAAAGGGTTCCTTCATGACCTCCAACCACTCAAATCCTATTACCCAACCATCATCAAAGAGGCTGACAAAGGCAATGACGAGGGTTTTGATGTTCCTTGCTCGATACAAGAACAAGAACGATATCGCCCGAATCAATAAGTTTCTGAAACGCGATTTGAAGAAGAATGGGGAAATGACCAACGAATCTTATTGGCTTCTTAAGGCGTGGGATAAGCCAGACTTTGAATGGTATGTAAAGACCATCTGCCAAGCTGCAGCCAAAAAGAAGACACATTACGGTGAAACTCGTTACATCAGCCTCCTTTGGAGCTACCCTGCACCGTGGAGCTATGACATTCTTAAAGATATGATTTCCCAAGAAGAAAAATACAAGAACTTCTCAGATATAAAGGCTTTTCTTCAACAACAAGCGAAACAGGGAACGTTTCCTCAAGTCTTCCGACCGCTGATTGAGAAATAAGTGAAGTCTTATTCTCACAAAAAACATTACTCTTCTTTTAAGCTATCACACGTATGATTGTAAACTTTTTTCACATCCTCATCAACCAATACATGCTCTTTTGGCTTCTAAAAGATGCCTAATTGGCTTGCAAGAGGTGCCCTTTTGAGGTCTAACTAACGCCCTTTTGAAGTCCAATTAGGCACCTTTTCTGATGCTACTTTATAACTAACTGATTTCCTGTTGGTTACAAACACGCTTTTTATATGTGTTTTTATCCTTATTTATAGGGGTTTTATTTGAATTTATGTAATGATTTTTCAAAGCGTTATCTACATCTTCGAAGGAGGATGAGAAAAGGCTCTTCTATATCGGAGGATGAGAAAAAAAAGATAGTGAAAACCACAAAAAACATAACAAATACTTGCTTATTAATGTAGAAAAACGTAAATTTGTCCCATAACTAACTTTAACAATATGCAAAAACCGCAATGGAATAGGATAAAAGACTTTGTTCAACGCAAAGAACTATCGCTTGCAATGGGCTTACACCTTGGTGCAATATTCCTCTGTGGACTGATTTATATCCTGCTACCCGAAGACGTACACCTGCGCTGGGGACTGACTTACATACCAATTTGGACTGCTCTTCTGTCACCGATTGCACTGATGATTGCAGCACGGAAAAGCAAAAGGAAGGTGGTGATACGCCTTTATAGTGGGCTGATAGGCATAGGGCTTTGGCTACTTGCCATTTTCCTTCAAGTCATAGGAGGCGACATTGTATTCCCTTCTACCTACTTTTGCAAAGACGGTGATTACCTCGTAAGACGAGAGTACGACTTCTTTGACAACAACTTGATAGGTGTTTATAAAGTTAACGGACTAACAGAAAAGAGAATATCATTCTATAGTTACAGCAGTCCCGACTCTATCAAGGTTTACGATTCATTGAATGTCATCGCTTTTTACTGCCCTTCCGAAATACAGGAAGACCCATGGCCCACCGACACCATTGCCCCTCTCCGTGTCATCGAACAGCTTCGCGACAACGGAATAGATTCTGAAAGGAGGAAGAAGATAGAACAACTTGCCCACCGACTTAACGCCCGACTCGGCTATACACTGGCTGAATAAATAACGAAAAAGATATAATAATGAACTACTTAGTGCTTAAACAACGTTTTTATCTTGTCATATCAGTCCTCACACTGATAGTTTTAGGCAGTAGCTACGGCTCTTGCACAAAGTTTTCAGACAAGCTATCTGATAGTGCTATGGTGGCACTCGATTCCTTCCACCACTGCCAGTATATGGCACTTTCAAGGGGTCTCGGTGCAGCAGGGAGGCGGTCAGAGCAATTAGATTATGCCGATCAGCTCAGCCGTCACACAACGGTAGAACAGTTAGCGGAGATTGCTAATACCGATACTTCACGCATAGCAAGACTCTGGGCATACAGAATTCTACTGAAGAAGGCTGACAATCAAGTAATTGATGTATTGAAGCAGGCATTAAAAGATACGACATACGTAGAGATGGAGTCTGGCTGTAGCGGATTTGAAGAACCTTACAATCGCGCTGCTATCTCTATCTATAGGTACGATAGCTACGAACTTAAACTACCCAACCAGTTGTGTTTCTCCCTTGATAGCCTCGTCTTTTTCGATTATATGAAGCCCTGTGGCTTTGAGAGAGGATTGCTCATGGACTTCAAACCCCACAAGATTTATTATGCCACAGTCATCGAAGAAGCCGACAAGGGGAATGATGCTATCCTCCCTCTCCTCGCTCAATACAAGAATCCTAATGACCGACAGCGTATCAACAAGTTGCTGAAACTCAATCTAAAGAAAGCAGGTGTATGCTCCCATGAGGCATGTGAAGCCATCAGCAACTGGAACGACCCTGCCTTCGAGTGGTATGCTAAGGCTGCTTGTCAAGCTACTATCAAACAAGAATACTATGATGCTGATGAGGTCCTCCACCTTCTTTGTGCCTACCCTGCCCCTTGGAGCTACCAAATACTTAAAAAACTGCTCACTCAGAAAGGAGATTACAGCTACAGTGACACTGCTAAGGATTATCTTACAGAGCTATATAAAACGCGCCCCGTTCCTCCTATCTTCAAACCATTATATGATAGGTATGTGGCAAGAAAGAAGTGAGACGTAAACACTGTTACCTCACAATGCACATGGTATTTACCTTTATGATTACGCTTCAGAAGTTTAAAGAGATAAGGAGGCAGCCTTAATTTATGACACTGACAAAGTATCACACAGAGGAATAGAGGGAACTGAGGATTGTAAAAAACAAAGCAATGGAAGCCACGGAGGCATCGTCAGAGCGTGGAGTAACCGAGATAGTTTGCCAATTCTATTAGTAATTTATATGTAAAACGTTTATCCCAAGAGTTATCAGGAAGCTGTACACTACACCTCCGTTGCTCCTTGTGCCATTCGCACCTCCGTAACATTACCCTTACCTCTGTCCCCTCCGTAACTCTGTGTGACTTATTACATAAGAGTTTTAGTTGATTACTCCATATCTCGGAAGACCCAAGAAAGAAAGCAACCCCACATCCATATTGTAAAGAAAAATCATAACCCGAATTTTTATTGGTGCTTAATTGCGCTTGAATTAAGGCTTAATTGGCTTGCAAAAGGTGCCCTTTTGAGGTCGAACTAACGCCCTTTTAAAGTCCAATTAAGCACCTTTCACAACACAATTTTTCAACTACCTGATTACTTGATAGTTACAAGAGTGGTCGAAAACACCATTTTTAACCTAAAAGTAAGACCTTGAACTCATTTATTTGTAATAATATTTCATACAGAGATAGTGCTTATTTATGTGCTATGTATCTACCGTAAATAATACTATTCATTAAAGAAAGCTTAGATAAAAAGTTATGAAAAAGCTAAAACGGAGTATCTATGAGCGTACATATCCATAAAGAAGAGCAGTTTTATCGTACAGAGATCGTACGAAAAGAAATAAAACACAAATTTTTTGGAACTTCCTCCTTTTTTTATCTATCTTTGCGAATCATAATAAAGTTATGAGAACAAAATAGAATCATTATTAAAACTCTTATTTATCATCTTATGAAACGATTTCTTTATTTATTCTTATCTGGAATTGCACTATTGACAGCTTGTCAAAACAATCCCTCTAAGCAAACAGATAAAGACATACAAAATATTGACAGCATAAAGCAGGAAACAAAGGCTGACAGTATAAAACAAACAGCTAATATCGACAGTATAAAACAGGTTCTTGCAAAGACTACTGACCCTCTGAAACGCATTAAACTTCATGAGCAAGTTATTGATCTACAATTGAAGCTGCAACACCAGAGGAGCGTTGTAGAATCTTTGATGATTTTAATACACAAGTGGAAAAAGAGTTACTTAAAATCAACGAGCATGAAAGCTATTTCCTTGACCACTATTACGAATTTAGGATGGATGATGAAGGTAATGAGAAAGAGCCACATGATTCCATAATACAGAAGGAACAATATTATAAGAAGTACGGCATAGATATAGAAGATTTGGGAGAGGGAATAGTAGAACTTGCACCTCCAGCCAAGTTCTATACTAAGTATGTCAAGCGTTTACCTAAATACTACCAAGACTTTTGGCACCTATTGAAGGATAGTGAGAACATTGCCCCAGATGCTGGACTGATAATAACTTGGCGAGAGTTGGGTAATCTGCTTGCTCGATATGAGGCTTATGTAAAGGCAAATCCAACGCAGAAAGAATTATTCTGTAGACTACAAGATGACTATAAATTTCTCCAGTATGCCTTTTTGTTTGGCCTTGATAACACCCCTATATCTTACGATGACGTACATTTAGACAATGATGTGAAGAAAGAATGGGAACGATTTATAAAGACATATCCTAACAGTCCGACAACACCTTTGCCAGAGAAATGCTTCAGCAAAAGAAATTAGACGATTTAGAACACATGTATGATAAGCTAACAAAGTTTCAGGAGACGTCAAACTATCCTTTGCTTAAGGCTTGTCCCGCTAAGAAATAAAGGATACGTAGAGGTTATTTAATCCAATATTTGCATACGAATCCTTATAAAAAGAGGTATTATCTTCGTTTAAAAGACTTAGATTAATCTTAAAGAATAAAGACATTTTTAATCCAAATCGATCATAAGAGATTAAATCTCCATAAAATCATAATGGTTGATTTGGATTAAATAGCCGTTATGTTAATTGTTTTTAACACACCATACCCTATTATTTTCAAAGTTAAGTTTGCAGTTATCGTTTATTTTTATTTACTTTGCAGGTCTTGAAATAGTAACTAAAAACAGAACATCATGGTAAATACCGAAGAGACACACTACGCGTGTGGACTGAAAAAAGAAGACTTCCAGACGACAATAGACGGTAAGAAAACCGATCTTTATGTACTCAGAAATGCCAAGGGCAATGAGGTTGCAGTCACTAATTACGGTGGTGCGATTGTTGCTATTATGGTTCCTGACAAAGAAGGTAAATTAGCAAATGTCATTCAAGGACATGACAATATACAAGAGGTTATCTCCTCACCAGAGCCTTATCTTTCAACACTTATTGGCCGTTATGGCAACCGTATTGCTAAAGGTCGTTTCCAGTTGAACGGAAAGGAATATAAACTTGCTATTAATAATGGTCCTAACTCTCTGCATGGAGGTAAGGAGGGCTTTAACGCAAAGGTATGGGATGCAGTACAAGTTAACGACCACGCCGTTGTTTTGAAGTACATTTCATCTTATGGAGAGGAAGGCTATACAGGCGAAGTTGAAGTTTGGGTAGCTTACTCATTCTCTGACAATGACGAACTTATCATCAAATATTCTGCAAAGACAAACAAGAAGACGATTATCAATCTTACCAGTCATGGATTCTTCTCTTTGGGGCAGGTATTGCTAATCCTACACCAACAATTGACGACTTAGAATGCCAGATAAACGCAGACTTCTATCTTCCTATTGACGAAACATCTATCCCAACAGGTGAGATTTTGAAGGTAGCTGGTACTCCATTCGACTTCCGTGAGCCAAAGGCAGTAGGTCAGGATATCGACGCTGACCACGAACAGATTAAGAATGGCGCAGGTTACGACCACTGTTTCGTACTGAATAAGAAGGAAGAAGGCGAGCTATCATTCGCTGCACGCATCAAAGAACCAAAGAGTGGCAGAACAATGGAGGTGTATACAACAGAGCCAGGTGTTCAAGTATATACCCATAACTGGGCTGACGGCTATAAGGGACAGCATGGTGCAACCTTCCCACGTCGCAGTGCTATCTGCTTCGAAGCACAGCACTTCCCAGACAGTCCAAACCATCCTTATTTCCCTTCTGTCATCTTAGAGCCATGTAAGGAGTACACACAGAGAACGATTTATAAGTTCGGTGTAGAGAAATAAGCATCTAAAAAGGAAATAATAAATAAAAATTGAAATATCAAAATGGAAAATCAAACTAACAAGAAAGGAACCTTGGTGGCAATTATCACCATGATGTTCTTATTTGCGATGATCTCTTTCGTAACCAACATGGCGGCACCATTTGGTACAATTTGGAAGCAGCACTATGAGTGGGCTGGTATGATGGGTAACATGATGAACTTTGCAGCTTACCTTTTCATGGGTATTCCTGCAGGTATGATGATTACAAAATACGGATATAAGAAGACTGCTCTTGTTGCTTTGGCACTTGGTTTCTTCGGTATTGGCATCCAGTATTTCTCAAGTACAATGGACGGAAACGAAATCAGTACATACGTAGTTTACTTGCTCGGAGCCTTCGTTTGCGGTTTCTGCGTTTGTATCTTGAACACCGTTGTAAACCCAATGTTGAACCTTCTTGGCGGTGGTGGTAACCGTGGTAACCAGCTGATTCAGACAGGTGGTTCGTTGAACTCACTCGCAGCGACGCTGACTCCAATGCTCGCAGGTTCTATGATAGGTGAGATTACAAAGGAAACATCACTCAAGGCAGTAACTCCATTGTTGTTGATTGCGTTAGTTATCTTTGCAGCTTCATTCGTTATCGTTTGGTTTACACAGTTGACAGAGCCAGAAACAGAGAAGACAGACGTCGTTGGTGGTGTCAAGGAGGCTTTGCGTTATCGTCAGTTGTTGCTCGGTATCATTGCTATCTTCTTCTACGTAGGTGTTGAGGTTGGTATTCCTGGTCAGCTCTTGTTCTACCTCAGTGAGCCAGTTGCAAAGGGTGGTGTACTTGGTAGTGCAGCAACAGCAGGTTTGATTGCAGGTGTTTATTGGATGTTGATGCTCGTAGGTCGCTTCGTTAGTGCCTTCATCAGCGGTAAGGTATCATCTCGTATGCAGTTGACCGTAACCTCAGCAGTAGCCCTCCTCCTCTTGCTCGTGGCTATCTTCATGCCAGAGGATGTAAAGATGAGCCTTTCAATTCCTAACCTTGCAGAGAGCACACTCGACCAAGTAGAGGTCCCAACAAAGGTATTGTTTATCATCCTTTGTGGTATCTGTACATCAGTTATGTGGGGTGTTATCTTCAACCTCGCTACCGAAGGTCTTGGTAAATACACAGCAACAGCTTCAGGTCTCTTCATGACTATGGTTGTTGGTGGTGGTGTAATGCCATTGATTCAGAACCTTATGGCAACAAAGGTAGGCGACATTCAGAGCTACTGGCTCATCGTTGGTATGTTGGCTTACATGCTCTTCTACGCATTAGTAGGCTCACATCCTTCAAAGAAGGCTTAAAACATACATCTTTATAATGGCAGGCATTACACTTGCCATTATAAAGAGATATATACATAAAACCCTAACAATCATTCAAAACATTACTAACATGGACATAGAATTCGTAAGAAGCCGTTTTATTAAGCATTTCGACGGCCAGACTGGAAACATTTATTTCTCACCAGGACGTATTAACCTTATTGGCGAACACACTGATTATAATGGTGGTTTCGTATTCCCAGGTGCAGTAGACAAGGGTATTATGGCAGAGGTTCGTCCTAATGGTACAAACACTGTTATGTGCTACTCTATCGACCTCAAGGACCGTGTAGAGTTCAAAGTTGACGACCCAGAGGGTCCACGCGCTACATGGGCACGCTTCATTTATGGTATGGTACAGGAGTTCAAAGCACTTGGTGTTGACGTAAAGGGTTTCAACATTGCCTTTGCTGGTGACGTTCCTCTCGGTGCAGGTATGAGTTCATCTGCTGCTATGGAGAGCTGTTTCGGATGCGCATTGAACGACTTGTTTGCTGATAATAAGATATCAAAGTGGGACATCGCACTCGCTGGTCAGGCTACAGAACACAAGTATATCGGTGTAAACTGTGGTATCATGGACCAGTTTGCAAGCGTCTTCGGTCAGGAAGGTAAGCTGATGCGCCTTGACTGCCGCAGCCGTGAATTCGAGTATTTCCCATTCAATCCACAGGGTTATAAGCTCGTTCTTGTCAACTCAAAGGTGAAACACGAACTTGTTGGTAGCCCATATAACGATCGTCGCAGAAGCTGTGAGAACGTTGTTGCAGCTATGGCTAAGCACTTCCCAGACAGGAAGTTCGAGACATTACGTGATGCTAATTGGGACGACTTAGAGGCTGTCAAGGATGTAGTTAGTGCTGAGGACTATAAGCGTGCACACTTCGTTCTCGGTGAGAAGGAGCGCGTACTCGCTGTTTGTGACGCACTTGTTGCTGGTGACTATGAGACAGTTGGTCAGAAGATGTATGAAACACATCACGGACTTAGCAAGGAATATGAGGTAAGCTGCGAAGAACTCGACTTCCTCAACGACATTGCTAAGGAGAATGGCGTAACTGGTTCCCGCATCATGGGTGGTGGCTTTGGTGGTTGTACCATCAACCTCGTTAAGGATGAGTTGTATGACAAGTTTATTGCTGACGTAACAGAGAAGTTCACAGCCAAGTATGGTCATGCCCCAGAAGTCTATCCTGTGGTTATCAGTGAAGGTTCTCACAAGGTTTGCTAAGAACATAATGGTATCTAACGAGGTGCCATTTTCATCGATATTTAATTAGTATAAGGGCTGGATTCAACATAGGAAGTTCAGCCCTTAGCTAAAAATAAGCGTCATAAACACAAGAAGTAATCCAACACAGGAAGACCTTTAAATCCCAATACACAACAAAAAAGATATTACTACCTAACCAAGAGATATTTACAAGTTTACATCTCATATCAAAACCTACAACATGAATAAATACTACAAAGGTGAACCCAAACTATTAGTTTCGGTCGACTGCATCGTACTCGGGTTCGAAAACAAGAAGCTACAGTTACTCGTTGGTAAGCGTAAGGTTGAACCGTACAGCGGAAAACTATCTCTCTACGGCGGATTCGTTAGAGAAGACGAGAGCTTGAAAGAGGCTGCCAACAGAGTTCTTTTCCAATGCACAGGTATCAATGACATCTATATGCGTCAGGTAGGAGCCTTCGGTGAAACCGACCGTGACCCTGGTGATCGCGTTATCTCAATCGCTTATTGTGCACTCATCAATGTGTCTGACTACGATAATAAATTGTTGGAAGAGAACGACCTACAGTGGGTTGACATCAACAAATTACCAGAGCTATTTGGTGACCACATCGAAATGGTACAGATAGCATTGAGTCAACTCCGCAAACTCATCAATAAAGACCCACTCGGTTTCAATCTTCTCCCAGAACTCTTCACACTCACACAGTTTCAGAATGTCCACGAAGCGATTATGGGTGTTGAGATTGACAAACGCAACTTCCGTAAGCGTATCAAGCAAATCGACTTCATTGAAAAGACAAAGTATATTGATAAGATAACCAGCAAGCGTGGTGCCGCATTGTATCGCATCAACAAACAAGCCTATTCAGATGCCTCACTATAATCCTTCATAAGAAGGCTAACGATAGAAGCGTTTAGCTAAGATAACACATAAAAAGGGTATATCGAATGTTAAAAGGTCACTGACAAACATTCTGATATACCCTTTTATCGTGTTCCTATCCATCCTTTGCAGTCTCTCTTACACCTAACCATATACCTGATTACCCACAAGATGATTCGTATTAACGTCCCGCACCAGTTGTGCGAAGCCTTAGCACACTATGTGCGAAGCCTTAGCACAACTATAAAAGGTGACGATAACGACATCATCCAACGCTGAAACAAGCTACTGCAAAAGGATGATGAATTACGATAAAACAGTCATAAAACAACCACTCATCAACCAATCGGAGCAAAGCAAATACTATGCTTTAGGCATTTTTGAATATTTTGGGGAAAATAGTAAGTTTATTATTTTGATGTCTCCATATTTATCTTTATATTTGCATTATAATTTCAAAAATCCTATCTATTTATGAATGACAAGCATTTGATGGACCAAGCAGCGGATAACATCAGAATTCTCGCAGTGTCAATGGTTGAAAAAGCTAAATCAGGACACCCTGGTGGCGCTATGGGCGGTGCCGACTTTATCAACGTTCTCTTCTCTGAATTTCTCGTTTTTGACCCAGATCAGCCTGAGTGGGCAGGACGTGACCGATTCTATCTCGACCCAGGTCACATGTCACCAATGCTCTATGCAGCGTTAACACTCCAGAGAAAGTTCACAATTGACGATATAAAGCAATTCCGTCAGTGGGGTTCAATCACACCAGGTCATCCAGAAAGAGATATCGCACATGGCATAGAGAACTCTTCTGGTCCACTTGGACAAGGCCATGCCTACGCTGCCGGTGCAGCAGTTGCTGAGAAATTCCTTGAAGCACGACTTGGTCATACCATGATGCAACACAAGATTTATGCCTTTATCTCTGACGGTGGTGTCCAAGAAGGTATTAGTGCAGAGGTAGGACGATTGGCAGGAAACTTAGGACTCAACAATCTTATTATGTTCTATGACGCTAATAACATTCAGCTTTCTACTGAGTGTGGAGCGGTTATGGACGAAGATACTGGCATGAAATATCGTGCTTGGGGATGGAATGTATTGGAGATTGATGGCAATAATCCAGACGCTATCCGTGAAGCACTTGTAGCTGCTAACAAGGAAGAAAGCCGCCCTACGCTTATCATCGGTAGGACTATTATGGCAAAAGGAGCATTGCAGGCTGACGGTAGTAGCTACGAAAACAGCATTAAAACACATGGCGCACCATTGGGTGGTGATGCCTATAGAAATACAGTAAAGAATCTTGGTGGTGACTTAGAAGACCCATTCAAGATTTTCCCAGAGGTTCAGAAGCTTTATGATGACCGTGCAGCAGAACTCAGAAAGATTGTTGCTGAGCGTCATGCAGCTGAAGCACAATGGGAGAAAGAGAACCCTGAAAAGGCAGCACAGATGCGTGAGTGGTTCTCTGGCAAGGCTCCAAAAATTGACTGGAGTGGCCTTGTACAGAAGCGCGACATTCCTACACGTAATGGTTCTGCAGCTTGTCTCGGTATTATCGCAGAGCAAGTTCCTAACATGATTGTATCATCAGCCGACCTCAGCAACTCTGACAAGACAGATGGATTCCTTAACAAGACACACGCACTCACACGTGATGACTTCAGCGGAGCCTTCTTCCAGGCTGGTGTTAGCGAGTTGGCAATGGCATGTATGTGTATCGGTATGATGCTTCATGGTGGTGTCATCACTGCTATGGGAACCTTCTTCGTGTTCTCAGACTATATGAAACCGGCTATTCGCATGGCTGCTCTCATGCAGACTCCAGTTAAGTTTGTATGGAGTCATGACGCTTTCCGCGTTGGTGAGGATGGTCCTACACACGAGCCTGTAGAGCAAGAAGCACAGATTCGATTGATGGAGAAGTTGCAAAACCACGCTGGACAAGACTCTGTTCGTGTGCTTCGTCCTGCCGATAGTGATGCAGCAACCGTTTGCTGGCAGATGGCTATGGAGAACATGGATACGCCAACAGCACTCATCTTCTCACGTCAGAATGTGAAGAGTCTACCAGAGGGAACAGACTATCAGCAGACTCGTAAGGGTGCATACATCGTAACAGGCTCTGACGAGCAGTTTGATGTTATCCTCGTTGCAAGCGGTTCTGAGGTTTCTACCTGCGTTGCTGGAGCTGAGTTGTTGCGTAAGGACGGAGTGAAGGTACGTGTTGTAAGCGCACCATCAGAGGGTCTCTTCCGCCGTCAGAGTAAGGAGTATCAGGAGCAGATTTTGCCAAGAGACGCTAAGATTTCGGTCTTACGGCAGGTTTGCCAGTGACTCTCGAAGGCTTGGTTGGTGCCAATGGAAAGGTATTCGGCCTTAACAGCTTCGGTTTCTCAGCACCTTACACAGTCTTGGATGAGAAGTTAGGCTTCACTCCTGAGAATGTTTACAAGCAAGTAAAAGAGTTTTTAGCATAAACGTTTAACCTGAGTCTCTAAGTTCATCACCGAAGGTGGAGGCTCATAAAAACCTAAACAGCTTATGGAAATTAAGACAGTAGGAGTTGCCTGCGACCATGCGGGCTATCCATTAAAGCAGTTCGTTATCCAGTATTTGGAAGAACACAAGTATGCATATAAGGACTTTGGCTGTAATAGCGATTTAAGTTGCGACTATCCTGACTATGCTCACCCATTGGCTGAAGCCATTGAGAGTGGTGAAGTTTATCCTGGTATCGCTATCTGTGGTAGTGGTGAGGGTATGGCAATTGCACTTAACAAGCACCAAGGTGTACGCGCAGGTTTGGTATGGAACAAGGACGTTGCAGAGTTGACTCGTCAACATAATGATGCAAATGTTGCTGTACTTCCTGGCAGATTTGTCGATAATAAGACAGCAGAAAAGATTCTCGATGCGTTCTTCAAAGCAAGCTTCGAGGGTGGTAGACACGAGCGTCGTGTTAAGAAGATTCCTGTTCAACAGGGCTAATCATAGCTTTGTCTGATTGAATAAGACAAACAAAAGATAAACAGTTAAGGTGTTCAGAGGATTCTGGACACCTTTCTTTTTTATCGTCATTCATGCCAACTCGGTAGGAAGATACCTACACACAGCCATATTCATTCATATTATTCATTAGCTCCTACCCCTCTCTTATTTTTTTGTTGCACATGATATTTGCCCTTACAACAGGCATATCAGTCTATATCAAGATAGATAAAACCTCCTTCAACTCCGTTCCTCTGTGTGAAATTTACCCCTCAAAAGCAAAGAAATATATTTACAAACCCTTCTAAGGAAAGGTAAGGAAATAGCTTAAAAACGAGTTAATTTAACACTGCTGTAACTCTTTTGTTATCAAGCAGTTGCAAAGTAGGCTTTCAAAGGTGCTTAATTGGACTCCCAAAGGACGTTAGTAAGACTTCAAAAGGGCACCTATTGCAAGCCAATTAGGCGTTATTTGCAAGCCATTTGGTGGTCTTTTAAAAATCAGTATGTGAAAAATTCGGACAAAAGAGAATTTATCCGTAGTTTGAATGAATAGGGTCTGTCTTTACGTTTAGCACTTTAATCCCACTCGTTTATTAGACCACAATAGACCGATTTCAGTTTAAGAGATAAAAAACAGAGCAACTCTAAGTTTCTGACTGTAAACTTAGAATTGCTCTGTGTGCCGTATTATAGGATAGCTTTAGCTTATCACTCCATATCTCAAAGGACCCTTATTTATCTCAATAACAAAGATGTAGCAGACTACATCAAGCTAAAAAGCTATATAAGATACCGACAAGAAGATAAAAGAAGTTGGAAGATCATACCGCCCATAGTAGCAATAATGCTTATTGTAGTCTACTAAGCGGTTGGGCTTAAATAAACTCCACTCCTTCAATTTTACTTCATATGGCATTCACGCAGTGAGAGAATAGGGTTATTCCGCTTCCTCACCCGTGTTCACCTCTTCAGGGAGATGGAAGCGATACTTGCGTGCAAAGACATCACCCACCTTGTTAATCTCAAGGAAGGTAGTGCCACCACCCTCGCCAAACGTACCAGAAAGGTAAGCAATCTTATCCTCTAACTCAATGTAACCCTTCTGACGAAGCATACGCAAAGCAGCTGTAAACATCTCCTCATTTGATTTATAGCGATGCTGATAAACCGCAATAACACCGTAGCTAAGGTTCAACCAGCGCTGTACCTTATCCTTGTAGCAGATAGCCAACACTGGGTGTGGACCACGGAAAGCAGCAAGATTACGAGCAGTCTGACCTGTCTCGCTATCGGTGATAATACCCTTTACACCCAACTGTTCAGTAGCCTCGATAGCACTTCTTGACAAGAACTCACGCTGATCATTCTGGTTGACCATCGGAACAGTTACATGTCCACGCTTATGTGCATCCTGCTCCGCTGCCTCAGCAATACGTGCCATTGTCTGTACAGCCTCAACAGGATACTTACCGCTTGCTGTCTCACCACTCAACATCAACGCATCGGTGTGGCTATAGATAGCATTCGCAATGTCAGTAACCTCAGCACGCGTAGGACGAGGATTGTTAATCATCGTGTGTAACATCTGAGTAGCCACGATAACAGGCTTCTTCTTCAAGATACACTTATTGATAATGCTACGCTGAATACCAGGAATCTGCTCGATAGGCACCTCGATACCCAAGTCACCACGTGCAATCATGATACCGTATGAAGCATCGATAATCTCGTCAATATTGTCTACACCCTCTTGATTCTCAATCTTTGAGATAATCTTAATATCAGAGTTATGCTCGTCAAGAATCTTCTGAACAGCAAGAACATCAGCTGCTGAACGAACAAAAGAGTGAGCGATAAAGTCGATATCCTCCTCGATTGCCAACAAAATATTAGCTTTATCCTTCTCTGTTAAGGCAGGAAGTTCAATATGTTCACCAGGTACATTCACACTCTTGTGTGAGCCAAGATCACCTTCATTCTGCACCTGTGCAACTAACATTGGTCCTGCACTCTCAACGATCAGCATATCCAATGCACCGTCATCAAAGAGAACGTGGTCGCCAACCTTCACATCACGAGCAAAGTCAGGGTAAGAAACATTGACAATATCCTTTGTTGAATCAACATCAGGACGACCGAAAATCTTAACCATATCGCCCACCTTGTAATGAATAGGCTCATCCACAGCAGTGGTTCTCACCTCTGGTCCCTTGGTATCAATCAGCAAAGCTACGTGCTGAGACACAGCACGTGTATTGCGAATAATCTCCTTAATACCTTCAGGACTTGCATGTGCCGTATTCATACGAACGACATTCATACCTGAGAAGAAAAGCTTTCTTAGGAAGTCAACATCACAGCGACGGTCGCTAATAGAACATACTATCTTTGTCTGTTTCATAAAATTGAGTGTGTTATTGTTTAATTTGACATTGCTGAGAAAATAATATATAAGAGTGATGACATGAGAATAACGAACAATAAGAAGCCAACAAAGATGATGGTTACTTTCTTTCCCAGTCCGCCCTTCGATGTTTTTTTATCCATCGTAGGTCTGACTTGTCCTTGCGTGTTATCCCTTTCCACTTGTACATGGTTCACAGTGGCAGTTGTCTCAGCAGCACTACCACTTGGCGCACCCATCTGCGGGGTTGCAACCGTCATACTCTCACCACAATAGGGGCAATTACATCTTAGCGTATTACCACCCTCCGACTCTATTACAAAGGGACGATGACAATGTTTACAGGCTATCTGAAATTGCATTTAAACCTCCTTTCGTCTGTTATTATCTTACGTCGTCAATGAGAATATGCCCATCTTGCGATAGCACCTTCACCTGACGATATTCCGTTTCACCATCTTGCGACAGTCTCACTTTATACCAATTATCATCAATAGCATCAACCTTAGGTTGCGTTGAAGTTGATTAAAGTCTGGCTCTGTAGCCGTATTTCCAAAGGCACCCCACCACACAGTCGCCTCATCAACATCATAGTCATAAGAGCCTTGAGTGCCAAAGACCATTCGATGACAGTAATCTGTGAGATAACGACTGTAGAAGTCTGCATCCGCATCCTCTGTAAGAACGGCTTTCTTATAGAATGACTCTAAGAATCTGCAGATACCCTTTCGCTTCTCATCCTGTCGCTGTGCCTCAGCTTCTTGCGCCTCAATCTGCGCACGAACCTGCATCATAGAGTCAGCGTGTGCCTTGCGTTCTGCTTGAAGTTCTTGCTGAGCAGCTTCCTTCTGGTTGTTCCAATAGATGTAACCAAAGACTGCCAAGCCTCCTAAGATAAGTACTATCAAGATAGTAAGCAAGACTTTCAGCGTAGAGCCAGAGCCTTTCTGCTCACCTTGACCCATAATAGGTTGTTGTACAGAAGGGGTAACAGGACTTGCCAACGTGGGCAAGTTAACAAGCAATGACTGTCCACAATAAGGACAATTGCAATGTATTTTATCATTGCCATCGGCCGTAATCATAAACGTGCGATTGCATTTATTACAAGTTACATTATACTGCATATGCTACCACTTCTTAAGAACAATGATTAGTGAGGACAAAGGGTTAACAACATCCCTAATAGTCTAACACGGTTTATCTTGTGCAAAATTAATAATTTTCTTCCATATTTGGAAATGTTTTAAGCAATAATATAAGGTCAATTTTACGAACAAATGCGAAACATCTAATATAAGATTCTACAATAAGAAACTACTATCTACACTGCATTTAGTGCTTAGCACCATTGGTGTTTAGCCTTAGCACACGATGTGCGGAGCATCAGCACACAATGTGCGCAGTACCTCTACTCCACTTAAAAATAAGGAAGAAGGAGCGTTAAGTTCGTCATCGTTAATAGAAAATATCACAAGACGATTACGTAACAAAGTCTTTTTCTTCAAAAGGGAGCAATCCTTCTATCCATTGAGGGCGTATTTGTCCTTCTTTTTCATTCGTTTCGGGCGAAGAAACAGAGAGTCCCATCAAGCGGATAGGGCGATTCTGATAGTCCGTGTCTTTTAATAATTGCTTGGCAAGAGGGAGGATATCATCTTTCGTTCGGAGGATTTTATCCTGTGTAAGACTACGTGTTATCTGCGTTGTAGCATCCCACTTCAGTTTTAGTGTGAGGGTTCTACCCTTAAAATCTTTCGCTTTGATTCGTTCAACTAACTCCAAAGTGATGTGATAGAGTTCGATGATTATCTTCGATTCGATATGTAAATCTTCAAGAAAAGTGCGCTCACAGCCCACTGACTTACGCTCATAGGAAACGATGACAGGACGATTGTCAATGCCACGTGAGAAATCATAGTAGACATTACCCATCTTACCAAACACCTGCACAAGATGTTCTCGCGATATTTCTCGTAGTTGTTCCCCCCGTAAAGACACCCATACCGTGCATTCGCTCAGCCGTCTTTGGACCAACGCCCCATAGCTTCTCAATGGGGAGTTTACCGATAAAATCAAGCGCACGGTCGGGATGTACCGTGAAGATTCCATTGGGTTTGCGCATATCAGAGGCTATCTTAGCCAACAGTTTATTGTAGCTTATTCCTGCAGAGGCAGTTAGCGAGGTGCGCTCGAATATCTTTCGCTTGATTTCTTTCGCTATGTCGACAGCTAGTCCTATTCCTTTTTTATTCTCTGAAACATCAAGGAACGCCTCATCCAATGAGATTGGCTCAACCAAATCGGTGTATTCATGAAAGACAGCATGAATCTGTCGTGACACTTCTTTGTATCTATCGAAATGTGAAGAAACAACAATCAGTTGCGGACAACGCCTTTTCGCCTGCGCCATTGACATGGCAGAATGAACGCCAAAGGGACGAGCCTCGTAGCTGGCAGTCGACACCACGCCACGTGGACCATCGAAACCGACAGCGATAGGCTTCCCTCTCAGTTCTGGATTGTCCCTTTGCTCAACCGAAGCAAAGAAAGCATCCATGTCAATGTGAATAATTTTACGCATGATAGTACCCTGTTCTCTATGCAAAGATACGGCTAAGATGTGGAAAGATAAGGATTTTTGATTAATAAATAAATAAAAAAGCGTATCTTTGCAACAAAATAACAAAAATAGAGTTATAATAACTATACGGATCAAAGTACGAATAACCAAATGAGAGAAAACGAGAGTCATGATGCCATGGGGAAGCTTCAACGCTGTTTGAAGCGTGCTTTTGACATTGTTGGTGCGCTCATAGGACTGATCATCTGCTCTCCTCTATTTCTCCTCATCAGTATTCTTCTTACTTATCAAAGCAATGGACCCATCATCTTCCGACAGATACGTATCGGATATAAAGGACGTCCGTTTGCTATCTTTAAGTTTCGTACAATGAGTAGTGTTGTGGAGGAAGAGGGTCCGCAACTTGTTGCAAAATGTGACAATTCAAACTCTACTCGATTGGAACAGTTCCTGCGTGGGCATCACTTAGACGAACTACCACAACTATGGAATGTGCTCAGAGGCGACATGTCGTTCGTAGGTCCGCGCCCTGAACGTAAGTATTTTATCGACAAAATCAATGAACAGACCGACCGTTATCAACTCATTTATGAGATGCGACCGGGGCTTACTTCAGAGGCAACACTCTACAATGGTTATACCGATACGATGGAGAAAATGCTCCGACGAATGGAGATGGATATCCATTACTTGGAACATCGCACCTTGTGGTTGGACTTTACCATCGTCATTAAGACGGTTCTAAAAATTGTTACTGGAAAGAAATTCTAAACAAAAAGATGAAGAAATATATTCTATTTGTATTACTCGCATTATGTTCTTTGAACGGTTTTGCACAGTCGTCTATGACGGATACGCAGGTAATGGACTTCGTGCAGAAGGAGCACAAGAAAGGTACTCCACAGGCGCAGATTGTCACCAAGCTCATGCAGAGTGGTGTAGACATCTCGCAGATACGCCGTGTGAGAAACATATACGAGAAGATGCAGAAGGGAAATGCTGCCTTTGGAGCCGCAAAAGAGGGTACGACAACGGATCGTAGTCGTACAAATAACGGACAGACAAGTCCTACTGCTGCCCCAGGAAAGAGCAAACGACAAATCGCTGATGCGACACTCGATGATTACAACAACAACGAGCAGGAGATAAACAGATACTCTGAGGGGCGTATCTCGTCTAATCGTTCGTGGACAAACACCTACGATGAGAACGATGGTGAGTACCTGAAGATGCAGGCTGAGATGAATGATTGGATGCCACAGGACACTGCTGCAATGTATGAAAACCTACTGAAGCAGCTGAGTCGTAACCGAAGAAGGTTTGGGGACGTGACATCTTTAATAATAAGAGTCTTTCTTTTGAACCAAACATGAACATGGCACTGCCTCGCAACTACCGTATTGGCCCCGGTGATGCTGTGTTTATCGATGTATATGGTGCTTCACAGAAGTCTTACCAGACAACGGTTGCCCCTGATGGTTACGTCACCTTGGAGGGTTTCGGTCCTGTTCAGGTGAGTGGTTTGACTGTAGATCAAGCGAACAACCGCATCCGTGAAAAGATTGGTAAACGTTTTAGTAGTTCGAACATACGCCTCTCTGTGGGTCAAACCCATACCATCATGGTGAATGTTGTGGGTGAAGTGAAGACCCCAGGAACCTATACACTATCGGCTTTTGCCACTGTCTTCAACGCACTTTACATGGCTGGCGGTATCGGTGACTTAGGAACACTGCGTAATATCAAGGTATATAGAGGAGGAACACTCATCACTACGGTTGACGTATACGACTTCCTTCGTCGCGGTCATCTGAGTGGTAACGTACGATTAGCTGATAACGACGTCATCGTTGTTGGTCCTTACGAGATGCTTACACAGATTAGCGGTAAGGTGAAACGCCCAATGTTCTATGAGATGAAACGCGGCGAAAGCCTCGGAACACTTATCGGTTACGCGGGAGGATTTGCTGGTGATGCCTATACACGTTCAGTACGTGTACGCAGAAAGACGGGTCGCCAGTATTCTATCTTCAATGTTAATGAGTTTGACATGCGCAACTTCCGCGTGGCTGACGAAGACTCAATCAGTGTTGACTCGGTTATTCCAAGATATGAAAACATGGTTGAGATCAAGGGAGCCGTGTTCCGCCCGGGTATGTATGAGGTTGGTGGACGCATCAATAGTGTACGTGGATTGATTGAAGCAGCAGACGGATTGACAGAGGTGGCATTTGCTCCACATGCCGTTTTACACCGCAAGAAGGCTGACCGTACACTGGAGGTTATCTCGGTAGATGTGGACGGAATCCTTACAGGTCGTGTGGCTGACATCCCTATACAAAATGAAGATGTACTCTTCATCCCTACACGTACGGATGCACAGGAGCAACGAACCATAACCATTCATGGTGAAGTTCTCTATCCGGGTATCTATCAATATGCTGATAATGAGTCGTTAGAAGACTTCATCCTACAAGCTGGAGGTCTGAAACAGAGTGCCTCTACGGTGAGAGTAGATGTGTCTCGTCGTATCACAAACCCACAAGCACTGACACCAGACTCTATCATCGCCCGAACCTACTCCTTCTCTCTACGTGACGGCTTTGTCATCGATGGTGCGCCGGGGTTCGTTCTTGAGCCTTACGATGAGGTATATGTACGTAAGAGTCCGGGTACAACCAATCAGCAGAATGTTAGTATTGAAGGTGAGGTTGTATTTGCAGGAAACTACACACTAACATCAAGAAATGCGCCTAAGCGACATTTATAAGGCTGCAGGTGGTGCAACAGAACTCGGATATATCAAAGGTGCGCGCTTAGAGCGTCGCCCTACTCCATCCGAACGCATACGAATGGAGAACGCTTATAAGATGCAATTAGAACAGCAACGTAAGAACATGATGGACTTAGCTATCAGAACAAAGGATGCTGGTGTGCTTCAAGCAATAGAGCAAAACAACAAGAAAGTAGAAGAAAAGTTCAAAGTTCCTGACGTATACCCAGTTGGTATCGAGTTAGATAAGGCAATAGCTAATCCAGGAAGTGATGCCGACATCGTTCTCCGTGAGGGCGATCGCATCGTCATTCCACAATATAATGGAACCGTTAAGATTAATGGTGCGGTTATGTTCCCTAACTCTGTCGGTTATGTTGAGGGCAAGAGCGTTGCTTATTATATCGATCAGGCAGGCGGTTTCGCCAGTGATGCGAAGAAGAGCAACACCTATATTCTCTACATGAACGGTATGTTAGCGAAGGTAGGACATAATGCCAAGGTACGTCCAGGCTGCGAAATCATTGTCCCAACAAAGGTACAAAGCAAGATGAGCCTTGCCGAAACCCTCAGCGTTGGTTCAAGTGCTGCCAGCATCGCAGCCGTCATTGCTACGATAGCGAACTTGATAAAGTAAGGGAATAATTATTAGATTTAAATAGACGAACCCATCCACAAAGCAAAAAAAAAAATAGCATAACGAGGGTATGGAAAAAGAAGAAACTATAAAGCAAATCGATTTACGATTAGTATTGAAGAGGATAGGAGAGCATAAAAAGCTATACTATATAATATTACCAATCGTAATTATACTGTCATCATACATTATTTTATGTGTACCAAGAACTTACACAAGTGAAACAGCTATGGCGCCTGAAGTAACTTCTGGTATGGATGCTGATGCCCTTGGAGATATTGCATCATCTTTTGGATTTGATTTACCGACAGGAAAAAATACAGATGCTATCTCCCCTTTACTCTATCCAGACCTCATGAAAGATAATGGCTTTGCTACAACACTTTTCAAAGTGAATGTAGAAACCGTTGATAAGAAAATTCATACTGATTATTATAATTATCTTAAATATCACACGAAAACAACTTGGTGGGAGAAATGTCAAGTATGGTTAACTAAGCAATTAGCACATAAGGACACTGTTAATTCTGTTCCTGCGAAATTTGATCCTTATCAGTTATCTAAAACTGATGAAGCTCTTGTCGAGGGAATGAGAAGCAATATAAAAATCAACACTGATAAAAAAACTGGTATTATAACTATCTCTACTATAGACCAAGATCCAATGGTAGCAAAGATACTTGCTGATGCTACTAGAGCTCAACTACAGAAGTACATTATCGAATACAGAACAAAGAAGTTAAGAAACGATGTCGAACATTATCAAAGCCTTGTAAACCAAGCAAAAAAAGACTATGAGAAGGTTCGTAAGGAATATGGAAAGATTAGTGATGCAGATATGGATGTTGTATTAGAAAGCGTAAGACTAAAACAAAATGATTTAGAGAACGACATGCAACTGAAATATAACACCTATACTACTCTTGTTGCACAACTTAAGGCTGCTGATGCAAAGTTACAAGAACGTACTCCAGTCTTTACAACTATCCAGGGTGCAGAGGTGCCTGTTAAACCATCAGGACCTAAGAGAGTGCTGTTTGTATTAGGGTCATTTTTCGTTGCGTTCCTTGTTGTTACAATTTACGCAATACGTGATTTAATGTTTGCCGAATAATGTTTTCTTTTTTTAGTAACAAAAATACAGTTAAGAAGGAAAAGAATGGAGTAACAACCATAACTTCTAACACATTCGTATTATTTCTACGAATGCTGTTTATGACAGTGGTAAGTCTCTATACGGTACGCTGCGTGTTAAATGGATTAGGCGTTGTTGACTATGGCGTCTTAAACGCTGTCGCAGGTATTGTAACAGCAAGCACATGTGTTAGTAGTGTATTAGCACTTTCAACCCAACGATTTTATTCATTCGCAATGGGTAAAGGACAGCACGAAAGATTAAGAGAGTTTTTCTCGGTAAGTCTCAACTTGGTTGTTATTTTATCAATTATCCTTCTCATTATATTTATCACTTTAGGTTCATGGTTTGTCAACACACAATTAAACATTCCCCCTAGTAGACAATCTGCTGCACAATGGTTACTAATATTATCTCTTATATCATTTATCTTTAGCATCCTACAGATTCCTTACATGGGAGCAGTATTTGCGCATGAGGATATGGAGATTTATGCTTTGATTTCGATTCTGGACTGCATATGCAAACTTATAGTCGCTGTTAATATAAAGAACACACCTATTAACAGTCTTATATTTTTATGGAATAGGTTTCGCTGTTATAGCTTTGTTTGATTTAATTGCTTATATTATCATTGCTAAACGTAAGTATAAAGAATGTAACTATATAAAAGTTACATCAAAAGAGACATTGAAGGAATTAATTTCTTTCTCTGGCTGGACATTTTATGGATCTGTTGCAGGAGTTTCTATGACACAAGGAAGTACTATCTTACTAAATATATTCTTCGGTCCTATCATTAATGCAGCCTTTAACATTGGAAACCAAGTGTTCAATGCGCTAAGTACACTCAGTAATAGTATTATTTTTGCCTTTCGCCCTGCAATGATAAAAGCTTACTCAGGAGACAATCACAACTATTTAGAGAAGCTTTTTTCTATTAACAATAGAATCTTACTAAATTTACTTATTTGTATTACGGTTCCATTGTTATTAGAAACAAAGTCAATCTTAAGATTATGGTTAGGAGATATAACAGAGGATATGGTAATATTCACACAACTATATATCATTTACGAAATCATTTTCACTATACATAATCCTATTACCATTATTATCCAAGCGACAGGAAAAAGTAAGACTTTACTCTATAATTGTAGAGTCTTTGACTATATTATGCCTTCCTATCTCATGGGTATTATTTAAGATGGGATTTTCTGCTACATACTTATTTTTACACAATGATTGGGATATGTTTTTATAGCACATATTGCACGTTTAATAGTTTTTAAAAAGTATCTATCAAGAATTCAATTTATCTAATTATGCTCTAAAGGATTTTTCTTCCAGCTGTCTTAACTTTTTTTCTGTAACTTACGCTTGCATCTCAAGTTTTTCATTTACATATACATAATGTAATATTAAGACTTCCTATTGTCTGCATCACATCAATAATGCTAACAATGCTATTAGCATATTTTATTAACTCTTCACACGAAGAACGACAGTTTATAAATAAATATATCATCAGGCAACGATAATGGGAGCTATACTCGCACTACTCTTTACATCTACTTTGTTTGCATGTTTTATAGAAAAATATATGAAGCGTGCACAACTCCCTATATTTATTTTTTTAGGAGTAATGTTGATTCTTGTAGCTGCTTTTCGTGAGATTGGTATAGATCCAGACTCACTTAATTATGCAATGCTATATCAGAATCCGTCTAATTCCAATGTTGCAGACCATATAGAATATTCATTTACTTTAATCGCAACATTATTAAATAATATAACAGATTCACCACACGCTATATTCTTAGTATATGCGATAATGGGAGTGTCATTAAAGATGATTGCTTTTTAAGAAATATTCCAATCATTATATACTAATGTTTGCTATTTACATGTGTTATTTCTATGAACTTCATGAACTTACACAAATTAGAGCTGGAGTAGCTTCCGGATTTTTTCTTATTTCAGTTTTATATACAGCAGAACGAAAAAAGAGAAAAGCCGCACTTTGCATTCTTTTAGGAGCTGTATTCCATATATCCGCCATAGCACTTCTCCCAACACTCCTCCTTGGTAATAGACCTCTAAACAAGAAAGTACAATTTATTTTTATATGTCTGTTCCTATAGGTTATCTCATCTATTTTACAGGCATGTCCGTTTTATTCAACCTTGACATACCACTTATTGGAGATAAACTATCTATATATCAAGAAGCGACAGAAAAAGGAATTGCTATTGTTGAAATGGAATTATTCAATCCCGTATATTTATTAAATGTCATCATATTTTTATTTCTTACTCATATTTCACGAAACGATTACACAAAAGATCAAATATTCACCACTCCTACTAAAGGTTTATGCGACTGGATTAGTTATTTACCCAGCATTGGGATTTCTCCCTGTTTTATCACTACGCTTAAGCGAACTTTACTATATAGTAAACATATATATGATAGGTTCACTTTACTATACAATAAAGCCACGCTGGGCAGGACTAATTATTATCACAATAATTTGCATAAGTTTCTATGCATTTGGTCTACCTCACATAGGATTAAAAGATTTAGTAAAGATATAATTATAATGAAAGCAAGAGTCATAGCATATTATTTACCACAGTTTCACCCTATTCCTGAAAATGATGAGGCATGGGGTAAAGGTTTTACGGAGTGGACAAATGTTGCAAAAGCAAAACCACAATTTAGAGGACATTATCAACCCCATATACCTGCAGACCTTGGTTTCTACGATTTACGCCTGCCTGAAATCAGGGAACAGCAAGCAGCATTAGCAAGGGAATGTGGCATTGAAGGCTTTTGCTATTATCACTATTGGATGGGGAATGGCAAACTGTTACTTCAGCGACCATTTCAGGAGGTACTACAATCAGGTAAACCTGACTTTCCGTTCTGCCTTTGCTGGGCAAACCATGAATGGACAACGAAAACATGGCAGAAGGATGGAAAGAATAAGGTAATTGCTCCAATGGAATATGGTGGAGAACAAGATTACACTGAACATTTTAATTATGTACTTCCTGCTTTTAAAGACAATAGATATATTACAATAGATGGGAAACCCGTTTTCGTAATATATGATCCTTATCACTTTAAAGATGTAAGCATCTTTATGGTAATATGGAGAAAGTTAGCAAAAGAATGCGGATTACCAGGCATCTATTTTATTGCTCAAATAGCTAATACGTCAACGATTAAGCGCAATGCCGATGGGACTTTAGCTCGAGTCATTCCTAATTTAAAGAATAGCAAGGAGGTATATAACAATATCCTTTCTTTAGGATTTGATGGTATCAACTCTTATGGTAAATCAAGAGGGGAAATGTACTATCAAGGTAAAACGATGCGTATAGCTAAACAGATTTTACACAAAAAACTTTCATTCTTACCATCCCTCAAATTAGATTATTCAAAAGTTGTAAGCAACTTCTTTGCTCCTGAGGATAAATGGGATAATGTATATCCCATGATTATACCTGGTTGGGACAGAACCCCACGTGCAGGAAATAGCGAAGGTATATATATTAACTCAACACCAGAGAACTTTAAGAAACATATAAAACAAGCATTAAGCATTGTAGACTCCAAACCACAAGATCACAAAATCTTGTTTTTAAAATCGTGGAACGAATGGGGAGAAGGAAATTATGTTGAACCTAATCTGAAATTTGGACACGCTTATTTAGATGCTATAAAAGAGAACTTATTATGAAGAAAATACTTTTGACTTTTGGAACTCGCCCAGAAGCTATAAAAATGGCACCACTTATCCTTGAATTGAATAAACATCGAGATAAAGTTAAGACAATAGTTTGTGTTACTGGTCAGCATCGTGAAATGCTTGATCAGGTTTTGTCTATCTTTAAAATAAAACCTGATTATGATCTGAATATCATGAAAAAAGGGCAAGACTTATATGATATTACAAGTAAAGTATTATTAGGATTACGAGATATTTTGAAACAAACACAACCCGATATTGTGTTAGTCCATGGAGACACCACTACTTCTATGGCTGCAGCCTTAGCTGCATATTATCAACAAATACCAGTTGGACATATTGAAGCAGGATTGCGCACATATAATATATATAGTCCTTGGCCTGAAGAAATCAATCGTCAGTTAATAGGGAGAATTTCAAACTATAACTTCTCCCCTACTTCTACAAGTTCGGTTAATTTGATTAACGAAGGAGTTGGTGAAAAGTCAATCCATATTACAGGAAATACTGTAATTGATAGTTTGTATTGGGTCGTTAATAAAATAAAGTCTGATAGGCAGTTAAATGTAAAACTGAAAGAAGAAATAAAAACATTTGGTTACAATATTGACAGACTACAAAGCAACAGACGTATGGTTCTTATAACCGGTCATAGACGCGAAAATCTTGGCAATGGATTTATACATATTGCACAAGCTATTCAAGAGCTTTCATCTCAATTCCCTAATGTAGATTTTGTATACCCAATGCACCTTAATCCTAATGTGCGCAAATCTATTTATGAAGTTTTGGGTAATGACTTGTCTCACTTCTCCAATATGTTCTTTATAGAACCATTAGAATATCTTAGTTTCATCTATGTGATGGAAAAAGCTGATATTGTTTTAACAGATAGTGGAGGAATACAAGAGGAGGCACCCAGCCTTAAAAAACCTGTCTTAGTAATGAGAGATACTACCGAACGCCCTGAAGCTGTTGAAGCAGGAACCGTTATTCTTGTTGGGACTGATAAAGAAAAAATTGTTAATAATGTTAGACAATTACTTACCGACAGCACTCATTACCAACAAATGGCAAAAGCCATTAATCCGTATGGAGATGGAAAAGCCTGTGAAAGAATTGTTGAAATCCTATTAAATATATAAAAAATAACTTTATGAAACTCGGTTTACTCTTGCCAACTAACGTTTATTTCTGTCCTTATGTCAAGATATATACCGACATACTAGACAAGAATGACATTCAATACGACATTATATATGCTGATAAGCGAGACCTTAAGGAAAAGGCCACCTACAGATATACCCACAAGCTAGACGACAAGGCTAACAAGGTGGCAAAGCTATTATATTATTGGAACTATTCACGATTCCTAATCAAAACTATAAAAAAGGAGCAGTACGACAAACTTATTGTCTTCGGTCCACAGATTGGAATCTTCTTAAAACCATTTCTAAAAAAATATTACACTAATAGATTCATTCTAGATTATCGTGACTTATCTATTGAGCAGCAGTTCAAAGGCACTTATGCTGAACTTATGAGGTTATCAGCTCTACACGTAGTTTCGTCGCCAGGTTTTTTAAAATGTCTTCCTAATGTGTGCAGTTCCGTGTTAAGTCATAACCTTGATATAAACATTTTAGAGCAAGCCATCAAGGAAAACAACTTGTCCTACACCATCCACTGTGAGCACATTAATGTTCTAACAATAGGTGGTATTAGAGACTACGAGCAAAACGCTGCTATAATCTCTTCTCTAGGAAATGAAAAGGGTTTCTTGATCTCGTTTGTTGGCAGAGGTAATGATGCATCTAGATTAGAAGCATTTGCTATACAAGGAAACTATAACAATGTAACTTTCTCGGGCTATTACGCCAAGAAAGACGAACCTTCGATCATACAGCAATGTACATTGATGAATATATTCTATCCACGTAAGTTGTCACATGACACAGCTCTTTCTAACCGCTTTTATAATTCTATCTTCTTTAGAAAGCCAATGATTACTACCGCCAACACTATTCAAGGAGAATATACTAAGAATTATAAACTAGGACTAGCAATAAATGACACAACAAATTTAGCGGAGAACATAAAGGAATATCTCAATACTTTCGACAAAGAAGAATATGAGGACAATAGAAGGAAACTATTAGAAACTTTCCTTTCCGACTATAAAATATTTGAGGAGAAAGTCCTAACCTTCTGCAAATAACTTTGTTCTTTATATTTCCTATTTTTAACGTCCGATAAAAGTTTAAGACAATTTGCTGTCACATCTTTCTATAGTTCTAATCTTCTCACTCTCATCGTGTTAGTGAAAGATTGTATATGACAGAAATGACAGCAACTTTTAAACTTACATGTTATACGTAATGAACCATAATAAGTCATATAAAACATGATAGACAGTACTTTCAGCTATATCCTAAACTCAAAGAGTTTATAGAGATATTTGAGCGCTATCAAGAATTGATTACTATATATTCCATTCTCCCGACAGGCACGAGTATCTTCCTGCAAAAGTAAGCGGTGGCTATGAAATCCATTCGTACTTGCTCCGCCACTGCGCATTGTAACAAAGTCAAGATTAAGATATTTCGACTTAATCTTATGTACACAAAACATGCGAACAACTATCTCGAAGTCGGCACCTATCTTATAATCAAGCTTGTAAGGACCTACCTTTTGATAGACCTCACGCCGTACATACAATGAGGGATGGGCTGGCATAAAACCAAAACGAACCCAGAAAGGGGAGAAAATTTTAGATGAGTAATAGCGCGTAATCTTGTCTGGTTCACCGTCATGAATGAAATGTATGTCACCATACACAGCTTCTAAAGCCTCATCTTCGAATGGTCTTGCTAATTTAGAAACTATATCGTCCGAAGTAAAATAATCATCAGAATTAAGGATTCCAATAACGTCTCCCGTAGCCATTGCTATCCCTTTGTTCATAGCATCATATATACCCCAATCTTTCTCAGATACCCATTTCACAGAATGAGAGGTCGTCTTTGAGGCGTATGCTCGTATAATATCTACCGTTGAGTCCGTTGAACCACCATCTATTATAATGTGTTCAATATTACGATAATCCTGTCGCAAGACAGAATCTAAGGTATCTTGTAGCGTTTTCTCACTATTAAAAGTTACTGTAATAATAGATACTTTCATTCTATCAAATATTAGATTTGTTTATATCGTTCCCCAGCAAAGACCTACTCATAAATAAATACTACTTCTGAATGAGGCTTTTTTTTTATATTAGTTCTTTTGTTATAATGACATAATTATACAGATGATATTGTTATATGCACATATAAAAACACACTTGTCAACAAAAGTACAAAAAGAAAATGACATACAAGACTATTCCGAAGGATAAAAGTTCCGACTCAATACAAAACAAAAATTAAAACATTCTAACACTATAATACAATATAATTACAAAAAAAGAGTTTATAGGAAAGGTAATACTTAACAAAATGTCGACATATACTTTAATCAGTCTTTTTGCATTTGCCATGAGTGCTGTTTGTGGATTCATTATGATTCCACAGATTCTTTCGTTTTGTAAAAAGAGAAAATTATATGACACACCAGATGCCAGGAAAGTACACAAGAATGCTGTTCCTCGCTTAGGGGGTGTATCGTTTATGCCCAGTATGCTGATTGCTACGGTCGTTGCACTATTGGCGTGGGTCTATACAAGCAAAGGCAATAAGATTGGGGTCAGCCCATGGAGCATCTTCTTTGGCGTGGGTATCACCGTTATCTATATAACAGGCGTACTCGATGACATCTTTGGCGTACGGGCAAAGAAGAAACTTCTCATGCAGATCATTGTGGCAAGTCTGCTTCCGATGTCCTATCTTTACATCAACAACCTCTATGGCTTCTTAGGTATCTATGAGATTCCGCCACTCGTAGGGGCGGTGTTAACCGTTGGTGTACTGGTATTTATCATGAATGCTATCAATCTGATAGATGGTATTGACGGCCTCTCTGCGAGCCTTACGCTCATCGCGTTATCGGGTCTTTCTTTATTTTCCAACGCGAAAGGATATGGGTCTATTGCATCCTTATTGCTGGACTGATGGGTGTATTGATTCCTTTCCTTTACCATAACATCTGGGGAAAACAGGAAAAGAACCAAAAGATATTCATGGGAGACTCTGGTAGTCTGACACTCGGCTATATTCTTGGCGTACTACTGATTAAGTTCTGCATGTACAACCCACATGTCATGCCTTATCAGAAGGGTGCAACCCTCCTTTCTGTAACCTTACTCCTCGTACCAACCTTTGATGTATTCAGAGTCATCATCGTTCGAATCCTACACCGCAAACCGATTTTCAGAGCGGATAAAAACCATATCCACCATAAGCTAATGCGTGCAGGAATGACACAGCATCAGGCTTTGATAAGCATCATTGCACTGTCGCTTATCTTTATCATCATCAACCTTTCTCTCTTCAATCAACTTCTTGTGACATGGATTATTGCGATTGATATTATTATCTATATCGCCTTCCACTATACCCTCGATGTCTTTATAAGAAGAAAGGGTGGACTTCCTTTCACCGAATAAAGAGGAAGTAAGAAGGTAAGAGACTAAAAAGCAAAGAAGCGTTATTAATATATACACAAAAGGCAGGCTAACACCTGCCTTTTGTTATTTCGTAGCCATAATGACTTAAAGCAATATCTTAAACAAAAACTACCCTTTTGCATAACTTTCACACCGTATTACTTTGTTATGTGCTTACGGTCCGCACCAATAGTGCGAAGCCTCCACACGTCATGTGTTAGGCGTCCACACGTCTATTAAAGAGGGATAGAACGTGTCAAGAAGAGAGAGATAAGAATCCAAAGATGCTAATAACTCACATGATATCGACAATGTTCAGTCGGCAACTACAACTTAGAATTTATCAAAGTAGAGCCTTACCGCCCCATCATTCAATATCATCTTTCGTCTGTCTATCTTCTCAATTCGGTACACTGGGGTAAGACTTTTAATACCATATAAGCCTAATGTAGCTTCATAAGCGGTTAGTGGTCGGTCACCATTCTCACGGTCAAACTGATAAGGAGACGTCAATGTCAGTTGGTCATTATCAATTCGGAAACGATAGAGATAGCTATAATGTTGTCCTGTCTTATCCTCCATTTGTAAGAGTTTTGCTTGAAAGACCAGAAGATTACCTGCTCACTCAAATCTTCACTCGCAACGGATGTCATTGATTCTATCTTCACAAGATGCCACATTCCCTCCATTCTGCCTGCATCATTGTCCGTTTCTAACGTACAAGAGGAGAAGAGGAGTGTCAGTAGGGGCAAGACAAAGGATAATATCTTTATTCTTTTCATATTCTGTTTTGTTCTTCTTTCACATTAAAAAGGCTATTTCTTTCCTAACAAACCATGCTTCGTAATGGTCAACTGCATACCATAGTTGTTGCCACCAAGTACTGAACCGAAGTCGGCACCGATGCCCATTCGGACATCAACACCTCTCATCCACATCGGAAGTTTCTGTCCTTGCAGTGTATAAGTTGCCTCTCCCATCAGACTCACATTGTGCCGTCCCTTCGTGTAAGGCTGTTCGTAGGTTCCCAATCCCTCCTGCCATGTGCCGAGGAAGCGCCACTTGAAATACTCTGAAGGATGACCACCCAAACCTACATGGAAACCCACGAAACGGTTGTCCTTAAAGTAGATAGTCCCATCTTCATTGTAAATCGGTGAACGATAGAGCGGATTACCAATGCCTTGTCCCCAATGTTGGAAACCGGGGAGAATATAATGGTTATAGTAGTTGTCCTTGCCTCCGATATGATCGGCTATCGTTATGGTATGATCATGGTAAATCGGACCGCTCTGATACTTTGAATAAAGATATTCAACGACAAGAGTGTTCAACCAATTATCAGGCTTATAACGATATTCAAAACCTAAGAGCCAGTCCTTGAAATCATAAATCAAGTAGCGACGTTGCTTCTTCTCTTGCCACTCACTGCCCTCACCATAACCGTCATAATCAAGCTGGAGCATGGCGGAATGGTCCTCAAAGAACTTATCGGCATAAAGTGAAAAGCCGTGCCAGTCGCCATCATAGTTGAAACGCATCACCCAACTGCCCAACTGGTCACCCTGCACATTCTGATAAGTTGTCTCACCATTGTCGGCACCACCTGGGAGAAAAGCGTTCCAATAAGCGTGCAGCCCTTTCCCATTCTCTATAGTCTTCATTGCACCATGACCATCAGGAAGATAAGAGGTACCGCCAAAGATACTAACCATCTCTAACCCCATCTCTAACGACCATGGACAGAACACCTCATCATTCCCCAACTTCAGATAGCCTGCCTTAGAATGGAAGAGCGCACGGTCGGTATATTTCGATTGCTTAGCCGTGAAATCATGTTGCCAATTTGGTCGGTCATCATTCCGTAAGCAACGTGTCCTTTGAGGTGCAACCAGCCATTCGCAAAGGGTAGTGTCCAATAGTCTGACAATGCCAAACGCACCTGCGGAATAGGACGAGCATTGATGCCCAATGTCTGCGAACCCGAACTGAGTTCATTGTTCTTCAGTTCCATCGGCTGTTCCTTGGCTCCAATGGTCAGTGTTCCATGCCACCATCGTCCTTCCACATAAGCCTGCTGGATAACAGCCTTACTTGTATAATTGATAGGAACGACAACATCTAACCCATAGCCTAAGCCAAACTTATGTCCTTCATCCGTGCTCAATGGGCGTTCTATGCCCCCACGCAGATAGCCGTTCGCCGTCTCCAGCGAACTGAGTCCATACTTATTGGCATTGAGCCAGAGTGGAGTCTTGCCCTTTGATAGGCTCCCCTGCATTTCTACCTTATATTCTAAGCCTTTTAATGGCTGCAACTTTGACGTGTCACATCGTACTGGCTCTTGATACTGAGCCTGCATCGTTGATGTCATCAAAAGGACAACCAAGGTTGAAAATAACTTCTTCATCATTATAAAGTTAATACCAGCTACAAAGATAATAAAAAAAAAGATGACCAGCAAACTTAATCCCTCCGCAAGTAAACACAACTTGTTAGAATTCAAATAGAAAAGTAAATAAAAACATTCCTCTGCTATCTATTCAACATTAACACCCCTTCATGGGCTACACATCCTTACATAAAACCTCCGTTACCTCCGTGTCTCTGTGTGAGATATAACTTCAAAGGGCAAGGAAATATATTAACAAAATGTTCGGAAGAAAAGTAAGAAAAAGACATAAAAGCATGTTGTTTTAGCATCTACGTAAGTTATTTGTAATCAAATAGTTGCAAAGGGAGGTTTTAAAAGGTGCTTAATTGGACTCTAAAAGGGCGTTAATAAGACCTCGAAAGGGCATCTTTTGCAAGCCAAAAGAGCGTCTTTTGCAAGCCGTTTGGTGGTTTTTATAAAATCAACATATGAAAAAATCGGACAAAACAGCTTACATCCCCAAACATTACCAAGCAAAACGACACCATCCATTATCCCCTCCTCATCGTCTGAATAGCTATTTATTGAGCCTGTATAATTATTATAGATGTATGGTAACAAGTTCCTATCTAACTCGTTGCAATCATCTAGTTCATTTTCTTTAAATATTCAGCTAACACTCATCCGTAAAATAATATTTAGTAACGGATACCATTTAAAATAAAAAGTAAGTCTCCACTATCTAAATATACCTATATTGCAAATCAACAAAGGCATATAAAGCCATCTATCAGCTTTAGTGGACACTTATAAAAATAGCAGGATAATTTATTGAATTGCAAAAGACAGACTAGTATTCCACACCTAATTAAGAGAGCTGTGAATTAATCTCCCTACTTCACGAAAGTAAGTCTTTACGTTTAATTATAATTATTTAACCAAATGGGGGGGGTAAATAAGGATTTGTTAATACCTTTGCACACAGTTTATATGTTATTCCCAAATATAAGCATAAAACTATTTAACAAATATAATTAAACCATTTATGAGTATGAAGAAAACTTATTTACCGCCGAGAGTAGAGCGGATTTATTATGAGTATGAGGGCATGATATGTCATAGTAAACCAATAACTCCTGATGCAAATAACTCTAGTGAAGAAGATTGGAATCCGAATGAAAACATCGGAGGAGACGATGAACACGGATTTGAATAAACCATTGATAAGACTTAAAAAGATGTTATACAATTTAAAGAGTACAATTACAAAGATTGGTTTTGGTGCAGTGATAGCCTTGTTAGTAGGCTGTAATAATAATGTAGAAAATGATGCTGCGAGTAATCAAAAAGCAAAAGTTGGAATTGAGATCATCGAGTCAGGCTATGATAATCTAGCCCCTGCTTCACGTGCTGTAAGTAGTAATAGCGATAATCAAAAGTCTGTAGTTGATTTTAACGACTGCGGTGCTTCTACCGAACTTGTCCCTGATCAATCAAGTAAAGAACCTGCAACACGTGCCATAACAGGCAATACGCACTATACAATTCGATTCTATGAAGGGTCGACGAGTAGGAGAACTAAAGGGAAGAATGAATGGTTCAACCTTTACTCCTGATGCGGGCACGTCAAACCAGCTATTTTTAATGCGTGGAAAGACTTACACTTTTTGTTTGTTTCAACGATGATGTCGTTGCAAATGGAGAGTCTCTTGAGGTAAGTTTGGATAAAGCTGCGACTGCACGCATTGGACGACAAACAGTCACAACAGGTACTACTTGGGCGCAAGAAACAGTAAAGATTATCTCTAAACATGCTGGTGTACGTGTCAGAACACAGATTCAAGCACAGAAGCATACGGTAAAAGACTTTAAAGCTAAGTTCCTTTCAAACTCGACAAACATACCTAATAAGGTGTCATACAATCCTGTTACGGGTGTTTACACAACCCTCTCTACAGCTGCATTGGCTGCATCTGAGAATAATTCTCCGAATAGTACAGAGGCAAGATATACTGCATCAGAGTATGGAAAGAACTTTTCTTACACCTCAACAGCCCCTTTCCATTATCTTCTACCAGGTACAGACGCAAAGAACTTGAAGATGGATATCAGCGAAGGACAAATCTTTTGGAAGAATATGGAGGGTTCTATCAATAGCCTTGTGAGTGCTGGTAAGGTCTTAGAAGCCAATGGAACCTATACTATAGCCGTCAAGATCAAGCCTTACTTCACCTATCTTTTCAGCGACGGAACAACAGGCTTGCTACATAAGAACCCTGGAAAGACACCTGTCGGAGTCGTTGTTGACCCTGTAAACCATCTTGCTGCAGCTATAGAAGAGGCTGGTAATGGAACGAAGTATAAGCTTGCTGAGACATTATATGACTATGTGTATCGAAGCAGTCATCCTATTAGTGATATTGGAGGGATTGGTGTTAGCTCTGCAAGTAGGTACTATAGAGAGTTCTCAACCAGCGGTTATGACGAGACATGGAATGCTTCTTATGCAGGAGCGGACGTGCTTCCTGCAGATAAAGTAAGAGGTGAGAGTGATAACTTCCCAGCCTTTAAAGCAGCTGCAACATTCCGCCCAACAGCAGTCTTAACTGGTACTTTAGCAACAAAGAAGTGGTTCTTACCTTCTCAAAGAGACTATTTCCATGCTTATGATTTGCTGGGTTTTGCTGATAGAGTGTGTGATATAGGGCAATTAAACCGTGGTTACAATTGGTATGGTTATCTATTTGAATCAGCATTTACTGCCGTTGGTGGCGTTTCTTTCGTTGGTAACGCGGATGAGGATACATATTGGACAAGCACCGAACATAATGGTGGTAGTCGATTCGAACCAAAGCCTAGCTTTGTAGGAACTCCTACGAATTATTCATGGTTAAAGTATAAGGTTCGTTCCTTTGTACAGTACGATTAAATAAGAGGGAACACACTCCTCAAGTCTTGCTAAAGATCCTTTTGGGTCTTCAGGGATTTAGCGTGATAACAATCCACCTAAACTTAGGTCTCTGACGTAATGTCATACAGAAAAATGAAGACCCATAATAACGTCCCCAACTATCTGCTTTCAGATTGTTGAGGACGTTTTGTTACATATGAATTTCCTTTACATTATTTCGTGCTTTTATACCGAAAAAGACCCAGAGAAAGGTATATATATCTACCTTTGTAACCCTCTCGCTATAAAGAAATTACGAAACGCCACCTCAAAAGGTGCTTAATTGAACTTCAAAAGGGCGTTAATAAGACCTCAAAAGGGCACCTTTTACAAGCCAAAAGAGCATCTTTTGCAAGCCGTTTGGTGGTCTTTATAAAGTCAGCATGTGAAAAAATCGGACAAAACTGATTACGTCCCCTAACATTACCAAGCAAGACGACACCATCCATTATACCCTCGTCATCGTCTGAATAGCTGTTTATTGAGTCTGTATCCCCTATGTTTTACATCCCATTCTATATTCGAACGCATATAAAAACACAATTAAATCGTATTTTTATATTAGATATGATATAATTTAAAGAAAAACTTGTAACTTTACATCCGAAGTAATATAATTTATATGGAAAGAACAAAACTATCGATGGTTGTAAAGGCTTTGCGTAAGGAATATGGTCTCACGCAAGAAGACCTTGCGATGAAGTCTGGAGTAGGTTTATGCTTTGTTCGCAATTTGGAGCAAGGAAAGCAAACACTAAAGATGGATAAAGTAAATCAACTCCTTGATTTGTTCAACTACGAACTTACGCCTGCCAAGAAACAATGAGAACTAAAAGAATCCATCAAAACTTATTTTCCTGTCATTCCTGTCATCTCTTTTCAGTATGTAATCATTTAGTTTTCAGATGATTACACGAATTGTTAAAAGTGACAGCAACGTAAAACTAAAACTAACTGTATATAAATAAGGTGAGATTTTAGGGCTTTATATCGTGTCAAACACAAGTTTAGGGAAAATCCCCCACCGCATAGGGGAAATCCTTTTCATATGTCTTTTTTTCTTCGTTCCTTTGCATCATAAAAGTTAGGAAATGCTTTTCGAAGTAGTCCGAAACTTGAATAAGAACTTAAAAAGGTAACGATTATGAGAAGGATAGTACTAACCCTCATCGCATCGCTCATAGTTATCGGCGCATCAACAAGCGCAATGAGTTATGAGCAAGCTCGAGTACAAGCACTCTTTCTAACAGATAAGATGGCTTACGAGCTGAATCTGACAGAGGCACAATATGAGGCAGCCTATGAAATCAACTTGGATTACCTCATGAATGTCAATACGGTAGACGACCTCTATGGAATATATTGGTCACATCGAAACGTAGATTTGAGCTATATCCTCTATGATTGGCAATATCGTGCATACGTTGATGCAGCATATTTCTACCGCCCACTGAGATGGGACGCAGGCTACTGGAGATTTGGCATTTATGCTCGTTATCCACGCCGCGACTATTATTACTTCGGACGACCATCGTTCTACAACGTTTACAACGGAGCCCACAGCTGGCGAATGAATGGCGGAAGAAGTTGGTATAACGGAAGAGAAATCTTCTACGGCGGAGATTATAACAGCCGATATGGTATGAGAGACTGCTACATACGTGGCGATTACAATAGAGGAGGAAACTACTATTATAACAATGGTCCTACTTATCAGAACGACCGCCCACGCAGCTTCGGCAATCAGCAACGCGGAAACTTTGATGGACCACGTAATTATCAGTACTACGCTCCACGAGAGAGTTCAACACGAACAACGGTTACTCAACTAACTATGGTGGCAACTTTGGTGGAAGTAGGAACTATGGTGGCGCAACAAGAAGCTATGAGCCAAGTCGCTCATTCGATGCACCAAGCAACAGCTTCGGTGGTGGTGGCGCAACATTTGGCGGAAGCCGCTCAGGTGGTGGAAGCGTTTCAAACGGAAGTAGCTCATTTGGTGGACATAGATAACGACATTAAGATATAATAAATAGACGTTGATTCAATCAGGTTTAAATACTAAGCACTAAGGTTTTAAAAGATAAATAGATTAGATGAGTTAAGGTAATAAAGATTGTTTAGCAGTTAGCAAACCAATGAGAAAGACTACATTCATTCTAACTTAGAGATGTAACACTGAGAGTTATTTATTTGAAGGGGGAGGAGTTTCACGTGAGTGAGGCTCCTCTTCGCTTTTTACTATTGGGCGCAATTAGGCTAATTAGGCTTATAGGGCTAATAAACTTTATAGCTCAAGTACCCTAACCTCGGCATTCCCCATAGGCTTCAGCTCATTCATCGGCTTATCAAAATAAACGCTTTGAATGGCTTTATTGATGATACCATGTCCTACGGCAAGCACCTTCTTATCAGGATATTCTTCCTTCAACCATGTAAGGAAATCCTCGGCACGAGCCTTCAAAGCATCTAAGCTTTCGATGTCATCGGGCCATAAAGAAGGGTCCTTCAGATTTGCCAAATTAGGAATATACTTCCCAGTAAACGAACCCCAGTCACGTTCACGAAGCAAGGGAGTCGTCGTAACAGCCTTCCCATGAGGGGCAGCAATCAGTTTGCAGGTATGAATACTACGCTGCAAATCACTTGAAACAAAGGCATCTATCGGTTCATCTTTCAAACATTCAGCAAGATCTTCAGCCTGCTTGATACCCTGCTCATTCAGTTCTCCCGGTGTTTGTCCTTGCATGATATGATTGGCGTTATCCACCGTCTCACCATGCCTTACAAGATATAATAATGTCATAACTTCATCATTTATTATTGCAAAAATAATAAAAAGTTAAGGAGTAAAACGTTGGAATAGAGATTATTTTGTATTTTTGCATCTATGAAAGTACTTCAAATATCAGCCATAAGGGCTATTATCGTTTTAGTGACAGGTTTCCTCCTCGTAAGATATCGTGAGGAAACTATGACGTGGATGACCATCACCGTGGGTATACTCTTCCTACTCTCTGGATTGGTTTCTTGCATCGCTTACTATTTTGAAAAGGAGAAAGTAGCAAAGAAAACAGCGAAGGCAGAACAGCAAGAAGGACAACAAGAAGAAGAAAACCTCAAGTCACCTTCCTTCCCTATTGCGGGTGTTGGCAGTATTGCCTTGGGTATCATCCTTGCCGTTATGCCCAACACGTTTATCACATGGGTGGTTTATATCCTTGCAGCACTACTGATTCTCGGTGCTGTCAATCAGTTTATGAACCTCGCTCGTTCACGTCAGTACGCTCGTGTTCCGGTCTATATGTGGATCTTCCCAACAGTCATCTTGGCGATAGCCATTCTGTTGATTAGTAAGCCAATAGAGACTGCGCAGCTTCCGTTGTTAGTTCTCGGATGGGCATTTATGTACTATGGCGTCTTAGAATTCATCTTGATTATCCGTATGTATCTTGTCCGCAAATCTTACGAGAAGGCTGAAGAAGCTAAGGTCGTGACAGGCGACAAGTTGGTTACAGATAATATTGAAGACGCTGAGATTGTAGAAGAATAAACCATGCACTTCTGTCGTTACCCCTCACCCCTCGGCAACTTAATACTTGCCGAGGAAGAAGATGCTATCGTTTATTGCCAATGGGAAGATACGATTGACGAACAAAAGGTAGCGAAGTGGACGGAAGATAAGGAGCAAAACAGCGTGTTACTGACTGAGGCTTGCCGTCAATTAACGGAATATTTCACTCATAAGCGCAAGACTTTTAACCTCCCTATGCGATTAAATGGCACTTCCTTTCAGCTACTCGCATGGGAAGCTTTGCGACAAATCCCTTACGGAGAAACGCTTTCTTACGCAGAATTGGCAAGACGTATAGGCAGAAACAAAGCCGCCCGTGCTGTGGGTAATGCCAACCATCACAATCCATTAATGGTCATCATCCCCTGCCATAGAGTTGTGGCAAGCAATGGAGAATTAGGAGGATATGCAGGAGGAACAGCCCGAAAAGTTTGGTTATTGGAAAAAGAAAAGGGGAACGACAAATTGTAATAATCATTCTAATGATTATATAATTTGAAATAATCCAATAAGAAAAGACCATTCCATGTACTCAAGATTGAGGACAAGAATGGTCTTTTCTACCTTTCAGAGGATTATAACTTATAGTTTGAAAGCCTACAAATAATCAGTATCTATTCTGATATTCTTGATTAATAATATGATTCTTTACCTCTCTCATCGCAATCTGTATATACGACCAGGCTGCGGATTGGCACAACAATAAGAATACATTTTGTTTCCCATGTCAAAAGGAACACACTCTAAGGCTTTATAGTCACCATCAATCTGCGTATTCAGTTCCTTGTATTCAAGCACTGCTGGTTTATTAAAGTATGCATCTTTGTATGATAACAGAACTCGGAAAGTCATCATATCTATAGGAGAGTCTAACTTACAGCTAACCCACGGCTGTGCCTTATGATCAGGATCATCATTCTCAGTCTTTATATGAATAACTGTACTCTCATTGTATTTAAGGGGATGCTTGAACTTTATCTTTGCTTCATCCCATTTCTTTTCATCATCATGAACGACAATGTCTTCTATGATTTGCGATGTAGATGACAACTTTGGGCGAATACTTCCTGTCCATTTGAAATTATAGGGTATGTCAGTAAGAAACAAACACTTACTCTGTATCATACGAAAAGATTCAAACGTTGATTTTACTCCATCATGTGACTGAAAGATACAGAAGGAAGAAATGCGACGATAGTCTTCTGAAGAATTATCTAAAACGATTTTATTTATACCTCTGAGGATTCCATATATTAAAATTATAAACCCAAGGCATAAGACAATTAAAGCAATAAGCGTATAAGTCTCATTGCTCACAAGCATTAATATTATACTAAGTATAGAACAAAGTGATGCAAGGAAAGAACATGTGCTTGATATATATGTCCTTAAAAAATCCCACAATTTCATGTATGATTATCGGTGTATAAAAGGTATGTAGTTATGCGTCTGTTCCCATAATTGTAATATATTATAACTGCTAAAAAAAGCAACTAAGCTAAGTTATTGATGTAGTTGATATATACTACTTTGCAAAGGTAAGGAATAAGTTTCTCATTTCCAAATAAACCAAAAATTATTTTTCGCGACGCAAGTATTTCTTGCGTAGCGCAAGAGTTGAAACGTCACAATAATTAAAGTCTTAGCCGAAAGTAAACGTAGGCGTCTTTTATTTATCTTCAAAAGACAATATCCTTTATTCTCATATTTCTGGTATTTGTAAACTATTTTTATGTCATTCAAAATCAATACATGCTCTTTTGGCTTCTAAAAGACGCTTAATTGACTTGTAATAGGTGCCCTTTAAGACCCTTACTAACGCCCTTTTGAAGTCCAATTAAGCACCTTTTACTTTACTACTTTATAACCTATTGATTTACTGTAGGTTATGAACTCCCTTTTTATTCGTGATTTCACCCTTATTTATAGATGTTTTACTTGAAATAATGTAATGATTTTTTTCAGAACCTTATCTGCGGTTTTTTTGAAGTATCAAAATGAAAAGGTTTTCTGTGTCGAAGGATAATAATAAAATAGGAAGATGAGCGCCTTAGTCATGTCTTTATTTAATGAATAACCTCGCTTCTTCTGTTAAAGGTATACGAAACGCAGCCATAGATTTAACGGAAAACCATTCCTTCGGATATATAAAAAAGAAATGTAGTAAGTGATAGGGACTTTTTCATACCCCTAAAACTTACTACATTTTATTTCTTTTATCGATTACTCAAAGTTCAGTTCGCCAAAGAAAGCAGGACAATGGAAGTCGGGAGAAGGCAAGGCAATGGGATTCCAAGAGAGAAAATGAGGCTGCGATGTCTTGTCACCACACTTATAGAAATTGGCTCTTATCGTCTTTCCAGAGAGATTCTCTATTGTATGACGGAAGTAAGAACTAACAGGAACAACGAGTGTGAGTTCCCATGCCTGTCGTCCCTCTCTCATATCGAAGGGCTCACGACCCAAAGATGTCCAACGATCAATCTGCTCTAAGGCAGCTGCTGGGGCGTGAGTACGATTCTCTCGTCCCTGTCCATTGCACAGCAATATCGTACCGATACAGTTGCTTTCAAGGTTATAATAACCTCCTTCTTCATCAGGACTGCAGAAGAACTCACAGCATGAGTCCTGCCAAACTGGTCCTAAGTCGGTGCCAGCCTCAGCACGCACGCAGTCTTCCTCTACCCGATAATGCAACAGAATAGCATCACCCTTATGGGCAATGGCAAACTCTACACTTGGACAATAAGGGAATTCTGCTGCCCAGTCTACTGTATCTATCTTATTGTAAGATACGCTATTCTCCTTGAAAAGAGCTGGAATGTCAACAGCTTTCACCTGCTGACACTCCAAACGTTTTACCTTTAATTGTTTCATTGCTTCAATGTTTTCTTCACAAAGTCAGCCATCATCTGGTCATGACGACGTACGTCACGATAGAGCAAGAGCTGATTGCGTGAGCGAACGAGGTTATGCTCTGGATATTTCACCTTAAAGTAAACATCCCCATTGATGTAATCAGTCAAGAAACGAACGCACTGCATGTATGGGAACAATGCCACTGCGTATGGCAAGTGACTGGTCTCTACAGGGGTAAGGAAGTTGCCTGCCGTACTGAGATAGCCCTCTGTGAATGAGCAGAAGACATCTTCTTTCAGTCCGACAGCATCGTAATTGTCGCTATCCTCAGCTACGTGGTTAGCACCAGTGCGCAAGAAATCGCCATAGTCAGAGAAGATAAAGCTTGGCATTACGGTGTCAAGGTCGATAACACAAAGTACCTTACCATCCTTATCAAACATCATATTGTTTACCTTTGTATCACAATGGCAGATACGCTTAGGCAATACACCCTCACGATAGAGACGTTCAGCAAGACACATCTCGTCTGCATAGCTCTCTAACTCGGCAATCATATCTTTCACAGAAGCCACTCTTCCAGCCTTATCAGCACTTACAGCCTCACGCAACTGGCGCAGACGAAGTTCCATGTTATGGAAGTCAGGGATGGTTTCTCCCAATGGTTCCTTCAAATCAACCAACATATTCTGGAAGTTACCGAAGGTTTCACCACAACAGAATGCGCTCTCTGGGTTTACTTCCTCTTTTGTAACAGCATTAGGAATGAACACACTCACACGCCAATAACGGTCGTCAGTATCCTTGTAATAGGTCTTACCATCCTTAGCCTGTACGAAAAGCAGACACTTACGTTCGATATCTGTCTCACCTTTCTCTATCAACTTGTGGCGGATATGGTCAGTTACAAGTTCGATATTATGCTGCAACAGGTCTACATCAGTGAATATGGCGTTGTTAATACGCTGCAAGATATAATCAGGCGTATTAGCATCTACAGTTTTTACACGCAGTGTTTCATTGATCAGTCCATTACCAATTGGACTTACACTCTCAACAGTTCCCTCAATACGGAACTGTGATACAACATCATTAAAATTCGTCATAGTTGTTTATTAGTATTAAAGATTGATGCACTATTAGGAGTGAAGGAGTTAAGGAGTTGAAGGGAGTTAAGACAAATGTTATATGGGTCAAAATCTGATGACTTCAATATCAACGTAATGTTTTTTATTAATATAGTCCAACAATACATTTGTCTTAACTCCCTTCAACTCCTTAAATCCTTAACTCCAAAAACTTTTAGGGTCTATCAGCAGGCTTAACACCGAACTGAGAAGGCTTGCTACCCATTACAAACTCAAGTGTTCCACCACGTTTGATGTCCTTGAAGTCAATATAAGAACGGGTATAAGGCTTACCATTCAACTTAGCACTCTGAATATAGATATTCTTATCGCTGTTGTTATGAGCCACAACACGGAAGGTCTTACCATCTCCAACGTTCACCGTAGCCTCATCGAAGAGCGGTGTACCGAAGATATACTTGCCACCTGCAGGCTCTACCTGATACATGCCAAGAGAGGAAAGAATGTACCATGCAGACATCTGACCCACATCCTCGTTACCACTCAAACCATCGAAGTCGTCGTGGTATAAGTTCTTGAGTACATAGCGAATCTTATCCGCTGCCTTCCAAGGCTGACCCACATAGTTGTACATATAGAGGATATGATGGCTTGGCTCATTACCGTGGGCGTACTGACCAATCAGACCCGTGATGTCTGGTGAGGCCTCTGCTCCCATATCACCACTAACGATGAAGAGGGAATCAAGCTTAGAAACAAATGGTTTCTCACCACCGAAAGCAGATACAAGACCATGCACATCGTGTGGAACCAACCATACATACTGCCATGCGTTACCCTCTGCATAGTCGTCCTGACGATGAACAGTACTGAATGGATCGAATGGTTCACGGAACTTACGATCAGATGTTACACCACGCATAAACTTCGTCTTCTTATCGAAGTAGAAGTCACGATACGACTGGCTGCGCTTAGAGAAGTACTTATAATCAGCGGTCTTACCCAATTCTTTTGCGAGCTTTGCAATACATGCATCAGCCAAAGCATACTCCAATCCCTTTGCTACTGTTTCATGCTCTGGGTCGAGGTCACAAGGAATATAACCATACTTCTTCAACAATCCCATACCACGCTCATCACGCATAGCAGACGCCTTAGCAGCCTCAAAGACTGCATTCTTATCTACATCAAAGCCTTTCAGTGCGATATCAACGAGGGCAGGAACGCCTGGGTTGCCAATCATACAATCGGTTTCGTTACCCACAAGGTGCCATACTGGCAACTTACCCTGCTCCTTAAAGATATGAAGCATCGTCTGTGCGATGTCGCGTTGCTTCTCTGGATGGATAATCGTCATCAATGGATGCGCTGCACGATAGGTGTCCCAAAGCGAGAAGGTGGTGTAATCAGTGAAGTCACCCTTATGTGTCTTACCATCTGCACCACGATATTCGCCGTTTACATCATTGAAGACAGAAGGTGCAATCATTGAGTGATACATTGCTGTATAGAATATCTTTCTTGCACTCTCATCCTGTGTTTTGATAGCAATCTTGCTCAACTCACGGTTCCATTCGTCCTTTGCCTGAGCAACAGCATTGCGGAAGTCCCAACCAGGAAGTTCCTTCTGCATATTCAATCGAGCGTTCTCAACACTCACAGCAGAGATTCCTACCTTCACGAGAAGTGGCTGCTCAGCATTGTCGAAAGCAAAGACACCGATGGTATCACGCTCGTTTGACTCCAACTTAACAGGCTGTGAGAACTCTGCCACAAAGTAAACGCGCTGGTCTTTAGCCCATCCTTGTGACATACGGTAGCCACTGACGGTCTTAGCCGACTCCTGCTTGAAACTGCAAGAGGTCATCTTATCCCATCCGATACCTGTGAGAGGTTCAAAATAACGTAACCCTTTGTTGCATCAGCAGGAAAAGCGTAACGATGGAAGGCGACACGCTGGGTGGCAGTCAACTCTACACGAACACCAGAAGCCAACATTACAGAATAGTAACCTGGGGTTACATGCTCGGCACGATGGGCAAACTTCACCTCACGCTGTGCTGGATTGGTAGTAGGGAGGAGTGATACATCACCCAAGTCGCCAATACCCGTACCGCTAAGGTGCATCTGTCCGAATCCGATAACTGTTGAATCGCTGTAATGATAACCAGAACACCAGTCCCAGCCCTGCTTCTTCTGTGTAGGACCAGCCTGAATGTTACCGAATGGAACATTAGCTCCAAGGAACACATGTCCGTGTCCGCCTGTTCCAATAAATGGGTCAACATACTGCGTATAGTCCTGCGCAAAAGCGAAAAGACTGGTTGCAGCAAACGCCATTAAAGTTAAGAACCTTTTTTTCATATACTGAATTGTTTTAATCTTCTTGTCTTATATGTCTTGACAAAGCTGTCATTCAACGGCTCATCAAGTATTCGTTTACTTCTGATTGACGATGATTTCGTCTGTGAAAATCCATGCGCCTTTCTCGCGAGAGAGTGCCTTCACACGGACATAACGACCTTTGACATCTCCTTTCCACTTGTAAGGATAGACGAGATAATCCTCTGAAGCCTTAATACCTGGACGTACTATGTCAATCGTCTTGAAGTTCTTACCATCGTCTGACACCATCAACTCGATTGTTTCTGGCGTATAGATAACCGACTCATAGAGGTGCATAAAGTCAACACGAACGTCACGTATGTCCGTAACCTTACCCATATCAACTACTACATCCACACCAGTACTGTCAATGAAGCCCTGCCAACGACCCTCAAGATAGCCCCAGTCGCCACGCAAACCATTGGTCAGCGTATTGTCACCTTCGGCACGATACTTCTCTGCATAACGTCCAAGATAAGTCACTGGCTTACCCAATGCCTCATGCTGTGTCACACTACGGCTTCCATACGTGACCCCTTTTCTTTTGAGAGGTCAAAGGCATTATAGCCAGCACGCTTCAGACGTTCAACATTTACGACTGCTCTCTTGCGGAAGTTGTCGTAACCGGGTGCGCTTCTTTGTCCAACCTGTCTCTGCCAAAGCAAACAAACGAGGATAGAGCATATACTCTAAATGGCTTGGCTCAGCGATGAACTCGGTCCATACACACGCCTGAACACCATCCATATATTTCTCAAGATTGCTTCCTTTATACGCTGCAGGGATTGGCTCATAGTCGTAAGTCTTATCCAAACGCGTATATCCGCCCTGTGCCTTTGGCTGTTCCATCGGATTGTCCTGATACATATTCAGATAATAGAACTGCTGCGGTGCCATCACTACATGGTGCTTACTTGTTGCAGCTTCGATACCAGCTTCTGTTCCACGCCATGACATCACGGCTGCGTTAGGAGCCAACTTACCTTCCATAATCTCGTCCCAACCGAGGAGTTTTCGACCATTACGGTTCAAGAATTCTTCCATACGATGGGTGAAATGGCTCTGCAACTCGGCTACATCCTTTAAGTGATTCTCCTTCATCACCTTCTGACAATCAGGACAAGTCTTCCATGTGCGGCGCTCTGCCTCGTCTCCTCCGATGTGGATATACTTAGAAGGGAAGAGTTGCATCACTTCTTTCAACACGTTCTCCATGAAGGTATAGGTGGTTTCCTTACCTACACAGAGGTCTGACTGTGTATAAGGTTTGCCTGTACATGATATCTCTGGATAAGCATATACTACCTCATCGCTATGACCGGGCATCTCTATCTCTGGGATTACCTCAATGTGGCGCGCTGCTGCATAGCGTACGATATCCTTGATATCTTCCTGTGTGTAATAGCCACCGTATGCTCCTTGCGTATTCTTATGACAATACTTGCGGTCGTTATCCATCCACCACTTTGTCCAATCAGACTGTGTACGATAAGAGGCTTCATCGGTCAAACGAGGATATTTCTTCACCTCCATGCGCCATCCACCACCATCGGTGAGGTGCCAGTGGAAGCGGTCGAGCTTGAAATAAGCCATCGCATCAATCTGCTTCTTCAAAAAGTCCTTTGTCCAGAAGTGGCGAGAGCAATCGATCATCAAACCACGATAAGCGAAACGAGGGGCATCCTTCACCTTTACACAGGCTATCTGACCATCCTTTCGAGCTGGCGAACGGTTTGCAAACCATAGAACAAGCCTGTTGGAGTCAGTGCCTGAATGGTGATACCCTTTGGTGTAACCTCCAACTCATAGCCTTGTAGGCGAACACTGTCCATTGCCTGCGCTGCCTGCTGGGCTGTTCCCTTGCAAATCAAGCGGAAAACGCCTTGTTGAGAAGGATTCTTTGCGTATGCTAATGGATGCTTCAGCACCTCAGAAGTGTACTGATTCAACACCTTAAAATCACTACCTGTAAGATTGGTCACTATCTTCGTACCCTTATTCAGCTTGAATTGACCCTTCAAAAGACTGATATTCTCAGGTTGTGGAATGATGTTTTGAGCTGCAACAGGCATAGAAACAGCTGCTGCAAACAACAGGGAAACTGCACTCAAAAGAACTTTTTTTCTCATAACGTGAGTATAAATTTCGGTTTTATTTCTTTATTATTTGTTTTTACTTTATGTCTCTTTCTTCGATGGCTGTCGGCTGTCTGTATTCTCATCTGTGGTCATTCAAGACCTTTCTGATAGTAGACTGCCTTCCACATTGCCACCTTTTTGTTTCGTATTAAGCCTCCGCACCAAATGTACTAAGTATCCGCACAACTTGTGTTAAGGCTCCACACAACTTGTCCGAAGCGTTCGGACAAGGATAGAAGACGGCAAACAATGTCTGTTTTTATCATTATATATAATGTAATAAGACATTAAAGACCGTCGGAAGCGTGGGAGGTTTGATGGGTAGTAGTCGTTTACTTTAGATAGAACTTCAATACTCCACCCTTCAAGAGTTCGTCATTCGTAATGCGATAGCGGTTCAATGGCTTACCACCTAATTCCATCTTCTTGATAATTACAGCCTCAGCATTTGGACGAACAGTCTCAATCAAGAGGTTATCTCTGCCCCACTGTGCCTTATCCAAACGGATAGTAACCTTATCAAAGACTGGCGAAGTGAGCGTGTAAGATGGATCGCCCGGACAGTCAGGATAGAAACCTATCATATTAAACACCGCCCAAGCCGACATGGTTCCAGTGTCATCATTACCCGGGATGCCCTCTGGTGCATTCTTGAAATACTCCTTCAAGAGTCTGCGTGTCTGTACCTGTGTACGCCACTCGTCGCCCTTGAAATAAGAGAAGAGGTAAGGATAAGCGATATCAGGCTCATTGGCAGGGTCATAATAACCCTTGTCAAACACACTCTGGAGTTTGTTGACAAAGTTTTCTGTCCTCCCATGAGCTTTGCGAGTCCCATAACGTCATGCGGAACATAGAAAGTATAGTTCCAAGCATTACCTTCGTGGAAGCCCGGAGATGGTTCGAAGTTCTCTCCCTGCTTTGGATCAAAAGGCTTATAGAAGGTGCCGTCTGGCATCAATGGGCGCAACAAACCAAACTCCTTACTGAAGTAATGGCGATAACCCAAAGCACGGTTGTGGAACAGACGGGCATCATCTTTCTTACCCAATGCCATAGCCAAGCGTGAAAGGGCATTGTCGGCAATGTAGTATTCGAGGGCATGAGAAACAGAGTTATCGAACTGTTCGTGCAAGGCAACATACCCCTTCTCCATATATTCGTCATTATCTGGGCGCAGAGGATTCTCGCTTCCCTTTGTCAAAGCCGACTTGCGGAAGGCTTCGTAAGCCTTGTTAATATCGTAACCACGCAGACCTTTCAACCAAGAATCAGTGATAACAGGGATAGCTGGGTCACCTTCCATCGTGTAAGTCTCACGACTGAAGAGTTCCCACTTTGGCATCCAGCCATGCTCCTCGTACATCCCAATCATCGAACGAATCATATCACGCTGACGATTTGGATAAACCAACGTAAGCAACTGATGCACATTGCGATAGGTATCCCATAGAGAGAAGACCGTATAACGGTTGCCCTCCTTCACCGTTCGAATCTCATCACCCTCCATGGCAGGGTACTGTCCGTTGACATCCTGCAGGATATTTGGGTGGATAAGGACGTGATAAAGAGCTGTATAGAAGATGGTGCGCTCTGTCTTTGTACCACCCTCAACGAGGATGCGAGAGAGATCATCATTCCACTTAGCACGCGCCTCAGCACGAATGGCGTCGAAGTTCTTTCCACGCTGTTCGGCATCAAGGTTCTCACGGGCGTTTGCCATACTTACGAATGACACACCCATCTGTACCTCTATCTGCTCATCAGCCTCAGTATTGAAGTTCATCCATACTCCGATATCATCGCCAGAGAGTTCCTTGTTATAGGTCTTATAGAGCTTATACTTACCATTGTCAGCATCCCACTCAGCCTCAACGCCTGTCATCGGGCGCTGCTTCTTCCAATAGCCAGCTTCTGTTGGTTTCTTGCTGACACGCATCACGAAGTAAATTGGGAATACTGCCTGTGGGTTATAACAGAATGTACCCTGCAACTTTACGCCCTCATACTCCGTGTCGCTCACCTTCTTCACCATTGCACCGGTCTCATTTGTCAAACCCTCACCGAGGTTTAACAAGATATGACTTTCTCCTTTCGGGAATGTGAAACGTGCAACAGAACTGCGAGGAGTGGCTGTTACCTCTGTCTTCACATTATACTTTACCAAGTGATTAGAATAATAACCAGGATGAGCAACCTCCTTGTCGTATGTACTACCGTACTCCTTATAATCAACGTTCAACTTTCCTGTCGTTGGCATAAGCAACAATGAGCCTACTTCTGGACAGCCCACACCACTGAGGTTGACGTGAGAATAACCCGTGAAAAAGACGTTATGATATTCGTAAGGAGTTGACCACCAGCGTGCATCCTTATCAAATTTGTTCAAATCGGAACCCATTACGTTGAATGGCACAACTGACATCAATCCGTTAGGGCATACTGCTCCCGGATTGGTAGTACCAAAATTAGATGTTCCGATAAAAGGATTGACAAGATCGACAGGCTCTTCCCCACCCTTATCAGCCGCCTTCAGCGAAAGAAAAGACAAGGAAAGGAGTAGTACTAATAGGAATTTATGATTCATTTGGGTGATAGGTGATAGGTGTTAGATGGTGATGAATAGTAGGTGGTGGGTGTTGGATGTTGGGTGTTGATGATTTGTTAGATGATAGGTTGTGGGTGTTAGGTGGTGATGGGTGTTAGGTGGTGAGTGGTGGGTGATGATGAATTGTGATGAAGCTATCATTATTTACTTCTAAGCAATTCATCAACACCCAACACCTATCATCTAACACCTAACAATTCATCAACACCCAACACCCAACACTTAACACCTTATAAAATACTATTGTTCTTTGTGAACTCTACGATGTCCTTAATATAGCCGAATGCCATACCAACGACGGTATCAGCTGCACCATAGTAAACCGCTACGCGCTCGCCATCCTGCAAAGCAGCACATGGGAAGACAACGTTTGGCACGTCACCCTGCAACTCGTAAGGTGCATTTGGTGCAAGAAGATATGGACGAGTACGATAGAGAACCTTCTCTGGATTGTCTTTGTCAAGGATAGCTGCACCCATTGAATAACGGAAACCATTACAAGTAGTGATTACACCATGATAGAAGAGCAACCAACCTTCGTCTGTCAAGAAAGGAACTGAACCAGCACCAATCTTCGTACACTGCCATGCACTCTCTGGGAAAGGAGTCACCTTCATTACACAACGATGCTCTCCCCAATACTTCATGTCAGGGCTAAAGCTGATATAGATGTCACCGAAAGGTGTATGACCATTGTCGCTTGGACGGCTCAACATCGCATACTTTCCATTGATCTTCTCTGGGAAGAGTACGCCATTACGGTTGAATGGCAAGAAAGCATTCTCACACTGATAGAACTTCTTAAAGTCGAAGGTGTAAGCAATACCGATGGTTGGTCCGTGATAACCGTTGCACCAAGTAATCCAATAACGGTCCTCAATCCATGTAACACGTGGGTCGTACTTGTACTCTGACTCAATCATTTCAGTGTTACCAGCCTTAAACTTGATAGGCTCGTGATTGATTTCCCAGTTGATACCGTCCTTACTGAAACCAGCAAAGATGTTCATCTGTACCGCCTTGTTGTCGCAACGGAACACTCCAGCGAAGCCGTCTTCAAAAGGAACAACAGCACTATTGAAGATACTGTTTGATGTTGGAATATGATAACGATCGATGATTGGGTTCTTTGAATAACGCCACATCACATCCTTGCATCCTTCAGGACGGTCCTCCCAAGGCAGAATATCTTTTAAACTTTTCATTGTAAATATAGTTTTATGCTTTTAGTTTTTATAAATGTCTATACATTATAAGTACAAGCAAAGTTAGCTTTTTACTTCAACAAAAGGTAAGTTTTTATCATTCATTAAATAGGAAAAACACTTCTTAACAAGTAATGTTAAGAATCTATTATTTAACCAAACAAACTTACTAAGAAAATAGTCGTAATTATCGTTTAACCCAGTTCTGCACTTCCAATCCTTCTATACGTGCAAAGTGTTTTACATTCTCTGTTGACTTTAGGAATTCTGTTTGATGATACCCATCAGTTCTTCAGCAGTTTCGTTTCCTTCCCACTTCCCAAAAAACTTATTAAGCATTTCTTCTGTATAGGCTTCGTCTGACATTTCCTTACGTTCTTCCTCGAGCACAGAGTTAGTAAGTTTCACAGCTAAGCCCAACCGAATATTCTTACTCATCGAACGCAATGCGTTCCAATACATGCGTATCGTATTGTTCTCGATGTTTGTCATTGTGCTTGCCATAATTATACCTCCTGTTTATATTTTTCTGCAAAAATAATGCAAACGAGAGCAAAGAAAGCTTGCTTTCAATTTGCCGAGTGCAGCTTATTTTCTGCAAATATAACGTTTTCCTATGACAACTCCAAATCTGCATCTTGGTTTTCACATTCTTATTACAACTGATAGGCGGAAGGAGCATTACACTATTACGCTCAAAGCATAAGAGAATAACAGACCTATATCTAACAATACTTTTATTTTCAGTTTGCTGTCATTTTAACATTTAGACAAAAACCCTTGTAAACTAACCTGTTACATCTTCATTCAGAGTGACAGAAGTGACAGGAAATTTATTATTAGAATCGTGTCCCGCCTTTGACAAGGTTTAAGGGGACGGATATTTCTCTTTAAATATAATCTGTAGTGGATTTTAGATTCCTATACGCTGGCATCCATAGCCGCACATGAGAAGAAAAATGGTTCTTCCGAAATATAGAGTGATAATCTAAAACTCTTACATAATAAGGCACACGGAGGCACGGAGTGGAAGGAGAAGAGTGCAATGTCAGGGAGGTGCCAATGGCACAAAGAGCGACAGAGCTGTAGCTTACAGATTCTTGACATCCTTTGAGGTAAATGCTTTGGGCATAGAATCTCAAATAAAACTGGCAAATAACCTCCGTTGCTCTACGCACCGACGGTGCCTCCGTGACTTTCATTACTTTGTATGTAATAAACCTCCGTCTTCTCCTTTTCTCTGTGTGACATTTCTTCTAAGTCCTTAACTCAGGTGGTCCTTATCCCCCCAAATCTCTGAAGAATTTGATTTTCACAATTAAACCGCCCTACTTATTTCCTAAGATTTTATCCAGAACGGGATATATCTCTGCTTCGTTCTCATATGGATAAACCTTAAAATAGGCGTTGCCATTCAGCATAGCGGAGATATTAGCTTTGTGCTTATCATAGAAGATATGCACAGGGATATTACGAGCCTCAGCGTATGCTAATTCATAACCAACGCCATGAGAGGGGTTCGTACATTCTGCGATGAGCACCTCAGACAACTTAATCCACTCTGTATCACACTCATATATATGCTCATCATCCTCTTTTGTACGTGTCGTCACACTTAGGTTTCCTAAACCGATGTGCTCTGTCAACACCGTATCTGTCGCATTGATATAATCTATAATGCGCTTATACACAGCCGCATCCTCCCTACCGCCACGAATAGAACCTGCAAAATATACCTTCTTCTCCATTCTATAACACTTTCTTTGGTAACTTTAATCTATATGACACCCGTCCACAAAGATAACACTTTATATAGAGAAACGAATTAACCATACTATAAAAAGCATGTCATCACAATGTAATCAAACGAGGACTATGGCAAACTTCATAATAGTCATCAAGCGAAGAGCCGTTTGAAAACACAATATCTTCGTATTCTTCTATTCCGTAAGCATCATGAGCATGACCAAACAAATGATATTTAGGCTTGGTTTTCATCACTCTATTACGAAGAGGAGCATTCCCCCAATGCGTATTGTTACTTTCATCCAATATCATTATAGGAGGCTCATGAGTTACAAGAACGTCTATACCATCGGGTATCAAACTCTCTGGATGATTATAGCCTAAGCCAAAGAACTTTACACCCTTAATCTCACAACCTCTATCTTGAAGGAAGTGAATATTATCAGGCAAATCTTCTATCTCAGCTGCCTCCCACAAGCAAAGGTCATGGTTGCCAACAATGAATATCTTTTGTGGGTAAGGCAGTAATATAAACCAATTCAGAAAGTCAAGCACTTCTTCTTCCGTACCCATATCGGTAAAGTCACCGCAATGGATAATAACATCAGCTGCAGGCATATCGGTCAACAGTTGATGCCGATTATGTGTATCAGAGATTTGAAGTATTCTCATCGTCGTGTCGTAGTCGTTTAATATAATAGGTAATAATTGTTCGTCATCGTCGCAAGCCTCTTCTTACAACCTCGCATCAGCTTCCTTGTGAATACAAATAACCTCCTTTGGATGCATCATACCGATAACTTTCTTTATCGCATCTCTATCCACATGTCCAGAAGTATGTATATCCACAACGTTATGGAACATCTCTCGAAACTCCTTGTACTTTGCGTTCGCCCTCACCTGCTCCTCTCTCATGTAGTAGCCATTCCAAGAAGAGTAGATGAGGATTGTCTCCTCTTGTGGAAGTCGGTTGAGAAGAGGCTTAACCTTGTCGCCCTGTGACGGTCCAACAACCATCGTAAAGCCTCTATTTCTCAGTTTGCTATACAGTCTATCAGTATAAAACAGCGGTGAAAAGGAGAACAGACCCCTCCCCAGATTGCCCTCTCGCTCAGTAAAGAGCTCCATCGTTCTTTTCATAAACAAGGACATAATACACAAAGGTTTCTTCGTCTTCTTGGTCGCATGATTTATACTTCCTAATCGTTCTATATCCGTAGCTGAGGTCAGAACAAAGACATACTTGAAGGCTTGCATCACATCTATCATCTCCATCGACACCCTATACTCACTAATAGCTTTGTCCTCTCGGCTTAGCATCGTACCCTCTGTAATCAGCACATCTATGTTTGTTGCGTATTTTCTCAACATGAGAAACTGCCCTTTACTCATGTAGCCATGTCCACGATAATCGCCTGTATGCCAGAAACGTTGCCCTTCGGCTTCAATAAGAAACATGTGTGCATCATATATACTATGGCAGCAGAAGAAAGGAGTTATCCTAATATTCCCCACCATTATAGGGTTAGGATAATCCCCACGTCCTGTTCGCTTCCAAGTTCTGAACGTCTCTAACTTGTCTATAAGTGTCTTTGTTCTGCGACAGCACTCCTCAAGTCGTTCCTCTTCTGACCTATCGGGCACCCGCTGCTTACCACACTTTCTCTTGCTATCTCGTATCCCTCCAGCAGAGTCTTATATTTTATAAGTAAAAGGTCCTTACCTCCTTCGCTAATAAACTGGTCAAATGGGATATATGGGAACAAACCTACATGGTCTTCGTGGGCATGCGTATAGAAAACCGCTTGATGCTCTTTCTCATTGTTCCCAATAATATCAGCAACCATAAGGGCATCTTCTTCAGGTGTAACAGCCTTCCCATTACTCGGCAGATTCTGTCCAAAGTCTATGAATACTCTGGAAGAATCTGTCCATATCTCGGTTATACAGCCACCTATCTGGTCAAGTCCTCGGTGTATTTTTATCTTCATAAGACTTTCGAAGTTATTAGTGCATTATACCAAACAACCAGAGGTTCTACCATATTCAGCTCTCTTGCTTTATCTTTTGCAATCTTTTCTTGCTCTTCCAAGTCTTTCTTTTCCTTATTTCCTCGATATGCAAGAATGAGCATCATACGAGGCTTACCAGACAGGTTAAGCCCTGTATGATTCCCTTCAAACAATCCCAAATCTGACTTCTGACGGATGATACTTTCCACATCATCCCGCAGAGCTGCACAAGCCTTAGCGTTATTAATAATTTTATTCGTCTTAATAACATGGTCTTCTATCCCAGACTTGCCTCCTATCGCTCCCATTCCTACCTTTAGTTCACCAAGATAGATATCATTCTTGCCCATGTCATTCTTCTTCGTATCAACCATGACGAGGTCAAATCTCGTCCTGCTTATCCTTTCCTCTACCTTGATATCCGACTGTGGAAGTTGCCACTCCATATCCACAACAACAAATCTATTGTTAAAACTACGGTTTCCCGAAGCAATATTCTGCTGAACTTCAAATTCCAGATCTGTCTTGTAAGAACTTATCAGCTGTTTAGCCTCTTTAAAGTATTTTCTTAATTGATCTGTATGTCTTAGCGTTTCCATCAAATCATCATGCTCAAATAAAACAAATGATAGCGTAGCGTTCTTATAATACTTTTTAGATAAGGCCTCTATTGAAGGCTTACCTTTACAGAAACGTATCGTCAGGATTTTATCCTTATGATAATATATCATAACTTCACTCTTTACTCTGATTTCAAAGGAAAGCTCTGGGTCTTCCTTGATGACATTGAATAATTTACGCAGACAGCCTCCTTCCTTATAGGCTTGTAAATGCTCGTTCGTAATAGCTCTCATACTTCCTTTTTTTGTTAAATGTATATATTCCTTTTTTTCTTCGATTGTAGTAATGTGTTTTGAAATAAAAAAAACTCGCTTAATAGCCCTACATATCATTTATGGTTTGTTACGAACATATCCCATTTGAAATGTTCGTCAAGGCAAAGATAAAAAAATATTTAAAAAAACACTGTATAGGTCCAAGAAAAAAAGAATTATATCAATATTTTTCACCAACTTTGCATCATTTATACATAACTCACCTTTACTTTGGTATTCTAATATTATTTCTCATTCGTACAATATAAATATTAAAAAGGCACACGAATAAAAAAACAAAATACTCCATCATTATTACTGATACAATAATTCGCATCCTTATATATTCCGATATAATCATCTCATCCACAGTACTTAATTCCACCAAAAAGAATTTGAAAATTATTTACATAAAATCCAGTAAAACACCTAAAACAAAGGCGAAAAACACGTGTAAAAAGCAAGCTTGCAACAGGCAGGGAATCAAGTGGTTACAAAGGTGGTTTCCAAAAGGTGCTTAATTGGACTTCAAAAGGGCGTTAGTAAGGGGCTTAAAGGGCATCTTTTGAAAGCCAAAAGGGCGTTAATTGAAAGGCAATTTACGCCCTTTTGATTTTCGATATTAGAATTATCTTTACAATACAAAAGGACAGAAGAAGACAGAAGGACAAAAAGAGACAGAATGACAAAAAGACAAATAAAGACAGAAAGAAAAAAGACAAAAGGAGATTTATTCGGTTCTTCCGAAATATGGAGTGATAGACTAAAACTCTTATATAATATGCACACGGAGTCACAGAGGGAACGGAGGTAAACGCAATGTCACGGAGGTGCCGACGGCAAAAAGAGCGACAGAGGTGTAGCGTACAGATTCTTGATAACTATTTTGGGATAAACGCTTTGTATATAAATTGCTAATAGAATTGGCAAACAAACTCCGTCACTCTATGCACCGACGGTGCCTCCGTGACTTCCATTGCTTTTTTTAATAATCCTCTGTCCTCTCCTTTTCTCCGTGTGACCTTTCGTCAGAGAACTAAGTTTGGACAAATCTTTATCACTCCAAATTCCGGAAGAACCATTTATTCTCTCTACATGGCATTGTTACGACCGAGTACCGAAAGTACTTCTGAGATTTATTCTAATTGTGCAACAAGTTGTTGCACGATTGACCTTAATAGTAATGTTAGCTATAAAATCATGAAATCTATGGTTTTAGACACTTCTAATCTTCTTTCCTTTTTGCGTATTTCAATTTTGCTGTCACTGCTATCACTTAAAAGCACAAGATAACTAACTGGTTTACAGAGAAGTTACTTAAAATGTTAAAAGTGACAGCAAATCAAAACTAAACTTATATTGTGAGAAGTGTAATAGGTTCTTCCATAAGAGAATATTTATAGGTCAACAGTAGTTTGGTGAGATAAGGTTTACCTCTTGAGTTTAGAGTTTTAAAGAAATGTCACACAGAGGCACGGAGTAAATGGAGAATTATTAAGACAAAGCGACGGTAGGCACGGAGACACCGTCGGTGCATGGAGCGACAGAGCTTGGTTGCCAATCATATTAGACACATTCTGTTCAAAATATTTATCCCAAAAGGTATTAGGAATCTGTACACTACACCTCTGTTACTCTTTGTGCCACTGGCACCTCCATGATATTGCTATTAGCTCTGTCAACTCTGTGGCTCTGTGTGCTTTATATGTAAGAGTTTTAATTTATTCCTCAGTATTTCTGCTGAGCTAATTTTACCACTCCACGTATAGAAAGACACGAATATAAACACACGCATACGATATTTATACAGATTACTTTTGGCAGTTTGATAAGAAAGTATTACTTTTGCATCGGTTTTCAGAATGGAAACTAAGGGGTGCTTGCCTGTTTGGGCTTGCTGAGATTATACCCATTGACCTGATACGGATAATGCCGGCGTAGGAAGATTCCCCCTTATACTTTTTTCTTAAATCATCAACCTGGGATATGAAAAGAATTATCCTATTTACTGCTGCACTGACGTGCGTGGCAGCTATTAAGGCGCAAACAGTGACGGACACACTGAGACAACAGCATCTTGATGAGGTCGTCGTGGCAGGTGTACGTGCGCCAAAGAGTGCACCATACGCTGTTTCTAATATCAAAAAAACGGAACTTGAGGCGTTTTCAAAGAGTGGACGTGAACTGCCTTTCCTCCTCTCACAGACACCGGGCGTATTAGCTTGGGGCGAGAACGGACTCGGAACGGGTACGGCAGCAATGCGTATCCGTGGTGCTGCAGGTAGTAGAATCAACATCACCTTAGACGGTGTTGCACTCAATTCGCCTGAGGACCAGACGGTCTTTTGGGCAAACATGAACTCTTACGCATCGCTGATGAATAGTGTACAGATACAGCGTGGTATCGGAACATCGACCAATGGTGATGGTGCTTTCGGTGGTTCGGTGTCGTTGGCAACGAGCGCACCAAGTAGAAAACCGAGCGTAGAGATGAGTGGTTCATACGGCTCATACAATACGTATAACGCTGGTGTGAAGTTTTCTACAGGTCTGCTCTTCAATCATCTTATCTTCGATGGAGCCTACCACGAGACCGCAACAGACGGATATGTTCACGGAACAAGTGGGCGTTCGGGTTCTTACTATGGTGGACTAACATGGTTGGGCGATAACTTCCGCATCAGTTATAAGAATATCGGCAACTTCGAGAAGACTGGACAGGCATGGAATGGTGTCGTTACGGGTAGTAATGACTTGAGTTTGATGGATGGTACCTACGGTGCTAAGACAGGTATCATGACCTATAAAGATATGTATGACAGAGGTTTGGGCAAATTCAACCAACTCTATGAATACCTGCAGACCGATGCTAACGGAGCTTTCGTTAAGGATGCTAATGGCAACTACGAGACAGTACGTTACACAATGCGTGACGGCTCATTCTGGAACAAGACGACAGATAATTTCTATCAGAATCATAACCTCTTATCGTTTGCTTTCCACCCTTCCTATCATTGGAGTCATAACGTAACCCTGCATTACACCTACGGTTATGGTTATTATAGCGAATTCAAGCATAATACAAAGTTTGCTAAATTCGGCTTGGCATTCACTGACAGCAATGGTAAGTTTATCAAGAAGTCTGACTTCGTACGCCTGAAAGGTTTGTCACAGCACACCTACGGCATTGTTTACACCAGCAACTACAAGGACGAGAATTGGGACGTGACAGGTGGACTGAACCTTCAGCAGTTCCGTGGCAGTCACTTCGGCTACCTTACTTATATAAAGAATGAGGAGGCAGATGCGAAATATCGTTCTGGTGGCAATGATTATAAGTATTATGATTCTAAGGCACATAAGTATGATTACAGCGGATTCTTCAAGGCAAAATACAACTTTGCAGACTATTGGAACGTATTTATGGACCTGCAGATCCGTCATGTGGAGTATATGACCGATGGTCAGAACGACCGTTTCTATAAGGTCGGAAGTGGCTATCAGAACCAGCTCTTAGACATCAGCGAGCGTTATGACTTCGTCAATCCGAAAGCAGGAATCAGCTATTATCGTGGTGGTCACAAGGCTTATGCATCTATTGCGCATGCCAGTCGTGAGCCAGAACGTAATAACTTCACCAACAACGGTAGTTATCCTGCACCATCACCAGAGCGTATGATGGATATCGAAATGGGCTATCAATACAATGGTCGCAACTGGAGAGCAGGGGTGAACCTCTATTATATGAACTATAACAACCAGTTTGTACAGACTGGTGCGCAGAGTGATATCGGTGAGAATCTGACCACAAATATCAAGGACAGCTATCGTATGGGTGCTGAGTTGGAGGCAGGATGGAGCCCACTGTCATGGTTGACAGTTGAGGGTAACGCTGCTTTGAGTCGTAATATCATCAAGGACTTTGACGAGATGGCAAGCGTTGACTGGGAGGCTTCGTTCCGTAAGATTCATTACAACCACTCTACTTTGGCATTCTCACCATCAGCTATCCTCAATGGTATGCTCAATTTCCATTATAAAGGCTTTGAGGCAGTATGGCATACAAACTTCGTCAGTCGTCAGTATCTCGACAATACCGAGAACATGACACGCTCGTTGCCATGCTATTCACAGACGAATGTCAACCTCAGTTATACCCTTCGTCCAAGCAAACACATTGCTGGTCTGAAGGAAGCTGTCTTCGGTGTGAACCTCAACAACATTTTCAATCGCCATTATGCAGCCAGCGGATGGGTGTACAGCTCAATCCTCGACAACAACGGTCATCCTAATGAGAACCGTTATACGCAGATTGGTTTTATCCCAATGGCAGGATTTAATGTGATGGGAAGTGTTGCGGTGAAGTTTTAAATAGAACAAAACCTAACAACTGGCCCCTTCCCCTTCCCCTCCCCCGAAGGGAGGGGCGTGAAATGTACTGTTTGCTTGTAGATTGCTTATAAGAAAAAAGGGTCAACTCCCAAGCAGGACAACTGGTCTACACACAAGCTTGTCTACTTGTAAACTTATGCAATAAATACAAGGGAAATACACTGTATGCTTTGCAAGAAGAGCCAACTTCCAAGCAGGACAAATTGTTTACACGCAAGCTTGTCTACTTGTAAACTCATCTACTAATCACAAGGGGTATCACACATTCTACGCCCCTCCCTTCGGGGGAGGGGAAGGGAGAGGGCCACTTGGTGGTGCTACGCTATCTTATTTTAATATGACATTAGACATGCTGGGCTGCATTGTCGGCCTAATTTACATCTATCAAGAATGCAAAGCGAGTATATGGCTTTGGTTGACGGGTATTATTATGCCTGTCATCTATATGTTTGTCTATTACGAGGCAGGACTGTATGCGGATTTTGGAATGCAGATATACTATACCTTAGCAGCCATCTATGGCTTTTTGTATTGGAAGTTTGGAAGGAAGAAGGGGGCGGAGGAGATTCCTATCACACACTATCCTCGACGGTTGATACTCCCCTCACTGCTTGTCTTCCTCCTTCTCTGGGCCGCACTTTATATCATCCTCATCAAGTTCACGAACTCTACCGTACCGGTATTAGATAGCTTCGGCAATGCACTCAGCTTCATCGGACTGTGGGCGTTAGCAAAGAAATACATCGAACAATGGTGGATATGGATTGTTGTCGACATCGAATTGGCAGGACTTTATGTATATAAAGAGATTCCTTTCACCGCAGGACTCTATGCTTTCTATGCTGTTATTGCAGTGGCAGGGTACTTTAAGTGGAGGAAGGACCTCCCCTAACCCCTCCAAAGGAGGGGGATGCCTAACGGAAGAAAGGTTCCTTTAGAGTTCTCCAAAATATATTCATAGGCTGAAGGAGAAGTTATCGAAAGGAATAATACCATATAAAGTATCTCGAGAGAGAAAGAACAAAAATAGGTTATTGCAATAAATAAAACGAATACAAAGTATCTCGGAAGGAGAAAGAACAAAATAAGAATATCAAGATAAATGATTATCAATAACAAAAAGAATAATAAGAACGAACAACACCAACATATTCCCAACGAACACTCCGTTAGGCTTTCCCCTCCTTTGGAGGGGTTAGGGGAGGTCTTCGGGGGAGGCTTTAGTACCGTCATCCTTGCTGCTGGCGACTTCCCAACCCACGCCCTACCCCTTCACATCCTACGTACTGCCGAGAATCTGATTGTATGTGATGGTGCTTTGGAGGATTTATTGGAATATGAAATAGAGCCAACAGCAGTGGTGGGTGATGGCGACTCACTCTCTGAAGAGTTGAAACAACGCTATGCACACATCTATCATCCGATTTCAGAGCAGGAGTTTAACGACCTGACCAAGGCTACCCTCTTTGCTCGTTCACATCTAAAGATGGACGCATCTACCCATACTCGTCCTCGCTTCTGCTACCTCGGAGCAACTGGCAAGCGTGAGGATCATACTTTGGGCAACATCTCTCTCATGCTCTATTACTATCGTCAGTTGGCTATCAACCCAGTGATGGTAACCGATTATGGATATTTTGTTGCAGCATCGGGTACAATGCGCTTTGAATCATTCCCTGGACAGCAAGTAAGTATCTTCAATGCTACCTGCAAAGAACTAAGTAGCAACGGACTAAAATGGGATATCTATCCATTCAGCGAGCTATGGCAGGGGAACACTGAACGAAGCCTTATCGAATGAATTTACAATCCAAGCGGATGGTGATTACTTAATTTACCGTACGCATAAAATATAACAAACCTTTTCTACAAATCAAAATGCCATATCTTCATCTCCGTAGGGGAGATGTCGATATGGCTTTATTTATAACCGAATGTAAGAAGTTTTACTATACAAAGGGGCTTATTCTCTCACCCCAACTATTGTAAAAAACAAGGTTTTATTTCACTACAACCTTCACTGACTTACCACCCTGACGCTTTACATAAACACCAGCAACAGGCTTCTCAACCTTCACACCACTCAATGTGTAGTAAACTGCAGGTGTATTATTTGCTGTCTCTACAGTGCTAATCGCTGTTGGATCAACCTTAGTAAATGACACTGTCATCGCAGCAACATCAACGGTAACATCGTATGTAGCCTCCTCTGTGAAATTCCACTTATTATCATCACCACCAAAGACAATTTTACCCTCGTCTGACAAGTCACGCAAATAGAACATCTGATCGAAGCCAGCATAAACATTCGTACCAAACTTCAACTCACCAGCCTTCAACTCTGTTCGTGCTGAGAACTTAGCAGGATTAGTTGCATCTGCCTTCATAATCGTACCTTCACCGATACTCCAACCGCCCTTTGTAGCACTACCAATCATCCATAAAGCAGTGTGCTTCAATGCTGTTGCCTGATAAGCAGCCTTAGTAACAACCACTTTTTTCGTAGCCAAGTTACAAACGATATTATAGTTGGCTGACTCAGAAACAAAGAACTTACCATCGGTAGGCTCATCTTCGCTGCTAACCAATGGAGCCTCAACACCCGACTGTAAGGTAACAGAACTTGCACCAGCACGATACTCCAAGTTACCCCAACCAAGCTCGGTCAAGAACTTAAACTCCTTGTTTGCATCTAAATGAATAGTTGCCTTAAAGACATCAGCATTCTCATCAGACTTCTGCATAACGGTAGATTGACTAAGATTCCAACCACCCCATGTAGCGTCACCGACGATTACTAAGCGATCAGCAGCTTTTGCAGACAATGCGCCAACAACGAATAAAGCGCAACATAAAATAGATTTTGTAAATGTTTTTAATCCCATAAACTTATATATTAAAAGGTTATTAAAATCATATTTATTTCGTAATATAACTCGAAGTCCTTTTTTTCTTATCAACAAAGATTTAGGGTTTCTTATCTTTCCTTTTCAACTACAATATTACGAAGAAAAAAAGCGAAACTAAAAGCGAATACAAACTTCCTACGGATATAATATAAATCAATATAAGTCTTTCAATAACCTTTTTAAACATCAAAAAGAAATCATAATAAGCTATATATCAAGCATATAACAACAAATAAAAACCCACAGAAAAAGCACTACTTTATAGAAAAATATAAAGTAAGAAATAACATTATAAAACAATAAAGACCTAAAAAAGGGACGAAAATAAAAGGAAAAAACGATTGAGTTAATAGTGATTCACACAGAAATAACAGGCAACCTGATTCCTAATTTGTAGAAACGTACATAATTAGAAACCTTTCAAACGCTGGTTCTTCCGTTCTTGTAAAGGTAAATCGCTCTTCTTGATCTTGGTCGGGATAGATAATGAGACACTTAATAGGCAGTGCAGTCTCTTCATTCAAGCCTAACTTTTTATAGACTTTACTTAATCGGGCATAACCACTTACTTCCCTTGCATCGTCCATAGTTATACCACCACCCTGCTTATAACGTGGTTTATATTTCGCATCAATAACGTAGGGTTCAGCCCACTCTGTCGGTTTCAAGAGATAATCAAGTTCTTGACGATGAGCTTTCACATGATATTGAATCTCTCTTTTCCCTGTAAAAATCTTCTTAAGCTTACCAAAAACATATAACTCAAAGAGCTTGCTCATATCTATCCAGAACGGAGGCGTGACTATCTGGCTTTTACCAACAAGTGTAATATCATAACTGAAACGCCTTAGCAGCAGTTGTGCATACTCAACAGCCGTAAAGTATTCTTTGAAAACGGGATTCCCCTTAAACGTCTTCATTGCCTTAACACTTATCTCATCGCCCACCCGCTCAAAATAAGGCAGAACATACCTGACCTTCTTTTCCAAAGCCTTTATGTCAAGTGCATGCTTATAAACCTCCAACTGCTTCTTACAAAAAGCAAGTGCCTTCTTTAGTATTCTGTTCTCTGGTGAGTCAATGTCATACACCTGGTAACGACAGACATTGTCTGTAATACGCCCCTTTGCAAGGTTTCGTTGTATCGTTCTACTGACAAGGATATGTCCTTTAACCTTATTGTTTAGGTTTTCTTCAACCCTATAGTAACTCTTCTTCAACCCCTTTCTTACGATACGCTGAAGAATATTCAAATACTCTGTAATCAAGAAGATACTCAACAAGTCTTGCTGCTGACTGATACGGATAGAAGGTTTATCAAAACGAATGGTAAGCAAGTCTGTCAGATGCCCTATGTTATCAGGTTCTGCCAAAGCCTCGTTTAACATACGAACATAGTCTATCTCAAATCCGTCATTCATCTTAGGACTGACTTGTACAGCTAACTCCTCCTCCTTAATCCAGTCTACACCAACAAAATAAGAGCCAGTAGCACAGATGCTATCCGCTTCACGAGATAGCTTAAGACAGAGTTCCTTCTCCTCACGTCCTCTTTTAACCCCACGCACAACTTCTGAGCCATCATCCATATAAGGGATGATAGCCTCACACTCTGTTTGTTGAAGATAAGTATTCTCCAACAACTGTTCTTGAAGTTGCACCACTCTCATTACTCGGTTGCTTGCTTATATAATTCGTCGATAACTCCTTGTGCCTCTGCTGTCAGCACACCATCACGAACATACTCCTCTAAGAGTGGGATAATCTCATAGAGAAGACGATTGCTCGTGTTATCTTCACCCTTCTCATCCTGCATTAAGAAGTAACTATGACCAATCCAAACATCTTCTGGTTTGTATTCTTCAGACAGGGTATCTGCTGATTCGAGTTTCATAGTCAGGTCCCAACTACTCTCTTTATATTTATCAAAATTCTTAACAAACAGACTACTAACCTTCTCAAAAAGATCCTCATTGAACCCATCTACTTCTAAGCCAAATGGTTTCTCTGCTATGAAAGCAAAACGTCGTCTGATAGCATAATCAAGCGAGCCCAAAGAGCGGTCGGCAGTATTCATGGTTGCAATCAGATAGACATTGTTTGGGATATGAAAACCTTTCTTAGAGTAAGGCAACACCACACTTTCAGCATTAATACGTCCCTTACGCTTGTCTGCTTCAAGCAGTGTTATCAGCTCGCCAAACACCTTCGACACATTTCCACGATTCATCTCGTCAATAACCATCACGTAGGCTTATCATTCTCCTCCATCTTAGAAGAAGTATCGTACTTCTCAAGAATTGATTTTACATTGTCGAGCGTGATAGAATTCAAACGGTAGACAGAAGACTCTACCATTGTCTTACCCTCATTCATCTCCACAATGTTCTCATTGATATTCTTTACGAGCCAGTTAACACGTCTAACACGCTTATAGTTAGGCAGACTATCATCAAACTCATAATCACTAACAACAACGCCAATGGCATCAATCGTCTGACTTGAATAACAAGACATAACGATATCACCCACTTTCATCTTATTAATGTAAGCATCCAATATCTGCTTGCCTTCACCATTATAAATACTCCAATCAGTCTCATCTGAGATAACAGGACCATAACCATCCCACCCGATACGAATATAGCTATTCTTCATACAGTCGCTTCGCACAGGATTATCGCCCGTGCCAGCAAGTGAAACCTTCCAGACAACAGCATTATCGGCGATACCCACCTGTTTATCCTTAACTACAGGGCGTTCTGCCTCTTCACACAACTTCTTGAAGATTCCGCTTTCTATCTCGTAGGTTACTTGATTGTCCTCGTTGACAACAGGGCGTAATCCTTCAATCCAATCCTCATAATCTAAGGACTGATGGAAGGTTGTAAAGGCAATACGCTTTTCCGTTTTAAGCTGATTATATCTGTTTACTATCTCCTCCCTACTCGGTTCTGTTGCCATAAAAGCAGGGTCACAAAGACGAACAGCAAACTCAGGTACATCGTATGTCTTACCAGTACCCGGCGCACCATATAACACTATGTTCTTACGTCGCTCCCATATACGGACAACATCATCATACCATGTCCCTTTTGAACTATTATTTGTATCTGTAGTCATCTTCTTTTTCATTTCCTCATGCATATAGTCTTTCATACACCAGAATAAAGTCTGAACCGCAAGGTTGAGCGGTTTATTCTTGAAGCCTTTGATTTCATTCAGCATAATTTGCTGTATTTCCTCTCCATAACTCTTTACGAAACCATTGATAAGTTCCAAAAAGTGCTCATATTTCTTTCCTGCCTTTCGAGAAGTATAACCGAAGTAATCACAAATGTTCTGATAGATTTCATCCTTATAAAAGGTATAAGTCTCTGGATAAACACAGGTAAGCAAGGCAGATGCTGTACGCTCATCATTTGCAGTATTCTTCCATTTACTTGGACACAAAGCCTTTATCTCTGACTTAAAAGCTGCTAATCGATCGTTTAATGGAACAGACTCGTCAATCAAATGTTGACAACAAACTTTGTCTTGTCGGCTTCATTCTCAACCAAATACTTAATAAAAGAATCAGTGCGAGGATTATCTATAACATTCTCTCCTCTAAGACCATCGAAGACAGCAAGCACCTCTTTCCCTTCTGACCTATCAAGTAAATCCCATTTATATTCTTCATAATAACCATTGAAAGGTTTTCCCTTTCTAAAGACATCAATAAGCGCTTTCATCAAATAGATTCTAAGGGCTTCTACCAGCTCATCACGCAACTGACATTGGAACCCTTGCTTTGTGTCCCAACCTTTTTGCATCGTAATACACCAGTAAGTATCCTTACCGTCTGCGTCTTTTACACTAAATCTATTCAAGCGTTTTTGTACCCATTTAGAGAAGTTATACACCTTACTGTTATAATACTGGGCAGGCTTCCCATATACTTGGGAAACCTCTACACAAGTTGCCTTATGTTCTTTTTGACGTAAGAAACATAGCAATGCCTCATGATATGGTTTTGACTTCTCATCACGTAGTAAATCAAGCCACTCTGCCGTGGTGACACCTATATCACCACAACTATATTCTCCGTTTGTATTTATCGTCTTATATAATGTCTTTACAGCCATAAACTTAGAAGTCTTCAGTTATAATGCGCTATTAATATCCTCACAACTTACTTTTATTTTCATTTGCTGTCATTTTAACATTTGCGTAGAGTTCATTGTAAATCAACAAGTTAAACACCCACAACCGATGACAGCAGTGACAGGAAAGTTTGTTTTAAAGTGTCGAACTACAAATATAGCGACTTTGTTTGACATATCGTTATTTTATGTTTACAAATTTTATTTTATATCAAACATCAAAGGGATATCGCGCATTCTACTCCCCTCCCCTTGGTGGAGGGGCAAGGGGGAAGGGCTACTTGTTGTGTGTTGTGTTAAGTGTTTTTTTATTTACCATCCACCACTTCACCGCAGCATTCATAATCTCATTCATGCCGTCGAAAATCTCATCGAGATTACTTTACCTCAATTCACCGTTACCCTCACCACCTGCATGCTTTAGGATAAAAGTCTTATCCAGCAGGGAATAGCCACAGAGCGAACGGCTTTTGACGATTTTCAGGTCCTCCTCAAAGCGTTCGGGTGTGGTGTGTATGACTTGAACATTTAGGCGAGGCCATGTAGAACATTTAATTAACTCAAATTCTTTTCCGTCCACTTCATGAACAGAATAATGGAAATCATAGGTCTTCATTGCTCAATTACTCATTTTGTTGTTATAAAATTACGTATAGTCATTTATCTTTTTACGATATTCAAGACAGAAATACGCTCGTATAATACATAGAAAAATATCTGTACTTCTCGTTGTCTCCAAAACCACTCTTTACAACGAATGTAATTATTTTTCACATCCTCGTTTTGAAAAGATGCTCTTTTGGCTTCTTAAAGACGCCCAATTGGCTTGCAAAAGATGCCCTTTTGGATGCTAACTAACGCCCTTTTCATGCCTAAGTAAGCACCTAATTAGAAAGCGGTCTTGTAAGTTCTTGACTTTATGCAAGTTACAAAGACATTACCATCAGTACATTTTGGAGCTTTTAAGGGAGTTTTCCACGCTTGTTTTGTAATAATTTTTCAGAGCGAGGGGAAGGTTATTTTCAGGTGAGGGATTAAGGTTTAAAGCAATAAAAAAAGCCTGCCACGACCATGCGACAGACTTTCAAACTAATACCTTATGCTTTTAACTTAAAAGAGTTTTCAATACTTGCGATTTCAGCATGGAATCCTTTGTCAACCTTAAGGCGGTCTTCAATCTTTGAACAACTGTGGATTACGGTGCTGTGGTCACGATTACCCACCAACTTTCCGATACGACTTGCAGGCATCTTCGTATATTTCTGTGCCATATACATGCTCACTTGGCGTGCCATCACAATGTCTTTCTTACGAGAACGAGAGTTGACTGCCGACATCGTAACATTATAATGTGAGCAAACCTTGTCCATGATATCGTCAATTGTCAGCGGTTCGTCGTCAATTTTCACTGCACGTTTGATGACACGTTCAGCCAATCGCATATCAATATTACTATTGTAAACGACGCTGTAAGCGAGGAGGGAGTTGATTACACCTTGAAGATCACGCACACTACCATTAGCTGTCTCGGCGATGAAGCGCACTACATCCTCTGGAATGTTAAGACCGTCACGCTTAATCTTGCTATGGAGAATATCCACACACAGCTGTACGTTTGGCTTTTCTAACTCTGCAATCAGTCCACAAGAGAAACGTGTTAGCAAGCGGTCGTTCATACCCTTGAGGTCGACTGGTGGGCGGTCGCTCGCTAAGATGATACGTTTTCCGTTACGGAAAAGGTGGTTGAAGATGTGGAAGAAGGTATCCTGCGTCTTTGTTGCAGTAACCCATTCCTGGATATCATCGACAATCAGAATGTCAATTGTCTGATAGAAGTTGATAAAATCGTTGGTAGTATTCTGTCGTACAGAATCGGTGTACTGTACTTGGAACAGACGTGCAGACACGTATAACACACGCTTTTGTGGATAAAGCTGCTTTGCTTTTAATCCGATAGCATTCACAAGGTGAGTCTTTCCACAGCCCGATGGTCCATAGATGAACATTGGGTTAAACTGTGTTGTGTTAGGATGTTCTGCGATAGAAAGACCGATAGAACGAGGGAGTTTGTTGCTGTCGCCTTCAACATAGTTGCTGAATGACTTATGAGGGTCGAGCTGCGAATCGAGGTCCTGTGGCACTGTATCCAGTACGGTTGGGCTCTGATTAGCGCGAGCAGTAGGACGCTGTGAAGAGATATCTTCCACGGTATCCTGCTCTAAGTCTTGTGACAAATGATTCTCTTGGTCAACCATTACACGATACGTCAGTTGTACGCCTTGTCCGAAGACACGCGTCAACACCTTACGTAGTAAGTCTACGTAATGACCTTCCAAATACTCATATACGAATTGGCTTGGGACCTGAACTAACAATGTCTTTGATGCTGGCTTGTACGACTGTAAAACAATCGGACGAAACCAAGTGTCAAATTGCTGCTCGGTCACATTCTCCTTTATGAGCTGGAGGCAATTATCCCAAAGATTTTTAGGACTGACGTTCATAATTGGTTATCTATAAATATCTATGTCTTTCTCGAAATAGTGGCGTGCCGACTATCTCCGATTAATTTTGATAGTGCAAAGATAGTAATTTATTTATAAAGAGAACTATCTGCAATATTACATCTCAAAGACGAGAAAGTTTGTAAATAGCTTTATCTGTGGAGGTTGCGTTATCTTTCTTACGAACCACTCATTTTGCGTAGTTGTGTAATTGTAAGTGTTTGAAACAAATAGTTTTAACATGCCTACGCCCTTTATGACGCTGAGAGTGAAACAAACGCAGGGAAAGCGCAAAGAAGCTGATATTCAAACAGCTTAAAAACACTTTCCCTGCGTGTGAAACATTGACAATATTATTTAGACTATATTTAAATTACTTGTCTTTTCTACCAAAGATAGAGAAGTGAACATAACGCTTTGGATGTGCTTTAAGATTTGTCAAAAGACTATCTGCTGAGCGCATCGTGCTATTAAGATTATTGTACAAAGAGGCGTCGTTAAGCATCAAGCCCATTGTACCCTCGTTGCTATTCAGCTTAGCTGTGAGCGAGTTCATATTGTCTAAAGTTGCGTTCACCTTAGCCATCGTAGCCTCAACATCAAGTCCGTTCACCTTATTATTAAGGTTAGACATCATCGTATTTGCGCCACGGATAGCCCCACGAGCCTCTGTAACGCCTCTGTTTGCGTTTACCATCATGCCGTTGGCATTGTCCATCACCCTACCAGCCTTTGCAGCCACAACAGGCAAAGAACCATTAACCTGTGCAAGCAAGGTGTTAAGCTCACGGGTAGAAGTAGTAAGATTGGCTGTAATCTTGTCTATATTGTGTACCGAACTCTGAAGAGCTGGGTCGGCAAGGAGTGTATTTACGCTTCCAAGGATGCTATCCAACTTTGGCAACATCTTCTGGATAGAAGGCACCATACTCTTCAAGTCGCCTAAAGTACCATCGTTGATGCCACCGTCAATCCAGCCATTTGGCTCCAAGAGCTTCGTGCTTTTGCCAAACTGTAGTACGACCTTCACGTTACCCATGATGTCGCTAACAATCTCTGCTGTACTACCCTCTGGGATTCTCAATGTCTTTCAACATCGATATCGACTGTGATTGACTCACCTAACCTATCATAGTCGTAATCAATATTCCTAACGATACCCACCTTGAAACCGCGAGCATAGACAGGAGTTGATGTAGACAAGCCCGTGATATCGTTGAACTTAATCTTGTAATGTGCGTCATTCGAGAAGAGGGAAATACCTCTTAGGAACTGTATTCCAAAGAATAACACAACGATAGCAAGTATAGCAACGATGGCAATCCTTACTTGTGGTGTGAAAACTTTCTTCATATCCGTTTTGTTTACTTATTCTTTTTATTCTTGAGAAACTCTGCTATTGCTTGGTTGACATCCATACGTGCACCGTTTTTGTAGGCAATAATAAAAGCTTGTGGGAAGTCTTTCAAGAGCTTTCCACGCAATCGTGAGATGTCGTTATAATTCGTACTGGAGCCTATACAATACTTATAAAAGTTGCCTTCTTGAACACAATCAATGTCTGTATGCCCACGGAAGAGTTCACTACCCGACCGCAACTGACGGTTAGAAGCCAACACTTGCACCTTAAAGACAGGTACGCTCTTTGCCGTTTCAGCCTCTGAATCATTACAAGGGGAGCAACTCTCGAATCGCATCTGAGATTCTCTTCTTTGCCTCTTGTACCTTATTCATAGGGCGAGCTGGGGGTGCTGGGGTGGAAGAACGTGGCTGCTCTACGGGTACTGTAGAACGAGAACGCTGCACTGGAGCCACAGAACGGGAACGCTCTATTGGCGTAACAGGATGCGGTTTAGTTGTTGGAGCTGTTGGTACAACGCGATCTATCACGATTCGTTTGTTCTCAACAGGGCGGTAAGGCACCACGATACGTGTGTCATAGGCATTCTTGTATTGTACAAAAGCATTGTAAATACCCTTTGCCATAGCATCTATACCCGCTGGAGAGTTCAGATATTCCTCCTCATCAGCTGCCGTAATGAAGCCTAACTCTATCAAGCAACTTGGCATATAACTCTCTCTCAACACGAGGAAACCAGCCTGATGGACACCTTTATCAATACGTCCTGCAGACGAACAAACAGAGTTCTGTATCATTCGAGCTAACTCAACACTCCGCTCCATGTTCGCATTCTGCATGAATTCAAACATGATATAACTCTCTGAGGAGTTTGGGTCAAAACCCTGATAGGTCTGCTGATAGCCTTTCTCCATTGAGATTACGCTATTCTCTCGCATAGCCACATCGAGATTAGCCTTCGCACGGTGCATACCTAAGGTGTACACCTGAAATCCTTTTACATAACGCCCTGATGCCACAGAGTTCGTATGTACGGATATAAAAAGGTCTGCCTTAGCCTTATTGGCGATGTCTGCACGTTGATGCAAAGGGATAAACACGTCGGTCTTACGGGTATAAATCACATTGACATCTGGCATATTCTTCTCAACATAACGACCAAAAGCCAAGGCTATATTCAAGTTGATGTCCTTCTCCTTTGATATTGCACCTATCGCACCAGCGTCATGACCACCATGACCGGGGTCAATAACAAGTGTGAACCGTCCGTCTGCAGCCCATGACAGGCCTACCGACAAGACCAAGAAAACAAGGAGAAGCGATATTTCTTAAACATACTTAACTATTTAAAGGGCAAAGATACGGCTTTTCGTTGGGAAACCAAGGCTCTAAACCTCGGTTTTATCATTTATTAAGTGTAATTCCACGCCTGCCCCATCACTGTCAGCACCCATTGGAGGATTAAGTTTCACGAGTTTTAAGTCGATACTACTTAGCATTGGGAAAGCCGCACACAATGCCTCGACAATAGACCCAGCGACAGATTCTAACAGGCGAGCGGGTTGTTTCATGACTTCTCTTATGACGTTAAAAGCCTCTGCATAGTTCAGTGTGTCAGCAACATCATCGCTCTTCATTGCCGTTGCAAACGGATAACCTAACCGCAAGTCGAGGACATATTCATTACCGACCACACGCTCCTGCTCCCCTACTCCAATACGAGCATGGAAGTGAAGACCTTGCAGAAGTATATAACTTGTCATTAATTTCATCATTCTTTAAGAGAAGTGAGGGCAAGACGAGGTGCCTGCCCTCTGTTTTAATCCAAGACTGTCATTAGTCTACAATAGGTATTTCTAATGACCGAATTGGAACTTAATTGAACTTTACTGCTAACTGCTTAGCCACAACGTGAGGCACCACAGTTGGTACAAATCAGACAACCTTCTTGATAAACAAGGGTCTCCTGACCACAGACTGGACATTTCAAGCCTGATGCACTCGTACCATCAACAACATACTTCTTCAATGCTCGCTCAACACCATTCTTCCATGTGTTGATACTTTCGTTCTTCAACTGAAGCGAACCAACGAGCTTGATGACGTGATCGATTGGCATACGATAACGCAATACGCCTGAAATCAGCTTCGCATAGTTCCAATACTCTGGGTTAAACTTCTCTGACAAGCCTTCAACAGTGGTCTTATAGCCACGCTTATTCTCAAACTGGAAATCGTAACGATGACTACCGTCTTCGGCTGTTTGCTTGATAATCTTACCCTTGGTCACACTCTTTGGAAGGGCAATACCCTCCTCATCGTCCTGCAAACCAGTAAAGATTTCGTAAGGATAACCATCTAACAAAACCAACGAAAGCCACCCATTTCTCTTTGTTGTTTTTGGAAGCGTACGACGTCACACTCCAATTCTTTTTGGACGAACTTCAATTACATTTGGATGATTACAGATATGTTCATGATGCTCCTCAGCTGAGTTAAGGTCTTTTACCTTCTCCTCATCAGCAGGCTTTTCGTCCTTTGTCTTATCCTTCTTCGATACCGAAATCATCACACCCGAGCGACTTCCGTCACGATAGATAGTACAGCCCTTGCATCCACTACGCCATGCCTCAACATAGAGTTTATTCACTAACTCCTCGTCAACCTGATTTGGAAGGTTCACAGTCACAGAGATTGAGTGGTCTACCCACTTCTGAATCTCGCCCTGCATACGTACCTTCATTAACCAATCGACGTCGTTTGCGGTAGCTTTATAATAAGGAGAGCGCTTCACAAGTTCGTCAATCTCTTCCTGACTGTACTTCTTCTGCGTATCGATTCCGTTCACCTCCATCCATGTCAGGAACTTACGGTGGTAAACAATGTACTCTTCAAAAGAATCACCTACCTCATCAACGAAGTCTACATGTACATCCGTATCATTTGGATTCACCTTACGGCGACGCTTATATACAGGCATAAAGACAGGTTCAATACCCGATGTCGTCTGTGTCATGAGCGAGGTTGTACCCGTAGGAGCAATCGTCAGACAGGCAATATTTCTACGACCATACTTCTTCATATCCTCGTAGAGTTGTCCGTCAGCCTCCTTCAAACGAAGAATAAACGGATTCTTCTCCTCTCGCTTAGCATCATATATCTCAAACGCACCACGCTCCTGTGCCATTGTCACTGATGAACGATAAGCATTCAGAGCCAAAGTGCGATGGATATCAACAGAGAAGTCGGTTGCTTCCTGTGTTCCATAACGCAAGCCCATAGCTGCTATCATATCGCCCTCAGCGGTGATTCCCACACCTGTACGACGACCCTGACAGCTCTTCTTCTTAATCTTCTCCCAAAGATGATACTCTGCACTCTTCACCTCATCCACCTGAGGATCGGTCTTTATCTTCGACAGAATGAGGTCGATTTTCTCCATCTCAAGGTCGATGATGTCGTCCATCAATCGCTGTGCGAGTTGTGCATGACGCTTAAACAATTCCATATCGAAGCGTGCATGGTCTGTAAATGGGTCGATAACGTATGAATAGAGATTCAACGAAAGGAGTCGACAACTATCGTATGGACAGAGTGGAATCTCACCACATGGGTTCGTTGAAACGGTCTGGAAACCAAGGTCTGCATAACAATCAGGAATACTCTCTCGGATAATTGTATCCCAAAACAGTACGCCCGGCTCGGCACTCTTCCATGCGTTATGTACTATCTTTTCCCATAATGCCTTAGCAGAAATCTCCTTCGTTACGCTTGGCTTGCTGCTATTGGTAGGGAACTGCTGTACGTATGTCTTATCTTCAACGACTGCCTGCATGAACTCATCGGTAATCTTCACCGACACGTTAGCACCGGTCACCTTACCTTCTTCCATCTTGGCATCGATAAACGCCTCTGAATCTGGATGCTTAATACTTACAGAAAGCATTAAGGCACCACGACGACCATCCTGCGCTACCTCACGAGTACTGTTTGAATAACGCTCCATGAAAGGAACAAGACCCGTTGAAGTCAGGGCTGAGTTGTTCACTGGTGAGCCTTTCGGACGGATATGAGTCAAGTCATGTCCTACTCCACCACGACGCTTCATCAGCTGCACCTGCTCTTCGTCAATACGCATAATGGCACCATAAGAATCGGCATTACCGTCCAAACCAATTACGAAACAGTTGGAAAGGGATGCTACCTGATAGTTATTGCCAATACCCGTCATCGGACTACCAGCAGGAATAATATATCTGAAATGGTCCAAGAGGTCGAATACCTCCTGTGCCGTCAAAGGGTTCTTATATTTATTCTCAATACGAGCTATCTCGTTAGCAATGCGCCAATGCATCTGTTCTGGCGACTTCTCATAGATATTTCCGAAGCTATCCTTCATCGCATACTTGTTGACCCACACACGAGCAGCAAGTTCGTCTCCACCGAAATAAGCTAAAGATGCTTGAAAAGCTTCATCGAATGAGTAAGTTTGTTTGGTTTCCATTATTGTCGTTTTAGAATTTTTTTCGTCTGCGAAGTTACGAATTGTTTTCCAAAATAGAAAACATTTACTTAACTTTGTAGCATCAAAATTATCTAAAATGAAAACTATCAATACAAGAAAGACGATAAGAAAATACACCAACAAGGATGTATCGGAGGATTTGTTGAAAACTCTATTAGAGAAGGCTGAGCGTACGCCAACAATGGGAAACCTGCAGCTTTACTCGGTTGTCATCACTCGCAACGAGGAAAAGAAGGCGCAATTGGCACCTGCTCATTTCAACCAACCGATGGTCATGGGGGCACCTGTGGTCCTCACCTTCTGCGCTGACTTCCGTCGTACTACGCTCTGGGCGGAGAGCCGTAAGGCTACTCCGGGTTACGACAACTTCCTTTCTTTCCTCAATGCTGCCACCGATGCGCTGCTCTATTGTCAGACTTTCTGCAATCTTGCTGAGGAAGAGGGCTTAGGTACTTGTTTCTTAGGTACGACCATTTACAACCCCAAAGCTATCATTGAAGTCCTACAACTGCCACGCTTAGTGATGCCTGTCGCTACGATTACCCTCGGTTGGCCTGCTGAAGATCCTGCCCTCACCGACCGCCTTCCTATCGACAGTATCATCCACCACGAGACTTACGAAGACTATACCCCCGACCGTATCGATGCTTTTTATACGCCAAAGGAGCAGTTAGAGGAAAACAAACACTTTGTGGAAATCAACAACAAAGAAACCCTCGCACAGGTCTTCACCGACCTCAGATATACAAAAGAGGCGAATGAAGCAATATCAAAGGCGTTGTTAGAAACGCTGAAGGGGCAGTGGTAGAAAACAGCCTCACCCCCGACCCCTCTCCGAATGGAGAGGGGAGTGATATGTAACGAAAGCAACTGGCCCCACCCCCAACCCCTCTCCGAATGGAGAGGGGAGTAGAATGCGAGATACCCCTATGGTTGGAAAAGCTGTTTAGTCGTTCCCAAGCGAACTGTTCCCAGCACTCCCCCTCTCCTTTCGGAGAGGGGGTTGGGGGGGTGAGGCTTTTACAATCCTATTAACGCCCCACACATAACGTGCAAAGCCTCCGCACACGACGTGCATAGCGTTAGCACCATCATTAAAAAAGGTAGAAAAGGAAAAATCCTACAAACAATTCGTTCGAGAATGATTGTAAAACAATCCCGATGTGCCTCACCCACCAACCTCCTCTCTTGGAGAGAGGGGGAGTGCTGGAAACAATTTGCTTATAAATAATAGAAAAACTTTACCTAAGAAATAGGGGTATCACGCATACTACTCCCCTCTCCATTCGGAGAGGGGTTGGGGGTGAGGCTTTCTTTTTTCCTCTATTCCCTTCCCCTCTCAATATTTTTTTATATATTTGCACCATATTATAATCTATCTATTACACAACCTAAACATTTTAAATTATGGAACACATCCCACAAGTTTTTTGGCTCATTCCCATTGCATCAGTATGCGCACTGGGTATGGCATGGTATTTCTTTAAGTCTATGATGAAAGCGGAGGAAGGTACTCCCCGCATGGTTGAGATTGCTGAATACGTGCGTCGTGGTGCCATGGCGTATCTGAAACAGCAGTACAAAGTCGTTTTGATGGTTTGTCGTTCTTGCGATTGTCTTCGCCATCATGGCTTATGGTTTCAATGCGCAGAATGAATGGGTACCCTTTGCCTTCCTGACTGGCGGCTTCTTCTCTGGCCTTGCGGGTTTCTTCGGTATGAAAACGGCTACCTATGCCAGTGCGAGAACAGCCAATGCAGCACGCAACGGACTCAACGATGGACTCAAAATTGCCTTCCGTTCGGGCGCAGTCATGGGTTTAGTTGTTGTTGGATTAGGCTTGTTAGACATAGCCATTTGGTTCATTGTCCTCACTTGGTTCTATTCTGATAAGATGACAACGAGCGAAATGCTTATCACCATCACAACAACGATGTTGACCTTCGGTATGGGTGCATCTACACAGGCTTTGTTTGCTCGTGTGGGTGGTGGCATCTATACAAAGGCGGCTGACGTGGGCGCCGACCTCGTGGGTAAGGTGGAAGCTAACATCCCTGAAGACGACCCACGCAACCCTGCAACGATTGCCGACAACGTGGGCGACAACGTGGGTGACGTGGCAGGTATGGGTGCCGACCTATACGAGAGCTACTGTGGTTCGATTCTTTCTACGGCTGCCTTGGGTGCAACCGCCTTTGCTGCCTCATCAGGTGATATGCAACTGAAGGCTGTCATCGCACCAATGCTCATCGCTGCCGTCGGTGTTTTCCTTAGTTTATTCGGTATTTTCCTCGTAAGAACGAAGGAGGGAGCCACGATGAAAGACCTTCTCCACGCCTTAGGACTCGGCACGAACACGGCTGCTGTACTCATTGCTGCTGTTAGTTTCCTCATTCTCTACCTCTTAGGACTGGAGAACTGGTTGGGTGTTAGCTTCTCTGTGATTGCTGGTTTGGCAGCTGGTGTTATCATCGGACAGGCAACGGAGTACTATACTTCTCAAAGTTACATGCCTACAAAGGCGATTTCGGAGGCAAGTCATACAGGCTCGGCGACTGTTATTATAAAAGGTATCGGTACGGGTATGATTTCTACTTGCGTCCCTGTCCTTTCCATTTCAGTGGCTATCATGCTGAGTTATCTCTGTGCCAACGGCTTTGACATGTCAATGTCAGCACTCTCTATTCAGCACGGACTCTATGGTATCGGTATCGCTGCGGTGGGTATGCTCTCAACCTTGGGTATCACCTTGGCAACAGATGCCTACGGACCGATTGCCGACAATGCTGGCGGAAACGCTGAGATGAGCGAGTTAGGAGCGGAGGTGCGCCAGCGTACTGATGCCCTTGACGCCTTGGGTAATACGACTGCTGCTACGGGTAAAGGCTTTGCTATTGGTTCGGCTGCACTGACAGCATTGGCATTGTTGGCTTCTTATATCGAAGAAATCAAGATTGCCATGGCTCGTGTCGGTACACAAATGACCAACGTTGCAGGCGAAACCATTGATGCCACAAAGGCTACTATCCCAGACTTCATGAACTTCTTCCAAGTGAACCTGATGAATCCAAAGGTGCTTGTCGGTGCGTTTATCGGTGCTATGGCAGCCTTCCTTTTCTGCGGATTGACAATGGGTGCCGTTGGTAGAGCAGCAGGAAAGATGGTGGAAGAGGTGCGTCGCCAGTTCCGTGAGATTAAGGGAATATTAGAAGGAACAGGCACACCAGACTATGGACGATGCGTAGAAATCAGTACTCAGAGTGCGCAACACGAGATGATTATCCCATCGCTTTTAGCCATCATCATCCCCGTTGTCGTCGGTCTTTTGCTCGGAGTGGCAGGTGTATTGGGCTTGTTAGTAGGCGGTTTGGCAGCCGGTTTCACCCTTGCCGTCTTCATGTCGAATGCTGGTGGTGCATGGGACAATGCGAAGAAGTATGTCGAGGAGGGCAACTTCGGTGGTAAAGGCTCTGACGCTCACAAGGCAACCATCGTCGGTGACACCGTTGGCGACCCATTCAAAGACACTTCTGGTCCATCGCTCAACATCCTTATCAAACTCATGAGCATGGTCAGCATCGTCATGGCGGGCCTCACTGTTGCTTGCCTATAACAACACTCTCGGAGTAGTTTTCGTGAGAATAAGGCTTTACTTTCATGGAAAGAAATGTTTATCTTCCCAACAGAAAACGTTTCTTTTCGTGAAGGTAATCCGCTGTGTGTAGGCTGTAAGGCATCAGGTCATGCGGATAAAGCTATTAAATAATATGGCACACAGAGTCACGGAGGGGACGGAGGTAAAGCCTATATTACAGAGGTGCCAATGGCACAAAGAGCAACGGAGATGCAGCGTACAGATTCCTGATACGGTTTAAGTTAAATGTTCTGTGCATTATAACTCTAACAAAGTTTGCTAACAAGCTCCGTCGCTCCACGCACCAACGGCGCCTCCGTAACTACTTGTGCTGTATTTTTAATAATCCTCCGTCCTCTCCGTGCCTCCGTGTGACATTACTTCAAACTCTAAACACAAGTGGCAAACCTTATCACTCCAACATCCTGAAGACCCAACCTTTTCATTTTAAGACTTCGAAAATCTCTGCAGATAAGGATTTGAAAAATCATTACATAAGTTCAAAGAAAACATCAATAAATAACAGCAAAAACACATACAAAAAGCAGGTTTGTAACCATAAGAAAATCAGTTAGTTATAAAGCAGTAACATAAAAGGTGCTTAATTGGACTTCAAAAGGGCGTTAATAAGACCTCAAAAGGGCACCTTTTGCAAGCCGAAAGAGCGTCTTTTAGACCCCTAAAGAGCATGTATTGGTTTTGAGATGAGTGAAAATAGTTTACAAATACTTATAAACCAGAGATCAATAGCTCTTCTATTCATACTTCAATTTACCTTTCTCAATGATTTTCAAAGATTTACTCTAAAGACTTGCAAGATTAAAATAAAAGAACTATCTTTGTCGTGACAGTTTCCACCACGCCTCTTTTAAATGCGTACCAGGGTGGAACTTTTGCTTTTTATACACTTATGAGTAAGCAAATAGCTTGATAAAAGAACCAATAAATAATACATGGACTAAGAAACTATAGACCCTTCAACACATTCGACTGAATCGCTTAAAATACGAAGCGGTAAGAAAGCAGACGCAATTTATAACACAATCTAAAAATTAAATTAACAAGAATGACAAATCTAAAAAAACAGGAGAAGTCATAACCTTCAAATAACACATGAGTTATGAAACGTAGTAGATTATTATTAATAATAATAAATTATATTTATCACGATAATATTTATTTGATGTCTCCAATTGTTGATTGGAATTTATTAGATGCGCTAAATAAAAATATTCGAAATAATTATGAAAGAATTAGACCCATTTTGTTGAAATGGCAGGAAAATGGATATATAAAATTAATAGAAGATAACGAGATTGCTTTTTTTCTTTTTATTTCAGAGAAATTACCATCAAAAGAAAAACTAATAGAAGAGAGCCTGAATTTCAAATAATGATTGATGAGAATGGTGAACTTGAAAACAGGTAGAACAATAACATTAAAATAATATGAAGAGAATAAAAATTATTCGTGTATTGGCAACTTATATTTGTCATGATCCATTTGCATATAGCCCTATCTGGACATGGGATGGCTTTCCTCCAATTATATATACAGAAAGGGAAAGAATACTTCCTGTATTAAAAGAATGGGAACATAAAGGATATTTAACTTTAATATGATGATGAGAAAATAGCCTTTATCCTTAACGTAGAAAAAAATTACCATCAAAAAGAAAAAAACTAATAGAAGAAAGTCGTAATATTAAATAAAGAATTGTAGAAGTAGAAAAGAAATTAACGAAGAAAGTATGAGACTTTGCCTATAGCTGCTTTATTTATTCAAAGACAAATCATAGATAGAAGATAACCTGCATGTTACATGGCATAATAGAATATTAAAAAGGAAAAAAATGTCAAAGAGCTGGCACACACTGTAATACATTTGCTATCTCCATTCAAAGAGCATGTCAAGTCTATTTCAAGTGACAATGGTACTGAATTCGCTTGCTATGAAATGATAGGAATAAGTCTTGGGGTCACCTCTATTTATAAAGAATGTCAATTTTTTCCTCATTCCAAATATTATCCTTACCTTTGTCTTAAGTTTATTGACATAAAACCTATGGTATTATTTGTCAATCCTAAATTATTATTTATATCGTAATATTGCTATGATAAAAAGATTTATGCTGCTCGTTGCAGCAATGGTAGTGAGCATCGGTGCATTTGCGCAGTTTCAGGAGGGTAAGGGCTACTTAGGTGCTTCCTTGACAGGACTCGACTTGCACTATAATGGTCATGACGGCATGAATATTGGTGTGCAGGCTAAGGCGGGTTACTTCCCATGGGATAACCTCATGGTACTTGCTACATTCGATGCGGCACACAATGGTTCTGAGGCTGTTGCCGACCATATCAGCGTAGGTGTTGGTGGACGTTATTATATCACACAGAACGGTCTCTACTTGGGTGCGGGTGTGAAACTCCTCCATGCCAACCATAGTTATAACGACCTGATGCCGGGTGTTGAGGTGGGTTATGCCTTCTTCATCAACCGTTCGGTGACGATTGAGCCTGCGCTTTACTATGACCAGTCATTCAAGACACATAACTATTCGACAGTGGGCTTGAAGGTTGGTCTCGGCATCTACCTCTTTGATGATTAATCAAGAGGAAGCAACAGATATTATTTTAAGGACTGGCTGTCTGTATAGGGATGCACTTTTGGGGTGTGTCCCTATATCTCTCAAAATCAAAGCCATTGTCCTAATCGACTATATAGAATAAAAAAGAGGATTACAAGTGTAACCCTCCTTTCGATTATCTCCAGCCTACGAGAATTAATTTTAAATGCAACAATACCCTTCTCAACTCTTAGAACGTGCCGTAGAGGCTTTCTCACAGTTGCCAGGTGTGGGGCGTAAGACTGCTCTGCGCCTTGTTTTGCATCTGCTACGCCAGTCGACTGAGGACGTAGATAGCTTTGCGGATGCTGTCATACGTGTGAAACACGATGTGAAGTATTGCAAGGTTTGCCATAATATCTCTGATAATGAGGTTTGTTCTATCTGTTCTGACCCACGCCGTGATGCGTCAGTGGTCTGTGTGGTAGAGAACATTCAGGACGTCATGGCGATTGAGAATACCCAGCAGTTCCATGGATTATACCACGTTTTGGGGGGTATCATCTCTCCTATGGACGGTATCGGACCGCACGACTTAGAGATAGAATCGCTTGTAGAGCGCGTAGAAGAGGGTACGGTAAAGGAAATCATCCTTGCCCTTGCCAGTACGATGGAGGGCGACACGACCAACTTTTATATCTCACGCAAGCTGAAAGACACAGGCGTGAAACTGTCAGTTATCGCACGAGGTATCTCTGTTGGCGACGAACTTGAATATACAGATGAGGTGACGTTGGGCAGAAGTATTCTGAACCGCACACCTTTTGAATCTTAAAACAACCATGGATAAAACAAGAAAAATACTTCTTATTGAGTTCTTTGGCTCATGCCTTATCACACTGCTCATCATCGCGGTGTATGAACTTGAACTGATCTTGCCCGGTGCATGGGCTGATGTTGAAAGCAGCAATATGGTTACTGTGCAGTTTCTTATGCAGCTGTTGACCCTCGCTACTATCCCACTTGCACTCTTCCTTTTCAAGATTGGCTACGTACACTCTGACTTACATACCGACGAAAGTCACGTCAGTCGTAAGCTTCTCTTCTGGGGTAGCGTGCGAATAATGATGCTTTGCGTTCCGATGATACTCAATACCTTCTTCTACTATGCCTTCGGGGATAGTGTAAGTTTCTTCTATCTTGCCGTCATCTTAGCGTTGAGCTTATTCTTCGTCTTCCCCAACAAGAAGCGTTGCGAGCATGAATGTTCTATGGATAATTCAGAACAAGCATAAATGAAGCTGAGCGTTGTCATCGTTAATTATAACGTAAAATACTATCTCCAACAGTGTCTTGAGAGTCTTCAGCGCGCTTTGAAAGGCGTTGAAGCAGAGGTATTTGTGGTTGACAACCATTCTCATGACGGCTCCGTAGCCTACCTGCGCAGCCGTTTCCCTGATGTTCACTTCATTGCCAGTGCGCATAACTTAGGCTTTGCGGGTGGTAATAATATTGCGATTCGCCAGAGTAAGGGTGAATATGTCTTGCTACTCAATCCCGACACGGTTGTCGGCGAGGAGGTTATCCATGCTTCTATCGACTTCATGGATAGTCATCCTGCGGCTGGAGGACATGGCGTACAGATGCTTACTCACTATGGTGAACGAGCCTTAGAAAGTCGTCGTGGCTTGCCGTCGCCCATTGTTTCGTTCTATAAGATGGTAGGACTTTGCAAGCACTTCCCACAAAGTGACCGCTTTGCACATTATTATATGGGTAGTCTGTCGTGGGATATTCCGGGCAAGATTGAGGTAATCAGCGGTGCTTACTGCTTCCTGCGCAAGTCTGCCTTAGACAAGGTAGGACTCTTAGACGAAGACTTCTTTATGTATGGCGAGGATGTCGACCTCAGCTATCGGCTTCTGAAAGGTGGCTTTGAGAACTGGTATCTCCCCGTGCGCATCCTGCATTACAAGGGCGAGAGTACGCAGAAGTCGAGCTTCCGATATGTTCACGTCTTCTATGATGCCATGCTCATCTTCTTCCGCAAGCATTATGGCGGTATGAACGTACTATGGCGACTACCGATTAAGACGGCTATCTACGTGAAGCCTTTGGTTCACTGATTGGTACAACCATTCGGGCAACAAGAAAGAAGTTGGGATTCCGCACTTCGAAAGCTAAATCATTCCCACATTATATATTTGTTGCAGGCAAAGAAGTCATGGGAAAATGCCAACGATTGGCTACAGACAATGCCCTCGTGGCAGAGTATCGAGTAGCGGATAAGGACAGCTTGCAGCACATGCACGCCGACCTACTCAAGGAGTTTGGAGGGAAAAGTCGCGCTTACTGCATCGTCTATGACACCGATTTATTCAGCTATCAAGACATCCTGAATGTCTTTGCTGAACAGCCAAAGCAGAATATTCACATTGGTTTCTACCATAGAAAGGAGAACAGAATCATCACCATGATGGAAGTTATAGGAGATTAAAACATGGAAAAGAAACAGCACGTGGAAGTCAGACTGAGAGCAATGGAGCCGGAAGACCTCGATATGCTCTATCACATTGAGAACGATCGTAGCCTATGGAACATCAGTGCAACGAATGTTCCCTACAGCCGTTATGCCCTGCATAACTACATTGCTGACGCGAAAAACGATATCTATATCGACGGACAACTGCGTATGATGATTGAGAATCGTGAGCAGGAAATTGTCGGGGTGATAGACCTTGTCAACTTCGATCCAAAGCATCAGCGGGCGGAAATGGGTATTATCATCATGAAACCGTTTCGCCAAAAAGGCTATGCAAAGGCGGCTATTTCTGCCTTAATCGACTATACGCGCAATGGGCTACACCTCAAACAAATCTACGCTGTAGTAGACGTTGACAACGAGGTGTCAATCCGCTGTCTTTCGTCCATTGGTTTTACAAATGGTAGTATACTGAAAGAGTGGCTTTATTGTGACGGACAATACAAGGATGCAAGGGTAATGCAACTTTTTATATAAAAAGCATAAATTAATTTTTGGTGGAATAGATTTTTTTATTATTACCTTTGCACTCGCAAAAACAGAAAAAAAGGGTTTTTAAACATCCATTTTGGTGCGTTAGTTCAGTTGGTTAGAATGCCTGCCTGTCACGCAGGAGGTCACGAGTTCGAGTCTCGTACGCACCGCTGAAACCCCAAATCTGTAATGCATGGTGCGTTAGTTCAGTTGGTTAGAATGCCTGCCTGTCACGCAGGAGGTCACGAGTTCGAGTCTCGTACGCACCGCTGAAACCTTGGCTTCCCGCCAAGGTTTTTTTGTTTATGACAAATTAACAGGGTGGACAAGAGAACCGCTGCTTGCAAGAAAGAGACAAAGTAACATGAGAACATGTATTTAAGAAAGAACAAGTGGACGAGTTAACAAGCGTTGTAAAAGGGAGATATAGCAATGCAAAAATAAGTTAACAGATGTTACAGAGTAACTAAATATAAGCCTCAGCGAAGTTAACAAACACTAAACCCAAACGATTGAATTTGCAATAGATATTTAAAAATCGTACCTTTGCAGCAGAAAAAACGCATATAGGTGACGGCGTATACTTCCACCTTTACTTTTAACCATTATATATATGGCTTACTTATTTCTTGCTCTCGCTATTATCTTAGAGGTTTGTGGTACTATTTGTATGAAGCTCTCAGACGGCTTTAGCAAACCACTTCCAGTCGTAGGAACTTGCTTGACATACATTGCATGTTTCTATTTCCTATCACTTTCACTTAAGACCATTCCTTTAGGAATTGCTTATGCCGTTTGGGCAGGACTTGGATTGGTATTAAGCAACGTGATTGCAGTTGTCTTCTTTAAGCTACACTTTGACCTTGCTGCTGGCATCGGCATTGCTCTCATCTTAGCAGGAGTTATCGTCCTTAACCTCTTTTCAAGTGCTTCTGCACACTAACCTCTAAATAAGGACAAAATAAAAGGAGGGTACACAACCGTTCGTTGTGTACCCTCTTTTTAGTAGATAAACGAACTTAGTAGCCGAGTGAACAAGTTAACAAGTAAATCTTCTGCATAGCTTCTTATTCTGTTATCAACTCAAAATAACGTTAGCCTCTCCCCCACTTTTACGTCCCTTGCATCAGTGAGCATTGAATAAAACGTTTGAGAAATAGCTCTGTGCGCTCCATAACCCTTAGACTTCTGAGAATTCTTGTCCATCTAAAAAGAGTTTGTAGCGCTGCGCTTTCTTGCATATATCCGTCTTCTGTGAGAGGATATTATTACCCAAGAGCTATGAAAAGTTATTACAAATCATCAGAGAATATCTCAAAGAAAATGGCTAAAAGCGAGCATTTTTAGTACCACTGCAATCATCTTGTTATCAACAACATACAAAGTCACATTGCAAAAGGTGCTTACTTGGGTTCCAAAAGGGCGTTAGTAAGAACGCAAAAGGGCACCTTTTGCAAGTCAATTGAGCACCTTTTTGCAGCCAAAAGACCATATATTGGTTTTGAAGGGTATGAAAAAAATTGTCAAATATCAAAGTAAACGAGTTTACAAGTAGACAAGATAATCAGGTATATACATAAAGAGCACTTCTTCCAAAGCAAAAGGGCATGAATGGAAAGCCAATTCATGCCCTTTATTTATACCACTATTAATTATATTTACAGAGCAGAGGGCGAGAGAAGATGACAACACCAAGTTGCGCTTTTCAGCCATCACCCTCAAATATCTATCACAACATATAACTTATAAACTTACTCTCTCCTTAACTCGTCAACTAAAACTCACTCTTTTGTTTCTCTGTCTTTCTCTGCAAACAAATCGTTAACACGTCCACAAAAACCCGTCCCTTTGTTACTCAAAAGAACTTTGTTCATCTGTTACCTTGTCTTCTCTCGCAAGCAACTCGTTTACTCGTCTACTTGTTCACTTGTCTACTTGCTCACTCGTTCACTCGTCTACTTTCTCACCTTCTTACCTTTAACTATCACAATCTGGTTGTGGAGATTCTGATTGTCCACAACCTTCATACCAGAGAGTGTGTAGGTCTCGACTAACTGTTCGTGGTCGGCAGAGAGGTTGTTAATGCCTGTTGCCGCCTTTAGCGGAGTAAAGTGGAAGGAGATTGTATTGTCATTATTGCGAACAATCTGCTTGACTCCAGCCTGACTGCTGACGTTATAGTTTGTATAAAAACTTAGACGAGGGTCAGTAGACTTCGTTAAGCTATTGTTCAAATCCGTTGGGAATGGGTCGCTATTCTGCGTATCATGATCGAGTCGACCATCTGCAGACACTATCGTGAAGCGTGGATGACGCTGTGCAGAAGCAGCATTGAGGTTGTTCATTCGCCATGAATAAGCATCGAAATCAACGTGGAAAACCATCAGTCCGTGCCCCGGCAACTCAGCATCCCAGCGGTGAGGCGTACGATTTTCAAAGATATAATATTCATTCTTCGTGTCTGGATTATAGAGGAAATAGGCATCGCCACCCTCAGCAAGTCCCTTCATATTCTTCACCTCAACAGCCTCATCGCCAAGTGTGATAGGCTTTAGCCAACCCATATATGCCTTTTCGTAAGCATCGTAACCAGCAGGCACAGTACCGATTCCAGTACCACCATAGACGTTAATCAGACTCTCTGGTCCACCGTTATAACTACCACCACACATCAAATCGTATCGTCCAGAGCCAATGTTACTGCCGCCACGTGTGTCATAGAAGTCGGGTAGACCGAGGCAATGCGAGAACTCATGACAGATGGTACCGATACCAGAATAGAACACACGCTCCTTGCCATTGAGGTGCGCACGGATAATCTCATTGCTACAAGCGTAGGTATTTATCGTTTGTCCGTTGAATGTCAGTGCGTCAAGTCCTGCATCGGTAAGGGAATACTTATGTGGCCAGATGGTACTTGACTCACCACCAGTAGCCTCACCCTCACCGGCATAGATGACATAAACCTGCTCTACTTCGCCATCATCATCCCAGTCGTACTTACTGAAGTCTACCTGCCCTTGAATAGCATTGCAGGCATCAATAATCATCTGTGGTGCATTCGCATCATTCATATTAGCTGTTCGCTCACCATAAAACTTATGAGGATGCTTGAGCTTTACGGGTCCTACGACATCGAAAGTGAGGTCAAACTTACCATTACTTTGGTCGAGGAAATAGTCGTGAACACTACCGATAGCACCGTTATCATTGGTATATCCCACCTTGTTGAGCATGTTCTCATAGAGTGTCTTGACATCTTTCTCACGTGGTCTGAGTGTCAACACATTCTTTGGGTCTTTGAAAGCCACATCTTCGAACTCAACCAAGATGACGAGTCCTTTCTTTTTACCCTCCCATGTCATTCCCAATCCTTCTCCGAAAGGCTTAGAATTGACATGCATCTCATGTTGCTTTTGCAGTTGTCTTACTTGCTGAATGGCTGCTGCAACGAGCTCTTCCTTTCCCTTTCGCAATGCCTTGTCATGGGCTAACACCGATGAAGGCACTAACTGATTATCCTCGATACGCGCGTAATAATAGCTGCCATTATGGGGCAACACAGGGATGTTGTCCTCTGTCAGCGCATAATTGAAATGCTCATCGCCTACGGTCATCACCTTTAGGATCGTTCCGTCAGCCTGCTTAAAGCTTCGCCACATCCGCATGGCAGGAATAGCAAATGATGATGTTGCCAACAATACACTAACTAAGAGAGTTATAATTTTCTTCATAAGACTGCTTTTAAATATGATTCTCTGGTTTTTAATTAGTAAGATGTTATTTTTCAAAAGACAGTGCAAAGATAAATAAAAAATTAAAAGGTAAGAAAATAAAATGGCAAAAAAGTGGGCGAGTAAACGAGTAGACAAGTAGACGAGTTGCTTGCGAGAGAAGACAAGGTAACAGATGAACAGATGTTTACTCGTCAACTTTAAAAACCTTGTTCATATGTTACTTTGTCTTTTACTTACCCTGTCTACAAGCAACTGGTTAACTTGTCAACTTGTGCACTCGTCAACTTTAAAAACCTTGTTCCTATGTTACTTTGTCTTTTATTTACCCTGTCTACCGGCAACTCGTTTACTTGTCAACTTGTACACTCGTCAACTTTAAAAACCTTGTTCCTTTGTTACTTTGTCTTTTATTTACCCTGTCTATCAGCAACTCGCTTACTCGTCAACTTGTCAACCATGTTACTTTGTCTTTTACTTACCCTGTCTACAAGCAACTCGTTTACTTGTCCACTCGTTCACTCGTCCACTCGCCCATCTTGTCAACTTTTTTCAAGCACTTAGAGAGCAAGAGGTGGTCTTTTGGCTTCTTAAAGACGCCCTTTTGGCTTGCAAAAGGTGCCCTTTAAGACCCTTACTAACGCCCTTTTGAAGCCTTAATAAGCACCTTTTAGTGTAGCATTTTATAATCACTTGATTTCCTGCGAGTTGCAAACTAACTCACGATACGTGTTTTTCACCTTTATTTCAAGGATTTTATTGAAGGAAATGTCAAGGTTTTTGACACGGATAAAAAACCTCACCCCCCAACCCCCTCTCCGAAAGGAGAGGGGGAGTGCAGGGAACAGTTCGCTTAGGAATGACTAAACAGCTTTTCCTATCATAGGGGTATCTCGATTCTACGCCCCTCCCTATGGGGGAGGGGCTGGGGAGAGGCCAGTTGCTTTCGTTACATTTCACTCCCCTCCCTACGGGGAGGGGTTGGGGTGGGAGCCAGTTGTGACGAGTTCGAGTCAGTTTCCCTTACTTCGCATACCCCGGATTCTGCTCCAACTTAGGATTATCAGAGATATTCCACTGTGGGATTGGCAGGTATCTGTTGAAGGTCTGGAACGTACGGTCCTCAACCTTGCTGCTACCACTGACTACGGCACGCATGGTTGGGTCGGTAGCAGATGTGTTAATAGTACCTGTGATACGGTTCAATGGACCATTCAATACTGTCTCTGCGACCATCTTACCATTGCTTGTCCAACGTAAGATATCAGCACGACGGAGACCCTCACCAGCGAACTCTGAGCCACGCTCACGACGAATCAGCTCACGGAGTTTGTCCTTTGTGTTATACTTTGACTGGTCAACAGCAGGCATACCCACGCGTGTACGCACCTTGTCAATCATTGCATAGACGTTAGCAGAAGGACCATTCAACTCGTTTTCAGCCTCTGCCCATGTCAAGAGCACCTCTGCATAGCGGAAGACAATAGGGCAAGCCTCTGTGTCCCATACGTCAGCATACTGTGTCTTTGGATCTAAGTACTTACGCCATGTGAGGGCAGTCTTAGATGAGTTGGCAGCATTGGTTGGATAGTTAGGGTTCTTCTTACCATTGACATTCTCGTCGAGGGTATTGAAGATAGTACCTTCCCAATCGCAACCGGGATAGAGAATCGTCATTGCCATACGTGGGTCACGACCATGGAAAGGATGCGTTGCATCGTATCCAGAACCAGCCTCAGTGATTGTCATACCATTGCTCATCTCATAGTTATCAACACACTTCTGTGTTGGAACAACTGATGACCAGCCACCATCGGCATTGTTATAGAGCTGTCCGATAGTACCAATTGGGCGAGTACCGCTCTTATACTGTACGGCAAGGATGATTTCTTTTGAGTCAACACCAGCCAACTTAAAGAGGTTGGTATAGTCAGGATCAAGTTCATACTTACCCAAGTCGATGATAGCCTGAGCAGCATCCTTCGCCTTCTGATAGTCGCCCCAGTAGAGAGCAGCACGCATCTTCATAGCCAAGGCAGCACCCTTTGCGATACGTCCACGTGCAGCAGGAGACGTATTGATATCAGCAATCGCCTCATCAAGGTCTTTGAATACCAAATCCTTCACTTCTTGCTCCGTATTACGTGGCACGCGTGCCTCCTGAGCACTGGTGAAAGGTTTAACGATTGGCACACCACCATAGAGGAAACCCATGCGGAAATAGTTGTAAGCACGGATAGCCTTTACCTGCGCAACGAGGTCTTTCTTTACCGCATCGCTACTGAATACGCACTTATCAACATTCTCAAGGAAGGTGTTACATCTACCAATGATAGTATAATCGTAGAACGACCAACCCGGAGACGATGGTGAGAGCGAACCATTACCGATATTGGTAAGCCTTCCCAAGGGAAGTTGTTGTACGCAAAGTCAGAGCCAGCATCCCAATAAAGCAAGGCTGCACCTTCTTCCCAACCATCATAACAGCCCACAAGGAACTTCTCAGCATCGTCGCCCGTCTTCCATGTTGTAGCTGGCGACATTGCATCCTTCGGCACAGTGGTAAGGTAGTCATTACAAGATGTGAGCGCAAAGGCTGCCACACCTGCTAATATATATGTTCTTACAGTTTCATAATGTATATCGGGTATTTACGGTTAGAATGTGATATTGATACCGATAGAATGTGAACGCAGCAATGGATAAGATGATCCACGCTCGCTGGTCACTTCTGGGTCAATATTGAATGGCAATGCATCAAAGGTAAGGAGGTTTTCACCTGCATAGTAGATACGTACCTTCTCAAGTCCAATAGCTTTGAGCGCACTCTTTGGAAGGGTGTAACCCAACTGCAAAGTCTTCAAACGCAAGTAAGCTGTGTTCCACAACCAGAAGGTTGACATAGCACGAGTCATGTCGCTTGGGCTGTTTCCTGTCTCGAATACGCGTGGCAACTTAGCATTGTGATTATCCTCTGTCCATGAGTCTTTCCACAGTGTTGAAGGGTGACTGGCATCACCAGAGAACTCACCAAGTACCTCACGATTGTAGATATGAGATACTGCACCAACACCCTGCCAAATCATAGAGAAGTCAATGTTCTTCCATGTTGCACCGAGGTTGAAGCCGTAAGTAATTGCTGGGATATCAGTATGCTTGGTGTAGATGCGGTCGTTTGAATCGAGCTTATCATCACCGTTTGTGTCCTCATAGATAAGGTCACCCGCCATGAACTTACGTCCGAATGGGTTGCCATACTTCGCTGTGAAGTCGTCAGCCTCCTGCTGTGAGTTGAAGAACTTACCCGTTGCCTTGTACATGAAGAAGCTATTGTACTGCTGACCTACTGCTGTACGGCGGTTGCCACTACCAATGTATTCTGTGCCTTCGCCCAAGTTAAGAATCTTATTCTTGTTATAAGCGAAGTTCGCACCGACATTGATTGTCCAATCCTTGTTTAACTGCTTTGCATAAGCCAATGAGAGTTCCACACCCTGATTGCGCAATGCACCGATATTATCCTTGTAAGCACCGAGTGCAAACTCTGCAGGAGCAGACACGTTCATGATGATACCAGTTGTCTTGCGGTTGTAATAATCCAACGAACCTGTCAAACCACCGAAGAGGGTGAAGTCGAGACCAACGCCCCATGTAGTTGAACGCTCCCAAGAGATTGTCTCAAGGTGATAGCTACCTTGATAGTAACCCGGAGTAAGCTGACCACCAAATGGATACTTCGCATTGAGGTTGTAAGTGTTCATCCAAGGATAGTAATCGTTCAAAGCATCCTGATTACCCAACTGACCCCATGATGCACGCAGCTTTAAGTTGTTCAACCATGACTTTGAACTCTCCATGAATGGTTCCTCAGAGATACGCCATGCAGCAGAGAATGATGGGAAGAAACCCCAGCGATGAGCCTCCGCAAAGCGTGAAGAAGCATCTGAACGGAAGTTTGCCTCAAAGAGGTAACGACCAGCATAGTCGTAATTCAGACGACCGAAGTATGACACCATTGACAGCTCGCGAGTGTTACCAGCGTTCTGCTGTGTCGAAGCATCACCAGCGTTCAAGTCAGTAAGTTCATTGTTAGGGAAGTTCTTACGATACATCCAGTCTGGCAGATACTTATAGCGTTCAGTATGCCAACCGAGCATAGCCTTGAAGTTGTGCTTCGCAAATGACTTGTCATAGTTCAGGAATGCATCGAAGGTTGTGCGGTGCCAGTCATAGTGAGCAATCTCTAACTTGTTAGGGTCAGAGGCCTTATTAGGGTTATACTGAATGAACTTTTGGAAGTAAGAGTAACGCTGTGAAGCATCAACATATGCACCCTGCAGCGTCAACTTCAAGTCTTTCAGAATCTGATAGTCAAGACCAATCATACCCGTAAAGTTACGGTTGTTGCGGTTTACGGTCATGCCTGACTCCAACCAAGCCATTGGGTTACCATCAGAAACGGTTCCATAAGTACCATCTTCGTACTTATAAACAATCCAAGGGGCGATGATATTCAGCTGACGAATAATCTGATCGCTACTTCCACCAGCGTATGCACTACTTGCATCGCGATAGTTGTTTTGGATATAAGCGAGGTTAAGATGGGCAGTGATGCGCTTTGACAACACCATGTCGAGATTCGCACGACCATTAAACTGCTCACGACCTGCATTAGGAAGAATACTGCTCTGCTTGAGATAACCTGCAGAAGCAAGATACTTCACATACTCATTACCACCCGTAATGTTCACGCTATGGCGGTTCTGCCAAGCGGTTTTGAATGCAAGATCGTACCAGTCTGTATTAGGATAGTTGTAAGGATCTGAGCCATCACGGAACTTCTTAATCGCTTCATCAGAGAAACGTGCAGCCTTACCACTACGCTCCAATGCCTTATTATAATAGTAAGCGGCATCGGCAGAATTCATCCTTTCCATCAAGGCTGTTGCATTCTGAATACCAAAATAACCTGAATAACTAACCTTTGGCGCACCGTTCTGCCCTCGTTTTGTAGTTACCAGAATCACACCGTTAGATGCTTTAGAACCATAGATGGCTGCTGAAGAAGCATCCTTTAGGACAGAGATACTCGCAATATCCTCTGGGTCGAGCGAGTTCAGTGTTCCTGCTTCAACACCATCAATCAAAATGTATGGCGTAGCTGAGTTCAATGTTCCCACACCACGCACAAGAATCGTACCATTATCAAGACCCGGCGCACCGTCAGCTCCGGTCACCGTGATACCTGGAAGTAAGCCCTGCAAGCCTGAAGACACGTTAGAGATAGGGCGGTTTTCGAGCGCCTTACTATCGAGTTGTGCAACAGAACCAGAGAGGTTTGCCTTCTTCTGAGTACCATAACCGACAACAACAACCTCACTCAAGGCGCTGTTCTCATCCTTTAGAGTAATGTTATAGTTCGTCACACCACTTCTCACCATGACGCTCTGAGTGGCGAAACCAACATAACTAATCTTCAACTCCGTACCCGGAGCAACAGAGACTGAGAAGCGACCGTCCATGTCGGTCACCCCTACAGGAGTACCATTTGCCAGTATAGAAGCACCAATGACTGGGTCGCCATTAGCATCTTTCACTACACCATTGATACTCTGCTTTTGCTGCTGAACACTCATACTCGTGTTCGCATCCACATTGGCTAATACTGGGGATGGTGCAAATGCCATCAACCCAAGTGCAAAGGAGAAAGCTAAGCGACCACTAACAAATGGTGGGTGCTTTCTGCGACTCTGACTTACTTTCATAAAATTAGACATATATTCTATTGATTTAGGTTTTGTGCTACAAATATAGTCGTTTATACAACAAATACCAAAAGAAATGTTCTTTTTTTTTAATTAAAAGTATTGTTCACGCACACAAACAGTTATGGTAATTCAGAATTCATAGTTCATAATTCATAATTATGATTACTACTATAACTTACAATTCACAATCAAGAATTATTCGAACAGGGTTCTCATCAGTACGTCATAATTATGATTACTACTATAATCCACAGTTCCAATTCATAATCAAGAGTTATTCGAATAGAGTTCCCATCAGTACGCATAATTATGACAACACAGACACAAACAGCTCCTCCCCCAAGAAGAGTGCCAAACGGATAAAGATTTGCAGAGCAAACCAGATTGTCCCTTGGCTAATTTTGTTTTTTAATCATTACCCCACTTGTCTCTCCCCTCCTTTTGAGGGGACGGGGGAGGTCTTTCCTTTCGTTCGTTTCCGTCATCTGTTTGGCACTCCCCTCCTTTGGAGGGGTTGGGGGAGGTTTTGGAGGGGCGTTATTTGTAAATAATTTTCTATACACTATGTTTCAACATATGGTCTTTTAGCTTCTCAAAGACGCCCATTTGGCTTGCAAAAGGTGCCCTTTTGAGGTCTTATTAACGCCCTTTTGGAGTCCAATTAAGCACCTTTTCTTGCACAGTTTTACAACTTATTGATTCTCTGTTGGTTATGAAGGTGAAAGTAAAGGCTCTTTTGGGGTGATTTTAAGAGTGTTGGTTTTTTGTTTTTGTAAGGAAAATTCAAACAGTGTGAGCGGTTCTAACGATGTAATTAAGGGCTGAATGAGACGAAAGAACACACTGTTTTGGGGGAATATATATTTCATTGTGCTATTTGGACAGCTCTTAAGTAACAAAAATAGGAATAAAAAAGCTGGAATATAAATCTAAAGAGTTAATGATCCCAGTTCAATCCCAAAAATACGATATATGGCATAAGCGCAACAAATACGTCGATAAGCACACCAACTAAAAACATCAGTATGCCAAGAACCTTTCCTTTCTCTGAACCAAATTTGTAAGAACAAAAGAGAATTACCACTACTGATATTAGGAAACTCGTTATGAGATATTCTTCTGACGTATAAGCCATTCTGAGATAGGCAGGAGACAGATGAAAGATATACCACATTAACACGTAAGCTATCCATCTGTATGGCATGAGTTTTTCCTTCATAATTGCTTGTTTATAAGATTATACTTCTCTAAGCTTGGAGATAAGCATCCCTGTCTATAGGTGTTTGAAAGTAGGTAAAGATAAGAATACTCCGTACATTCATGTTGGCTGCCAACACGTTACGTTAGTATTCTGTTAATGATACCCCCTGCAAAGGTAAACATTATTCTTATTTATCAACGATTTTTATTAGTATTTTGTTGATAGGAGTGAGCAGGAAGTGAATTTTATATTATCTTTGCACATATATTTATAAAATAATAATACTATGACAAAGAAGGGAGAAATCTTCGTTAAAGATGTAGCAATTAAGACTATGACAAAAGATGGTATTGATTACATCTGTATAACAGACATTGCTCGACAGAAGAATGCTGCTGAGCCTAAAGACGTTGTTAAGAATTGGATGCGCCAAAAGAATACGCTGGAGTATTTGGGGTTATGGGAGAAACTAAACAATCCTAACTTCAAAGGGGTCGAATTCGACCCCCTTTTGGCAGAAGCAGGTAGTAACTCTTTTACTATGAGCCCAACCAGATGGGTGGAGTTGACTGCAGCAATAGGTGTCTTCACTAAGAATGGAGCTGGTGGTGGTACTTTTGCTCAGCGTGATATAGCTTTCAAGTTTGCCAATTGGGTTTCTGTTGAGTTTGAACTTTATCTTGTCATGGAGTTCCAACGTCTGAAAGCTAAAGAACAAGAGTTGATAGGATGGACTGCAAAAAGAGAATTATCTAAGATAAACTATCGCATACATACGGATGCTATAAAGAGTCATCTCATCCCTGAGAAAGTTACCCCTACGCAGGCAAACATCATTTATGCAGAGGAGGCAGACGTGCTGAATGTTGCCATGTTTGGAATGACTGCCAAACAATGGCGAGAGTCTAATCCTGATTTGAAAGGTAATATTCGTGACTATGCTTCTGTAAATGAATTGATTTGTTTGTCGAACATGGAGAATATCAATGCAGTACTTATCAATGACGATATACCTCAAGGGGAAAGACTTGTTAAACTTAATCAGATAGCTATTCATCAAATGCAAATCCTTGAGAGGAATAGTAATAGAAATCTTTTACGGTAATTTCTTTTCGTCAATAAAACAATTGAAAACAATACGAGACCTCTGCAAAACCTTCATTTATAGAAAAAATCTATTTAGTTGTGTTTAGAAGCATATTCTAACGTATATATTGGTATAATTGATGCAGTCAAACGATTATTATCATCTATATTTGTGTCCCATTTTCTTTTATGTGAGAGCATTGGACACAATTATCCCTGGCATTCGATATAAGTTGTAGGCAACAGCTTCCATAATATGCTGTGCATGTGTTTTGGCAAGTCCTACATATCTTGCCGTTCCTCCTCTAAACCATCTGTGTATGGAGCCAAAAGTGCGTTCCACTCTGTACCTAGTTTTACTGATAGCCACATTGATGCGTTTCTCTCTTTCTGTAATCTTATGCGCCTTTGTTCCTTTGTGCATAATGCGACTTTTTAGTTTCATTCGAGCAAGTATCTCCTTATTTTCTGCCGAGTCATAACCTTTATCAGCATATACGAGAGCCTTTTTTTCGGAAGATTTGCTTTTTTTCAGGGGCGTTTCCAAATGCTTGATGTCGCTCTCATTAGCTGCAGTAGTCTCCTCTGCAAGAACCAATCCGTTTTTTTATCTGTAACTGAATGACGTTTGTATCCAAAGTGGAGCCTTCCCATTTTCTTAATCCAGCGTGCCTCTCCGTCCACATTGGACTTGAGTTTCTCCTTGAGCATAGCTTTCTCGGATTTTTAACTTACCCGTTTCTTCATCCCTGTCCTCAACAATCTCATACTCCTTGCGACCACGTGGACGACGTGGACTATCGGTGATGCTGGCATCAACGATAGCCCCACGTTTGACAATAACACCTTGTTGTTCTAATTGATGGTTAATCTCGTTCAGTACCATATCATAAAGGTCTGCCTCTACAAGAATGTTACGGAAACGACATACCGTCGTACTGTCAGGAGCAACATCTTCCAAGCCCAGTCCTACAAAGCGGCTGAAAGACAAACGATCGTTAACCTGCTCCTCAACCTCACCATCACTAAGACCATACCAAGTACGGAGAAGTTCGATTTTAAAAAGAACAAGACTATCATAGCTCGGACGACCAGTTGTATTGTTACCTTTAGTGTAGGCGATTTCAATAATACTACGGATTGGATTCCAATTGATAATCTTGTCTATCTGAGAAAGAAGGTCTGCTTGACCTTACGCTGACCGACTAACAGGTCGGCAAAGCTGGGAGAGGAGAGTTGCTGTTTCATACTATAAAGGTACGAAAAAATAATGATATAAGCAAATTCCTAAACTAAGAGTTTTGCAGAGGTCTCAATACATATTCTCTCGTTCATAAAGAAGATAGATATAATAGTCTCTGGGGCGTGATAATTATTAGAAAGTCGCTATATGTTGAGACAATAAAAGGCTGAATCCTAAGCGTTCTTCTGTTACCCTGTCTTTTATATTCTCTGTCTTCTTTCCGCAAGCACCTTGATTACTTGTCAACCTCTTAACTTGCCAATATGAATTATTTTCGTTATCTTTGCCTACAAAACAAACGAAAGAATAAATGGCAACAGTAGACGACAAGAAGATTATCTTCTCAATGGTGGGTGTATCGAAGATTATCCCACAGAACCAGAAACAGATTCTGAAGAACATTTACCTCTCGTTCTTCTATGGTGCAAAGATAGGTATTATTGGTCTCAACGGCGCAGGTAAGTCTACGCTGATGAAGATTATCGCTGGTCTTGTGGAACCAACACAGGGCGAAGTGGTATGGAGTCCGGGCTATTCGGTGGGCTATCTGCCACAGGATCCACCACTCGATGAGGCGAAGACCGTGAAGGAGAATGTTATGGAGGGTGTGCAACATATCTATGATGCACTGAAGGAATACGACGATATCAACGTAAAGTTTGGCTTGGAGGAGTATTACTCTGATGCTGACAAGATGGACAAACTGATGCAGCGTCAGGCTGAGTTGCAGGATATTATCGATGCAACGGACGCCTGGAACATTGATTCACGACTCGAAAGGGCGATGGATGCACTGCGTTGTCCTAAGGGTGATTTGCCAGTGACTAACCTCTCTGGAGGTGAGCGCCGTCGTGTTGCCCTCTGTCGTCTGCTCCTTCAGAAGCCAGATGTATTGTTACTCGATGAGCCTACCAACCACCTTGATGCCGAGAGTATCGACTGGTTGGAGCAGCACTTGCAGCAGTATGAGGGTACTGTCATCGCTGTTACCCACGACCGTTACTTCTTGGACGATGTGAGCGAGTGGATTCTCGAGCTCGACCGTGGTGAGGGTATTCCATGGAAGGGCAACTACTCTTCATGGCTCGATCAGAAGACAAAGCGCATGGAGCAGGAAGAGAAGTCGGCTTCTAAGCGTCGCAAGACATTGGAGCGTGAGTTGGAGTGGGTGCGTATGGCACCAAAGGCTCGTCAGGCAAAGGGTAAGGCTCGTCTGAACTCTTACGAGCAGATGCTCAATGAGGAGCAGAAGCAGCGTGAGGAGAAGCTCGAAATCTTTATTCCTAACGGTCCACGCTTGGGTAATAAGGTTATCGAAGCACAGCACGTAAAGAAGGCTTTGGTGAGAAGGTACTCTTCAACGACCTCAACTTCATGTTGCCTCCTAACGGCATCGTAGGTGTTATTGGTCCTAACGGTGCGGGTAAGACTACACTCTTCCGCCTTATCATGGGCTTGGAGCAGGCAGATGGCGGTACGTTCGAGGTGGGTGAGACCGTTAAACTTGCTTATGTTGACCAGCAACACAAGGATATTGACCCTAACAAGACGGTATATGACGTAGTTTCACAAGGCAACGAGACGATTCGTATGGGTGGACGTGACATCAATTCACGTGCTTATCTCTCACGTTTCAACTTCTCAGGAACCGACCAGAGCAAGCTCTGTTCAGTACTCTCTGGTGGTGAGCGCAACCGTCTTCAGTTGGCTATGGCATTGAAGCAGGAAGGTAATGTCCTCCTTCTCGATGAGCCTACCAACGATATCGACGTGAATACACTCCGTGCATTGGAGGAAGGTCTTGAGGCATTTGCCGGTTGTGCTGTTGTCATCAGCCACGACCGTTGGTTCCTCGACCGTATCTGTACCCACATCCTTGCCTTTGAGGGTAATGGTGAAGTTGTCTACTTCGAAGGTGGCTTCTCTGATTACGAAATCAATAAGGCACGCCGACTTGGCAATGAGGAGATTAAGAAGGGTAGATATAGGAAGTTGATGGAGGAGTAAAGCCCACCCTTCCCTCCCCGAAGGAGGGGGAAAAAGCCTCACCCTCAACCCCTCTCCAAAAGGAGAGGGCGTGAAATGTAACAAAAGCAACTGGCCCCACCCCCGACCCCATAGGGAGGGGAGTGATTAGCGAGATACCCCTATAAGTTGGGGAAGTCTTTAATTCACTCCCCAAGCAAACAGTCCCCTGCACTCCCCTCTCCTTTCGGAGAGGGGTTGAAAAGTGAGGCTGGAGGGGGCTGGGGGTGAGGCTTCCTAAACAAATACTATTATGAAAACATTACTTTGCAAATACAAGACAAAATCTATCTTGTTCGTACTTTTCTTCTTGTGTTTCTCCATTTATGGTAAGGCACAGACCGCACCAAAGAAGTTGACTGCACCCTCTCCAGAGCGTTTCCAAGCTATCAATGACTCTATCCTTGCGGAAGGAATGTGGTTGTATACTTATGAGAAATTGGCGTGGCGAGCGACTGATTCGCTTATGAAATATAATGTCAAGAGAGAGGAAATCAATTCTGCTACCGCTTTTGAAGAAGGAAACCTAACATGGCGTTATATCTTTGCTAACCTTGATAAGGAACAGACCGTTTTTGAACTGACGCTCCACCTAAGTAACGACACGAGTTTCTATGTCTGTTCTGCCACACCACGTAAACTTAAACCAACCGAGATTGAACAGCTCAAAGCAAAGCAGATTGCACCGCGTAAGGTCATAAAGGAGAAGGGAGATAGTATTTTCTTGGCTAACACTTCTGGCTTGAACTGGGACTTGCTCCCTTTGGAGAAAGGTGGTTATAGACTCTATCTTCTGCATGGCACAACAAAACATGGGGTGATTCCTATCGGTGATGACTACGCTTTCGACTTTGATAAGGATATGAACATACTCAGTTGGCGCAGGTTTCATCGTAGTTTTCTTGAGCAGCCAATAACAATGAATGGTGAAGAGATAACAGAGGTAATGCACTCACATACTCCGATGACACCTTATTTTACAACGACAGATATCGCTAACTATATGCTTTATGGTTGCGACCTATATGGGATAAAGAGGTTCTCCGTTCTCTCAACAGCCTTCGCAGATACTTCTTACCTCACTACATTTGATGTCGAAAAGATGAAACTGACCTCGACTGTTTATACGGTAAAATAACTGTGAACATTGAACTTTGAGGTTTGAACTTTGAACTTTATGATTAGAACTACGAATATTGAACGACTACGAATGGCACGAATGGCACGAATTCTTTTGCGAAGTGATTCGTGCAATTTGCGTTATTCGTAGTCGCCAGTGAAATTTGAAGGCAACGAGAGAGTTGGGGAAGTCCTTTCGCAATTCCCCAAACGATTTGTTGCCAGCACTCTCTATCTCTTCTTCTGACGAATAGAGAGTTTCATCCACTTACCATGCTTCAAGACAAGGGCTTTACCATTCACAAAGCGGCGATAGTTAGCAATACTATCATACTCCAAAGGAATAACCTCGTTGCCTTGCTTATCGATGAACCCCCACTTACCTCCTACAGTATATTCGTGTTCAGGATCATCGGCTGGTCGCACTTCCTTACTCCCCACTGCCACAGCCGCCAAACCGTCATGATATGGGAAGATTGCATCATACTTCGGACTGACAACAACCTTGCCTTGCATATTCGCAATGCCCATCTTCTGTCCGCTCTCATCTAAGATTCTGAAAGCCCATCAACAGGACGGTCATTACCATTATCCGCCATGTAGACCCTAAACAGCTCCTCACCTTTATTATTGATAGCAATACAACCCACATTCGACTTCCACACAAAGCCAATAGTACGGATTATGTCAGTATAACAGAGCGGGTAACGCTTATAAGGCACAACCGTCTCGCCCTTTTGGTTAACATAACTATACTCCTCATACTTTTGAGTCGTATCAACTTGTAAGACTAAATAGGAATCTTTATCATCGGTAAATGACAAAAAGGGTACTGTCAAACAGCAAGCTAAAATGGGAATAATAAACCTTAAATTCTTCATCGTAAGATAATAGTTAGTTAGGATTAGTCATTTTTCTTTTCAAAAAGTAATAAAATAACAAATAACAAGCAAATATACCACAAATCTTTTTAATTTACTATAACATATCATTGAATGCTTGACGAGTTAACGAGTTAACAAGTTGACAAATTAACGAGGGGCAAAAACTATACAATTCTTTTCCAATCTTGCAAACATTGGAAGCCCCCTTAGAGGGGTTGGGAGAGATTCCTCTATAAGAAATGAACCATAAAAAAGACAGAGTAACACGTTCGTTTGTTACTCTGTCTTTTTCTATAGGGGTATCCCGCATTTCACGCCCCTCCCTTTGGGGGAGGGGACGGGGGAAGGGCTTCTTACTTACCCACTACCACCTTCTTACCACCAACAACGTAAACGCCATTAGGTAAGCCTTCGAGGGCTGTCTCTGGGTTCACCTTACTGCGAACGAGGACACCATAGATGCTATAAACATCTACCTTACCACCATTTGATGGTGCGGTGAAGGTCTTGATACCTGTTGGCTCTTTGCCTGGGTCAACCTCAGAACCATCTGAACCACAAACCTTAACCTTGATATCGTTGTTAGCATCCTCCATCACTTTCTTAGGAATAGTGAAGGTCTTAGTGTTAGCAAAGTAGATAAGCTGACCCTTGCTGTTGTAAATCTTGAAACCTACAACGTGGCTGTTCTTAGCCTCCATAGTATAGGTACGCTTACCATTAGCATCGCTCTGCGTCTTGATAATAGCATAACCCTGACCAAGGCTGTCTGGACAGAACTGATCCCATGAACCGAAGTCGCCCATTCTGCCTACACGTACGGCTCCGTTGAAGTCTTCACGCATCTCACCAGCAGCATGACCAGGATATGTAGCAGGAGTACGACGGATATGATCATCAATGAAAATCATATTGTTTGCAGGGCCCTTAGGGAACTGCTTCATGAACTTCTTCACCTCCATCCACTGTGCTCTCGTGGTATACATGGTTGTATTGCTGTAGTCACCGATAACAGAACCGTTCACATCATAGAAATGTCCCCATGCTTCAAGAAGCTTGAGAGGTCTTGCTTAGCAGCAAAAGAACATGCCTTAGCGAAGAGTAAGTAGTCGTTCTGACCCTGACAGTTGGCTGTTCCCTGACCTTCAAGGCGGTGTGTGCGGAGATAATCAAGACACTTGTTCCAGAACTGATTATCAAGACCAGTCGAATGGAACATCATATAGAGCTTGTAGTACATCTGCGTTGTGCCCCATGTGCCATATTCAAACCACTTCTTCTTGTTAGCAAAGCGGTCAGCATAGGTTGAGACAGCACTCTCGCAAACACCGTCATACTTCTTACCGTCAACATCTGTATAAGAACAGTTTTCTGAACGACTGGTTACACGACCAGAAGTAAACATCACCATATTAGAGTACATATTGACAGAAATCTCCGTCATACCTGCCGTATTGAACAGCTGCTGATGGTTATGACCGAACTCATGAGCAGGACCCCAGAGTGTACCGTTACCCCACTTCATCTTGTCGTAGTTGAGTACGTCGCCGAGAGTGTTGTAGTTATAGTAGGTACCACCAGTCGTAGCATACATATAACCATGGTCAACAGCAGTAGCATTGAGTACGTTGTTGCACTTATCACGCTTAGCAGCACGGAAGCCCATGAGGTCGTCCTCGCGCTGTACGATGCTGTTCCAGATCTCAACAAGTTCCTTCATGTGAACAGGAGTATAGCGCTTGCAATCAGCACCAGGCATGTTCATAACAACCAATTCGCCCTTCATATTGAACGCCTTAGCCCAAACAAGACCGTCTGACTGCATCTTCTGCCAGTCCTCATTGGTATTACCCTTAGTAAGATCGAAGTAACCATTCACCTTACCACCCTCAATGTGGATGTTCATAGGCTTATAATCTCTAAGGTACTTACCGTTGTTGAAGGTACGACCGATATAGTTAACGAATACGTTGTTCTCGCCCTGATTGAGGATAATGTTCAATCCCTTCTTCAAGCTATAGTACTTACCAGCACTGCGTGTACCCAATGGTACGAGTTCAATCTGCACTGTTGCATTCTGTGGAATATCATCGCCAAGGAAGACGAAGAGGTCTTCGCCATCACGAGCCGTGATACCTGTTGGATTCGTCATACTACCATAATCGTAGCCGATACCCATTGAACGTGCCCAAGCACCATAGTTATTCTCGCTGTAAACCTTATAATCAGCGATACGGAAGAGCTTCTCCCAGTTGCGACCACTTGGATAAACGGTCCAGCTCTGGTTCTTAATCTTCAACACAACCTCCTGCAAACCCTGTGGCACACCCTCGGTAGTCATCTGCGCCTTCAAAGCCTCATCGGTCATCGCCTTAGTAGCGGCAGTAACCTCCGTAGCGACACTGTTAGTGAAATACTTAGCCACCTTCTCAGCATAGACATCCACATTCTTGGTCAAGTCGACACGAGTCTTGTAAGCCTCCTGCTGTTCCTTGAGCTTAGCAGGGTTGAGTGTAACCTCCTTGAAGACCCACTTATTCGCCTCGTTATGCGTGTACCAGCCTACAGGATGGTATCCCTGACTCTCAGCACAATGGATACCAACATTATTGGCATCGACCATCTCGAAAGCTAACACGTATGGATCGTCCGTGTTACGTTGGAGGTCAAAGCCCGTGCCCTTCCCCCTCAGCTGTCGTATAAGAACGACTTGTCTGCCCATTCTGAGGAACGATATACTTTCCTGTCACAGCATTCTGGAACACGTAGCGACCGTTAGCCAACCTTTCTAACTTCCAATAATAAGAGTAATCACTGCTGTTAAAACCCGAGGTAGACAATTCGCCAACTATAAAGTCCTCACGCATCGCCCTGCCATAGGTGTCAGAAACAATCTGATAGTACTTTGTGAGATCCTTTGTTGGGTCTACCACCTTGGTCAACTGAGCCAGTCTGGCAAGCACCTGCTCGTTTGTAAGCGTCGTCACAGGGTCGAAGCGGAACTCACTTGGGCCAACTGCTCTAATACCATTATCCATCAATGGTTTCCAACGAACGATATCCTTCTGAGCATCGAGGTGCCAGCACCAATCTTCAGCATTACTATTATAGATATTGAAGTAAGACTTACCTGTCCCACTTGACTCTGTCTGATAAATAATCCTGAACTTGTAAGCATCATCGGCTGTCTTATAGACCTCATTATTTGACCAACACTCTGAACGTACTTAGCATTCTTCAGACTCTGAATGGTGTACCTGCCGTCCTTAGCATGTAGTAAGAAGAGATCAGAGAAGTCGGTAGATGGACTGCCATAATGCTGCCCATGTAAGGTGCCTTTATCATCGACAAAGACATGAAGATCAGTACCTTTTTGACGCTTGTCATTAACAATGTAATAAACTCCCGGCTTGAGTTTTTGATTCTCTCCATCAGCAGTTGGCGCCGCAGAGAGCATCGAAGCTTTCGCAACACTTGGCACAGCAGCGGTCAGAGCCAGTGCTGCCATGAGTGTCTTCTTGCGTAAAAATCTTTCGAATAACATAGATGTATTTAATAAGTAGTTGTTTTTTGGGTTTCTCTTCGGTAAGTATCAAGTTTGCTTTCACCCCTTTTTAGGACAGTGCGGAGGCTCCGCACCTGTGGTGTTCACGCCCTGCACCTTTCGTGCGAAGGTACAGCACATCACCTGAATAGTATATTAACGAAGACAACCCACTGGCATAGGGGTACTATGCCAGCAGGTTGGGATATAGGGATTAGAGACCTAACTGCTCCTTCTTCCAAGCCTCATCGTGATAAACGTAGAGGTGAAGCTCAGCGAGGTACCAATATGAAGAACCACCACCATTATTGATTGTACCGTTCTTGCGCTGTGTAGGCTCAAAACGGATGTGGGTGATAGTTGCACCATTCGTCTTCGTATAAGAGAGCGGCTCGCTCACTGCATTGGCAGAACGATAAGTTGCGTGAGTCGATACAGGTGTAGCAGCTGTGATAACATCAGCAGAAGCATAGATATTAACCTTCTTAGGGTTACGATCATTGCTTGTCACCTTATTCTCATCGAATGCAAGGTAGAACGTACCATTGATACCCTCATTCAGTGTAATATCAATGTGTGGACGTGGGTCACTTGTGCTACCGTTACTCTTCGTCTGGAAGTAGGTTGTCTTGTTACCATCAACCGCAGAACCAATCTCGTGACCAGGCTGCATAGAGTTAGCAGAAAGCATTGCAGCAGTGAGTGGAATCTCAACAGACTCTGACCACTCGTTAGCCTGAGCTGTTGCTGTTGCAGGAGCATCAGTGTTCTTGCCTCTGAGACCCTGTGTTGTCACTGTGATAGTGTAGTCGCCTGCAAAGTTGAACACATCATTGAGTACACAAGATGTCTCAGTTGCTGGAACCTCCTTCACTGACTCAGGAACGCCTGCCATATTACTCTTTGCTCTGATGATAACCTTCTCATAGTTCACCTCATCTGGAGCCTTCCATGTCACGTTAAACTGACCCTTACCAGGAGTTACAGTCAAGTCGTTCACACCCGTAGGAACGATATCTTGGAAAGCCTGCTGTGTTACGTGGATAGTAAATGGCTGCGCATTTCCATTAGAAGGCTTACAAATCACGTCACAAGAACGAGGACTATCTGTTGTGTTGAGGGTCGCAGTAAAGATAGCTTCAGAACCAGCAATAAACTTCTTAGTTGTTGACAACCATGTCTTAGCATCCTCTGGGATGATAATCTCATAGTTACCATCAACAGCTGCACGCTGGAATGGTACACGATACGTACGACCAAGGTCGATCATCTCAACCGAAGCCTGCTTTGTCTCTGCAGGATAGATAGGGCGAACCTTGTAACCCTTAGCAGACTGCTCAATCACATACTCGATAGAGGCATCCCAGTTGTCAGAACTCTTCAGGCGTACTGTACAGTAGCGTGTCTCTGAAGTTGTGTTAGGATCCATATCAAAGTGGAGCTTAACGATACCATTCTCCTTCACGGTCTTGCTCGCATCCAAACGAACGAAAGACACTGTGTCAGGAACTATGATATGGTCGAGATTGAGGTTGGTCTCAACAGGTACATCGATACTTGTCACCTTACTCTCAAGGAGAGAATAGAAGGTACCCTCACGATTGAAGAATGGATTTTGCTCAGGAATACGGAGTACACTCTCAAAGCCCATCTGTGACACCTTAATTTCATAAGACGCACGCTCACCATGAGAGATAGTAACCTTAGCCTCACGAGCCTTGAAACCATCGTAAGCTGGTGCCTTAACCGTTACGCCCTTACCATCGGCATTCTTGGTAACAGTAAGCCAATCAGCATTGCTCTCAGCCTTCCACTCATCGAGCGCAACATTTGTCTCGACAACAATCTGCTGCTCACCACCCTCCTTATTGAATGCAATCATTCGCTGAGAAGAATGAGGAACCTCAAGTTCCTTACCCGTAAAATCTGTGTCATAGTCAGTTGCACATGATGCGAGACCCAATGTTCCCACAAACAGCACTGACAATATGAATAGGAAATTAATCTTCAGTTTCATTATTCGTAATTGTTTATACGTTAAAGTTTATCTGCTCTTGGGTTATACTGATAGCGCAGCTTAGACAACACTTCCTTCCATGGACCAGCCTTCCATGTACCATCGTTCTGCTTAGCATTCTTCATCACACGGTAACGATAGTGGAGGCGGAACTCCTTGAAATAGGTTGGATTGGTTGATGCACTACCCCCTAACTCATTGAGCAAGAATGTATTGTTATACTCACCAACAGGAGTAAGCATCTCTACTTCGAGTGAATCCTGCTTGAAAGGCTTCAGGGTTACGTTGTAAGCTGAAGGGTTAGTAACCGTCTTTGAACCGATAGTAGCAACGATACTCTTCACGTTGATGTCGTGCAAAGCCTTTGTATAGTCGTCCCACTTCTCGTCACCTGCAAGGAAACGAACAGCATTAGCCGCTACTGGGAATGCACGAACAGTATTGGTAGGACGAGTTGTTGACTTCGTCTCAACATTAGTTACCTGAGAAGAAACTAACTGGTAGTTCCAATTCTCAGCTGTTGAGCCATACTCGTTCTTCCATGTCACCTTAATCAACACGTGATCTAACTTTCCTCCTAACTTATTATTGTCTGTTGCAACCTCACTTGCATCGTGACTGACAATCTTATAGTTAAGGAAGTAAGTACTGTCTGGAGACAGCTTACCAAGATTCTTCAACTTGATATCAAAGAGGCACTTGTTTGAGCCAGAAGGAATAGCAGCCGTCATAGCAGGGTCCTCATAGCAGTCAGCTGGGAGAAGACGCGCAAACTTAGTGCTATCGATATCGAAGTTTGATTTGTTATAAGCATTGAAGAGTGAGTCATCATGAGCAATCGTCACGTGATAATCACGGTCAGCCATCTGCGAACCACTCAGATTTGCTACCAACTGTACAGAAGCCGTACCGTTCTCCACGGCAGAAAGTTCTACCGTGGTGCGGTCGTAGATACGGTTAGTACCAGCCATCAATCCTACCTTATGAGGATAGAAGTTCTGCTCAAAGTCATAATTATTACATGATGACAATGCTACAGCAGCTAAGGCACATCCTAATATATACTTGTATTTTTTCATAAATAGTTACAATATTAACGTTATTAACGATCCCAACCTGGGTTCTGATCCATCTTAGGACTCTTCAACAACTCACGATGCATGAGAGGAAGGAATACCATACGTGGGAGAGCCTTACGGTCGCGGATATTCTGTTCGTTGATAGTTACGAGGTTGAAGAATGGACCATCGTTGTTACCTTTCTTCTCGCTGTAAACATCGAGACCACGCCAGTTAGAACTGTTAGCATCCTCTGTGAAGTAAGTACCCCAACGACGTGTGTCGAAGTAACGGTGACCCTCATTGAAGAGCTCAACCTGACGTTCGTTCTTGATAACCTCATCGAAAGCATTCTCAGAGCTGAGTGTTGCAGCTTCAACACCTGGGAGACCAACACGATAACGAATCATATTGAAGTAACGTGCCATAGCAGCCTCATCACGAGTTACAGCAACATCAACAAGTCTACCATTTACATCCCATGTCTTCACAGTCTCTGAACCTTGAACGTGGTTAGCTGCCTCACAGTACAGCAACAAGATTTCAGCATAACGGATGATTGGGAATGGCTTAGGAATAACAGATGCACCATCCTTACCATGCCAAGAGTCATCTGGGTGGATGTACTTGAATGGTACGTAACCACTGATACAGTAGTCGTTAGGGTTGTTACCAGCTGCATTCTTACCAGCCTTAGAATCGTCAATAGAGTACCAGAAGGTCTGGTTGTTATAACTACCATCGGTAGTAGAGTTCATCTTCCAGATACGACCCGGGAAGCCGATACTTGCATAGAGCGAGCTGAACGATTTGTGTAAGCCAATGGTGTACCGTTTGCCATATCGCAATCACCGATAGACTTCTTCTGGTTCACGTGCTTGGTCAAGTCTGCCTCATAGAGTGGAGACTCTGCTGGCTTCTTACCATCCTTCATCAAGAAGCAGTCGATTACACGCTGTGGAACTGACATACCACCCCATCCACCATAGTTCACTGGGAATGAGTGATGGGTATACTCCATTACAGGACCTGAGTACTCATCAGCCCAGATAAACTCTCTGTTTACCTTTGCTGTACCTTCACCATTGAACATATCAGCAAAAGAGTGATATGGGTCAATACCGCCTGCACCATCAGGGAACTTCGCTGTTGGAACAGATGCGTCAAGTGGATATGGATTATCCTTATCAGCATCAACCGTGTAAAGCGTATAGTAGTTGAGGTCGATAACCTGCTTAGCTGCAGCTGCGGCAACAGCCCAACGCTTTGCATCATAGTCCTGATTTACATAATACTTGCCATCGCTCTTACGCTTCCACTCACCGAAGCAACGCTTTGCGTAAGTACCACCATTGAAGGTTGGAGAAGCCTGCAAGAGACGAAGACGTGCGATAAGTGCCAACGCAGTACCCTTTGTTGGACGACCGAAGTAAGCAGTTGACTGCTCGCTTGGACGTTTCAAACCTGGAAGTGACTGTGCAAACTCATTACAGATATAGTCGATAGACTCGTCCATTGTTGCACGCTCGCGGTCATAGTAATCAGCCTTTCACTGGTTGAGATAACCTCATCATTCACAATCAGACAAGGACCCCAGTTCTGCAACAATACGTAGTAAGCATAACCACGGATGAAGTGAACCATTGCCTTATAGTCTGCCTTATCATTGTTAGACATATCACCAATCTTATCAACATTTGCCAACATACGGTTACAACGATTGATAATCTTATACATCTGGTACCAATAACCCCAGTTAGGAACGTTCTCTGCATTGACATTTCCTACTGTGAACTTTGCACCCCAGAACTCGTTAGTCTGCCAGCGTACACAAATCTCGTCTGACGCTGTCTCACCTGGAGTCCATGAGTTACCCCAGATATTACCAGCTGATGGGAACATCGTTGGAGTAGCAAAGAGGTAGCCATTTGCATTCTGGGCAGAGTGGAAGACAGAGTCCTCCTTGAAGATAGCATTAAAGTTGTCGTCCTGATCCAGGAAGTTACATGATGTGAATGTCATGCCTGAGAACAGAGCTGCAACAGCGCCCAAAGCTAAAATATGTTTTTTCATTATTACAATCTAATTAAGAGGTGGAACCTTTAGAATCTAAAGTACATCTGCAATGAGTAGGTGGTTGGGATTGGATAAGCCGCACCATTAAACCAAGCCTGCTCTGGATCGAAGTACTTTGCGCTGTCGATAGTGAAGAGGTTGTTGATAACAAAGTCGCACTCTAATGCACTAAGACCAGCTGCACGCAGCCACTTACGATGACGGAAGACGTAACGGAAGTTCAACTCCTGGAAACGGAGGAATGAACCATTCTGCTTCCAGAAGGTAGAAAGCTGTGAGTTGTTGGCATTTGAACCGTAAGAGAGGCGTGGGAACATTGCGTTAGGATTCTCTGTTGATGGATCACCAGAGTACCATGATGGAATCCAACGATTCTTTGGATTGTTTACCATCTTCAACACATTACCCATCTCACCATTGTAGAATGGAATCCAACCTGCGTCGTAACCCATACCTACACGGTAGTAGTTAACACCTGTATTCCCCTTGAAGAGCATACTTACTGTGAAGTCCTTATAGTTGAACTCACCACCAATACCGAACATTACACGAGGAACATTATTACCATATGACAATGGTACGCGGTCGTCCTTATTGATAACACCATCACCATTCACGTCACGATACTTGATATCACCGGGACGAACAACACCGAAGGCTGCTGTCTGGTCTGCGCTCTGACGAATATCAGCCTCATCCTTGAAGAGACCTTCAGAGATGTAACCACGCAATACACCGTAAGGCATACCAGTTACGCTCTGATAATCGTAAGCAAGCTTATTCTCCTCGAAGTAGTCAACAATATTCTGTGACCATGTATAGTTGGCACGAACAGTAAAGTTCATATCCTTGTTAATCTTGTGGAAATAAGAGATGTTACCATCTGAACCGAATGAGTGCATACGACCCACGTTAGACTTAGGATAAGTTACCATACCAGCATACTCTGGCAATGTAACACGGTCTTGGAAGATATGATCACGTGTATCACGGAACACATCAATAGTCAATTTGATAGCATCGTTGAAGAAGTTAGCATCGATACCGACGTTCAACTTCTTAGCAACTTCCCACTTCAAGTTGTCAGCACCTGTCTGCTTCTCAACGATACCTGATCCGTTATAACCCCACGTCGTAGCAGCGTGGTTGTTGATAATGGTCAAGTATGGGAAACGAGTGTTTGCAATATTATCGTTACCAGCAAGACCATAAGAACCACGAATCTTAAAGAAGTTTACGAAAGGAAGGTGCTTCTGTACCCACTTGTATGAAGTTGGAGCCCAACCCACAGCGATTGATGGGAAGAAACCGAAACGCTGACCCTTAGGGAAGAGGTCAGAACCTGTGTAACCGAAGTTAGCATCTACAAAATAAGTTGAGTTATAACCCCATGACAAACGACCTGATACATTCTGACGACGCTTAGGGATAGCTGCGATACCGAGTGCATCACCATTGCCCCACTCTGAGCCCTTTGTGTCTTCCATGTAATAGAAGAGGAGTGCACCGAGGTTATGAGCACCGATACTTGTGTTATAGTCTAACTTAGCCTCCATGTAGTACTTTCTCCAAGATTCGTTGTCTGAAGAGTAAAACATATCCTGCTGCTTAGAACGTAAGGTCTTGATGAGGTCACCTGTTGATGTACGACCTGTTGCGCGATAGTAGTCTGGCCTAACGAAACGACGCTCACTGAAACCTGCTGTGCGGTCGTTAACAGCCTGAATAGAACCCACGAGTCCCTTGAGGATACCACCGAAGCGGTGTGTGAACTTCAAGGTAATCATATTACGACTATAATCAGATGACTTGTAACCCTGATAGTTGAGGGCTGCAAATGGAGAGATAAGGTCGCTCTGACCGTAGGTTGGCAATGTTCCGTCAGCGTAAGTAACAGGGAACATCAATGGATTCAGCTGGAGTACATCCTCCCACACTTGGTTGGTATTCTTACCACCCGGAGTTGTATAGTTAGAGATGTTACCATCCACACCGAAGTAAAGCTCTGAACGCTTTGTCAGGTTCATGTTGATGTTTGCACGATAAGTCAACTGGTCGTAAGACAATGGACGGTGGAACTGGTTCTCCTTCTGCTTATAGGCAGCACCCTCATGGCGATAACCTACAGAAACGAAGTACTGTGCAACATCACCACCACCACGCGCACTTGCATAGTAGTTCTCCTGCAAAGAGGTCTTCTTCATAATCTCGTCAATCCAGTTTACGTTTGGATAAAGCTCTGGGTCGAGATTGTTCTTGATGATATCCAACTGAATTGGCGTATAGAGGTCAGCCTCTCCTGACATTGCACGTGCCTCATTAGCAAGTCTTGCATAGTCGTAAGATGAGAGATACTCAGGCAGACGCTTGATCTGTGACAACTTCACTGTCGCACGAGCTGTAACCTGAATCTTCTCCTTAGAACCGCGCTTGGTAGTAACCAATACAACACCGTTAGCACCACGCACACCGTAAACAGCTGTTGCGGCAGCATCCTTTAATACAGAAATGCTCTCAACGTCGTCTACATCAATATCATTGAGACTGCCCTCAATACCGTCAATGAGAACTAACGCACCAGCACCAGCACCGAAGGTCGATACACCACGTACCCAGAAGTTTGAAAGGTTCTGTCCCGGCTCACCAGAAATCTGCATGGTGATAACACCCGGCATACGACCACCAATCATGTTCACGAGTGAGGTTCCTGGCGTACGCAACTCATCCATATTGATAGTAGATACAGCACCTACCACTGACACCTTCTTCTGAGAAACAAGACCTGTCACGACTACTTCGTCGATGGCATTGGTCTTTGCAACCTTGAACTTCACTGAGAGTGAAGGCTCATCCTTGAGGATAGTACGCTGTACGGTCTCCATACCAACGTATTCGAACAAGAGCGTAGCACCTGGCTTACCTTGATAGCGAACTTACCATCCAAGTCGGAAACGGTTCCAACACCTGGTTCGTTCTTAACACGAACGGTAGCACCAATACATGGCTCACCTGTATCATCGAGGATGACACCCGCTACCGAGAACTGCTTTGCAGTACCATTATCTTGTGAATAGGCTTGAACTCCGTAGGTCAACAGAGCCACCATGAGGCACAAGACATATAATGTTCTTCTCATAAATCTATGTTTATAGTATTATTAGGTAATAGCTATTTAATTGACAACTCACGTATCACCTGATTCTTCGAATCGGCGACATAGACCGTACTTCCATCGGCACTCACGGCGACACCCGTCGGCCAATTGAACTTGGCTAACTCGACACCACCATCTTGGAAACCTGCACTCTGTGGTACACCAATCGGTGTGGTTACACGTGCATTCTTACCTAACGTTGTGTCAATCATACGGATACAGTGGTTACCTGAGTCGGCAATATAGAGCTTACCGTCCTTGGTAAAGGTCATCTGACGTGGATAGCAGAACTTGGCATTCTTCAATGCTCCGTCTTCCCATCCCTTACCTTCAGTTACGTTTACTGTACCGAAAGAAGAAATACCTGCGTATGGCTCACCTGCGTAAGTCAGAGAGTCCTTGTCTGACAACTGGTCTACATCAACATACCAAATCTGGTGTGCATCACTGAAAGAGATAAACAAACGGTTAGGCTGTGTAGGGCTGAAAGTACAGAAAGCATCTGAACCACTATTCTTAGGACCATCCTTACCAATGCGCTTCAAGAGCAATTCTGCCTTACGTGTCTTAGGATTGATACGAATAAGCTGACCCTTAAACATCACAGAGTAAATCATCTGGTCGTTCTTATTAATCACGAAGCAAAACTTCCAGTTGCTTTCGTCAAGGTTTGCATAACCATTAGGATTGATGAACTGCTGCTTATGAACGGCATAGCCCTGATCCTTCAACAGACTGTAATACTTACGTCCGCTATCGTCTGGCACATATACACCCTCATAGCCATCAAGTGTTGAATAAGCTGGTGCATTGATTTTTTCTTTTGTATTACTATTCACCTGAAGAATTGACAACTGATCTCTCTTCAAGTCAGCTTTTAACACCATACCACCGACATTATCATTCTTCTCATTGCGACATTCGATAAAAGCACTACTTCCATTCTCATTAAAGTAGTCATCAAATCTGTGCTGTACAATAAAGATATTGTTATCATTGTCAACACAAAGGTAACCCGGAGCTGAAAGGTTTGATGTCAACAGCTTGTCTATCTTTGTAGCATGAGCATCACTTGTCTGTGTTCCAACAATTGTTGTAACAGCAGTCTGTGTGATGTACTTAAAGTCGCGGTCGCCAGCACCCTTAATGGTGTCAGTACCGTTCGCACGTGTCACCTCAAGTTTGATATTACGTTTGTAAGTCAAACCTGCTGGCACATAGCAATAAAGCTTATCGCCATTTGACGACACAAGTCCACCACGATGACGCTTGCCATCCTCATCAACATACCAAAGTGCAAGACCTGTGGTATCATTACCAAAGTTCTTACCCGTGATAATCATTGGAGTAGCAATACCACCACTGTCAGGATAAAAGTCACTAATGACAATTGGCTGTGAAGGGTCAAAAGCTGCACCAGCTGTGCCTCCTACCTCTTTATCAGAGCAGGAAACCCATGCGAGCGAGCCCATAAGAACCATCCACAAATAAGATTTGAAAAGTCTCTTCATAGAAACGGTTTAGTTAAATTGATTATGGTTTTTAATTAAATTTTATTCTTTAGGTAAAGCGTCAGTACACTTTTTTTGAGTGGCAACAAATTTATATAATTATTTTAGGATATGTATTAGATACAATCATTTATTAACTATTTTTAGTAAACAAACCCTTAATTCCGTAAAGACATGTCAACTGCAAAGAGAGACAAAGTAACAAGGTAAGTTGACGAGTCTACGAGTGGACAAGTTAACAAGTTAATTGCGAAAGAAGACAAAGTAACAAGGTAAGTTGATGAGTCAACCAGTTGACAAGTTAACAAGTTAATTGCAAAAGAAGACAAAGTAACAAGCTAAGTTGACGAGTCAACCAGTTGACAAGTTAACAAGTTAATTGCGAAAGAAGACAAAGTAACAAGGTAAGTTGACGAGTCTACGAGTGGACAAGTTAACAAGTTAATTGCGAAAGAAGACAAAGTAACATAAGAACAAGGGGTTTCCTTTATAACAAGCAACTTGTTTACTCGTAAACTCGTCTAACTCGTCAACTGCAAAGAGAGACAAAGTAACATAAGAACAAGGGTTTTCCTTGATAACAAGCAACTTGTTTACTCGTAAACTCGTCTAACTCGTCAACTTGAAATCTTCTATTACCTTATTTTTAATATCCTCCGTTCACTCCTTTTCTCTGTGTGACATTACATCACAGTCCTAAACTTAGGTGGCATCCTCATCACTCCAGACTTCTGTATCCCCTCTTTCGTAACTCAAATCCCTTTGATTCGCAAGCCCAAAAACCACCGCAAACCTTTGAAAAATCATTACATATCCTCCTCCAAATCCCCTTCAAAATCACGAAAAAAGACATCTAAAAAGTGCCTCTGCAACCAACAGAGAATCAAGTGGTTATAAAGTAGCAAAGTAAAAGGTGCTTAATTGGACTCGAAAAGGGCGTTAGTAAGGGGCTTAAAGGGCGTCTTTTGAATGATAGTGGACGAGTAGACAAGTTAGACAAGTATACAAGTTGCTTGTTAACTCCTCTACTCGTCAACTTACCATGTTACTTTGTCTTTCTTCGCAAGCAACTTGTCTACTCGTCTACTTGTTCACTCGTCTACTTGTCAACTTGTTCACTCGTCAACTCCTCAACCAATCACTTCACGAGCATCTTCTTGCCATTACGGATAACAACACCCTTATGACTCTTGCTAACTGTCTTGCCTGCGAGGTCGTAAGTAGTAGCTGAATCGTTCTGGAAGATAAGCGCGTGGATACCAGTAGAAGTCTTCTTGACCTCTGTAGGAACGAAGGTAGAGCCAGCATCCTTACCACCTGTCCAGTAAGCGAGGTTGCCGTCAGCACGATAGTTCAAGCCGAAGCCCTCTGGATTACAGATATAGAAACCTTCATCATCATTTGGGCTTATTGTCACAGTCCAGTCGCTAGTGTAGCCTGCAGGTAGGTTGTCAGCAGGCAGAAGGGTAGCGTAAGTGTTACCGCCAGCCTTAGCTGAACCCTTTGGAGAAGCCGATGCGAGGACCATTGTAGGACCCATTGCCTTGTTGATGAGGCGGAAACCGCTGTAAGGATTACCAGTCAATGCCCAAAGCGCATAATCAGTAGTGATGTAAGTCTCGTCAATGAAGTAAACGTTAGGTGTATAGTTTCCTGACGAAACCCATCTTGGCTGGTTGCTCACCTTGAGGTTATACCAAGTAGTGTCGGCTGGTGTAGCCACCTTCATTGGGGCTGTCCATGTAGCATTAATACGTACTGTAGCAGGGAGACTTGTGATTGTCTGCTTGTCAGCTGTCAGTTCAACGTAATCTCTTGCAAGTCCTTCAGGAATCGTCACAGCACCAGTCTTCGCACCATTGACAACGGTTGAATATACAAACTCATTGTTGAAATAAACCTCGTAGGTCAAAGATGTCTTTGCATCAATGAAGATACCCTCAAGTGAAACGTCGCCATCAATCATCTCAGCAGGGAGGGTGAAGGTTCCATCAGCATTGAAACGCTCGCGTGAAATCAGCTCGTCAACATACTGATAGGTGCCGTGGCTGATGCTATCACCAGTGAGGTTGTAGCCGTGGCGCACCTTCAGACCGCTGAAGTTAAAGCCATGTTCAGGCTTCATCTTGATCGTGTAAGGCTTACCGAATGGGATAGAGATACCGTTTAGCTCAGTACCATCTTCTGCAACAACCTTACCATTGAGTGCACCTTGGTAAATCTTCACATTGTCGCCATGAACATTCAGGCGCACATCGATGGCACCACCACCATTGTTAAGGATGTGGTTGTTGTTCTCGATGCTACCTCCTGCGTCTGCAGAGTTCCAATCCACTTTGTAACGCATACGGTAGAAACCGTGCTGAAGGTCGCTTGGGAGGGTAAATTCAGGCATAACAAGGGTGTTACGACCATTACCAGTAATCTCTGTTCCTGCGCTGTTGAAACCAGAGTTTTCATCCTCTCCACCGAGGAAAGAGTAAGCCAATAACTCGTTACCAGCGTTTGGAACAATCTGACCACCCTCTACCTTTGGCTCAAAACGTCCGTTGTTGTTCAAGTCAAGATAAACATAGCTGTGCATCCATACGCCCTTGTACTGAACAGCTGGGTTGAGTGTCTCGCCCGGTTTAGCTAAGAACGACTGCTTGCTGAGGTAGGTGTAAGCTGGAGTTGATGTGGTAATGTCGCTATAGAGGTTGAATGTCTGGTCGCCAAGGCTGATACCCTTGAGTCCACGATCACTGCGTGAGCACTTCGCATCCTTGCTATAATTCATCGGATAGTCCTCACGATTGGTTGTTGTGAAAGCCTCGTTGTTTACGACGATATTGTCGATATAAGCAAGGAAGTCGTCTTTCAGACCGTTGGTGTCCTCACAATCGACAACAACAACAAGACTATGGATTTCGATGCCACCAGCTCCCTTAACTGGGAAAACAGCATCTACCCACTTGTTTGGCTCAACCTCTCGTGTTGAAAACTCCCAGAACTGCTCTGTATCTGCGCTCTGACCCTTACGATCCGTACGCTTTCCGAGTCCGATAAGCATCGTACGACCCGCTTTTGGCTTGTGAATCATTACGTGTACGTACTTTGTTTCTTTGGTCAAAGCGAATGGCTGCTTAAGATCGATGCGTGCACCGAAGGTGTTTGAACCAAAGCGTGAACGCTGGAAGCCCAACACATTGTCAGAAGCATTTGGTGTAGCCTTCAGTATCTCATCGTAGTTTTTATCGATATTGCTTACCACTTGCACGTTTCCTTCCAATACAGCAGCTTGTTTGTTTTGGCTGCGGAAAGGCGACTTATGCCAAGTGTCGTAGACGCCTAACGACTTATAGTTCTGATTTTCAAAATCTATTCTAACCTTTTCTGTGGTCTGTGCATGAAGCAAAGAGGTGCAGAACAACAAACCACAGGTAGCTAATATATTCTTTTTCATATTGTTTCTCAAGTCAAACGATTAATAAATTGCAATCTCACTCATTACAGGACAAGCCTTAGCGTCCTTGATATGAACGCGGATAGCCTTAGCATCAAAGCCTGAACCATAGCTGTTAGCGGTACTTCCGTTGAGCGGAATGATACGCTTATAGCCAATAGTGGTTTGCTTTACTTTGTTGGCAAGTGGCTTCCATGCGCTGCCATCGGTGGTATATTCGATTGAGAAACTCTTTACACGCTGTCCAAGTCTTACATACTCCTGCAAGGTTACGTAGCGAACAGTCTGTGGGCTGTTCCATTTGAAAGTAAGGGTAACATCCTTTACATCGTCCTCTGCTGCCCAATAAGTATCTGGATTCTCGTCAATGAGGTTGTTAACAACGTAAGTACGTGTCGCTCCGTTGCTGCGTGTGCTGGTTGCTTCAACAGTAGCAGTCTTAGCAAGATTGGTCTTGAAACGGCTCTTCAACATCGTACCAAACTCCTTCAGACGGTTCACTTGGTTCTCAGGAATCTTACCACTTTGGTCTGGAGGACAATTAAGGATGAGGGTTGCATTGCGACCAACGGTCTCTAAGTACATTTGGAAGGTGCGTTCTGCCGACATTGGTTGACAACCGGGATGCCAGAACCAACCTTTGTCTGTAAACTTAGCATCGCTCTCGCCAGGGAGCCAGAACCAACCATTCTCTGTGCCATACATACCATTACGCTCAGGAGCAGTACCACGATTCTCATTACACCAGTTGGTCTCGCCTGCCCAACCGTCCTCGTTACCAATCCAACGTGCCTCACCACCGACACCCCAAAGGATGATATTTGGGCTGAGCTTATGGATAGAATCGCGGAGGTTAGGTACGTCGTAGTAGGTTGCACGGTCAATATTAATCTTTGTGTACTTACCACCATAGTAGCCATCGCCACCATTCGCACCATCGAACCACATCTCAAACTGGTCAGAGCCATACTTTGCAAGCTCTGCACACTGCTTCAAGAAGACATCCTTCACGTAGCTGTCCGTACCATAAAGGCCACTGTTGCGGTCCCAAGGAGACACGTAGAAGCCATATTTCATCTTCAAATCCTGTGCTGCCTTAGCAAAGAGCTCAGCAATGTTCACCTGTGCATTAGGGCTTGATGAGTTCGAACTCTTATGATCTGTAGTCTCCGTTGGCCACAAGCAGAAACCATCGTGATGCTTCACAACAGCAATACCGCCCGTCATACCAGCCTCTTTCACAGCCTCTAACCACTGTCGTGGGTCTGGTTTTGCGGTTGGAGCGAAGCGGTTTACATCTTCATCACCATTACCCCATTCCTTACCAGTATAGGTATTCATACCATAATGGAAGAAGGCATAGAACTCTGTCTGCTGCCATTTCCACTGACGGTCAGTGGGTACAGGGAACACTGGACGTGGTTCGTTCTCCGCATTGGGAGCGATTTGCGTCTTAAGGGTCATAACGGTATTGGTCTGAGCAAAGCTCGTAGCCGATGCCGTTAGGGCAAGTGCAGTAAGCACACCGTGTAGAAATCGGTTGTTCATATTAGGTTGTTTAGTTCAGCAGCACTTTTAGACGTAACATTTTATAAGTATTTGATTGACAATGTTTAGTTTAGGTTTTTTGTCATTGCAAGCAACCTGTTTGCCTCTGTGCTGCTATATCAAGGCACCAAGTCGCTCAAAAGATGGTCGCAAATATACGAATTAATTTGGATATTCGTGTAACTTGGACTATAGTTTTATTTTAGTGGGCGTAAAATCACGACAAATCATGAGTTGATTCTTCATGTTTTCTCTTATCATCCCACCTGCTTATTACTACCATAAGACTTCGAAAAATCACTACATATTTACCGTCTAAATCCCCCTTAAAATCACGAAAAAAGACATCTAAAAAGCGACTCTGTAACCAACAGGGAATCAAGTGGTTATAAAGTAGCAAACTAAAAGGTGCTTAATTGGACTTCAATAGGGCGTCTTTTGCAAACTTAAAGGGCATCTTTAAGAAGCCAATTGGACGTTAATTAGCCCCTTAATGAGCATCACTTGATTTTCAACTAAGTGAAAAAATCTGACAAAACAGAGCAGAGTAACAAGAGAACAAGTAAATAACGATAAGAGTTGACCAACTAAATAACGTTAAGAGCAGACTAACTTAATAACGTTACGAGTAGACAAGATACTTGTAATTACACAAATAACTCCTCTACTCGTTCACTTGTTAACTAACCACAAGGGGTATCGCGCATTTCACGCCCCTCCCTTTGGGGGAGGGGTAAGGGGGGGCCGGTTTATGGGCTGTTTTGTGGTTGGTTCTACTTTAACTCCATTTCCTCCAACTGCTTATCCACCAACAGGCCCTTGGCTGTTGTGTTCTTAACGGTGAATGGCTTGAGGGCTTTCATACGGATGACGAGGAGGTCGGCATCGCCATTGAACGTATGGTGGTCGCCCACATTCACGAAGGTTGGATAGAGTACCTGAGAACCATCGCTGTGATGACGGTCGTAGGTGAGGTTGCGCATAACCATTGATGGGTCGGTCTCAACCTTAACGAACTGCAATTCCTTCGGACTATATGGGAAGATAAGGTTGAAGGCATTGACTGACTGCAGGTCCTTACCCTTCACCTTGATGATGACATCGTCGCCTGCAGCGTAAGACTTACGGTTGTATTCGTAATAAACCTTACCGCCAACAGGGGCTACGTCATCGTCGTTCCAACCATCCTCAAGGTGCATGGCAACATTCGAAATGTCGTAAGCATCAATGAGACCGTTGCCGTTGATGTCGCCACCAGAGATATAACCATCGAAGTCGGCATCGCCCTTCTTAAGTCCTGTATAGTTCATATAAGAGGTGAAATCGTTCTCGTCTACCTTACCATCAAGGTTGATATCGCCCGGCAGAATAGTCTTTGTACCAGGCACTTTGAAGACATAGAACTCACGACCAGAGCCGAAGTTGCCAACAGCTTCCTTCACGCTCACCTTCACATAACGTGCCACTGGGTGGGTAGAGAGCGTCACTTCCTTCGTTCTACCGTCACGAGCCCACTGCTGTGGACCGATTTCTGTCCAGTTTCTACCGTCTTTGCTGACAGCGATATCGCACTTCGTAATCGTACCGTTACCGCCATTTGCACGTGGAACATACTGCAGTTTGTCGAGGGTGTTGGTACTGTGGAGGTCGACAGTGAAGTCGAATGGCACCGCCTTCGTATAATAATAGGTGTGCCAGATGTCGCCAGTCGTACTGAAGTCAACGAGTCGGTTGATTTCGAAACCTTCCATATCACGGGCGGTAGAGGTTGCGGTAAGTCCTTGGATAGCATACTCTAATGGGTTGACAGCCGTCTTCACGTGTAGCGGCGTCCACTCACTTGCACCCTCGCTATTGACTGCACGCACCTTGAAATCATAGTCGGTGGCAGGCTGGAGATCGTCGAAGAGGAGCGAATTGTGGCGGATAGTGGTATAAGTCTGACCATTGAAGGCTATCTCATAGTAGTCAGCATTCTGCACCGATTTCCACTTTGGCTTGACACTATACGACTGAATATCAGTCTCGAGGAGTTCTGGAGCTGTCAAGGTACCCTTCTTTCGCAAGGTTTCATTAAACTTATTCAGACGTGCGAAACCCTCTACACGGAGTTCTACAGCCTCCTTTGTGATGTCGCAGGAAGCCAAACGTACGATGATTTGGGCATTTAGTTACCAAGAGACGTTCCATCTCGCTGTTAGTCGTTGAGAAACGATTGATGTTAGAAGCCTGAACATACTGCCATGTGTTATCGCCCTGCTCTGCTTCTGTGAGTCGAATCTTCTTCCCACCGATAACGGCTGTGAGCTTCTTAGGCTTTGCGTTGGTGTTCAGATAGAAGGTTGTTGACTGATTTTTCACCATTCCATCGAACGTTCCTTCGGTCTTGTCGATACTTACGGTCAGCACCTGCTTATCGTTGAGGTCGGAGGTGATACGGGTTGTAGCCTTCTCATTAGCGAGATATTTCTGTGTTGTACCGTCGTCATCATAGAGTGTAAACTCGGTCTTGCCGTCTGGATAGAGTTCAAAGACACGACGGTTCTTGTCAATCTCAGAAGGGTTATTATTCGGATTGACCATCGGAATGATAGCACCCGACTTCACCAAGACAGGCAATTTCCAGATGGGTGCAAAGTAATCGTTGAGTATGCAACCACCTTCGTAAGTAGCACCCGTGAAGTAATCGTACCATGTTCCCTTTGGTAGGTAGATACCATTGCGCACATCGTTGCCCTCCTTGTCGGCTGCCGTGTTCTGATAGACAGGTGCTACGAGGAACGAAGGACCATACATATATTGGTAGCGTGTAGCACTGCTGTGGGTGTAATCGTTGCTATCATCAAGGAACATCGCACGCATGAGTGGCTTGCCTGTCACCGCCTCATGGGCACATGAGTAGGTGTAAGGCAGGAGCATTGACTTGAGTTTGAGATAAGAGCGGTTGATACTTGTGGCTGGTTCGCCCAAGGCTTGCGGATACTTAGGGTTGCTACCCCACCCATCCATATTCAACTGCATAGGTGTAAAGGTCTTCCACTGGAAGTCACGGATGTTCACTGAGAGGTTCTTTCCACCGAAGATACCGTCCATATCGCTCGTAATATTACCCATTCCGGAGAGTCCAGAGCCGATATAGGTTGGGATGTGGAAACGAATATACTCCCACTCGCCACCAGTCTGGTCGCCCGACCATACACCACCATAACGCTGTGTACCTGCCCAGCCGTCGAGGGTGATAATGAACGGACGTGCATCGCTACCGTAGTAAGGCATGATATTAGCCACATCGGCAATACCATTGAGTCCAAAGGAATAGCCCGCACCGACCCATGCTACATCGGTCTTCAACACACGTACGCCTGCATCGCGCACCTCTTTCACGATGTCTCGTTGCAAGAGAGCTGGGATGCTATCGACTGGGTGGAGGTTTGATTGTGTCCACAAACCAATCTCTACACCGTTCTTACGGGCATAGTCGCCAAGGCTTTTGAGGTTGGCAATATTACCATCAAGGGTGGTAGTTTGCCCATATCCAGCTCCGTAACCATCGTTAGGAAGAATCCACCCCAATGGCATATCGTCTTTCTTATAACGGTCGATAACGGCACGCGCAGAGAACTGATAGTTCTGCTTTTCGCCATTGAGGCTTTCCTTGATACCGCCATTGTCCTTCTGACTTTCTACATATCGCTTGCCGTCTTCGAAAAGGATTCCCTTGCCTTCTTCGGTTGTCTCCTTCCAATAGTCTCGGTTGTAGGCATTGAGGTGACCCTCATAGAAAGCAAACTTTGGCAATAAGACGGGGTTACCAGTCAGCTGATAATAATCTTGAAGCAAAGAGACTGGGGTTGTATCAACCATCAGGAAGAGGTCGAGATAAGGCATATCGTGACTGATTGTCACCGTGTTCTTATCCGTACTTCCGAAGTCGTAAGCACCGGGAGCAAAGGTGTAAGGCATAGCAGCATAGCCCCCTGTTGACCAATAGAACGGAGCTGGCGAAGCAACACCGCCATCGGTCCAGCTGTTGGTATTGACAATCTCAATGCGTTTGCCACGATGTGAGAAGCGACCATTTTGTACTCCGCCACCATAGAAATACTCTCCTGCTGCATTGGCGAGGGTTACGGTGGTGCGATTCTTTTGGAAGTCTACTCCCTTCACCTCCTTAATAACCTCCTTACCATTGCGAAGGTCGGTGACAGTCATCAGACCTGTGTTGCGATCGAAGCGCACACGTACCTCAGCTGTTGCGACTGCCACGTCGGCATCGGTCTCATTAACGCTCAATCGTCCTGCGTTCTTACGTGGATTATCGAGGAGAATATGCGCTGGAGGATTACTCGCAGGGTCACGAACGATGCCACCCTTTGGGTCGCGGAAAAGGCGAAATACATTCTGACCATAGAAGTCTACTGTCATCACACCTCCGTCACTATAAGTAATCTCTACCGTTGTTGGATTGATTTGTCGAATACCACTCACTGCCTTTCCGTCAGCGAATGCGGTCTCTCCCACTGCCAATAACAAGGCAGCAAGTAAAATCTTGGCTTTCTTCTTTTTCATTTTATAGATCTCGTCGCCCGTCCCCAAGCTTAGGTTTACTTGGTTTCCGAACTCCTTTTGGTTTTTTTAGCTAATAGTTGTTTTTGTTACTGAGTGGCAAAGATACACCATATTTTTTTATAAACTACAATTATTTAACTAAGATTTTTTTTACTAAAAACTTCTATCCTTTGAACTCTTTTACCTTTGAACTTTGAACATTGAGCTTTGAACTTTATGATATGAACTTGAAACATTGAGGTTTGAACATTGAACTTTGAACTTTCGATAACTACGAATTTCGCTAATTACGCAAATCCTTATTGCTAAATAATTCGTGTCATTCGCGTAATTAGTAGTCTTTAAAGGTACATATCATAAAGTTCAATGTTCAAACCTCAAAGTTCAAAGTATAAAAATTCGTGGCATTCGCGTAATTAGTAGTCATTAAAGGTACATATCATAAAGTTCAAAGTTCAAACCTCAAAGTTCAAAGTATAATGATTCGTGTCATTCGCATAATTCGTAGTTAACTTTATGATTGAAACTTGGGGTTTGAAACATCCTATTTGGGACTTGAAACACAGAGGTTTTTAGCTTTTTATGCGCCCTGTTAGTACTATTCATTCATTAATTATTCATTGTCTAAATAGGTCGTTTGGTATAAAAAAAGAACGATTAAAGTTGACAGACTCGGAAATAATTAATACCTTTGCACCCAGAAAGATTGTAATAATTACAGAGTAAGAACACAATAGATATCCAACTGATTGTCAGTGGGTATAAAAGCGATAGTATTCGTAATTCATACGCATATCATTATTATAATACAAGAACATTATACAAATACAAAAACATTATGAAAAAGAAATTTATTTGCACCGTTTGTGGTTACATCCACGAGGGAACAGAGGCTCCAGCAGAGTGCCCAGTATGTCACGCTAAGGCTGCGAAGTTCAAGGAGTTCAACCCAGAGGCTTTGAAGGGTACTAAGACTGAGCAGAACCTTAAGAACGCTTTCGCAGGTGAGAGCCAGGCACACACTAAGTATCTCTACTATGCTTCAAAGGCTAAGAAGGACGGCTATGAGCAGATTGCAGGTTTCTTCGAGGAGACAGCACGCAACGAGAAGGAGCATGCTAAGATTTGGTTCAAGTTCCTCCATGGTGGTGATATCCCTACAACAACCGTAAACCTCGCTGACGCAGCAGCTGGTGAGAACTACGAGTGGACTGATATGTATGAGCAGATGGCAAAGGATGCTATGGAAGAAGGCTTCCCAGAGTTGGCTGTTAAGTTCCGTGGCGTTGGTGCGGTTGAGAAGCACCACGAGGAGCGTTACCGCAAGCTCTTGAAGAACATCGACGATAGCGTAGTATTCTCTCGTGATGGCGACTGCATCTGGCAGTGCCGCAACTGTGGTCACATCGTTATCGGCAAGAAGGCTCCAGCTGTTTGCCCTGTATGTAACCACCCACAGAGCTTCTTCCAGGTTGAGGAGTCAAACTACTAAATCGACGCAATAATAATTCCATAGCGTTAGTCACATACCGTGCCAAGGTCTTTGCGGACCTTGGCACGGTTTTTTGTTGCAAGTGGACAAGTTAGACAAGTAAACGAGTAGACAAGTTAGACAAGTAAACAAGTTGATTGTAGACAGGATAATTGAAGACAAAGTAACAGGAGAACAAAGTTCTTTCGAGTGACAAGTGAACGAATGGCTTGCTATAAAGGAAAACTTGTTCTTATGTTACTTTGTCTCACTTTGAAGTGGACGAGTTGACAAGTTACTTGTAATAAAGAAGAAATTTGTTCTCATGTTACCATGTCTACTTCACAAGCAACTCGTTCACTTGTCTACCTGTCTACTTGTCAACCTTGTTACTTTGTCTCCCTTCGCAAGCAACTTGTTTACTCGTCTAACTTGTCTACTTGTCAACCATCGTAAACTTAATTCACAGACTGAAAATCAGAAGGGCACAAATAACGTTCGAATTAACGCCCTTTTAGCGTGCAAAAGACGCCCTTTTGAAGTCTTACTAACGCCCTTTTGAAGTGCAATTAATAATATATTACTTTTGCTGCTTTATAACTAATTGATTTCCTTTTTAGTTATAATCCTACTTTTTAATATGTGTTTTTTTGCCGTGATTTATAGATGTTTTATTCGAACTTATGTAATGTTTTTTTCAAATCCTCATCTGCGGTAGAAGTCTTAACCCAAATTGGGTATTAGACCACAAAATAAAATGTTTTTTTGTGCGAGGATGATAAAAGAATGAACAGTTGAACGTCTTACTATATTTTTTTATAGCTATTAACTTAAACGTTTTTCCATGCCGTAAGGGGTATCTCGACGTTTACGCTCCTCCCTCTGGGGGAGGGGTAAGGGAGGGGCTGCTTGTTGCTGTCGTTGTCGTTGTTGTTCTTCTTCTTTTTTCTTTTCTGTCTTATATCAGCATTTCATAGGCTGTGCTACGTCCTCCCTCACTACTTTTCTTCAATATATTCTTTTTGACAAGGTCGTTGAGGTCACGAGTTGCGGTATCTTGCGAACAGTGATTTATCTTGTACCACTTAGAGGAAGTCAGTTTCCCTTCAAAACCATCGAGGATCATGTTGAGCACCTTTCTTTGTCGGTCGTTTAGTTGAAGGTCCTTATGTTCATCCCAAAAGCGCACCTTTCTGATGATGCCTTCCGTCTTTTCAAGTGCAGTATCTAAAGCCTTACGGAGTGTTTCAAGGAACCATACAATCCATTCTGTGATGTCTAATCCGCTGTGTTGTGCCTTCTCTAATTGTGTATAGTAGTCTTTTCGATGATTGAGAATCTCAGACGAAAGGCTGTAATATCTTTGTGAGGTATTGTCAGCCCTTGATAGTAACATCTCAGTTACCGTACGGCAGAGTCGTCCGTTACCATCGTCGAAAGGGTGAATCGTGACAAACCAGAGGTGGGCTACTGCCGCTTTTATTAATGGATCAATGCCAAGTGTTGCGTCGTCAATCCATGCCAATAGCTGTCTCATCAGCTGTGGCACATCACTACTTGGTGGCGCTTCATAATGCACTTTCTGTCGCCCTATAGCTCCCGACACAACCTGCATCGCCTCTTTTCCTTTTCGCCAATCGCCCACGGTAATCTTATATATTCCACTATATCCTGTTGGGAATAGGGCAGAATGCCAGCCAAACAGTCTCTCTTTGGTAAGTGATTCTTGGAAATGCTGGGTAGCATCGAGCATCACTTGTACAACACCCTCGATATAATGGTCTGTTTTAGGCAAACCATCATGTACGAGTCCTAACTGCCGAGCGACAGACGAACGTACACTATCTCTATTAAGCCTTTCTCCTTCTATCTCAGATGAATGAATAATCTCTTCCGTTAGCGAGTCCAGCATAGACTCTCCCTGCTCTTTAAATCCAAACATAGAAAGTCTACCGAGTAAGCTTCCACGCCGAAGACTAACATCGGAGATAAGTGAACTAAGGGCGTTGTCTTGCCATGTCATCTTACGCAAATCAGTATTCTGCCATATATATTGATGCTTCATAGACCTCTGTTTTAATGCAACAAACTTACAACTTTTTTGCTATAATGCCAAGTCTTTACGGAGAAAAAAACGATTATTCTCCGCAAACTTGCGGAGAATATGCTTCCTATTCTCGGCGTGTGGGGCAAGGTGACGAGTAGACGAGTAAACAAGTTAGACAAGTAAACGAGTTGCTTGTGAAGAAAGACAGAGTAACAAGGTAAGTGGACAAGTGAACGAGTAGACAAGTAAACAAGTTGCTTGTATCAAAGACAGAGTAACAAGGTAAGTGGATAAGTGAACGAGTAGACGAGTGAACAAGTTGCTTGTATCAAAGACAAAGTAACATAGTAAGTTGAAGAGTGAACGAGTAGACGAGTAAACAAGTTGCTTGTATCAAAGACAAAGTAACATAGTAAGTTGAAGAGTAGAGGAGTTAACAAGCAACTTGTTTACTTGTCTAACTTGTCCACTTGTTTACTATCATTCAGAAGGGCGTTAATAGCGTTCCAATTAACGCCCTTTTGGCTTGCAAAAGATGCCCTTTAAGACCCTTACTAACGCCCTTTTGAAATCTAATTAAGCACCTTTTAGTTTGCGATTTTGTAACCTATTGATTCTCTGTTAGTTGCAGAGTAACTTTTTAAGTGGCTTTTCTCGTGACTTTGAAAGGATATTGAGCGAGAATATGTAATGATTTTTCAGAGTCTAATAGCGGTTTTTCTTATCATTATTGCAAAGTAATACCAACTACGAATTTCACTAATTACGCTAAACTTATTGCTATATAATTCGTGTCATTCGCGTAATTCGCAGTCAACCCAAGTTTAACAGGCAAAATTATTTTTCATAAATTTTCGGGATAGTTCTACCAGATAAGCTACATAAAAAATGAGAAGAAACCCAAGCAGATTTACGATGAGTTGAACTTAAAACACTCACCATTCAAGAAGAATAAAATTTGTAGATAAGTTGAACCTAAAACACTCACCATTCAAGAAGAATAAAAATTGTAAGGCACAGAGCCCATAAGAAGAACGAGGAAAGTATGGTGATAGTTAGAGTTAGACGAAAGTAGGTGTTAAATTTGGGTTAGTAAAATATTATATGCTTAAAAATACCAAATATAGTAACTATTTTATATATTTGCAAACAAAAAGAGATAACTACGCCTAAGTGAAATTATAAAACAAATAGAAATGAATACTTTGAAGATATCTATAATTACTTGTTTTTCAATACTATATTCTCTCACATCTTTTGCAGAGGTAGAATCGAATGTCAGCATTGAAATAGGAAGCTTCGACTCTATACCATCAGAGATAGATGGTGGATGTTGTGTCTTTTATAAGTATCCAAACAAAATGCGAAATAAAAGCTACATAATGGTGAATGACCTTGCAACTACAGCCTACATGATGATTAATCGTCATTTAGAAGAGTTTACTCTTGTATCAAATCAGAAAGACGTATTTTGGTACAAGAATAAAAGGTTTACTTTAAAAGTGACAATCAACCATACACAAAGCAAAGGTGATAATGAATGCTATAAAGTGAAAGGCATTCTTATTGTGGAAGATCGTAACAAGAATCAACGGAAACTATCTTTTTGCGGGAATTGTAGCTGGTAGTTTATACTTTGTAGTATTTGATGTAATTGATGTCTTACCCATAAGTAGTATATGAATGGCAGGTGTGTGGGGATGAGCATTCGCAAGTCCCTACACATTATGTCCTAAGACTCTGTTGGCAATTGGGTGTCTCGCTGACTATTGCTTCTTATATACCTACCATTGTGTTTAACCCTTGAGCTTTGAACCGTCACTACATCGGTAATCATAATTATGGATTATGAATTATAATAGTAATCATAATTATAAATTATATTTCAAGTCATCAACCTTTCCAATTCACTCCAATTCTTTCCAATTCTGCAAACATTGGAAAGAATTTGAAGGCTTATAAGGGTGTTAGTCGACGAGTTAAACAAGTTAACGAGTGGACAAGATGTTTGTGAAAAAGGATAATAGATTAGCAAAAAGAAAACGAGTGAACAAGTTTGGAACTCATTCACTCGTTATCTAAATGTAAGGACTGCAGTTAAAGTCATTACGTTTATTATGATTTACCACTATTTATTTCGTTCGTTTTGTAGAATTAGCTCTAATAACATTCATAGGTATCAGTGGTAGCACCACATTATCTAAAGGTGTTCCTTTCAGATTCTTTACAAGCATACCACGGATAGCACCAATACACACACTTATAAACGTGTCTATAAGCGCGGGATTAGACACCTTTAAATCATCTTCCTGCATGTCACTTACAAAGCTGTTGAAAGGTTTTACCTTGAAGATAGCTCTAACGCCTTGCATAGCTATTTCTTCAGCACCATTCATTAAATGTACTCGCATTGAAATGATTATGTTTTCAGGTTCAGCAGATACGTTGATACGTTGCTCTATCTGAAACTCTAACTCTTCTTGGTTTAGCTTTGAAAAGTCAATATCGTAATTGACCTTATAGGAATCTTCTTGCATTCCTACAATGGCAAACTCTATTTTATCTCCATTTTTCATTATCCTACCTTTTGAGTTTTATTTCTACAATCGATATAACCTAAGCTACATGTCCATTGCGAACTAACGGAAATCTTTGTATTTGACACATTTCCTGTCTCGGGTAAAAAAATACGAGTAGGAAATGAGTAAACGGATTGTACTTCGGTATCCAACAGCGATATATCAAGTGCCAGTGAGACTTCCGTAAGCGTATCAATTGTAAAGTTCCTATCACCTGATAACCATGAAGAAACTTCAGACTCAGACTTTTTTAATTTCTTGGCAAATTCCTTTTGCGATATACCTTTATCTTTAAGTGCATTACCAATCTTTGCAGCAATCATCATGCGATTGCTTGTCTTTTTAAGTGCAACCTCATCAATAGTAGAGAGAAGTTGGCTTAAAACGTTCTTTTTTACTTGCATCTTACTCATACACTTCAAAAATTATCAAAATTTAGTTCCCCATCTTCTGATACTATGATATCTCTTTCTACGATAGCTTTGTTTATTTTCTTAGCAACATATTTTATTTGTTCTACTTTCGCATTAAGAATAGGATCGTGTTGATAGGCTCTAACATTCTTTTCACCTCCCGAACCTAATAGAACGACTGTATTATTAAAATATATTCCATATAGTCTGAGATTTCCTACAGAGAGTGCCACAACACCATCAGCAAGACTACCCTCTCCTTCTTTAAAGAATTGTTTAAGGCATCCTGTCTTCGTTGCCATAACAATTATTTTATGGAGCATCTCTTGTAGATTCTTATTGTCTTCATTCTCATTAAAGAATCTGTCTAATAAAGTTTCGTCATAGCCATCGAATTTTACAGAATAGATATGCGCCTTAGCTCCAGAGAGGTCTTTCATCTCCACTATACGAAAACTCATAAATGTGTATATTTACGATGCAAATATATAAGAAAATTCGGATATATGCAAATAATAAGCAAAAATAACCCGTGCTTTAACTTTTGTAGGAAGTGGACGAGTTGACAAGTTAGACAAGTTGACGAGTAGACGAGTAGACGAGTAAACAAGTTACTTGTAATAAAGAAGAAACATGTTCTCATGTTACCATGTCTTACTTTGAAGTGGACGAGTTGACAAGTTGACGAGTTGACAAGTTACTTGTAATAAAGAAGAAACATGTTCTCATGTTACCATGTCTCACTTCGAAGTGGACGAGTTGACAAGTAGACGAGTTGACAAGTTACCTGTCTACTTGTTAACCATGTTACTCTGTCTCCTTCACAAGCAACTTGTTAACTCGTCTACTTGTCAACTCGTCTACTTACCTTGTTACTCTGTCTTTCTCACAAGCAACTTGTTAACTCGTCAACTCGTCTACTTGTCAACTCTTCCTTGTAAGTTTTGGCTGCACATAGACCTCACCGATACCACGGTAGGCACCCATGACTGGTTTAGAATCGGAGAAACGGTTCCAGCCGTAAGAGGAGAAGGTTTGCTCAGAGGCAAGTTTCTGAGCCTCCTTGAAGACAAGGTTGCCAGCGTCGTCGATAGAGAGGAGGATGCTTTCCTGCGTACCATTGATAGCCGTCTCATGCTCCTTACTAAAGTCGTCAGCCACGATGACAGAGATAAAGTATTCGTAAACACCTGTCTGCACCTCGTTCTTTGCAACGACCTTACCGTTGGTCATCTTGAAGCCATTACCAGGAATGAAGTCTACTGCCCACGTGTATTTGTTATCAACGATGAAGTTCGCCTTATTGGTACCCGTCGCCTCGATACGGACGTCAGAGGTTCTCTCAGACAATGTACGGTCAGCATTACGCATCTTTGCCGTCTGCTCGTATTCGCCAACGAAGTCAGCCAATGAAGCCTGCACCACCTTCAGCGAGTCAACTAAGCCAGCAGCCTTAGCGATAACCCATCCCACACGAGCCTTACCCGTAGTATTCTCCGTTGCCTTTACGGTCAGTTCACTACCTTGTTCAGCAACAGAAAGCCAGTCGCCAGTCGTTGTATAGGTAACAGGTACGTTAGCCGTAGCAATCATTGTCTTCTGCACCGCCTTATCGTCAGTGTAGATATCCTCACCAGCAGGCAGTCCGAAGGTGATACCCTCCTGTTGAACATTCAGCGTGATCGAATCGCCCTGTGCGTTCTTGATGACTAAAATCGTATTACGGCTTTGTGGACTGGTATTTGTTGCAGCTGTCAACAAGAGTGTTTCAGCCTTCTTCGTAACCGTCAGCCACGCATCCTGCGCATAAGCCTTGGCAGGTTCAGAAGCCATCTTCACCTCATTCGTACCACCAATCACGTTGAATGCAGTCTGTGCCTTTACGACCTTCAATCCTGCAGCGTATTCAGGCAGTTCGTTATTGTCGTTGCTGCATGCCGTCCCAAGAACGGCAGCTGCAACGAGTAGGAATATAGAAATATACTTCTTCATAATTAATTAATTTCGTCATGTACTGGATATTTGGCAATGTGAAGGCAAATACGTAGTTGCCTTGAGCATCGGTGACAGGCTGGAGGTCTTCGCCATAAGCTACACCAAAGAAGGAGTCTACGGCATGTCCTGTAATCTGACCGCTGTCTTCAGCCTTTGCACGCTGCATATCTTCATCCCATGTGAAGAACAAGCTACCCTTTCCTTCACCGAAGAGTTTGCCCTCCTTCTGCGATGCTGGAATCATTACGATACCTGCTGGATACTTATAAGTAGGGTCGGTCACTGGCTGTCCTGGAAGTTCGAGGTGGCCCGTAGCAGGGTCATAGGTCAAGAGAATCTCATAGTTGATATTATTAATATTCAACTTACCCTTCAGCGTGTTTGCCACAGAACCCATCTCCAAGGTAAGCTTGATACGCTTACGCAGGTTCGTCTTGAGTTGCCATTCACCAATCCAGAAGTCGATATTCTTGTGGCTCTTAGGCAAGAACTGAATGATTTTAAGGTCGCCTTCTGTCAACGAGTGATCAGCATCATTCCATGTGAAGTGCTGATACTGCTTGTTACCGATGACGATAGGCTCACGGAGAACGATACCAGTATTGGTTGTACAATAAGGCATTTCCCACTTCTTATCGCCCAAGGTAACAGTAAGACGTCTTACCTCCTGCGTGAGCGTTCCCTGTGCGAGGGTGTCATTACCCAAGACAAAGTCGTAGGTCTCGACATTCATACCCTCCATTACGGTAACAAGACCGAGCATATACTCCTCCCAATTAGTACCCTTTGGCAGACGAGTAAGCACCATCTCGTTGTGCCACTTACGTCCTTTAAGGAGGATACTATCGTTGGTTGCACGGAGGATAGAGAACTCATAGTCGCCCTGCGCACCATCAGGACTACCCAACCAAGTCTCAGCCAATGGGTGAATCACTGCGTTATACTCATTGAATGACAAGGTAGGACCCAAGTCTTTCACTACATCATAGCCCGAAGTAGCCTGTGCCTCAACGTCCTTCACATCACCCATAGCGGTAACATGGCCGTTCTTGAACTTCAGCAACAGCGTGTAACCACCGTAGCTATAGTTCTTTCCTGTATAATACTGCATTACCCAACCATCCTCTGACGACTCTAAAAGTGCCTTATAATCAGCAACCTTCTTCTCAATTCGTTCAGCCGCAGGGAGGTCGAAAGTGGTCTTATCGTCATGTAGACACGATTGCAAGAAAGTGTCAGTACGATAGCCATGAATAGTAAATATACCTTTTTCATTTGCGTATTCATTTACTTTTATCAGGTTCTGAACTTAGTCTTTTATGCTCTCTCACACCCTTGCATGGGGAGTTTCAGCCTAAGTCAGAAGCCCTTGTTTATTTATTTGTTGATAATATGTACACTGCCCGTTCTCTTATTCCAGTGTGTTCAGGTCGAGTGTACCAATCTTTCCACCTCTTCTGAGGATTGCATTGCGCAGCAGTTCGATGTCAACATTCCATGAATTGCTCATGTACTCGCGAATGATCTTCAGCTTTTTGTTGATAATCGTACCGCCCTTGTTACCCGCATTCTTCATGATTGTAGCCCAATCCTCTGGCGTACTGGTCACGTAGATAGAGTAAAGTTCAGCAATATCCTCAGCAGGATTCTCCATAGAGTAAGCCGATACGAATCCCATGCTCTGCGCCTTCTTGTCAGGGATAGAAGTCCAGTTACCACTTACGTAGTCTGAGCGTGAGATATTATCATACGACTCATCGTAAGGCTTCTTCTGATTAAGAATGTGCATGAACTCATGGTGCATCGTGTGGAAATAGTAGTTATTCATACTACCATAGTCCTTCAGCTGGTCATCGGTAAGGGCATTTACCTTACCTAATCTTACTTTATAGCCACCCTCAGCACTACCGATTACCTCCGTACGATAACGTGTGTAACCCGGAGTACCTGTCACTAAGATGATACGTGGGGCATTCTCCTTGATGAAGTCAAGTCCGACGGTCTCTGCATAAGCATCAAACCACATATACTTTGTGAGGATCGCTAACTTCACCGTCTTGCAGAGTCGGCAGGAACGAAGTTGTAAGCCTGCTCGGTCTCCTCTGTCTTCAGACGATACTGGAAGTCTATATTATAAGGCATGGTGTAGTTCTTATACAACCACTGGTCGAAGGCATTACGCTCCACAGCCTTCGTTGAGAAGATAGAGTCACCGCTTATCTTGTCATCACTACATGAAGACAAGACTACGCCACAGCTGACAAGAGCGATTGCAACCAAATATAAATACTTTTTCATAACCTATCGTTTTAATTATTACGTGGATTAGGTTTCACACCCGCTGTGATGACGTCCTGTGGCAACTGAATAGCCAAGCGTGGGTCGCCAACCTTCATAGAGTCGGTTACGGCAGTAACGTTTGACTGCACATCAACCTTTCTACGATACATTGTGATACCATAACGCTTAACATCCTGCAGACGGAAACCCTCGTGGATGGTAACTAATCGCTTCAACTGTAAGAGACACTGCAAGAGAGGTTCCTGTGTGGTAGCCTCAACAGTGAACAATGGATTGAGTTTCTTCTTTGGTGTTGGCTTTGTTGATGTGTAATAAGCCATCGAACCGTAGAAGTCTTGAATATCTGCAAGTGTGAGTTGCTTCTTATTCTTTGAGAAGACTGTCAACTCGGTGTTGATGTCCTTCAATGCCTTGTCATACTGACCTAAGAGGGCATAAGCCTCAGCACGCTCAAGCAAGGTGATGTCTGTGCTGAATACTGCATACTCTCCGTAAGGTACTCCAATCTCTGCTGTTGCGTCAATCACCTTTGGTACGTATGGAAGCTTGCGCAAGCAATACTTTGACACACCATTATTATACAGAACGGTATAGTTAAGCGTTGAACCGCTATCACCCCATGGACCCGGAGCCTGCAAGGTTTCATTCTTGCTAATCAATTCGCCATGCGCATACTTGCTACCAGCCTGAATAGGAATACTGATAACACCCCACTGTGAAGGAACTGGCAACAACATGATGTTCGCATTGTTACTTGCATTCACAAAGGCGTTTGGCTGTACGTTACCACTTGGACCCAAGCGGTTCCATTCTGCCCAGTTGCGGAGGATGTCGGCTGGCTGATCACCCAATACCATGTTAGCATACTTCACCGCCTTGTCATACTGTTGTGCATAGAGATAGAAGCGAGTTGCGAAAGCGTAAGCCGCCTGCTTGGTGAAGTGGAACTTAGGCTTCGCATACTTTGTACCGACAAGAGAAATACCCTTCAGCATGTCTGCCTCAATCTTCTGATAAAGTTCAGCTAATGTACCACGCTCTATCAATCTACCAACAACCTTCTCTGGCTCTGTTGGATAAGGCAAACCCAACTCTTTGGCAGCCGTAGTCTTGTCGTAAGCCTGACAGAAGACAGTTGACAACTGGAACATTGAGAACGCTCTGCAGAGCAAAGCCTCGCCCAACTGCTCCTGATATTCATCTTGATTTGACACACTATTGATAAAGCAATCGCCTCATTACAAGAAGAGATAGCAGCATAATGCGCCGACCAGAGTTGATAAGGCGTCTCCGTATTGCTCACATCGTCAATATCTTTCCACTGATAAGCCTGCTCTTGGAAACGGTCGAACGCACTCCAAGTACTATGCAACTGCTCGTCAGTATTGTCCGAATACATCTCTGTGAGGTAAGCTGGGTGCGCTTGTGGATAAGCACTCACCAACAACTGGCTCACTTCCGTAGGATTCTTAAGGTCCATACGGCTGTCTGGATACTTGTCAAGAAAGTCGTTACACGACGTTAGTGCTAACGCTAACGCAGCCACTGGCAAGTATAGAATATATTTTTTGACCTTCATCTTCATAAAGTTTTAAAGTCCAAGTTTCACTGTTAACGTAAATTGTTTTGGCATAGGCGATGCTACACCACCCACATTATAGAACTCTGGGTCCTGACCATTGAGTCGCTTGTCAGCATAGAGCAGGAAGAGGTTGGTAGCTTGAAGCTTCAACGATACGTTCTTGATCATGCTACTCTGGAACATCTGCGCAGGGAAGTCATAGCCTAAAGAAATCTCTTTGAGGCGGATGAAGTCGCCCTTTGCAATACGTGCATCGCTGTAGTTGTAAGCGTTGTAACCCAAGCGAACATTGGTGTTTGCCATATACTGGCTCTTTGAAAGGATACCCGGAACGTCGGTTTCTTTCTCCTCACCTGGTGCCATCCAACGGTTCTTGAACGCATTGGTCATGGAAACGAGGTCGTTATAACGTGCACGGAACTTAGGATCAAGGCGTACGACATTACCGAAGGCATAAGTGAAGAACACGTTCAGACGGAAACCACGATAGGTAAACATATTGCCAGCGAACCTGTATGTGGTGGATCGGTAGGACCTTCATACTTCAAGAAGTCGGTCTTTGTACGCTCTTGGAAGTTGATATCGTCGGTTGTCACCTGTCCCTTCTCGTTGAGCACCATTGGCATACCATCGCTATTCAAGCCCATGAATGGGATTGAGAATAGTGCACGAGCAGGATAACCCTTCTTCGCAAAACCATTGCCACTCACAAGACTCATCACGTTACCTTGGTTGAAGAGCTTTGTAATCTCGGTCGTTGCGTAAGAGTAGATGAAGCTCGTTGTCCAAGAGAAGTTCTTCTTCTTGATATTTACAGAAGAGATACTCAACTCAAGACCATTAGAATTCATCTCGGCAACATTGGCAGCACGGATAATCTCACCACCCAAACCAGCTGTTACCATCGGACCAATCTCGTCGAAGTTTCTACGTGTATAGTAGTCGAAGGTGATACCCAAACGGTTGTTCCACAGTGAAGCATCGAAGCCAAGGTTCAACTCGTTCTTCTTCTCATAGGTAAGGGTTGAGTTTGCCAACTCGCTCAGTTCAAGCTGTGGTTCCTGATCTTCTGCAAAGAGACGGAAAGGAGTTGAAGCGGTGATGATAGCGGTTGAGTTGCTATAAGACGCATCTGGAGGTGTACCCGTAAGACTGTAAGAGGCACGCAGAGTAAGTTTGTTCAATGGAGAGAGCTTGTTAAACCAGTTCTCCTCATGTACGTTCCATGCACCAGACACGTTCCATGTTGGCATCCAGCGTGCGCTTGAGTTACGACCCATCTGGTTTGATCCCTCATAACGAAGTGTACCATTGAAGACGTAACGGCCCTGATAGCTGTATGTAGTGTTACCATAGAAGGCTACACTGCGTGAGTTGGTTGGGTTAATAGTATAATAGGTATTGCCCGACTCCAATGCACGCTTGAAATACTGATAGATATAGAATGGCACCATACCTGCATCATAACGCAGACCAGCACCCTCGAAGGCATTGCGCTGACGTTCAATACTCGTCAACTCCATACCACCAAAGAGGTTCATGATATGCTTCTCGGCAAAGGTGTGGCTATAGTTTGCCGTTGCTCGAATGTCATAATCGCTCATGCGGTTATCGCCCTTATGATACAAACCACCGTATGGCAACACGGTCATTGGCAACACGTAAGGGTTATTAGGGTCCTTATAAAGATACTTGTTGGCATCGCGGATAATTCCGTTTGACATCGCACGATAAGCCAATGCCTGATTGGATTCATCCTTCACAAAATGCTCCTGTGTTGAAGCCATATATTTGAATGCACCCAAGACTGACAGTTCCAGACCCTTGACAGGCTTATACTTCAATTCCAATTGGAAACGAGCATCGAGCGTGTTGAGGTCGATATAGTTGTTATTCAACTCGTTGAAGATGTTGAATGGTGCATAATTCGCTACGTAGGTTGCTGATGGGTCAAGTACACGTGAGGTGTTGCTTGCGTAGGAATAAGGGTTGATATCGAAGTCACGCTTCACCTCACCACCTACAACGTCAACGTCCTGACCAAGTGTTCCCGGTGCACGCTGCTTACGATAAGCCGCACCACCAATGAGGTTCAACGACAGCTTGTCTGACAAGTGCTGTGTGAGATTCACATTGAGCGTATAACGGTTTACGTTGCTCTGCTTATACCATCCTGGGTCTAACAATGCACTGAACGATGCATAGTAGTTTGACTTCTGTGTACCACCGCTCAAACTGATAGAGTGGCTCTGCATAATGTTTGATGAGAACAACTCCTTAAACCAGTTGGTGTTGCGGAACTCTGCACGCTGTAGATAGCGGTTGCGAGCCTCTGTGGTGTTCTCCAAAGCAAACTGACCAGTGTTCGCATTGTACTTGTTAATCAACTCGTACATCTTTCCATAGACACCATACTCGCTACCATTGAGTACATCAGAGAAGTTCAACCAACCCTTGTCTGCCAACTCTCTATAAATACCCATCTGCTCCTTTGAGTCGAGAATGTCGAAGTTGCTGTAAGAGGGAACAAGACGAGTAGTAAACTCACCAGTATAGCTGATGTGTGCCTGTCCCTGCTTACCTTTCTTGGTAGTAACAACAATCACACCTGCCATCGCACGTGCACCATAGATAGAAGTTGCCGAACCGTCCTTCAGAATCTGGAAACTCTCAATATCATCAGCATTAAGACCTGCTATTGCAGAAGAGATAAGGGTCTCTGGATTACCTGATGCTAAGTCGTCTGCACCGACATTGGCTGCATCTTCCATGATCACACCATCGACAACCCAAAGTGGCTTACTGCTACCGTAGATAGAGGTGGCACCACGAATACGAATCTTTGGTGACGTACCGAAGGTTCCGCTGACGTTCTGAACAGACACACCCGCTGCCTGACCTTCAAGCGAACGGCTGATATCTGCCACACCACTCAGGCGCGCCTTCTCAGCATCAACCTTATCCGTAGCACCCGTAAAGAGACGGCGGTCGGTGCGGGTAAGACCCGTAACAACAACCTCGTTCAGTGTCTGAGTGCTTGACTTGAGCACCACCTTCATGTCGGTAGTACCCTTCAGCGTCTGTGATGCCATACCAATGTAGCCCACAGTAATCTGAGGATTAGCAACGTCAGTGGTAAGCGAAAACTTACCATCAACATCGGTTACTGCACCCGACTTGGTGCCCACTACCATAATGGTAGCACCGATAACGGGTTCGTTATCGTCGGCAGCCACTACGGTACCCGAAATTTTAGTTTGTGCCAATGCTGCGCTTATACACATAAACAGCATGGCAAAACACATTAGTAACTTTTTACTCATAAACTTTTTGTTATATTTAGTCTGATATTATTTAATGCGGTTATTAAAACTCTTTCCTGTCCGATTAAAGGACAAACAAAAACGCTCTCTTGCGTCTTTCACACTTAGTCATTATACAAAGTCATAGTATGAAAACATCTATATTTTTAACAAACTTACAATACATATATATTATATTTAAGGTGCAAATTTAGCAAAAAATATTCAAAAAACAAGTTATTACAACATTTATGACACATTTACACATAATTAACGGTGGGGGAGAGAGTACGCCACACGGAGAAAAGGAGAGTACGAAGGCTGATCAATTTCTTTATTTTCTCACAGATAGCACAGAAGAACAGAGTCCATAGGACGCACAGAAACCTAAAGGTTATAGATGACACAGAACATTAAAACAGAAATCCTGCACAAGCAACTCGTTTACTTGCTAACTTTTATTGTCAGTCCAAAAACTTTGAATAATTTTCATCTCTCTTATTTTATTTCTTAATATCTGGCAGGCGATTCATTTCGCTGTTATTGATATTTACATCCGTTCGTTTGGCTTTATGCTTTCCAAAATTATACGTTAACCCTACACGTAACGAAGTATTGTCATTATCTATGTTATTTCTGAACATATAATCGTTGTATGCCACTCGGTTATGAGCTTTGGTACCTCCAAAGATATCCTGCGCCAGAACATTCAGCAAGAGCTTATTCTTTAGGAGATTGATTTTGCAGCCCAAACCTAAGCAATCGATATTCCCAGTATGAAAAGATTCTTCCACTCCCGGAAATACATGATAATAATTTGCAAAAATGGTCATAGCCTTGTAGCGATAACTAAGATTTGCAGAGAGAGTCGTGTTCAAGCTCTTCAAATCCGAATCATCCAGTTCTTCTGCCATAGACTTGGCCTTCAGATAGTACATAGAAGCACTTGTATACAAGTTGAATTTACCCCACGAGAAATTATAACTAACATCTCCGCCGTAGGTGTTTATGGTTAAAGCAGTTCTTGGGATAGTACTTGGTATATAAATCATCAACCACTTGTATCAGGCTCTGTATGGCGTCAGAAGTGTGATAGTAGTACAAATCTACATTAAGGTTTCCCTTAAAGACATAGTTAAACTCTAAATTATCCATGATGGACGGAACAAGCCTGTCGTTTCCTTCCGAGTAAGAATAAGTGTCGCGATAAACCTTTGTCGGATCCATATTGTTCATACTTGGCCGGTTGATTCGCTTGCTATATCCTAAAGAGAAGGAATGGTCGTCGGAAGGATTATAGGAAAACTCTGCGAACGGAAACCAATGATGATATTTATTGGAAACGGTTAAACCGCCAAGCGTTATCCCATTATTGCTTGTATGCTCATAGCGCAACCCTGCCTTGGCATAAAAAGGACCAAAGTTCCGGTGAACATCTGCATAGAGGGCCGTTATTGTTTCTTTGAACAAGAAACCATTGCTGCCTCCGTAATCCGAAATGTTGTTCGTTCTGAAATGGGAGTACTTGCCACCCACCTCAAAGTTCAGCCACGTAAAGGGAAGGTTTAAGTCTGCGCTGAGAGTATTCACCACATTGCTGTAATTGTCCCAACTGCTCGAAAAGGGGTGAGCCGAGCCAGAATCGTACACCTGGTTGACATCATCGCTTAAATGAATGTAATTATAATTCAGCGTTAGCTTCTTACCTATGCTGTCCAGCTTCCATTCCACATAAGGGGAAATCGTTTCCAAACGATACTTGTCGTGAGTCTGCTCCGAATAGGTGTTCGACGGATAAGAACCATCACTGAAGTTCATTTCGCCCTTGTGAAAGCCCTTATTACGAGAACGATTGAGAGTGGAAAAGAATCCTATTTTTACATGCCCTATTTGATAGCTGCTATTAAGATTCTGGCTCAATATGTCATAGCGGTTAAGAGTATAATCGTTCGTAACACGTGTGTATGTCGGATAGATGTAAGAGCTTTTCATCTTCTGAGGGCGTTTTTTTCGTTGGAGTTGTCGACTTTGTACTCTACCGAAAAAAATTACCTGATGAGAACGACAAGTCAGCTCCCTCCTCGGCTGCAAAATGAGTGCGTTGTGTCAGCAAGGTGTGAATTTTTTTCCATCAAAACCCTACCGGCTTGCTTTTTTTAGGATAATGTTCAGCACTCCGCTGTTACCCGCAGCATCAAATCTGGCAGAAGGATTTGTAATGAGTTCTATTTTACTAATGTTCTCAGAGGGTAACGTACGCAAATACATATCCAAATCCTTTCCCTCCAAATTAACCCTGTGTCCGTCCACCAATACAAGAACATTGCTCTTTCCTATTATCTTTATCTCCTCGCTTGTCGGGTCTATGCGAGGGATATTATGAAGTAAATCGCGTGTACTGAACCCCTGGGCAAAAGGACTGTTCTGAACTAAATATACAAGTTTTCCGGCTTTCTGACTAAGCATTCTGCGCTGAGAGGTAACCGTAACCTCCTTCATTGTGTATTTCTTTATTTCTAAAGGAATATCACCCAAATCGGTGTCGGCTTGCACATCGAGGGTGTCGGTCTTAAGAATATCGCCCAACTGTCGGTATCTGAACACATACTTGCCCGAAGAAAGCGAAAGAGCAAACCTGCCTTCTTCATCCGATAAGCTGCTGGAAGTGACATCCCCGCCAAGAGGGCTTACTAATATCTCAGCGGCATCCAAAGGAGTAGTCCTGTCTACCTTCTCCACCAACCTCCCCTTCAGCTGCCATTGCTGGGCATACATAGGCTGGCTCGATAGTAAAAGAAATATAAAACTTATAGGTGTGAACTGCAAAATTGAATGTAAAGATTTTACCATTATCATATTACATAGTATTTTTATATTAGGTTCATAAAGCATATATTATACTAAGGTACAAAAGTAGTAAAAAAATATTGAAAGAACAATCTATTACTGTTTTTACGTCATTTTTTATGTTGAGTTGATGATTTTATGAGTGCTGAGTTTACAAGTTGTTTGTAGACAGGGTAATAGAAAGACAGAGTAACATAAGAACGTTTTTGTGACGAGTTTTTGAGTGCATAGGTCAGCAAATGAGAACAAACAACTCGTTAACTTGTCCACTCGTTAACTTGTCCACTCGTAATTTGTTACTCAAAAGAACCTTGTTCATTTGTTACTTTGTCTTTCTATTATCCTGTCTTTCTTAGCAAGCAACTCGTTAACTTGTCTACTCGCATTTCCCCACCCTGAAAAAACATTACACTCCCTTAAACAAATCACCTTAAAAAGCATACAAAAACCCAGTTCAAGAGCGACTCTACAACCAACAGAAAATCAAATAGTTATAAAGCCGTAAAGCAAAAGGTGCTTTATTGGACTTCAAAAGGGCGTTAGTAAGCGTCTTAAAGGGCATCTTTTGCAAGCGAAAAGGGCGCTAATTCGAATGGAATTAACGCCCTTTTGATTTTTAGCTTATGAAATTATCTAACAAAAGAAAATGTGCCAGTACACCTTATTGAACCTTTGTGAGTTCATAAATCAGATAACGTCCTGTGAGTGGAATTCTTGTTCTTTGAAAGGTGTCATAGAATTGCACTGCGTATGCATTGAAAGGACGAAGATAAATCTTAAGCTTACTTGTTTTTACATTATAATATCCGTAGCCGTTAAAATAAGTTCTAAGATAGCTTGCGCTTGCTATTGTGTAACCGCTCATACGTGTCACGTGACAAGGATAAATAGCTATAGGTATATTTTTCTTTATCGTATATGATTAGAGAGTCGAGGTCAAGCCTTGAATTGGAATAATAATTTTGGTTCTTCCCATATCATGAGGGATTGGCAGCTGTGGCAGTGGGATGCAAGACAGTGCGACCTGCTGATAATCCAGAACACGAATATACCGTTGGAGGTAAGTGGGGATTTATTGATAAGCAGGGCAATGAGGTTGTGCCGTTGCAGTACGATAGCATCGCTAATTATCGTCAGGTTAAGAATAATAAGGTCCTTGTCTTGAAGGATGGTAAGTGGAAGGCTCTCCAACTCAGCGGTCGCTGACCAAAGGAAATAATGAGGAGAGAGTGTGTGAATTTTGGTAAACTATAATCATTTATCGACAGATAGTTGTTAAGATTACTCTTAATGGTAAAAAACATTCTTATTTTCCGTAGAAAATTAGTAATTTTGTAGCGGCTAATCCCTTGTTAGACAAACTTACTATCAATGCTCATTGAGGAGATGAAACGTTTTAAGGATTTATTTTTATACCGATACTATTCGTATGTCTTTGTTGTCAGGCAAAGGCATCTGCTGTATTACAAGATAGCATACGGCTTGCGAACTCAATAAAAACGGTTGATAGTTTAAGCCTTGTTGCTGACACAGGTTTAGTTCCCTCTATAAAATGTGTTCCTGCGGAAGGAGAGGAAAAGTCTTGTAACACTTCTAAACCGCATTTTGATAGGATAATATATACTTGTGCACCACTTATTATAAACGGTCTTATCATGAAAGGGCAGAGTAGGCAATTTCGTGGTTTGCGAAATGACTATATACCAAGATTTGATAATAGTTTAGATAACTACACGCAGTATCTCCCTGCTGCCGTTATGCTTGGCTTAAAGGTTAGTGGCGTGAAAGGTAGAAGTAGCTGGGGGCGTATGCTTGCCTCTGATGCTATGTCGGTAGCGTTGATGGCAGGTATTGTTAATTCGTTAAAATATTCTGCTCAAGTAGAGCGTCCAGATGGTACGGACCTACGCTCTTTCCCTTCTGGGCACACTGCGACAGCCTTTATGACTGCTACCATGCTGAATAAGGAGTATGGGTATCGGAAGTCCGTGGATAGGTGTCGGCGCTTACACAGTGGCAGCTGCGACAGGTTTAATGCGTATGGCAAACAATAAGCATTGGCTGAGCGACGTACTGACAGGGGCAGGCGTAGGTATTGTGGCTACAGAATTAGGCTATTATTTTACGGATTTGATATTTAAGGAGCATGGGTTAAGAAAGGCTGATGTAGAGGAAAAGTTTGATAAGCTGCAGAAGCCGTCATACGTTGGTCTTAATTTTCTTATTAATGAGCCGTTAGGTACGTATCTCAATGAGAAAGGCTCAAAAGTTAAGGTGTCGCGTGGATGTACCTCAGCTGTTGAGGGAGCCTACTTCTTTAATCCCTATATTGGTGTTGGTGGGCGGTTCTCTGTGACCCGTACGTCAGTCATCGTAGACAATGTCAAGGCTGAAGATAATGTCTTCGATACGTGGAAGTTAGGTGGAGGTGCTTATTTCTCTTATCCGTTATCAGAGCGTTGGCTTCTCGGTAGTAAACTCTTGGTTTCATCTGTGTTTTATCCCGACATAAAGTTAACGGACGATTTAATTGATTCTCATCATGGAGTAGGTTTTGGAACAGGTCTTTCACTGACCTTCAGAGTTCGTCAGCATTATAATGTTCGTTTCCTTATAGACTACAATCTCTTACCTTGTCGTGTGTCAGGAGTGCGCACTTGTTCTCATTCTTTAGGATTAGGCTCCTCTTTTGTCATTAGTTTTTAACCAAGAGTAACGTTAAAAACAAGTCCAGCACAAGCAACTCGTTCACCCGTAAATTTGTTACTTAAAAGAACTTTGTTCATCTGTTACTTTGTCTTTTATTTACTCTGTCTACAAGCAACTTGTTAACTCGTTCACCCGTAAATTTGTTACTTAAAAGAACTTTGTTCATCTGTTACTTTGTCTTTTATTTACTCTGTCTACAAGCAACTTGTTAACTTGTCCACTTGTAAATTTGTTACTCAAAAGAACTTTTGTTCATCTGTTACTTTGTCTTTTTATTTACCCTGTCTACAAGCAACTGGTTCACTTGTCTACTCGTAAACTTGTCTACTCGTCTACTATCATGAATTATACCAGTAATCATAATTATGAATTTTGAATTATGAATTCTGAATTAAAAGTATTATCTTTGCACCGCTTAAATTTATTTTCAGATGAATAAACAGTTTTTATTAGCTGCCTTATGGCTCAGCCCTTTGGGATTGTATGCACATAAGGCTAACGGGATTGGTGCGGTAACATGGAAAAACGAAGCGCCAATAGAAAGAATGATTCGGGGCATTGATGAGGACAAGACGCACCAGCGTTTTACGCTCAGTGGCTATGTGAAAGACCGTAACGGAGAACCACTTATCAATGCAACTATCTACGACCTCACCACACGACAAGGCACGATGACGAATGCCTACGGACATTTCTCGCTCACGTTGGGCGAAGGACGACACGAAATAAGGTGTAGCTACGTAGGATATAAAACCCTTATTGAGACCATTGACCTATCTGCAAACCAAAACCATGACATCATCTTGCAAAACGAAGCACAGTTGGATGAGGTGGTTGTGACGACAGACCTGAACTCACCTTTGTTGAAAACGCAGACTGGAAAACTCTCTCTCTCACAGAAAGATATTAAAACGGAGTACGCACTGATGAGTAGTCCGGATGTTATCAAGACCTTACAGCGTACGAGCGGTGTGGCTGATGGTATGGAACTTGCCAGCGGTCTCTACGTTCATGGTGGTAATGGCGACGAAAACCTCTTCTTACTTGACGGTACTCCCCTCTATCATACCAACCATGCATTAGGTCTTTTCTCCTCTTTTAATGCCGATGTTGTGAAGAATGTCGACTTCTATAAGAGCGGTTTCCCAGCACGCTATGGCGGTCGTCTGTCGAGTGTTATCGACGTTCGCACGGCTGATGGCGACCTTTATCACACCCACGGCAGCTATCGTATCGGCTTACTCGATGGTGCCTTCCATATCGAAGGACCTATCAGAAAGGGTAAAACATCCTATAACTTCGGTTTGCGCCGTAGCTGGATGGACCTCCTCACGCGTCCTGCCTTGCAATAATGAACCACAAGAGCAACGATGAGGATAAGTTGAGTATGTCGTATTTCTTCCATGACTTAAACTTCAAGTTGACCAATATCTTCAATGAACGTTCGCGAATGTCGCTGAGTGTCTACTCTGGTGAGGACCGATTGGACTCAAAAGACGAGTGGCACAGTAACAATAGCAGTGGTTATAATGACGTAGACATCTATGTGAATCGCTTCCACTGGGGTAACTTCAATGTTGCCTTAGACTGGAACTACCAATTCTCGCCGAAGCTCTTTGCTAACTTCACAGCCGTCTATACGCACAATCGCTCAACGGTTAGCAGCTCAGACGAGTGGAGATTTACACGCCCCGGAGAGAAAGAACAACTAACGTTGACCTCTCATGGCTATCGCTCATCTATTGATGACATTGGCTATCGAGCAGCTTTCGACTTCCGCCCAAGCCCTCGTCACCACATTCGCTTTGGTCAGGACTATACCTATCATCGCTTCCAGCCACAGACTTACAACCGTTTTGATAACTATCAAACCAATAGTGAGGCAAAGGCTGACACGATTGAGACCCACAGTTATAATAAGAATGTGGCACATCAGCTGACCTTCTATGCCGAAGACGAGATGACACTCAACGAGAAATGGAGCCTCAACGGGGGTGTGAATGCCGATGTCTTCCATATTAGCGGTAAGACCTTCGCAACACTGAGTCCACGTCTTTCGATGAAGTTCCAGCCAACGGAGCGTCTGTCTCTTAAGGCAAGCTACACGCTGATGAGCCAGTTTGTTCATAAGATTGCCAACTCCTTCCTCGATCTTCCAACCGACTACTGGGTGCCAACGACGGCTCGACTACACCCGATGCGCTCTTGGCAGGTGGCTGCAGGAGCTTATATGAAACCTAACAAGCACTGGATGCTCTCGTTAGAGGCTTACTACAAGCGTTCAAGTCATATCCTACAGTATTCAAGTTGGGCAGGATTGGAGCCACCAGCAGCCAACTGGGACTATATGGTTATGGAGGGTGATGGTCGCTCTTACGGTATTGAATTGGATGCTGATTACAACGTTTCCAACCTCACACTACATGGTTCTTATACCCTCTCATGGACTGAGAAGAAGTTTGATGACTTCTACGATGGTTGGTATTATGATAAGTTTGACAACCGTCATAAGCTCACCCTCACCGGAAGATGGAACATCACAAAGAAGATTGCAGCCTTTGCAGCATGGACATTCCGCACGGGTAACCGCATGACAATCCCTACTCAGTATATCGGATTGCCTGACGTTCCAGCGCAGGAGCAGGGAGGATTGACCTTTAATTCATCTGATGACAACACGTTGAACTTTGCTTACGAAAAGCCTAACAACGTTATCTTGCCGGCTTATCACCGTCTTGACATCGGCTTCGACTTCCATCATACCACCAAGAAGGGGCATGAGCGCATCTGGAACCTCAGTTTCTACAATGCTTATTGCCACCTGAACTCACTCTGGGTACGTGTGAAAATCGACGGCAATAACCAGATGAAGATAAGGAACATAGCGTTCATCCCTGTGATTCCTTCGTTCAGTTACACATTTAAATTCTAAGTTTCGAACATGAAAAAGATATTTTTCCTCCTCTTCCTTGCCCTATCGGTGATGAGTTGCAAGGATGATTTCAGTATCAGCAACCTACCTGATGCAAAGCCAAAGTTGGTTGTCTATTGTATGCCTTCTACTTCTGACACCACTTATATCACGGTGTCACGTAGCATACCTTTGAAACAATATAACACAACAGAGAAGAATGTGATGATTGATGATGCAGTGATCAGCTATCAATTGAACGGACAGACGAGGACGGTGACTGCCTTGGGCAATGGTCGCTATCGTGTCGTTGGACAGCAGAAGGCGGGCGATAAGGTGCAGTTGCGTGTTGAAGCGCAGGGCTTAGAGGCTGTCGAGTCGTCTACGGAGATTCCACAACCGATTGGTATCAGCAATATTACCACACGTATGGTACGTATGAAGAGAGACCCTTCGGCAAATGTAGAAGACTTCCTGCAGCTGCAAGCCACCTTCACCGACCCTGCCCAGACACACGATTATTATGCTGTGCGCGTCAAGAGTAAGAAGTTGCGCTACCTTTATGTTACCTGTTTTAAGAATATGGGTGGCTATATGCAGGAGGTGATGAGCTACTATTCTTACGCTGACTATATGGAGGGACGTAAGACCAACAGCTATGATAGTGTGGCTGTAAGATACGACTTGGAAACAGAGTATATACCTATCTCAACGGCAAGTGAACCACTTTTGAACCCATTGTCAGACATTGACGATGATTTCGACTTCAGTAGTGACTTCTATAAGCAGTTCTATGTCTTCGATGATGCGACAATCAATGGCAAGACTTACACACTTCGTCTGAACGTTGAGCCTTACACTGGTATAAGAGATGAGACCAAAGCGTCTTTGGCAGAGCTAAAGACAAAGTATGGTATAGAGGAAGGATTACAGTTAGAGTTCTATCACATCGCCCCAGCCTACTACCGTTTCCTACAGGCTTTGAACGATGTTTCTAACAATTCCCTTGCCCAAGCAGGCCTCTCTACTATCCGTACCACCTACAGCAATATGCTGAATGGTATGGGAATCTGTGCTGGGTTTAATGTACAAAAGAGAAAAATAGCAGCCCTCCCCTTACCCCTCCCCCAGAGGGAGGGGCGTAAACACCGTGATACCCCTTACGGCATGGAAAACGTTTAAGTTAATAGCTATAAAAAACATAGCAAGACGTTCAACTGTTTATTCTATTATCATCCTCGAACACAAAAAAAACATTTTATTTTGTGGTCTAATACCCAATTTGGCTTAGGACTTCTACCGTAGATGAGGACTTGAAAAAACATTACATAAGTTCGGATAAAACATCTATAAATCACGGCAAAAACACATATAAAAAGTGAGTTTACAACTAACTGAAAATCAATCCATTGTAAAACAGCAAAGTAAAAGGTGCTTTATTGGACTCCAAAAGGGCGTTAGTAAGGTTTCAAAAGGGCACCTTTTGCGAGCCAATTAGGCGTTAAAAATAAACTAAAAGAGTATGTTTTGGAAAAGGGTCTGAAAAAAAAATTGGACAAAAAAATAAGCAAGTTCAAGCCTCAAAACTAACCAGTCCTTCTCTCATTACTTCCCTTTAGTAAATGACCATTGGTTCGAAGAGGAGATGGGGAGAGAGGCTCGGAAGGGGTATCTCGGTGATTACGCCCCTCCCTTTGGGGGAGGGGTAAGGGAGGGCCAGTTACTTGGGCCAGTTGCTTGGGCCAGTGGCTTGGGGCCAGTTGCTGGGGGTGAGGCTTTCTTTTTTAAAACTCCACCGTCACCCTACCATTTATCTGTCGTCCAGTGAGGTAGTTTGGAACGGCATATTGCTGTCCGGCGATGTCTGTCACCCAATAATACGAGTTGACGTTATTGATACCAAAGAGGTTCAGACAGTCCAAACCGAGCCAGATATTCTTAAAGATTGTGTTGCGATGTCCGTCGTTATTGTCTAATAGGCGATAGCTCATACCGATGTCAGCACGCTTGTAAGCGGGTGCGCGGAAGGTGTTATTCTCCAATTCCTTGTGTGGAGCAGAGAATGGAAGACCGTCTGCATAAGCCAATTTCAGCGACATACGCCAACGCGTCGTACCCGGGAAGAAGTCCGTGAAATAAAGGTTGAGCGCATAACGCTGGTCGGTTGGGAGAGGAATACTCTTACCATTCAACTTCATACTCGTGTTCATCACACTCAGCGTCAGCCATGAGTCAGCACCCGGAACGAACTCACCAAAGAGTTTAAGGTCGAGACCTGTTGCATGTCCTGTGGCTGTATTCTCACCATAATACGTCACTTTCACATTGTCAACAGAGTAAGGAACGAGGTGTGAGAGTGCCTTATAATAAGCCTCCGCAGTGAACTTAAACGGACGACCCAACATCTCGAAGCGATAGGTCATACCTGCCAATGCGTGGATAGACTGCTGTGCGCGAATCTTCTGATTGAGCGTTGCGTAGGTGACACCATTGACGATTGACGTGTCGCGAAGCTCCTTATAGAATGGTGCCTGATAGTAGATACCACCTGCAATGCGGAAACTAAGGTTGCGGTTTCTACCCGGTGTGATGGTCAGCGATGCACGTGGGGAGAACAGACTCTCGCCATTGAAGTCCCAATGCGCAAAGCGTACGCCATAATTCAGTGTGAAAAGCGTTGGAACAGAGTCACGAGTCTGGAAGTTCCATGTGTCCTGCAAGTAGCTTTCAAAGCGTTTCGCCTTGAGTTCGTTACGAGCGCGAAGCGAGTAAATCATCTTCAAATCACGCCCTGTATGCGGAACGTTATAACCCGCTGAATCACGGTATTCGTATTCGGCAGAGTTCTCCTTGATACGCTCAAGTTTATAGGTCACTGCGCCCTCAATCTTGTGTTTGCCTGCACGATGCTGCATCATCAGTTTCAAACTCTTCACGTTAGCGTTGAGGTAGTCGCGAGAATGCTGCATATACGTACCCACACCGAGGTTTTCCGACGTCTCCGTCTGTGTCAGCCAGTACTGTCCCTGAATGTCATAACGCTCCTGCTCCTTCGTTGTGAAAGCCGATGCGAGGAGGGAGAGGTCGGTGCGTGAACTCAAATGGCGTGTGATAGCCAACGAACCAAAGAAGGTTCGGAAGAGGTCTTTCTCCTGTCCATCGAAGTAAACACGGAACTTCTTCACGTTCTGCAGCGTACCGAAGTTTGTCTCACGGTCTTCTGGCTCGAAGTTATAACGGTTGTCAGAGATGTTACCGATGAAGTCTACCTGCCAACGTTTGTTGGGTTGCCATGAGAGATAAGTCTGATAATCAAAGGAAAGACGGACGATATTCGCCCTTTGTTTGGAGTGATCCGAGGAGGTAACGATTGGTTTTATAACGCACACCATTGGTCCATGTCAACTTCTTCGTAGCCAATCCGAGGTAGGCACTGGCACCTAAAAGTGAGGCAGAGACGGAGGCTTCCGTCTTCTTCGGGCGTTTATAGGTGATGTCTAAGGCTGAACTCATCTTGTCACCATATTTCGCTTCAAATCCACCGGTTGAGAAACCAACGCTCTCTACCATGTCGGGATTAATAATAGAGAGTCCTTCTTGCTGTCCGCTTCGCACAAGGAAGGGGCGGAACACTTCTATATTATTGATATAGACAGAGTTCTCATCGAACGTACCACCACGCACATTATATTGTGAGGATAGCTCCGAGTGGGTCGAAACACCCGCCTGTGTCTGTACCATTTCTTCGACAGCATTGCCCGAAGTAGATGGTCCTTGTTTAGTTTTTTGAATATCCAATTCTTCCGTTGTTCCGTGCTGTTTGGCTTTGCCCTGCACTACAACCTCCTCCAATGCGTTGTCATCAGCCAACTGAATGAGCAGTGTCTGCTTTCCCTTTGGGCGCACGAGAACCCTCGTCTTGGTCTTGTAGCCAATCATTGAGAAGCGCACCTTTACAGAATCTTCACTCTGCAATTGCATATTGAACTCGCCTTTTAGGTTGGTCATCGACAGTTTTCCCTGCGTAACCACCATGACAGAAGCCAACTCAATCGGGTTGCCATCCTTGTCAGAAACCTTACCTTGCAGCGTGAATGATTGTGCAAATGCCAGCTGCGCTGTCACCATGAACAAAAGTAATAATATGTATTTCTGAATATCCTTACGTTTCATACATTATATAACGTCTTTTTTAGGTAATTATTGTAAGGATAGATTAATATAGAAAAGATATTAAGCTGGTTAACTTCAAATTGTTAGGCTTTTTCAAAATAGAAAGTATGAATCGTTTTCTTTGTTGGTTCTGTCTGTATATCAATAATAGAAGTCCTACTGCAATCACACATAATTACTTATAATGTGATTGCAGTTTATGAGTTGTCTATATGACTAATCCTTGTATGTTTTTGTTTTAGGGATGAATCACTGACAAGCCAAGCCTTGCAGCATGAGAAGAGAATTTCTGTATTATATCAGCAAATAATTTGGGTTTTGCTCTGAAAAAGGATTTTGTACTTCTTAGCTTCTTTCAAGTTAGTATCTTCTTCTGATCCAAAGTATCTAAAATCTAAAATAAGGATTTGCGGAACTGTATCTTGTGGAGTAATAACAGGATATATTTCTGAATAAAAACATTCTTTCTTACATTTCAGATTTTCAATTTGTTTTTTCAAAGATTTTGGCTCTTTTTGGGCATTAATCAAAAAACCTCCTATAAGTCTTGCTTTCACTCTTTTTCCATTATTAGAAAAGTCACATGGCGGCGTAATTTCAATAACAATATTTTTTGCTCCTTCAGGTGCTTTGTCTGTTTTGAAAGGACTATTAGCCTCTTTTAGCTCATAGACATTTCCTGGGATAACCGTTTTTTGGTCTATATTGTTCCCATCAATTAAAATTGCAGCATTTATATGAGCATAGATGTTCGGTAAATCATTTGATTTTGAAAAACCTTTTACTGGGTTGGTAAAAATATCAGCTCCAGACTTTTGACAATTAATCAACTCTGCATGTAAAATATCATCAAATGCTTTAAATGCATCAATGTGCAGAGGATATCCATTTAATTGGTTGTCAGGAATTCCTGTATAGTTTAATGCTATTTTTTTAAGAATAAATAGGAAATCGTCTGCTCTTTGTTCATAATCAGGAATGAGAGAATAAATCTTAGAAATAGTATTGTCTTGTGCAGTTTTTTTACAGAATTATACCATTCGATAAAGAATTTTTGCAGAAGGTTCTTGCCCTAGTTTGTTGTTCAAATCTCCCAAAAATATCATCGTATCCTTTTTTTAAAAATATTCAGATTTATCAAGCGGTACAATAAACATAGGCAAGCTATATTTGTCCTTATCTTCCAATAATTTCTCTTTTAAGATAGAAATATTATCCGTATGTTTGGACCAAACTACTAGTCCGTAACACCCTTTCGTTTGAGGAAGAATTTTTTTGTAATATTGGTCTGATTACTGTAGAGACGTTATTTTTTTATGTCAATACTATCGTCCAAAGATAAATCCATAAAAAAATAAGTTGTCTGTATTTTTTTAGATGTTTTATGTTTTCAAATTTCTTATCTTGTGGATCTATTATTTGCTTTTTTTGTACAGAAATATCCTCTTCTTGCAGTTTTATTGCAAGATCCTCTATTTCTTCCTTTTTGTCATCAATAATAAGAACACTATCAATAAAATCAGTTATCATCGTCATTTCTCTATTTTTTTTCTTTTGGAAAACAAAGTGCAATAATTGCTTTATCAATTTTATTTTGTCGAACAGTTTCTGGAAGAACAACCTCATCTTGATCTAAAAACAATAGTTGACCTTTCATTGCCCTCATCATTTCATTGACGATATGTAATCCTAATCCCATACCAATATTATGCGGTTTCCCCGTAATAAATGGTTGAATGGCAACTTCTGTTGGAATATTAAAGCCAGGTCCGTTATCGGAAATGATGATTGAATTATATTCTTTTATTTGGTCTGTTATATATATGGAAATCTTTCTTTGATCTTACGTGCATAGCAAAGCCAAAAGATAGAATTGTCTAATAAGTTAGTTATCATCGAAATGGTTTCAGGTTCTGCTAAATACGCTTTTAATGTATTCCCCTCACAATTATTCCAGACTTCTATTTTATGGTCGGAAAATCGGAATGAATAATTGTCTATTGCTGTTGAAACAATAGATGATAACTTTGTTTCTCCTATCGTAGATTTCCTTATCATAGCTGAATATCCACGAATTATCTTTTCGAGATTAAGAGATATATCAATAATATGCTTTTTTTCTCCACGTGTCGCATAACCGATTAATGCCGCTACCTGTTTTTCTATTTCATGAATAACAACGCTTAAGTTCAAGCCCGCATTTGCACTCTTTATAAGAACCTCCTTGACCTCTTTATATTGTTCATTTATGCGATATAAATACTTCAGAATTTCGTCTTTAGTCTCTTTTTCTGGGACTTTATTTTCTACTAATTTAATAACATCATTTAAATCGGAAAGAACAGGTTCTATCACTCTGTTTTTTTTGTAAAGTGTTGTTAAAATTGTTTTGTCAGTATTACGTTCCCTAACAATTAGTGATAAAGCATAGTCAACTGCATTGACTAATGCTATATAAGAATTGTTTTCAATAAATCCTTCTCTATTGGTTTTTTCTTTTAGCCCGAAACTTTGCGAACGTTTTAGCTTAACAGAGCCTAGAATGATGTTATTACTCACATTACTGCCAAGTTTATGAACGCGTTTCAAATCTATCCCAAGCCAATCATTATCTCTTTCTCCATAGTCGTATACACGGACATCGTCCCGATAAACACGAACTCCTCCATTTTCTTTTAAATATGTTTTTATACTGGATTTCTCCGCATTAACGAAGTTGAAAATTTGAGCATCCATTTCGTAAATGATAATATCAAACTCGATGTCTCCTATTTGGAATTCATCCAGATCAATGTTATATTCTACGTTTTTCTTTTTCCCATTTCTGTCAATTACTTCTTTTATACCTTTAATATTAAGATCTTCTTCCATTAAATCAGTCTTTGTTATTTTACGTCCTTTGTCAACTTTAGATAAGGACGACCAAGGCTTAAATTCATATTGAAAATCTTCTATTAATTTGCCTTTCATCACACAGTGACCAAAATACAGACCGCTATCTTTGATATCCTCAAAAGTAGCAAGGCCAGAAAAAAGATTTGAGTTGCTGCGTATATCTACCTTGAAAGAATCATTTGTTCCAGAAAAGGGACTGTTTAAAGATGTTAGATTTCTATAAACCTCTCTAACTTGTCTTCTGTCCCAAGTTGTTTTTAAGAGATTTAATACAAATTCGTGTACCTGTTTTTTTCCATTTTTAAAATAAACAGGTATATCGTTTTCATCAATTTCAATAGTAAAATCATCTATTTTTTTGCTTGATTTAGAGTTGACCAATTAATGCTGAGGCATACCTCTTTGTCTTCTATAGTTTTTACTAATAAGTGTGATTTTATTTCCTAATTTATGAATTCCAAGGCGGCCAATACCCTTTTCTCCCAAGGGAAATCTTCCGCAACAATTAGGTTCTAACCTTTTGTGTTTAAAATCTGTTCCGATAACAAGCCACACATTTTTAATGATATTGAGGTTCATGCCGACGCCATCATCGGTAATTGTCAAAGATTCCAGCTGTTCATTATTCGTATTAAAATCTATGATACAATTTGTTGCACATGCGTCATAAGAATTTTTAACCAATTCAAGAAGCGCAATACTTTCATTCTTAATCAGGTCTTCACCCAAATGGGCAATAATTCTGGGGGTTATTGAAAATGATTCTTTCATTTTTTTCTTGAATTTATAAGGATTTCGCCTAATCTCCTTGCATACTCTGGAGGGACAGCATTACCTATCAGTTTTGCAGCTGCAGCTATACTACCAGTTTTGAAAATGTAACTTTTGGGAAATGTTTGTATTGTCGCTCCTTCACGGATAGAAATAGCTCTGTCTTCTTCTGGATGTCCAAATCGTCCGTTGGAAATACTAAAGAACTTGGTGGTAATGGTGGGTGAAGGTTTATTCCACCACATTCGTCCATAGGTGTCCTTAAAGCTGTTGTCTTTCCCTATAAAGCATCTCAATTGTAATTCGGGATTGTTAGCCCAATCTAACCGACTTCCTCCGTTATGTTTCGTTTAACAACCGTTGTAATCCTTTATTACTTAAGCCTGCAGTGGAATGATTAAAGTCGCTCTTATCTTTATGTCCTGCCTTGATTTTTGGGAATCCGTTTTTTTCTCCAATAGCTTCATGAAGAACCATATTCTTTTTCTCTGGAATAGGCAAATAAACGTGTGCCATTTTCAATCGAGTAGCTATTAGCGAAAATCTCCTTCTACTCTGAGGTACTTTATAATAGCTCATATCCACTACTTTGTATACAATATTTCCATATCCTATTTCTCTTAACTTTTCAAGAAAAACTGGCAATATGCTGTTTTTATGAGATAAAATTCCAGGCACATTTTCGACAAGCACATATCCTGGTTTATAGTAGTCGATAAAACGAGCAAAGTCCATTAATAAATCTTTCGAGTGAAACGATTTTTCTTTATCGGAATGTATTATACTATAAAACTGACAAGGGCTACATCCTACAAAAATCAGTTTATCATCATTTTTTTGTAAGTTGAAGTTCTGCTCAAGATAATCACTTTTTAAGTCTTTAATATTTGCTTGAACAAAAACAGTTCCTGGATTATTATATTCGTATGTTTTTTTTTGCATCTTTATCGAAATCAATACCAGCAATTACATTTATGCCAGCTTGACGAAGACCACAGGTCATTCCGCCTCCACCACAGAAGAAATCAATTGCTTTATATGTTGCAGTCTTTGCTTTCATTTTATGTTATTGTCTTAAGTGTCACTTCTATGTGTACTTGCATAGTGTTGCTTTTAAAGGTTGTTGTCTTAAAAATAAAATAGAAGTTAAGCATCTCTGTGTTTATACATTTCAACAGATAACTCTTTAGTTTTGGTGTAATGAATATTAGTAATCCCGTACATTTTCAAACTTGGCTGTCACCTATTTGGAAATAAGAGTTTGTCATATTGTAATACTTTCCCATAAGTTTTGTCACTCTTATCTGTCCACTTACTTTGACTTAGAAATGCCTTTGGTTCAGTTTATTTTTAAGTTGTTTTCTCTTGGCAAAGATACATAAAATATTTCATATTTCATAGCTTGATAGACTAAAATATTCACTTCTCTAAGGAGAGTATAACAAGAGGTGTTAGGGGACTCAGAATAAAAGCTCCCCTGTGAATCATAATCTTTTGCTTTTTTCAATAAAAATCTCATAAAGATAATCCTTAATTCCGTAACTAATACGCAATTTATTGTTAACATGTTTTATAAGCCTCCGAGGAATAATAAGGTGAACGAACGGTTTGGAACAGCACAACTTTATCGCCTTCTTCAGACAGTTATAAGGGCAAGGTGATTGTCTTGGCAGGACCTATTACGGTTTCTGCTGCTGAGAGTTTTCTGATAACAATGAAAGAAAGTGGTGATGCTATCGTTGTGGGTACGCCTTCTGCGGGTGATACTGGTGGTAATCCTCGTTTGTTTAAGACCACGCATGGATTGTACTACTGGTTTCCAATCTCTAAGTTTGCAATATGAATTGCAATAAATAAAGATATTGCATCGAATAATAAGTTTATCTATTTAGAAAAGTAAACTTTTATTCCGGGATTAATTTCCTTACCTTTGTTGTAAAAAGGAGAAAATTAACCTGACAAGGAATAAGACAAGAACCCAAAATGGGCTTCAAAGCCCTATGACCGTATTTGTCCCCTTGCCAAAGCTGCATAGACCAGATAGAATGCTTAGTCTTCGAGACTATTTAGAGTTGTTGAGTCAAGCTGCTTCCGGTTAATCTCTCCACTTATACCTACAAAGATATGAAAAAAAATATTATTGGAATTGATTTTTCGAAAGAAACTTTCGATGCGACATTACTTGACTGTCGCAACTCAGAACTTTCAGAAGCAGTGCAATCTGCTGTTCATGAGAAGTTTACTAACAATAAAGAGGGTTTCAAGCATTTGTCAAGTGGATAAAGTCATCTGTAAAGAAGATAACCCCTGATGAACTACTCTTGTGTGGAGAAAAGACTGGTAAATACTCTTTGCCTTTAAGCAACTTCCTGTACGCTAAAGGCTATTCAATATGGCTCGACAGCGGACTTCGTATTAAAAGATCCTTGGGTATTAGCAGAGGTAAGAGTGACAAGGCTGACTCGTTAAAGATAGCCCTCTATGCTTACCGTTATCAAGATATGGCAGTATGTTACGTTCCTTTATCAAAGAACGTTTCTCGGCTCAAGGAATTATTTTTGTACCGCCAGCATCTGGTATCTCAGGTGAAAGCAATGGCTGTTCGTAAGAACGTCACGGATGACTTCAAGAAAGAATTAGGCGATGTAAAATTCATTGTTGATAGTGCAGCCAAGATAATTCAACAGATAAAAGCCACCATAAAAAAATGCGAGGAAAAGATGCAGGAACTTATCGAAGAGGATGATGAACTCAAGACAACCCACGACAGCATTACCTCTATCAAAGGAATATCCTTAATCAATGCCACGGCCTTTATCGCTTACACAAACAATTTTAAGGACTTTGGCGGCAATACAAAGAAGATAGCCACGTATTGGGGGGGTAGCAGCATTTGCACAAGAGTCTGGAACAAGTGTACATAAGGTAGCAAGAGTAAGTAAAATAGCAAGCAAAATGCTCAAATCCTTACTCACACAGGCTGCAAGAATTACGGGACAGTAGATATTTAGTGGGGATAGGCATATATTTTGGCAAGTCTAAAAAAAGAAATATTGCTGTCCGGTAAAAACTTAAATAACATATAAATCCTTGCGGAATTGTCTTTATATAGGTAATTCCGCATTCTTTTTTTGGAAATCCAAGCCCCCTAATCAAATAAGTCAAGTTCTTTTGGTGGTGAATTTGCCTTTTTCAGCTATTATGATGAGTTCATCATTTTGTGGATTTTTCCATAAATGAGATGAAATCAGTGTAATACATCAGTGTGAGCCTCAGCATGGTTACCAGCTGCGAGAAGGATACGTGTCTTTTTATCATTCTGGAGATAACGGTACAAAGCAGATTGGCAATGAGTACCACCCATGTCTGTATCTGTATGGCATTTACACTGTCACCATAGAAGAAATGCAGTGGGAAGTTCTGTTTGAGCTGCTTGTAAAGGGACTCTATAGCCCATCTTCGCTTGTAAATCTCCTCAAGGTCCTTTACATCAAGCTCAAGGTTATTGGTCAACAGGACAACTGACTTATGGGAGTTATTACTCCACAGTTCTACACGTCTTGCTTCGTGCCGTATCTCTCCTTTCTCAAAGAGAATCTTCTTGTCTGTATGTGTAACCAGCCCATCAGGGCTTACATAGGTTACTGAGGACAACTCCGTATAGGTGAGATTCTTCTTCATCTTGGTCACATAGCATACCCCTTCCTCTGTAAGTCGCTGGAACTGTGCATAATCAACGTATGCTCTGTCCATGGTAAGGGTAGCATCCTTAGGAAGATGCACTTCTTTAAGTAGATAATGATCAGTGTGGCGGCAGAGGTAAGCTGTACGACCATGGGAACGCCAACATGATACTTCATCACCGTATGAACCTTCATACCGCCTTTCTTCTTACCACTCTTGGGGTGTCTGCCTACACCCTTGAGTATGTTGTCAAAAAGGGTAATCGTAGTTGAATCCATCATATACAGAAGCTTTTTCCCATGTCTTCTGTTCACCTTTAGGGCGGCTGTCCGATAAAAAAAGAACCATAACGCTCTAAGAGGTACGCATAAACGCTTGCAAAAGAACTCTTGTGGGCGACGCTTGTTGGCATCAGCAAGCGTACTACGACGGACGACATAGTCCATGCCAAGATGATGCAGTTTGTTTACTTCAGCCTTCATGCCTATCTCCACTTCCCGAAGAGAATCAAAGTGTTTGAGAACACCGAAAAGCATTATGACAAGGTGAGTCCACCCATCAAGACGCTTCACATAAGCTTCACTTCGGGGTGTTTCAAGGCTGATTTGCTTGATTTGTTGCTTATCGAGTAATTTTATTACCTGATTATAGACCGGCTGTCCGATAAAATGTGTACTTTTGCCCATGTTATTGAAGTTTTATCGCAGAAACAAAAGTAACAAAAAGGGCTGAAATCCAAATACGGATTTTAGCCCTTAACTTTTATATGTGGAAAAGGTTTACCGGACAGCAATAAAAAAGAAAGAAACTTTTATCTACAACTCCTCTTAAGTTAGCCCTAAATAGTTTTATTTTTGCATTGAAGGATTCCGCAGCAGCGTTTGTAGATCTGTTAATATAAAAGTTAAGTATGTCTTCGTAATGCTCGTAGAAAGTTGCAGCAATGACATTAAAGGAATGAAAACCTGCTTCTGCGACATTATTATACCATTTTGCCAATGATAGTCTGGCTGCATCTTTGATAGTATTCTTAGCAAAAATCATTCTTAGCGAATGTGATAAACCGTAAGCCTTCTTAATGTCAGGATATTCTCTGAACAGTATTTTGGCTCTTAGCTTCTGTTCATCAGTCCATTTCTCTGATGATTTGAACAACAGGTACCTACTTCTTACCAGCAGTTCACTACGTGTATCTCCATTTTCAAAAGTCAGTGGTTGATACGCTATCTTTTCTAACTTCGCATTCTCTTTCTCGTCATTTGCTTGCTGTAAAGCTGCCCAGCGATACTCTATTCTCATCTGTTGCACGGCATCACTTGCAAGTTTCTGTATATGAAAGCGATCAATCACTCGTTTAGCCTTTGGAAAACAATGCCTTACAATCTTACGCATACTATCGGATAAGTCCAAGGTGACCTCTTCTACGGCTTCCCGTTTCTTTTCATCTATCTTATCCAATACCTTGCAGACATCCAAGGATTTGGTTCCAGCAACAATGGCTACAAGACATCCTTGCTTGCCGTGTTTGTCCCTATTAGTGATAATCGTATAGAGTTCACCATTGGACAAGGATGTCTCGTCTATTGCTATGTTCTTACCAATATTATCCTCAAAGAGAAGCCACTTCTGAGCATGAGACAACTGATCCCAAGACCTGTAACCACTTAATGTTTCCTTGTATTGTTTCTCAAAACTACGTCCATTGATATGATAGAATTCCTCAAGCGTACGGCAGGTCACTGGGGATGTCTCCATACGTTTCTTTTAAAAAAGCTCCGAACTCTTTGGAATAACGAGTGCCGGAGGCTGTAATATCTATCTGCAAGGGAAGAGAGAAACTCTTACCTGTACGAATATCTATCCAGCGACGTCGACGAAGAACCAAAATAACCTTATGGTCACGAATCGGAAAGTCCGTCACCTCGACAGCTTCCATAAAGCCTTTAGACTCAAAATGAAGATCATCGGAAAGTTCTTTCTCCATCTTCTCATCAAGATAAATACGTAACAATGAAGTATCAGACTCTATCTTAACAATAGAGAAATAATGTAATACATCACTGGGTAAAACGAATTCGGCTAACTGATATAGATATTTTTCTTCCATGATACAAAGGAAAGAAAAATATATTAATTAAGAAAATTTCCCCACCTTTTTTCTACTGAGCCAGAATTACTGTTAGATGGGAACCCAAGTTCAGGCAATATTTTGAACAGCTTATCAGCAGAGGAAAACATCAAGGCGTAGCACTGAATAATGTAAAGAACAAACTCATACACGTAATAACGGCATTAGCCGTATCAAAAGAAAAGTATAATCGAGAATACGAATATATCAAGAGATAAATGTAACAAAGATGAATGGATAGAGAATAATCGGAACTCTTGGAACGCAACTGTTAAAAGTAACGTTAAAAACAAGATTTTATTTGGTGGGAAACATAGAATGCGGTCATTCTTTTACTCATTCTCCGAAGGGATTTCCATTAGAAGGCGAAGGCATTAAGCCTCACTACCTTGTACCTATGAAGGTAAATGATTTCTTGTTGGGGAAAGATACTCAACTTTCTTATGCTGAAGAACTTACTCATAAAAGTGATAAGCCTTTCAAAATGAACTTACTTGCGATAATGAAGTGAAACCTCATGGCTTCAAATATCGTATGAAACAAAAGCTAAAAGCCCTGCAATAAACGCTTGCGGGACTTTATAGAGAGAAAAGAGGATGTGTTTTCTTTTACACATCCTCTTTACTATTTATCATCTTAATCTTGCTTTCTTAGCCTAAGTACTTCATGAGTACGCGTGCATTTCCGCTCTCACGAATCTTCTCGATAGCCTTCTCACGAATCTGGCGAACACGCTCACGGGTAAGACCCATCTCTGTTCCAATCTCTTCCAAACCCTTCTCTTGGCAACCGATACCGAAACACTCGGTGACAATCTTTATCTCTCGATCCTTCAAAGTGTTCTGAAGAACGGCACGGAGATCGTCTGACATTGACTCGAAGTCTACGCCACGGTCGGTACGAGAGTCGTCACCTGAAGACAGCATATCACTCATTGAGTTATCATCGTCATCGCTAAATGGAGCGTCGATACTCATGTGATGGTTGTCTGCACTCTGGCTCTGACGGATGCGAGCCTCATCGATACCAGTCAATTCAGCCAACTCATGGATAGAAGGACGACGGTTGTGTTGCTGCACAAACTCGTTCGTTACCTGATTAATCTTTGAGATAGCACCCACCTGATTCAGCGGAAGACGCACGATACGACTCTGCTCAGCGATAGCCTGCAGAATACTCTGACGAATCCACCAAACAGCGTATGAGATAAACTTAAAACCACGAGTCTCATCGAACTTCTCAGCTGCCTTTACCAAACCAATGTTTCCCTCGTCGATAAGGTCGGTGAGAGAGAGTCCTTGGTGCTGATACTGTTTAGCTACAGAAACGACGAAACGGAGGTTAGCCTTAATCAGTTTCTCCTTCGCACGCTCGCCCTTGCGACCGCCTTTGTGGATTTCCTGTGCCAGCTCAATCTCTTCGTCAACGGTAATCATCGGTTCACGACCAATCTCAACGAGATACTTATCCAGTGCCTCACTTGATCGGTTGGTGATACTTTTTGAAATCTTAAGTTGTCTCATGAATTGTTTACTATTTCCTCCTAAAAATATAGCTAATTTCCGTTATCCAAAATTGATACGGCGTGCAAAGGTACATATAAATATGTGAATAACCAAATCCGAACACCTTTGGTTGTGTATTTTTATGTTTTTTTATACGATTTCGCGTCGCAATCGCCTGTTATTGTAGACAAAATCAATGTGTTGTGTTTTTAATTCGTCTTTATATGGGTAAGCGGTTTGCGTCTTATAATGATTTATTGATGAAGGATATAAGGGTCTTCAGCTATTTGGAGTGATACCTTTTGAGATTAAAACTTTGAAAAAGGTCACACAGAGAAATGAAGAGCACTGAGGTTTTATACAGCAGAAATCGTTAGGCACAGAGGCACCGTTGGTGCGTGGAGAAACAGAGGATATTTGCGAGTTTTATTAATGTTTTTGTCTACTTCATTACAAAGCAGTGTTTCCAAGATTTCTTAAAATGTTTTTTACCAAAGCTATCAGCAATACGTACACTACGGCTCTGTCGCTCTTTGTGCCTTCGGCACCTCCGTGATATTGTCTTTATGCTTTCACCTCTGTGTTCTCCCCCTCTCTGTGTGCCTTTTATATGTAGTATAGGCTTACTTTATCACTCCAAATTCCTGTAGAACCTTTTATGCTTTCACCTCCGTGTTCTCCCCCCTCTCTGTGTGCCTTTTATATGCAGTAGGCTTACTTTATCACTCCAAATTCCTGAAGAATCTGGAAATAACCTGTGTCACATAATCAAGTACACTCGGCGCCTGATAAAGATTCTGCGCAACGAGTGCAATAGTTGGGTACCTCATCGATTATCTCGTCAGGTACGGAAGAACAAGACAACTTATGCCCATCATGTCCCTTTTGTCCTCCTGGCTTCTTACCACTTGGCTTACGCAGACTTCTTGTTCTTCTGACAACCTCATCCTTCATCGCTCCTTGCTTGGCGGAGTGCTACTGTTATTAGAGTTCTTGTCGGGGTTTTCATACTTGCCCAAGCGTTCCCGTAAGTTTGTAAGTTCCGTATCTTTCTTGCGGATTTCAAGGTTCAGAGCATTTATGTTACGGTTCAATTTGATAATCTCGGCATACTGCTGGCTGACAGTTTCACGCAACAATCGCATCTCTTCCGTCATGTCTTGTAATACTTTTGATATGTCCGTAACTTGCTCTTTCATAGGTATAAAGGTACAAAGAAAATCTGAAATACGCAAAAAAATAAGCATCTTTATAGCCTTTATACGAAGATTTTAGAGGAAAGAATACTGACTGGTTAATACCGCTGAATTGTTACCGGAAGAAAAGCAGGCCGGAAGCACAGAAATCAGGATAAGGGAATAAAGGTCGGACCACTCAGGCACAACAGTAAGCCTGCTTTTCCTGCTTCAGCTTCTTGCCTGATAACAATATGTGACTGCGATCCTTCATCCGCAAAAAATCATTACAAGGCTTTTCTGGCACTTGCCTTGAAAGCTCACGAAAAGGCCGTCTTTTCCAGCCGCTGTAACTAACAGTCGGCCACCGACTTAAAAGGTACTGCAGAAACCGGTGCCTGATTGAAGGCCAAAAGGGCCTTACTTCGCTTTGAAGTAAGGCCCTTTTGAAAAGTACCTGAGTCCCCTTTCAAACCGTAGAGAGCGCAGAATGAAAATCGGATTATGAAAATACAAGACTTTTCTGTCAGCTGACGGGTTAGCAGGTCGACAGTTTGCTTTCCCTGCCTGCAAGTTCACTGGTTGACAAGCAAGCAGGTTGCTTACTCTGTTTGCAAGTTTACTGCTTTATAGTGTACTTGTAAAAGAAGATAAAATAATCGAACCGACAGCCTGAGACCTCTGCAAGCATCATTCCATTTTCATCTGTAACCGTATGACACCTGTAACCGGAACGGGGCTTTCCCATCCTCTTTACCCGACAGGCTTCAATGTCCACATTAGGCTCTAATGACCGAGATTTGGCCTGAAGTCTGGCGCAGTTGTCAGGTACTCAGTCTGTGCCTTGTGCCCCAGTGCTCTTTATCTTTATCAGAGGATGTCCTCTTCCTTGTCTATTGTCTTGTTGTCATCACCATCAATACGTAAAACTGGGGGAGAAGGCGGGGTGGTATTTTCATCTTTCTTTTTGTCATCTTTCTTTCCTTCATTCGTATTGACTAACAGTACAACGTCTTCATCTAGGAAGTGGACTTTGCAAAAAGGGCTTGCGTAATTTTTCTTCTTCATTATTTCATATTTTAAGTAAGTATATTGTCGAGTAAGCTATAGTCAACACAAAAAAACAGCCTGGAGTTCAGCCGCTATAATGTTGCTGTTCTATCTCAGATTGGTGGCAAAGTTAATTAATATTATTGAAAATCACGAGGCTTTTATTAAAAAGTTATAATAATCGTGATGAAGCTGTTTTTTTTCGATGGCGTGCTGCATCTGAGCCTCCAGCCACTGTGCAGTATGCACCTTCTTCTGATGGCGGTGTGTTCCTGTTGCGGTCACGTATAGAAGACTTTTAAAAAGAGCAGGACTCTGTATCAAGCAAGGCGTAGGAAGAGTAGATAAATGGAAGTCGGGAGGGCAGCAGTTGGGAAGCGGAATGGCCAGGTGTGAAATGGTGGGAAGTCAGGAGAATAAAGGGGAAGCAGTACAGACCATCTGGGTTTAGTTCTTTTTTGGGAAGCTTTTACGTTTTATTTCTTGTCAGCCAATATGCTTTTGCGCTTCAAGGGCTTTTCACGTCTATCGTGCTTTGCTTTGAAGCTGCCTGCCCTGGCAGGCTATGTACCCGGGAAACATTCGCAAGCGGTTACTGCCGCTTGGTAAACTGTCCGCAGAAACAGAGAGGGAATTGTTGGCAGGAAACAAAAAAGAGGGTGTGTCAAAATGTACACATCCTCTTTTTTATGTACAAAGCCCCGACTTTCTCAAGCCAAGGCTTTGCTATTTCCTAAAGTTTTTGTACCTTTAGGCATACAAAAAATCTCATTATGACAAAGGTACACTTTCGTTCTTACATACACAAGAAAATGATTCTTTTTCCTCAAAGAATCGATAAGGATATCGCAGAAGATGACCCTGTTCGTCTTTTAGACGCCTTGGTGGATAATCTTATGTTGGATAATGTCTACAAACTTTATAAGCCCAGTGGTCGCAAGCCGTATCATCCACAAATGATGCTCAAGGTGATTCTTTACGTCTATATGAATAATATCTATTCCTGCCGTCGTATAGAGTCGCTTCTCAAGCGTGACATTCATTTCATCTATCTGGCAGGATATGAGCAGCCTGATTTTATTACCATCAATCGTTTTCGTAATCGTGTGAAAAGGAAATCAACAATATCTTCACACAAGTCGTATTAGTACTTGCAGCCAAAGGTTTGATAAGTCTTGACGTTGAATATATTGACGGCACAAAAATAGAATCGAAAGCCAACAAGTATACCTTCGTTTGGAAGAGAACCATGGAAAAGAACCGCGCCAAGTTACAGGAACAAATACGCACCCTTTTACTTCAGGTTGATGATGTCATAGCGCAGGACAATGCCGCTAAAACAGAAGGTGTCGAGTTTACTGCAGCTCTGCTCGATGAGATATCCGAGGAATTGAACAAGTCTTTGGAATCAGTCCCTGAGCCTAAGACTAAAGAAGAGAAGCAGGCTGTTAGAACCAAGAAAAAACAGCTTAAAGAACTTGAGAAGAAACGTAATAAACTCCAGGAGTATGACCAACACCTTGAGATTATGGGAGAGAGAAACTCCTACAGCAAGACCGACCCTGATGCCACGTTTATGCACATGAAGGAGGACGCTATGCGGAACGGACAGACTAAGCCTGGATATAATCTGCAGATAGCAACGGAGAACCAGTTCATCACCGACTTTGCACTCTATGCCAATCGTACCGATACACTCACACTACCTTCTTTCTTGGAGTCTTTCAAATCACGCTATCATCGTTATACCAAGACAGTCGTAGCCGATTCGGGGTATGGCTCCGAGGAAAACTATCTGTTCATGGACGTACATAATATGGAAGCCTATGTGAAGTATAACTACTTCCATAAAGAGCAGCGTCCACGCTACACACCTAACCCATTCAGTCCCGCAAGCCTTTATTATAATAAGGAACAGGATTTCTACGTCTGCCCTATGGGACAGCATATGAAGCGTATAGGCATGAAGCGTTCCCTAACCTCTAATGGATTCGTTACTTACAGCGTACGTTATCAGGCAGAACGCTGTGATGGTTGTCCCTTGAGAGGCTCATGTTTTAAGGCAAGAGGGAACAGAATTATAGAAGTAAACCACCAACTACAGCACTATAAACAAAAGGCACGGGAACTGCTGACCTCGGAAGAAGGCATCAAGCATCGAGGACGAAGGTGCATAGAACCTGAAGCTGTTTTTGGACAAACAAAATATAATAAAGCCTACAAGAGGTTTAGGCATTTTGGGAAAGACAAGGTCAATATGGACTTTGCCTTCTTCGCTATTGCCTTTAACATAGGGAAAATGTGTAGAAAAACCAATCTCAAGGAACTAAAAGCCGTTATGGAGCTACTTTTAGTCACCTTCAGATGCTTTATACAAGTTTATATAGGTTATTTAAAGCCCAATAAATCATTTTATATGAAATTAGCAGCATAGCTGCAGTAAATAACGGATTATGTGGTAGACAAGGTAAAGGGGGGAGTAAAAAGAGGATGTGTCCATTTTGACACAGCCTCTTATACCCTATAAATATGCTAAGATTACTTCCAATTCTTCTGCACTAACTTCGTCATAGAGTTGATGGTTATACGCACGCCCATCCTATTCGCTTTATCTTCGAGCTATATTCGGTAGGCCAACCACTTTTAAGGAGTTGAAAGTTATTTGTTCCGTTGATATCCATTGTAGCCATACCAATTTCCTTCATTCTGTCCCAGTGAGCCTCTACCTGTGCTATCATATGCTCAAGGTTTTCGTCAGCACCGACTCCCTTCATCTTGTCAATGATGAAAGCTTTCACTTCGGCTTCGGTCATATTACTGCTAATCTCCCCCGCAATGTTCATCGTATTCCCCTTCTTAGAAAGCGTGTAGGTAACGGTTGACTTGATATCCCTTATCTCCTTATTCTCTTTGTAGCCATTTTTCAAGGACTTACCGAGGAGATAGAAGAAGGTGTTGTTATTGATATTCGCGATAAGAACATCCTTGGCAACCTCTTTTGTTATACTCATCATAGCCTTCATCTTCGGCATACTCCTCTCTACGTTCGGATTGTTATTGTAGAGAGAATCGAGTTCTGTGAGAGCAAACTTCCAAGCCTTGCGCTGCACCTCGTCATAGTTTAAGATGTCAGTAATCTTCCCATTTGCATCTGTTCTTAGAAGCATAGGGACATTATTCAGACTTTGGATAATCATATCTCCCGTCTGTGTTAGGAACGACCGATCTCCATCTACCGCTATATCTTTGGTCAGTATTTCGATAATATACCCATCCCGGAGAATCTCTTGTACGGTTATCTTCGTCTGTCTGGTTACCTTTACCGATTCAGAACCAGCCGCAGCAGACTTTCCTTCAATGTCTATCACGGTTTCATAGACTGCCTTATCGCCTTTCTGAAAATTTGCTTTGATTAAGGTTTGGGCGTTCAACGCTGTTACAGCGAGGGCGAAAGCAAGGGTAATAAATAGTTTCTTCATATCGTAATCTCGGTTATTTCCAGCTATGTTCTACCAATTTAGTAACGGAGTTGATGGTCATTTCCATTCCCATCATCTTTGTTTTCACGTCCGTACTGTATTCAGTAGCCCAACCACTGTTGAGGAGTTTGGTCATGGAAGTACCGTCAAGATCCATTTTTGCCATACCCATCTTCTGCAGCTGTCCCCAATTAGCATCGAGTTTTGAAACCACAGCATCGTCAGCACCCATCTGCTTCATCTTGTCAATAAAGAAGGCTTTGACGTCGTCTTCGGCCATATTGCCCTTAATCTTACCAATGATATTGAGTGCGTTTGGCTCCTTGTTGACCTCGTAGGTGATAGTGGTTTTGATGCCTTGCTTATTCATATCTTCTTTGTCACCCGTCTTGAGTGTCTTACCAAAAAGGATAAAGAAAGTATTGTTTTCAGCAGATTCGATGAAAGCTTCTTTGGTGAGTAGGCTGTTGGTAGACATAGCCATCTGATACTTAGGCAGTGCCTTCTCCATTTCAGGTTTGCCCTTATAGAGCGAGTCAATGTATGCCATTGCAAACTTACTTGACTTTGTCTGTACCTCTTCATAATTCAAGAGGTCTGTTATCTTTCCGTTGGCATCCGTCTTTAAGAGCATTGGGATATTGCTGAGGTATTGGTTCAGCATGTTTCCTGTCTGCTGTGCAACCTCCTGCTTGCCTTCCATCTTTATATTGGTTGTCGTCATTTCGATGACATAACCATCTGCAGAAGCATCTTTTACGGTAATCTTTGTTTGGCTGTTTGTCTTTATGCTTTCAGAGGTTCCAGCCATCGGAACACTGAGTTTAAATCAGCTACGCTCTCATAGGTAGCTTGGTCGCCTTTTTGGAAGTTAGCCTTGATTAAGGTCTGGGCGTTCAACGCTGTTACAGCGAGGAGTAAAACGAAAGTTAGAAATGATTTTTTCATAAGGCAAATGTTATTTAATTAGTATTTTAGACTTTAGAATAAAAAGATTAACGGCTCCAGAATTTATAAGCATTCGGTGTTAGTCCTGCCTTTATAAATATCCTGAAGCCGTTAAATCTGTGAGTATTGTTAACTATTAGTATGATCTTGCGATGATGACACGATACTTAGCAGGCTTGCCGCTTACCATGTCGACGCCCGGTGTCTGCTCGAACATATAAGGGACACAACGGATGGTTGCCTGCGTGTCTTCCTTAATCTTCGCCTCAGTCTCCTCAGTACCATCCCAGTGGCAGAGGAAGAAACCACCGTCCTTCACCTTCTCCTTGAACTCCTCATAGTTCTCGCACTCGTAGATGTGAGCATCACGGAAGTCCTTAGCCTTCTTGAAGATGTTGTCCTGAATCTCGTCGAGGAGGTTCTTGATACGCTCAACAATGCCGTCAAAGCTTACGCTCTCCTTCTCCAAGGTGTCACGACGCATCACCTCAATCGTGTTGTTCTCCAAGTCACGACCACCCATTGCGAGACGTACTGGCACACCCTTCAACTCGTAGTCAGCGAACTTAAAGCCCGGACGCTTGTTGTCGGCATCGTCATACTTAACGGTGATACCCAACGCACGGAGCTGATCGATCACTGGCTGCAACTTATCAGTGAGCGCCTTCAACTGCTCCTCACCCTTGAAGATTGGTACGATAACCACCTGAATAGGCGCAATCTTTGGAGGAAGAACGAGACCGTTATCGTCAGAGTGGGTCATGATGAGCGCACCAATCAATCGGGTACTAACACCCCATGAGGTAGCCCATACATACTCTGGCTTGTTCTCCTTATTAAGGAAGGTAACGTCGAACGACTTAGCGAAGTTCTGACCCAAGAAGTGAGAAGTACCGCTCTGGAGAGCCTTACCGTCCTGCATCATTGCCTCAATCGTATAGTATCCAACGCACCAGCGAAACGCTCAGTCTCACTCTTCACACCCTGTACGACAGGGACAGCAAGCCACTTCTCAGCGAAGTCGGCATAGACACGCAACATGGTCTGTGCCTCCTTCTCAGCCTCCTCACGTGTAGCGTGAGCGGTGTGACCCTCCTGCCAGAGGAACTCAGACGTGCGGAGGAAAGGACGCGTACGCATCTCCCAACGCATAACATTACACCACTGGTTGCACATCAATGGCAGATCGCGCCAAGAGTGAATCCAGTTTTTATAGGTATTCCAGATGATTGTCTCACTGGTAGGACGGATAATCAGCTCTTCCTCCAACTTTGCGTTAGGGTCAACCTGCACTGCATTGCCATCCTCTGTAGCCTTCAGACGATAGTGAGTAACCACGGCACACTCCTTGGCGAATCCCTTTACGTGCTCAGCCTCACGAGAGAGGGAAGCTCTTAGGAATCAGCATTGGGAAGTAAGCATTCTGCACACCTGTCTCCTTAAACATCTTGTCAAGCTGTGCCTGAATCTTCTCCCAGATAGCATAGCCGTATGGCTTGATAACCATACAACCACGTACGGCAGACTGCTCAATCAAGTCTGCCTTTATTACCAAGTCATTGTACCATTGAGAGTAGTTGTCTGCTCTCTTGGTCATCTCTTTTAGTTCTTTTGCCATAAATATATTATTCTATTTTTTATTTTGCACCTTTAGGGGATTTCCCATGCCATTATAGGCATTTCCCTTTTGCGAGTATGCCTTGAAACACTAACTTTGCACACAGATATGGCTGAGAAAGTCAAGACCATTAGGAATCACATTCCCACTTGCTAATACCAGCCTATCCTTTGCGAAAATAATGCAAATGAGTGCAAACGAAACTTGCTTCACTTTGCCGAGTTAGCTTTATTTTTTGCAAAAATACAAAAAAATGTTGGCAATGCGTGCCCAATGGCATATATTTGTTTAACTTTGCACGAATTAAAATGAATTAAGGTGCGGCTAAAAAGCCAAGCCAGAAGGTAAAAGATATTAATCAATTAATACGTTTGATTATGAAGAATATGAAAATGATGGCAGCAGGAATGTGTCTCCTCACTGTCGTAAGTTGTCAGACAAAGCAAGGTACAGGTGCATTAATCGGTGGCGGTGCTGGTGCAGCATTGGGCGGTATCGTTGGTCAGATTATAGGTCGTAATGGTAAGAGTACAGCCATTGGTGCTGCTATCGGTGGTGCTGTTGGTGCTGGTGCTGGTGCCCTCATCGGTCGTCACATGGACAAGGTAGCACGCGAGGCAGCACAGCAGTTGCCTAACGCACGTGTCGACAAGGTGACAGATGCTAATGGTTTAGACTGTGTGAAGGTAACCTTCGACTCTGGTATCCTCTTCCCATTGAACGGTTCAAACCTCAGCGCATCAGCTAAGAACGACCTCACAAAGTTCGCTTCTTTGATGCAGCGCAACTCTAACTGTGACGTTGCTATCCAGGGTTACACGGATGCTTCTGGTAACGACAACATCAACATCCCATTGTCACAGCGTCGTGCAGAGGCGGTATCATCTTACCTCAAGGGTCGTGGTGTAAGCAGCCGTCAGATTCGTTCAGTACAGGGCTTCGGTAGTGCAAACCCTATCGAGAACAAGACTGTTAGTCAGGCTAACCGCCGTGTAGAGGTTTACCTCTATGCATCATCTGAGATGGTTCGTCAGGCAAACAACGGTTCACTCTAATTCCATTTAATTTATGAGGGACAGGATAATCGTCTATCCCCATAAACTTTGCAAAATAAATCTTCCCACAAAAAGAGGGTGTGTCAAAATGCAAATATCATTTTAATTATCTTACAGTTTGAAATAATGCAATAAAAAATGACCATTTCTATACTCGATTTTGAGTAAAGAAATGGTCTTTTCTTTGCCTTTAGTAGAATCCTACTTATAGATTGAAAGTTGTCAAGTTATTAATTTGCATTTTGACACACCCTCCATATTTTTCATTGATTAGGTTATTGCATAGACAGCAATTTGCAGTACATTCCGTTTTTTGCTGCAAGTTCTGCATGCGTCCCATTCTCTACAAGTCGTCCTTTGTCCATCACAATAATCTGATTAGCATTACGGATGGTTTGCAAATGATGGGCAATGACCAAGACTGTGCGATTTCGGATAAGGGCAGACATTGCCTGTTGTATCTTATATTCATTGACAGGGTCAACATTGCTCGTTATCTCGTCCAAAAGAATGATGGGAGCGTCTTTCAAGAAAGCACGGGCGATTGAAAGCCTTTGTTTCTGCCCTCCGGAGAGTCCCAAACCGTTTTCTCCGATTTTTGTTTCATAACCTTCCGGCAGGCTGATGATAAAGTCGTGTATCATCGCCCTACGTGCTGCTTCTTCGATTTCTTCCTGCGTAGCATGTTGATTGCCCACTTTGATATTATTGGCAATGGTATCTGAAAAGAGAATAACATTTTGCATCACTACACTGATTTTACCGAGCAGATAATCATAGTCCATTTCTCGAATGTCTATACCACCGATACGGATACTGCCGGTCTGCGGTTCCCAGAAACGGAGTAACAGGCTGGTAATGGTTGTTTTACCAGAACCTGACGATCCGACAAGTGCCGTTACCGTTCCTTCGGGAACATGGAACGTGAGATTTTTCATCTCAAAACCTTCCTTCTCATAATGGAAATCCACTTTGTCAAAGGAAAGATTGAAATGGGTTGCTGTTTTCGGCTGTTCAGGATTGGTGATAACAGGAGCATTCAATAAATGGGAAATGCGTCCGTAACTATCTTTTACCTTGATGTAATTCAGCCAATGACTCTCCATATTGACAAAAGGTTTGTAGAATTCTTTTGAGACGATGATAAACATTAAATAAGCGAAAAGAGAAAGTTCCCCCTGCTGTGTCCACCAAAGACCGATTGTAGCCATCAGAGCGAAAGCCAATTCTATCAGGAAAGTGTATCTGCCCACACTCACAGCTGCCAAACGAGAAGTATTCTTACTGCTTTCTCCAAATTCACTGACAGAGTGGTCAAGTCTGTCACGGAACATTCCTTTTCCTCCAAACACTTTCAAAACCGGAATGCCCTTGACGTATTCTACAAAGAGGCTGACCATATCAGCCAGATTGTCCTGAGACTCTTCCTGTGCTTTCATTCCCGAGCGAATGCCCCGATACAGAGAAAACAGGGCAATAGGAAGAATGGCTACCATTGTCAATCCCATGCGCCAGTCCACACAGAACAGTCCGATGCCAAGTATCAGAGCTACAATGAAATCAGCAGACATCCGTGTCCATAGATGTCCTACTACCATTTCCATGTTATCCACGTCTTTGTGAATGACTGTACTTATCTCTCCCAGACGCTCATTGGTATAGAAACCGAGTGAGAACATTTTCAGTTTCAATATGATTTTCTCGCGGATACGTTCCACAAGATCAAATCCGGCAAAATGCTTGCTCATATCGGCAATGGCATTGGATAGGGTTTTCAATACCAGCATACCGCCAAGTAACCATGCTGCCGAAATGAAAGAGATGCTTTCTCCTTGTATATGACGGTCGATAAGGAACAAGACGGTTAGCATGATTGCCGTGCCACAAAGAGCATAAACCACGAAAAACAGTGCAGAGATAATCAGATGCCGCACTCCGCGAGCGGTCAATTCATTCAATATATTGCGTACCATTGTTTATACCTCCTCTTCTTTCAGTTGCCATTTACTTACTTGTTCTTGCGTCTCCGTCATATTGCGGTACAGAGAACAGTCTTTCATCAGTTCTTGGTGTGTTCCTTTTGAGACAACCTGCCCTTTGTCCATCACAACAATACGCTCCATATCCTGAATCGTATTGAGACGATGGGCAATGGTAATGACGGTCTTGTTGCGCTGCAATTCGTCAAGAGCTTCTTGGATTAGTTTCTCATTCTCTCCGTCCAAAGCAGCGGTGGCTTCATCGAGAATAACTATTGGAGAGTCTTTGAGCAACATTCTGGCAATGGAAATACGCTGTTTTTCTCCGCCGGAGAATTTTACGCCAGCTTCGCCTACCAGCGTATCATAACCATTCGGCAATCCCATGATAAAATCATGAATATGAGCACGCTGTGCTGCCGTTTCCACTTCCTTTTGTGTGGCGGTAGGTCTTCCTATACGGATATTATCCCGAATGGTTGTGTTAAAGAGAAAAACCTCCTGCTGTACCATTGAAAAATAATCAGCGATATTACGTTCGGAGAGTTCCGTAATATTCTCTCCTCCCAATCGGATAGTACCTGTTTGGGGGTGCCAGAACCCCATCATCAAACTTGCCAGCGTGGTTTTTCCCGACCCTGACTCGCCTACGATAGCTGTATGACTACCTTTCGGAAATTGAAGACATACATCTTTTAGCGCATTGTCTTCCTTGTTTGGATAGGAAAATGTAACGTGCTCGAAACAAACATCCGTTTGTGTCGTATCCGTTTTCTTGTCCGCCGTGTCCTTTGTCTGTACCTCTGTGATGGACTGCACTTTTGCCAACGACTGACCATAGACGATTCGGAAATGTTGGAATGTAGCCAACTTAGCAAAGGAGGACGAGAATAAACCGCCCAATATCAAGGCAAGGATAAAACGAGCTACAGTTAATTCGCCCGAACTCATCATCCATAGTCCAATAAGAGTCATTACCACGATACCACCTTCCAAGAACATCGTTATCAATGTCATGGGAACGGTAACGCTAAACATGCTCCGCTTTACCCAACGGATGTAGTCGCGCATACCACCAAGTACCCGTTCCGTTCTGTTTTCCTCGTTACTGAAGGCTTTGATTACCGATATGGTAGCCACATATTCCAAAAGGTCTTCCGACATTTTTTGCGTACTTTCCATAAAGTGTTGAAAGCTCTTTCCCCAAAGTGTTTTGACAGCCATTTGCAGAAGAAATGCCACAGGCAAAAGAGAAATGAGCGACAGCCCCAAACGCCAGTCTAACACCATAATGATTACCCAGAGTAAGACTGGGAAAAAGCGTAGCCGAAAGGATTTCGGGTAATCCATGTGCTAAATAAATTTCAATTTGTTCCACATCGTGGTTAATAATATTCACCAAGTCGCCAACTTTCCGTTCTTGAAAGAAACCGAGCGGCAAGCGTTGCAGATGACTTATGATACGCAACCTCAATCGTGTAAGGGCATTGTAAGCCGACTGGTGTGCACGCCAAATCGAGGTTCCATAGAATACGCCTCGAAGCATTGCGAATAGTATCATTATTCCTCCAATACCCCAAACTATTATGGGAGGGAGCGTGCCATTTATCAACTTGTCCACAGCCCACACTACAAGCAGTATAGGGAGTGTGCCTAAAATAAGGTGCAATATAACCACAGCATTGGAGAGCAGGCTACGGCTCTCCCGTTCCTCATCAAGAGGTCTGACTTTTTGTTTATCCATATATGTGTCGTTTTGATTTTTTTCTGTTGCAAAAGTACGGCAACAAACAGGGATAAAATAACCCCGATAAGCATTATACTGCCCCCAAAACAACAATTTGCTCACATATAAACACAATAGGGGTATAAGCGTGGATAATAGGGTTATTTATTTGCTCGGCAGGTAAGTATCTTTGCACAGAATCTCACAAACAAATATGATATGTCAATCAGCTCAATAGTCCATTTATACAAAAGAATGCTCATTGTCGGCTTTCTATCGTTGTGGTCTTTTCCTATGTTTGCCCAACTGCAACCAACAGAAATAAAAGTTATTGATGCAGAAAATGGGAACAGTATAGAATTTGCCACCGTACAATGGAAAGGTTTGAATGCTCCAACGTACACGAATAGTACGACTACAAACAGGAAAGGTATTGCAAAACTAAGTGCATCAAGTAATCAAAAACTTATGCTTATGGTAAGTTATGTCGGTTATCAGACCATTACCGATACGATTACTGCAAATGGGAAGCGTTATACCATAAGACTACTCCCGGAATCAACAGAGCTGGCAGATGTAGTCGTAGTAGGAAAAACAAGAGCACAAATACTCAGAGAGTCGCCTGAAGCAGTTTCTGTAATAAATGCGAAAGAACTTCAAGGCAGATCTATTTCGTTAGAAACCGTTTTGAATAAAACCATAGGTTTGAAAGTCGGACAGACCGGTGGCTTGGGGAGCAGTTCGAGAATTATTGTTCATGGATTGGAAGGAAACCGCATTCAAATCTTATGGGACGGAATACCAATGAGTACTTCTGACGGGGCTTTTTTTCTCTTGATGAAATTCCGATAGACATTATAGAAAGAATAGAAGTCTATAAGAGTATCATACCCGCCCGTTTCGGATGTGATGGATTGGGGGGAGCCGTCAATATCGTTACTAAAGAGTTTAGTACGGATTATTTAGATGCCTCGTATGAATTCGGATCTTACCAAACACACAAAGGAAGTGTCTTCTCTCGCAAGAATTTTCCAAAGAGTGGCATTCTACTCGGTGCGGGAGGTTATTATACATCTGCAAAGAATGACTACTCTTTCAGAGTTCCCGAGAGAGAAAATCTGTTAGTAAGACGTGACCACGACCGTTTTCGTTCGTATATGTTGAAGGGAAAAATTGCTTTCACGAAACTTTGGCTCGATGAGATTAGTACCGAGTTCGGGTATTACAATCGTTTCAATGAAATCCAAGGTATCTTAAAAAACATACAACATGCCGAAAACAAATCAGGAATGTTTATGTTGGAAAACAAATTGATAAAAAGCGGAATGCTGAACGACCGCCTTAACTTTGAGTCCCATTTCTCCCTTTCACATACAACAAAACAATTTTTGTGGATACGGCACGAGTTAATCACGATTTCGAAGGAAACATATATCCGAGTCCGAATGGACAGGGAGAAACAGGGGATGTTCCTCACAACTCGAATGACAAAGGATTGGAAATCAATGAACGTATCAATTTTGATTACAAGTTGTCCGCCAATCACAGTTTGAATCTGAACACACTTATTAACTACGCCAGAAGACAACCGAGCGACAACATTGCAAGTCAGCATGCAGGTTTTGTTATCGGAGGATTTCCCAGTAAAAAAGACCAGTTTTCATTTCGGGGTTGACTTGGGAGTCAAAACTTTTTGATAAGAAACTGACGAATATGCTCTCCGCAAAGTATTTCCACCTCCATTCCGAGATAGAAGATTTGACTTCATACGAGATGATTGAGGTTCCGAAGAAAAAGAACAATACGACCTCACAAATAGGCTGGATAGAGGCTATAAAATACGAGCCATTCAGAGGTTTTCACTTGAAAGCATCTTACCAGCGGGCAATACGCCTTCCCAATTCACAAGAACTATTCGGTGATGGTATCATCACCTTTCCTGCAGCCGGATTGAGACCAGAGAAAAGCCACAACTTCAATCTGGGGTTCTTAATAGACAAAAATGATGTCCTCGGCTTATCGCGATTGCAGTTTGAAGTGAACAGCTTTTATATGCAGGTAAGCGATATGATAAAATTGATGAAACAACACATGGCAGCCGGATATGTAAACGCAGAAAAGGTACATATTAAAGGTATAGAAACCGAAATAAAATTGGACATATCGCCAACGGTCTATGCCTACGGAAATCTAACTTATCAGGATGTGCGTGATGTCTTGAACTATTTACCCGGTACCCAAGCCCCCAATCCGACAAAAGGATTGCGACTACCGAACATTCCCTATTTGTTCGCCAACTTCGGGGCGGAGTATCACAGCAACCGATTATTCAAGAATTGGTATGTCAAGGCTTTCTGGGACGGCAAATTTACTGAGGAGTTCTTCTACTTCGGGAACTTACTGAATTACAGAAACGACGTATTCCCTGCAGTTTCGTCAATGACATAGGGCTATTGTTGACCCTACAAAAAGCAAATATTCCGTAGCCTTGGAATGCCATAATATAATGAACAAAGAAGTTTGGGACCAATTCCGCCAACCATTGGCAGGACGGACACTTCACATCAAATTCAGATATGTCTTCTCAAAAAGGAATTTTTCTAATTTAACAAATATAAAAAGATGAATACAACTATTTTTCAATCGTATAGCTTTTTTTCTGCTATGCTGGTCGGCTTCATAGGGCTGACATCTTGTAACAAAAATGATGAACCTACGCCTACTCCTCAAGAGGTTCAGCAACATTTCACCTTTGTGCATTATGTGGACAAAAGTGCTTATGTAGGGACATTCAGTGATTTGACTCCTCAAGCAACCGACAATAAGAAAGCATTTGAATTCGGGTTCGGTTGCTATCTCTTTGCTAAGGGTAATACAGTGCTTGTACCCGAAGGGAAATTCGGGGATAAGATACATAAGTTTACAAGAGGTGCCCATGGAGAACTGATAAAAGCAGGTACTATGACATTTGAACAGATGGCTCAACCCGGAGAAATTAACTTCGTTGATGAACAGCGGGCATACGTTGCTTTGCACGGACGTGGAAAAATTGCGTTAATCAATACTTCAACATTGCAAAAGGAAGATGAAATTGATCTCTCGTCTTATGCGGTTCAAGACAACAATCCTGATCCCGGCTGTAATGTCATCCGTGATGGAAAGATGTATGTTGCCCTCAATCAGCTCAATTCGCCTCATACCTCCGTACCGGGTACTGGAGCAGAGGTAGCTATCATTGATCTCAAGACGAAAAAGACTGAAGTTATCAAAGATAACCGCACAAGTGTTGTAGGATTGTTCCGCCATTCTGACGCATTCATAGACGAGCGGGGTGACATCTACTTTTACAGTTCGGGTAACAACTTCAATGTTGCCGATAAGGAAGGTTTCCTGCGTATCCGCAAAGGAAGCGACAAATGGGATAGCGATTATCTGTTCAACCTATCGAAGACAACCATAAAAGGAATAGGTAAAACAGGGCAGTATATGATTAAGTCTTTCTATGCAGGTAATGGTATTGTGTATAGTTGCGTGAAAGTAACGGATACTGAATTTGGAATACTCAAGAAAGACTTCCAACCTGTGAAAATCGACATTTGGAACAAAACCATCGAAAAACTTGATTTGCCAATGACCGACAGCAATGGCTCTTTTGCTATAACTCGCTACAAGGACTTCATCGTCTTTGGAATGATATGTAACAATGGTACGGGGTATTACACCTACAATACCAAGACAGGCGAATGCTCGCAAAAACCAATTGTTACTGCCATAGGAGTTCCTTCAAGTTTAGTCGCATTTGAGTAAACTCTCATTAAAAACATTTCTCATGGAGCTATTGGTTCTTTTTTGAGAGTAATACGGATAAAAACTTGCAATAATTCAAGTTTTTATCCGTGTTTGTTTGTAACTTTGCAAAAAGACATGATAAAATGACCATAGAATTTTGTGCAATCAATAAGCCTGAAGATTGGATGGAAATGGTTGCCGAACAATTTGGCACATCAGTAATAAACGATGGATTTACCATTCCTTCTTCTATTGGTAGTGGATTCTTCAAACAATATTATCCTCTGCCATGGCTAACATTGACTTATATCAGTTTCATAGCATACGAGCCGATAACTATGATACGTCGCTCAGTAGAAAACTCGAAATGGATTCCTGTCATGTTCTATATCAATGAGCATAAACACGAGCAGATAATTGGAACAAGTACAAAAACGGTCGGAGTGGACACGCTCGATGGCATTTTTCATGCCTTCAAGTAGCATCCCTGACTGAGTGGAGTTTTTCCTCCAAAGAAACGATACGAAAATATTACACTGACTTTCAATAAGGATTGGATTGAAAAGATTGATGCAGCACATGAAACCTATATCGGTCGGCTTCTCCAATCGGACAAGGCTTTTTATTTGTTTGAGACCATTACACCTGCAATGCAACAGGTCTTGGATAACATTAAGTCTATAACTGAAATCGACAATCCTTTTTTTCAACGCTTCATTTGCATGGAAAAAAACTATGGAATTACTGACAATGTTCCTTGAAAAGCTCGAAAAACGTTCGGAAGTAAAAATTTCTTGCCAACCTAAACTTGAATGATGTTGAATCAGTATTCCGTGTTCGTCGCCAGATTCTTCAAAGTCTCAGTAATGTACCGAGTATTCCCTGAATTGGCGCGTGAAGCCAATATGAGCAGTTCCAAATTACAAAAAGTGCTTCAAGCAGGTTATTGGAAAAAGCCATCGCAGAATATGCCCCTATCCGAAAAGATGAAATGGGCAAAACGACTGCTTTCCACTCGCCTCTACTCGGTGTCAGAAGTAGGCTATAAAGTTGGATATACTAACCTCAGTCATTTCACAGAGGCTTTCTGCAAATATCACAGGATGAAACCTAAGCAATATCTTGATTCATTATAAGTTTTACACAAATATTACTTGCATTTTGAGGGTTATTTTGCCCTAAACAATCTTTCGAACTTAGCCTGCAAAAACATCAGGCAATGAAAATAACGACATTTAAGTTTCATTTTTTTGCCAGAGTAACAATTTTATCATTGTCTTTTGGTATTTCTGTTTATTATTTAGTCGAACTCTTGTATGCTCTCGATACCTGCAATTGTATCAGTAATGGAGAAATTGGTATGGAGGAATTGGCACACACACTCTCTGAAATCTTCGGAGTGGAGATAAAGAACTGCTACAACGTATATATGAATATAAAGCATCGCAAAGATGACAGTCGCACTTATTTTCTTGACGAACTCCGTGAAAAAATCTATAAGCGGATGGTGGGGAGCGACCTGAAAGGCGGCAAGTTCAAGAAGTAGTAAATTAAAAGAGGGTGTGTCAATTTTGACACACCCTCTTTTTTTGAGTAGACGAGTGAACGAGTGGACAAGTAGACAAGTTAACGAGTTAATAGCGATAGGGGGGGACTGAGACAGAGTATTAGAAGACAAAGTAACAAAGGAACTTATACATTGAGGTTTGAACTTTGAACTTTATGATATGAACCATTAATGACTACGAATTACGCTAATTACGCTAATGCTTATTGTAATGTAATTCGTGTCATTCGCGTAATTCGTAGTCTCAAATCATAAAGTTCAAACTTCAAACTTCAAAGGATAAAAAAGTTCAATGTTCAAAGTTCAAAGTTCAATGTTTAGAAGCGTCTTATACTTTTCATTTTTTCTTAGGAATAATATTGAAGTGATAGACGGCATGTAGCATCACGTAGCGGGGGATAACATTACTGTAAGTTTCTGTGATTCCTTGTGCATTCATCGTCCGTGTGACATTATTCAGTTGACCAAGAATGTCGAAGCCATCAAGCAATAAGGTAAGTTGTCCTTTGAAGAATGAGCGTGACAGACGAGCATTCCACACCAAATCATCGCTATTCATCGACTTATCTAAATAACCTCGGCGACTATACATTGTCAGGTCAGTCCCAAGTCGGAAATCCCATGGCAACTGTAATTGTGCTGTTAAACCGTAATTGAAATCACTCACATTAAATGCCTCAAAGTCTTCACGAGAGCCATCGACATGTGCCCAGTTTCCTTTACTAATGAAACCAATGGAAGATTGCCCAAGCCTATAGTTCAGCTGTAAATCACCAACGTAGTTTAACGATTCTACTATGCTCCTATTAGATGCAGACGTGCCTGCCAAACCAATAAGGTCGACACTCTTCTCATATCTTAACCCAGCCATAGCTTTAAAATCCAACTTTCGATTTTTGGTCAATGGTCCAGCACCACCGAAAGCAAGCTGACCGTGCCAATTACCATTCACATTGTCTGGTCTGAATGTTCGCTGTCCTGTAGCCTTGTCGTAGGTATAGCCCATAGCAATAGCATTAACCGTGGGGATATATTGAGCCTCTATTAACCACATCAGACCTTTTTTCGGATATATACGTAGGAAGTGTGATATAAATTCGTGCTTATAGGATGGTTTCAAGTTGGTATTACCCATTGTTACGTTTAATGGATCAGTGGTATTGAGGATGTTTACAAACAGGTTCATGTCTGGAGCTTGTCCGTTCACATGATATTGAAGCATGAATTCATATTTGTGATCAGTACTACGCCATCTGATGAACGTACTATACATATTGTAAAGTATAGAACGTTTCGTAAAAGTCGTATCTACATTTCCACTATGATAATGCATCGTCCGTGAAAGCAGCGATAAATTAGGTACAAGCTGTGCCCACCACTCCGACTTCGTCGTATTCTTATTCCATACAAGAAAGGCTCCGAGGGTATGGGTATTATCCGTCTGCCTGCTGTCATAACTATTATGAATATCCATTACTCTGTTATAAGCATCCACAGAAGGTAGTGTTCCAAGCTCGCGCTCTGAATTAATACCCCAATCTGCTAACTGGTCAAGACGATAGAGTGAAGAATATCGGTTTGAGGTAGTCCGATTGTATTTATAACTAAAGTCGAAGAACAAGCCACGCTTTACTAAATAGCTGTAAGTCACTTTACCTGTCATGCTGTAGCCGTGGTCAGGACGGTTGTTGAAATATCGATTGCGGAAGTCTGTATTACTTTGCTGACCGTTGGTATAATAATCAATGCGATTACGGTCAAAGCTATCCTCAGTAGCATGCCTCAAAGAAGCGTCAGCATAAAGGGTGATATGGTCGGGAGAATGCTTGAACTTAATTAACGACTCCATCGAAACCGAACCTTCTAAAGAATGTCCAATTGATAATCCATTGCGAAGATTTCTGTTAATAGCTGTGCGAATCAGCTCCCTACCTATCATTGGTGTGTACAAACTATCCAACTGCGCCTTTGAGAAAGACGTAAAACTACGATTAAGCGTCAGCGAAGAATATCCGCTTTTATTGTTATAATATTGGTAGTTAAACGTGGCTTTATATTCAAGTTGGCATTCTTAAACTCAAAATAAAACTGATGATCGGTGGAGAGAGTAAAATTGTGATTTCTATTATTAGCTACAATACGGTCGTATGTATCTCCGTTAGCAAGGAAATTTGTACGATTAGTGTTATTCACTATCGTGTTGTCAGCATGCCTAATCTGTGCATTTCCACTAAGTTTATACTTACCACTGCGTGCATCTATATTATAGTCAAGACCTCCTAACTGTTGCTGTGTCAACCCACCAAAAAGATCAGAAGGCGACCAATTGTCATTCTCACCAGGCTTACGGTCGTCGTTTAGATTGTTCATATTTCCATAGACAGCCAAACGGGAGTGATCAGTAAACCGCATAGCAAACAGACGAGCCAAGTAGCGTTCCTTTGTTCCTCCACCAGTTTCCACATTACCTACCCATCCAATGTTGTATTGCTTTTTCAGTTGAACATCCATCACGTATTTCTTGTCTCCTGCCACCTCTTGCCCGAGAAAACGACTATTTTCACCAAGACGGTCATACACCTTTACTTGGTTTACCATATAAGTGGGCAGATTCTCAAACATAACAGTATTATCTCCACGGAAAAATCTTTTCCATTGAGAAGCAAACTCTCAACAAACTTTCCATTAACATATATGCGTCCATCCTTGCTTAGTTCAGCACCGGGCAACTGACGAATAAGGGCGTCAAGCATAGAGCCTTCACCTAACTGGAAAGCGTCGGCATTATAAACAATCGTGTCGCCTTTATGGTAGAACTTCACCTTTGTAGCCTTAACAACCACCTCCTTTAAGTCTACTGTTTTCGGTCGTTTCAGAAAGATGGTACCAACTTCTCTGCTTATCTCTCGCTTGTAAAAATGACGCAGTGGGAGCTTTACGTAGGTAGGCATAAAACCATCTTCGGTAACGCGAAGGATATAATCACCCTCCTTACGTGGAATCGTTATCCTATATTCAGATGTTTTCCAGCTCTGTTCGCCATTCTGATATTCTTCAAGAGCCTTCGTTGAAGCAACGACTGAGCTGTCATTAGCATTTAGCACTTCAACTAAGCAGCCAGGGACATCTACATGAGTAACAAAGTCTTGCACTCTACCTTCAATGGTAATAGTACTGTCTAAGGTTTGTGCTGATATGCAGACAGTAAGGCATAACAAAATTAAAGTTGTACAAAAGGTTTTCATATTTTATTCTCAACGTTTGATTCGTATTGTTCACAAGAGGTATGGGGTAATAGAGATTCCTCTAAATTATCTTTTAGGTAAAGAAATAACGCTTGCTTGTAGGTTGTAAATCCAGAAGATTCTTTCTAAGATCTTTCAAGAAGGTAGAGCATTTTAGCCATATCCTACGTTTTTGTCTGATTATACTCTGTCCAATAATGATTAGAGTTCTTGGATGAAAAGAACCGAATGGATTTTACAGGCATAAACCGAACTTTTCTATCAGTTTGCCTGCAATTATATTCTCTACAAGAGGTGTATTTCATAATTTTAAACTTGTCTATCAATCGTATTCTTTATATTAACACGCTGCGAATATACAAAATGATTTTTTTAAACAAGAAAAATCGTTATTTTTTTTGCATTGTTGCTATATCCGCATCGTTTTGTAGTCATTAATAGTTCAAATCATAAAGTTAACTACGAATTACTCGAATAACACGAATTTTTTTATACTTTGAACTTTGAGGTTTGAACTTTGAACTTTATGATATGTACCTTTAATGACTACTAATTACGCGAATGACACGAATTATTATACTTTTGAACTTTGAGGTTTGAACTTTGAACTTTATGATATGTACCCTTAATGACTACTAATTACGCAAATGACACGAATTATTTAGCAATAAGGATTAGCGTAATTAGAGAAATTCGTAGTCACCGAAAGTTCCAAGTTCAATGTTCAAACATCAATGTTTCAAGTTCAAATCATAAAGTTCAATGTTCAAACCTCAAAGTTCAAAGGTAAAAGAGTTCAAAGGTAAGAGGGCATCTTTAGCAAGCCAAAAGGGCGTTAATTCACATGGAATTAACGCCCTTTTAAATCTCTAACACTGCTTTTTTCTCTTTATCCCAAGCAACTCGTTAACTCGTCTAACTTGTTAACTATGTTACTTTGTCTTCCTCGCAAGCAACTCGTTAACTCGTCTACTCGTTAACTTGTCTACTCGTTCACTATGTTACTTTGTCTTCCTCGCAAGCAACTCGTTAACTTGTCTACTCGTTTACTTGTCTACTTTTCCGGATAAACGAGATTGGCATCGGTGATATTATCCAGCACCTCGGTGAGGAACTTACGTGACTCCCACTTTGCCATAGGCAGGTCGTGGAGCAGGTAGTTACCACAGTCGCGTGGAGCAGCACCGGGGATTTCACCCTCGAAGTCGGCAACGAATTGGAAGGTACGGCGCATGAGGTCGACAATATCTTTCGACTCAAGGTCGCCACGAAGGATGAGGTAGTTACCAGTCAGACAGCCCATTGGACCCCAATAGATAACACGGTCTTTCCACTCGTCATCATTACGGAGGAAGGTGGCAGCCAAGTGTTCAATAGCGTGAATAGCACCGACGTGCAACACTGGCTCACGATTTGGTTCTTTCATACGGATGTCAAAGGTGGTAACGGTCTCGCCACCCACTTCGTCCTTACGACTCACATAAATGCCACGCAGCAAACGCTCGTGGTCAATGGTAAAGGAAGGAATTTTACTTAATTCAGAATTCATAATTCACAATTCATAATTATGATTACTATTATAATTCAAAATTCATAATCCATTATTAATTCAGAATTCATAATTCAAAATTCATAATTATGATTTGCGCTGTTAGCTTCAGTTTTATCCATAACCTTTAAGCTTTTTGTTAGCTAAAAAAAGAAATCTGTATATCTTTAGTTCCGTGATAGAATCAAGCGGATAAGTAAACAAATTACTTATTCTATAAACTCTGCCTACCTCGGTAATCATAATTATGAATTGTGAATTATGAATTATGAATTAAAGAAGGATTCTGAATTAAATTAATAAATTGTTTCGTTACCTCAAAGCTGCCGTTGGCGATGCGCTCCCAGAAGTCGTAGTACTGGCTGGCTTTGTTGTCTTTGAGCGGAACATCGCTGATGACACGGAAGGAGACGAAGGGAGTTTGATAGATGTGACAGACCTGCGCAATAGAACAACTCTCCATGTCGACAGCTGTTGCCTCTGGGAAGTGGTCCATGATCTGTTGCATCTTCTCACGTGAGTTAACAAACCACTCGCCACTGACGGTCAGTCCTGCCTTGACATGCAGGTCCTTACAATCAGGTAGGTTGTTCAACGACAGTGCCTTTTCAATCAGCTCAGTGGGAGCCTTGAAGCGAGCAGGCATACCGATAATCTGACCATAAGCTACCTCATCTCCACAGTAGGCATCGTGGTAAGCACACTCCGTTGCCACCACCACATCAGTAACCTCCAATGAAGTGTCGGCTCCACCCGCACAACCACTTGAGATAACAAGGTCTGGCTGGTAATGATTAATCATCTCTACAGCACCGATGGCAGAGTTTACCTTACCGATACCACACTGCTGCAGAATGATTTCCTTCTCTCCCAACCGTCCCGTAACGAAGTCTTTATGATTAAAATGTTTCGTCTCGGTGTTGGAAAGAATTGCTTTAAGTTGCGCGAACTCTTTGTCCATCGCAACGATGATTCCTATTTTCATACTGCAAAGGTACGAAAAAGTTACAAGTTGGATATTGTAAGTTCTTAGTTTTTTGTAACTTTGCAGAGATTAATCATTTGTCCGACATAAGCAAAATTAAATAAAAATGAAAACTTGGAAAAGATTTCTACCCGATGTACTGGTAGTCGTGTTGTTTGCGGTCATCTCGTTCGCTTACTTCTTCGTTCCGGTCACTCAGGGTAAGATTCTCTATCGCCACGATGCCTCAGCAGGTGTCGGTTCGGCACAGGAAATGACAGAGTATCAGAACCGTACTGGTGAGGCAACACGCTGGACAAACGCCATCTTCGGTGGTATGCCTACCTATCAGATGTCACCCTCGTATCAGTCAACAGACGGACTGTCGCAGGTGATGAACGCTTACCACCTTTGGTTGCCCGACAATGTATGGTTTCTTTTTGTCTATCTCTTAGGCTTTTATATTCTGTTGCGAGCCTTTGACTTCCGACAGTCGTTGGCGGCATTGGGTAGTATCATGTGGGCTTTCTCGTCCTATTTCCTCATCATCATTGCTGCCCGGTCACCTCTGGAAGGTAATGGCATTGGCTTATCTTCCACCAATGATTGCCGGTATTGTCTTGGCTTATCGAGGACGTTACTTGTCGGGATTCATCGTGACGGCTATCTTCACCGCCTTTGAGGTGAAAGCCAACCACGTGCAGATGACCTATTACTATCTCTTTATCGTCCTCTTTATGGTCATCGGCTATCTCGTTCAAGCCATTCGTGAGAAGCAACTCGTAGGTTTCCTCAAGGCTTCGGGCGTATTGGCTGTAGCGGCATTGATTGGTATATTAATCAATCTCTCAAGCCTTTACCACACATGGGAGTATCAGAAAGAGAGTATGCGTGGCAAGAGTGAGCTGCTGAAAGCTGATGGCGCCAACCAGACAAGCTCTGGTCTTGATCGCGACTATATCACGCAGTGGAGTTATGGTATTGATGAGACGATAACCTTACTCGTACCTGATGCAAAGGGTGGTGCGAGTGTTCCATTGAGCCAAAGCAGTACGGCTATGTCGAAGGTTGACCCACAGATACAGTCAATGATTCCACAGCTCTATGACGCTTTCCCACAGTATTTCGGTACACAGCCGGGTACGAGCGGACCTGTTTACGTGGGTGCCTTCGTGCTTTTCCTCTTCATCTTAGGTCTTTTCGTGGTAAAAGGCACAACGAAGTGGGCATTGTTGGGCAGCTACAATATTATCCGTTCTTCTCTCATGGGGCCATAACTTCATGGGCTTCACCAACTTCTTCCTCGATTACATCCCGATGTATGCGAAGTTCCGAACGGTGGCAAGTATCCTTGTTATCGCTGAGTTCACCATCCCGCTCTTGGCAGCACTGACCTTAAAACGCCTTGTTGACGAGCCTGAACTCTTAGGACAGAAGATGAAGTATGCCTATATCAGCCTTGGTTTGACAGCGGGTGTAGCCCTTTTAGTGGCTGTATTCCCAGACATGATGGGTCCGTTTGTCAGCGATCAGGAACGCCAGATGATTAATAGTATTCAGGGCATGGACAGTAATACAGCAGGAACAATCCTCGCGAATGTCTCTGCGATGCGTGCTGCAATGGTCAGCTCTGATGCTTGGCGTTCGGTTATCGTTATCCTCATCGGCTTTGCGCTGCTCTTCGCTTATAAGATGAAGAAGTTGCGTGCCGACTATATGGTGGCTGGTCTTTTGGTGCTTTGCCTCGTTGATATGTGGCAGGTGGATAAGCGTTATCTCAATGACGAGATGTTCGTACCAAAGAGTGAGCGCGATATGCCACAGCAGCCAACAGCAGCCGACCTTGAGATTAATAAGGACAAGAGTCTTGACTATCGTGTACTGAACTTTGCTTCTAACACGTTCAACGAGAACGAGACTTCTTACTTCCATAAGAGTATCGGTGGTTATCACCCTGCTAAGCTCCGTCGTTATCAGGAGATGATTGATGCTTACATCGCTCCAGAGATGCAGAAGACGATGCAGGCGATTGCTGCTGCAGGTGGTAATATGCAGGCGGTTGATGGTGTGAAGACCTTCCCTGTATTGAATATGCTGAACACGAAGTACTTTATTCTTCCACTGCAGGTGGCACAACGGCACCAATACAGAACCCATATGCACAGGGCAACGGCTGGTTTGTCAATAAGCTCACCTATGTCAACGATGCCAACGCTGAATATGCTGAGGTGGGTAAGATTGACGTGCGCCATGAGGCTGTAGCCGATAAGAAGTTTGAGGCGGCTTTGGGTCAGGCGAAGGCGAACGACTCTACTGCAATCGTGAAGCTCGATAAGTATGAGCCTAACAACCTGCAATACACTGTCAACTCTAAGAATGGTGGTGTTGTCGTCTTCTCTGAGATCTACTATCCGGGTTGGACAGCCACTATCGACGGTCAGCCTGCAGAGCTCGGACGTGTTAACTATATCCTCCGTGCTGTGAGCGTGAAGCCGGGTAAGCATACCGTAGTCCTCGACTTCCACCCAACAAGTATCTCTACCACTGAGACCATCGCTTACATTGCGATTGTTATCTTGCTCTTGGCGATTGCGGGTGCAGGGTATATGGAGTGGAGGAAGAAGAAGTAGAAGCCCCACCCCATCCCTCCCCGAAGGGGGAGGGGGTAATTAATTACCGAGATACCCCAAGGATTCTCTGAACTTGCGGTCATTGCGAGAAGTGAAGTGTGGAGACAAGGGGGAAGTCATCACAAAAGATGAAGGTTGAAAAAGAATACCCTCACAAGTATATTGGCTTACGAGGGTATTCCGTTTAAATCGAAGAGTGTTTAGGGCATAGGCTTTATATACTTTTTATTGTATAAGGCTTTATTGCGTTCTTCACCTTTTTATATATATTGTAAAAATAAGGATAAGAAGAAAATTATGAGACAACGAGTTGAAAAGAAGCTAAACCAGCATTTGATGCTACCGATAAAGCTGTTTATGGGTAGGGAGAAGTCAGGAGGTATCGTTCTGATTCTCAGTGTCGCCTTAGCAATGCTATTGGCAAACAGCAATATTGCTGAGAGCTATTTCCATTTCTTTGAGCAGGAAGTAGGCTTTATCGTCAACGGAGAGCCGTATCTGAATTATAGTCTGCACCATTGGATTAATGATGGCTTAATGGCTATGTTCTTCTTTGTGGTCGGCTTAGAGTTGAAAAGAGAGTTTATCGGAGGCGAACTGGCTGACATCAGAAACACCATTCTACCTATCGGTGCAGCAATAGGCGGTATGATTGTACCTGCCTTGATATTTTTAAGTCTGAACATAGGTACCCCACAAACGATGGGATGGGGAATACCGATGGCAACTGACATTGCTTTTGCCTTAGGAGTAGTATATCTTTTGGGCGATAAAGTTCCCGCATCGGCAAAGCTTTTCCTTACAACGCTTGCCATAGTAGACGACCTTGGGGCTGTGCTTGTCATTGCCTTCTTCTACACTTCCGAACTCTCTATTGCGAGTTTGCTCTTTGGTTTGGGCTTTCTTGCAGTGATGTTTATAGGAAACAGACTCGGTATCAAGAGCCTATTCTTCTATGCCGCACTTGGTATCGGTGGTGTATGGGTAACCTTCTTGCTGTCAGGAATCCACGCAACGATTGCTGCCGTACTTGCTGCCTTTATGATTCCAGCCGATGCGAAGATTAACGAGTCGGTCTATCTCAAGCGTATGAAGAAACTGACAAGACGTTTCGAGAAAGAGGAACCTAACGAGGTGAGAACCTTGGAGGAGGGACAGGTGGACGTGCTGACACATATACAGCACGACACCGAGATTGCAATTCCTTTGCTGCAACAGCTTGAACATAAGATGTCACCTATCGTTACCTTCTTGATCATGCCTATCTTTGCAATTGCCAATGCAGGTATCAGCTTCACGGATTTAAGTCTATCTGACATCTTCTCTACCCACGTAGCACTCGGAGTGACATTGGGTCTGCTCTTAGGAAAGCCGATTGGTATTATCGGAGCAACTTTCTTAATGGTAAAAATGCGTTGGGCAACCCTTCCAAGTGCCATCACTCGTCGCACACTGCTGGGCTTAGGTATGCTTGCCTCTATCGGCTTCACCATGTCAATGTTCATCTCTACCCTCGCCTTCACCGACGAGCTATTGATGACACAAGCAAAATTGGGTATCTTCCTCGCCTCCATCTTAGGCGGAATAGGTGGGTATGTGCTGCTGAATAAGAAAAGTAAGTAAAAACAAGCAGCCCCTTCCCCTTGCCCCTCCCCCGTAGGGAGGGGAGTGATTACCGAGATACCCCAAGGATTCTCCAAACTCGTAACCGCTGATTTAAGAGAAAGAGGGGCGTAAACAGTAAGACTTCTTTTATAGAATCATAAAAACAGAGTAACAAGCTAATTTGTTGCTCTGTTTTTTTTAGACTTTATAACAAGCAACTCGTCAACTCGTCCAACTTGTCAACTCGTCAACTCCCAAGAGAGACAAAGTAACATGAGAACAAATTTAGCTTTATAACAAGCAACTTGTCAACTCGTCCAACTTGTCAACTCGTCAACTTTGTAACACAAAAACAAATTTACTCTTTATCATAGAACCTTCAAGAACTACTAATTTCTCTAATTACACTAATGCTTTTATCCCTTGAACTTTGAACTTTCAACGACTACGAATTTCGCTAATTACTCTAAAACTTATTGTAATGTAATTCGTGTCATTTGTGTAATTCGTAGTACTTTATTGGTAGTTGACAAGTTAATTGCAGCGATAAATCCCAGTTAACATCGGTAATCATAATTATGAATTTTGAATTATGAATTATGAATTAACAAAGGATTGTGAATTACCCATGAATATATATTTATATAATTCTGCGACAAAAAAGTGTAAAGTTTAATTATTTCAGCAATCTACCTATTTGTCGTAGATCAGCAAACAGCCTCAACTGAAGAAAGTTACTAATTTGTCGCGCTATTCCACAATCATTTGATTTACACAATATTACAAAGGTAGAAAATCAAACAAAAAACAGTAGCAAACAAATTAGTAACGATGAAAACACAAGAAAAAGAACACAAATATGACATATTTGTAAAGAAAAGAGAAAGATAAGGAAACAAACCTCCTTATCCGTCTCTCCGCTCCTCCCTATCCGTCGAACAATGAGGAAAAAGACTCCCTTTTTGTCGCACAGAAGCTACTTCGCTATCGGGGACAACCTCCCATGAAGTCGCACGTAACCTACATATACGTCGCTTATTTCAGCGTAAGCACCTGTACTTCAAATATATAAGAGTGTCTAACTAAGTCTTAAAAAGTGACTGACAATGATTGTCTAAGTCCAAGACTGGAGTTTATGGGAGGAGTTTTACATACAAGAACTGACGCCCAACGTGGTTGCTAACGCTGTGAGTACGGTAACGAGAATATGCAGGATATTCTTCCAAATAGGTTTAATCATAACGTCTAAATAAATTAAAAGCCCAATCGGCAAGCAGATCACACTGCCGTCCCTTCTTGTTAACGGCATTGTATCCGAGCCGATTTGGACTAAAAGTGAATACTAAAGGTTCTTCCGAAATATGGGATAATAGGCACACAGAGTCACGGAGGGGACGGAGGTAACGCACAATGTTACGGAGGTGCCGACGGCACAAAGAGCGACGGAGGTATAGCTTACAGATTCTTGATAATTATTTTTGGATAAACGCTTTGTATTTAAGCTAATAGAATTGGCAAACAAGCTCCGTCACTCTATGCACCGACGGTGCCTCCATAACATTGTATTTACCTCTGTTCTCTCCGTAACTCCGTGTGACATTGCTTTAAACTCTAAACACAAGTGGCAAAACTCATCACCCAACATTCAACACCCAACACCCTATCCCTCTCGCTCATCAGAAGCCAATATGTTTCATCCTTACGATGCCATTGTTTCCTAATAAGCGATTTAGGGTAAACGGAGAGCGGAGGGGCGCAAACTTGACACTCCCCCACGCTCATCTCTCAAACCAATCGACTATGCGTGGCCCTCAGTAGTGGCAGTAGCCTCACCTGGCTCTGGACCAGCAGAAGGCTTATTCTCCTTCTTCTTGCCCTTGTTCTTCGCCTTCTCGGCAGCCTTAGGCGCATCATACTGCACAGCCTCCTGAATACGCAAACCGCTGATGAGGGTCTTCACACGACGCTTCATCGCATCGATAGTCACCGTTGGCGAGAAAAGCACATGCGCACCGTAGATATCTCTCTGTGCGTTAAAGTCTTCCGCCTTCTGAACACCCTGTGAGTGAATACCTACGCGGAAAGTTCCCAATCCGTCGAGCTTCACACGGTTACCATCCTTGAGGACCTGATTCATCTCGAACACCAACGCACTGATGACAGCCAAAATGTCGGGCTCAGTTACGGTGCAACGCTCACTGATACGCAGAGCGAGATCCTTAACACTAACAAGGTCGGGAGACACCGCACGGGCATACCAATAACCCTTGCGCTTGCTGTTCTTACGATTGTCCTGATACATACGAAATTTGATTGACATAACTTGAAAAATTTAAAAAAAGTGAAACAAAGAAATTATTGAAATGAAAAAATGAAATCTTAACTCAATGCTCTAATAAGACAGAGGCAAATCCTCTCCGTGGCTCCACGCACGACGGTGCCTCCGTGACTTACATCGCTTTATTTTTATTACTCCTCCGTGTCCTGCTTTTCTCTGTGTGATACTACCTTAAAACTAAGTGGCAAACCTATTACTGAAGACCCTTCTTCCCACTCCTCATCGCCCTTGCCGTTCGCCAGTCCCTCACCCCCTCCCCACAAAAAAAGAAGGGGAGGGACAACTACCTAAAAAGATATACTGCGACAAAAAGTGTAAAAAAATATGTAAACGAGTAAACAAGTAAATAAATGAACACGTAAACAGATAAAAAGATAAACACAGAAATAACTAAAAAAACACAATAAAAGCAAAAAAACGTACAAAAAAATATAAAGGTAAAAGTCGGAAAACACAAAAACGTAAAAACATACTTCATCATAAACATAAACGATTAAAAAAATATGAAAAGATATTCACGTAAATAATTAAAAATATTTACTGTCAGTAACTTAAAAAGTATTTCTCAGACTTTCGGCGACAAAAAAGTGAAATCTTTCACCGCCTTTTCTCCCCTATTTTGCCCCAAGAATCTGGTGTCTATTCTTCCCATCACGCCTATAACTGATGTGAATCCACCGCTTTTTTATCGACTCCTGCGGTTCAAGAATCATCTGATCGAAGTCCGTTTGAGAGAGAATTGCCGCATATTTCCGACACATTTCCAGTCCTGTGACATGAATATCAGCCGCCTCTCCCCGCAAATGTTGCGAATGTTCAGCCCCATGAACAGCCCTATTCACAGCCTCACAGCGATAACCTCCCACGACTATCACACGTCCCACACGCCGCCTAAGCGGTTCTAAGACGCATCTACAAAGCTCCCGAAGGTTCTCTATCACCTCCGCTCTCGAAGCCTCCCCGGGCGCAGGATTCTCCTCAGGCACGTTCTTAATACCCATGCCCACCGCCTTTCCCGAGCGCATCATCTCGCCCACCGTAAAATGTGGAGAGAGTCGCTCCTCAAAATCTATCTCATTAGAATGACTATCGTTGATCATACACATTAATTATTATAGATTATTTGGTTCATTAAAACTCCGTTCGTCATCCCTTCATTCCTGATGACGATGCAAAGGTACAACACAAAAAAACCGATTGCAAGGAAGATATATGTAGTAATGTGAGTAGACAAAGTCAACTTAATTCTGAATTCATAATTCATAATTCAAAATTCATAATTATGATTACTACTGTTAGCTGTGATTTATTGCTGCAAGCAACTTGTAAACTCGTCAACTTGCCAACTCGTTAACTACTACTCATGATTTATTGCTGCAGGCAACTTGTTTACTCATAAACTTGTCAACTCGTTAACTACTACTCATGATTTATTACTGCAAGCAACTTGTTTACTCGTCAACTTGCCAACTCGTCAACTACTACTCATGATTTATTGCTGCAGGCAACTTGTTTACTCGTAAACTTGTCAACTCGTTAACTACTACTCATGATTTATTGCTGCAGGCAACTTGTTTACTCGTAAACTTGTCAACTCGTTAACTACAAATTATGATTACTACTGTCAACTACCAATAAAGCACTACGAATGTCTCTAATTGCACAAATCCTTATTGTTAAATAATTCGTGTCATTCGAGAAATTCGTAGTTCATATCATAAAGTTCAAAGTTCAATGCTCAAAGTTCAAAGGTAATAGTTCAATGCTCAAAGTTCAAAGTTCAAAGGTAATACATGTTTTTTGGTTTCTTAGAGACGCCCAATCAGCTTGCAAAAGATGCCCTTTACACCCCTTACTAACGCCCTTTTGAAGTCCAATTAAGCACCTTTTAAAATCATCCTTTACAACTACTTGATAACAACCAATTTACGCAGGTACTAAAATAATTTGCTTTTAAGTCCTACCCTTTTCTTTGAGCATTATGTCAATGTCATTTTTTGCTTTTTTGATTAAATATCACACAGAGCTACGGAGTTTACAGAGGTTTTATTTAAAGACATATAATCCATAGAAGCACCTACGGTTTACAATAAATAGAAAAGAGACTGTTACCTTTATCAGAAATTCAAAAAACCTTAGAGATGTAATAGATATCATCTCTAAAGTTCTATACTATTTACCAATTCACTACCCTATCAACAATTTTCTGCTGTTCGCTGGCAGTACGTCGCAGATAGATACGCGTTGTCTCTATACTTTCATGCCCCATAAGGTCGGCTAATAAGGCAAGGTCATTGAAGCGGTCGAGGAAATTCTTGGCAAAGCGGTGACGGAAGGAGTGAGGATAGACCACATCACGATTCAATCCATATTTCTCTGCAAAATGCTTCAGTTGCTGGGCTATCCCTCGTGTCGTAATCCGTTGCCCAAAACGATTGAGGAAGATATAACCCGATGAAAGTTCTTTCTCTTTAATCCATTTAGTCGCTTCGATTCGTAAAGTCTTAGGAATATACAGCCGTCTAATCTTCCCTCCTTTAGAATAAATATCAAAGTAGCCTATGTTAACATGTTCAACTTTGATTTGAATAAGTTCACTGACACGTGCACCTGTAGCAGTTAGGAAACGCACAACAAATACCACATAAGATTCTCTTCTTGTTTGAGTGTCTGCTTAAGGAAGATGTAATCCGCTTGACTAATTACATTTTCCAAGAAAGTGTGTTGTTGAACTTTAACTGATTTTAGGCGAAGCTTAGACTTACCAGTATGTTCCAAAAACTTATTCAGTGCTTGAATACGAAGATTTACAGTCTTAGGTCTAAACTGTTCAATAATATTACTTTTGTACAAAAGTAAATTTCGCTTATTCAGCGTTTTGTGCTTGGAGAAGTAGTCATTGACAGCATAAACGTATGCTGAAATGGTATTCTCCGCCATGTTGCTCTCTCTGAGAGCTGTCTTAAATGATTCTACCATAATTGTAAATTTTAAATTCTGAGAATATTCTCTTATATTATGGTAGAACAACTTTTCCTAATTCCTATTATGAGAAGTTCATCCTCACTGGAGAGGTGAAATGTATCGATGACGAAATCCCCTTTGAACTACCCAAAGGGTGGGAATGGTGTAGATTGGGAACAATTTTTCAGACTTCAAGTGGAACTACGCCTCAGAGTAACAATCCACTTTATTATAAAGACGGAGATATAAACTGGATAAGAACAACAGACTTAAATAATGAAATTCTGAGGAATGCTGAAGTCAAAATCACAGAGCAGGCATGTGTAGACTATAAGCTAAAGGAAGTTCCGATTAATGCAGTCTGTATTGCTATGTATGGTGGTGCAGGTACAATTGGGAAACATGCACTTATTCAGTTTAGGACAACCATTAACCAGTCAGTATGTGCTATTCATCCAAATATCGATTGTTCGTCTAAATTCTTGCACATATTTATTCAGTATCAAAGACCCTATTGGATGGATTTTGCAGCTGGCTCAAGGAAAGACCCCAATATTAATCAACTAATCATTCAGCACTGCCTCTTCCCTCTACCGCCCTTAGCCGAACAACAACGTATTGTAGCAAATAGAAGAGTTGATGCCTTTGGTAGAACAATACGGCAAGGCACAAAGTGAACTCGAAGCACTTAATAGCAATATCCGCGAACAGCTCAAAAAATCCATTCTACAATATGCCATTGAGGGCAAACTCGTGCCACAATGCGAGAAGGATGGCACTGCAGAAGGTTTACTCCAAGAGATACAAGCCGAGAAGCAACGCTTCTATGCAGAAGGTAAGCTCAAGAAAAAAGACCTTACACACACAGCACCATCTTCCGAGGTGATGATAACAAGTATTATGAGCAGATTGGAAGAGATACTATAGAAATTTCCAATGAGATATTATTTGATTTGCCATGTAGTTGGCAATGGGTTCGATTCGGTCAAATTGTTAGAATGAGTATTGGGAAAACCCCTGCACGAGGAGAAGTTAGTTATTGGTCAAAAGCTACAATACCATGGGTTTCCATATCTGACATGACAAATTCTGAGCATATAAATAAAACAAAGGAAAAAATTTCTGTCGCAGCATCATCCGTAATGGGGGAGATTTCTCCTGTTGGTTCTTTGTTGATGAGTTTCAAACTTACAGTCGGTAGAACTTCAATTCTCAACATTGACGCATACCATAATGAGGCAATTATATCCATTTACCCATTCATTGATGATAAGTATGCTTTAAGAGATTATCTTTTCTACACATTACCATTTTTATCAAATATGGGAGATTCTAAAGATGCTATTAAAGGGAAAACTCTCAATTCTAAGAGTCTCAAAAGTTTACTAATCCCCTTACCTCCATTAAGAGAACAACGCTGTATTATTAATCGACTGGAAGAATTATATGCCCACTTATAGTCGGGCATATAATTCTTCTATAGCATTTGCAATTCTTTTCTGCTCTTGAAATGGTGGAATGCCAATTATCAAAGAATAGAAGATTTCTTTATTCAAATGTGGAATAGCAGCACCTTTCTTAGAGTTACGTAGCAAATCTTTGTAGAACTGAATGAAGTATAGCACATAAGGTAGATGCATACTACAACTTACCCATAATTGCTTAAAAGTGCTACCCATATAGCCGTCATGAGGAACAGTAAAAACTTCACCTGAATTTTCTCCGTCTACAAGAATGATGTTATTTCCCTTGGCTACGAACTTCCCTTTGTCCAAATAAGTACCAGTAGATTTACCACGCAAATACTTAGCATCAAGACAAATGTATTGACCTTCTTTCTTTTCGCCATCAATAAGTCTACAAATATGAGAAAGACTCACTATTTTTCATGATTTGGGAAATTCAAAATATAATTCAATAGGGGCATCGATTCTATCTATCTGCTCATTATACTTGATAAAGCCTGTTTGACACAAGTAATAATTCTTGCTTGCTCATTAAGAGGTGGAATTGGTATCAAGAGATTGCTAATCTTTTTACTGAAACGAACTCAAAAGTAGTCTTCCCTGATAAACGATGCAGCTCATCCTTTAATGTTTTAGCAAAAACAAACAAGTATTCATCTAATATTAGAGGACAAAAGTCGTCTTTTATAGTAAGAGCGTTGAACTGTTGATTTGTTGTGATTGGAATTTTCGTAAATGCACATTGCCCTACAGATGCAGTACAGCACAATAAAATACTACCTTCCCTCACAACTCTTTTGGGGGTTATTGCTTCTTTTGTTATTTTCTGTTTCGTAAAATTAATATACTCTCCTTGGGTCCTTATATCATCAATGGTAAACCAATTTATATCACCGTTTAGCCAAAATTTTTCCTCTGTTCTTAGAGGGGTAAAGCCATTAGTAATAATACATATTGTACCGATTCTACACCATTGCCATGATTCTGGTATTTCAAAGGGTACTTCATTATCTATGCATATACTTTTTTCCCCTATCTGCTCATAATACTTGTTATCATCACCTTTATAGATGATAGAATCAACAATGTCTTTCTTTTTCAACTTCCCCCTCCTTAACAAGTCTTTGTTTCTCTTCTTTAATACGTTGAAGAAGAACAGATGCGGGCTCATCATTAGGGTCTTGTGGAACAAGTTTACCTTGTATAGCTTCTTGTAGAACACTCTTCTTAAGTAGTGTGTTAAGATTATTATTCAGGTCTTCCAACTTATCTTGCACTTTTCCATATTGTTCTACAGCTACTATAGATTTTTTAATCTTTTCAGCAATACTCCGTTGTTCGTTTAGAGGGGGCAATGGGAAAAGCTTATTTTCAAGATAACCAGAAATTATACGTTGTTGATTTGCTGTACCCTTGAATACTGCTTCTTCTACAAAATAAGGACTTTCTAAAAAGAAAAGAAGATATTCTACAGAAAGAGTATTTCTATAAGTGCGGAGAACTTTCAGTTCTGTTGTTCCAGCTCCAATACCATTAGGAAGATTATTAAGAATCATTGATTTTCGATTTTGAAAACATGGTGTTATTTTAGCAAAAGCTACATCACCATCGGCAAAATGAGTATAACCATACTTTATTTCTCTCCACTTACGAACAGTATATGTATAGCTTGAAAGATAAGTAGCTTCAATTTTTTCCATAGGGATAAACGCAGCCTCTTTATCGTCATCAACATAGTTTTTCGGATTTATCTGCACTATATTGGATAATCTACTCCAACTCCAAGTTAGAGGTATCTCAAATGGTATTTCTTCATCAATACAGATTACCTTACCGTCGGCAAACTTCTCATAATAGGAATTGTCCTCACCACGGTAAATGATAGATTCTTTCTTATCTTTCTTGATTTTTCCCTCCTTAATAAGTCTTGCCTTTTCTGCACGAATCTTTTCAAGCAGTACGGATGCTGGTTCATCATTAGGGTCTTGCGGTACAAGTTTTCCCTGTATCGCCCACTGAAGTATACTATTTTTTAATTGTTTACCGTTCATCTTTAGAAAAATTTACGTCCACGACCTTCACAATCTGGACATTCTTTTTTTATCTTACCTGTCCCTACACATTTTCCACAACTCAATTTGCCATATCCATTGCAGTTTCGGCATTTTAATATACCAGTTCCGCCACATTTATTGCAGTACATATCTCCACTACCCGCACATGAATAGCATCGATCTTTTCCTGTACCAGAACAAAAAATACATTTAAAACCATCGTCACCATACCCTGAGCCCGAACAGAAAATACAGTCTCTTAACCTTCCTGTCCCACGACACACATCACAACGTGTTCGACCAGACCTACCACAATTATCGCATGCAACCACACCACTCCCACTACATTCATAACACTTAAAATAGCCATACCCATTACATTCGTCACATTCTGTTAGAATCTTTCCCTCTCCATTGCAATTGTCACATTGCATAAACTTTGGACTGGACTTGCAAGAGACCAATAGTAATGATAAAAGAGCTAAGAAATAGTATTTCATTTTATAGTCAGTACTATTCCGTACCTTAATAGATAGTTCTTTACCGTTCATTGTTCGTAATCCTCGCTATTTATACCAAACTTACTAAGTACTTACACTTACATAAGACATAACGATTTACTTATAATCTCATTGTCTGGCAATTTAAACTTTCTAATCTATATTGATTTCTATTCCTAAGATCTTCTGTATTTCCGCCAGCGTCTTATCTATCTCATCGTCAAGTGCCTTACGCTTCTTGAAATAGTTAGCAAGGAGTTCGGCTGGAGGAAGTATCTCTTCCTCATCCTTAGGAAACTTGCATTGATCGAAGTTAAAATCCAATTCAGACAATTCTTTGGCAGTAAAGCAGCGAGCTTTCTCTCCCAATTCATCCGAAGCTATTTCCTTACGATCATTCCACCAATCAGAGATAGGTTGGCAATGCTCCAATCTCATTGACTTTGTCTTGGAGAAATGCTTATACCCTTCTGGCATATCAAGACGATAGAACCATGTTTATTGGTAGAGAAGCCTTCTTCAGCTCCCTCAGCTCGTTCATTATTGAAGAACAGGATATTTGTTGCGATACTGGTATAAGGTGCAAAGATGCTACCTGGCAAACGAATAATGGTGTGGAGATTAAAATCTCGAAGCATCTTTTGCTTGATAGCCAATTTTGCTCCATCCGTACCAAAGAGGAAACCATCAGGAACAATGACAGCTGCACGTCCATTAGCTTTCAGTCTATACATGATAAGTACCATGAATAGATCTGCTGTCTCACTTGAACGAAATTCCATCGGGAAATTACTTTTAGAGGCAGCATCAGTACTTCCACCGTATGGCGGATTCATTGCAATCACGTTTACCTTGTCTCCTTCTTTGAAATCAGACATCTTTGTTCCCAGCGAATCACAATGACGGATATTCGGCGATTCTACGTCGTGCAAAAGAAGATTAGTGATAGAGAGAAGGTAAGGTAGAGGTTTCCACTCCTGTCCAATAACAGCCTTTTGAAAGAGTCTCCTATCATCGGTAGTTTTTACTTGCTTCTGTAAGTAATTCAAAGCAGAAGTAAGGAATCCTCCTGTTCCCGATGTGAAATCGCCTACGGTTTCACCAAGTACAGGAGAAAGCTGCTGGATGATAAAATCAGTCAATGCACGAGGAGTATAGAACTCTCCAGCATTACCTGCCGATTGGAGGTCTTTAAGTATACCTTCATAGATGTCACCAAACATATGTCGATCGGTTGCATCATCAAACTCTATCTCGTTGATGACATTGACAACCTGACGCAGCAGGATGCCATTCTTCATATATTGGTTCAAATCCTCAAACACCTCTTTTACAATAGCTTTGCTACGAGGAGTTTCACGTGTCACCTCAATCCCTTTTAAGGTAGGGAATAGTTTATCGTTGATGAAAGAAAGCAAGGCATCACCAGTCATGGCATCACCATCTTTCTCATCTATCGCCCAACTTCTCCAACGTAACTCTTCAGGAATAATGGATTCAAAGATTGTACGATCCTTACTGGCCTTATATTCCCATGTTTCCTCTTGCGTGTCATACACCTTTAGGAAAAACATCCATGTCATCTGCTCAATACGCTGTGCATCACCATTAATACCCGCATCTTGGCGCATTATATTTTGCAAACGCTTTACTATATTATTTACTGCCATTTTTATGCCGTCTTATATATTTCGTTTTCAAGCTCTTTCAATGCCTGTTCATATTTATCTATCCCTCCAAATAGCTTCACTATTCTTTGTGGTTTGCCTATCTTATTAAATGGATCTGTGTCAAGAATATCTGAGTCTTCAAGATTCAAAATACCATAATCCGCATATTTATCAAGAAGAGCCTCTAACACTTCTCGCGCCTTACCTTCATATTTAGCAAAGTAATTCCGCTTCTTAACATTGTTTGCCCTTTCACGCCTTGCCATAGGCGGCTGATCGTACGCCACATGACATATCACGTCAAAGATGTCAGCATGTGCCAATGCAGGATTCTTCTCCCTAACAACATCAACAAGAACACTATAGTCCTTTAATTCATCAACGATTACTTTCTTCCGCTCTGCTTCGGTCCAATTCTTTACAAAATCGTTTAAGGTAGCATAACGCTTTCGAATCTGTTTGCGCGTATAGTCTGTAACACTTTCTGTACGCATGGTTCTACCATCTTCACCAAGAACAGTCACAATTTCCGTAGTGATAGCTATTTGCTCACCCTCAACAAGATACTTGACATGTTGTGATTCAGAGATAATAGTTGGTGATTTGTCTGGTATGGTATAAGTCTTCGAACCTTTTCCTTGTGGCGGCTCGGGGTCACCATCAAATTTCGGGTCTTTGAATTTAGCAGTGGCATTGCGGAAATCCAATATTTCCAAATGCCATTTCCCCTTATCAGTTCTTAGACGTGTACCACGTCCGATGATTTGTTTGAACTCCGTCATAGAGCCAATTTCCTTATCAATGACAATAAGCCCACAAGTCTTGCAATCTACACCAGTAGCAAGTAATTCAGATGTTGTAACAATTGTTGGGTAAGCTTGGTCTACGTCAATAAAGTTGTCTAACTGTTTCTTTCCCACATTGTCATCACCGGTTATACGCATAACGTAACGTGAATCTCGGGTACAAAGGTCTGCATTAAGATTGACCAACAGACTTCTCATTGCTTCTGCCTCTTCTATGTCCGTACAGAACACAATAGTCTTAGTCATTCTGCCTATCTGTTTCAACATCTTTGTAATACGCTTAGCAACTATCTCCCTTCGCTTGGTGAAGGCAATGTCCCTACCTATATCCTTACGCTCATACAAACGTTGCACTATATCCCTGCCCAGCAAGTCTTTCTCATCTTCATTCGGTTTGAAACCTTGTAGATCTATGCTAATATAGGAATTCGTTACTCGATAAGGAGCAAGAAATCCATCCTGTATTCCCTGTAAGAGTGAATAGGTAAACACAGGTTCACCAAAGTAATCAAGATTATTAGCTCCATTCTCTGCCTTGGGGTGGCTGTCATACCGATTTGAGTGGCTGTATTAAAATACTCAAGCACCTTTCGCCATGCGCTATCATCTTTAGCACTACCACGGTGACACTCGTCAACAATTATAAGATCAAAGAAAGTTGGCTGAACTTGTCTGAATGGGTCTTCTACTCCTTCTTCATTAGAAACCAGTTGATGATATAAAGCCATATGGACTTCATAGGCAGAGTCGATAGCTGCACCTTGTATTTTGGTCATAACCTTTTTGAAAGGCTTGAAATCCTGTACCATCGTTTGGTCTATCAGAATATTACGGTCTGCAAGGTATAATATTTTTTTCTTTGTGCCAGAAGTTTTCAAACGATGAATGATTTGAAAAGCAGTGATAGTCTTGCCTGTACCCGTAGCCATAACTATCAACACTCTGTCTTTACCTTTGGCAATAGCTTCAACAGTACGCTCTACCGCAATACGCTGATAATATCGAGGCTCATAAGTATATTGGTCTGAATAGAACGGTTGCTCTATAATTTTCAAAGTCTCGTTGTTCAACTGTTTAGCATTGATAAACCGTTGATACAAAGCGTCAGGAGTTGGAAACTGTTCCAACGAAAGTTCAGTCTCTTTCCCAGTCAGGAAATCATGCTCTAAAAATCCATCTCCATTAGAACTGTATGCAAAAGGAATATCAAGAATCTGAGCGTATTCCATCGCCTGTTGCATTCCTCCTCCAAGTGGTTTACTATTATCTTTAGCTTCTATAATAGCGATAGGCTTATTAGCAGCATGAAACAAGAGATAGTCAGCCTTCTTACCTGTTTGACGTGCATGCACCTTACCTTGGAAAATAACCCTACCATCAGTAAAGTAATATTCCATTCGGATATGTTCATTCTTCCATCCCGCATTATTAATTGCAGGTGTGATGAAACGCAACTTTATATCTTCTTCTGTCAAATCCTTTTTACTCATTGTTCTTGATTGTTTTAATCTTTACATAATTTTTTATTATGAGAAGTTCTGCTAATAGAGATAATTCTTGTATACTGAACACAATATTGCCGTTGGGCAACCATGCGTAAGGAGTCTTATCTCAGCCTTCTGTTCGTCTGTAGATTCTGGTAGGTTTCTAAGAGAAGGCTGCACTTTATCAGAACAACATCTTGATATCGTTTTCTCAGCTTTTCCGAGTCTGAGTGGAAGCCACTTTTTTGTCTTGTGGTTCTCTACCCAGCACGCTTTTTAATACTTTGTATTGATGCTATACGATGATTTTCAAAATGAAAACAGCCATTATAACTGCAAAGATAGTGTTTTTAAACAGAATGACATAATTATTTTCAGACAGAATGACATAAATATTTTAAGACAGAATGACATAAAGACAAGAAAAGACAAAGTAAAGACATGATAACAGGGGAACAGACAGAATGACAAAAAAACAAAGCTTGGAATATTATATTGGAAGAAAGGTGCTAATAAGCCTTATAAGCTTAAGAAGGCTTTTAAGACAAAGAAGATTTGTTAGTTTCCGTTTACTATTTCTTGCCACAGCCCAAAGGGTATCTCGAGTGTTCACTCCCCTCCCTACGGGGGAGGGGTTGAGGGAGGGCACTTCTATGTCTTTTTATTACTTATGTCATTATGACTTCTGTCCATTCTGTCATTATGGCTTCTGTTCATTCTGTCTGTCATTATGGCTTCTGTCCTTTATGTCATTATGGCTTCTGCATCATTCTGTCTGTCATTGTGGCTTCTGTCCCTTATGTCATAACGTCTTCTGTTCCCCTGTTACTTTGTCTTTTACATACTCTGTCCATTATGTCTTCCGTTCATTCTGTCTGGTTTAGAGGGTTTTTATGTAAAGTATTTTTACGAACTTACTAATTTGTCGAGAAATAGTAAACAGAAGATTGGGCAATATCTTCCCTTTTTTTGTCTCGAACGTTTAGAGAAGAATTCGTAATTATCAAAAACACAATTATTTATAAGATAAAATAAAGAAGACAAAGTTCAGAAAATCACAAGTTTATTTATGGAAGAAGCAAAGGAAAAGAAGTGAAAGAAAGGAAGATTCGTTATAAAAATGGATGAATTGTTTATATTTTTCATAACGAAGCCTTATTCTTTCCCTATTCGTCGCACCTAACCTCCTAACTTGTCGACTACCCCACCCCAATAGCTACTAAAGTGTCGCACCATAGTTACTAATCTGTCGCAACCTACTTACTAATCTGTCGCCGCTAAGTTACTAATTTGTCGTCGATTAGTCGTGTAACTATTTAAGGGTCAAAGGATTTGAAGGCCTCTACTAATATCTAATAAAGAATATATAACGATATTCTAAGTTAAGAAGAGGTGTTTTGTTTTGAGAAAATATATTTTTTTCGCTGGGGGAAGAAGACTTTAAACAAAGGTTTTTGAGTGCAACCTCCCTTTTTGTCGCACATACGTTTTTGGGAGCAGTGCAGGCGTTTTCTGTTTTGCGGTAGGCTTGTAGGGACGAGCGTTTTTGAGTCGGGTTTTTCATTTCCGTTTCATGGTTTTTGTGGGTTTTTTAGTCGGTGGTTTTGGGTAGGAAATTTTTGGTGAGATTCGTGGCGGATTGGTAGTAGGTTTTGTTTCGTTTTCTTATTTTTTTATTACCATCGATCTTTGCTTTATTCGGTTTTTTTAGGCGGTTACACAGGATTCTTATTATCTTCAAATATGTTTTTTTATATTTGTGTATCAGTATATTATCGGCTTTTTAATCATCTTAAAAGCTGTTCTTTACTTCCTCGTGTTCAATGATTAAAGGGCGGAGATGCGCCAGGACGTTTGTTTGTTTTTTTCTTTGTCATCAGCTTGTCGGTATTCGTATCGAATTTAGAAGGATTATTTCTTCTTTTCATTGTTCAAACTTTTTCGGTTTTTTATGTTTACATTTTAGGTAGGTTATTCGCATTGAGTTTTCTTTTTTTCATGACTTTGTCGACATACTTTTTTTATAGGTTTTTGGCATGAGAGTTTTTTTCCTCCTTTTTTTGTCGCACCTAAGCCTTTTTTTCGTTCTTAATCATTCGCAAAATGCTGTTTTATCGCTTAAAGATAGCGGAGACAAATAGGAAGCTATTTTTTTGATACTCTCCTACTCTATTTATGCGATAAAGCATTATTATAAAGGAAGTTATGGAAGTTTTCTTTCTCTTTTACGTTAGAAAAGTACAAAAACTTGTCACTTTTTTGTCGCACTTTACTTTTATCAATATTCGTACTTGCAATGATAATCAGTGAGTTATACTGTTTTATTGCGTCTTTAAAAAATATTCCCTTTTTGTCGCTATATGCCCTCAAAGAATGTTATTTTTGATTCATGACACGATTATCTTTAGTCTGTTTCCACCTATTTAATCTATAAGTGCCAAATATGTTCCTATTTTGTCGACCCTCACGAATGCTTTACCTTCAGTTTTCTCTCCCTATATGTCGCACCATTCACCACACACCTGCTGAGGTTTTTCCTATTTCTGTAATCTTATAAGTCCTCCGCACATGTGGTGCTAAGCCTTCGCACCATATGTGCGGAGCTTTAGCACGATATATTTGAGTAGTTTGTGGTTTATTATATAAAGATTTAGTGCAGTGGCAAACTCATGTTTTACAGTCTTTCCTTTTTTGAAATGTTATAATAGCTTTTTTATTCGTGAGTTTATTGTTTATTCCTTAACTTTGTGGACATAATAATTAAAAACTAATTCTTTATGAAGCATTTAGCAATTTTGCTATTAGGTTTACTTGCCCTTACGGCTTGTTCAAAAGATAATGAGGAGGGTATGAGCCCTACCCTATCCGAGAAGAAGAAAGATTATATTGCTAAAATAGAATTTTTCTATAAACCATTGGGTAATAATGTAAAAGATTATGAAAAAAAGCAGGTGAGTACACTTTTTACGTATGATAAACAGAAACGGCTTGTAGGCTGTACGTATTATTATAATGAGTTTGACGATGGTCATAAGAGTAATTGTAAGATGTCATACTCTGAGAATCAGATAGAGTTTCATAAATTGGAATCTACTTATAATGGTAAGCGTCGTTATCCCGAAGACTTTTTTATTATATTAGACAAGCATGGAAAGGCTTTTACAGGTAAATACCTATATTTATGGATCGTATCTTCATTCATCTAACAGGGAATACTTTTAAATATATTGACGCTTTCTTTAAACATGATAGCTTAGGGCATTGCACATCATTCGCTCAGCAAGGTTTTTCCAAGTATTATCCCTTTGGTATGGAAGAATGGCAATATTGAGTCGATACTTTACCATACTAAGGGGAGTATCGAAAATTAATCCGAAGCCTTCTGGGATTGACGAAAAACTATATTTATACGAACATTCCAAATAGGAGTTACCCTGATCTCAACTTATTCTTTTGCAGATTATCACTCGGATGGTCGCTGGTGGTCTCTTTGGTCAGATGTTGTTGGATTCCGTTCTGCACACATGCTAAGTAGGATTCTTTTTAAAAGAAAGAGTGTATAGAACCTTTTTTCACATAAGTTGGATTCTAAAGGTAGAGTTTCTGAGACAATAGTAGATACTGGTATATCTCGTTTGACAAAAATATATTATCACCTACGCAAACATTTAATAGTTCTCCGATTATCGTATTAGGGCGCATCATACTTTTTTTGGTTATGATGCGCCCTAAGTTTTATGTCAAATTTTTAATTTTGTAGGTTATAAGTAAACTTAAAGTTTCAGGGTTAAGCTACATGTATACTTTTTTTCTAATGCTTTTTCTTTTTTTGAAACAGAGTATAACTTTTTTTGGTAGTATGATTTTTTTAATAACTTTGCAATACTATTTTTTTAATTATCTAAACATATGTGGTAAACCTTTTTCACTTGAAAGTTCTGAAGAACTTTAAATTTTTATTATGAAGATTTTTATCGAAAATGATATTTAGCTGTCGGCACATCAAGCAACTTGTGCTTTGTATTTTTCTTCTTGTTATCACTTCAATCTTGTGATATTGGATTTATTCTTCCGTTAGATAACAATAAGTTTAGCTATGATATTCCTTTATCTGAGAATCGTATGGTTAAGGTCAGCAGTATGTACTTTAATGGCTGGTATTACCTTCTCTTTAATTTAAAAGGAGACTATGTATTGAATCCTGACTCTTTACAGTTGGACTTTTATGATAAGAATATAAAGGTGGGGAAATCTTTTCCGTTTTCTGGAATCAATACATATAAGAATAATAATACGCGCGTAAAGAATAGAATCATCTCAGTCAAATTAGGTTATGAACGCCAAGACAAAAGGGTTGAAGATTCATTAGCCTTGTCTATTCTACCATCAGATTTTCTTATGTGTAATGAGAAAAGAGTGCTCACTGATTCGCTGAGAATAGTGTTGAAGAAAGCAAAGAGGAAATAGTTCTTTTGTAACTCAGTCTGGCTTATTGTGTAATAGATTCAGATTATCACTCCCTATTGCTGAAGGGCCCAACTTATGGGAATGATATTGCGTATTGCCTCAAGTTACATTGTGGGGTAAGGGGATATTGTAGGCAAAAGTGGGTGCTTCAAGTTCAAATTATCTGCAAATTCAGTAATGAGAGGATGTGTACACGCAAGAAGGACGTTGAAAGGCTTAGTTGCGGATTTGAGGCTATACTATATTAAAGTTTTATCTTCACCCCTATCTCTGCCACCTTCGCGGCATCATAATCGGCCTTGATGCGAGCATAATCTCTGCCGCCATACGAGCTTGGAACAAGATAATAGAATGGCTCTCCATACTTCTCCAGCACCACATCGATATATAATATCTCTCCTGTCAGCAGGCGCATCATGGGCAGATGGTCGTATCTGAAGCGTACCTCCATCACTCGCCAGTTATACTGACGTGCCTCCTCCCAAAGGTCAAACATGCTCAGATCCGTCGTAAAGTAGGCCTCGTCAATACCGCAAAACAAGTGGAATTTGCCCGCAATCAGGGTGAAGACTACGCCTTTGAACTTATGTTTTTTATACGCCATGTAAATACCATGATACGTAAAAAGGCAGGTGGGCGTAAGAGGAAAGTGCCTCTAAATACTCCGCCTCGCTGATGCGTTGGCAGTCTTCGAAAGTATCGTACAGTCGTGCCACAGCCATCGCCTCATCTTCATGGTACACACTTCTTGCCACACCCTCTTCTTCTCTGAAATCGTGCACCACCTGTCCACCTCTAAGATAGGCATATTCTGGCCAATCATAGCCGTGAATGAGCAAATACGAGTCTAACAGATGCAGATCCCGACGTATGATAATCTCGTGAAGTATATCTTGCGTGGGCTTCAACGCTTTCACGGCGTGGGCTACCGGCCCGCAAGCCTCTATCTTGAGCATCAGGCTGCTCTCTGACAACGCATGCGCCGTCTCAAAACCATAGTCTTGCCACAGACACCTCCATACCTCTGCGAGCCTTCTCTCTATCTCTTCCTGCTCCGTCTGCCAGTTGCTGCGACGCAGCGGAATCACCACCGAGAAGCGCATCTGCTCTCCGCTTCCCGTGAGTAATCCTACCTCCGTCAGCTCATAGGCGTACACCATCGAGTCTTCAAAAGCAAGCACTCTATTCTGCCCTGCGGCAATCTCCTGATGCGTCAGTGCCTCTATGGCTGTGGAAAAATTGTCTTCCCGTTCGATGCGATAGCTCTCGGTCGGTGCTTCCTCGCTCGCTGACAATGCATCCGTGCCGTCCTCCGCCTTATCTGCCGACGTCTCCATCTCCAGCACGTCACGCTTCTCGGTCCGCTTCTTGGTGTAATGCTCTGCCCAGATGAGCGCCCCGCCGATGAGCAGACCTATCACTGTCGGCCCCTTACCGCCATCGGCAACGACCCCTAAGACCAATGCTCCGATTGCTGTCAAGACAATAGCAATGAGCAGCCATTGAAGTATAGAGTTGATAAAATGATGGTTCATATATGGTTTACCTTACCTTAATTCCGCAGCATAAACTCTTGTGAGAACTCCAAGTGCCTGAGAAACAAAGTTCTCAAAACACTTGGATATGTCAGAAATTTTACCTATCTTGGTGCTGCAAACATAACAAGTAAGCAAAAATCTGACATGGCAAAGGTAGCAATTAAAAACGTGAATATCACTTCTTTCGGTGGAATTTATCACATTATGGACGTTTTCTCAAAGTTGGGCTTTGAAAAACTTACCGAATCTGTATTGGTTAACGTGGAAGTAGCGGCAAAGCATTCTGTTATGGATGTATTTTTTGTGGTTATCATACTTCCCTATTGGTTTGGGTGGGGGCTTTTATGATTATGCAAGAACCAAGAACCCCATATAACCCCCATATCAATGGATAAATGCCAAAAATGTCACTTCAATATATAAAAGTACCTCACAAGGAATAATGCTGCGGAATTGAGGTGTTAAATATTTTTCGTGGACACTAGTGAAAGATTATTGTTTTATAAATGCCCACTTATATCGCGGATCATTTGGTAAGTTTATAAGATGCTCTTTCATCAATGCACCTTCTGGACTATAAAAATGAATGTTTGAACAAAACTCATGCCAGAATTCCAATGATGTTGCATAGTACTGTTCCAATTCCTCTTTTGTAAATGAAGGCTGATATTTTTTTATTTTGAACCCTTTGTTCTGTAATGCTTTTTTTATCTTGGTATGAGATTCATGAGGATTATCCTTATAGTTGAGTTTTAAAGCATCCTCTGAAATCAACTTCTTTTCCGTCTCATCATTCATTCTATCATGCCAGTGACTTCGAAGGATTTCTTCTGGCATAATCTTATCCCCATTATCAAATTGTGCAAAAATTCTTTCTGTTATGATCGAATCATGACGGAAAAACACATATCGTACTTCTGGATAATTGTTAAAATCATCATCTTTATCGACATTAATTAGAAAACCTGATTGATTTCCACTACGCATAAAAGGTTGTTTTCCTATATTATTAACAATATAGTTACGCTTATCATTGTATTGAAAGGAGTCTGCTTTCAAATCAAAGTAATATAGTACTCCTAATTCATTACCCGTATATTTTTCATAACAATCCAACTTCATATTGAAGGTGGTAACCGCAAAGAACTTAGCCACCTCCATGTCGCTTGTAAGATCAAGCCAAGGAGTATTGTTATAATAGTGCTGGCTCAAACCATCATAATTAATCTTGAAATAAAAGGTATCGTGTAACAACTCAAACCCCCTTTCAAATAGTTGAACTAGTGGATGCGTCTTGAGAAGGCATTGAAACTCTTTAATCTGTATTATATCATCTACGAAATAGTCTTTATTCTCCCGAAAAAGACTTGGCTTGCAAGGCGAAAAGAACCTTGACTGCCCACGATAAAGAAATTTGTGATTAGCCAACGAAGGCTTTAAGACGAACTTGTTGTGCGTAGAGAGTTGATTAACCACAAAACAGTTATCTGAAGCCCCCTCAATGGGGTAGTAAGAGACATTCGCCGAAGCCCATGGTATACGAAAAATTTGTCCATCATAGAAATATTCTTCTCTTACAATCTCTTGACGATATTGGTCCGTTGAAAGGCGTTCTTGTTCTATCTTTTTAATGTAATCTGCAGCTTCATCAACATTATCAAAAGGATTCGACTTGCTACCAAGGTCTCCTTCTGCTAGGGATGCTAATGAGCGATTGATATTTCTTCATAAAGTTTCTCCCAGTGTTCAGTAATTTTCATATGCTCTGATTGAGTTGGCTTTATAACGCCTAGCTTCATCTTTGCATGTGTGTCAGTACCTGTAACGAGTTCACACTCTATTTTAAACTCCTCCTTAAGCATTTTTAAAACTTCAGAGATTGGTGTTAAAGGATTAATCCGACAGCCTTTTAATATCATCAATGAACTGGCAAATACAATACTATCTTTGTCCATGCTGTTAAATGCACCTTCATCACCGACAGTTGTAAATCTATACCAAAAACGAGCTAACTGATAACCCATTAAACGGTACACTGTTGGTGCGTCATTACCAGTCACTCCTGAAAACAATATTCTGAACACTGGAATACAAACCAACACCTTTGAGTGCGTATAGTCTATTTTCAGGGGATTAGCCTTGCCGTCTGCTTGCATAGCAACGCCTACTACAAACTTGGGAAACTTCTCTACAGAAACCTTCAAGAATCTTAAAGCTTCATAACAAAAACCTTGAAGCATTTTAAGAGTTTCTTGGACGCTTAGAACAGTGTTACCAAATTCAGATGTTTTCATTGACATTTTTTTTTACCTTACCTTAATTCCGCAGCATAAACTCTTGTAAGAACTCCAAGTGCCTGAAAAACAAAGTTCTCAAAACACTTGGATATGTCAGAAATTTCACCTATCTTGGTGCTGCAAACATAACAAGTAAGCAAAAATCTGACATGGCAAAGGTAGCAATTAAAAACGTGAATATTACTTCTTTCGGTGGAATTTATCACATTATGGACGTTTTCTCAAAGTTGGGCTTTGAAAAATTTACCGAATCTGTATTGGGTAAACGTGGAAGTAGCGGCAAAGCATTCTGTTATGGAAGTATTTTTTGTGGTTATCATACTTCCCCATTGGTTTGGGTGGGGGATTTTATGCTTAGAAAAGAGCCAAGAAACACCGAAGCACCTCATATCAACATATAGAGCCCCCAAAAAGACGTCTCAACATATAAAAATTTTTTCTCACAAGAAAAAAAATACTGCGGAATTAAGGATATAAGAGTTTTGTTTTTATTCCTCTATATTTCAGATGATCATTGTCTTTCCTTTCATTGTATTGAAGTATTTTTTTCGTTTTGCTGTCACTCCTCTCACTCAATTTTTATTCAGGAACCCTTTGGGTTATAGTTGTTTTGTCCTATTTGTTAAAAAGTGACAGCAAATTAAATCAAAAACTCTTCTTGTTATTTTTTTATTCTTTTTAATTTGTTTGTTACCCATCTCTGTTTATAGCCTGTTATTTTCATTTTTTTCTAACCTTACTTTTTCTTATTTCAGTTTGTATTTTTTTATGCATTCTGTTTTTTTCCTGTTACTCTGTCTCTTTTTATTACTTTGTCTTTCCTCATTCTCTTTTTTTCCTGTTATTTTTGTCTTTATGTCATTCTGTCTTTCCTATTATTTTTGTCTTTATGTCATTCTGTCTCTTTTTCATCTTTTTTTGTCGCACTTCCTTCCCTCCCTTTTTTTCCTTTCATTTTGGCTTCATTTTTACTCTTTCATCTGTTTATTTTTTTGATATTTTTTTGCTTGAATATTTAAGTATAAAAAAATACTTTTATCGTTTTATTTCTTTGTTTGTTTATCTACTTTGTTTTTTTATTTTTCGTTTATTATTTATGTAATTGACTTTTTAATTTAATGTGTTATAATATAAATCTATATTTATATAACCACGTAATATTATTTTTTTATGTGTTTACGTTTTATAAATATATAAATATATTTTTAGCATACATAATTACAAGATTAATTAAATATTGAAATATATAAAAAGCTTCAATGTTGTGTTTTGATAAGCTCTTAAATATGTAAATATATAAATGTATTTAGTTTTTTTCTTTCTGTCTTTTATTTTTACTCCTCTCTGTATTCTTTAGTAGCTTCCCTTACTTTTTGTTTATCTTATCAGCTTTCTTGCTTTGCTTTTTTTGATTCTTCTTTGTGGTTCCTTCTTTGTTTGTTTATTTTTATCGCTTTCAATTTCTTTTTGCCAAGCGTTTTTTTCTTTTTTTCTAAGTGTTTTTCTTATTTATATCTTTGTTTAAATCGATCATTATATTTTTTTATTTTGCATTATTTTTCTTCCTAATGCGTTGTAAATGTCATAATATCAATATTATATATATTTACTTAAACGTGTATTTATGTTTTTTTATTTTTTTCTATTTCTTTTGCTTTTTCCTCTTTTGCTTTAATGGATATTCTTTTTCTTGTTTGTCTAAATTCGTTTTTTTGCTTTCCTCTCGATAAAATCGTTGTTTTTTTCTTATCTTCATCTATTTGTTGATTCTATATGATAGGCTTTCTTTGTGCTTTGTTGTTTGCTTTTTCCTCTTGATTATTAGGATTCTATGTTTTTTTATATTTGATTAAATATGTTTATGCGTTTTTATTCGGATTCATCGTGTTTTTGGCTTTTTGCTTTTCTCTTTTATTGTTTGCAAATGTTTCCTTTTTCTCTTCAAATGTAGTTTTCTGATCCTATACGTTTGTTTCCTTTTTACGCTCATTTTTTTCTTTTGTCTTGCTCTTTTATTTGTTTGTGTTATTATTTAAATGTTCAAATCATTAATTGCAAAGATATATAATAACGTAAATATATATTGGATTTATTTTTGTTTGATGTTGTATTAAGCATATAAATATATAAATATGGATTATGTTTTAATCTTGATCTTTTATGTTTTTTTCTTTTTCAAATTGATGATTTTTTTCTTCTTTTTCTTTATGTCTATTATGTGTATGTATCTATGTAAATATATATAAAGATTAAAAAGCGAAAGGATAAATATTTTATTGCATTTTTTTGTTTTCTTATCTTTTTTTATTTTTTTCTCATTAAAAAAATGTTTAGATGTATTTGCTTGTTTCGATAAATAGATGTATATTTGCAAGTATAAAAATATAACCACATCAATATGTGTGTATTTATTTAATTCAACCTTTATATAAATATATATGAATTTAAAGACTTTTTCTATTACGCCTAAAGCAGGTCAGGTTTTAAATTGGAGCTTGGGCTTGTTCATTGTTTTTAGTGTTTTCAATCTGATTGATGGGTGGACATCAGTGCCCAATGCTGGGCAGGGAGTTCTTACGAATGCTTTGCAACAGTGCAGTCGAATAGCTTTATTCGTGCTATTGAGTATTCTGTCATTGCTGCGACAAAGTTAGCGATGTTGGAGGTATTTCGTAGGTGCTTAAATAAGAATGGTGATAAGGCTGCACAGTTGACTGTCACAATTATGATGGTGCTTATATTCTGCATAGCTCTTGCAGGTGCTTTGCCACAGTTCCTTTTTACTCAAGAGGAGGAAATGATGGCAATTCCTCATGGTGGATTATCATCATATTTTACAAATTTCTCGATGGTAGCTTTGCTTGTGTTTACTTTTACAAAGTTAGTTCTGTTTGTGCAGTTAGTGCGTACTTATGCTGGTAAGATTCGTTTGTTTGGTGCATCTTTGTTTGGCTGTCAAGTTTTGACGTGGTTGATAGATTTCGCATACTTTGTTGTATATACATGGGTTAGCGGTGCGACGATGACAGAGATTACGAACATTTTTACTATTACCTCTCTGTTAAACTTCGTTCTTGCTTTGATTCCATTCTGCGTGTTGAAGACGACTATGGTAGTTGATGACTAAAAAGCAGAATTAAGAAGTTACTCACTAATTGATGCTCTTGCTCGTCTGAACCCTTGACACCAGAAAGATGAGTTTCTCAGACGAGAGGGCAGAAATAAGTAATTTATAACTTGAAAATTTGTGGGTAGAGGGACGAAGAATAAAAAATATTGCAGAAATGAGTCCTGATGAAGTAAAGGAGAATCGACAGATAGAAAGCGTTGCGCTATGTCTGTGTGGAAAAGTGTAAGTCGCTCTGATGAAAAGGTGGGTGAAAAGATAGATATAAGTATCAAAAAGATATTTTCAACACTATCAAACTTGTTGATGAAAGAGAAGGAAATAGCGTTTAAAAGGCGCGAAAAGATAAATTGAAAGGAGAAAACCATTGAAAAGTCCTTTCCTCGCTCATAGAAAGAGAGAATCGACACAAAAAAAGCAGAGTGGGGGAGAGGCAGTCAACTTGCAAGACTCCGAAAGAGGAAGCGGCAAAGAAGGCAACAACGTAAACAAGTGAACGAATGAAAATATAAATATTCGAACACGCAAATACGTAAATAAAGAAAAAGATAAGAAATTAAAAATATAAATATATAAACAATGAAGAATAAGAAGATTGTTTTTGCAAATCAGAAAGGTGGGGTAGGGAAGAGCACGCTGTGCATCCTCTTTGCCAATTATCTCGCTGCAAAGGGTAAGGACGTATGTATCATTGATACCGACTTGCAGAAGACGATTCTGATGCAGCGTCGAAAGGATAAGCTCGATCCATGAGGGCGAGGAAGAACCTTATAACGTTCAGGACTTTGACGTGACTGATGTCGAGACAATGCAGACATTAGTTGACTCAGCTTCACAGGTAGAAGGATTCGTATTGTTTGACTCTCCTGGTAATATCAGTGAGGACGGCCTTGCTCCGCTCTTTGTAGGTGCCGACTACATCGTTTGTCCTTACGAATACGAGGATAAGGCGTTAGACTCAACGGGCGTCTTCGTTCAGGTGCTTAACGTGCTTCGCGAACATAACCCACAGATGACCGCACAACTCTTCTTCGTTCCAAACCGCATCGACCCACGTATCGGTACGGCTGAGGAGCAGGAGATGTGGCGCAGAACCGATGAGGTGTTTGGAAACTTTGGACGTGTCACACCAGTTGTCAACAGCCGTGCGACACTGAAACGTACAAACACTTTTGAATTGCTCGGAACACAGCGTGATGCGGTGAAGAAGGCGTTTGATTATATGCTGAGGAGGATGAAGTAAAAAAACCTCCCCCAGCCCCCTCCGAAAGAGGGGGAGTGCCTAACGGGTTGAAGTTGGATAAAAATCGGACAATGTAATTTGGATAAAAGTTAAGCAGATTAGGTTGGACAAACGATGTTAGGCGAGAAGACTTCAAGAGGGTGCAATAGGGGAGAGAGGATGACGAAAGGACAGATCAAGAGAAAGGAAATGATAAGGTCCACGTTTATATATAATAAAGTAAAAACAAAGAAATAAAGATACAATGGCTAAGAAGAAGAAAACAATGGTTATGATGCCTGGTGCAATGACCGACTTGGCACATAGCGTACAGAAGAGTGCAAGACCAAATCCTACTACTAATTCAGAGGAGACGACGACGGATGAGCAGGAAGCTAACGAGCCTGCACAGTATGATACGAACAATGTTGAGCAGGAGGTGCGTACTCTGGTTGAGGAACAGCAGCCAGAGGCGTATGCTGAAGCTATTGGAGATGTTGACGAGCCAGCAGCAGCACCAACGACTCCTGCAAGTCCGTTTGGTCGTGTAGAGCCAAAGCAAGAGGTCACGGATCGTAAGGACCGTACTGCGCCAGCAGCGAAAAAGCTCCCGAAGGCGGAGGGCAGACAGTTAGCACGCGAATATTCTCTTGCAAAGGATAGCGGTGAGGATAGCTGGCAGATTTTCCTCGACTTGGCACGCGACTATAAGGCACGCGACTCTCGTTTGGCTACCGTTTACATCGATTCAGACCTCAAGGGTGTCCTCGACCGTCTGAAGTCTGCTACGAGTGTGAAACTTCCTTCAACAGCCCTATTGAGTGCTATCGTTGCTCGCTTCGTATTCGAACACGAGAAGGATATTAAGAACGCGATATTTGGAGAGAGCTTGTTGTAAAAAGGAAAAATAACAAAACAACAAAACAACAAAATAAACCAACAGCCCCTCAACTGGCCCTCTCCTCGACCCCTCCCCCATAGGGAGGGGCGTGAATGCGAGATACCCCTTTAGGGTTAGTTGAAACTACGAATTTCTCGAATGACACGAATCCTTGTAGACTTTGAACTTTGAGGTTTGAACATTGAGCTTTATGATATGAACCATTAATGACTACGAATTCCTCGAATGACACGAATTATTTAGCAATAAGGATTCGCGCAATTAGAGAAATTCGTAGTGCTGAATTGGTAGTTGACGAGTTGACAGGTTTACGAGTTTACAAGTTTACAAGTTAATTACAGCGATAAATCATAGTTAACATCGGTAATCATAAGGGGTAGTTGACGAGTAGACAGGTTGATGAGTTAACAAGTTAATTGTAGCGATAAATCACAGTTAACATCGGTAATCATAATTATGACGTACTGATGAGAACTTCGTTCGAATAATTGTGAATTATGAATTATGAATTGTGAATTATGAATTCTGAATTGTTTTTTAAATAGTCTTATCAAATAAAAGGAATATACAGAATGAAATCAATGGCTGTAAGTGTCGTTTGTATTTTCGCAATATTAGGCATCATTTATGCGATAAATTATCTTTTTTATCGTTTCTCTCCTTTTCATACTTTGCCCAGTATCAAGACCCTTCCTGTAAGGAGTATTTTGGGGGTATTCATAGCCTTATTAGGTTACTTTGGTGCGTTCCCTTATTTTATCATTTTTAATAGAGGAATAAGTCTTTTCAATTCTGGGAATATGTACATATATCTACCAATAATTCTGACAGTTCTGTTGGTAGCTGTGATAGTAGGTATTTTTCGATACGAGAAACGTGTTTGGCTACGTCATAATCTCAAATATAGTAGGTTGATGCTGCCCTCATGGGATAAAGGTTTTAAGAATTTATGTGTGTCAATAAGTAAGATAGATGATATTGCTTATGGTCGTGGCGTAAGTTTCTCATGGTTTGATGGATCTTTTATTTCTGCAGGAAGACACAGAGTTGTGTTTGAATTCTATGAGGATCGTTTTCTTTCAAATCGCAATACACGTAACGTAATCTACCAAAAGGTGATGAGCTTTAATTTCCGACTAGGTATGGCATATGTGATAGAGGCAATTCCAGAGAGAAAAACCTTCCAAATAACACAGGATAAGACTTTTACCTTTGAACTTTGAGGTTTGAACTTTATGATTTGAGTTTAATCCTTTGAGCTATTTACTCCCCCTCTCCATTACTTCCCTTCGGTCAGTGACCGCTGGTTCGGAGAGGGGGCGGGGGAGAGGCTTTAAAACTTAATCACTCCCTTTCCACGTGCTGCAGCGTAGCTACGCTGTAGGTTGTCACCTATCCAGCCACTCTTCCACGCTGCTCTTTTGAGGGCGTGAGCAGCTTTGGCTGTTTTCACGTTGCGAGGGATAGGGTTCTTAAAGAGGTCTTTGTGCGCCACGTTGATAGTGAAGAAGATACTATCCTTTGTAACTCGGAGATTCTCCATTGGTGCTACAAAATAACCGGGGAGATAGCCTTCACGAACATCTTCAAAGGTATCAGTGGTACCATAGAATCTACCAGAGATTTTACCGTTTGCACCCTTCTCAAGTACGATGTTGTGATCTTTGAGAACATTCTTACTTACCTTAGTGTTAATGAGTTGATAAACTCCACACTTTGTTGTCTGAGCTTGAGAAATTGCGTTTACTCCAAAGAGTACGCAACAGAATAAAATTAGTTTTTTCATATTGTTATGATTTGTTTAATTTGATCTTTCGATCTTTTGACCTTTGATGTTTGACCTTTGAATTTTGATGTTTAAGTTTTGATATTTGAACTTTTACTTTTTTCACGATTCCCACAGCGGTAATTATAATTATGAATTATGAATTAACAAAGTAATCATAATTTATTGCTGTCCGATAAAAATAAACTGAAAGCTTTGTACCTCTTTTATCCATCGGTGTTGTAGCCGTTTTACTTATCCATGGGCTTGGTTTTTCAGTTTTTAAACTGTAAGCATTATAAAATGTGCTTATTTTGACAAAGGAAGCCCTATAATAACCAAATAAATTAATGAAATCATAAGTTTAAGCCTATTTTTATCTAACACAAATAACTCCCAAAAGTTTTATCGGACACCAATAATCATAATTATGACGTACTGATGAGAACTCCGTTCGAATAATTTTTGAATTATAAATTATGAATTAACAAAGTAATCATAGTTATGACGTACTGATGAGAACTTTGTTTGAACTATTATTTTATACTTTTCACTTGTGCCCCTGTAATATAGTATTCTTTCTCTTTAAACGCTCCAACTACTGGATGTACTGGCAATTTACACTTGCTGTATAGGAGAAGTATCTTGTAGATTTGCTCTTGGGTTAAGTGTTTTGCTGTACTACTCATCATCCCTATCTTCACAAATCTCTTTTTACTTTTTACAAAGACATAGAAGTCGGACCAAAAGATATTACTTTCATCACCAATAGGGTTTAAAAGTTTCTTTTGTTTCTTAGTGAGCACTTTACTTAGAACTTTCTCAAGATGTTTTTTTATTAACCACATTGATTTCATACTATATGGCTTATATCTTTTGTCACGGACGTCTTTCCAATTCCCTTCCTTGATAAAGCGTTCTGTACTTTCCGCATCAGCAGCAATGTAATAGGTCAGAAAGGAGTCTTGTTCCCAAGAGGAGAAGTAGGATTCTTGAATCATTTTTCCAACCTTAATTATCTTCTTGTCGTTTTGGGCACATGTAGGATTGCAAAATGATAATGCTAAAAGTAAAGCATAGAAAATGTTCTTAATTCTCTTCATATTCAAATTTAGATTAGAAATTAATAATTTAAAAATCCAATTTGTTCCAATAATATGCCATCTTCTAACAATAACCAGCCTCTCCCCCAACCCCTCTCCGAATGGAGAGGGGAGTGAAATGCGAGATACCCCTTTTTGTTAGTTTACGAGTTCACAAGTTTATGAGTTTACATGTTTATAGTTCACGAGTTTATGGGTTTACGAGTTGACGTGCTTGCCTGTGCGTTCAGGTAAATCAATAGCCAACAGCAGTAATCATAATTATGACGTACTGATGAGAACTTCGTTTGAATAATTGTGAATTATGAATTAACAAAGTAATCATCATCATGTTGTACTGATGAGAACTTTGTTTGAACTATTATTTTATACTTTTCACTTGTGCCCCTGTAATATAGTATTCTTTCTCTTTAAACGCTCCTACTACAGGGTGTATTGGCAACTCACACTTACTATATAAACGTAGAATCTCATAAATCTGCTCTTGGGTTAAGTGTTTTGCGGTGCTATTCATCATTTTTATCTTCACAAATCTCTTTTTGCTATTTATAAAGACATAGAACTCAGACCACATAATATTACTTTTCTTTCCAATGAGGTTTAAGAGCTTCTTTTGTTCTTCTGTAAGAACCGCACTGATTGACTCGGCAAAGCATTTTCTGATTAAAGGTAGTGACACACTATTGTAAGGTGTATATCGTTTCTCATAAGCGGGCTTCCAGTTTCCTTCTTTGATAAAACGTTCCGTACTATCCGCATCAGCAGCAATGTAATAGGTCATGAAAGTGTCACGACTCCAAGTCGAAGGGAGGGACTCCTGAATGAGTTTCCCCACCTTTGTAATCTTTACGTCATTCTGTGCACATGTAGGATTGCAGAATAGGAATGCTAAAAGACAAGCATAAACAATGTTCTTAATTCTCTTCATATTCAAATTTAGATTAGAAATTAATAATTAATAAATCCAATTTGTTCCAATAGTATGCCATCTTCTAACAATAACCAGCCAGCTCAACTGGCCCCTCCCTTCCCCTCCCCCATAGGGAGGGGCGTGAAATGCGGGATTCCCCTTTTGGTTAGTTTACGAGTTCACAAGTTTATAAGTTTACATGTTTATAGTTCACGAGTTTATGGGTTTACGAGTTGACGTGTCTGCCTGTGCGTTCAGGTAAATCACAGCCAACAGCAGTTTATAATCAGTTTACAAGTTTACAAGTTTATGAGTTTACGAGTTTATGAATTTACGAGTTGACGTGCTTGCCTGTGCGTTCAGGTAAATCACAGTCAACAGCGGTTCACAATCAATTTACATGTTTATGAGTTTACGAGTTGACGTGCTTGCCTGTGCGTTCAGGTAAATTATAGCCAACATCGCTAATCATAATTATGAATTGTGAATTATGAATTATTTTTTGGTCAGCTTTGGCTTCACAGTAGTAGCATCCTCGATGATAAATGAGTTGCCCTGCTCCTTCACCTTAACATAAACCACAGTGTGCTTTGTAGGTACCTTCTTATAGTTCGAAGTCCACAAGAATGAAACACGGAGCCAGTCATTGTTCAGGGGAACAACCTTCAGTGTACGTAGATTCTCCTCTACACAGTCCTGCGCATCGAGAAGTACGTCAGCATCAGTCTGTTCACTTTTTTTCAATACGTTTTCACTTACAAACTTCTTTGCAATTACCATGTAAAGGTCTGAGAGCTGATAGATAAGGCTGTTCATATAGGTCTTGTAGAAACCAAGTGTGAACATTTGCTTCTCCTTCTGAGTCTCACTCTCTTTGGCAACAGTTGCCTTTGCCTTAGAATACTGTGCGTAGGAGCTGAGTGGTGCAGAGGTTAAGCATATTGCCAAACTCAAAGCAAGATAAGTTTTTCTCATTGTTATTGTTGTTTATAGAATTAATATCAGTAAAAATAGTTAACCTCCTTCTTAAGCAGTATTGTGTCGAGTTCTTTAGCCTATAGCAGTTTTTAGCTCTGGATAGCTGTCTGCTGTTGGAATTTGAAATCTATTTAGGTTTTTTTATCTTCGTAATTGTTTATTTCGGCAACAAAGATATGCAAAAAAAGATAACATAGCAAACTTATCTGAAATTATTTTTCAAAAAAAGTTTAAACTAAATTTTATTAGACCACAATCTGTTTAGGTTCTAATGACCTATTGGGGGTATCCTCTGTTCCTCCACGCACCAACGGTGCCTCTGTGCCTAACGATTTCTGCTATATAAAACCTCTGTGTTCTCCTTTGCTCTGTGTGACCTATCTTCAAAGTTCTAATCTCAAACGGTATCACTCCAAATTGCTGAAGAGCCATAACTATGGCATACTGATGAGAACTCCGTTCGAATAATTTTGAATTACATCGGTAATCATAATTATGAATTGTGAATTAATAAAGGATTATGGATTTATAAAAAAAAGTGTTATATTTGCACCTGTAAACCTAAATCAATGTAATTATGTCTAAATCTACTACTGTCTTCCTGGGTATAAGGAAGCATGCGTTATACTGCTACAGGTAGAGATAAACCAATTTATTATATATGCAAAATAATGTTTTATACGGCTTGACAGGAGCGATTGCAATGGGTGCATTCGTTCCTGCCCAAGCGCAGAAGAAACCGATGAACATCGTCTTCATCATGAGCGATGACCATTCGTATCAGACTATCAGCGCTTACGACAAGCGTTTTATCAGTACACCTAACATCGACTGGTTAGCTGACAATGGTGTGAAGTTCCAAGAGAGCTTTGTTGCCAACTCCCTCAGCGGTCCGTCACGTGCGTGTATGCTGACCGGTAAGCATAGCCATGCTAATGGCTTCACAGACAATTCTAAGACCTTTGATGGTGGTCAGCAGACCTTCCCTAAGTTGCTCCAGAAGCAGGGTTATCAGACGGCAATGATTGGTAAGTGGCACCTCACCTCACTGCCAACAGGCTTCAACTACTGGGATATCCTTATCGGACAGGGCGACTACTATAACCCTGACTTCCTCAGCAATGGTAAGAAGATACGCCGTCCGGGCTATGTGACGAACATCATTGCCGACATGGCGATTGACTGGATGGAGAACAAACGCGACAAGAACAAGCCTTTCTGTCTGTTGATGCACAACAAGGCGCCTCACCGTGTGTGGAATCCTGATACCTGCGACCTCCGTCTCTATGACGATGTGACCTATCCGTTGCCAAAGACTTTCTATGATGACTATGCTGGACGTTTGGCTGCACAGAAGCAGGAGATGAGTATCATAAAGGACATGGACCTCGTCTATGACAATAAGATGGCAGATAAGGAGAACGAGATTCACACCACTACAGGACTTGAACAGTGGGGACGTGGCAACTACAAACGTATGACACCTTCACAGCGTGCGCAGTGGGATAGCTACTATGACCCAATCATCAAGAAGTTTAAGGAAGACAAACTCTCTGGTAAGGCACTCGCTGAATGGAAGTATCAACGTTATATGCACGACTATATGCGTGTGATTCACTCTGTCGATCGCAACGTCGGTCGTGTCATCGAGTATCTGCGCCAGCATGGTCTTCTTGACAACACAATGATTGTCTATACCTCTGATCAAGGTTTCTACATGGGCGAACATGGATGGTTCGACAAGCGTTTCATGTATGAAGAGTCATTCCGCACACCATTGTTGGTTTACTATCCGGGCGGTAAGCATGGGGTTGTCAAAGAGATGGTACAGAACATTGACTATGCCCCAACCTTCCTCGATGTAGCCGGTGCAAAGGTGCCTTCTGACATTCAGGGCCGTTCTTTCCTCCCACTCCTTGAGGGTAAGAAGCCTGCCAACTGGCGTCAGTCACTTTACTATCACTACTACGAATACCCTGCCGAGCACTCTGTTTGCCGTCACTATGGTATTCGTACGAAGCGTTATTCGCTCATGCACTTCTACAATGATATCAATGCTTGGGAACTCTACGACCTAAAGAAAGATCCTGACCAAATGCATAATATCTATGGTAAACCAGGTACGGAGAAGCTCACAAAGAACCTTAAGAAACAACTCCTCCAGCTGCAGGTGCAGTATGATGACCCAATACGCTTAAAACATTGAACATTGAACATTGAAGTTTGAACTTTGTGATATGTATCATTAATGACTACGAATTACACGAATCCTTGCAAACTTTGAACTTTGAGGTTTGAACTTTGAACTTTGAGGTTTGAACTTTGAACTTTATGATTTGAACTACGAATTACGCGAATTGCGCGAATCCTTGCAAACCTCAAAGTTCAAAGGTAAAAGGTACATATCATAAAGTTCAAAGTTCAATGTTCAAAGTTCAAAGTACAAAGTTCGAATTTATTTTACATTTCGGGTCAGGAAAAGGTGTGGAATGGAATCAAGAATCAGCTCTTTTGTTACCTTTGTAAGTGTCTTGTTATCAATTAGTTGTAAAATCATAGTTTTAAAGGTGCTTACTAAGGTTTCAAAAGGGCATTATTAAGGTTCTTAAAGGGCATCTTTAGCAAGCCAAAAGGGCGTTAATTCGAATGGAATTAACGCCCTTTTGATTTTTAGGTTATGAAATAATCCAACAAAAGTTTACGGACCAGTCCGCCTTATTGAATCTTTGTGAGTTCATAAACCAGATATCTTCCTGTGAGTGGAAGTCTTACGCTTTGAAAGGTATCATAATATGGTATTGCGTATGCATTGTAAGGAAGAAGATAAATTTTAAGCTTACTTGTTTTTACATTATAATATCCGTAGCCGTTAAAATAAGTTCTAAGTAACCTTGTTTTTTTTGTTTTGTGACCTCGGTCTATAAAGGAAACTACCCCTTGTGATACTTCAAACCGATATATGCAACTGTCTTGTCGGTTGCGACTGCTGAAACGAATTCCCTCAAGTCCTAAATAATTCTTTTCGTCTCGTTTAGTAAATATCCCTGGTAGTGTATCGTTTGTCCCAGTTTTGTCAATATTGTGTAACCGCTCATACGTGTCGCGTGGCAATGTTGAAAGGCTATAGATACTTCTGTAGTCATCGTATATGATTAGAGAGTCGAGGTCAAGCCTTGAATTAGAATAATAATTTTTCTTGGTTGAAGGGTCGTAAACATGCACATTACCTCTATACTCACCGGGTAAAGAATTCTGTATTTTAACTGCTTCTTCTCTACTGATAGGTGCAAAATTAGAGGTGTTGCCTGTCGTAGCGTCATCGTCTTTCGAACATGAAACGGCAAAGCTGCCTACCAACAGCAGGAAAAGAGCGACGAGTAGGTTGTATTTGTTCTTTTTATCCATAATCTATTCTTTATTCATTGTTTATTCTTTTGTTAAAAGAGATGTCAGTTTATCCTATGCTGTCTTCTTTAATTTGCATATAAAATAAACGTCGTTGAATTCGGCTTTTATTTTATTGTTTATAACCATACCGTCATGAAACAAGGCACCCACAGGCTTTATGTAAACCGTCATTTCTTTCGTTGTATTGTTGATAGTTCCACAGATATTAAAAATCAATCGAACCAAGTCATAACGATCCTGCTGGAAATATAATGAATGTGAGAATAACTTATATGGGTTATACAATTGGAATGCCACTTCTGAAGGATTCTTCTTGTTTCTTCCTATGAGTCCTGTGGGATCATCACGTAGCTTGTCTTCCTTCCACCAAGTTTTATTTTTGATTATTTTGTATAGTATGTCATAAGCATATTGGTCCTTCTTTAACGCATATAATGTAAAAGGAAGGGGAACAGGATTCAGTTTAAACTTATATGAGTCTAATTCGAGTTGGACGCTTACATGATTATCAAAATTAGAAGGAATTACCTGTTTGGTCTTAGGGTCATAAACGGTTAGCGTACCCTCGTAGGTGCCCACAGCCTTTAAAAAGAAATCGTCAGGGTCGTCTCCTCGGATAGGAATTGAATAGTTAATATCAGGTTGCAGGATATCAGCTGTGAAATCATTTTTGTTCGATAGGAACAAAGGGCATGGGGTCGTTTTCGCTTTCTTCATCTTTTGAACATGAAGCAAACAAAAGCGGAAGGACTAAACATGCGACCGCAATAAGTAACTTTGATTTGGGAAGTTTCATTGTAAAAAGTCATTTGGTTTTATGTGTACAAAGGTACAGAAACCTTTTCTTCTGTACTAAGAATTGCAGATTTGTTAACCTGCTTTTTCTCTTTATTAAAATTATCTATAAAGTTAAACCCAAATCTCTAAGTTTGTAATTCATCTTGCAAACTTAGAGATTTGGGTTTAAGAAAAGACATTAAAGCAGTAGTGTTATCAAAATACAAACTTATGGCTTGTATTTTTGTAATGTTAATTATCATGTAGTAGGCTTATTTATCGCTCCATATTTCAGAAGAACTTTCTTTCATTCTTTGTTATTATGAGATAAATTCAGTACTTTTGTAACAATAATAAAAGAGGAAGAGATATGGAACCATTGGCAGAACGATTGCGACCACGCACGCTCGACGATTATATCGGACAGGAACACCTCGTTGGTGAGGGGGCTGTGCTCCGACGTATGATCGATTCGGGGCGCATTGCGTCGTTTATCCTTTGGGGACCACCAGGCGTGGGCAAGACTACGTTGGCACAGATTATCGCTAATCGCTTGGAAACACCGTTCTATACGCTTTCTGCTGTGACGAGTGGTGTGAAGGATGTGCGCGATGTCATCGAAAGAGCACAGAGCGGTCGTTTCTTCAATTCCGCTTCACCGATTCTCTTTATCGATGAGATCCATCGTTTCTCAAAGTCGCAGCAAGATTCGCTCTTGGGTGCGGTAGAGAAGGGAACGGTGACGCTTATTGGTGCAACAACAGAGAACCCTTCGTTCGAAGTGATTCGTCCGTTGCTCTCTCGTTGTCAACTCTATACGCTGAAGTCGTTGGAGAAAGACGATTTGCTGAAGCTGTTGCATCGAGCCATTACGGAGGATGTGGAACTGAAGAAGCGTAATATCGAACTGCGTGAGACGGGGGCGCTCCTGCGTTACAGTGGGGGTGATGCGCGTAAGCTACTGAATATCCTCGACTTGATTATCTCAGCCGAATCGGGCAACGATGTCGTGATTACCGATAAGATGGTGGAGGAACGACTGCAAGAGAATCCATTGGCATACGACAAAGACGGGGAGATGCACTATGATATTATCTCGGCATTCATCAAGTCGATTCGTGGCTCCGACCCAGATGCAGCACTCTACTGGATGGCACGCATGATAGAAGGTGGCGAAGACCCAAAGTTTATTGCGCGTCGTGTCGTAATCAGTGCGGCAGAAGACATCGGACTCGCCAATCCTAACGCCCTATTGTTAGCGAATGCAGCCTTTGACGCTGTGACGAAGATTGGTTGGCCCGAAGGTAGAATCCCATTGGCTGAGGCGGTAGTCTATTTAGCTCGGTCGAAGAAAGATAACTCTGCATACGTAGGCATCAATAAAGCGATAGAGTTAGTGCGCCAGACAGGCAACCTCCCTGTTCCCCTCCACCTTCGCAATGCACCGACAAAACTAATGAAAGACCTCGGTTATAGCGATGGATATAAGTATCCACACGATTATCCGGGACATTATGTCGAGCAGCAGTATATGCCGGATGAGTTGGTACCTCCCCCAGCCCCTCCAAAGGAGGGGAGCACCTAACGGAGTGTTATCTCCCAATGTTTCCTCTTATGATAGTAATAATATGTAGCGAAAGCTACCAAATTATACCCCAAACCCAACCAAATTATACTCCCGTTAGGCACTCCCCTCCCTTTTGGGGAGGGGTTGGGGGGAGAGGTCCTAACACCCAACAAACATGAAAATAGTAATTCTCGACTGCCACGCAGTCAACCCAGGTGACCTTTCATGGGAACCAATAAAGGAAATAGCAGAGTGCGTTATCTATGAGCGCACAAGTCAGGAACAAGTTATTGAACGAGCAAAGGATGCGGACGGTATCCTTATTAATAAGGTTAATATCACCCGTGAAGTGCTCGATCAACTGCCACAATTGAAGTATATCGGTGAGTTAGCAACAGGATATAACAATATCGATGTTGAGGCTGCACGCGAGCGTGGCGTTGTCGTATGCAACATCCCTGCATATAGTACGGATAGCGTTGCACAGCACGTCTTCGCCCTTCTCTTGAACGCAACCACACACACATGTCGACCATTATGCTGAGGCTGTGCGCCGTGGCGAATGGAGCAAGCAGCAGGACTTCTGTTACTGGGACACACCACTCATGGAACTCGCTGGTAAGACACTCGGTATCGTTGGCTTGGGCAACATCGGTCAGAAGGTGGCAATGATAGCACATGCTCTGGGTATGGATATCTCAGCTTGCACCAGTAAGAACAGTAGCGACCTACCAGAGTGTATTCGTAAGACAACCCTTGAAGGCTTGCTCAGTACGTCTGACGTCATCACCTTGCACTGTCCTTTGACGGCGGAGAACGCGCGTATGATCAATGCAGAGACGTTGAAGGGCGTACGTCGTGGTGCCATCCTTATCAATACCGGACGTGGCGGACTCGTCGACGATCAGGCTGTTGCCGATGCTCTTGAGAGTGGTCAGCTCGGTGCTTATTGTGCCGATGTAATGACCGAGGAGCCACCTCGTGCAGACAATCCGCTCTTCCGTCAGCCCAATGCCTTCATCACTCCACATATTGCGTGGGCAACACGTGAGGCACGTGAGCGCCTAATGGCTATCTGCGTTGAGAATATTAAGAAGTTTATAGCAGGGGAACCACAGAACGTGGTGTAAGAAGAAGCCCAAAGCCCCACCCCTGACCCTCCCCGAAAGGGAGGGAGAAAGCTCTCCCAACCCCTCCGAAAGGAGGGGAGTGCAGATAACAATGGGTAGTACTCTAAGTTCATGGAGTCAATAAGCATAGCTTACATGGAGGGGTTAAGTAATTACAATATGTAAATCAAATTTCTTTATTGCACAACAATGAGAAGATAGTCTTATTACTCCATCAAGGACATACAGCGAACCTTATCCTATTTGCCTCCCTCCCCTTTCGGGGAGGGTCGGGGTGGGGCTTTGGGCTCGGGCTTCTTCCTTTTTAATTCAAATATGATCTACACTGATCCACATCTTGTCCGTACACTTCAGGTGATACTGGAGTTTCTCGGAACGTTTGCGTTTGCCATATCGGGCATCCGCCATGCCGCACAGAAACGCTTCGACTGGTTCGGAGGTTATGTATGTGGCTTTGCCGTCGCTATTGGTGGCGGTACGATTCGTGACACTATGTTAGGTGTGCGCCCGTTCTGGATGGCAAACATCATGTATGTTCTTTGTACAGGTCTGGCGCTCTTCCTCGTCATCTTGTCGCGTAGGTGGATTCAACGCCTTAGCAATGCGTGGTTCGTCTTCGATACACTTGGCTTGGCACTCTTTACTATTGCGGGTATTCAGAAGACAATCGCATTAGGACACCCCTTCTGGGTAGCCGTCATCATGGGTTGTATCACTGGTGTGGCAGGTGGTGTTATCCGTGACGTATTGCTGAACAATATCCCCGTAATATTCCACAAAGAGATCTACGCCGTAGCAAGTGTGGGTGGCGGACTCATCTATTGGGCACTCTTCTCGCTCGGACTACCACTTCCGATAACAGTTATTGTGACATTCCTTGCAATCTGTTTAATTCGTTTTATTGCAGTGGGTTATCACATCTCGCTCCCCACTTTACACGATGAAGACGAAAAAAAATAATAAAAAAAGATTGCTAAACATTTGGTGGAACGGATAAAAAGCAATACCTTTGCACTCGCAATTCAGAAATCACAACTTTGTTGTTATCTGTTGCGACCATAATAATGGTTCCGTAGCTCAACTGAATAGAGCACTTGACTACGGATCAAGAGGTTACAGGTTTGAATCCTGTCGGAATCACAAAAAGGAATACTCGAGAGAGTGTTCCTTTTTTTGTTCTCCGAACTACGAATTTCTCGAATGACACAAATTATTTAGTAATACCTTTGAACTTTTTTTATGGGTCAGTCGTAAAACCCAGTTGCATCCCTCCCTCTCATGCACATAATTTCATAGGTATTTGTTATCTTTGCATCATGAAGACTCGAGCAATTGTTGCGTTGTATCTTTCCAGAGATACTCGCAGATTATTTTGATGTGATAGATATCCAAGAGAGCATTTCCCAGATAGACTTCTGGTTGGATGAGCGTAACTTTATGGAAGAGGTAGACCGCAAGTCCGGCACAGTAAGCAGTTACGGCTTTACCGCCGAACGGGTTGTCCAAGACTTTCCCCTTCGTGGCAAGCCCGTTTACCCTCATGTCCGCCGTCGAAAAATGGTGTGACAGTTCCACGGGTGAGATATTCAGTTATTCTTACGATGACTTGACGGCTGAGGGAAGCAAACTATCCCCTGAGTTCGTTTCTTTTTTAAAAGAATAGAATTGAGTCTACTGCGGAGAGCATTACAGGTATCGGCTCTCATTATGACGTAGACGGTAAGCAGCTTTCCACACAATACAAGGAGCATTTCAGCGATTATCGCCAGTGGGAGCAGTTGTCGCATGCGGGAGACTGGCTGCTGTTTGATGAGAACCTGAGAGAGAGCCTGAGTATCGATGAGACTTGTCTGAGCAGCGGTGAGGTCTATACGTTTCTGACCAACAAGGCTGGCAAAGGTGGCAGGGGTACGCTGGTAGCTGTGGTCAGGGGAACAAAAGCCGGAGATTTGATCCGTGTTCTGGAAAAGATTGACCTTTCCAAAAGAAAGACTGTCAAGGAGATAACGCTTGACTTGTCTTCCTCTATGATGATCATTGCGCGCACGGTGTTCCCAAAGGCACTCATCACCAGTGACAGGTTTCATGTGCAGAAACTTTACTATGACGCTTTGGACGACATGCGCATAGCCTACCGGTGGATGGCAAGGGACAGAGAAAATGAGGAGATAACGAGAGCCAAGGAACGAGGCGAGGCCTACAAGCCATTCAGATACAGCAACGGTGCCACACGCAGGCAACTGCTTGCCAGGGCGAAGTTTATACTGACTAAACACAAGTCAAAGTGGACAGAATCGCAAAGGCTAAGGGCTGAAATAATCTTTGAAAACTACCCGGAACTCAAAAAAGCCTATGACCTGGCCATGGAACTTACCAATATTTATAATGCCAGAAGCATCAAGGACGCTGCAAGATTGAAACTGGCTAAGTGGTTTAACGAGGTAGAGAAGTTGGGCGTGGATAATTTCTATACGGTGATTGACACCTTTAAGAACCATTATGATACCATACTCAATTTCTTTGTCAACAGAGCCACAAATGCCAATGCTGAATCCTTCAACGCAAAAGTCAAAGCCTTCAGGGCACAGTTCAGAGGAGTAGCGGACATTCCTTTCTTCCTTTACAGGCTTATGGAATTATGTGTATGAGAGGGAGGGGATGCAACTGGGTTATACGACTGACCCCTTTTTATTCGTTCACCCTTTGACACATATCCTTCTCAGACTTCTAATAATCAGTTTTTTACTATTTGTGAGATGATTTTATGCGGAAGTATGGGAGTAGAAAGCAGAATATGGCATAAAATTCATATCTGACTGAAATACAGCGGATATTGCTTGTTTCTTCTTAGGGTTGCATCATAGGAAACAGGCAGAAAAGGGAGCGAAAAGGAGGGAGTTCAGTTACCAAATCGTTCGAAAAACGACGAAAGGAAAAGGACGGCTGAAAGTGGTAACTAAAACGGAGTTTTCTCTTTCATTATCAATGTTTTGCATCGTTCAAAGTTCCTCAAAGAAGTGTAATTTTGCAAGTAAAAAACAATGGAAAAAGAAAAATTCAAGCTGCTTTTCTACCTCAAGAGAGGTACGCAGGACAAAAACGGAAAAAGTCCCATCATGGGACGCATCAGCGCAGGACGCTCTATGGTACAGTTCAGTTGCAAATGCTCGTGTACTCCTCGTTTGTGGGACAGTCGCAAGAACCGACTGCTGGGCAAGAGTGCCGAAGCCGTATCGGTAAACAAGGAACTTGACCGCCTTCAGGTGAGCATATACAAGGTTTATGAGTCTCTTTCGGGTAGCTCCGATGCCCCCATTACGGCAGAGAGAGTACGGGAACTTGTATTCGGACTAAATAGCGAATCTCAAGAACTGCTGCATCATACAGACGAGTATATCGACCGCTTCCGTGAGCGCGTGGGCATAGACCGCAGCGAGCGGAGGCTGAAATGTCTGCTGCTCTTCCGCAAGCATCTGGCAAACTTCGTCAGGTATCGCTACCGTGTGGAGGATATTCCCGTACAGAAAGTGGACACAGTCCTCATCAAAGACTTGGAGGACTACTTCGCCAAAGAAAAGGGATTCAAGCTCAACACTTCGGCTGGTTATCTCTCCATGCTGGCTTCCTTGCTCAAAGACCTGCATAAACGGCACATCATTGACACCTATCCCTTCATCAACCATTCCATTCGTTGGGAAGTGGGCACTCCACGTTACATCACAAGGGAAGAGGTAGGTCGTATCGCAGCCTTGGGAGAAGATAAATTGCAAGGCTATGAAAAAGTGTCGAGGGATATGTTCCTTTTCTCCTGCCTGACGGGGCTTTCCTATACCGACGTGTATCACTTGACGGAGCAGCACATCTTTCACGAAGCGGGAATGACTTGGATACGTAAGCCGAGGATGAAGACGGGCAACGTGTGCCACATCCCCCTACTTCCCGAAGCCACTGCCATTATCGAGCGTTATCGGGGCATTCACACGAGGGCTTTCCGACACGAACCGCCCAAGGGGTATCTGCTGCCCATACCCGGATGCGACACGGTGAAACATACACCTCAAAAAGATAGCACGGCTTTGCGGTATTCAGAAAACGCTGACCTATCACATGGCACGGCATACCTTCGCATCACAGATGACACTGTCGGAGGGCGTGTCCATTGAGAGCGTTTCCAAAATGCTCGGACACAGTCAAATCAAAACCACGCAAGTGTATGCGGAGACTTCTCCCGAGCGTGTCTTTCTGGACATAGAGAAAATACTTCCACAACTCGCACATTATCAACTGACCAACTAAAACCGCAGAACAATGAAAAGTACATTTGCCATACTATTCTACATAGATAGAAGCAAGACCAATGAAGACGGACTATGCGTAATCCGCTGCCGTATCACCTGTAACGGAACGTCCTCATCGTTTTCCACGCAGTTGCAAACTTCCCCCGACGAGTGGCTTGCCCGAAAAGGGTGCATCAAGGCGACAACAGGTAATTCAAGCGGCATCAATCTGCAACTGAACTCAATCGAAGAGTGCTTGCATTCACTCTATGAACGTACATTAAGGGAAGAAAACTATATCACGGCGGAATACCTCAAGGAGCGTTATATGCAGCAAAGTCGCCCCATGCCAACACTTACGGAGCTATATCAATCCGTTTGTGAATACAAGGAGGAATTGCAGGGCAGAACCTTAAGCAAGGCAACCGTCAGGGCTTTTAAGGACAGCTACAAGAGTTTTGTTCATTTCCTGCAAGTAAGGGAAAGGGCAGACTGTATGCCCACAGAGATGGACAAGACTTTGCTTGAGGATTATCGCCTTTTCATGCTTCGGGACTTGGGAAACAAGGAAAGCAGTGTCGGCAACCGCCTACGCCACTTGCATCAGGTCATTCGCAAGGCATTGCAGGAGCGATACGTTCGTGAAGACCCTTTTTGAACTCATAGACATAGAAACGCCTACCTACGAGCGCAATGCACTTACGGCGGACGACCTGCAAAAAAACTCTTGGCTTACCGTCCGCACCGCTCGACAGATAACCATTGCAGACTTATTTTCCTCTTGGGATGTTTCACGGGGCTGGCATTCTCAGACTTAAAGAAACTCCGAATGGACGATGTTTATACATTCGGGGATGGGCGTAGGTACATATCGCTCTGTCGAACAAAGACACAGAACAGAAGTATTGTCCCGTTGCTGCCCGTTGCCGAGAAAATACTCGCCATTGTGAGCCACGGACGAAGGGAGGGGCTTTTCTTTCGAGAGTTTCCCAGCAACAGTAATTTCAATAGAACTATTCAGGAGATATGTATTAAGGCAGGACTGCCACCGCATACTCAAGCGACCTCGCACACCGCACGGCACACCTTTGCCACGACCATCTGTCTGGAGAACGGACTTCCGATAGAGACGGTGAGCAAGATGCTGGGGCATCGCTTTATCTCCACGACCGAGATTTATGCACGGGTGACCAAGAGCAAGATTGCCAAGGAAATGCAACCCCTGATGGGTAGTGAGCATACAAGGGTACTGCGTAAAGCCTTACGGCTGTGTCCGTCAAGAACACCGAAAAAGTCAAGTCCCATAATTGGGATGTAACAGCCGTAATGAATGATTCAAAAAAAAGAAGTCCAACTTTTTAACAAGAAAAACAATGAAACAGAAGAACAAACAGGAACTTTCCTACTTTCGATTGAAGTTAAGAAGTTACATGAGTGAGCATCACCCCGAAAAGTTGCAAGATACGGAGTTTATCACTGCACGGGCAGATATGGCTCTCACAGTTTACTGCGATGTCGTGGCGCAAGGCTTCACGCACCCCGAAGCGGAGAGTATGGCAAGTGAGGTCTTGTATCAGGGCTTGCACTTTTCTAAGTATGATACGCTTGTATCCGTGTTGGAAAACGAGTTTGAAAGGGAACTTCCTGCACCGCTCCCAGAGAAACTTGTACCTATACTGTTGTCGAACAAGGCTATTCAAGCCACATTCGACAAGTTCGGTTTGACGGACACATTGGCTTCTGACGAGCAATACGGCCGTCTTTACACCGAACTCACAGGCACAATAGTGCTGCTCACCAAGAGCAATCATCTGCCAATAATCGGTCAGACGGAGGGGTAAGCCCAAAGGCGTTGTAAGCAAAGGCACATGCAAAGCCCCTGAAGCCGTTTCTTATCGTGCAAAGGTACAACGGTAGCCTATCTGCCCTGAAAGGTCGAGTCCTGCGGATGGAGAGAAGAATCTCCACCGCAGGATTTTTCTGTTTCAAGGTGGTATTGCCATTTTCTATATCCATGCAGTCGTATTCATCTCTCCCAACCTTGCAGGGCTGGGCTGCCGTAGAGAGAGTATAGGCACGACAAGAATACGGCATACTCAGGCTCTTTGGACGCAAGGCGTAACAACTAACAACAGATAGGACTGACGATAATACGGACAATCTATTGTTTGTACAATTTGTTGTCATGACTATCTGTTGTCAAAACTATATATCGTCAAAACTATATATCGTCAAAATAATCTATCGATAAAACTATCTATCGACACTTCGACATCTCGATTTGTCGAACTATCGAATTATCGATAAAAGAACAAAATAATAAAAGGAACGAGCCGGCGCCTCATCTCATTACCGCAATAACACAGACGGATTTCCTTTGTTTTTCTATTGCTTTCTCTCTATTTCCCTGCTTATCCTCATTTCTTGCAGCGGTGCTTCCGAGGGTTTACTTTTGCACCCGAGAAGTACGGCAATGGACTGCATAACAGTTTGTTTGCTGAGTAACAATAAAGTAATCAAAACAAAATTAAGGCAATGAAACTCATTATCATCGACCGCAAAGCGTGGGGGCAACATCGCTCCGAATTTGCAGACTTTATCCATCGTGTGGAGAAACTCATCGGTAATCCTCCTGAGACCGAGCAATGGCTCGACAACGAAGCCGTGTGCAAGCGTTTAGGCATCAGCAAGCGTACCCTGCAATCATACCGAGATATGGGAAAAATTCCTTATTCAATGATTGGACATAAGTGCTATTACAAGGAGAGTGACATCATGGAGATACTGAACTCAAAAAATGAATAAACTATGGCAGAGAACGAAATCATTACACAGCAAGACCCTCAGATGCAGATGTTTGCACAACTGATGGAGGGCATCTTAAAGAAATTGGAGCGTTATTGCGCCACAGCCCGTCCGATGTTGGGTGGAGAGGTTTACCTTACAGGTGATGAGGTTTGCAGCCTTTTACGGCTAAGTACCCGAACACTTCAAGACTATCGGGACAACGGCACGATTGCCTACTGCAAAATCGGTGGCAAGATACTCTACAAACAGAGCGACATACAAGCCATGCTTGAAAGACATTATTATCCAATATCCAAGAAGCAAGGCTGACAAAACAAAACGTGTCGCAGGAAGTCACAACCTAAGTGAAGAGTATGGTCATGAATAAGGTAGGTCAGTAAGTCAATTGGTCAGTAAGTTAGTTTTAACTCTGGTCAAAATTGACTTACTCACCAAACTACAGACTTAACTCAGTCGATAAGTCTGAACTTCGGTCAGAAAACATTAATAGGTAATATCAACTACAAATGTATCATTTCTTGCTACAGCAAGGTGTGTCTTTGTCCCACAAATTGCCATTTGTACCACAAAGACCCTTGCCTCGGTGCGAGGGAGATAATCACTCCAAAGTCGTGACTTATTGTTTTACAAAATAGTACTTTTCTTTTCTAATATAACGCTCGTCCTCGTATCTGCCAAAGTGATAGATAAACTTCTGTTGAGGTCTATCAGTATATCTAAGTGTAAGTTGATCATTATTTAATACATATATACCTTTTAAAATCTCTATAGAATCTTTGATTGAGTTATAATCATGAAACTCAAAAGTAGAGTCATTTTTGAAAACAATTCGTATATCAGCTGCATGTGGTATTATCCAAATACCTTGTAAATACTTGAATGCTGTAGATTTCTCTGTTTTTATGACTCTTACTTGATTTTTTTTTGTACAATACACTTCTTGTTAGGTGCTGATGTACAACTTACGGTGATGAAGCCAATTAAAATTAACATTTTCATTCTCATTTCTAGTATACTCCATGATTAAACAATTCAACTCAACCTCTTTTTTCCTTCTCCCTATTATTTCGCTTGGACGTCTCCAATGGAGCATCAGTGTCCCATCATAGTGCCCTTTATTTAGTTCTTTCAAAAATTCGGAAGAAGGAAATCCTCTTCCAACTCCGATATTAAATGCAAATGAGCAAATGGCATCATATTCATTTTGTGATAGAGGTACTTTTACTAAAGCGCGAATTTTAGGCTCAAATGTTTCTTTTAAATCTTTCATTAAAAGTTTTTTTGCATCGTTTTTCGTAAATCTTGTCCATGCCCTTCTATCAGCATCTGTTACTTTGCTTTTATGAAGTAAGTGTCCAACTCCAATTGTTGCAAATCCTTTAGAGTCATTATATGGATGCGTTATCATTCCTTCTCTTGCTATCAAGAAATTTATGCCTTGTTGACTAATAGACAATTCAGAAACATTTCTCCTTTGTGAAGAATTTGGAATACTTTGTGAAGATTTACTTTTGCCATAAACAACGACATCTGACAAATGAAACGTTCCGTCGAAAATTTCTTGCCCTTCATTTAAAGACTGAATTCCATTGGAATTTATTGTCACACCATTAGCAAGTAATATAGAAAGTGCTTGATCGGTAGAATACCCTGTGTATTTGGCATATGAAGCAGCATTATCACCTCTTTGGGATACTAAATTGCCATTGCTGTTTCTTTCCCAATTCCCATCAGGATCTATTAATAAAATGGGATTACCTAGACAGTAAGTGTAGCTTGAAACAAATGGTTTCGCTTCTATTAATGCATCAGGAGTATTCCATATACTTATCACAGAATTCATGTATCTTGCACCATAATAATACAAACCTGTCTCAGAATCCATCTCTTTGCCGTTGAACTTGTATGGCATGTCCTCGCTACTACTATGTTCATCGACAAGTAGCTCGCCATACGGCAGGTAAGCATCATATTGGGTGATGTTACCCTTGTCATCGATGATATAAGACGTTGAGCCGAGGTGGTCACTGTGATAGAAGAAGGTCTCCTCTTTTGTGGTGTCGTTTGGAATATATCCATAACCAGCCTGTGGGTCGTCAGGGTTGCTTGGGTCGTTCCAGCTTACAGGTGGACCGGGGTTGGTATTCGGTGTGGTGTTAGGGCGTGGAGTCTGTACCCAACCCTGTGGCACATCATGGTTGCCGAGTTCGGTGAGGACGGCATTATACCCTACACCAGTGTTCTCTGGATCACCATACGCACCCTTCTCTGTAGGTACACCAGGGGCAATGCCCTGCTGTTTATAGTATGTTTCTTTCTGCTTCTGTATCTGATTCATACGTTCTGCATAGTCCTGCTGACCAGCCGTTACGTATGAGCCGTTACGCCCATAGACATTATTGAACAGACCCGTGCCGATTCTTGAAGCTATACGCTGGCTGCCGATGAAGTAGTGCTTCGTGAAGCGGTTCTTGTTCACCGTCAGAATTGAGGCCGGATAGAGCGTGAAGTTGTCGGTCTCGTGGAACGTAAATCCCTGCGGAGCACCGTTGATATATACGCCCTCCATCGTTCCATGGCTCTTGATAATCCGTTCGCCACTGGCATTGTAGGTATAGCGGCTCGTCTTGCCGTTGTCCGAAAGCACCATCAGCCAGTTGTCCTCGTCCCAGTACATCTCGCGTGTCTCGCTCGTGCCATCGTTGGTTACCGTGAGCGGATTCCCGTTGGCATCGTAAGTGTTATGGTTATGCCCGATTTGCGAGGGCGCCGTAGGGTGGTCGCCGGCCTCGTACAGATAAGCAAACGCATACGACTGTGCCACCTTGCTCGAATCCACCTTTTGCTTTTTGGTGAGCGGCTCGCCCATGATGCCGTAGGTCATATCGAGCCAGTACGATGCCGTCTTGGCCTTGCCGTTTGCAGAGACCAATCGGTTGATGCCATCGTAAGTGTAGCTGTGGCTGTATGCAACGCCGAGCTTCGCCTTGTTCTTCTCAGTGATATTCTGCGGATTGGCACTGTTGGTGATACCGAGGATATTATCCACCAAGTCCAAGTTGTACTTGTACTTGTTCTGCATGACGGTATTACCCGACGAGATGAACATCACCTCTTGCAAACATTCGTGCTACGTGTTGTAAGTGTAATTGCTTTCCATCCCATTACCGAAATTAGTAGAAACGGTATGTTCATAACCTAACTTCTCGATAATAGTCCATTCTTACCCGAATTTATTGCTCATGAGACAGTCTTTCTTATTATCTTAAACTCGCATATGTTATTCTAATCTCATTTTTTTCTTTCCCTAAAGTTGTTATATATATAATTCTACCATAATTATCATATTTGTACTGACATCTGTAAATAACGGTCTCGTCAGAAAAATCTGGCTTGTATTCATATCGGAACTCTTTAAGTAAGCCTTTTTTTCTATAACTATTGTGAGCGTTAAAACATAATCGACTCTTGCATTAATATATGTGTAATATTTGTTGATTTTTTTAATATATTAATTGTTTTACAATCGCCTTTTGTTTGAATAAAAAGATTGAATTTCCGACTTATCATAATTGGATAATATATCAGAGATAATACAAAGGTCTTCGAAAATAACCTCCGGATATTTTTATATTCACCCCCACGATTCCAAGTATTTTAATTGTTCGAAAAAGATATTTTGCATATCTTTCTCGACTTTTGTGAGCCTTATAGGTTTCTTTTTTTCTTGCTTTTTATAGACAGCTTCTTTCTTTCCATTTATATATAGACTCTTGGAAATATACCCAGATTCATACGATAAGGTAACATCCACCTGATGACCTTCCGCTACTTTTACTGTTAAGAGGAAAATATAATAATAAAAAGAAGTAAAAACACTTTCATAATTAGTATCTTGTATAATGACAGATTTTTTTATTAATTTGTTTTTCCAAAAATATTGTTCTACCATATACAGCAGTGGATTGTAAACCGCATTTTTTTCCCGCATTAGGGTTAGGAATTGACTTCTTTGTTACTGAATTATAAAAAAAGAATCCCGTGCAGCACGAATCATAGGTGCTTTGAATGATTTACCAATATTATTTTTTTCCACTGAGCATAATGTTTTGGAGAAATATTCCAACCCATAGTATTCATATGTATTTCAAAATGACCATTACTTTTACGCTGTTCATTTTCTGAGAATTGGGCTTGCTCGGCCCTATCCCACATTGTTGCACCATAACTATAATCTATACCATTTTTAAGTGCATTAATTTCAGCAGCAATAGCTGTCCGCATAAGAGGTAAATCATTTCTTTCTTTAGCACTTTTACTTCTAAAATCTTTTGCAGGCTCAGAACTTATTCCATAAGCCTTTGAATTCCGCTGATGAACACTTGCAATTGCATACATCTCCTTTTTCAAATCTTCCGATGGTTCACTTTTTTTATCTCGGACTCTATAAGCACTACTCTCGCCATATACTGTTGAAGATTGGCTTATAAATTTGGAATGAGATATTGATAATTTCTGGGGATTTTCGAAAACATTTACCATACTTCCATTTTTGTCCTTACTCTGATGGACGCCACTGGCTGTATAAACAAAATCATCTTTCTTTTGATCAGAGCCTAACCATACACCTCCATTTGTGTAATAATCACCTTGTCCATCCGGGTCGAATAAACATATTGGATTCCCATGACAATATACAAAAGTAGATACATTTTCATATTCTTCACTTCGAGGATCACTTCCATACCATAATGAGATTTTTGGGTCCATATATCTGGCACCATAGTAATACAGTCCAGTTTCTTCATCCATCTCCTTGCCATTGAACTTATATGGCAGTTCTTCACTGCTACTATGCTCGTCAACCAACAGTTCGCCGTACGGCAGGTAAGCATCATATTGCGTGATGTTGGCTTTATCATCTGTGATGTAAGACGTTGAACCGAGGTGGTCACTGTGATAGAAGAAGATTTCCTCTTTCGTAGTGTCGTTGGCAATGTAACCATAACCAGCCTGTGGGTCGTCAGGGTTACTCGGGTCATTCCAGCTTACAGGTGGACCGGGGTTGGTATTCGGTGTGGTGTTGGGGTGTGGAGTCTGAATCCAACCCTGTGGCACATCGTGGTTGCCGAGTGTGTCAATGATAGAGTTATATCCTCGTTTTGTATTCTCTGGATCACCATACGCACCCTTCATTGTAGGTACACCAGGAGCAATGCCTTGCTGCTTGTAGTATGCCTCTTTCTGCTTCTGTATCTGATTCATACGCTCTGCATAGTCCTGCTGACCAGCTGTTACGTATGAGCCGTTTCTTCCATAAACGTTGTTAAACAGACCTGTTCCAATCCTTGAAGCGATTCGTTTGTCACCAATGAAGTAATGCTTCGTGAAGCGATTCTTGTTAATGCTGATTATTGAGGCTGGGTAAAGCGTAAAGTTATCCGTCTCATGGAAGGTGATGCCCTGCGGTGCACCGTTGATATACACACCCTCCATCGTACCGTAACTCTTCATGATGCGCTCGCCGGCAGCATTGTAGTGTAACGACTAGTTTTGCCATTATCGCTTAAGACCATGAGTCGATTATCCTCATCCCAATACATCTCACGGGTAGTGTTCGCTGAATCGTTCGTTACCAGCGTTGGATTACCGTTGGCATCGTATGTGTAATGGTCGTGACCAATCTGCGTTGGAGCCGTCGGATGATTACTGTCCTCATACTTATAAGCAAAGTTATAAGACTTAGCAGTTGTCGTTGAGTCCACCTTCTGTACCTTGGTCAGTGGCTCACTCATCCGTCCGAACGACATCACCATATCATACGATGCACGCTTTGCTTTACCGCTTGCATGAATAAGGCGGTTCAGCTCGTCATATTCATACGTATGCGAACTCCTTCCTCCCAGCTTCGCCTTGTTGAGTTTCGTCAGCGACGTTGGGTTGGCGGCATTCGTAATACCGAGGATATTGTCCACAGCATCATACTGGTACCTGTTTTCCATCACAGTCTGACCGTCCGCTGTAAGGTTCATCACCTGCAGACGTTCACGCTGCTTGTCATATGTATAGGTAGTCTCCGTGCCATTACCAAGTTTTGTATAGACCGTATGACCCTCCTTATCGTAACCTATCCTGTCAACAATAACGCTCTGACGTCCCTGTTTATTGCTCGTAAGACTCTCAACCTGTCCTGCAGCATTGTAGTGATAAGTCACCACTTCACCGTCAGGATAAGTCATTGTCTGCACCCGATTCCAGCTGTCATACGTAGCACCATAGACATAAGTCCTGATATCCGCCACGCTCGCCATGACTGTACGGACGGTCTTCGTCACCTCACCCTGTCGACCGTAGTAGTAGGCTTCACCGCCACTCGCATCCTCAACGAGGGCAAGACGACCAGCACGGTTATACTTATCGCCAGCCTTACCATAGGTATAAGTAACACGATTAAAGAGATTTTCTGGATAAAGCACCTCATGGAGTCGCTCGAAGTCGTAGGTGTAAGAGATATAACCCTTGTCAGATATCGACTTCCTAAGCTCTGCCGTAAGCTTCGTCAGGAGGTTACCTGCCGCATCATAGGTCATATCCGTCTCACCTGCATCAGGATGATTCACCATCAGTTTCCGACCAAGTAAGTCGTAGGCATACTTCGTCTCCCTGCCGTTAGGATGCTGAACCGTCATCACCTGTCCGACAGGGTCATAGCTGTACTTCACCGTGATATCCTCACCACGGGCATGCTGCACCGTTTCACGGTTGCGCCCCTTGGCATCCGTATAGCTCTCCGCATGTCGTCCCAGTGCATCCGTGACTGTTGCCTGGAGCATCGGTCCACCGTCATGGCTTTGGATGGTGTAGGCACTCATTAATTTTCTTCATAACTTGCCTTTTAGTAAAATCACTATATATTCCTCTTCTTCTATTCCTTAAATGTAGAGTAAAACATTTTTGGGCTTTAGCCAATAAACCTTTTTTTAGATAATATACTCCTTCAAGATATTTCGTGTCATTCTTTATAGATTTAGCCCATTTTAAACCTTCTCCAGATTTACTATAGGCTATATGTATTGTACTAACACGTTTAATTTGTTTAATAATGACAAAAGCTTCATCTAGCCTATCCAAGTTCAGCAATGCAAATATATAATTATACTTAACCAAGTAGTCTGCGGAATTCAACTCAAACGCTTTTCGTGAATATTCATATGCTTCTTCCAATTGTTCCAACTTAGTGCAAACATTGGATAGTTCCGTTAAGAAGAATGATTCATTATAATATTTTTTTGACATTTTTACTAAGAATAGTTTAAGATTATTCCATTGTGATTCGGCTTTAAGAAGTGACAATCTTTCATCTATTCGCTTCGTCTCCTCTTGCAGTAAGAAACCATTACTTCCCATTTTTACGTTTATTTGGATTTGCTTTCTTTTGATATTTTTTATTTTTGTCTCCCCGGTTACTATTTCGATTCTGTCCATATGAAGATCCGGCTCGATGAGCAGTGTGCTTATCACTAGTTGATTTTCTAGCACCTTTTGTATGCTCTGCAGCTAAGAAGATAGACTCTTTGGGACTGCTATTTGCGCTTACAAACTCATTATAGACGTATGCTCCGAAGCCGACTAAGCCTACTATTGGTATTGCTATATCATCCACAGTTCCAATACCTGTAGCATCATCAGCACCTAAAACAATAATACTAGATGTCGCAAAGGCCATAATTGCTTGAGCTGTGGATGAACCATGTGGAGATGAGACAACATCTTTTTATAATATACTTTTGTCCTTTTTGTACGTTGATTCTTCGGATAACTTACGATACGTCCATCAGTATCCACTAACTTCACCGGATTATCCAGCGTATACACATATCCACCCGTACTTACATACTTCTCTGCCAATGGATCCACTCCATACCAAAGACTCGTGATTGGATTCATGTACCTTGCACCATAATAGTACAAGCCTGTTTCTTCATCGAACTGCTTGCCATTGAACTTATATGGCAGGTCTTCGGAGCTGCTGTGCTCGTCAACTAACAGTTCACCGTATGGTAAGTAAGCATCATACTGTGTGATTTTGGCGTGGTCATCAGTAATGTAAGACGTAGAACCAAGGTGGTCACTGTGATAGAAGAAGGTTTCTTCACGTGTTGTGTCATTAGGAATATAGCCATAACCAGCCTGTGGGTCATCAGGGTTGCTTGGGTCATTCCAGCTTACAGGTGGACCGGGGTTAGTATTCGGTGTGGTGTTGGGGCGTGGAGTCTGAATCCAACCCTGTGGCACATCGTGGTTGCCAAGTTCGGTAAGGACGGCATTATAACCAACACCAGTATTCTCTGGATCACCATACGCGCCCTTCTCTGTAGGTACACCAGGAGCTACACCTACCTTCTTATAGTACGCCTCCTTCTGTGTCTGAATCTGATTCATGCGTTCCGCATAGTCCTGCTGACCAGCGGTAACGTATGAGCCGTTGCGTCCATAAACGTTGTTAAACAGACCTGTTCCTATCCTTGAAGCAACTCGTTTGTCACCAATAAAGTAATGCTTCGTAAGGTGCTCATAAATCTATCTATGAAATATAATTTACAGAGAATCATCTATCAACTTTATTTGTGATAATTTATAATCATAAAAAAAATATACTTTCAAGTTATTATTACTAAATTTTTATTATAGGTATATCATCCCCCAAAATGATAAATTTTTCCTTCAAGTGGTTATGGAATTTTTATATAATTATAGTCAAAGACATAGAACTTCGCTAGTCCAGATATATTATAGAATATATAAATATAAGAATTGACTCCATTTATATATGTGATTTTTTTAATCTTTTTCTTTTTTTCTTTTTATCCGTATTTTTAACCTGTCCTAATTTATTGTAAATAGAATCTGTAAAAGGCGGCGTACGTATGTATAGCTCATTTTCATATTCATTAGTGATTGCATCCTTCTTTAAAGTTTGATTACAGAGTCTTTTCGAATATAATCTCGTTCACCAATTCTTCTTATAAAGAAATAGCGTTTTCTCTTATAATTCCCTACAATTTTCAACATCTGGGCAGGAAACCTATCTACTATATATGCATCTACGGATATAGTTTCCTGAGCATAAATAGGTAAAACGTAGAATAATAATAACAAAAATATTGATTTCATTTTTTATTCCTTTGGCATTATTAATCCAACACGTGTTCCTCGATCTCGCCCAATCCGACTCAACATTAATGCAATGCCCCCAGTATCTACATGTGGATTATTATCAAATAATGAAAAACCATTTTGCATTTTGAATTGTGTATTTGCAAAGTTTGGAAGAACTTGGGACATAATTTGCGTATAAAATACGTCTGAGTAACCCGCCCTAAAATTCGTTTCAGGATGAATTAAGCCCAAGTTATGACCAATTTCATGAACGAATAATGCACGATATATGTCTTTAGAGTATCCCGAGTGTGAGAGAAGATTCTCTATTCCATTACGATACAATTCTATACACCAAGGATAACTACCATCTGAACCTACCGGAATATTCCCTGATGTTACTTCAGACATACCAATCTTTATTTTATTACCAAATCTTACATCCATGTTATTTATATCTTTTCCTATAATACTACGCTCAAGTGCTTCATTCAATTCTCCTGATGAATTAAAAGTACGTAACCTTAAATCAAATCTTACATATAAAGGATTATCATTGTCCAGATTGTAGAAAAGGGTATTATTAGAATACGGGGCATTGAGCCCTATAGGCTTTGCTTTTGGGACTTTGTATACAGTTCCATTATTATTATATTCGTTAATAGCAAGCTCTAATCCCTTTACTTCATCAGGCTTGAGATCCGACTTCACATAATAATATTCCGCATGAATTACAAATGGAGATTCCTTTGTTCCATTACCCGTAACTTCTCCATCCATGCCTGTCGAATCTACAAACTTAATTGGGTTACCCAAGGTGTAAGTATAAGTGCTTGTCCTTGTGTTTTTTTCTTGCATCGGATCCACTCCATACCAAATACTTGCCATAGGGTTCAAATACCTTGCACCATAATAGTACAGACCTGTCTCTTCATCAAACTGTTTGCCGTTGAACTTATATGGTAGGTCTTCAGAGCAACTGTGCTCATCAACTAAGAGTTTAGAGCGTAAGAATAGTGTTTGTGGTGAAGTTAGAACATAAATATGAGAGACATCAGTCCCTACTGTGACTCTCATCACAGCACAAAAAAGATCTATATCTCCTACACCACAACACCTCCTCCACCGTAAGACCTAATGTCCGCAGACTCCTATGTCAGGTGTTATTTAAGGCAAATATACAACTTTATTTTGTAAATGGGTATTTAGAATATGGGAAAACGAGGATGGATAAGGGTGTTGTGTGTGTAAATGTAACCAAAAGAAAACCGTCAAAACCCCTAATTAAGTTTTGTTTTTAGTTGCTGTCACTTTTAACACTTCGTGTAATGAGTTTATATTCAGACGGTTAAAAGCAAAGGGAGAGTGACAGAAATGACAGCAAAATAGGAAATGGTATACGGTAGGCTTTTGTCCTTGGGTGGGAAAGCAGAACTGATAGTTATGGGACACGCCTGTTTATGGTAAAACGCTCCGGCGCAGGTCCTTGTAAACTTATCCCTCCTTCCATATATCACCGCGCCATTACGGACTAATCAGAAATATGTTTACAGTGATTTGAAGCTGCATGCCCACAAAATCAGGAGTTATGCAAAGCATTCAGACTTGTAGTCCATTGTTTAACAAAGACTTACAAAAGCCGTTCTAAAAGGTGCCCTTTTACGCTGCAAAAGGGCGTCTTTTACACCTCAAAAGAGCATCTTTTACCTTGTGAAAGGGCATCTTTTGCCGTGTCAAAGTCCATCTGCTATTTTCAATTTATGAATCTTTATTACAACCTTCTTATGCCCTTTTCCTTTTCATAACAAGCGAGTATCTCTCCCTCCGCATTATTATAACAACACCATAAAAACGACCACCTTTCAATTTTCCTGTCACTCCCGTCACTTTTCCATATGACTCAACACCTTGATAACAAGATATTTACGCGAAATGTTAAAAGTGACAGCAACTAAAAACAAAAACGATGTTAGGGTTTTAGAGTAACGATGAACCATGTAATGGCAAAGACCGCATTTGAGAGAATGCGTATCGGTCCTTATGGTTATAAGTATTCTTTAAGGTATATTTGTTTTTAGTAAAAGAAAAGCTTATGGTCATGGGTAAAGATAAACACTTAATAATACTCATGTTCTTATTCTCAATAATACTTTAGATATCTCTTTCTTCTTTACTAATCCCTTGACCCGCTCTTCTCTATAATCGTAAGGGATACCATATTGCTGTATTCCTTTATCTAATACCAATATATCATTTGGTAAAGAGTTATAATAGCCAGATTTCCATTTAAGTAGATATGCGGTTTTATTGCTAATAATAGATGGGTGGTACTGACCATCTGTTTGTTTTACCCAACACCTATTATCTATCCCGTTAAGGCACAAATTCATATCTCCTATATTTGCATACAATCTTGGGATATATAGATTTCGGCTATTATTGATCGGTTCTACATCCATTATACCATCTTCTATTTGCTTAAAGACCACAGAATTTACAAAGATAGTATCATCGTATCCTATAGTTTTACAAATACTATCTAGTTTCGTACATTCGAAACGTCTATATGATTCTATATTACCACAAAGATAAAAAAAATAGTTAGTTCTTTTTTTCTTTATGACAATTACAGCTCCCCAAAAGAATAGAACATATTACAAATGTATAATATATAATCTTCTTATTCATATTACTTTTCGTCTTTTAAATTAAAATTACCTCTTGTAAAAGCATTTTTATTTTGAAGGTTTAGTAGACGTAGGACTAACGGTACTATAATTCCTACCTCTATGATCCTTTCGGATGGCTTCTTTATTGGCTTTAGCTGTTTGAGCTTCATTACCACGAATCACTCTACGTTCTTCCTTTTTATCATACTGAGAATCAATCTGGTTTGCTCTTTTTGCATGTTGCGTATGATTCTTTGCATCATCTACAGCATGATCCATTTCATGCTCAAGACCTGTTGCTGCCGACTGTTTACCCCCTTCTGTAGTTATAAGCCCCTGTCTTGATTCCCAATAGACTGTTGGTTGCCCTCCTCCACCAGAGTAGGATGATTCATCATATTGAGAATCTGATACATAAATTTCATATTTATGATTAGTTACAGCTTGAATAGTACTTTTTCCTCCACCATGTCTAGCGTTATATAAGTACGCTTGAATGAAATCTTTTACATATTGGTTGTTAGGTATTCTAATTCTTTTTTTTTCCATTAAATCCGTTAAAACGGAACAATTGAGTTTTCCCATATCGATCTTTATACCAAATAAGTACATCCTCTCCTTTAGAATCAACAAACTTTAATGGATTCCCTATGCAATACACATAGGCTCCTATAGATTTATACTTCTCCGTTAACGGATCCACCCCATACCACAGACTCGTAACGGGATTCATATACCTTGCACCATAGTAGTACAAGCCAGTTTCTTCATCAAACTGTTTGCCGTTGAACTTATATGGTAGGTCTTCGGAGCTGCTATGCTCGTCAACCAACAGCTCACCATACGGTAGGTAAGCATCATACTGCGTGATGTTGGCTTTGTCGTCTGTGATGTAAGATGTTGAACCAAGGTGGTCACTGTGATAGAAGAAGGTTTCCTCTTTTGTAGTATCATTTGGAATATAACCATAACCTGCCTGTGGGTCATCAGGGTTGCTTGGGTCATTCCAGCTTACAGGTGGACCGGGGTTGGTGCCTGGTGTCGTGTTAGGATGTGGTGTCTGAATCCAACCCTGCGGGACATCGTGGTTGCCAAGTTCTGTGAGGACAGAATTATAACCTACACCTGTGTTCTCCGGATCACCATACGCACCCTTCTCTGTCGGTACACCAGGGGCTACACCCACCTTCTTATAGTATGCTTCCTTCTGCTTCTGAATCTGATTCATGCGTTCAGCATAGTCCTGCTGACCAGCCGTTACGTATGAGCCGTTGCGTCCATAGACGTTGTTAAACAGACCCGTTCCTATCCTTGAAGCAACTCGTTTGTCACCAATGAAGTAATGCTTTGTAAAGCGATTCTTATTTACAGAGAGGATACTTGCAGGATAAAGCGTGAAGTTATCCGTCTCGTGGAACGTGATGCCCTGCGGTGCACCATTGATATACACACCCTCCATCGTACCATAACTCTTCATAATGCGTTCGCCGGCAGCGTTGTAAGTGTAACGACTTGTTTTGCCATTATCAGAGAGTACCATCAAGCGATTATCCTCATCCCAGTACATCTCGCGGGTAGTATTCGTAGAGTCGTTCGTTACTAGCGTTGGATTACCGTTGGCATCGTATGTATAATGGTCGTGAAAATAGTTTATCCATACTTTATTTTTCATAAAGCATGATTCTCGATACATAATAGACGTTAGGATATGGCTCTTTCAAGTATAATTTGATTTCATATTTATCATAACTATCAATGTCCGTATAGTCTGTAAGTGTATAATATTGCTGGAAAGAGTATCCATTAAACTTAAAAAAGATCTTGTCTATATTTGAGCGTGAGTACCCCTCCAGATGAACTATATAGACCTTATCAGGTAGATAATAAGATCTGCAAAATAAAACAATCCCAGCTATTATATAGCAAATTAATATCTCTTCAATTATTATTTCACCTATTTTTTTAACCTGAGTATTTTTGTTATATAGAAACACAATGATTGCAATAATTATTATAAAAAAATAATTCATATACAGGTGGGATTATTATAAATTTATAATGAAAAACTATACACAAAATTCCTCCAAAAAAACAAATAAAAAGTTTTTGTAATTTATCAGATTTTTATATAATTCATTTTTCTTTGGATTTATTTATTCTGAAACTGTTTATATGTTTGTTCTGCTGCTTTCGTCTTAACCTTTGTACTGATTCTGCTCCGTGCATATTTCAATTCTGCTTTATGCGCATTAGTTCTCGCAATATCAAACTTATGTCGATCTCTGGCAACTCTTGTCTTATTCTTGTTGTTTTGAATACTCCTTTCGAGCTTCTTCAGTTTTTTTGAGCTAAAACAGCATTTGTAGAACTTACATAAGAAAGCAACTCATCTGCCTTTTTATTTAGTTTATTCTCTAATAAAGTCGATAATGTGGCTTCAAGAAATCTTGGAAGTAATTTTATATCTGAGAAAGATTTTATCTTACCTGTTTCAAGATCAGAAGCAATACCAGTTAACATACCTTGTGTTACGCTAATAACAATCCCAAGAACTTTACGTCCTTTAGAACTACTTACTATCTTTTCTATTGCTCTACTCGCACCTGCACCATCAACGAATGCTGATATTGCTGCAGACGTAGCACCATCTAAAAGTGCTGCACCCCAAGCTACATTCTTAAATGCAGATTTATAATCTTGCCCTTCTAAAATCCAGTTGGAAAGAAAATCGACTCCAGCATCTAATACAAAGGTTCCAATACCTTCTGCAACCGCAGCCCAAGGAGTGTTACCATCTGGATCAAAATATTTTACAGGATTCCCTATACAATATACATAGCCTCCTATGGATTGATATTTCTCTGCCAGTGGGTCTACCCCATACCAAAAACTAACCACTGGATTCATGTACCTTGCACCGTAATAGTACAAGCCAGTCTCTTCATCGAACTGTTTGCCATTGAACTTATATGGTAGTTCTTCACTGCTACTATGCTCATCAACTAACAGTTCACCGTATGGAAGATATGCATCATATTGAGTGATATTGGCTTTATCGTCCGTAATATAAGACGTAGAACCAAGGTGGTCACTGTGATAGAAGAAGGTCTCTTCTTTTGTAGTGTCATTTGGAATATAGCCGTATCCAGCCTGTGGGTCATCAGGGTTACTCGGGTCATTCCAACTTACAGGTGGACCGGGATTGGTATTCGGTGTGGTGTTGGGGCGTGGAGCCTGAATCCAACCCTGTGGCACATCGTGGTTGCCGAGTTCAGTGAGGACGGCATTATAACCAACACCCGTGTTCTCCGGATCACCATACGCACCCTTCTCTGTCGGTACACCAGGAGCTACACCCACCTTCTTATAGTACGCCTCTTTCTGTGTCTGAATCTGATTCATGCGTTCAGCATAGTCCTGCTGACCAGCTGTTACGTATGAGCCGTTGCGTCCATAAACGTTGTTAAACAATCCTGTACCGATACGGCTGGCAATTCGTTTGTCACCAATGAAGTAATGCTTCGTGAAGCGGTTCTTATTAATGCTGATTATTGAGGCTGGATAGAGTGTGAAGTTATCTGTCTCGTGGAACGTGATACCTTGTGGTGCACCATTAATATACACACCTTCCATCGTACCGTAACTCTTCATGATACGTTCGCCAGCAGCATTGTAAGTGTAACGACTCGTCTTGCCATTGTCAGAGAGTACCATCAGTCGGTTGTCCTCATCCCAGTACATCTCACGGGTCGTGTTCGTGGAATCGTTCGTTACCAGCGTTGGATTACCGTTGGCATCGTATGTGTAATGGTCGTGACCAATCTGTGTTGGAGCCGTCGAGTGGTTACTGTCCTCATACTTATAAGCAAGTTATAAGACTTGGCAGTTGTCGTTGAGTCCACCTTCTGAACTTTTGTCAGCGGTTCACTCATCCGTCCGAACGACATCACCATATCATACGATGCACGCTTAGCCTTACCGCTGGCATGAATAAGACGATTCAGCTCATCATACTCATACGTATGCGAACTCCTTCCTCCCAGCTTCGCCTTGTTGAGTTTCGTCAGCGATGTTGGGTTGGCAGCATTCGTAATACCGAGGATATTATCCACAGCATCATAACGATACCTATTTTCCATCACAGTCTGACCATCCGCTGTAAGGTTCATCACCTGCAGACGTTCACGCTGCTTGTCATATGTATAGGTAGTCTCCGTGCCATTACCAAGTTTTGTATAGACCGTATGACCCTCCTTATCGTAACCTATCCTGTCAACAATAACGCTCTGATGTCCCTGTTTATTGCTCGTCAGGCTCTCCACCTGTCCTGCAGCATTGTAGTGATAGGTCACCACTTCACCGTCAGGATAAGTCATCGTCTGCACACGGTTCCAACTGTCATACGTAGCACCATAGACATAAGTCCTGATATCCGCCACACTCGCCATGACTGTACGGACAGTCTTTGTCACCTCACCCTGTCGACCATAGTAATAGGCTTCACCTCCACTCGCATCCTCAACAAGGGCAAGACGACCAGCGCGATTATACTTATCGCCAGCTTTACCATAGGTATAAGTAACACGATTAAAGAGATTTTCTGGATAAAGTACCTCATGGAGTCGCTCGAAGTCGTAAGTGTAGGAGATGTAACCCTTATCAGATATCGACTTCCTAAGCTCTGCCGTGAGTTTCGTCAGGAGGTTACCTGCCGCATCATAGGTCATATCCGTTTCTCCAGCATCAGGATGATTTTATCTTTCATATCCAGATATATTCTTAATATAAGCCCACTTTGAATCAAAAAGTAATTTTCTTATTATTTAAAAGATTCTTTAATACAATAACATTCTTATCATTTTTTTCTCTGCATTATAAAAATTATACTTCATACCTTTAGTAAGACAAAAATTTTTTTATATCAACATCTATAAAGTCAAATTCGAACTGAACAGTATTAATTTTTTGGGACCACTTTAAAGGTAAAAACTTTAGGTAATTCTGTTGTATCTAAAGTTAAAAATCAGTTCAGTATCTTCTCCTGTCAAAATAGTAATCTTGATAACTTCTATTTTTCGTAAAAAGTAGGCAGAGAGTCCTTATATATAGCAGATACGCTTGTTGTATTTTCAAATAGTGTAAAATCCATTGCTTATTTATGGTTAAAAATATAATGTTTTTTGTCCCAGGATACGTTCCCTTTCTAGTATATTCTTTTCGACGTATATTAAAATATGGTTTTCCAGCATCATCTCTAAATTGCTGATGACCAACAGAGTGTTCTTGTATAACAGCATCCCCATGAGATCCCTTATAATGATATTCTCTTGTCATGATAGGCTTCCCGTCTTTTCCAAGAATATTCTTACCATTCGATTTACTCATGGGTACTTTAGTAACACGAATAGGATGCTGAGACATGGGGATTCCTGCATCTCTTTTTGCTGCTCTAAAAGCCGCTCTTCTCGTTATTTTTTCAGAAATTTGCGTTACGTGTTCAACTGTTTTACCTGCTCTTAGAGCCTTTAATCCCGATGCAGCTCCCCCTGGAATATACGGAAGGACAGTAGCTGCTGCATCAAGTATAATTCCGACACCGTCTAAGGCAGCCGCACCGTATCTCCCTCTATTTATATTATTAGTTAAATTTGCTACTCCTAACAGAACATTAGCAGCATCCCAGATTGTTTCTAAAGGGATATTCCCATCTGGATCCTTTAAACGGATAGGATTATTATTACAATATACATATGCAGCGATATTAGTAAAATCTTCCGCTAAATTATCCACCCCATACCAAATACTTGCCATAGGATTCATATACCTTGCACCATAATAATACAAGCCAGTCTCCTCATCAAACTGTTTGCCATTGAACTTATATGGGAGGTCTTCACTGCTGCTATGCTCATCAACTAACAGTTCTCCGTATGGCAAGTAAGCATCATATTGCGTGATGTTAGCTTTATCATCTGTGATGTAAGACGTTGAGCCGAGGTGATCACTGTGATAGAAGAAGGTTTCCTCTTTCGTTGTGTCATTAGGAATATAGCCATAACCAGCCTGTGGGTCATCAGGGTTGCTCGGGTCATTCCAGCTTACAGGTGGACCGGGGTTGGTATTCGGTGTGGTGTTAGGATGTGGAGTCTGAATCCACCCCTGTGGCACATCATGGTTACCGAGTTCTGTGAGAACGGCATTATAACCAACACCCGTGTTCTCCGGATCACCATATGCACCCTTCTCTGTCGGTACACCAGGTGCTACACCCACCTTCTTATAATACGCCTCTTTCTGCTTCTGAATCTGATTCATGCGTTCAGCATAGTCCTGCTGACCAGCCGTTACGTATGAACCGTTGCGTCCATAGACGTTATTGAACAGACCCGTTCCTATCCTTGAAGCAACTCGTTTGTCACCAATGAAGTAATGCTTTGTGAAGCGATTCTTGTTGACAGAGAGGATACTTGCCGGATAAAGTGTGAAGTTGTCCGTCTCGTGGAATGTGATACCCTGCGGTGCACCGTTGATATACACACCTTCCATCGTACCGTAACTCTTCATGATGCGTTCACCAGCAGCATTGTAAGTGTAACGACTCGTCTTGCCATTGTCAGAGAGTACCATCAGTCGGTTGTCCTCATCCCAGTACATCTCACGGGTCGTGTTCGTGGAATCGTTCGTTACCAGCGTTGGATTACCGTTGGCATCGTATGTGTAATGGTCGTGACCAATCTGTGTTGGAGCCGTCGAGTGGTTACTGTCCTCATACTTATAAGCAAAGTTATAAGACTTAGCAGTCGTCGTTGAGTCCACCTTCTGAACTTTTGTCAGCGGTTCACTCATCCGTCCGAACGACATCACCATATCATACGATGCACGCTTAGCCTTACCGCTGGCATGAATAAGACGATTCAGCTCATCATACTCATACGTATGCGAACTCCTTCCTCCCAGCTTCGCCTTGTTGAGTTTTGTCAGCGATGTTGGGTTGGCAGCATTCGTAATACCGAGGATATTATCCACAGCATCATAACGATACCTATTTTCCATCACAGTCTGACCGTCCGCTGTAAGGTTCATCACCTGCAGACGTTCACGCTGCTTGTCGTAGGTATAGGTAGTCTCCGTGCCATTACCGAGCTTTGTATAGACCGTATGACCCTCCTTATCGTAACCTATCCTGTCAACAATAACGCTCTGACGTCCCTGTTTATTGCTCGTCAAGTGTTTAGAGAGCTACAGTAACATCACTCCATAACTCTATCTTTTTATCAATTACTCACTAACATAATCAACATTATTACGTGGAAAACCTTCCTTTATAACATATCCTTTTTCAATATATTTATTTTCATACGATACCATAATGCATCTCCCATCTTTAGCATAGAATTTCCATCTTCCTATTCTGTAAAGTTCACCCTTATCCCTTTTTACAAAGCCTTCTTCTGCTATATCATTATTTGTATAATAGTTTTGTACAAAATAGATAGAATCTGTATCAGATACGCTAAACTCCTTAAATAGCCTTAACTTATTCTGGGGTATTATTCTTAACACTTGTCTCATTTTTCTTTTGCTTTTTCCATTTTACTTATCTCCAAGAAAAGACTCTCTCTGATAATATTTAAGGTATCTAAGTCTAAGTCTTTACTCCATTTTCTTAATAATGGAGAATAGGTATAGAATGATGAACCATAATAGAAAGATAAACGGAAATCGCCGATTCCTACACAGGAGTATCTAAAAGAAAGATTCTTATATATGAGACCTCCACCCAAATCATATCCCTTTATTCCTATCGAGTCTAAGGATAGAGGATAGGTATGTCGTTCCATATTGTATTTTTCTATCTTAGCGATTAGTTCATCTCCATGACTGTAGTATGAATTAAGCATAAAGCTATCATAAGCTGTTTTGCCAATGAAGAAAGCTAAGATAGATAACAAACAAATAATTATAATTTTCTTTTTCATTTTTTGTCTTTTGGCATAATAAAGTTAAACTTATCTTGGCTTGGGACATAATCGATGGGATGATCCTCACCTTTTAAATTAATATTTATAGTACTGGCGGCTGGATTAAACTTCAAAAAGATATTTCCAGTATTATTCCGATTAAATTTATCTATTAGGTTCATTACATCAGCCTTTGTATTATTGTTAGGTTGATAATAAGCATTCATTACCAACTCTGAGAACTCTATAGCTACGCTAAGCTTCAATTTGTCAGATGTATGGGCAAAGGTCCTGGTACGACTGGCTCTCTCATCAACTGATGCATGTAAAAGATGATTTATAAGCGTTTCTTTGATCATCAAGTTTATGGAAATACTCATGTTGTAATATATTCATTAAGTCATATTTATTATCTAACCAACTATCTACAGTTCCATTTGAATTAGATGGTTGTAGCCAGATTCCTTTGTCACTAGGATCATAATGAGCAAGAATACCAAGTTTTTCATTACCTTTAGCACCTACTAATCCATGGACGCCTGCTTGTTTTGCATAATAGCCAGCAATATTAGCCACTATTTGGAGATTATCTCCTCTTCCAATTCCCCAAAAATATGGAGAAATATTATAACTAGATAGACTATGTCTATTCCCTTTAGGATCAACGATCGTTATATAGACAGAATGATCATTTATAACTTTCACGATTCTTCCATCCCCATTAATATGGACTTCATCATTTCCATCAACGTCAACCCGCCTTACAGGGTTTTGCCTGCAATAAAGATATGAACCACTCGCTTGATACTTTTCCGCTAACGGATCTTACCCCATACCACAGACTCGTGACAGGATTCAAGTACCTTGCACCATAATAATACAAGCCAGTTTCTTCATCGAACTGCTTGCCATTGAACTTATACGGTAAGTCTTCACTTGATGAGTGTTCGTCTACAAGGAGTTCGCCGTATGGCAAGTAAGCATCATATTGCGTGATGTTAGCTTTATCATCTGTGATGTAAGACGTTGAGCCGAGGTGATCACTGTGATAGAAGAAGGTTTCTTCTTTTGTAGTATCATTAGGAACGTAGCCATATCCAGCCTGTGGGTCATCAGGGTTGGTTGGGTCATTCCAGCTTACAGGTGGACCGGGGTTAGTGCCTGGTGTCGTGTTAGGATGTGGAGTCTGAATCCAACCCTGTGGAACATCATGGTTGCCGAGTTCGGTGAGGACGGCATTATACCCTACACCTGTGTTCTCCGGATCACCATACGCACCCTTCTCTGTAGGTACACCAGGAGCTACACCCACCTTCTTATAGTATGCTTCCTTCTGTGTCTGAATCTGATTCATACGCTCTGCATAATCCTGCTGACCTGCCGTTACGTATGAACCGTTGCGTCCATAGACATTATTGAACATGCCCGTCCCTATCCTTGAAGCAACTCGTTTATCACCAATAAAGTAATGCTTCGTGAAGCGATTCTTGTTTACAGAGAGGATACTTGCAGGATAAAGTGTGAAGTTGTCTGTCTCGTGGAACGTGATGCCTTGTGGTGCACCATTGATATACACACCTTCCATTGTTCCATAGCTCTTCATAATACGTTCACCAGCAGCGTTGTAAGTATAACGACTCGTCTTGCCGTTATCGCTTAAGACCATGAGGCGATTGTCTTCATCCCAGTACATCTCACGAGTAGTATTCGTAGAGTCATTTGTGACCAACGTTGGATTACCATTGGCATCATACGTGTAATGGTCGTGACCAATCTGTGTTGGAGCCGTTGGATGGTTACTGTCCTCATATTTATAAGCGAAGTTATAAGACTTAGCTGTTGTCGTTGAATCCACCTTCTGCACCTTTGTCAGCGGTTCACTCATCCGTCCGAACGACATCACCATGTCGTAACTTGCACTTTTTGCCTTACCGCTGGCATGAATAAGGCGGTTTAGTTCGTCATATTCATACGTATGCGAACTCCTTCCTCCCAGCTTCGCCTTGTTGAGTTTCGTAAGCGACGTTGGGTTGGCGGCATTCGTAATACCGAGGATATTGTCCACAGCATCATAACGATATCTGTTTTCCATCACAGTCTGACCGTCCGCCGTAAGGTTCATCACCTGCAGACGTTCACGCTGCTTGTCGTAGGTATAGGTAGTCTCCGTGCCATTACCGAGCTTCGTATAGACCGTATGACCCTCCTTGTCGTAACCTATCCTATCAACAATAACGCTCTGACGTCCTTGTTTATTGCTCGTCATGCTCTCCACCTGTCCTGCAGCATTGTAGTGATAGGTCACCACTTCACCGTCAGGATAAGTCATCGTCTGCACACGGTTCCAGCTGTCATACGTAGCACCATAGACATAAGTCCTAATATCTGCCATGACCGTACGAACGGTAAAAAATTGTTTTCATAGACGAAGGATTATATTTATGAAAACAAATCATGGAAAAAGAATAATAATTCATGATAGAAATGAGAACATCTATCTTTCCAACTCCAAGGTTTATAAATAGAATTAATATTAATATATTTAAGCAATTTATCATTCTTCATTGGAGAATTATAAAAAAATATAGTATGTCATCTACCATAAAAATCAAGATAAACGATAGCATATTCAACTCTTTTTCCCTATTAGCCGATATTTTTTAGAAATATCTATTTCCACAATATATGCTCTTGGACTGTTTGACCTGTTTCCTGTTTTCATCTGATAGAGAGGTAGATATATATACTTATTATTTTTTATGATTGGCCCTCCAAAACCATCATAATCGGGAATTGTGAGTTGTGTGTCATTTATAAATAATTTTCCACACAATGGACCTTCTTTTCCAAAATTGTGTAAATTCTTAAATTGAATCCTACAGGAAGCAACTTCATAAGAAGATGGGAATCTCCAAGGATTTCCCATTTCCGCATATACAATACTTTTTTTCATTAGACTTCTATTTAACCCTATTTAATTTACCCACTGTAAAATATTGGGTTCTTCCCCCTATCCATTGTCCTCCCTGCGACTTTGCTGTTCCCTTCATCATAATAGTTCCTTTAGGTACTTGTATTTCTGCAAGTCCCTCCATTGTATTATTCCATTCTGGTTTCAGTGCAAGCCCACGCCTATCTATAAATCTTCCAATTGGTCCATTTGAGAGATATGGTCCAATATCCTTTGCAGTTCCACCAAAATATCGATACAGATTTAAATCCTTTGTTGTTTTAATGACCTCAACCCCTTTTGTAAAATTAATTAATTGATTCTCTCCTGCTGCTCCCATTAGCTCCTTCACAGCAATTTCACCTCGACCTAAAACTACGGAATTTTTACTTACAGCCCTTGCAGTTTGTACTACTTTAGCAACCCTTGAAACTTCCTTAGCTGAAACTTTTGCTATCCCTTTAGTAGTTCCTGCACCTATTGCGGCTTGGGCTATGTCAGCTCCCGTCTCTCCCCATGCTTCTCCTCTTTCATTTATATCGTTACTATTAATAGCTCTATCCCATCTCTCTCTTGCTGTATGCCAAATATTTTTTGCTGTATTCACAGGATGAGCGGCAGCATGCCCCATCGTCTTTAGTGTGTTAATGGGATGCCTAACCATATTATAGGTATTCTTGAAGCTCTTGGATACTCCTTTGAAGAAAGAGCCAATACCAGACCAAATACTTTGATCGTCAGGATAAGAAAAAGATTTCCCATTGGCATCAATTAGTGTAATCGGATTGTCTACGCAATATACATAAGAACCTGTATTTACATACTCCTCCGCCAACGGATCCACCCCATACCAAATACTTGCCACAGGGTTCATGTACCTTGCACCGTAATAGTACAAGCCTGTTTCTTCATCGAACTGTTTACCATTGAACTTATATGGCAGTTCTTCACTGCTACTATGTTCATCAACTAACAGTTCTCCGTATGGCAGGTAGGCATCATACTGGGTGATGTTACCCTTATCATCGGTAATGTAAGATGTGCTACCGAGGTGGTCACTGTGATAGAAGAAGGTTTCTTCTTTCGTAGTGTCATTAGGGATGTAGCCATAACCAGCCTGTGGGTCATCAGGGTTACTCGGGTCGTTCCAGCTTACAGGTGGACCGGGGTTAGTATTCGGTGTGGTGTTGGGGCGTGGAGTCTGAATCCAACCCTGTGGTACATCGTGGTTACCGAGTTCTGTGAGGACGGCATTATAACCAACACCAGTATTCTCTGGATCACCATACGCGCCCTTCTCTGTAGGTACACCAGGAGCTACACCTACCTTCTTATAATATGCCTCCTTCTGAGTCTGAATCTGATTCATACGTTCAGCATAGTCCTGCTGGCCAGCGGTTACGTATGAGCCGTTGCGTCCATAAACGTTGTTAAACAGACCTGTTCCTATCCTTGAAGCAACTCGTTTGTCACCAATGAAGTAATGCTTTGTAAATCTGTTCTTATTGACAGAGAGGATACTTGCAGGATAAAGCGTGAAGTTATCTGTCTCATGGAACGTGATACCTTGTGGCGCACCATTGATGTACACACCCTCCATTGTGCCATAACTCTTCATGATACGTTCACCAGCAGCATTGTAAGTGTAACGACTCGTCTTGCCATTATCAGAGAGTATCATCAGGCGGTTGTCCTCGTCCCAGTACATCTCACGGGTAGCGTTGGTCGAGTCGTTGGTCATGTCTGTCTCGCCCGCGTCGGGGTGGCTCACCATCAGCTTGCGTCCCAGCTGGTCATATTCGTATCTGGTCTCCCTGCCGTTAAGGTGCGTAACCGTCGTCACCTCGTTCACGGGATTGTAGACATATCTCAAGGTAATGTTCTCACCACCGTCCTGTCGGGGACATCCGTCACCTTCGTCTCCAGCATCGGAACACCGTCGAGGCTGCCGATGGTGTAGGCACTCCTGGTGGTGCTGGCGTCAGCAAGGGTGACGCTGACGGTGCGGTCGTGGGTGTCATATTCGGTCTTGACCTGTAGGTCGCCCGTGGCGGTGTTGTAGGTGCCGATATTGCCGTCCTGTGAATGGACCGATATCATTTTCTATTCCTTACGATAATCTTATATTCTCTTTGAACCATATACTCATTTAACATTAATGATATTACATCCGAATCTTTTCCACATTTCAAAATTACCATAAGCCCTCTTTGAATTCCAATACCCTTGCATAAAGAAAAAGGTATCAATTTCCGTCACCACTTTCACTATTAATAAGTATCAAAACTCTTCATCTATCCAATATCTTACCTCATTGAACCTTATATCAATTAGTTAAATCTGATATTTCTTTTAAAATCTGGTCACATTTAACTAATGAAAATTTAATCTCATTTGAATAAGGGATTTTGATCCAATCTCCACCATCATCATCGAGTGCAGAGTAAGCTATCGGCCGAATACAAATATTACCAGAAATAAGGCAGAAGCCATAAAACTCTTTCATTTCGAATCTAGAACGAAGAGATTTAGGAAAGCTCAGTACCTTTTTATTTATGACTTTCTGTACCATAGGTGTAGTTATAAGGTTAACCTGATATACATTGCCTTTCCTAACAATAAAAGTAAAAGGCTTCTCACTGTAGCCCCTATGAAACCCTTCGTCTATAACGGAATACAGAAAACTTACGAAATTGTCCTTCCTATATGAAAATAGTTCTATGTCCTCGATAAAAGAGTGATTTGAATAACTCTTGTACATTTTATCACACATAAGTGATATGTGATTTAATTTATTAAATAGAATTCCTCCATCTTTTTCTTATATGTAAGAAAGTATTCTCTCCTGAGACAATTGTATCTATTTTTTTACAAAAAGAGTTTCTTAAATTACTCTTTCTACTATCATTTAAATACAGTTTAATTTGTTCTGGTAAAGTTATTTTATTATTGTCAATTGAAGCAGTGTTAACTGTAGCAATATAAACTTGACTCATATTGCTTTTTTTGTGTTTAGACTTTTACCTTTGCAATACAAGAATGTTCCTATAGATAAAAATCATTAGGATGAGAATATACGTTTTTATTAATTTCATACTCTTCTTTATTATTTAGTTTAAATTATCTTGAGGGTATTTTTAATTTTTAGATTCTTTGTATCCCTTAAATGGATCCGCTGAAAAGATCTTTATAATTTTTCAGCCATTTTGGTATCATATTTGTTATCTTTATAACTAGGACCATTATAGAGACGTGCAAATGTAGCCCAATCATGATTTAGCAAAGCTTTTCGCATTGCATGATTAGCAGAAATATAATTTGTAAATGCATCGAGCATTTTATCCTCGTCAGCACTAAACATAGCGTCACCAAATTCCTTAGCAGATTTATAACCTGCATCCTTATAGTTGCTCCCCATAATTTGAAAACTCCCATAAGATATTGAGGAATACGCTGCTTCCTCATCCAGTTTTTTAGCCTTCTCAAACCGACGATATTGGTTAGAAGGATTGCCATATTGATCAATTTCAGGAGTTGCCACTTCTTTGCCTTTCTCCTTATGAGTTTTCCCTTTAAAGGGAGTAGGTGCTGATATATCTCTATCTTTATCATATTTACCATGTGTAAATTTACTAAAATAATGGCGCTCATACAAAATCTTTATACAACCATCCTTTGTATAAGTTTGACCTCCTGTCTCCGTCTGAAATACAGCCCTAATGACAGATAACTCTACACCTAATTTTTTAGCAGCCTTTCTCAAGGCTGAAAGAGATGGCTTGTAACCAACCTCATCTATAAATTTCACAGGGTTATCGAGCGTATATACATAACCACATACTGTTGGATATTTCTCTGTTAGTTTGTCCACCCCATACCACAAACTCGTTACTGGGTTCATGTACCTTGCACCATAATAATACAAGCCAGTTTCCTCGTCAAACTGCTTGCCATTGAACTTATACGGTAAGTCTTCACTTGAAGAGTGTTCGTCTACAAGGAGTTCGCCGTATGGTAAGTAAGCATCATACTGTATGATGTTGGTTTTGTCGTCTGTGATGTAAGACGTTGAGCCAAGGTGATCACTGTGATAGAAGAAGGTTTCCTCTTTCGTTGTGTCATTAGGAATATAGCCATAACCAGCCTGTGGGTCATCAGGGTTGCTTGGGTCGTTCCATGAAACTGGAGCACCGGGGTTGGTACCTGGTGTGGTGTTAGGATGTGGAGTCTGAATCCAACCCTGTGGCACATCATGGTTGCCGAGTTCGGTGAGGACGGCATTATAACCTACACCCGTGTTCTCTGGATCACCATACGCACCCTTCTCTGTCGGTACACCAGGGGGCTACACCCACCTTCTTATAATACGCCTCTTTCTGTGTCTGAATCTGATTCATGCGTTCAGCATAATCCTGCTGACCAGCCGTTACGTATGAGCCGTTACGTCCATAGACATTATTGAACAGACCTGTTCCTATTCTTGAAGCAACTCGTTTGTCACCAAGGAAGTAATGTTTTGTGAAGCGGTTCTTGTTGATGCTGATTATCGAAGCAGGGTAGAGCGTGAAGTTGTCCGTCTCATGGAATGTAATACCCTGCGGTGCACCATTGATATACACACCTTCCATCGTACCGTAACTCTTCATGATGCGTTCACCGGCGGCGTTGTAAGTGTAACGGCTTGTCTTGCCATTGTCAGAGAGTACCATCAGACGATTGTTTTCATCCCAGTACATCTCGCGGGTAGTGTTCGTTGAGTCGTTCGTTACCAGTGTTGGATTACCGTTGGCATCGTACGTGTAATGATCGTGACCAATCTGCGTTGGAGCCGTCGGGTGGTTGCTGTCCTCATACTTATAAGCAAAGTTATAAGACTTCGCAGTTGTTGTTGAGTCCACCTTCTGAACCTTTGTCAGCGGCTCACTCATCCGTCCGAACGACATCACCATGTCGTAACTTGCACTTTTTGCCTTACCGCTGGCATGAATAAGGCGGTTTAGTTCGTCATATTCATACGTATGCGAACTCCTTCCTCCTAACTTCGCCTTGTTGAGTTTTGTCAGCGACGTTGGGTTGGCGGCATTCGTGATACCGAGGATATTGTCCACAGCATCATAACGGTACCTGTTCTCCATCACAGTCTGACCATCCGCTGTAAGGTTCATCACCTGCAGACGTTCACGCTGCTTGTCATATGTATAGGTGGTCTCCGTGCCATTACCGAGCTTCGTATAGACCGTGTGACCCTCCTTGTCGTAACAAATCTTATCAATAATATAACCATAAAGTACGTTTTCTTAAAAGAATGGTACCCATGTGTATTATCCTTCTTTTGAGAGACCAAAACGTGCAGGGGTGACATTTAGGCTCCCACAAAGATTTGATTCAAGATCATAATAATCAAAGAAACCATTTTAATAATGCTTTATATAATAATCGAAGTCTGCTTTATTTTTAGGAGCTATATCACGCATTATAACCCCATACATTCCACTTGGTATTGGTGATTTCCAATAATCTAATCCCTTTTTCTTCAAGAAATTAACGACTTTCATTTTGTCTGTATATTCTTTAGAACCAATTGGATATACGCATTTACGTAGTTTATATAGAATGTCTACTTCAAAAGTGGGATAATCAGGCTTATCCAAGTCTATTTCTGTAAACTTTCTGCGATAGTCTGCTCCTTTTTGCAGAAGATATAACATAATATCCATCCTACCATGAATCATACAATTTTCTATTGCACAACTTTCAGTAGTTGTTTCATAATTAATGTTTGCTCCTGCATCAACTAATAATTTAACCTTCTCAAAGGAGGAAAACACAGCAGCACTTAAAGCAAATTCTCTCATTGGTACAATCTCGCCCAAACCATTCTCCTTAACTCCACAAGCTGTTGAATTTGGGTCTCCTCCATACTTCAGTAATAAAGCAAGTATTTTACTTGAAGGTCTAGGAAAGCGACAAGCTAGTAATACTGCACTTTGTCCAAAGTATTTAGTGGAGTCATTATGTGCATTAGGATTAGCTCCCAGCTCTAATAATTTTTTAACGGATTCTACTTTATTAGTACGTGTTGCTAACATCAAAAGAGTCTGCTTGTACTTTGGATCTCGATAATCTACAGAAATATGAATCTGTAAAACTTGTTTAGAAATCTCTGTAGTATCTTCATCTTCGACAGCCTTTGCTAAAGACCATGCAGGCGTATATTTATACAACCTAAAATCATCTCCTAACATGTCGTTCACGTTAGGCTCGGTACACGAAGAACAAACAAACAATACTAAGAATAAAAGATGCCTCATATTTATAATAATTTATTGTGGAAAACCATGAAAGGAGTCTATGTACATACGTTGGTATAACTCATTTTTAGCTTTTATCTCATCTTTCATTAATTCAATGTCAGTCCGATAAAAATTCTGGATGCTATGCCCTAGAATCGCCCTTCTATTGAATCTATAGTGTGGGAAACCATCTGCACGGAGCCCAACTGCCCGCTGAACCTTATCAAGTTCATCTTGCCAGTTTATATAAGCATCAATTCTTGGAAACTTTCTATTGAAAATAGTAAATGGGCTTACCCATGCAGCATTAAATGTCATGGCACTACGTCCTGTTTTATATGCATTAGCTGCTGCTAGCCCCCCACCTAAACTGTGCCCTGTAAATGTAAGTTCGGAGTTACCAATCACTTGGGATATCTTTTCCGCATTCCTCATGGAAATAGCATACTGCTCTGATTTCCCAATAATTTGCTTTATATTATTTTTCCAATCGTTCATTTCAGTAAAATCTGTTCCTGCAGTAGCATAAACATATTCCGTCTTCCCTTTATAAGTCCTTTCGTATATTGCAGACTTAAAACCAGAATCTTTATCTTTCAAAGTAATAATATCACCAATTGTCTTATTTAGTTTCGATAGATGCCAGCCACCTGTCAAGGTTACTTTCTCTGTACCATAAACATGTGCAGAAATTCTAGCAGCCTCTTCTTCTGTCGGTCTTTCTCCATTAGGGTCTATCAGTTTAATGGGATTCCCAAAACAATATGAATAAGAACCATCTTTTGGCATTTTTTCTATTTGTGGATCTACCCCATACCAAACACTTGCCACTGGATTCAAGTACCTTGCACCGTAATAGTACAAACCAGTCTCTTCATCGAACTGTTTGCCATTGAACTTATACGGCAGGTCTTCGGAGCTACTAT